>Ga0310835_100017_pt1 | contig 443126 bp, 410 predicted proteins | sample SM_ome_3_FD_201308 | JGI IMG/M metagenome (GOLD analysis project Ga0310835, IMG submission 201308) | Sorghum-adapted microbial communities enriched on stacked mutant (SM) sorghum from Joint BioEnergy Institute, Emeryville, California... ...
ATGGTGATGCGTGGGTCCCTTCTGCGGGCCGCGCGCCGCGGCCGCCAGAGCCACCTCGCCCTCCGGGCTCGGCGTCTCAGGCGGCCGCGGCATCACGACACCGCGATCGAAGACCACGACCACACACTTCGTCGGACAGACCCCGTTCCGTCCGGCCCGCGCGCCGCGAAGTCGCGCGGCCGCCCCGGCCGACCCGAGCGGAGCCGGCCGACCCGAGCGGAGCGCGGCACGCGCCGGCACCGCACGGGTGTGTCGACTCATCCCGGTCATCCCGGAACGAGTCGACACACCCACTCCGGGCCCGGCCGGGTGTGTCGACTCATGACGGCTATGCCGGGACGAGTCGACACACCCGACCGACGTGGCGCGCCGCCGCTCGCCCACGGGCGGCCGGGCCGGCCCGAAGCGGCCCGGGCGTCCCGGGCGGGCCCGAAGCGGCCCCAGGTGTCCCGGGCCGGCCGAACCGGCGCGCCACCGCTCGCCCACGGGCGCCCGGGCCGGAGAACCGGCGCGCCACCGCCCGGCCGCCCACACGGCCGGCACGGAGCGCACCGCGAATCCGCTCCCACGACCCCCTGACCAGCGGCCGTTCAGACCACACCACACACCACCGCCCCCAACCCGCGCGGAGCGAGCCGGGCCGGCACCACCGGCACCGGGCCCGGACCACCCGCCGCAGCCCGGCGCCAGGCCGGCGACGGTCAGCCCCGCCGCACCGTCAGCCCCGCCGCACCATCACCCCCGCCGCACCATCACACGCACCCCGTCGCTCGCCGGCCACGCCACGACGATCACGCCCGCGTCGTGCGCGACCGCGAGCCCGCGCCCGTCGCGCGGCTGGTCCGACCCGGGCGCGAGCACCTCGGCGGGCCGGAACGCCGTCTCGCCCGGCGCGCGCCAGGCGACGCGGACGTCGTAGCGCACGGGGCCGGGCGCGTCGCGGGACTGCTGCCAGAGGACGAAAGCGCCCGCCCCGGGCGCGAGGACCGGCCTGCCGGTGCCGACCATCGCCGCCGGCCCGCCGCTGAGCGGCGCGGGCGACAGCCAGGCGCCGGCCGGGGTGCCGGCGGCGCCGTACACCGTGAACTGCCCGGCGCGCCAGACCGCGAGCGCCTCGCCGCGCCCGTCGAGCGTGACGCGCGCGGCGGCGTGCGCGGGCTCCGGCGTCGCGATCCGGCGCGTCGTGCTCATCGTCGCGCCGACGCGGCGGGTCAGCAGCGTCCCCGCGCGCGACTGCCACGACACGAGCGCCCGCCGGCCGAGGCCGGACGCGAGGACGGGCCCGCCGCGGGCGCTCCGCGAGACGGTCCGCACGTTCGACGGGCGCGTCGCGCCGGCGCCGAGCGACCCCACCTGGATGCCGCGCGTGCGGCGGTCCGCCGTCGCCCACGCGAGCAGCGCGCGGTCGCCGGTGGTCCGCACGACCGCCGGGCCGACCCCGTCGCGCCCGAGCGACCGCGGCGTCCGCCAGGCGCGGCCGGCGTCCTTCGTGGCGACGCGCAGCTCGGCCCGGCCGCGCGGCGGGCGGTCGCGCCAGACGAGGACCGTGCGCGTGCCGAGCGCGGCGAGCCGGGGCGTCGCCGCGTGCGCGCTGCCGACGGTCGCGACGACCCGCGGCGAGCCGAACCGCGCGAACCGCGCCGCGGTGGCCGCCGAGATCCGCTGCCTCCCGCCGGGCAGCGTCTCCGCCCAGGCGACGACGGTCTCCGGTCCCTCGGCGACCTGCACGTCGCGCACGAACGTCGCGTCCGTGCGGATCCGCGTCACGCCCCACACGCCGCCGTCGGCGCGGCGGCGGGCGACGACGACCGTGCCGTCGCCGGTCGCCCACGCGACCGCGACGTGCCCGGAGCGGACCGACGCGACGGTCTGGAACGTGTCGTCGGACGCGAGGAGCAGCGGGTCCTCGAAGCCGAGCGGCGCGGCCGCGGCGGGGGTGGGCGCCGCCGCGACGAGCGCGGCGGCGAGCAGCGAGAGCAACGTGAGGTGAAGACGCATCTCCGCGGGAACGACGCGCGCCCGGCGGAGGTTGCGCGCCGTCACGCCGACCGCTCGAAGAACGCGCGCGGGTTGTCGCGGAGCATGCGGTCGACGTCGGCCTGCGCGACCCCGCGCTCGAGCAGCGCCGGCACGACGTCCTGGATGACGTGCAGGTGGTGCCAGTTCGGCGCGACCTGCTCGCGCACGCCCGGCGCGAACCAGTCGCTGAAGCACATCGCGTCCTGCGAGAGCACCATCCGGCCGGCGTGGCCGCGCTCGCACATCGCGACGACGGTGTTCACGCGGTCCTCGAACGGCAGCAGGATGTCCAGCCCGAAGCGGTCCATGCCGAGCAGCGCGCCGGACGCGGCCATCTCCTCGAGGTAGGCGAGGTCGGTCGTGTCCCCGCAGTGGGCGAGCATCACGTGCGCCGGGTCGACGTCCTCCTCGGCCAGCACCCGCAGCGCGTCGCGACCGCGCTCGGTCGGCGCGTGCGTGTGGATGCAGATCGGCCGCCCGGTCTCGCGGTGCACGCGGCACACCGACCGCACGACGCGCTCGACGTGCTCGGTCAGGCCCGCCTCGTCGATCGCGCACTTGAGGATCGCGGCCTTCACGTCCGACCCCTCGATCCCGTCGCGGATGTCGGCGAGCATGAGCGCGTCGAGCGGCTCGGGCCCGTCGAGCAGCGTCCCGGGACCGGAGAAGTGCCACGGCCGCGGCAGCACGTCGTACGTGTACAGGCCGGTCGCGAGCACGACGTTCAGCCCGGACCCCTCGCACGCCCGCGTGATGAGGTCGAGCGACCGGCCGAGCCCGATCGGGCTGAGCTCGACGAGCGTGTCGATGCCCGCCTCCTTGACCGCGCGCAGCCGCTCGCGCGCCCGGGGGACCTCCACCTCCGGGTCCCAGCCGTTGAACCCGGGGTGCACGATCTGGATCTCGGCCGTGAGGTTGAACACGTGCTCGTGCATGAGCACCGTCCCGAGCTGCCCGGTGTCGACCGGGCCGTCCAGCGTCTGGATGGTCGGCATGGCGGGACCCTACGCGCCCGGCGCCGGTCCTCGATACGGTCCGATCTGGATACGGTCGTTGTCGGATCGGGGAGGGACGATCACGATGGGTGCAGGGGGACTGACCCGCCGCGAGGCGCTGCAGCGTGCCGCGGCAGGCGGAGCGGCGGCAGCGGCGCTGACGCCGGCCGGGGCGCTGGCCAGGGCACGGCGCGCGACGAGCCGCGGTCGCGCCGTCGCGGTGCTCGGCGGCGGGATGGCGGGGCTGTGCGCCGCGCACGAGCTCGCCGAGCGCGGCTTCGAGGTCACGGTCTACGAACGCAAGGCGCTCGGCGGCAAGGCGCGGAGCATCCCGGTGCCCGGGACCGCCGCCGGCGGCCGCGACCCGCTGCCGGGCGAGCACGGCTTCCGGTTCTTCCCCGGCTTCTACCACCACGTCCCGGACACGATGCGGCGCATCCCGGTCCGCGGCAACGCGAACGGCGTGTGGGACAACCTCGTCGACGTCACCGGCGGCCGGTCGGTGCGCGCGAACGGCCGCGCCGACGCGCAGCTCTTCGGCGTCCTGCCCGACCCCGGCGAGATCGCGCGGCCCGGCGGGCTGCAGCGGCTCATCGTCGAGGAGGTCCTCAAGATGCAGGGCGTCCCGCCGCACGAGCTCGAGCTGTTCGCCAACCGCCTGCTCGTCTTCCTCACGAGCTGCGACGAGCGCCGGTACGGCGAGTGGGAGCACACCTCGTGGTGGGACTTCGTCCGCGCCGAAGGCAGGTCCGAGGAGTACGAGAAGGTCGTCGCCCAGAGCCTGACGCGCACGGTCGTCGCCGCGAAGGAGACGGTCGCCAGCACCCGGACGATCGGCAACATGGGCGAGGCGTTCGTCATGAACGCGATGCAGCGCGGCAACGACGGCGCGCTCGACCGCGTCCTGAACGCGCCGACGAACGAGGCCTGGATCGACCCGTGGGTCGCGCTGCTCGAGAAGCTCGGCGTCCGCTTCCGGGTCGGCCAGACCGTCGAGGCGCTCGACGTCCGGCGCGGGCGGATCGAGTCCGCCCGGGTCCGCGGCCGCGACGGGCGGCGGCGGCGCGTCGAGGCCGACTGGTTCGTCTGCGCGATGCCGGCCGAGCGAGCCCGGCGCCTGCTGTCGCCCGCGATCCTCGACCTCGCGCCCGAGCTCGAGGGCATGAAGGAGCTGCAGGTCGACTGGATGAACGGGATCCAGTTCTACCTGCGCCGCCCGGTCGACATCACGAACGGCCACATCACGTTCGTCGACGCGCCGTGGGCGCTGACCGGGCTCACCCAGGGGCAGTTCTGGCCCGGCCGCGACTTCCGCCGCGACTACGGCGACGGCACCGTCGCCGACTGCCTGTCGGTCGACATCTCCGACTGGGACACGCCCGGCGTCGTCTACGGCAAGCCGGCGAAACGGTGCACCGCCGAGGAGGTCAAGACCGAGGTGTGGACGCAGATCAACCTCCACCTCGAGGACACCGGCGAGAGCTACCTGCCCGACGACATCCTGCACTCGTGGTTCCTCGACCCGGCGATCCGCTGGGACCCGGCGCGCGGGCGCAACCGCAACGACGAGCCGCTGCTCGTCAACACGGTCGGCTCGTGGGACAAGCGCCCGGAGGCCGGCACCGCGATCCCGAACCTGCTGATGGCCGGCGACCACGTGAAGACCGACGTCGACCTCGCGACGATGGAGGGCGCGAACGAGTCGGCCCGCGAGGCGGTCAACGTGCTGCTCGAGCGGTCGGGCTCGAAGGCCGCCCCCGCGCAGAAGTACCGCCTGTACGATCCGCCCGAGTTCGAGGCGGCCAAGGCGGTCGACCGCGAGCTCTACCGAGCCGGCCGGAAGAACCTCCTGGACCACCATCCGTGACCGAGCACGCCGACGCGGTCGTCGTGGGAGCCCGCTGCGCAGGGTCTGCGGCGGCGATCGCGCTGGCTCGCGCCGGGCGGCGGGTGATCGCGCTCGACCGCGCCCGCTTCCCTGCCGACACGCTCTCGACGCACCTGCTGTTCCCGGCCGGGGTGGCCGAGCTCGCCCGCCTCGGCGCGTACGAGCGCGTGGAGGCGGCCGGGGCGCCGCCGCTGCACGAGGCGATGGTCGCCGGTCGCGGCTACGCGCCGCGGGCGTCGTTCAGCGCGTACGAGGGCATCGCGCACGGCTGGTGCGTGCGGCGCACGGGGATGGACGCGGCGCTCGTCGCCACCGCGCGCGAGGCGGGCGCCGACGTGCGCGAGGGGGCGCGCGTGACGTCGCTCGTCTGGGCGCGCGGGCGCGTGGCCGGCGTCGTCTACGAGGACCGCGACGGCGGCACGCACGAGATCCGGGCGCCGCTCGTCGTCGGCGCGGACGGGCGCCGCTCGCTCGTCGCGCGGGCGGCCGGCGCGCGCGAGCCGTACCGCTCGAGCCGCAACGGCCGCGCCTGCTGGTACGCCTACCTGGAGGACCGCCGGCCGGGCTGGCGCCACGTCGCCGTCCAGTGGCGCGAGGGCCGCGAGCTGGGTGTCGCGTTCCCGTGCGACGACGGGCTCGTGATGGTGCTCCTCATGCCGCCGGTCGAGCGCGCCGCCGGCCTCGGCGCCCGCGTGCAGGACGAGTACGAGCGCACGATCGCCGCGATCCCCGGGCTGGCCGAGCGCGTCGCCGGCGCGCGGCCGGTCACGAAGGTCCGCGCCGCGACCGACACCACCTCGTACTTCCGCCGCTCGTCCGGGGCGGGCTGGGCGCTGGCGGGCGACGCAGGGCACTTCAAGGATCCCGTCACCGCGCAGGGCATCCGCGACGCGCTGCGCTACGGGCGGCTCCTGGGGGAGGCGGCCGCGCCGGTGCTCGACGACGAGCGCGCGCTCGACGGGGCGCTGCGCGCCTGGGAGCGGCGCCGCGAGCGCGAGTGCCTGGAGACCTACCAGTGGACGAACCGCCTCGGCCGCGCCGAGGCGATGACGCCGCTCGAGGTCGAGATGTACCGGTCGATGGCGGGCGACCCGGACCTCACGCGGTCGCTGCTCGACGTGTTCACGCGCCTGCGCACGCCGTCGCAGGTCGCCGGCCCCCGGCGCGGGCTGGCGCTGACCGCCCGCGCGCTCGCGCGCCGCGGCGCCGACCGCGGCGCGATCCTGCGGCGCGCGGGCGGCGAGCTGCGCGCGGCGGCCGCCGAGTGGCTCGAGCGGGAGCGGGCGCTGCGCAGCCCACTCCCGCCCCTGCCCGGCCCGCCGGAGCGGGCCGCCGCGCCGCGCCGCGACGCGGAGGTCGTCACCGCCGGTAGCGGCTGATCACGCGCTCGCAGCCCTTCGTGCGGGGCTTGACGCGGCCGTAGAAGACCGTGTCGGCGCCCGGGCCGCAGTCGACGACCGCGCGGCGCCTGGTGAACGCGTGGACCACGTCGTCGCCGGCCCCCGCCGCGACCGTGTTGCGGCCGCCGCCGCGCAGGCGGATCTCGTCCCTGCCGCCGCGGCCGAGGATCGTGTTGTCGCCCTCGCCGCCCTGCAGGTAGTCGTCGCCCTCGCCGCCGTCGATCGTGTTGCGCCCGCGGCCGCCGTAGATCGTGTCGTCGCCGCCCTCGCCGTAGAGGCGGTCGTGCGCGCGGCGCCCGCCGTCGCCGTGGTGGCGGTCGCCCCAGATGACGTCGTCGCCGTCGCCGGCGAGGATGCGGTCCGAGCCGCGGCCGCCGAGCAGCGTGTCGTTGCGCGGCGTGCCGGTGCGCGAGGCGCCGTGGTCGCCGAGCATGTAGGTGCGGCCGGTCGTGGTGTCCTCGACCGGCTCGGCCTCGATCACCCGCTCGCAGTTCCGGATCGCGCCGCTGCGCAGGGCCTGGGCGTTGGAGATCCCGCCCTTGCGGTCGTACGGGTTGATGACGATGACGTCGTCGCCGTCTCCGCAGTCGACGCTGCGCACCGCGGTGCCGTTGTTCACGTAGACGATGTCGTCCCCGGGGCCCGCGTCGATCCGGTCGGGGCCCGAGTCGGCGTACACGACGTCGTTGCCGGCGCCGGCGTCGACGACGTCGGCGCCGCCGCCCGCGTGGACGAGGTCGTCGCCGTCGCCGCCCCGGATGACGTCGGGGGCCGCGCCGCCGTCGAGCAGGTCGTTGCCCGGGCCGCCGTCGAGCGTGTCGTGGCCGAAGCCGCCGAGGAGGTGGTCGTCGCCGGCGCCGCCGTACAGGCGGTCGTCGCCCGAGCCGCCGTCGAGCAGGTCGTTGCCGCCGTAGCCGAACAGCACGTCGTGGCCGGTGCCGCCGATCAGGCGGTCCGGGCCGCCGCGGCCGAGCAGCCGGTCGCGACCCTCCATGCCCTGCAGCTCGCCGCCGGCGTCCGACGCGACCCGCTTGCGGTCCGGGCCGGGAAGGCCGATCCACGGGTCGGCGGAGCGCGCCGGGGGCGGGGAGAGCACCGGCGCGGTGGGCAGGCCCTCGACCGACGGGGTGGCCGAGGCCGGCGGCAGGCCGGGGATGAGCGGGACGCCGGGGACGATCGGGAGCGCCGGGCCCTCGGCGGGGCGCGGCACCGACGGCACGTGCGGGAGGAGCTGGCCGACGACCGGGAGCTGGGCGGGCGCGGCGCCGGCCGAGAGGCCGAGCGCGGTCGCCGCCGCGGCGACCGCGGCGAGGGGGCGGGTGGGGAGGCGCATCCCCCCACCGATCGGATGGGCGGCGATGCACCTTTGGACTGTCCGTCAGCCGGCTGACCCCTCGACGCGCGCCTTGAGCTCGTCGGCCCGCGCGTTGACGAGCATCCCGCGGACCGCGCTCTCGACCGGGCCGCGCAGCAGCATGCCGAGCACCCTGCCGGGGTCGCTGTCGAGCGAGTACGTCGCGCGGGTCCGCCCGTCGCCGAGGTCCTCGAGCTCCCACGCCCCCTCGACCGACTTCATGTCGCCCTTCTCCTGCACCCAGGACAGCCGGGTCGGCGGGTCGTAGCTGAAGCGGACCCTCGTCTTGACCGTGCGGACCTTGATGTCGCTCTCGACCTCGCACAGGGTGGGCCTGCCGTCGGCGTCGCGCTCGAGCGCGGTCAGCGCGTTCATCCCGCCCTGCCACTCCGGCGCGGTCTCGACGTCCTCGACCACCGCCCACACCTCGTCGATCGGCGCGTCGATCTCCGCGCTGGAGCTGCCGGTCATGTGCGCCATCTCGTGCCCTCCTCGATCGTGGGACGCGCCGACCCTACCTGGGTAGGCAAGATCCGTACCCGTGCCCGCCTACGACGTCCTCGTCCTCGGCGCCGGCCTGGCCGGCCAGCGCGCCGCGCTCGCCGCCGCGGAAACGGGCGCCTCGGTCGCCGTGCTCAGCAAGGTCCACCCGGTCCGCTCGCACTCGGTCGCCGCGGCGGGCGGCATCAACGCCGCCGTCGACGACGACGACTCGTGGGAGCAGCACGCGGCCGACACCGTGAAGGGCTCGGACTACCTCGGCGACCAGGACGCGATCGAGGTGCTGTGCCGCGAGGCGCCCGACGAGATCCGCCGGCTCGAGCGCCAGGGCGTCGCGTTCCACCGCAACGCGTCCGGCCGGCTCGACACGCGCCCGTTCGGCGCCGCCTCGCACGACCGCACCTGCTACGTCGCCGACATCACCGGCCAGGCGATCCTCCACGTGCTCTACGAGCAGATGCTCAGGCACGAGGACGACATCGACCGCTACGAGGAGTGGTTCGTCACCACGCTGCTGCAGGGCGACGACGGCGCGTGCACCGGCTGCGTCGCCCGCGACCTGCGCACCGGGCGCCTGGAGGCGTTCACGGCGAAGTCGACGATCCTCGCGACCGGCGGCGCCGGCCAGTGCTTCCGGCCGACGACGAACGCGGTCATCTGCACCGGCGACGGGATCGCGCTCGCCTACCGCGCGGGCGCCGAGCTCATGGACATGGAGATGGTCCAGTACCACCCGACGACGCTCGCGGTCGTCGGGATCCTCATCACCGAGGGCGCGCGCGGCGAGGGCGCGCACCTGTACAACCGGCTCGGCGAGCGGTTCATGGAGAAGTACGCGCCGAACAAGCTCGAGCTCGCCTCGCGCGACGTCGTCTCGCGCGCCGAGCAGACCGAGATCAACGAGGGCCGCGGCTTCGAGGGCGGGACCGTCGCGCTCGACATCACGAAGGTGCCGCGCAAGCGGACGCTCGAGGCGCTGCGCGAGATCGTCAACATCGGGCGCGACTTCGCCGGCGTCGACATCACCCGCGAGCCGATCCTCGTCCGGCCGGGGATGCACTACATCATGGGCGGCGTACGGGTCGACGTCGACGGCGCCTCGACCGTGCCGGGGCTGTACGCGGCGGGCGAGACCGCGTGCGTGTCGTGCCACGGCGCCAACCGCCTCGGCGGCAACTCGCTGCTCGACACGCTCATCTTCGGCCGCCGCGCCGGCGTGCACGCCGCCGCGCGCGCCGGCGAGGTCGAGATGCCCGCGGCGTCCGAGGCGGCGGTCGCCGACCAGCGGCGGCGGATCGAGGCGATCGGCGCGCGCGAGCACGACGGGCCGAAGGTGTTCGAGCTCAAGGACCGCCTCGGCCGCACGATGCACGAGCACGTCGGCGTCTTCCGCGAGGCCGAGGGGCTCGCGCGCGCCCGGGCGGACGTCCGCGACATCGCCGAGCAGGCGGCCGGCGCGTGGATCGACGACCGCGGCGAGCGCTTCAACCAGGACATCCCCGCGGCGATCGAGCTCGAGCACATGGTCGACGTGGCCGCGTGCATCGCGGCGGCCGCGGCCGAGCGGACCGAGTCGCGCGGCTCGCACCACCGCACCGACCACCCGGAGCGCGACGATGCCGGCTGGATGCACCACATCACCGTCACGGCGGGGGAGGACGGGACGCCGCGGCTCGGGACCGCGCCGGTGACCGTCACCCGCTGGGAGCCGCAGGAGCGCACGTACTGATGCCCGCCTACACGCTCAAGGTCCGCCGCCAGGACGACGAGGATGCCCGGCCGTACTGGGAGGAGTCGACGGTCGAGCTCGACGCGCACCGCTCGGTGCTCGACGCGCTCATCGAGCTGCGCCGGCGCGACGGGACGCTCGCGGTCCGCTACTCGTGCCGCGCGGCGATCTGCGGCTCCTGCGGGGTGCGGGTCAACGGCCTGCCCGACCTGGCGTGCCACAAGCAGCTCGGCGCCGCGCAGGCCGAGGCCGGCGACGGCCGGCCGATCGTCGTCGAGCCGATGGGCAACATGCCGGTGCTGCGCGACCTCATCGTCGACATGGACGCCGTGCACTGGGCGAAGGTCAGGCGCGTGCGGCCGTGGCTCGAGCCCGTACAGCCCGAGCCCGAGCGCGAGTACGTCGTCGACCACGAGACGATGGTCGACATCACGCAGACGCAGGCGTGCATCCAGTGCGGGGCGTGCGTGTCGAACTGCCTGTCGCTGGAGGTCGACCCGGACTTCGTCGGGCCCGCCGCGCTGGCCAAGGCGTACCGGTTCGCCGGCGACCCGCGCGACGCCGCGCAGTTCGAGCGCGTCGAGGACCTCGCCGAGGATCCGCACGGGATGTACACGTGCACGCACTGCTTCATGTGCGTCGACGCGTGCCCGAAGGGCGTCCAGCCAATGAACCAGATCATCCGCCTGCGCCGGGTCGCGAACGTCGGGCACGGGATCGTCGACCGCAACAACGGCCACCGGCACGAGCGCGCGTTCGTCGAGAACGTGCGCCGCAACGGGCGCATCAACGAGGCCGACCTGCTCGCCGACTCGTACGGCGGCCGGCTGAACCCGCGCTTCGTGCCGCAGCTCGTCGAGTCGCTGCCGGCGGTCGTGACGGCGGTCCTGCGCCGCAAGATCGGCGTGGAGGCGATGATCGGCCACCCGTACCGCGGCCGGGTCGGCAAGGACGTCGGGCGGATCTACGAGCGCGTGCGGTCGCGGCCCGAGCCGCTCGAGCTCAACCTCTACGTCTCCGGCTACGAGGACGACCCGACCCCGCCCGTGGGCGGGTCGGCCGGCGGGGCCGCGGACGCGTCGGCGAGCGCGACCGGCCCGAACGCGCGGAGGTCGCGCTGACGCTGTGAGAGGGTTGCCCCGCGATGCCGGGGACGACCGTCAGGCCACCGCAGATCGTCGGCCGCAAGGCCGAGCTCGAACGCGTGCTGCGGTTCGCCGGCGACGCGGCGGCGTCGCCCGCCGCGCTCGTCGTGACCGGCGGGCCGGGGATCGGCAAGTCGACGCTGTGGAGCGCCGGCGTGGAGGCGGCGCGCGAGCGCCGGGCGCGGGTGCTCGTCGCGCGGCCGAGCGAGGCCGAGACGCACCTGTCGTACGCGGCGCTCGCCGACCTGCTCGCCGACGTCGGCCGCGACGACGTCGAGGAGCTGCCCGCGCCGCAGTGGCACGCGCTGCAGGTCGCGCTGCTGCGCGCCGAGCCCGAGGAGGGGCCGCTCGAGCCGGGCGCGATCTCGACGGCGCTGCACGGCGCGCTGCGCGCGCTCGCGCGGCGGCGGCCGGTGCTCGTGGCCGTCGACGACGTCCAGTGGCTCGACCCGCCGACCGCGACCGCGCTCGCCTACGCGCTGCGGCGCCTGGCCGGGCGGGCGGTCCGGGTCCTGCTCGCCCGCCGCGACGGGCACGGGTCGCCGGTCGAGGAGGCGCTCGAGGCGTGGGCGCCCGACCGCCTCGCGCTGACGCCGCTGACGCCGAGCGCGACCGGCCGGCTGCTCGAGGCGACGTTCGACACCGCGTTCCCGCCGCGCGTCGTCCGCGAGACCCACCGCGCCGCCGCGGGCAACCCGCTGTTCGCGATCGAGATCGGGCGGATCCTGACCGAGCGCGGGATGCCCGCCGAGGGCGAGGAGCCGGCGGTGCCCGTGGCGCTCGACGCGCTGCTCGGCGCGCGCGTCGGCGCGCTGCCGCCGGCCCTGCGGCGGCTGCTGCTGACGGTCAGCCTCGCCGGCGGCCTGCCCGCGCACCTGCTCGAGCAGATCGCCGAGGCGGAGACGATCGAGCGGGCGCTGGCCGAGCGGCTCGTCCTCGTCGACGGCGGGCACGCGCGCCCCGGCCACCCGCTGCTGGCGGCCGCGGCGGTCGTCAACGCGCCGCGCGCCGCCCGGCGCGAGGTGCACGGCGTGCTGGCGCAGGTCGCCGGGGACGCCGAGCGGCGCGCGCGCCACCTCGCGCTGGCCGCCGAGGAGCCCGACGGCGAGCTCGCGGCGCAGGTGTCCGCGGCGGCGGCGAGCGCCGCGGCGCGCGCGGCGGCCGAGGACGCCGTCGAGCTGGCCGAGCACGCGCTCCGCCTCACGCCGGACGGCGACCCGGCGCGGACCGACCGCCTGCTCGACCTCGCCGAGTACCTCAGCCTCGCCGGCGAGCCGGGCCGGCTGACCGAGCTGCTCGAGCCCGAGCTCGACGCGCTGCCGCCCGGCCCGGCGCGTGCGCGCGGGCTCCTGCTGCTGGCCGACGGCGGCACGACCGGCATGCGCGAGCGCGTCGCGGTGCTCGAGCGGGCGCTCGAGGCGTGCGGCGACGACCTCGTGCTGCGCGCGCCCGTCGTCGCCGAGCTGTACGAGGAGGTCGCGGTCGCGGGCGTCGAGCGGGTCGCGGAGGCGGCGGCCGCGGTCGACGAGGTCCTGCCCGCCGCGCTCGGCGAGGCCACGGACGCGTCGACCGAGGTCCGCTGGCGCGTGATCACCGCGGCGGGGTGGACGCGGATGCTCGGCGGGCAGCCGCTCGACGCGCTGGTCGAGCGCTCGCGAACGCTGCCGGGCGCCACGCCGCTGAACCTGTACCGCTCGCTCGACCGCCTCGTGGCGGTGCAGCTCATGTGGCGCGGCGAGGCGGGCGAGGCGCGCGAGCGGATCTGGAGGCTGCTCGCCGCCGCCGACGAGCGGGGCGAGGGCTTCACCGCGATCATCATGCGCATCCACCTGTGCGAGCTGCTCCTGCGGGTAGGCGAGTGCGGGGCGGTCGCGCACGTGCTCGACGAGTGGGACGGCTTCACCGAGTACGAGGCGGTCCTGCACGGGGTCCGGCTGCGCTTCCGCGCCCTGCTCGCGGCGACCGAGGGGCGCGCGGAGGACGTCGCGCGGCCGGTCGCGCGGGTGCTCGCCGAGACCGAGGAGACCGGGATGCGGTGGGACGCGCTGGAGGCGCGCCGGGCGGCCGGGCTCGGGGCGCTCCTGCGCGGCGAGCACGACCGCGCCGCCCGGGAGCTCGGCGCGGTGTGGGAGCACTGCGAGCGCGAGGGCGTGCGCGACCCGGGGACGTTCCCGGTCGCGGGCGACCTCGCCGAGGCGCTCGCCGCGGCCGGCGACGCCGAGGGGGCGGGCGCGGTGGCCGCCGCCCTGCGCGCGCGGGCCGGCGAGCAGGACCACCCGTGGGCGCGGGTGACCGCCGAGCGGTCAGGTGCGCTCGCGCGGCTGGCGGCCGACCCGGGCGACGAGGGCGCCGCCGACGCGCTCGGCCGCGCGGCCGGCGGCTACGAGGCGCTGGGGCTGCCGTTCGAGCGCGCCCGGGCGCTGCTCGCGCGGGGCCGGGCGCTCGCCGGACAGGGGGCGTGGGGGCCGGCGCGCGCCGCGCTCGAGGACGCGGCCGCCGGGTTCGAGGTCGTCGGCTGCTGGGGGTGGGCCGACGCGGCCCGGGCCGAGCTGCGGACGGTCGCCGCCCACCGGCCCGAGCCGGAGGCCGAGGTCACGCGCGCCGAACGCCGCGTCATCGAGCTCGCCGCGGCCGGCCTGTCGGACCGCGAGATCGCGCAGGCGCTGCTCATGAGCGCCGCCGCCGTCCGGGCGCACCTGCGGCGCGCCTGCGACCGTCTCGGCGCCGCCTCGCGCGAGGAGCTCGCCGCGCGCGTGCGCGGCGGCCGATGAGTTCCGCCGGCCCCGGTCGTCCGAGGGTCGTACGTCCGCCCGCAGGAGGGAGACCGCCATGCAGATGCCGCCAGTCGTCGGCCCGGAGGAGTGGGAGGCCGCGCGCCGGGAGCTGCTCGCCGAGGAGAAGGCCCTGACCCGCGCGCGCGACGCGCTCGCCGCCAAGCGCCGCCGCATGCCGCGCATGGCGGTGGACAAGCCCTACCGCTTCGAGGGCCCGGACGGGCCCGCGACGCTGCCCGACCTGTTCGCCGGCCGTCGCCAGCTCGTCGTCTACCGCTTCTTCTACGAGCCGGGCGTCCACGGCTGGCCCGAGCGCGGCTGCCCGGGCTGCTCGTTCCTGGCCGACCAGGTCGCCCACCTCGCGCACCTCAACGCGCGCGACACGACGCTCGTGTTCGTCTCGCGCGCGCCCCAGGAGCGCATCGCGCAGATGAAGACGGAGATGGGCTGGGAGCAGATCCCGTGGTACACGATCACCGACGACTTCGACACCGACTGGGGCGTCGGCGAGTGGCACGGGACGAACGCGTTCCTGCGCGACGGCGACGAGATCTGGCGGACCTACTTCGTCGAGGCGCGCGGCGACGAGGCGATGGGCTCGACCTGGTCGTACCTCGACATCACCGCGCTCGGCCGGCAGGAGACCTGGGAGGACTCGCCGCCCGGCTACCCGCAGACCGAGCCCTACGGGTGGTGGAACTACCACGACCGCTACGACGGCGGCCGGCCGGCCGCGGCGGTCTGAGCGCGTCGAGCTCGCCGGTGACGGCGGCCAGGATCGTCTCCGGATCGGGGACGATCGAGGCCGCCGCCTGCAGCCCGATCGTCACCTGGCCGTCGTAGCTGAAGATCGCGATGCCGAGGCCGATGTCGCCCGCCGCCGGGACCCAGGCGAGCACGCCGGCGACCTTCGTGCCGGCGAACCACACCGGCCGCCGCGGGCCGGGGACGTTCGTCACCACCGCGGTCGCCTTCGCGGCGAAGATGTCGATGAGCTGCTGCTCGACGATCGCGGGGGTGACGCCGACGACCCCGAGGATCCCGTAGGCGACCAGGCCGTCCGGGCTGCGCTTGATCGCGTCCATGCGACGGTGGATCTCGGCGAGGCGCTCGCGCGGGTCGGCGATCCCGACCGGCAGCTCGAGGTACACGAGCCCGAACTCGTTGCCCAGCTCCCGCGGCAGCGGCCGGTCGAGCGGGCGCAGGTTGAACGGCACCATCACCCGCACCTCGTCGACGAGGCTGTCGTGCTCGGCCAGGTAGCGGTGCAGCGCGCCGGTGATCGCGGCGAGGACGACGTCGTTGACCGTCGCGCCGTGCTCCCGCCCGATCGCCTTGACGAGGTCGAGCGGGACCGGGTCGGTCCACGCGACCCGGCGCGCCACGCCCGGCCTGCCGCGCAGCACGTGGTCGTGCTCGCCGCCCTTGAGCAGGATCCGGGCCAGCGACCGCGCGTCGTCGAGCGACGTGCGGACCAGGCTGCGTCCCTCGCCGAGCGGGTCGGCGACGAGCGCGCGGCCCTCGCGCAGCGCCGCGCCGAGCGCGTGCAGGCCGAGCCGTGCCGGTCCGGTCAGCGTGTCGAGCAGGCCGCGGTGCACCGGAGCCTGCTCGCCCGGCGCGAGCGCGACGTCGGGCCGCTCGTCGGTCAGCGACAGCAGCACCCGCGCCAGCGCGATCCCGTCGGCGATGCAGTGGTGCATGCGCACGAGCAGCGCGGTGCCCTCGCCGTAGCCCTCGATGACGTAGGCCTCCCACAGCGGCCGTGCGCGGTCGAGCGGGCGGACGACGAGGTCGCCGGCCAGCTCCTGCAGGGCGGCCCGGTCGCCCGGCGCGGGCAGCGCGATCCGGTGGATGTGCAGGTCCAGGTCGAAGTCGGGGTCGTCGGCGAACGCCGGCGGGCCGATGCCCAGCGGCGGCTCCTCGACGCGCTGATGAAAGCGCGGGAAGCGGGCGACGAGGCGGTCGCGGACGACCGCGGTGACGCGGTCGACGTCGAGCGGCTCGTCGAACCACAGCAGCGCGTTGACGACCATGAGGTTCGTCGGCCGGTCCATGTGCAGCCACGCCGCGTCGGCGTTGCTCATGCGGCGCCGGGAGGCGCTCATGACAGCGCCGCCTGCGCCGCCGCCACCCGCGCGATCGGCACGCGGTACGGCGAGCAGCTCACGTAGTCCAGGCCGGCGCGGTGGAAGAACCCGATCGACGCCGGGTCGCCGCCGTGCTCGCCGCAGACGCCGGCGGGCAGGTCGGGCCGCGTCCTCCGGCCGCGCTCGAGGCCGATCTGCACGAGCTCGCCGATCCCCGCCTCGTCGATCGACTCGAACGGCGACCGGGCGAAGATGCGCGCCTCGACGTAGCCGGGGACGACCGTGCCCTCGATGTCGTCGCGCGAGAACCCGAGCCCGGTCTGGGTCAGGTCGTTCGTGCCGAACGAGAAGAAGTCGGCGTGCTCGGCGATCCGCGCCGCCGCCAGGCAGGCCCGCGGCAGCTCGATCATCGTGCCGATCTCGTAGTCGGCGCCCTCGGTGAGGCCCTCCTCGCCGGCGACCGCGACGATCCGCTCGCGCACGAGCTCAAGCTCGCGCGAGAACGCGACGAGCGGGATCATGATCTCGAGCCTCGGCGCCTCGCCGGTGCGCTCGCGGACCGCGAGCGCCGCCCGCGCGATCGCCCGGACCTGCATCTCGTAGATGTCCGGGTGCAGCACGCCGAGCCGGACGCCGCGCGTGCCGAGCATCGGGTTGGACTCCTCCAGCGAGCGCAGGATCTGGTCGGTCGCCTGGATGTCGGGCAGGTCCCACGTCCACTGGAGCTGGGCCCGCTTGAGCTCCTCGTGGATCTCGTCGTGGTCGGGGAGGAACTCGTGCAGCGGCGGGTCGAGCAGCCGGATCGTCACCGGCAGGCCGCCCATCGCCTCGAACAGCCCCTCGAAGTCGGCCTGCTGCAGCGGCAGGAGCTCGTCGAGCGCCTTCGCGCGCCCCTCCGGGTCGTCGAGCGCCATGATCATCGCGCGCATCTTCGGCTGCCGGTCGGGGGCCATGAACATGTGCTCGGTCCGGCACAGGCCGATGCCCTGGGCGCCGAACTCGCGCGCCTTGCGGGCGTCCTCCGGCGTGTCGGCGTTCGCGCGGACGCCGAGGCGGCGGATCTCGTCCGCCCACTCCAGGACGGTCGAGAAGCGCTCGTCGACCGCCGGCCGCACGAGCGGCACGTCGTCGAGCGTCACGGTCCCGGTCGAGCCGTCGATCGCGATCATGTCGCCGCCGCGCAGGACCCGGTCGCCGATGCGGACCTCGCGCGCCTTGACGTCGATGTCGAGCGCCGCCGCCCCGGTCACCGCCGGGCGGCCCATGCCGCGTGCGACGAGCGCCGCGTGCGACGCCTTGCCGCCCTCGGAGGTCAGGATGCCGGCCGCGGCCGCGAAGCCCGCGACGTCCTCGGCCTCGGTGAACGGCCGGACGAGGATGACGCTCTGGCCCTCGGCGGCCGCCGCGACCGCGCCGTGCGCGGTGAACACGATCCGGCCCTTCGCGGCGCCCGGCGACGCGGCGACGCCGCGCGCCAGCACCTCGTAGCTCGCGTCGGGGTCGAACGTCGGGTGCAGCAGCGCGTCGAGCTTCTCGGCGTCGATCGTCTGCAGCGCCTCGGCCTTCGTCAGCAGGCCCTCCGCGACGGCGTCGACGGCGAACCGCACCGCCGCCTGCGCCGGCCGCTTGGCGGCGCGCGTCTGGAGCATGTACAGGTGCCCGTCCTCGACGGTGAACTCGACGTCCTGCATGTCCTTGCAGTGGCGCTCGAGCGTGCGCAGGATCTCGACGAGCTGGGCGTGGACCTCCGGGTTCCAGTCGGCCAGCTCGTGCAGGTCGCGCGGGGTGCGCACACCGGACACCACGTCCTCGCCCTGGGCGTTGACGAGGAAGTCCCCGGACGGCTCGGGCGCGCCGGTGACCTCGTCGCGGCTGAACGCGACGCCGGACGCCGACGTGTCGCCGTAGTTGCCGAACACCATCTGCTGGACGTTGACCGCGGTGCCCCAGTCGTCGGGGATGAGGTTCTGGCGCCGGTACTCGACGGCGCGGGCGCCCATCCACGAGTCGAAGACGGCGAGGATCGCCTGCCGGAGCTGCTCGCGCGGGTCGGACGGGAAGTCGAAGAACGTCTTGAAGGTCGCGGTCAGCTCCTTCAGCGCGTCGACGTCGAGCTCGGTGTCGAGCGTCACGCCGCGCTCGGCCTTGACGCGCTTGATCTCGTCCTCGAAGCGCTCGCCCGGGACGCCGTGGACGACGTTGCCGAACATCTGCACGAGGCGGCGGTAGGAGTCCCACGCGAAGCGCGGATTGCCGCTGCGGCGGGCGAGCCCCTCGACCGACACGTCGTTCAGGCCGAGGTTGAGGACCGTGTCCATCATGCCCGGCATCGAGTCGCGCGCGCCGGAGCGCACCGACACGAGCAGCGGGTCATCGGGGTCGCCGAGCCGCCTGCCGGCCTGCTGCTCCAGGCGTGCGAGCGCGGCGTCGACCTGCTCCTCCAGGCCGGGCGGGACGGTGCGCCCCGCCTCCATGTACCGGACGCACGCCTCGGTGGTGATCGTGAATCCCGGCGGGACCCGGTCGGGGCCGAGCAGTCGAGCCATCTCGGCGATGCCCGAGCCCTTGCCGCCGAGGAGGACGCGCATGTCACGCGAGCCCTCCGAGAAGTCGTAGACCCACTTCGCCCTCGGGTCTGCCTTCACCGTCGCTGACATCTCAGATCGTCTCCTGGATCATCTGGATCGCGCCCGCCGGGCACTCGCGGGCGCAGATCCCGCACCCCTTGCAGTAGTCGAGATCGATGGCGTAGGCGTACGCGCCGGTCGGCTCGAGCTTGATGACGGCGTTGTCGGGACAGACGCCGAAGCAGTTGTCGCACGCCAGGCAGTTGCCGCACGACAGGCACCGGCGCGCCTCGAAGAGCGCGGTCTCCTCGTCGAGCGGCTGGACGACCTCGTCGAACGTCGAGGTCCGGCGCGCGAGGTCGAGCCGCGGACGCACCTGGTGCGGCGCGTCGCTGTAGTACCACGGGTTCAGGTCCTCGAACGCGACGACCGACGGGCGCACCGGCGGCTCGTACGTCTCGCCGCGCAGCCACGCGTCGATGTGGCGCGCGGCCTGCTTGCCGTGGCCGATCGCGACCGTCACCGTGCGCTCGCCCGGAGCCATGTCGCCACCGGCGAAGATGCCCGGCGCGCCCGTCTGCATGTCGGGGCCGACCTGGACGACGCCGTCCTCGACGAGGATCCCGGGGACGCCCTCGAGCAGCGACAGGTCGGCGTCCTGGCCGAGCGCGAGGACGAGCGCGTCGGCCTCGAGCTCCTCCAGCTCGCCGGTGGGCTGCGGGAATCCGGTCTCGTCGAGCTCCATCCGCTCGATGACCAGGCGCCCGGCGCCGGCGTGCCTGACCGTCGACAGCCACTTCATCCGCACGCCCTCCTCGACCGCCTCGCGCACCTCGGAGTCGTGGGCGGGCATCCGGTCGCGCGTGCGGCGGTAGACGACGACTGCGTCGGTCGCGCCGAGCCGGCGCGCGGTGCGGGCGACGTCGAGCGCCGTGTTGCCGCCGCCGTAGACCGCGACGCGGCGGCCGAGCCGCGGCCGCTCGCCCTCCTCGAGCGCGTGCAGCAGCGAGACCGCGTCGACGATGCGGGCGGCCTCGCCGGCGGGCACGTAGGCGCGGCGGCCGATGTGCGCGCCGACCGCGAGGAAGACCGCGTCGAAGCCGCCCTCGCGGCGCGCCTGTTCGGCATTGTCGACCTTCGTGCCGAGCTCGAACGTCACGCCGAGGTCGGCGATCCTGGCGATCTCCGCGTCGAGCACGTCGCGCGCCAGGCGGTAGCGCGGGATCCCGTAGCGCATCATGCCGCCGGGCTGCTCCTCGGCGTCACGGATCGTCACGGCGTGGCCGCGGCGGGCGAGCTGGTAGGCGGCGCTCAGGCCGGACGGCCCGGCGCCGACGACGAGCACGCGCCTGCCGCTGGGGGCGGCGGGCTCCGCAAGCGGCCAGCCCTGCCGGATCGCCTCGTCGCCGAGGAAGCGCTCGACGGCGTTGATGCCGACCCGCTCGTCGAGGTACTGCCGGTTGCACGCCGTCTCGCACGGGTGGTAGCAGACGCGGCCCATGACGGCGGGGAGCGGGTTGTCCTCGACGAGCAGGCGCCACGCGGCTTCGTGGTCGCCCTCCTCGGCGTGGTACAGCCAGCCCTGGCAGTTCTCGCCGGCCGGGCACGCGTCGTTGCACGGCGGCAGGCGGTGCACGTACACCGGGCGCTCGGTGCGCCACGAGCCGGTCTTGTTCGCCCGGCTGGAGCCGACGTCGAGCGTGATCGCGAACGGCTTGTCCATCTAGGCCGCCTCCTCCAGGAGCCCGTAGCGGGCGATGTTGCGGTCGGCGCGCGCCTGCAGGCGGGCGACGACGTCCTCGGCGACGACCTCGCCGTCGGGGCCGAACAGGTGCGCGTAGCGCTTCTGCAGGCGCAGGTAGTCGACGACCGGGCGCTGCCGGCGGATCTTCGAGGAGCCGGTCACGACGCCGTGCTCGGCCTCGAACACGGGGAACATGCCGGTCTCCTGCGCCAGGCGCGCGACCTCGATCGTGCGCGAGCTGTCGCACCCCCAGCCGAGCGGGCACGTGACGAGGATGTGGACGTACCGCGCGCCGCGGAACGTCATCGCCTTCTCGATCTTCGCCTCGATGTCGCGCAGGTCGGCGACGGTCGCGGTGGCGACGTACGGGATCTCGTGCGCGACGGCGATCGCGGGCGCGAACTTGCCCTGGCCGAACTCGTTGCCGGGCGCGTCGCCGACGACCTGGGTCGTCGCCGTCCGCGCGGCCGGCGGCGTCGCGCCGGACCGCTGGACGCCCGTGTTCATGTACGCCTCGTTGTCGTAACAGACGTACAGCACGTCGTCGTTGCGCTCGAACATCCCCGACAGCGCGCCGAAGCCGATGTCGACGGTGCCGCCGTCGCCGCCCTGGCCGACGACCCGCGTGTGGGTGTTGCCCTTGGCGCGCAGCGCCGCGGCGATCCCGCTCGCCACCGACGGCGCGTTGCCGAACAGCGAGTGGATCCACGGCAGCGTCCACGCCGACTCGGGGTACGGGGTCGAGAAGACCTCCAGGCAGCCGGTCGCGTTCGCGACGACCATGTCGCCGCCGGTGGCGCGCATCGCGGCGTCGAGCGCGTACCGCGCGCCGAGCGCCTCGCCGCAGCCCTGACAGGCGCGGTGGCCGGAGGTGAGCGTGTTCGAGCGGTCGGCGCTCGCCTGGACCGAGCGCTGCTCGGGGTCGAGCAGGCGGTTGCCCACGACGAAGGACCCCACCTGGTAGTACTTGATCCGCTGCTGCATCAGCGTGCCTCCACCTCGGCGACGAGCTCGGTGTCGAGGTCCAGGAACGTGAGCCGGCCGAGCGGCTCGTCGAGCATGCGGCGCAGGTTCGCCTTGGTGACGGGGCGGCCGCCGAGCCCGGCGACGACCTCGTGGACCTCGGCCGGCAGGCCCGACAGCGCGAGCCGGACGTTCTGCCCGGCGACGCCGCCGACACCGGGCGCCATCGCCTTCTCGAGCACGATCACGCGCCGCGCGCCGGCGAGCGCGTCGCGGACGGCGTCCAGCGGCCACGGGCGGAAGCACTTGACGGCCAGCGCGCCGACCGCCTCGCCCTGCTCGCGGCGCTCGTCGACGACGTCCTTCAGCGTGCCGAGCACCGACCCGAGCGCGACGACGACCGTCTCGGCGTCCTCGGTGCGGTAGCCGCGCACGAGCCCGCCCACGGGCCGCCCGACGATCGCCTCCAGCTCGCCGCACAGGCGCGGGATCTCCTCGAGCGCCCGCATCTGCTTGGCGTGCATGAAGTAGCGGACCTCGGTGAACGCCTCGGGCCCGACCATCGCGCCGATCGTCACCGGGTCGGCCGGGTCGAGCACCTGGCGCGGCTCGAACGGCGGCAGGAACGCGTCGACCTGCTCGCGCTCGGGCAGGTCGACCCGCTCCATCGCGTGGGTGAGCACGAAGCCGTCCATGCAGACCATCACCGGCAGCGACAGCGACTCGGCGAGCCGGAACGCCACGACGTGCAGGTCGGCCGCCTCCTGGTTGTCCTCGGCGAAGAGCTGGATCCAGCCCGAGTCGCGCTGGGACATCGCGTCGGAGTGGTCGTTCCAGATGTTGATCGGCGCGCCGATCGCGCGGTTGGCGAGCGTCATGACGATCGGCAGCCCCAGCCCGGACGCGTTGTAGAGCGCCTCGGCCATGAAGAGCAGGCCCTGGCTGGAGGTGGCGGTGTAGGTGCGCGCGCCGGCCGCCGAGGCGCCGATCGACAGCGACATCGCGGCGAACTCCGACTCGACGTTGACGTACTGGCAGCTCCCGAGCTCGCCGGACCTCACGATCCGCGAGAGCGCCTCGACGATGTGCGTCTGCGGTGAGATCGGGTACGCGGCGATGACCTCCGGGCGGCAGAGCGCGACGGTCTCGGCCACGGCCTTGGAGCCTTCGATCTGTCTGAGCATCAGGCGGGCCCTCCCACGAGCCGGGCGGTGACGTGGTCGTGCGCGCGGCGGGCGGCGGCGGCGTTGGCCTCGCCGACCGGTCCGGGGAACGTCGCCCGGGCCGCCTCGCAGAGCGCGTCGATCGTGACGACGCCGGTGAGCGCGGCGAGGCCGCCGAGGAGCGCCGCGTTCGGCAGCGGCCGGCCGAGCTCGGCGCGGGCGATCTCGGTCGCCGGGACCGTCACGACGTGCTGGTCGGGGACGTAGAGGTCGAGCTCGGCCAGCCCGAGGTCGGCGATGTCGCGCTCCGTGTTGATGACGATGTAGCCGCCGCGCTGCAGGCCCTCGAACACCGCCGACTCGTGCAGCAGCGTCGGGTCCTGGATGACGAGCGCGTCGGGATCGGAGATCGGCTCGCGCGTGCGGATCGGCCGGTCGTCGATGCGGCAGAACGCGACGACGGGCGCGCCGGTGCGCTCGGAGCCGAAGCTCGGGAACGCCTGGGCGTACCGGCCGCTGTCGAACGCGGCGAGCGCGAGCAGCTCGGCGGCGGTCACGACGCCCTGACCTCCGCGGCCGTGGATGCGGATCTCGAACATGCTGGCTGACCTCGCCACCCATCGTCGGGCCAGGCCGTCGCGCGCACCTCCGAGGGATGCCGCCGACCCGACCGTAGTTCGCCGCAGCACGACGCCGAACGGTGCGGGAGGACCACGATGAAGCGGGCCGCCGCGGCGCCGATCCTCTGGGCGACATGCACACGGACACGACACTGCTGCCCGCCGGCGTCTGGACGGTCGACCCCGACCGGTCGAACGTCGGCTTCACGATCCGCCACCTGCGCGTCGCCACGGTCCGCGGCCGGTTCACCGCGTTCGCCGGGCGGATCGCGTCCGAGGACGGCCGCCTGACGATCACCGGCACGGTCGACCCCGCGACCGTCGACACCGGCGAGGCGATCCGCGACCAGCGCCTGCGCGAGGAGTTCTTCCGCGTCGCCGAGTACCCGGTGATCGCGTTCGAGGCCGGCGAGGCCGAGCCGCGGGCGGACGGCGAGGTGGCGGTCCATGGCACGCTGACGATCCGCGGCGAGAGCCGCCCGGTGCTGCTCGGCGTCACCGCCGAGGACGCCGGCGACGGCGCGGTCCGCCTGCGCGCGGAGGGCGAGATCCGCCGGTCGGCGTTCGGCCTGGAGTGGGAGGCGCTCGGCTTCGCCGGGTCGCGCCTGGTCGCCGACCGCGTGCGCATCGTCGCCGACGTCGTCGTCACCGCCTGAGCGGCGGCGGCCGGCGGCTGGGCGACGGGGCGCGGAGCGCCGGTGGTAACCGCCCGGTAACGCGCGGGCGCGACGGTTCGCGCCCATGAGCTCCCCGATCCGTCTTCCCGTCATCGAGCAGGGGACGCCGGACGGCGTCCCCGTCGTCCTCATCCACGGCCTCGGCGACTCCGCGCGCTCCTTCGAGCCGATCCTCGACCGCCTGCCCGCCTCGGTGCGGGCGCTGGCCGTCACGCTGCGCGGCCACGGGGACGCGCCGCGGCCGCGCGGCGGCTACGACCTGCGCCGGATGGCCGCCGACGTCCGCGCGGCGATGGAGCAGTGCGGCATCGCGAGCGCGGTGGTCGCCGGGCACTCGATGGGCGCCGTCGTCGCGACGCGGCTGGCGCTCGACGCGCCCGAGCGCGTCGCCGGCCTCGTCCTCGCCGGCGGGCGGGGAACCTGGCGCGGGTCGGTCCTCGAGGAGGAGCTGTTCCCCGGCATGCTCGCGATGACCGACCCCGTCGATCCCGCATGGGTGCGCGCGTTCCGGGAGAGCACGTGCGCGGGCGCGGTCCCGGCCGCGTTCCTCGACATGGTCGTGTCCGAGAGCCTCGAGCTCCCCGCGCGGGTGTGGCGCGCGCTCGTCGCCGCGATGCGCGAGGACCACCGCGCCGAGCTGCCGCGCATCGCCGCGCCCGCGCTGCTCGTCCGCGGCGGCGCCGACGGCCTGGCGACCGCCGTCGACCAGGACGAGCTGGCGCGGCTGCTGCCCGGCGCGCGCCCGGCGACCTACGAGGGCGCCGGCCACGCCGTGCACTGGGAGCAGCCCGCGCGGTTCGCGTTCGACCTCGCCGCGTTCGCCGCGCAGTGCGCGCGGTCGCGTCAGGCGGTGCTCGTCTGAGCGGCGCGGGCGCGCTCGTCGCGGTCGCGGCTGCGGGCCAGCAGCAGCAGCGCGACGATCGCGGCGAACGCCGTGCCGGCCAGGACCGGGATCGTGATGTAGCCCAGCTCCTCGATCCACTTGACCGAGCACGACGCGCCGCCGGCCTTGCACGACTGGCTCTCGGCCTCCGGGTTGAGCTCGATGTAGACGTGGTAGCCGGAGACGAGCAGCCCGACCACCGGCAGGGTGATCGCGTACGCGAACGCGCCGCGCACGTCGCGGCGCCACGCGGCGACGAGCAGGACGACCGCGAGCGGGTACATCGCGATCCGCTGGAACCAGCACAGCCGGCACGGCAGGAAGTCGGCGACCTCCGAGTAGTACAGGCTGCCGAGGGTCGCGACGAGCGCGATGACGCCGGCGATCCACAGCTCGGTGCCGGCGAGCGTGTCGCGGATCTCCACGAGCAGCCGGCGGGCGGCCGGCACGGCGAGCGCGGCGAGCGCGATGAGCAGCAGCGCGGCCAGCAGGACCTGCAGCAGCAGGGCGCCGACGGCCAGCACGGTCGAGACGATGTCGGTGAGGTCCTCGGTGGTCACGGTCGCCTATCCTCGCGGCTCGTGGCCCGACGCGCGTTGCTCCTCGCCCTGGCGCTCACGGTCGGGGGCGCCGGCTGCGGAGGGTCGGACGGCGGCGGCGCCGAGCCCGCCGCGCCGCCGCAGATGCCCGGCGCGCGCGCGCCCGGCGCGTCGATCGCTCAGCAGAACGGGTGCCTGGCCTGCCACACGTTCGGCTCCGCCGGCCGCGACGCGCCCGGCAACGACCTCACCCGGGTCGGGGCGCGCCTGTCGCGCGCGGAGATCGAGCGGGCGCTGACGACCGACCCGCCGGAGGGCATGCAGTCCTACGAGCACCTGTCGGGCGGCGACCTGCGGGCGCTCGTCGACTACCTCGCCTCGCTGCGCTGACCAGGCGCCGGTCCGTAGTCGCCCGCGGCGCTCGGCGGGTTGTCCCCGATGGCGCGGGCGCGGGCGCGGGCCGATCCTCGGGGCATGACACGCATCCTCATCACCGGGCTCGCGGTGCTGGCGCTGGCCGTCAGCCTGCTGTGCGGCGTGCTGGGCGTGTTCAGCGTGGCGATCGGCGACCCGCTGCTGACCGTGGTGCTCCTGCTGATCGCCGCCGGCACCGCCTGGGTCGCGTTCGCGCTGCCCACGCGCGGCGGCCCGCGCCGCGGCGGCTGGCGCTCCCTGCCGTAGGGGCGTAGGGTCGCCCCATGGGCGAGCGCGAGAGCCACCGCCCCGGCACGTTCTGCTGGGCCGAGCTCGTGACGACGAACGCCGGCGCCGCGAAGACCTTCTACGCGCCGCTGATGGGCTGGACCTACGAGGACCGGCCGGCCGGCGACGGGACCTACACGATGGCCCTCGAGGACGGGCGCGAGGTCGCCGGCCTGTTCGCCGACGAGGGCCAGGCGCCGCACTGGAACAGCTACGTGACGGTCGAGAGCGCCGACGCGGCCGCCGACCGCGCGCGGGAGCTCGGCGGCGCCGTCGTCGCGCCCGCGTTCGACGTCCTGGACGCCGGCCGGATGGCCGTCGTGCGCGACCCCGGCGGGGGCGTCGTGTGCGTCTGGGAGCCGCGCAGCCATCCCGGCGCGCGGCTGGTCAACGCGCCCGGTGCGCTGACCTGGAACGAGCTCGCCACGCGCGACGTCGAGGGCGCGCGGAGCTTCTACGGCGACCTGTTCGGCTGGCGGACCGAGGACACGACCGGCGACGGCTCCTACTTCGTCATCTCCAACGGCGACCGCTCGAACGGCGGCATCATGCCGATCCGCCCGCCGATGCCCGACGACATGCCGGCGGTGTGGACGCCCTACTACGGGGTCGAGGACCTCGACGCGGCGCTCGAGCAGGTCTCGGCGGGCGGCGGGCAGGTGGTCACCGACGTGATGACGATGGGCGAGGCCGGGCGGTTCGCGGTGATCGCCGATCCGCAGGGCGCGCCGGTGTCGCTCTGGAAGGGCTCCTACGACGACTGACGTCCCGCCCCGCCGCGCCGCGCCGGTCACGCGCCGCCCGGCAGCTCGCCGGCGGCGAGCGTCGCGCGGCGGATGAGCAGCGCCGCGTGCAGCTCGGCGGGGTGCTCGTCGATCCGCCGCCCGAGCGCCTGCTCGGCGACCCGGACGCGCTTGGCGACCGTGTTCTCGTGGACGCCGAGGCGCTGGGCCGCGTGCCGCGGGCTGCCCTGCTCCTGCAGCACGGTGAGCACGGTCTCGGCGAGCCGCTCGGTGTCGCGGCCGGCGGCGGTGAGCGCACCGAGCCGGCGCGCCGCGAACGCCCGCGCCTGCTCCAGGTCCTTCGTCAGCAGCGCGACGAGCGCCACGTCGTCGTAGCGGGTCACGCCCTCCAGGCCGCCGAGGCGCGCGACGCGGCGGGCCTCGAGCGCCTCGGCGTGGCTGCGGCGGAAGCCCTCCAGCCCTTCGCCGGGGGCGCCGACCGCGACCCGCGTGCCGTCGTGCGGGGCGACCGGGTCCAGCGCCGACGGCGGGCACCAGCCCGCCACGACCCCGACGGCGAGCGGCACGAGCAGCGCTCCCTGGCCGCCGACCGCGGCCGCGGCCGACTCGAGCACCGCCTCGTCGTCCTCGGCCCACACGACGAACGCGACGTGCTCGCGGCGCAGCTCGTAGCGCAGCCGGCCGCTCGCCGCGCCGACGTCGGCGACGCCGCCGCGCAGGAGCTCCTCGACCGTCGCGCGCCGGACCGCGTCGGCGCTGCGCACCCACCGGTCGCGCTCGATCGCGTAGCGGTCCATCGCGCTCGCCATGAGGGCCTCGCCGGTCATGAACGTCGCGTCGGTGAAGTCCTCGATCGCCTCCGCGACCGCCGCCTCGCCGCGCATCCGCGCGCGGATCTCGCGCGCGCCGAACCGCCACATCGCGTGCTGCACGAGCCGGTAGGCGCGCGCGAGCTCGGCCATCGGGACGTTGCGCCGCGCGAGCTCGCGCGCGAACGCGACCGCCTGGGGCGGCGGAACGACGTCGGCGAGGCCGATCGCGCCGCGGGCCATCTCGGCGACGAGCTGGAGGTTCGCCGCGGTGCTGCTCTTCACGAGTGCGCGCATGTCGGCGTCGCCCTCGAGCAGGTCGGTCTCGGCGGCGAGCGCCTCCACCGCGAGCTCGGTCAGCGCCCCGACGCCGAGCTCGCCGATCGCCTCCTGCAGCACGTCACGCCATGTCGCGGCACGCCCCATCGCGCGTGACCATATGTGGTCACGACACACCTCGCGCAGGGTGGCCACGGCGTGGGAGCGAACCGGACGAGACGCGCACCCGGTCGACCGTCTCGTCCGGTTCGATCGACGGCTGCGCCGGAGCGGGCCGGGTCGCGTGCGAGCCGGACGACACGCGCACCCGGCCGACCGTTTCGTCCGGTTCGATCGCCTGCGTCGTCCGTCGCGGCGCACACGGGCGGGCCGAGCGCCGCGCGAACCGACCCTGCGAACGCCTCACCAGCGCCGTTCGGACCACGCTCTGTCGGCAGCACCGGGTACCGCATCGAGCGTCTCGGCGCCACGAAGCGCGACCGGGACGGCGAACGGTCCTGACCTTCGTGGCCCGCCGGCCGGCGCGCCGGGCCGGTCGCGCGGCGCTCCGCTCGGCGCGGCTGCCGGCGCCCGGGCCGGGTCTGACGGCCGCTGGGTAGGCAGCCAGGGTCCGCGGCGCGGCCGGTCCCCCGCGGACCGCGCCGGTCCGCCCGCGCCGCGGACAGCGAGCCGGGGGCAACGCACACCCAGCCGACCGTTTCATCCGGTTCGGTCGACGGCCAGCGCCGGAGCGGGCCCGGTCGCGCGCGAACCGGACGACACGCGCAACCAGTCGACCGTTTCGTCCGGTTCGATCGACGGCGGGTGTTCCCGCCACGACGTGGCGGCGGACGTCGACGCGAACCCTGAGAGGATGCTCCCCCGAGAGGCATCGATGGCCGAGCTCGAGGTCACCCAGACCGCGAGGACGACGGCGCTGGAGGGGATGCGGATGACGGCGGCTACGGCTACGCGACCGAGGACGACCCGGAGGGCCACGTGCGCCGGGCGCTCGTCTCGACCGGCGGCGGCGCGACGTGCGAGGTCCGGCGCGGCCTCGTCGCCGGGACGTCCGGGCTCTGAGCGGCGATGACGAGCCCCGTCGACCGGGTCGGCAGCGTCCTGCGCGGCGCCGGCGCCGTCCGCCGCGGCGCCCAGACCGTCTCGGTCCTGGCACGCGCCGGCCTCATCGCGCCGATGCCGCCGCGGACGCTCGCCGGCGTCGCCCGCGCGGCGCGGCGGTGGGACCGGACGCTCGCCGGCACGAGCGCGGCGAACGCGGTCCGGCGTCCCGGCGCGGAGGCGCTGATCGACGAGCGAGGCACGCTGACCTACGGCGAGCTGCACGCGCGCTCCAGTGCGCTGGCCAACGCGCTCGCCGCGCGCGGCCAGGGGGCGGGGAGCGGCATCGGCCTGCTGTGCCGCGACCACCGCCACTTCGTCGAGACCGTCCTCGCCTGCTCGAAGCTCGGCGGCCGCCTGCTGCTGCTCAACACGTCGTTCTCCGGGCCACAGCTGCAGGACGTCCTCGCGCGCGAGGGCGCCGACGTGCTCGTCCACGACGCCGAGTTCGACGTGATCGCCGAGGGCGCCGGCATGCCGCGGATCGTCGGCTGGACCGACGGCGCGGCGACCGCGGAGACCGTCGAGGACCTCGTCGCGTCCGCCCCGGACACCGAGCCCGAGCCGCCCGCCGAGGCCGGGCGGGTGATCATCCTCACCTCGGGCACGACCGGCACGCCGAAGGGCGCTCGGCGCGCGCCGACGACGCCGACCGACGCGATCGTCGGCTTCCTCGAGCGCATGCCGGTGCGGTCGGACGCGACGCACGTCATCGTCGCGCCGCTCTTCCACTCGTGGGGGTTCGCGCACATGGGCCTGTCGCTCATGCTCGGCTGCCGGATCGTGCTGCGGCGGCGGTTCGACCCCGAGGCGACGCTGCGGCTCATGAGCGAGCACCGCGCGCGGCTCGTCGCGCTCGTCCCGGTCATGGCGCAGCGGATCCTCGAGCTGCCCGAGGACGTCCGCGCCCGCCACCGGTGCCCGGCGCTGGAGATCGCGGCGTTCGGCGGCTCGGCGATCCCCGGCGACCTGGCGATCCGCTTCATGGACGCGTTCGGCGACGTCGTCTACAACACCTACGGCAGCACCGAGGTCGCCGTCGTCACGATCGCCACGCCCGCCGACCTGCGCGCCGCGCCGCACACCGCCGGCCGGCCGGTCGAGCGCGTCGTCGTGCGGCTCCTCGACGACCGTGGGCGGCCGGTCCCCGACGGCGAGGCGGGACGGATCTTCGTCGGCAGCTCGGCGGCGTTCGAGGGCTACACCGGGGGCGGCTCGAAGGAGGTCGTCGGCGAGCTCATGGCGACCGGCGACGTCGGCCGCTTCGACGGCGCGGGGCGGCTGGCGATCGAGGGGCGCGACGACGACATGATCGTCTCCGGCGGCGAGAACGTCTTCCCGCGCGAGGTCGAGGACCTCCTCAGCGGCCTGGACGGCGTGCGCGAGGTCGCGGTCGTCGGCGTGCCCGACGACGAGTTCGGCCAGCGCCTGCGCGCGGTCGTCGCGCGCGCGGACGGCGCCGAGCTGACCGCCGACGACGTGCGCAACGCGGTCCGCGAGCGGCTGGCCCGCTACAAGGTGCCGCGCGACGTGCTCTTCGTCGACGAGCTGCCGCGGACCGCGACCGGCAAGGTCCTCAAGCGAGCGCTCGCGGACCTTCCTCCAGCTCCCGCCGGCCCAGCTCGGTGACCGGGGGATCGCCGAAGATCACCTCGCGGCCGATCCGGAACCAGTTGTTCGTCGCGTTGAGCTGACCGAGGATCCCGAGCACGAGGCTGAACGCGCGCAGCGTCACGATCTGGTTCGCCGGCAGGCGCACGTCGCCGAAGCCCTTGCGCATGTCGCCGTGCTCGAGGATCAGGCGCGTCGCGACGTCCGGCGTCAGCGTCACCTCCTCGTCGTCCATGAACCACCACGTCGCCGCCTCGTACTTCTCCATGAGCGGGCCGACGAGCTCCGGGCCGCCGCTGATCACGCCCTCGCGGCGCGAGACCTCGTAGAGCGCCTTCGCGTCCCGGGCGTACACCGCGCGCAGGACCTCGAGCTGGACCTCGACCTCCTCGCGCGTCTGGCGCTTGAAGAAGCCGAAGTCCAGGAACGCGACGCGGCCGTCGTCGAGGAACAGCGAGTTGCCCGGGTGCGGGTCGCCGTTGAGCAGCCGGTGGCGGTACGGGCCGTTGACGTAGAAGCGGAACAGGATCTCGCCCCAGTGCGAGCGCTGCTCGTCGTCGTCGTCGAGGATCTCGGCGAACCGGCGGCCCTCGACGTACTCCGAGACGATGACCCGCTCGCGGCACAGCTCGGTCACCACCTCGGGCACGACGATGAACGGGTGGCCGCGGTACTCGCGCGCGAGCGCGCGGTGGTTGGCCGCCTCGAGCTCGTAGTCGAGCTCCTCGGTGATCCGCTCGCGCAGCTCCTCGGCGACCTCGCGCGTGCCGAGGCCGGGGGAGAGGCGGTTGAGCAGCTTGAGGACGAGGCCGACGTTCTGCAGGTCCGCGCGGACGACGTCCTTGATCCCCGGGTACTGGACCTTCACCGCGACGTCGCGGCCGTCGACCGTCGTCGCCCGGTACACCTGGCCGATCGAGGCGGCGGCGATCGCCTCCTCGTCGAAGTCGCTGAAGAACTCGCCGAGCCTGCCGCCGAGGTCCTGCTCGATGACCTTGCGCATGTCCTTGAACGGGACCTCCGGCGCCATGTTCTGCAGGCGGGCGAGCTTGGCCTGGAACTCCTCGCGGTACTCCTCGGGCACGACGCCGACGTCGAGGACCGAGAGCGTCTGGCCGAGCTTCATCGCCGCGCCCTTCATCGAGCCGAGCACCTCGACGATCCGGTCGGCGGTCTCCAGGAGCTGCCGGGCCTCGGCCTCGCGGGCCCTGTCCTTCGAGCGGACGACGTTCGCGGCCTTCGTGCCGGTCGCGCGCGCGGCGGCGCCGGCGGCGAGACCGCCGATGCGGGCGGCACGGCCGAACCGCGAGGTGTTGACCTTGCTCTTCGGTGACACGGCTCTCCTTGGTTCAGGCGTCGGTGGTCCCGAGCAGCGGGACGAGATGGCGTCTGGCGATCTCGCGCAGCCGGTCCTCGTCGTCGAGCGGCAGGCCGCTGCCGGGGACGAGGACGAAGCTGAACGCGATGCGGCTGAGCAGCTCGGCGACGACGTCGACGTCGACGTCCCGGCCGATGACCCCCGCCTCCTGCGACCGGCGCAGGCGGTGGGCGAGGAACGCGACCGCGGCGGTGAACGCCCCGGCCTGGTCGTCGTTGAGCGTGTCGAGGACGACCTCGGGCTCGACCCGGGCCAGGCGCTGGAGCAGCGGGTGGCTGAAGGCCAGGCGCAGGCTCGTGACGAAGCCCTCGGCCATCTGCTCGGCGATCGGCTGCTCAGGGTCGGCGGCGGCGTCGAGCTCGGCCAGGCAGCGGCGCGTCTCGCGGACGACGAGCGCCTCGACGAGCCCGTCGCGGTCGCGGAAGCGGCGGTAGACGGTCATGCGGCCGACGCGGGCGCGGCGGGCGACCTCGTCCATCGTCAGGTTGCGCACGCCCGAGGCGGCCGAGAGCTGCAGGGCGGCGTCGAGGATGCGCTCGGACAGCTCGTCCTCGGGGGTCGCGACGCCGGTGTCGAGGGCGCGCGCGAGGACCGCGAGGGCGCCGTGGGTCATGCGGCCACCACCGGGGTGCCGCCGGATCGGCGCTCGGCATCGCCGTGGGTCCGGGCCTCCGTGGCGCCGGTGCCGGCTCCGGCCGTGGTCCGCTTCTCCGGGACGCGGGCGGCGACGTCGCCGCGCTCGAGCTGCCTGCTGCGCCAGCGCACGTACATGGGGCCGAACTCTGCCAGCGGGCCGCGGACGAGGGGCGTGCTCGCGCGCGAGGCGGCGGCCAGCGCGCGGAAGGCGCGCTCGTCGGCGGGCGACCATGCGAGGTTCAGCTTCTCGCGCACGCGCGGGCCGAGCATGCCGACGGTCGTCAGGCGGAGCTGGCCGGCGAGCGGCCGGCGCACCGTGCGCCAGACCGGCTGCGGGATGCCCGGCAGGACCGGCGCGGGGCGCAGGAGCGAGTCGAGCACGAGGTGGACGGTCGGGTTGTCCTCGAGCTCCTCCTCGACCGTCGTGTCGAAGTAGTCGCGGAAGTCGTCCCAGCGGGCGGGCAGGTCGCGCTCGCGCACGCCGATGAGGCGGCCGAGGCGCAGCCACTCCTCCCAGAAGTCCTGGTGCTCGCCCGGGCGCAGCGGGGTCCCGAACCTCTCCGCCCCCCAGACGAAGCCGGCGGCGAGCGTCGCGTGGACCCAGGCGTAGGCGCGCGGCTCGAGCGCGTGGTAGCGCTCGCCGTCCGGCCTGGTGCCCTTGATGTGCTTGTGGATGCCGCGCACGCGGCGCCCGATCTCCCAGGCCAGCTCGGGCCCGCCGTAGATCGAGCCGTGGACGTAGTCGAGCGTGCGGTACAGCCGCCCCCACGGGTCGTCGAGGAAGCCGGAGTACTCGCCGACGCCGGCGCCGACGGTGGGGTGGGCGACCTGGAGGAGCACGGCGTACCCGGCGGTGTTGAACCCGCGGACGTCGCCCGCGAGCCGCCAGACGTGCCCTCCGGGCCGGGGCACGAGCTCACGGGCCTCTTCAAGCGTCGGCAGCACGGACGGCATGGCACTCCCCTCGGTTCACGAGGTACGGAAAGTATCACATCCGTACCACCAATCCCGGGGTCAGTCACCTTGAGACTCGTGGGAGTCTCGAGGTGACTGACCCCGATGTGCGGAACGTGCGGGGTTCTGCCGGTCCGGACGGCGCTCTCAGGCGATCTGGGGCGTTCTGGCGGGCCGGGTGTCAGGCGGCGACGCCGCCGCCCGCGAGCGCGCGGTCGACGACCTCGGGCGCGAGGACATGCTCGATGACCATGATCGCCGCGCCGATGACGCCCGCGCGGTCGCCGAGCCGGCTCGGGACCGTCTGCAGGTTCTGCGTGGCGAGCGGCAGCGAGCGCTGGAACGTCACCTCGCGCACGCCCGCGAGGAGCTGGTCGTGCGCCTGGCCGAGGTCGCCGCCGATGACGATCACGCCGGGGTTGAAGAAGTTCACGCACGCGGCGAGGACCTCGCCGAGGTAGCGCCCCGACTCGCGCACGAGCCGGACCGCGATCGTGTTGCCCTCGCGGGCCAGGCGGACGACGTCGCGGCTGCCACGCGCCTCGAGCCCGGCCTGGGTCAGCTTCTGGGCCAGCGCGCGCCCGCCCGCGACCGCCTCGAGGCAGCCGGTGTTGCCGCAGCGGCAGACGACGTCGTCGTGGCCCGCGACGCGGATGTGGCCGATGTCGCCGGCGGCGCCCTGCGCGCCGCGGTGGATCGCCCGCCCGGCGACGATGCCGCACCCGATGCCGGTGCCGACCTTGACGAAGAGCAGGTGCTCGACGTCGCGCCACGAGCTCCAGTGCTCGCCGAGGGCCATGATGTTCACGTCGTTGTCCACCAGGACGGGCGCGTCGTAGCGCTCGCGGAACCAGTCCGGGATCCGGAAGTGGTTCCACCCGGGCATGATCGGCGGGTTGACCGCCTCGCCGGTCGCGAACTGCACCGGGCCGGGCACGCCGACCCCGATGCCGCGCACCGCGTCGGCCGTCCAGCCGGCCTCCTCGAGCAGCTCGCCGAAGTGGCCGTGCACGGTCGTCAGGACCTTGTCGGGTCCTTCGCCGATGTCCATGTCGAACGTCGCCTCGGCCAGCGGCGATCCCGCGAGGTCGCTGACCGCCAGGCGCGAGTGCGTGGCGCCGAGGTCCGCGGCGAGCACGACGCCGGCGTTCTGGTTGAAGGCGAGCACGGTGGGGGGCCGGCCGCCGGTCGACGCGCTGTCGCCCGCCTCGTAGACGAGCTCGTGGGCCAGGAGCGCGTCGACGCGCTGCGCGACGGTCGAGCGGGCGAGGCCGGTCTGGCGCGCGAGCTCGGCGCGCGTGACCGCACGGCCGTCGCGGATGAGGCGCAGGACCGAGCCAGCGCCGATCGCCCAGCCGCTCGTTCCTCCGTCCTTCTGCGTCGCCATCGGTCGAAAGCCTAACTCACCCGACTTCTGCCGCATAGAGGTGGATAGTTGCTTACGTATTTTCCCGAACTCTTCGGACTTTTGCTTGACAGCCGATCAAAGTCGGCCTACGGTGCGCAGCCATGGGTCAAGCAGTACGGGTCGGCATAGCTGGCGCGGGCTTCATCGGCGCCGTTCACGCCAGGTCAGCCCGCCTCGCCGGCGCCCATCTCGCCGGTGTCGCATCGGCCACACCAGAGAGCGCCGAGCGCGCCGCCGCTCGCCTCGGCATCGAGCGCGCCTACGCGTCGTCGGAGGAGCTCGTCCGGTCCGACGACATCGACGTCGTCCACATCTGCACGCCGAACCACCTGCACGGCCCGCTCGCCGAGGCCGCGCTCGCGGCCGGCAAGCACGTCGTGTGCGAGAAGCCACTCGCGCTCGACGCCGCCGAGGCGTCGGCGCTGCTCGCCGCGGCCGACGCCGCCGGCAAGGTCGCCGCGGTCCCGTTCGTCTACCGCTTCTACCCGACGATCCGCGAGGCACGCGAGCGCGTGCGGACCGGCGCGACCGGGCCGCTCTACCTGCTCCACGGCAGCTACCTGCAGGACTGGCTCCTGCGCCCGGACGACGACAACTGGCGCGTGGAGCCCGACCTCGGCGGTGCGTCGCGCGCGTTCGCCGACATCGGCTCGCACTGGTGCGACCTCGTCGAGTTCGTCTCGGGGCACCGCATCGCCCGCCTCAGCGCGCGCCTGACCACCGCGATCCCCGAGCGCGTCCGCCACGAGGCGCGCAAGGCGTTCTCGACCGGCGACGACGGTGGTGACGGCGACGGCGAGGTGCGCCGCGTGTCGACCGAGGACGCCGCCGTCGTCCAGTTCGAGACCGACCGGGGCGCGTTCGGGACGGTCGTCGTCAGCCAGATCTCCGCCGGGCGCAAGAACCGCCTCTGGCTCGAGATCGACGGCGCGCAGGAGGCGCTCGCGTTCGACCAGGAGGTCCCCGAGACGCTCTGGGTCGGCCGCCGCGACCGCACGACGATCCTGCGCCGCGACCCCGAGCAGCTCTCGGCGGCGGCCGCGCGCCTGTCGACGCTCCCGCCCGGCCATCCCGAGGGCTACGCCCAGTGCTTCGACCGGTTCGTCGAGGACGTCTACGCGACGATCGCCGAGGGTCGCGCCCCCGACGGGCTGCCGACGTTCGCCGACGGCCTGCGCGCGGTGACGATCACCGAGGCCGTGCTGACCTCGGCCCGCGAGGAGCGCTGGGTCGACGTGCCGCTGCCCACCTCCGCGGAGGCGACGCCGTGAGCGCCGCCGCGACCGCGCCGGCCGCGCAGGCGACGCGACCGGTGCTCGAGGTCCGCGGGCTCGTCAAGCACTACCCGGGCGCCAAGGCGCTCGACGGCGTCGACTTCGACGTCCGCCCGGGCGAGGTGCACTGCCTCATCGGGCCCAACGGCGCCGGCAAGTCGACGCTCATCAAGTGCGTCTCGGGCATCGTCGAGCCGACCGCCGGCGAGGTGCTCGTCAGCGGCGAGCCGCTCCCGGTCGGCGAGCCGAGCGCGTCGCTGGACCGCGGCGTCGCGACGATCTACCAGGAGCTCGACCTCGTCGAGGACCTGCGCGTCTACGAGTCGATCTTCCTCGGGCACGAGCCGCGCCGCGGCCTCCTGCTCGACCGCGCGCGCATGCGCGAGGAGGCGCGCAAGCTGCTCGAGCGCCTCGACCACCCGAACATCCCGGTCGACGCGAAGGTCGGCACCCTGCGCCCCGCCGCGCAGCAGGTCGTCTCGATCGCCCGCGCGCTCTCGCACGACGCGCGCCTGCTGATCATGGACGAGCCGTCGGCGATCCTCGACGCCGGCGAGGTCGACACGCTCTTCGACGTCGTCCGCCGTCTCACCGCCGAGGGCGTCGGGGTCATCTACATCTCCCACCGGCTCGACGAGGTCCCGCGGATCGGCGACCGCGTCACGGTGCTCTCCGACGGCCGCACGGTCGCGAGCGGCCTGCCGGCCGACACGCCGCGCGACACGCTCGTCGAGAAGATGGTCGGCCGCCGGGTCGAGCAGCTCTTCCCCGAGCGGCCGGTCCCGCGCGACGAGGTCGTCCTCGAGGTCGAGGGCCTGTGCCGCGCGCCCGACGTCAAGCCGATCTCGTTCCAGGTGCGCGCCGGCGAGGTGCTCGGGATCGGCGGCCTGGTCGGCGCCGGGCGCACCGAGCTGCTGCGTCTCATCTACGGGCTCGACAAGCCCGACGCGGGCGAGGTGCGGGTCGACGGCAGGCGCCTGCAGCCCGGGCGCCCGGGGGCGAGCATCGCCGCCGGCCTGGGCTTCGCGCCCGAGGACCGCAAGTCGCAGGGCCTGCTGCTCGACTGGAACCTCACGCGCAACGTCTCGCTCGCCGACCTGGGCCGCTACACCCGGCACGTCCTGCTCGATCGCGCGGCCGAGCGCCGCGACGCGGCCGAGCAGCTCCGCGAGCTGCGCACGGTCCCCGACGACCCGGACCGCATCGTCCGGGAGCTGTCGGGCGGCAACCAGCAGAAGGTCGTCCTCGCGCGCTGGCTGCTGCGCGAGTGCCGGGTCCTGCTGCTCGACGAGCCGACGCGCGGCGTCGACGTCGGCGCCAAGACCGAGATCTACCGCGTCATCACCGACCTCGCGAAGGCCGGCCTGGCCGTGGTCGTCGTGTCCTCGGAGATGTCCGAGCTCGTCGGCCTGTGCAGCCGGATCCTGGTCATGCGCGAGGGCGAGCTGGTCGCCGAGGTCGACGGCGCGTCGGCGACCGAGCTCGAGCTGCTGCGCCACGCCGTCGCGCCCACCGACTCCGATCCCGTCCTGGAGGAGAACGCATGAGCACCGCCCCCGAGGCCGCGGCCCCGCAGCGGTCGTCGTCGTCGCGCCTCCCGAAGAACACCCGCGGCGCGATCCAGGAGTACGCGCTCGTCGGGGTCGTCGCCGTGATCCTCATCGCCGGCGCGATCATCGAGCCCGGCTCGTTCCTGACCTCGGACAACATGCTCAACGTCCTGCGGCAGGCGAGCGTCGTCGGCGTCATCGCGATCGGCATGACGTTCGTCATCGCGACCGGCGGCATCGACCTGTCGGTCGGCTCGATGGTCGCCGCGGCGTCGGTCGTCGGCGGCCAGTTCGCCGACTCGGGCAGCGCCATGTTCGTCCTCGGCGCGCTCGGCATGGGCATCCTGCTCGGCTCGGTCAACGCGGGCGCGATCGCCTACGGCAAGGTCGTCCCGTTCATCGCGACGCTCGCGATGTTCACGATGGCCCGCGGCCTGGCGCTGTGGATCAGCGACAAGCAGCCGAAGTCGATCTTCGACCTCGAGTTCGTCCGCTGGTTCGGCAACGGCGAGGTCATCGGCATCCCGTCGGCGGCGGTCGTCTTCGTGGCGGTGACGATCATCGGCTGGCTGCTGCTCAACCGCACCCGCTACGGCCGGTACGTCGTCGCGGTCGGCGGCAACCGCGAGGCCGCCCGGATCGCCGGCATCAACGTCCCGCGGATCGTCTTCAGCGTCTACGTGCTCGCCGGCCTGTGCGTCGGCATCGCGGCCGTGCTGCTGAGCGGCCGGCTGTCGAGCGCCTCGCCGATCGTCGGCAACCTCTACGAGCTCGACGCGATCGCGGCGGTCGTCATCGGCGGCACGTCGCTGGCGGGCGGCCGGGCGACGATCGTCGGGACGTTCCTCGGCGTCATCACGTTCGCGCTCATCTTCAACCTGCTGACCCTCATGGACCTGGCGGTGGAGATCCAGCAGGTCACCAAGGGTCTGATCATCCTCGCCGCCGTCCTCATCCAGCGCAGGGAGCGGTGACCGTAGCCCCATGTCCCTTCATGTCCAAGGAGGAGGAATAGCCCCATGACCATCAAGCGGTTCATGCTGCCGCTGCTGCTGGTGGCGGCACTGTTCGCCGTCGCCTGCGGCAGCGACGACGACGAATCCGCGGGCGACTCGGAGCAGGCCACCCAGGCCACCGAGACGACCGGCTCGCCCGCCCAGGGCGGGCGGGTGAAGATCGCCTTCAGCGCACCGGGCGCCGATCACGGCTGGATGGCCGCGATCACCGAGAACGCGCGCAAGGAGGCGAAGGAGCTCGGCGACGTCGACCTCATCGCCGCCGAGGGCGTGACCGACTCGGCCGCGCAGGCCGACCAGGTCGAGACGCTCATCCAGCAGAAGCCCGACGCGCTCGTGCTCCTGCCGAACGAGGGTGATGCGCTGACGCCGGTCGCGCAGAAGGCGACCGCCCAGGGCATCCCGGTCGTGGTCGTCGACCGTGCGCTCGAGGCTCCCGGCGCGTCGCGCACGTTCATCACCGGCGACAACTACGGCATCGGCTGGCAGGCCGGCAACTACTTCGCCGACCAGCTCAAGTGCAAGGGCAACGTCGTCGAGATCCAGGGCATCGCCGGCATCCAGGTGACCGAGGAGCGCTCGAAGGGCTTCCGCGACGCGCTGAAGCGCCGCTGCCCGGACGGCGGGATCAAGATCATCGCCTCGCAGCCGGCCGACTTCGTGCCGGACAAGGGCCTGTCGGTGATGGAGAACATCCTCCAGGCCCACAAGGACATCGACGCGGTCTACACGCATGACGACGACATGGCCGAGGGCGTCGTGTCGGCGATCGAGAACGCGGGCCGCGAGGACGAGATGTTCCTGACCGGCGCCGGCGGCTCGAAGGCCGCGATGGAGCGCATCGAGAAGGGCGGCCTGTACCGGGCCACCTTCCTCTACAACCCGACGATGTCGGCGTCGGCGATCCGCCTGGCGCGGCTCATCGTCCGTGGCGAGGGCCTGGCCGAGCTCACCGAGCCGGAGGTCCCGAGCCAGATCACCGTCCCGGCGACGACCGTGACGAAGGAGAACGTCGCCGAGCTCAAGGAGCTCGGCTTCTAGCCACCTGCTCCTCCAACCGGTGGACCCCGCCGGGCGGCTCCCACGCTCTCCTGCTGCCGCCCGGCGGGGCTCTGCCCCGACCCGAGGGAGACTCGCGCGCAATGGCCCGTCCCGTCACCATGATCACCGGCCAGTGGGCCGACCTTCCGCTCACCGAGCTCGCCGCGAAGTGCGGCGAGTGGGGGTTCGACGGCCTCGAGCTCGCGACGTGGGGCGACCACTTCGACGTCCCGCGCGCGCTCTCCGATCCGTCGTACTGCACCGAGCGGCGTGAGCTGCTCGAGCGCCACGGCCTGTCGTGCTGGGCGATCAGCGCCCATCTCGTCGGCCAGGCGGTGTGCGATCCGATCGACGAGCGCCACCGGGCGATCGTGCCGCCGGAGGTGTGGGGCGACGGCGACCCCGAGGGCGTGCGCCGGCGCGCCGCCGAGCGCGTGATGGACACGGCGCGCGCGGCCGCGCAGTTCGGCGTGACCGTCGTCACCGGCTTCACGGGATCGCCGGTGTGGCACATGCTCTACTCGTTCCCGCCGAACGACTTCGACGAGATCGAGCGCGGCTACGAGGAGTTCGCCGAGCGCTGGTCGCCGATCCTCGACGTGTTCGACGCCGAGGGCGTGCGGTTCGCGCTCGAGGTGCACCCGACCGAGATCGCGTACGACTTCGTGACGACCGCGAAGGCGCTCGAGGCGGTCGACCGCCGCGAGGCGTTCGGGATCAACTTCGACCCGTCGCACCTCGTGCCGCAGCTCCTCGATCCGGAGGCGTTCGTCGACGAGTTCGGCGACCGCATCTACCACGTACACGTCAAGGACGCGAAGCGGCGCACGGACGGGCGCCGCTCGATCCTCGGCTCGCACCTGGACTTCGGCGATCCGCGGCGCGGGTGGGACTTCGTCTCGCCCGGTCACGGCGACGTCGACTTCGAGGCGATGTTCCGCGCGCTGAACCGCGCCGGCTACACGGGCCCGCTCTCGATCGAGTGGGAGGACGTCGGCATGGACCGCGCGTGGGGCGCCCGGGACGCGCTCGCGTTCGTGCGCCGGACCGACTTCGCGCCGTCGACGGTCGCGTTCGACGCCGCGTTCGCCCGTGACTGACACCGGCCTCCGGCTTGACAGTCGGTGAGAGTGAGTGCATACTCACTCTCACCGATGAGCCCGACGCCGACCAAGCCCCGCAAGCTCTCGACCGCCGACGAGCGGCGCGAGGCCGTGCTGCGCGCGGCCGAGCAGGTCTTCACCGAGCGCGGCTTCCACGGCACGCCCACGACGGCGGTCGCCAAGGCGGCGGGCATCTCCCACGCGTACCTGTTCCGCCTGTTCCCGACGAAGGACGAGCTGATCATCGCGCTCGTGCGGCGGTGCAACGACCGGATCCACGAGACGTTCGCCGCGGCCGCCGCGCGGGCGAAGGAGGCCGGGGCGGACGTGCTCGAGTCGATGGGCCTCGCCTACGCCGAGCTGCTCCAGGACCGCCGGCTCCTGCTGCTCCAGCTCCAGGCGCACGCGGCGGCGACCTCGATCCCCGAGGTACGCGAGGCGACCCGCGAGGGGTTCCGGCGGCTGGTCGAGCTCGTCCAGCGCGAGTCGGGCGCGCCGGCGGACGAGATCCAGGCGTTCTTCGCGACGGGGATGCTGATGAACGTGCTGAGCGCGATGGACGCGCCCGCCGTCGACGAGCCGTGGGCGAAGGTGCTCATGGGCGAGGACTGCTGAACCGCCCTCTCTTTTTTCACCAGACAATGACTGACCACTCACACACCGAGAAGGAGGCTCCCGCTATGAGACCACGGGCGGGCTGGACCCTGGCGATCGTGTCGATCGCGCTCTTCATGACATCGCTCGACAACCTCGTCGTCGGCATCGCGCTGCCGTCGATCCGGACCGACTTCGGCGGGACGCTCGAGGCGCTGCAGTGGACGGTCAACGGCTACACGCTCGCGTTCGCGGTCTTCCTGCTGACCGGCGCCGCGCTCGGCGACCGGTTCGGGCGCAAGCGGATGTTCGTCGCCGGCCTGGCGATCTTCACCGGCGCGAGCGCGCTCGCGGCCCTGTCACCGAGCATCGAGGCGCTCATCGCCACGCGCGCGCTGCAGGGCTTCGGCGCCGCGATCGTGCTGCCGCTGACGCTGACGCTGCTCAGCGAGGCGGTGCCGGCGCAGCGCCGCGGCGCGGCACTCGGGATCTGGGCCGGCGTCTCCGGGCTCGGCGTGGCGATGGGCCCGCTCGTCGGCGGCGCCGTCGTCGAGGGGATCTCCTGGCAGTGGATCTTCTGGCTCAACGTGCCGGTCGGCCTCGTGCTGCTGCCGCTGGCCCACCGCATGCTGAGCGAGTCGTACGGTCCGAACTCGCGCCTCGACCTGCCCGGGCTCGCGCTCGGCGGCTTCGGCCTGCTCGGCCTGACGTTCGGCATCGTGCGCGCGGACGTGCTCGGCTGGACGAGCGCGACCGTCGTCGGCTCGATCTCCGCGGGCGTCGCGCTGCTCGCCGCGTTCCTCGTGTGGGAGGCGCGCGCGCCCGAGCCGATGCTCCCGCCGCGGCTGTTCCGCTCGCGCGGCTTCTCGGCGACGAACGGCGTGTCGTTCGCGATGTTCTTCGGCGTCTTCGGCTCGATCTTCCTGCTCTCGCAGTTCTTCCAGTTCGCGCAGGGCCTCGGGCCGCTCGAGGCCGGGCTGCGGACGCTGCCGTGGACGGCGATGCCGATGGTCGTCGCGCCGGTCGCGGGGCTGCTGAGCGACCGGATCGGCCCGCGGCCGCTCATGGTCGCCGGGCTGTCGCTGCAGGCGGTCGCGCTGACGTGGCTGAGCATCGTCAGCGAGGTCACGACGCCGTACGCGCAGCTCATCGTCCCGTTCGTGCTCGCCGGCACGGGCATGGCGCTGGTGTTCGCGCCGAGCGCCAGCGCGGTGCTCGCCAGCGTGCGGCCCGAGCAGGCCGGCCAGGCGTCGGGCGCGACGAACGCGATCCGCGAGGTCGGCGGCGTCATGGGCGTCGCGGTCCTGGCGAGCGTCTTCGCGGCCAACGGCGGCTACACCGACCCGCAGGCGTTCACCGACGGCGTGACCGCCGCCGTGCCGATCGGGGCGGCGGTCCTGGGCGCCGGCGCGCTCGTCGCGCTGCTCGTGCCGGCGATGGGCCGGAAGGCCGGGCCGGCGCCCGCCGAGGCGGCGCCGCAGGCCGCCTGAACCCGCAGCGCGGTGCGGACGCCCGCCGGCCCGGTCCGGTGGACGTCCGCCCGCCCGCGCGGGCCGAGCGCGAGGACGGCGCCGCCAGGACCCCGGCGCCCGTCATCTAGCCTGCGACGGGTGCGCAGCGCGGCCCGATGGATCGCCCCGGCCGTCGCGGCTCCGTGGGTGCTCTGGGCGGTGGGCCGGACGCTGGGGCTCGACCGCGTGCACCCGCTCGTCGCGATCGTCGCGTTCACGCCGTACGCCGCCGCGACCTCGCCGCTGCCGGTGCTCGCGGCGCTCGTCCTGCGGCGCCGCGTGGTCGCCGCGGTCGCCGCGATCGCGACGCTCCTCCTCGCCGCCGCGGTCCTGCCGCGCGCGTCCGGCGAGGCCGTGCCGGCGCCGCCCGGCGGGCGGACGATCACGGTGATGAGCTCGAACCTCTTCCACGGCCGCGCCGACGCCCGCCGGGTGATGGAGCTCGTCCGCGCCGAGGGGGTCGACGTGCTCGTCCTCACCGAGCTCGACGCCGCCGCGCTCGCGCGCCTCGACGACGCCGGGCTGCGCGACGCCCTGCCCGGCCGGGCGCTCAGCGCCGGCAACGGGATCTTCGCGCGCGGGGAGGTGACGGACCGCGGCGCGGGCGGCGGCGACCCGCGCGCCGTGCTGCACGCCACGGTCGAGCTCGAGGGCGCCGGGCTCACGGTCCACGCCGTCCACCCGCGCCCGCCGATCTCGCGCGCCGCGGTCGCCGAGTGGAAGGCGGTCCTGCGGAGCCTGCCGCCGCCCGGGGACGCCGGCCCGGAGATCACCGCCGGCGACTTCAACGCGACGCTCGACCACCGCGAGCTGCGCCGCGTCCTCGACCGCGGCTGGCGCGACGCCGCCGACGCGGTCGGCGCGGGCCTGCGGCCGACGTGGCCGGTCGGGCGCCGCGTGTTCGGGATCGCGATCGACCACGTCCTCGCCGGGCCCGGTCTCGGGGTCCACCGCTACGCGATCCATGAGGTGCCGGGCACCGACCATCGCGCGGTGGTCGCCGAGCTCGTCCCGGGCGAAGGGTGACGAGTCTCACGGACATCCCGGGCGAACGGTGACGAGCCTCACGGACAGGCTCCGGATCGAACCTACGTTCGGAACATGACCACGTACACGCTGAAGATGACCCCGCCGGACGCGCCCCCGACCACCCGCCGCGGCCTGAGCCGCGAGGAGGCGCTCTGGGCGATCGCCGAGCTCGTCTACGGCTTCGAGGAGCCGCGGTCCGAGGACGCGGCCGCCGAGGAGCAGCCGGAGACGCGCACGCCTGTCGCAGCCTGACACGCCAGAACCGCTGATCGGCGGTCAAGGACCCCGGTCGCGGTGCCGATCACCGGGCGGACATGGCCCGGGACGACCACCGGCAGTTCGATGGACCCGCCTCGATGTGGCGGGTGACGGTCGCGATGTACCTCGCGGGGGCGGTGACGATCGCCGCCACGTTCGCCGCACCCGACCCCGACACGAGCGACCGCACGGCGATGAGCGTCCTCGGCGCCGTGTCCCTGGCGCTCGGCCTCGGCCTGCTCGCCGCCGGCCCGCGCCGCGTCCTCGTGGCGAAGGTGGCGCCGATCGCCGGCGTCCTCCTCCTCAGCACGGTGATCGCCGTCGCGCGGCCGATCGGCGCGACGCCGCTGTTCTACCTGTGGCCGATCCTCCTGGCCGCCTACTACGGCTCGTCGCGGTACCTGGTCGCGACGCTCGCGGTGTTCTGCACGACGTTCGCGGCCGCGAGCGCGATCGCCGCCCCGTCCGACGACGTCGCCTGGCTGCTGTTCATCGGCGGCGTCATGTCGTTCACGCTCGCCGGCGTCGTCGTCAACCGCCTCAAGCGCCGCCTGGACGCCGTCGTCGACGAGCTGCGCCGCACCGCCGCGAGCGACCCGCTGACCGGGCTGCTCAACCGGCGCGGGTTCGACGTCGTCTTCCAGCGCGACCTCGACCGCGCGCGGCGGACCGGCGCGCCGCTGTCGCTCGTGATCCTCGACCTCGACCACTTCAAGGCGGTCAACGACCGCTTCGGACATGCCGCCGGCGACGACGTGCTGCGCCGGGTGGGCGAGGCCCTGCGGTCCGAGCGCCGTGCCGGCGACGCGCTCGCGCGCATCGGCGGCGAGGAGTTCGCCGTCGTGCTCTACGACGCGGACGCCGACGGCGCGCTGCGGTTCGTCGAGCGCGTCGCCGGATCGCCGCTCATGTCCGGAGGGCCGGCCGGCCCGATGTCGCTCAGCGCCGGCATCGCCGCCGCCGAGGAGGGCGCCGACACTCCCGAGGGCCTCATGCTGGCCGCCGACCGCGCGCTCTACCGGGCCAAGGCGGCCGGGCGCGGCCGGGCGGCCGTCCACGGGCAGGACGGCCGTGCGCTCGCGCCGCTCGCCCCGCGCGCCGCGGCGTAGACCGGCGCGCCTCTACTTGAGCTGCAGGCGCTGCGAGATCTGCGTCGGCTCGCCCGCCGCCGCGGTCGCGGTGACGCTGATGTCGGCGACCATCGCGCGCTTGCCGCGCAGCGCGCGCCGCAGCCGGCCGACGTCCTTGCGCGAGAGCGCGAAGCGCACGACCTTCGACTCGCCCGACGGCACCTGCGTGTTCGCCGTGACGCTGATCGCGACCGGCTTGCGGCCGCGGCGCGGGGTCGCCCGGGGCGCGATCGTCGCGGTCGCGGTGATCGTGCACGCGCTGTCGCAGCCCATGCGCACCGGCAGGTTGCGGCGCGTCAGCACGCCGGTGGAGCGCAGCGCCCGCAGCGTCACCTGCGGCCCGTCGGGCGGCGGCAGCGTCGGGTACTTCGGCGGCGGCGGCGTCGCGACCGGGCCGAGCACGCCGCAGCCGACCGCGGCGGGCGCGGCGAGCTGGAACTGCTGGACGCGGTTGTTGTCGGTGTCGCTGACGGTCAGCACGCCGCGGCAGTCGACGCTGACCCCGGTCGGCCGCAGGAACTCGCCGGTCCCGGTGCCGCGGACGCCGAACGTCTGCAGCCGCTCGCCGTTCGGCCCGAACTGCTGCACGCGGCCGTTGCCGCGGTCGGCGACCCACAGGTTCCCGGCCGCGTCGAGCGTCATCTGGCCGGGCACGTTGAGCTTGCCGAGCTTGCTGCCGGTGCCGCCGAACCAGTCGAGCTCGCGCCCGTCGGCGCCCCAGATCGTGATCCGGTTGTTGTCGGTCGCCGCGTAGATCCGCGAGCCGTCCGGCGTCACCGCGATCCCGCGCACGCGGCCGGTCGCGGTGATCGCGCCGAGGTAGCGCCCGTCGTGCGCGAACCGGACGATCCGCGCGTTGCCCGCGTCGGCGACGTAGAGCGTGCCGGCGGAGTCCATCGCGATCGCGGTCGGGTCGAGCATCTGCCCGGGCCCGCGGCCCTGGGTGCCGATCGAGCGGACCGGCTTGCCGGTCTGGCGGCTGAACACGAAGATCCGCGCGCGGCGCTGGTCGAGCACGAACGCGTGGCCGGCCCCGTCGAACACGATCGCGACCGGCCGCTGCAGGATCGTCGGGCCGGGGTTCGGCGAGCCCCACACGGCGGCGATCGACCCGTCGGGGTTGAGCAGCTCGATGCGGCCGTTGACCGAGTCGGCGACCGCGCGGATCCCGGACGGGTCGGCGGCGACGCCCATCGGCGTGTTGAACTGGCCGGGCGCGCGGCCGGACGTGCCGATCGAGCGCAGCAGCGTGCCGCCGCGGTCGTAGACGTCGACGCGGTCGTTGCCGGTGTTCGTGACGTAGACGTTGCCCTGCGCGTCGGAGGCGATCGCGCGCGGGTAGGCGAGCCGGCCCGGGTCGGTGCCGTACGCGCCCCAGCGGCCCTTGTACGGGTAGGTCGGTCCGGTGCTGAACCGCACGACGCGGTGGTTCATGTTGTCGGCGACGAACACGCGCCCCTTGGGGTCGGTCGCGACGCCGTAGGGGTGGCTGAGGTCGCCGCGACCGACGCTCTTGTCGGTCCGGATCGTCGTCAGCAGCCGGCCGCCGGTGTCCATGACGAGCACGCGGTGGTTCTGGTTGTCGGCGACGAGCAGCCGCGTGCCGCGGACCGCCAGGCCCTTCGGGTAGCCGAGCGTGCCGGGCGGAACGATGACCGCGCCGTTGCCGCCGCCGAGCGTGAAGCGCTGGATGCGGTTGTTGCCGCTGTCGGCGACGTAGACGTGGTTGCCGCCGACCGCCAGCCCGCCGCCCGCGCCGGCATCGTTGCCGCGCCCGCCGCCGAAGCGGAACTGGCCGACCCCGGTGCCGCTCCGGCCCCAGTGCGCGAGCAGCGAGCCGTCGGCGGCGAAGCGCATGATCCGGTTCGAGCCGTCGGCGACCACGATGCTCCCGTCGGGTGCGGCGGCGAGCGCGCCGACCGCGGTCAGCTCGCCGGGGCGGTTGCGGCCGGGCCGGCCGATCTCGCCCCGGAACGTCCCGTCGGGGTTGAACACCTGGACGACGTGCGAGCCCTGGTCGCCGACGTAGACCGCGCCGTCGGCGCCGATCGCGACGGCCTGCGGGAAGCGCAGGACGCCGCCCGCGCGCTGGCCGATCTCCGAGGCGCTCGTGTACGGGCAGGCGGGCGCGCCGCCGGGGCAGCCGGACTGCGCGGACGCGGGCGCCGCCGGTCCGAGCACGGCGGCGGCGAGGACGGTGGCGATGGCGGAGGGCAGGGTGCGGCGGGGCATCGAGGGTCCTCAACACCTTGCAGGCGCGAAGGTCGCGCCCCGCAGGATCGATTGCATGCCGCGCGGCGCGCCGTGTCCGCCCGGTGCCGCGGCGGGATCTAGACTCCTGCGGCCATGAGCGCTCGTCGCGTCTCGCGGGAGGAACGAGAGGCCAGGATGCTCCGCGCCGCCGGCGCGGTGTTCGCCGCCCGCGGCTACCACGCCGCCTCGATGGACGAGATCGCCGACCGGGTCGGGGTCTCCAAGCCGATGGTCTACACCTACTTCGGCTCGAAGGAGGCGCTGTACTTCGCCTACATCGAGGATGCCGGGCGCGACCTCATCGCGTCGATCGTCGACGCCGAGCGCGCGGTCCGCACCGGGTCGCTCGCCGAGCGCCTGCGCGCCGGGACGCTCGCGTTCTTCCGCTTCGTCGACGAGCACCGCGACGGCTACGCCGTGCTCTTCAGCGAGATGGCGGCGCGGGGCGGACCGTTGCGCCGCGAGGTGTCGGCGATCCGCCGCCAGATCGTCGAGCTCGCACAGATCCTGTTCGACCGCGTCGCCGAGGAGGCCGGCGTCGACCCGGACGCGATCGGCGGCACCGAGCCGCTCGCGGTCGCGTACGTCGGCGCGGGCGAGTGGCTGGCGAACTGGTGGCTCGAGCACCCCGAGGAGAGCGCCGAGCAGCTCGCCGAGCGGCTGCTCGACATCGGCTGGCGCGGCCTGGAGCGCGTGCTCGCCGGTCAGGCGCAGGCGGGCGCCTGAGCCGCCCCGGTCAGGGCCGCCGCGCGGCCTCGCCGAGCACCGCCTCGGGCACGCCGAACGCGTCGGCGAGCAGCCCGGCGTCCGCCGACAGCGCCTCGCAGAGCTGGTTGACGGTCTTGATGACCGCCTTCGAGCGCGTCGACGACAGCCGCCCGTGCTCCTGGAACCAGCCGCGGTCGCGCTCGATCCCCGCCAGCGCGTACAGGTCGCACAGCCGGCCGAGCAGCGCCTTCGGCCGCTCGTCCGGGCAGCGCTCCACCGCGGCCGCGAACGCCTCGAGCACGACCCGCTCGACGTGCGTGCGGGCGACCCCGACGACGTGGTCCTGCGTCTCGAGCAGGACCTCGAACGGCTCGCGGCCGGCGTCGATGCCGGCCTTCAGCCGCCGTGCGGCGCCGGAGGTCATGTGCTGCTCGCGCCAGCGGTACAGCTCGAGCTGCGTGTCGCGCTCGAGCAGGTCCTCCTCGCTCTCGCGCCCCGGGACGAGGTCGTCGGCCAGGCGGCCGAGCAGCTCGCGGATCGCGCTGCGCTCGGCGACCGTCTCGTAGACCTGGCGCCCGAAGAACGCCGCGGTGCCGAGCGGGTCGAGCTCGCCGAACTGGTCGCGGTAGTCGGTCAGCAGGTTCTTCGCGCAGAGCTGCAGCAGGACGGTGTTGTCGCCCTCGAACGTCGTGAACACGTCGGTGTCGGCCTTGAGCGCCGCGAACCGGTTCACGCGCAGGTAGCCCGCGCCGCCGCATGCCTCACGGCACTCCTGGATCGTCTTCGTGGCGTGCCAGGTCGCGACCGCCTTCAGCCCGGCGGCGAGCGTCTCGAGCTCGCGCCGCTCGCGGTCGGGCGGCTCGTCCTGGCCGAACACCGCGTGCAGGCGACCGCGCAGCTCGTCCTGGGCGAAGTGGAGCGCGTACGTCGTCGCGAGGTCCGGCAGGAGCCGCCGCTGGTGGGTGCGGTAGCGGATGAGCGGCGCCTCCTCGTCCGAGCCGGGCGGCCCGAACTGGCGGCGCGCGAGCGCGTGCCGGACCGCGATCGTCTGCGCGACCTTCGTCGCGTTGATCGCGGCGCCGCACACGCTGACGCGGCCCATGATGAGCGTGCCGAGCATCGTGAAGAACCGCCGGGTGGGGTTCTCGATCGGGCTGAAGTACGTCCCGTCGTCGCGGATCTGCGCGTAGCGGTCGAGCAGGTTGCCGCGCGGCACGCGGACGTGGTCGAACCACAGGCGCCCGTTGTCGACGCCGTCGAGCCCGAGCTTCGGGCCGCAGTCCTCGATCCGGACGCCCGGGCACGGGTCGCCGTTCTCGTCGCGGATCGGGACGAGCACGGCGTGCACGCCCCGCTCCTCGCCGCCGACGACGAGCTGCGCGAACACCGCGGCCATGCGGCCGTCTCGGGCGGCGTTGCCGATGTAGTCCTTGCGCGCGTCGTCGTCGGGGGTGTGGACGACGATCTCGTCCGTCTCCGGCTCGTAGGTGGCCGTGGTCCGCAGCGCCTGGACGTTCGAGCCGTGGCCGCGCTCGGTCATCGCGAAGCAGCCGGGCAGGTCGAGCGAGACCACGCCCGGCAGGTGACGCCGGTGGTGCTCGTCGGTGCCGAGGTGCAGGATCGCCCCGCCGAAGAGCCCGAACTGGACGCCGCACTTGACGAGCAGCGACAGGTCGCCGAACGCGAAGGTCTCGAACGACGCGACGTACTTGTCGATGTCGCCCTCGCCGCCGTATTCGGGCGGGAACCCGATGGCGGTGTCGCCCTCGCGGCACAGCTCGCGCGCCCAGGCGAGCACCTGCGCGCGGTGCTCGTCGATCGGGAGGTCCGGGCGCGGGGCGTTGCCGGGCTGGGACAGCCACCAGCGGACCTTGTCGCGGATCTGGGCCTGGCGGCCGTCGAGGATGCGCTGCAGCGCGGCGCGCAGGTCGCCGGATGCGCTCGTGCGGCCCTGGCCGCCGGCGGAGGAGGGCGGGAGCGTCGAAGCCATGACGGGCCGGGGGCTACCCGCGAGTAGGGGCCGCGAAGCTCGCCCCGGTAACCGGGGCGTAGGCGGCTCGTAGCCGTGCCCGCGCAGGCTGCGCGCCATGGCTCCGACCCCCAAGCAGCTCCTGCTCGCCGGGCTCGTCGCCGCGGCGGGCGCCGCGGCCGTCCCGGCGGCCGCCTCCGCGGCCGTGAGCGTCGAGGTCCGTGACCAGACGCTCCTCATCACCGGCGACAGCGCCGACAACACGATCACGCTCCTGCGGGCCGGTCCGGTGTCGAGCATCGTCCGCGTCCGCGTGGAAGGCGTCGCCGGCGACTTCATCGCCGACAAGAACGACTTCGACGCGATCACGATCAGGGCCGGCGACGGCGACGACAGCATCGGCGTCTCGACCGACGCGGGCGACCCGACCGAGGGCGAGCGGCTCTTCGTCGACGGCGGCCACCACGACGATCACATCACCGGCGGCCCCGGCGACGACACGATCGAAGGCGGATCGGGCGACGACGTCATCCGCGGGGCGGGTGGGCAGGACCACGTCCTCGGCGAGTTCGGCGACGACGACCTGCGCTGGTCGGCCGGCGACGGCGAGGACCTCCGGCTCGACGGCGGGCCGGGCTTCGACCGGTTCGTCTTCGACGGGAGCGACGACGCCGACCACCTCCTGATCCGCGGCATCGGCGACGACGCGGTGCGGGTCACCGAGACCGGCCGTCAGGTCAGCGTCCCGCTCCACCGCGTCGACCGCGTGGTGGCGGACGTCGGGACCGGCGCCGACCGCGTGTCGTCCGACCCGGACCTGACCCGGTACGGGCTGAGCTCGATCCAGGTCTTCGCCTCGCGCGCCCCCGCGCGCCGTTCGGCGGCCGCCGCGGCCGGGGACGGCGTCCGGTTCGAGGGCAGCGACACCGCCGACCGGCTCGTCGGCGGCGACGGCGACGACACGCTGATCGGCCGCGCGGGCGAGGACCGGCTCGAGGGCGGGCCGGGCGACGACGTCCTCGACGGCGGGCCGGGCTCCGACCGGCTGGAGGGCGGCGAGGGCGCCGACCGGCTGGTGTGCGACGGCCTGCACGACGCGGTGATCTTCGACGCGCGCGACGTGCTGGTGGGGTGCGGCGCGCAGCCCGCTCCCGCGCCGCCCGCGGCGGCCCCGCCCTCCACGGGCGGGCCGTCCGCGCCGCCGGCCGCGCCCGCCGCGCCCGCGGCCCCGGCTGCGCCGGCCGCCTCGGCGCCGCGCGCGGCCGCCGCGTCGGAGCGCCGGTCGTCCCGCCTGCGCCGGCCGCGCGTCCGGCGCGCCCGGACCGGCCTGACGGTCCGCGTCGCGGCGGCGGGCGAGCCGGTCCGCGTGCGGATCGCCGCGGTCGAGCGCGTCGGCGGCCGCCGCTTCCGCTACCGCGCGGTCCGCCGGCTCGTCGGCCCGCGGACGGTCGCTGTCCGGCTCCGCGCGCCGAAGGCGCTGCGGCGGCTGCTCGCGCGCCGCAAGGGCGTCACCCGGTCGGTGACGGTGACTGTCACCGACCTCGACGTCCGCCGGGCCGTCACGGTCCGCGGCTGAAGGCGCCGGCCGCGGGCCGGCGAGACCTCCCGCCGGCCCGCGCTCAGCGCACGACGGTGAACCGCAGGGTCCGGGGCCGGCTGACGTTGCCCGCGCCGTCGCGGGCCGTGATCCGGAACCGGTACCGGCCGGCGCGCAGCGCGCGACGCCCGATCCGCCCGGTGAACCGGATCCCGACCCGGCCGCCGACGTTCGCCCGGCGGATCGTCCCGACCCGGACCCAGCGCGTGCAGCGCCGCGCCCGGCGCAGCGCCCGCGACGGCCGCACGCACGCGCGGCCGCGGCGCCGGCCGGCGACCCGGCGCTCGACCGCGAGCGACACCGCCGCCGGCTCGTTGACGAAGAAGCTGACGGTCGTCCCGGCCGGGATCGCCCGCCGGCGGCGCTGGGCGGACACCGCGGTCGGCCGCGGCGAGACGCGGAACCGCGTCGCCGACAGGCGCAGGCGCGAGAGCACCGGCGCGACGACGTCGGCTGCCGCGGGCCCGCCGCCGGCGCCCGGCCCGCCGCCCGGCGCGGGCTCGGGGACAGGCGGCGGGGGCGGCGGCTCGACCCCGCTGATCCGCGCGACCTGCTTGGCGCCCTCCAGGGCGACCCACAGCGTCGGGCCTGCGCCGGCCGTGATGCGGCGCGGCCCGGAGCCCGCGCCGAGGTCGACGAACGTCACGTCTCCGGCCCGGTCGACCCGGATCGCCGCGTCCGCGGCGAAGCCGGCGAACCAGAACGCGCCGTCGGGGCCGTACGCGGCGCCGAACGGGTCGGTGCCCGCGCCGGTCAGGCTCTCGCCGAGCGGGACGCCGAGCGCCGACAGCCGCCCGACCCGATGGGGAGGATCGGGGTTGCTGTAGGCGACCATCCCGTCCGGGGCGGCCGCGAGGTCCTGCGGGTTGCCGCCGACGGGGATCCGCTGCGAGGTGGTGGCGTCGACGGCGTCGCGCGGCGTCGCGATGATCTCCTTCGACCCGAACGCCACCCACCACATGCGCCCGTCCGGTCCGGCGACGATGTCGCGGCCACCGGCGCCCGGGAAGGCGATCTTGCGCACGAACGCCCCGGCTGCGTCGGCCACGACGAGCTCGTCGTCGCCGTCGACGACCCAGAAGTTGCCGTCGGCGTCGCGCGCGATGCCGTGCGGGGTGGTGATGTCGGCGATCGCGTGCTGGGTCCCGGTCGCCGTCGCGATGTCCCACTCGAGCAGGCCGCCGGCGTAGGCGAACCACACCTTGCCGGGCGCGCCCGCGGTGACGCCGGTGACCGCGACGTTCCCCGGGTGGTCGTACTCGGTGACGGTGCCGCCGGGCGTGACGCGGCCGAACTCCTTCGCGCCGCCGAGCGTGAACCAGATGTTGCCGTCCGGCCCGAGCGTCATCCGGCCGGGCGCGTCGCTCACGTCGGCGCGCAGGTCGACGGCGGGCGCCGCCGCGGCGGTCCCGGGCAGCGCCGCGAGCGCGAGGGACAGGGTCAGGATCAGCGTCGGGAGGAGTCGTCGGGGCATGGCGGCGAGCCTGACGTACCGCGGCGCCCGTGTCAGTGTCAACCGCGTCTCATCCGCGCGCGATGCGCGCGGCGGCGACGACGAGCTCGGCGTTCCCGCTCGCCCGCCGGCCCTCGGGCAGCACGAGGGTGTCCTCCAGCCCGACCCGGATGTCGCGTCCCAGCGCGACGCCCTGCCCGACCACCGCCCACGTCGCCCGCCCCTCGCCGTGGTGCAGCCGCGGCGCGGCGATCCCGTGCGCGTCCAGGCACGCGTCGATCTCGCGGGCGCGCGCCGTCGCCGTGTCGTCGTCGCCGTCCATCGGCTCGACGAGCACGCGCAGCACCCGGTCGGCCAGCCCGGTCGCGGCGAGCGCCTCGGCCTCCTCGACCGTCCACACGCCCGCCTCGATGCCGATGCCCGCGGCGAGCAGCGCGCGCATGACCTCCACCGCGCCGTCCTCGTGGAGGTTCACCGACGCGTACGCGGGCACGCGCCACCCGGCGACGAGCGCCCGGCGCCGCTCGGGGTCCGGCTCGACCCACGCCCCGGTCGCCACGCCGACCGGTACGCCGCACGCCGCCGCCACGCGCCGGGCGACGTCGTCGACGACGGCCGGCTCGAGCGTCTCGCGGCCGTCCCGGCCCCGAGGGTGGAGGTGGATCGCGCCCGCGCCCGCGCGCACGCACGCGACCGCATCGGCCGCGAGCTGGTCCGCGGTGACCGGCAGCGCGGGATGGACCGAGGCGTCCCGCGGCCCGTTGAGGCACGCCTGCAGCAGCACCGCCCGACCCTACCCGTGTTCCGTAGTCCTCCGCACCAGGACGCGGGCTCTGCCCGCATGTGGAGACAGCCGGTCACACCTAGCGTGATCGCGGCGATGACCGAGCTCGACCTCGCCCGACTGCAGTTCGGGATCACCACCGTCTACCACTTCCTCTTCGTCCCCATGACGATCGGCCTGTCGCTGTTCGTCGCGCTCTGCCAGACCCTCTGGCTCAGGACCGGGCGCGACGTGTACCGGCGCATGACGAGGTTCTGGGGCAAGCTCATGCTGATCACGTTCGCCGTCGGCGTCGTGACCGGCATCGTCCAGGAGTTCCAGTTCGGGATGAACTGGAGCGAGTACTCCCGGTACGTCGGCGACGTCTTCGGCGCGCCGCTGGCGATGGAGGGCCTGGCCGCGTTCTTCGTCGAGTCGACGTTCCTCGGCCTGTGGCTCTTCGGCTGGGGTCGCCTGAAGCCGAAGGTCCACCTCGCGACCGCGTGGGCGTTCTCGCTCGCCACCGTGCTGTCGGCGTTCTTCATCCTCGCCGCCAACTCGTGGATGCAGCACCCGGTCGGCTACCAGATCAACGAGGCGACCGGCCGCGCCGAGATGACCAGCATCGGCGAGCTGCTGTCGAACTCGACCGTGCTCTACGCGTTCCCGCACACGGTGCTCGGCGCGCTGGCGACCGGCGGCATGGTCGTCCTCGCGGTCGCCGCGTTCGGCCTGCTGCGGCGCCGCGACCTCGACGTCTGGAGCCGGTCGATGCGCCTGGCGCTGCCGATCACGCTCACCGCCGTCGTCGCGACGATGGGCGTCGGCCACTTCATGGGCACGCTGCTGACCGAGCAGCAGCCGATGAAGATGGCGGCCGCCGAGGCGCTGTTCGAGACCGAGAAGGGCGCCGGCCTGTCGGTGTTCGCGACCGGCGACTTCACCCGCGACCCCGGCCACACGAACCGCAACATCAAGATCCCGAAGCTGCTCTCGCTGATCTCCGACATGGACCCGAACTCGACGGTCAAGGGGATCAACCAGATCGAGCAGGAGTACATCGAGAAGTACGGGCCGGGCGAGTACGTCCCGATCGTCGCCGTGACCTACTGGTCGTTCCGCGCGATGATCGGCGCGGGCATCGCGATCATGGTGCTGACCGCGATCGGCCTCGTGCTGCAGCGGCGCAGGCGCCTGCAGGTCAGCCGGCGCTGGCTGAAGGTGATGGTCCCGGCGGTCCTGCTGCCGCCGATCGCGAACACGTCCGGCTGGATCTTCACCGAGATGGGCCGGCAGCCGTGGGTCGTCCAGGGCCTGCTGAAGACCGACGACGCGGTCTCGCCCGCGGTCAGCGGCACCGAGGTCGCGATCACGCTCATCGGCTTCACCGTGCTCTACGGCGTCCTGGCGGTCGTCGCCGGCCGGCTGGCGTTCAAGGCGATCCGCACCGGCCCGCCGCCGGAGCACGAGCCCTCCGCCGAGGGCGAGACCACCGAGAAGCCCGACCTCGCGCTCGCGTACTAGGAGGACGCACCCATGGATCCGACCGGACTTCAGACCCTCTGGTTCGTCCTCATCGCCGTCCTCTGGATCGGCTACTTCATCCTCGAGGGCTACGACTTCGGCGTCGGCATGCTCCTGCGCCGCCTGTCGCGCGACGACGTCGACAAGCGCATGGTGCTGCACTCGATCGGCCCGTTCTGGGACGGCAACGAGGTGTGGCTGCTCGTCGCCGGCGGCGCCACCTTCGCCGCGTTCCCCGAGTGGTACGCGACGCTGTTCTCGGGCTTCTACCTCGCCCTGTTCCTCATCCTCGTCGCGCTGATCCTGCGCAACGTCGGGTTCGAGTTCTGGGGCAAGGAGGACGGCCCGCGCTGGCGCGCGACGTGGGAGTGGATCATCGTCGGCGGCAGCGCGCTGCCCGCGCTCCTGTGGGGCGTCGGCTGGGCGAACATCGTCGACGGCGTGCCGATCGGCGCCGACGGCGAGTACTCCGGCACGCTCTTCGACCTGCTCGGGCCGTACGCGCTCGTCGGCGGCCTGACGACGCTCGCCGTGTTCCTGCTGCACGGCGCGATCTTCCTGTCGCTGCGCACGTCCGGTGAGCTGGAGCGGCGCGCCCGGGACGCGGCGGCGCGGGTCGCGCCGGTCGCCGCCGTGCTCGTCGCGGGCTTCCTGGCCTGGACGCTCCTCCGCCAGGGCGACCGTGGCGGCGTCGAGGCGGTCTCGGCGGTGCTCGCGGTCCTGAGCGTCCTGCTCGCCGTGGCGGCCGCGGTCGTCGTGCGGCGCCGGCTCATGGCGGCGTTCGGGCTGACCTGCGCGGTGATCGCGACCTTCTTCGTGTCGCTGTTCGCCGACCTGTTCCCGAACGCGATGGTGTCGAGCACCGACCCGGTGTACTCGCTGCCGCTCGCCGAGGCGGCGTCCACGCCGTACACGCTGAAGGTCATGACGATCGTGGCCGTCGCGCTCGTCCCGGTCGTGCTCCTCTACCAGGGCTGGACGTACTGGGTGTTCCGCGCGCGCCTGAGCCGCGAGGACTACGAGGACATGCGCTCCCCGCTCGGCGCGATCTCGCACGGGGGCGGCGCCGCCGATGCGAGCCGCTGAGCGGCGGCTGGTCAAGGCGACCGCCGGCGCCAGGGTCCACCTGGCGCTGACGGTCGCCTTCGGCGCGCTCGGCGCCGCGCTCATCGTCGTCCAGGCTGCGGCGCTGGCGCGGATCATCGACCGCGCGTTCCTGCACGGCGCGGGCCTGGAGGACCTGCGGACGCCGATCGCCGTCCTGGCGCTCGCGTCGGCCGGCCGGGCGGTGCTCGCCGGCGCCACCGAGGCGTCCGGGCGGATCGGCGCGGCGCGGACGCTGTCCGAGCTGCGCCGCCGGGCGGTCGCGCGGCTGCTGCTCGACCGGCCGGGGAGCCTGGCGGGGGAGCGGACCGGCGAGCTCGCGGCGACCGCGGTCAGCGGCGTCGACGCGCTCGAGGCGTGGTTCGCGCGCTACCTGCCGCAGGTCGCGCTCGCGGCGATCGTCCCGCCGGCGATCGTCGTCTACCTGCTCACCCGCGACCTCGAGTCGGCGCTGATCCTCGGCGGGACGATCCCGCTCGTCCCCGTGTTCATGATCCTCGTCGGCAAGGGCGCCGAGGTGGCGAGCCGCAGGCGCTTCGCGACGCTGAGCGCGCTCGGCGCCCACTTCCTCGACGTCGTCCGCGGGCTGCCGACGCTGCGCGCCTACCGGCGCGAGGCCGCCCAGGAGGAGACGATCGCGCGGGTCGGCGACCGGCTGCGCCGCGAGACGATGGCGACGCTGCGGATCGCGTTCCTGTCGGCGCTCGTGCTCGAGCTGCTGGCGATGCTCGGCACCGCGGTCGCGGCCGGGACGATCGGCGTCCAGCTCGTCCACGGGTCGCTGCAGCTCGAGGCGGGCCTGGCGGTGCTCATCCTCGCGCCCGAGCTGTACGCGCCGCTGCGCCAGCTCGGCATCCAGTACCACGCCGGCGTCGACGGCGTGGCCGCCGCCGAGCGGCTGTTCGAGCTGGCCGAGGCGCCGGTCGCGGTGTCGCGGCCCGCGCGGCCCGTGCCGGCGCCGTCGCCCGCCGCGGCGGCCGTCCGGCTGGAGGACGTCACGTTCGCGTACCCCGAGCGCCCCGGCGACGTGCTGCGCGGCGTCGACCTCGAGCTGGCGCCGGGCACGATCACCGCGCTGACGGGGCCGAGCGGCGCGGGCAAGAGCACGGTCGCCGCACTCGTCCTGCGCCTCGCCGACCCGGCCTCCGGGCGGGTGACGTGCGACGGCGTCGACCTGCGCGACGCCGCCCCCGAGGACTGGTGGGCGCAGATCGCCTGGGTGCCGCAGCGGGCGCGGGTGTTCAGCGGCACGGTCGCCGACAACATCCGCCTCGGCGCGCCGGAAGCGAGCGACGCCGAGGTCCGGCTCGCCGCGCTCGATGCGGGCGCGCTGGCGTTCATCGAAGAGCTTCCCGACGGGCTGGGCACGGTCGTCGGCGAGGGCGGTCGGCCGCTGTCGGCCGGGCAGGCCCAGCGCCTGGCGGTCGCGCGCGCCTTCGTGCGCGACGCCCCGCTCGTCGTCCTCGACGAGCCGACCGCCCACCTCGATCCCGTCACCGCCGCCGACCTCGCCGGCGCGATCCGGCGGTTGTGCGCGGGCCGCACCGCGCTGATCGTCGCGCACGACGAGGCCCTGGCGGCGATCGCGGACCGGGTCGTCACCGTTGAGGCCGGGCGGGTCGGCGCCGTCACGGCCGGCGTGCGGACGGCGGTCCCGGAGGTTCCGGAGGAGGACGCCGCGGCGCCGCCGGCGGCCGGCCCGCACGGGCGGGCGCCGGCGGCCCGCGGTGCGGTCGTGCCGGACGGCGGCCGCCCCGTGCTCGCGGTCCGCGCGGAGGGCGCGGCATGAACGCGGCCCGCTCGCTGCTGTTCGCGATCCGGATGGCCGGCCCGCGGCCGGCGCGGCTCGCGCTGTCGGCGCTGCTCGGCGCCGGCGCGGTCGCCGCGGCGGTCGCGCTGCTGGCGACGTCGGGCTGGCTCATCAGCCGCGCCGCCGAGCAGCCGCCGATCCTCACCCTGACCGTCGCGATCGTCGGCGTCCGGCTGTTCAGCGTCGTGCGCGCCGCGCTGCGCTACGGCGAGCGGCTGGCCTCGCACGACCTCGCGTTCCGCGCGCTCGCCGACCTGCGCGTGCGGTTCTTCACCGCGCTCGCCCCGCTCGTCCCCGGCGACGTGCGCAGCCGCGGCGGCGACCTGCTCAGCCGCTTCGTCGCCGACGTCGAGCGCCTGCAGGACCTGTACACGCGGGCGCTGCACCCGCCGCTCGTCGCGGCGCTCTCGATCGCGCTCGCCGGCGTCGCCGCGGCGCTGCTCCTGCCGGCCGCGTCCGCGGTGCTCGTCGTCTGCCTGCTCGTCGCCGCGATCGGCGTCCCCGTCGTCACCGGCGCCGCCGGCCGCCACGCCCGCCGGCGGCAGGCCCCGGCCCGCGCGGCGCTGACCGCCGAGCTGGTCGAGGCGCTCGACGGCGCCGCCGAGCTGGCCGTCCACGGCCGCGCCGGCGACCGCCTCGCGCGGGTCGAGGCCGCCGACGCCGAGCTGCGCCGGCTCGCCGTCCGCGACGCGCTCTCCGGCGGGCTGGCGGTCGCGGCGGGACCGCTGCTCGGCGGGGTCGCGCTCGTCGGGGCGGTGCTCGTCGCGGTGCCCGCGGTCGGCGAGGGCGCGCTGGCCGGCGTCGCGCTCGCGTCGCTGCTGTTCGTCGTGATGACGTCGTTCGAGGCGGTCGGGCCGCTGCCGGTCGCCTCCCAGCACCTGACCGCGTGCGCCGCGGCCGCGGGGCGGCTGCGCGACGTCATGTCCCAGGCGCCGTCGGTGACCGACGCGCCCGCCGCGCGGCCGCTGCCCGGCGGCGGCGCGCTCGCGGTCGAGGGCGCCGACGTCCGCGGCGACGCGGGGGAGGAGATCCTCACCGGCGTCGACCTGCGCGTCGAGCCGGGGGAGCGTGTCGCGCTCGTCGGGCCGAGCGGCATCGGCAAGACGACGCTCGCCCACCTGCTCGTGCGCTTCCGCGACCCCGACGGCGGCCGGGTGACGCTCGACGGCGTCGACGTCCGCGAGGTCGCCCAGGACGAGCTGCGCCGGGCGGTCGTGCTCGCCGACCAGGACGCGCACCTGTTCACCACGACGATCCGCGAGAACCTCCTCATCGCCGACCGGTCGGCGAGCGACGAGGACCTGCACGCGGCGCTCGAGGCGGTCGGCCTGGCCGACTGGGTCGGCGGGCTCCCCGCCGGGCTGGACACGATGGTCGGCGAGGAGGGCGCCCAGGTCTCCGGCGGCCAGCGCCGGCGCCTGGCGCTCGCGCGGGCGCTGCTGTCCGGCGCGCGGTTCCTCGTCCTCGACGAGCCGACCGCGCACCTGGACCCGCCCGCCGCCGAGGACGTCGTCCGGCGCCTGGCGGCGCTGCCCGCGGACCGGGGCGTGCTGCTCATCACCCACCGGCGCGAGGGCCTCGAAGCGTTCGACCGCATCGTCGACCTTCGCTGACAGCGCCTGCAAGGTCGCCGCAACGTGCGCGGATCATCCTCCCGGCCATGCCGGTGATCGTCTGCCACTGCGGCCGGGTCGTCCACGGCGACGACGAGGAGCAGGTCCTCGCGGCGATGCGCGCGCACCTGGAGGCCGAGCATCCGCAGCTCGCCGGGTCGGCGCAGGAGCCCGACCTGCGGGCGATGGTCGAGCCGACGGCTTGAGGGCGCCCCGCGCGGCGTGGGCGTCGGTCGTCGCCTGCGGCGGGTGGTCTGCGCCCTGGCGTTCCGGGCGGTCCGGCGCGCGCCGCGCGGGATCCGGTGCCGGCGGGCTCTGTCGTGGTCTGAACGGCCGCTGGTGGGCGGTGTGGGAGCGGGGCCGCGGTGCGCTCACCGTCGCCCGCTCCCTCGGACGCGCGGCCAACCGGGGGTCTGACCCCGACCGTTGACCCCGTCCACCGAGAGGCCGGCCGGGAGTCGGTGCGCCGCCGGGGCCGGCCGGGCCGGTGGGCGAGCGGCGGCGCGCTCCTTCTCGGGCTTGATCGGGTCCGTGGCGGGCGAGCCGGACGAGACGGTCGATCCAGTGCGCGTTTCATCCGGCTCGCTCCCTGCGAGCCCGCCCCGCCCACCCCGGGGCGACCCGCCGCGCCCACCCGGCGCCGCTCACCCCGCCGAAGGAGCCGCAGCCGCCGGAGGCGCCCCCTCCAGCTCCCGCAGGAGCCGCGGCATGCCGATCTCGCGGGCGAGCTCCGTCGCCGCAGCCCGCGACGGCGCCGCCTCGGCATCGCGCCCCTGCCGCCGCAGCACCTCCGCGAGCAGCGCCTGCGACCGCGCGACGTACGGCCGGGCGCGCATGTGCTCGGACCGCTCGAGCGCGAGGCGCAGGTCGGCCTCGGCGCGGTCGAGCTCGCCGCACAGCAGCCCGGCCAGCCCGAGCGAGTAGGCGACCGGGCCGAGCGACGCGCACCCCGCGCCCATGACCGCCCACAGGTGCGCATACGGGCGCAGCGCCGGCTCGACGCAGGCGGCGAGATCGCCGTCCTCGAGCTCGCCGATCGCGTGCGTGAGGATCGCGATCACCGGGATGAAGTTCGCGTCGCGCGGCAGGCGCCCGAACCCGTCGGCCGCGACCTCCCAGGCGATCTCGCGGGCCGCGTCGGTCCGCCCGGCCTGGACGAGCGCCCACGCCAGCGGCGCGCGCCAGCCCGGCAGCGCGCCCGCCTGCACGACCATCTGCTCGAACGCGTCCGCGAGCTCGGCCAGCCGCAGCTGCTCGCTGCGCAGCTGGAGCATCTCGGTGCCGTAGAACTGCAGCGCGTCGAGCGCCTGCGAGCGCTCGCCCTCGGCCAGCGTCGCGAGCGCCGCGGCCTCGCCGGCCGGCCAGTCGCCGTCGAGCAGCGCGCGCATCGACCGCATCGCGGCGGCGTGGATGCGCAGCTCGGGCTCCTGCAGGCGTTCGGCGAGCTCGGCGTGGCGGTCCATGTCGGCCTCGGCGCCGTCGCGCTCGCAGCGCTCCATCTGGACGATCCCGCGCCACGCGTGCGCGCGGGCGAGGAGCGGGAGGTCGTCGACCTGCTCGGCCAGCTCGACGAGCTCGGTCGCGTGCCGCAGGCGGACCTCGTCCATGCCCGGCCGCCAGTACGCGTACATCGACGCGTCGAGCGCGATCGCCAGCGCGGCCGGGTCGCCGACGCGGCGGGCCATCGCGATCGCCTCCTCGACGTGGGCGATGCCGCGCTCCTCGCTCTCGGGCGAGTAGTAGAGGACCGCGGCGAGCCGGGCGAGCACCCGGGCCCGCAGGTCGCTGTCGCGGCCGGGGAGCCGGTCCAGCGCCTCCTCCAGCAGCCGCACGGCGTCGGGGTCCTCGGTGCCGTAGCGCTCCCACACGCCGCCCGCGAACCCGAGCGCGACCTCGGCGAACAGCTGCGGCGTCCCGGCCTCGGCGGCCGACGCGGCAGCCCGCGACCAGGTCCGGCGGGCGCCCTCGACGTCGCCCGCGCGCCACCGGGCGGCGGCGAGGAGGTGCAGGAGCCGCGCGCGCTCGGCCTCGTCGACCGGCTCGTCGCGCTCGCGCGCCGCGAGCGCGCTCGCGCAGTAGGCGACCGCCTCGTCGTAGGCCAGCCGGGCGGTGGCGAGGCTCGCGGCGCGCAGCGCGTAGTCGACGGCGCGGTCGACCTCCTCCGGCCCGGCGGCCGCGAAGTGGCGGGCGAGCTCGGGCAGGTGCGGGTCGAGCCGGTCGCGGTGGCGGCGCTCGAGCGCCTCGCCGATGCGGCGGTGCAGGCGCGCACGCCGCGTCTCGGTCAGCTCGGCGGCGAGCGCGGTGCGCACGAGCGCGTGCGCGAACGAGTAGCGGCCGGGCGCGCTCGGGATCTCGGTCAGCAGCCCAGCCCGCACCGCCTCGTCGAGCACGTCGAGCACGGCGTCCTCGCCGAGGTCGACGACCTGCTCCAGGATGGCCAGCTCGAAGTCGCGGCCGACGACGGCGGCGGCGCGCAGGACGGCGCCGGCCTGCTCGGGCAGCCGCGCGACGCTGCGCGCGATCACGTCGCGCACGCCCGCGGGCACGCCGAAGTCGCGCGGGTCGTCGGCGTCGACCGCGCCGGACTGCTCGAGGTGGCGGACGAGCTGCTTGATGAAGAACGGGTTGCCGTTCGTCTCGGCGTGGATCGCGCGGACGGTCGGCGGGCGCAGCGGGGCGCCGTGCCAGTCGCGGGTCAGGGCGGCGGTCGCGTCGGCGTCCAGCCCCTCGAGGTGCAGGCGGGGGAGCGGCGCGTCGCGCTCGAGGTCGGCGAGCACCTCGACGAGCGGGTGGCCGGGCGGCAGCTCGTTCTCGCGGAACGTGCCGACCATGAGGATCCGGCCGAGCCCGGCGGCGCGCACCATGTGGCGGCTCATGAGCAGCGAGGCGCGGTCGGCCCAGTGCAGGTCGTCGATGATCGCGACGACCGGGCCGCGCTCAGCGATCCGCCGCATCGTCGCCTCGATCGCGGCGAACAGCCGGCGGCGCTCGGTGTCGGCGTCGGCGGGCGGCGGCTCGGGCAGGCCGGGGAGCCGCCGCCGCAGCTCGGGCAGCAGGCGGGCGAGGTCGGGGCCCTCGTCGCCGACGAGCGCGGCGAGCTCCTCGTCGCTCGCGTCCCTGAGCCGCCCGCCGAGCGACTCGATCCACGGGCCCATCGGGAACAGCTCCTCCTCGTCGCAGCGCCCGTAGAGGATCTGGAAGCCCTCGTCGCCGGCGATCCGCGCCGCCTCGGCGACCAGCCGCGTCTTGCCGATGCCGCCGTCGCCGGTGATGAGGATGAGCCCGGTCTCGCCGCCGGCGACCCGGTCGATCTCATCGCGCAGGCGCGCGAGCTGCTCCTCGCGCCCGACGAGCGCGGTCGGCGCCGCCGCGGCGAGCCGGTCGGGGAGCCCGCCCTTCCTGAAGGGGTCTGACCCCTTTGGGAGACTCCGGTTTTCTGCTCGAGGGTTGGGCTCGGCGCGCAGGAGCTGCTCGTGGAGCGCCACGAGCTCGGGCCCGGGCGTCGTGCCGAGCTCGTCGCGCAGCAGCGCGCGCAGGTCCTCGTAGGCGCGCAGCGCCTCGGCGACGTTGCCGCCCGCGCGCAGCGCCTCCATGAGCGCCGCGCGCGCCGACTCGCGGAACGGCGCCGCCTCGACCGCCGCCCGCGCCGCCTGCACGGCCGCCGGCAGCTCGGCGCCGCCGAGACGGACGCCGATCCTCGCGACCGCCTCGAGCGCCTCCACGCGCAGGTCGGCCAGCCGGCCGCGCAGCGCGTCGATCCACGTCGCCTCCAGGCCCGGCAGCAGCCCGCGCTCGGCGATGCTGAGCGCCGCACGCGCCGGCCCCCAGGCGCCCTGGTGGTCGTGCGCGGCCAGCGCCTCGCGGGCGCGGCGCATCGCGTCGTGCGCGACCTCCCAGTCGATCCAGACGTCGTCGGGCAGCGCGAGGACCAGCTCGCTGCGCCCCTCCAGGCGCCCCGGGCCGAGCGCCTTGCGCAGCCGCGACAGCGGCGGCGCCAGCAGCGTGTCGCCGCCCGCGGGCGCGTCGTCCTCGCTCCACAGCGCGGCGACGAGCTCGTCGCGGCGGACCGGCCGGTCGCGGTGCAGCACGAGGTACGCGAACAGCAGCCGGCCCTGACGGCCGGGCAGCGCACGCTCGAGGCGGTCGCCCTCCCACTCGACCGACAGGCGGCCGCAGAGGTGGATGCGCGTGGAGGGCGAGGTCACGAAGGTCCGGAACGTAGCGCCCCCCAGGCCGGTGCAATGGTAGGGCAACGACGCCGCAATGCCGCCCGAGCAGGATGCCGGCCATGCTCCTGGTCGACCGCACCACCACCGACATCCGCCCGCTCCGGGCCCACTGCACCGGCGACGTCGTCGTGCCGGGCGAGCGGGTCTGGGACGACGTCCTCGCCGCCTGGGACGGCGCCGGCGCGGGCCCCGAGCCCGCCGCCGTGATCTTCCCGGCGAGCGACTACGACCTCGTCGCCGTCCTGTCCTACGTGCGCTTCGCGGGCCTGACCGCCGTGCTCGAGGGCAGCCCCGAGGCCTCGGACCTCCCCGACGACCTCTCCGGGACCGTCCTCGTCCACCGGCCGTCGACCGCGCCGCCCTGGGCGTACGCCTGACCCGGCACTACCGTCTGGGGCGTGCAGCTCGCCCCGTCACGCCCGAACGTCGAACTGGGGGTCGACCAGGCGGGTGAGCCGGTCGTCGTCTTCGCGTTCCCGTACGACCGCGCGCTCGTCGAGGCGATGCGCGCGATCCCCGGGCGCCGGTTCGACTGGGTCGACCGCGAGTGGCGCGTCCCCCGCCACGAGGCGACCGCGATCTACGTCGCGGACGTCCTCAAGCGCTGGCCGCACCTGCAGGTCGCGCCCGAGGTCCACCGCTGGCTCGAGGGCGCGCCGACCGGCTGGCTCGGGCACGTCATGGTCCGCAAGGCCGGCGACCGCGGCGACCGCGGCGAGTTCGTCCTGCGCACGATCGCGGGCGAGCTCGGCGACGACCTGCGGGCGCTCGCCACCCCGCTGACCGCCGACGGCCGGCAGTTCACGCTCCCGTTCACCCGCGAGGCCGCCGACCTGCTGCTCGAGGAGCAGGGGGCGCGGCTCGACAAGCCGGCGCTCGGCTGCGCGACCCGCCTGCAGGTCGACGTCGAGCCGCCGCGCGCCGAGCTCGTCCTCGCCCACGGCGTCGACGAGCCCCGGCTCGGCCTCGAGACGCTGTGGGACCCCGACGCGGCGGCTGCGTTCGTGCTGCTGCCGGGCGCCGAGCCGCGCAGCCGCACGCTGCCCGTCGACCCGTGGGTGATCGAGCCGCTCGAGCGCTTCCTGCGCACCCACGACGTCGCCGTCTCCGCGGGCGCGCAGCCGACGCTCGCGCGGCTGCGGGCCGAGCACGACGAGGCGACCGTGGCGATCCGCCGCTCGCGGGCCCGGGAGGCCGAGCCGATCGAGGACGTCGCCGCCCGCCTCGGTGGCGAGCTGGCGCCGTTCCAGTGGGCGGGCGTCCGCTACGCGCTCACCGCCCGCCGCGCGTTCATCGCCGACGAGCAGGGGCTCGGCAAGACCGTCCAGGCGCTGGCGACGCTCGAGGCCGACGACGCCTGGCCGGCGGTCGTGGTCTGCCCCGCGTCGCTGAAGCTCACGTGGGAGCGCGAGGCCGCCCGCTGGCTGCCGCACCGCTCCCGCGCGGTCGTCAGCGGCCGCGGCACGGCGACCCCGGCGGCCGACCTCGTCATCGTCAACTACGAGATCGTCGCCGCGCACCGCGAGGCGCTCAGCCGGCTGCGCCCGAACGCGCTCGTCTTCGACGAGGCCCACTACTGCAAGAACCCGCAGGCCAAGCGCACGCACGCGATGCGGCGCCTGGCGCAGACGCTCCCGAACCGCGCGCTGCGCCTCGCGCTGTCGGGCACGCCGGTCATGAACCGCCCGGACGAGATCGTCGCCCAGCTCCGCATCCTCGGGCGCCTCGACCAGTTCGGCAGCGGCGCGCAGCTCAAGCGGCGGTTCACCGGGATGGGCGCCGAGGAGCGCCTGCACTGGCACCTGCGCCGGAGCTGCTTCGTGCGGCGCCTGAAGAAGGACGTGCTGCCGCAGCTCCCGGCCAAGCGCCAGGTCGTCGTGCCGGTCGCGCTCGACAACGAGGACGAGTACCGGCTCGCCGAGCGCGACGTCATCGCGTGGCTGCGCGAGCAGCCGCTCGACCTCCGCGAGCTCAACACGAAGGTCGCCGCGATGCTGCGCGCCGAGCGCCTGGCGCAGATCGGGACGCTCAAGCGCCTCGCCGCCCGCGGCAAGCTCGCCGCGGCGGTCACATGGATCCACGACTTCCTGCAGTCGGGCGAGCCGCTCGTCGTGTTCGCCCACCACGAGGAGGTCCACGACGCGCTGCTGCAGCGCTTCCCGGACGCCGGCCACCTGCTCGGCCGCGACAGCGCCGCCGCGCGGCAGGAGACCGTCGAGCGCTTCCAGGCCGGGGAGGGCTCGCCGCTGCTCGTCTGCTCGACGCTCGCCGCCTCGCACGGGATCACGCTCACGCGCGCGTCGAACGTCGCGTTCCTCGAGCTCGAGTGGACGCCCGCCGCCCACGACCAGGCCGAGGACCGCTGCCACCGCATCGGCCAGCGCGACGCGGTGACCGCCTGGTACCTGCTCGCCGCGCGCACGATCGACGAGACGATCGCCGATCTGCTGCAGGCCAAGCGCCGCGTCGTCGGCGCGGTCACCGACGGCCGGCGCGAGACCGGCGAGGGCCTGGTCGACGAGGTCGTCAAGGTCCTGCGCAACGGGCGCCCGATGCGCCATCTGAGGACGGTCGCCTGATGGGCCGCGGGCGCGACGCGGGGCAGCCGGCACGTTGACCTGGCCGGGGCGCGCGTGGGAGGGTCAGAGGGTCGTGCCGGTCGCCCAGATCCCCGACTCCGCTGTGCTGCAGGCGTTCTTCGACGGCGCCCCGGTCGGGCTCGGCGTCTGGGACACCGACCTGCGCTACGTGCGCGTGAACTCCGCGCTGGCGCAGATCAACGGCGTCGAGGTCGACGCGCACCCCGGCCGCCGGCCGTCCGAGCTGCTCGGCGAGCTGGGGGGAATGGTCGAGGAGGGCTTCCGGCGCGTGCTCGAGACCGGCGAGGCGGTCGAGGTCGAGGTCACCGGCCACACGCCCGCCCACCACGACGAGGAACGCCACTGGCTCGCCCGCTACTACCCGCTGCGCGGGCCCGACGGCACGCTGCACGGGATCGGCGCGGTCGTCGTCGACGTCTCCGACCGGCGCCGCGCGGAGGCCGACCGCGAGCGCCTGCGCCGCCGCGCCGAGTTCCTCGCCACCTCGGCGGCCACGCTCGCCTCGTCGCTCGACACCGACGCGACGGTCCGCGCGGTGGTGGAGGCGGCGGTTCCCGACCTCGGCGACTGGGGCGCGTGCGCGATCGTCGACGGCGACGAGGTGCGCCTGCTCGCGCTCGCCCACGCCGACCCGGCCGACCACGATCTGGCCGAGGCGATCCGCGCGCGCTGGCCGCAGCCGCTCGAGGCCGACGGCCCGGTCCCGACGGCGATCCGCACGCGCCGCGCGGTCGTCGCCGAGGTCGACCCCGCGGTGGAGCGCCTCCGGCCGCTGGCCGCGCTCGGCGCGACGTCGATCCTCGCCGTCCCGCTCGTCGCGCCGACCGGCGTGCTCGGCGCGATCGGGATGCTCCACACGCGGTCCGGGCGGCTGCACGGCCCCGACGACCTCGAGACCGCGCAGGCGCTCGCCGACCGCGCCGCGGTCGCGATCGCCCACGCTCGCGCCTACGAGGCGCACAAGGAGATCGCGTCGACGCTCCAGGGCCGGCTGCTGCCGCCGTCGATCCCCGCGATGGAGGGCGTCGAGGTCGCGACGCGCTACCGCGCGGCAGGGCGGCACAACGAGGTCGGCGGCGACTTCTACGACGTCGTCGCCCGCAACGGGCGGTGGCTGGCGCTCGTCGGCGACGTCGCCGGCAACGGCGCCGAGGCCGCCGCGCTCACCGCGTCGGTGCGCCAGATCGTCCGCACCGGCAGCCGCTGGTGCGACGACGCGACCGAGCTCGCGCGGGTCGTCAACGAGGAGCTGCTCGCCGACCCGGACGCGCGGACGTGCACGCTGGCGATCGCCGGGCTGCGCGCCGACGGCCCGCTGCTGCGCGTCGACGTCACGCTCGCCGGCCATCCGCTGCCGTACATCCTGCGCGCCGACGGCACGGTCGAGACCGCCGGGCGGGAGGGCACGCTGCTCGGCGGCGTCCCCCAGATCGACGTGGAGACCGTCGAGACCGTGCTCGCGCCCGGCGATCTGATCCTGCTCTACACCGACGGCACGATCGAGGTCGGGCGCCACCGCCGCGGCGGGCGCCTGCTCGACCTCGCGCCGGTGCTCGCGGGTCTGCGCGGCGCGGATGCCGCGGAGGTCGTCCGCCGCGTCGAGGAGGCGGCGGTCGCGGACGCCGGCCCGGGAGACGAGGACGACATCGCCCTCGTCTGCCTGCGCCGGCGCCCTTGAGCTCAGGCGGCCTCGGCGACCGCGCGCGCGTCGGCGGCGACCGGGATCGCGTCCGCGGCGCGGCGGCGGCCGATGAGCAGGCCCGCGGCGACCGCGCCGGCGACGGCCAGCCCGGCGCCCGCGAGCAGCGCCTCGTTCATGCCGTCCACGTAGGACGCCGCGGCCGCCGGGTTCCCGCCGAGCGCCGCCTCGGCCGGCACCATCGCGCCGAGCGCGGCGACGCCGACCGCGATGCCCGCCTGGCGGAACATGTCGTTCACGCCGGCTGCCAGCCCGCTCTGCTCGCCGGGCACCGAGCTGAGCGCCACGTTCGAGACCGCCGGGTTGAACATGCCGGTGCCGATCATCGCGACGACGAAGCCCGGCAGGAGCACCGTCCATGACGAGCCGGGCTCGGCGACCATCGCCATCATCGCCTGGCCGGCGCCGACGAGCACGAGCCCGACCGCGATGAGCACGCGCGGCGACACGCGCTCGAGCAGGTTCGCCGTCGCGCCCGCGACGAGCAGGTTGACCATCGTGCCGGGGATGTAGACGAGCCCGGCCTCGACCGGCGTCATCCCGAGGATCTGCTGCAGGTACAGCGTGACGTAGAGGAACACCGCGAACAGCGAGGCCGAGATCGCGAACGCCGCGACCTGCGCTCCGGTGAAGTTGCCGCTGCGGAACAGGCCGAGCGGCAGCATCGGCTCGCGCACCACGCGCTGGACGGCGACGAACGCGACGAGGAGCACCGCGGCGCCGGCGAGCGCGGCGACGATCGGCGCGCTCGTCCAGCCCTCCTCGTTGCCGCGCAGCAGCGCGAGCACGAGCAGGAACAGGCCGCCGGCGAGCGTGATCTGCCCCGGCCAGTCGATCCGGCGGGGGTTCGGATCACGCGACTCGGCGACGCCCGCGCGGGTTACGGCCATCACGGCGATGCCGATCGGCAGGTTCACGAGGAACACCCAGCGCCAGTCCAGGCCGCTGGTCAGCGCGCCGCCGACGAGCGGGCCGACGGCGAACGAGGCGCCGATCGTGGCGCCGTAGACGGCGAGCGCCCCGGCGCGTTCCTTCATGCCCGGAAACGCGTGCGCGAGCAGCGCCAGCGAGACGGCGAACATGATCGCCGCGCCGATGCCCTGGGCGGCCCGGGCCGCGTTCAGGACGTCGATCGTCGGGGCGACGCCGCAGACGAGCGAGGTGACGGTGAAGATCGCCAGGCCGATCTGGAACAGCCGCCGGCGGCCGAGGCGGTCCGCGAGGAACCCCGCGGACAGGACGACGCTCGCGAGGGCGAGCGTGTACGCGTCGACGACCCACTGCAGACCGCCGAGCCCCGTCTCGAGGTCCTCGGCGATGCGCGGGAGCGCGGTGTTCACCACCGCGATGTCGAGCATCAGCATCGCCGTCGCGGCGGACACGACGGTGAGCGTCAGTTTCTGGGTCGTGGTCATGGGAGCCGACCCTCGCAGGGGCGGCCCCCGGCCGGCATCGGGGAAGCCCCCCTCGTCGTCCCCGACGCACCCCCGGCCGGGGTGACGTGCGACACTTGACCGGGTGGAGAACGTCATGACGCACGAGGGCCTGCAGGCCCTGCGGGCCGAGCTCGAGCACCTCGAGACGGTCGGACGCCAGGAGATCGCCAAGCAGATCAAGACCGCCCGGGAGTGGGGCGACCTGAAGGAGAACGCGGAGTACCACGCCGCGAAGGACGCCCAGGCCCACCTCGAGACGCGCATCCTCCAGCTCCGCGAGCGCATCGACAACGCGACGGTGGTCGAGAAGCAGGAGGGTGGCGACGTCGTCGCCTTCGGGGTGACCGTCGAGGTCGAGGACGAGGAATCCGGGCGGCGGTCGCGCTACCAGCTCGTGTCGGCAGCGGAGGCGTCGCCGAGCGACGGCCGGCTGTCGTACGACTCGCCGGTCGGCACCGCGCTGCGCGACAAGCGCAAGGGCGACGTCGCGGTGGTCGCGACGCCCCGTGGCGAGCGGCGCCTGCGGATCGTCGCGATCAGCTAGGCGAGCGGTCCCCGGGTCTCGCGCCGCCGGTAGGCGACGTTCACCCAGCCGCTGCCGTCGTCGTCGCCGCGCTCCCAGACCGGCTCGAGGCCGGCGTCGTCCAGGCGCCGCAGGTCGGACGCGCGCACCGGCCACGGCGGGCCACTGACCGGGTCGTCGTCGCCGCGCACGGCGGCCCGGACGAACAGCCGGCCGCCGGGCGCGACGCACGCGGCGATCGCGTCGATCCCGTCCGCCTGGCGGCCGGGCGGCAGCGACTGGACGGTCTGGACCTCGACGACGAGCCCGAACGCCTCGCGCCAGGCGGCGGGCAGCTCGAACAGGTCGGCGACGCGGTAGCGGACGGGCGAGCCGGGGAAGCGCCGCCGCGCGGCCTCGATCGCGGTCGGCGCGACGTCGAACGCGTCGACGTCGCAGCCGCGGCGGGCGAGCTCCTCGGCGTCGTCGCCCAGCCCGCACGCGACGACGAGCGCGGCCGTCCCCGGCGCGGGCGGCTGCTCGTCGAGCCATGCCACGAGCGACGGGCGCGGCGCGAGGTACGCCCACGGGATCCGGTCCCAGTCGCCGCCGGCGCCGGCGTAGAGCGACTCGAACCAGGTCGCGGTGTCGTCGTCGGCGCCCGCCATGACGGCCCGGCCTGCGCCTACATGTCCTCGCCGTCGATCTCGGCGAGCGACTCGAGCGCGGTGAGCGCCAGGAGCTGCGCCGCCGTGCCCTCGACCTCGCCGTTGGGCAGCTCGCGCAGCTCGGGCACGAACGCCGCTCCGACCTCCACCTGGTCGCCGCCGGCGTCCAGGAACGTGATGACCGCGCGGCCGGTGTCGCCGACGTCGCCCTCGCCGTACGTGTCGCGGACGGCCGCGAGGATGTCCTCGACCTGCGCGCGCCAGTGCGCGCGGGCCTCCTCCTGCTCGGCGGGGTTCATCTGACCCAGGTGCCGCCCGTGGATGCGCTCCATGGCGCCGAGTCCGGCGCGGACGCTCTCCTCGGAGAGGATCAGGTCGATCGGGATCTGCTCCATGGGCGGAGCGTAGTCGTCGCCCCGGTGGCGACGAGCACGCCCGCGAGCACGACGACGACGCCCGCCACCTGCACGGCGGACGGCTGCTCGTCGAGGATGACGACGCCGAGCAGCACGGCGCCGACCGGCTGGACGAGCAGCAGGATCGACCCGAGCGCCGCCGGCAGCGCGGGGAGCGACACGCTGATGAGCAGCCACGCGACGACCTGCGAGGTCAGCGCGACGAGGACGAGCCAGCCGGTCGCCTCCAGCGACGGCGTGGCGTCGAGCGTGCCGGTCAGCGCGCCGTAGGCGCCGATGCACACCGCGGCGGCGGCCGTCGCCTCCAGCAGCGGCCCGGCCGGGCGCCGCAGCCCGGCGTTCGCCCGCCGCATGAGCAGGATGAACGCGGCGTAGGCGATCGAGTTGAGGATGCCGAACACCACGCCCTTGGCCGGGTCCTCGCCGTACGCGCCCTCCTCGAGGACCCCGGAGATGAGCACGACCCCGGCCAGCACGACGGGGACGGCGACGAGGACCCGCGTGTCCGGCCGCTCGGCCAGCACCGCCCACGCGACGTAGGCGACGACCACGACCTGCAGGTTGCCGAGCACGGTCGCAAGCCCCGCCCCGACGAGGTCGATCGTGTGGTGGTACAGGATGATGTTCGCGGCGAAGATCGCGCCCGCGACGAGCGTCGCGACCGGGCGCCCCTCGCGTCGCCCGCCGCGCCGGCGCTCGGCCGCGGCGATGAGCGCCAGCGCCGGCACCGCCCAGAAGCAGCGGAAGAACGCCGAGGTCTCCGGGGTGACCTCGGACAGCCGGACGAGCACCGCCGAGAAGGCGATCACCAGCGCTCCGGCGAGCGCGGTGAGGGTGGGGTGCCCGGTCAGCGGGCGCGCTCGGCGGCGAGCCGGGCGACGCGCTCCTCCAGCTCGGGGATCCGGCCGCGCAGGCGGCGCAGGTCCCAGCCGGTGAGCGTGATGAGCCGCATCGGCGTCTTGGCGCGCACGGTCGCGTTGCGCACGCCCTTGGTCAGCACGCCCGCCTCGCCGAAGACGTCGCCGGGGCCGAGCGTCGCCACGACCGCGTCGTCGTGGAGCACCTCGGCCTCGCCCTCGTCGATGACCGTCAGCTCGTACGAGTAGTCGCCCTCGCGGACGAGCTCCGCGCCCTCCGAGACGCTGACCTCCTGCGCGACCTTCGCCACCGTGCGCAGCGCCTCGTCGTCCAGCCCGTCGAAGAGCGGCAGCTCGCCCAGTCGCTTCTCGTTCATGGCGCGACCCTAGATGATCGCCCCTGGTCCGGCGCCGCCGGCGCATGAGAGGATCGGCGTGCGATGACCGTGCGGTGCTCTGCGTGTGGCGAGGAGAACCCCGCCCGCGCGCGGTTCTGCCTCGCGTGCGGCACGCCGGTCCGGCGGGCCGGCGAGGAGGGCGACGGCCCGCGCGCGTCGCGCCGGACGCTCACCGTGTTGTTCGCCGACGTCGTCGGGTTCACGTCGCTCGGCGAGCGGCTGGACTCCGAGTCGCTGCGGGGGGTCATGGACCGCTTCTACGCCGAGATGCGCCAGGCGGTCGAGGGGCAGGGCGGCACCGTCGCGAAGTTCATCGGCGACGCGGTGATGGCGGTGTGGGGGACGCCGGAGGTCCACGAGGACGACGCGCTGCGGGCCGTCCGCGCCGCCGACGACATGCGCGCGGCGCTCCGGCGCCTGAACGACGACCTCGACCGCCGCTGGGGCGTGCGGATCGGCCTGCGCACCGGCGTGAACACGGGCGAGGTCGTCGTCGATCCCGCCCAGCGGGTCGACCTGCTCGTCGGCGACACGCTGAACGTCGCCGCGCGCCTGGAGCAGGCGGCGGGCGACGGGGACGTGCTCGTCGGGCCGGACACGGCGCGGCTCGTACGCCACGAGGCCGACCTCGAGCCGATCGCGCCGCTGCGCCTGAAGGGCAAGTCGCGTCCCCTGACCGCGTGGCGGCTGCGCTCCGCCCGGCCCGGCGACCGCCCGCGCACACCGCGCCTGCAGGCGCCGCTCGTCGGCCGCGAGCGCGAGGTCGCCCACCTGCGCTCGGCGTTCTACGGCGCGGTCGGCGCGCGCGAGACGCGGCTCATCACGGTCATCGGCTCGCCCGGCATCGGCAAGAGCCGCCTCGTCGCCGACTTCACCGCGGGCGTTGCCGAGGAGGCGCGGGTGCTGTCGAGCCGCTGCGAGCAGGCGGCGGAGGGCGCGACGTTCCACCCGCTCGCCGAGGTCGTCCGCGCGGCTGCGGGCGTCGACGACGGCGACGACGCGCAGACCGCGCAGGCCAAGCTCGCCGCGACGCTCCCGGCGGGCGCCGAGCGCGCGCTGGTCGCCGAGCGCGCGGCGGGCATCGCCGGCCTCGGGCCCGAGGTCGGGGTCGAGGAGACGTTCTGGGCGTTCCGGCGGCTGCTCGAGGGCCTGGCCGCCGAGCAGCCGGTCGTGCTCGTCGTCGACGACCTGCAGTGGGCCCAGCCGACGCTGCTCGACCTGTACGAGCACCTCGCGCGCTGGGGCCGCGGCGCGCCGGTGCTCATCGTCGCGGTCGCGCGGCCCGAGCTGCGCGAGCTGCGCCAGGCGCTCACGACGCCGGGCGGCGTCGCGATGGACGTCATCCAGCTCGAGCCGCTCGGCGCCGAGGCGGGCCGCACGCTCGTGGACCGGCTGCTGGGCGACGCCCGGGTGCCCGACGGGCTCGCCGAGCGCGTGCTCGCCGCGACCGGCGGTAACCCGCTGTTCCTCGGCGAGACGCTGCGCATGCTCGTCGACGAGGGCGTGCTGCGGCGCGAGGACGGCGAGTGGGTCGTGGAGGAGGGCGCGCAGGTCGCGGTGCCGCCGACGATCCACGCGCTCCTGTCGGCCCGCGTCGAGCGCCTGCCGCCCGCCGAGCGGCGCGTCGTCGAGTGCGCCGCGGTCATCGGCCAGCAGTTCGCGCGCGGGGCGATCAGCGACCTGCTCGGCCCCGGTGCGCGCGACGGCCTGGACGACTGCCTGGAGGCGCTGCGGCGCAAGGAGCTCATCGCGCGCGAGCCCGGCGCCGCGCCCGCCGACGGCCCGCTGTACCGGTTCAGCCACGTGCTCATCCGTGACGCGGCGTACCGGTCGCTGCTCAAGGAGGCGCGCGTCGACCTGCACCAGCGCTACGCGCACAGGCTCGCGGGCCGCCCGGGCGACCACGACGCGGTCATCGGCTTCCACCTCGAGCGCGCCCACGCCTACCGGCAGGAGCTCGGCCCGCTCGACGAGGAGGGGCACGCGCTCGGCCGCCAGGCCGCCGACCGGCTGCGGGCGGCGGCGTCGCGGGCGCTGCTGCGCGAGGACCTGCGCACGTCGGCCGACCTGCTCGAGCGCGCGCTCAGCGCGCTCGACACCGGCGACCGCGACCGGCGCATCGCGATCCTGCTCGACCTCGCCGAGGCGCTGCTGTCGGCGGGCGACACCGCGCGCGGCCAGCCGGTCGTCGAGCGGCTGATCCTGCTGGCCCAGGACGACGAGCGGCTCGAGGCCTGGGCGACCGTGTTCGCCTGCCAGCTCTCGAACCTGGCCGGCGGCGAGCACGTCCGGGAGACGATCGGCCGGGTGCGGCGCGCGGCCGGCGCGCTCGCGCGCCTCGGCGACGCGGCGGGCGAGGCGAAGGCGTTCCACGTGGCCGCCGGCGCGCACGCGTCGCTCGGGCAGGTCGCAGCCGCCGAGGTCGCGCTCGACCGCGCGCTCGTCGCCGCGCGTGCCGCCGGTGACCGGCGCCGGGTCACCGCCGTGCTCAGCGGCGCGCCGCGGGCGGCGCTGTGGGGGCCGTCGCCGATCGTGCGCGCCTCCGGCCGCTGCCTGGACGTCGTGCGGATCCTGCGCATGACGCCCGGCAACCGCCACGTCGAGGCGGCCGCGCTGCGCTGCCAGGCGGTGCTCGAGGCGATGCGCGGCCGGGCCGACGCGGCGCGCCGGATCGTCGCGGACTGCCGCGCGACGCTCGAGGAGCTCGGCCTGACGTACGAGCTGCTCGAGCTCGCCGCGTACGCCGGGATCGTCGAGCTGCTCGCCGGCGACCCGGCGGCCGCCGAGCGCGAGCTGCGGCAGGCGAAGGAGGGCTTCGCGGCGCTCGGCGCCGAGTCGGGGGCGGCGCTGTCGGCGGCGCTGCTCGCCCGCGCGCTCCTGGACCAGGGCCGCGACGACGAGGCGGAGGGCGAGACGCGGTTCGCCGAGCTGCGCGGCGGCGAGGACCTGAAGACCGCGATCACCTGGCACGGCGCCCGGGCCGAGGCGCTCGCCCGGCGCGGCGAGCACGAGGCCGCGCTGGCGCTCGCCCGGCGCGCGGTCGAGCTGGCCGAGCCCACCGACGCGCTCGCCGACAAGGCCGACGCGCTCATGGCGCTCGCCGCGGTCCTGCGCGCCGCCGGGCGCGAGGACGAGGCGCGCCGCGCCGCGACCGACGCGCGCGAGCTGTACGCCGACAAGGAGCACGACGTCGGGCGCCGGCGCGCCGAGGCGGCGGCCGGGCTGGAGCCGGCGCCGGCGGCCGGCACGCCGCGCTTCGGCGTCGTCGCGTTCCGCGAGCAGGACCCCGCCGCCGCGGCGGTGCTGGAGACGTGGACGCGCCTGGTCAACGCGCGCGACTACGACGCCCTGCGCGCGACGTTCGGCCCCGACTACGTCATCCACGACCTGCGCCGCGCCGGCGGCCAGGGGGTCCTGCACGGGCCCGACCGGGGCGTCGAGACGGCGCGCAGCGTCAACGACGCCGGGCACGACGTGCGCTGGGACATGCGGGTGGTCGCCGGCCGGCGCGACGGGGACGCGATGGTCGCCGCGGGGCTGTGCCGCGTCACCGGGCGCTTCGCCGGCACCGACGGCGAGTTCGTGGGCGACTTCGGCATCGTCGTCGTCGCCGGCGACGCGCTCACGCGTCGTGCGACCGTGCTCGACGCCGACGACGCGGCGGTGCTCGACGCCTACGACGAGGCGTGCGCGGAGGTGTTCGGCGGCCCGGCGGCCGGCGCGCCGTCCGGGTCGACGCGGGTCGAGCGCGTGCGTGCGGCGGCCGTCGCCTGCGTCAACGAGGGCCGCTGGGACGACCTCCGCGACCTCCACGCCGAGGAGGTCGTGCTCGTCGACCACCGTGCGCTGGGCCAGGAGCCGGTCCGCGGCCGGGACGCGGTCGTCGAGGCGCTGCGCGGCATCCGGGCCGTCGTTCCCGACGTCGTGTGGGACGACCACGTCGTCGCCACCTCCGGCGAGGAGGTCGCGCTGGCGGTCACCGACTTCACCGGGCACGTGCCCGGGGGCGGGGCCGTCGAGGCGGTCGTGTGGCAGATCATGCTCGCCGACCCCGACGGGAGGATCCGTCGCACCGAGCTGTTCGACGACGAGGCGGGCGCGCGCCGGCGGATGGAGGTGCTCGGCGCGTGGTGCCGCGGCGTCGAGGCGGCCGCCCGCCAGCTCTCCGCGCGCGACTGGAGCCGCGCCCGCGCGCGCTACTCGCCGCAGCTGTTGTTCGCCGATCATCGCGCGGGGCTGCGCGACAGCCGGCGCGGCGTCGAGGCGTTCTGGGAGGCGACGTTCACGTCGACCGAGGAGCTGGAGGTCACGATCACGCTGCTCGACGCGCGCACGATGCGGCTCGGCGCGGCCCGCATGCGGATGGAGGGCGCCGCCGAGCACGGCGGGCGCTTCGAGGGCGAGTTCGACCAGGCGCTCGAGGTCGACGGCGACGGGCGCGTCGTGCGGGTCGAGCTGTTCGACGTCGGCGACCCCGCGCTCGAGCAGCGCCTCGACGAGCTCGAGCGCGGGGCCGCCGCGGCGGCGCCGCCCGCGTAGACGGGGGCCTACGCCCGCGCGGGCCGCGGCTCGGGCGGGGCGGGCTGGTGGTGGTCGAGCCGCGGCAGCCAGCCCAGCGCGCGCGGCAGGTACCAGTTCCAGGTCCCGAGCATCTTCATCGTCGCGGGGAGGAGGACCGCGCGGACGATGGTGGCGTCGAGGAGGATCGCGACGGCCAGGCCGACGCCGAGCTGCTTCATCTCGAGGACGCCGAGCGTCGCGAACACCGCGAACACCGCGACCATGACGGTCGCCGCGCTCGTCACGGTGCTCGCCGTGCCCTTGACGCCCTCGGCGACCGCCCGGTCCATCGGCAGGCCGCGGTCGTACGCCTCGCGCACGCGGCTGAGGACGAACACGTGGTAGTCCATCGACAGCCCGAACAGGACGACGAACATCATCACGGGCAGCCACGCGGCGATCGTCCCGGTCGGCTCGAAGTCCAGCAGGCCGGAGAACCAGCCCTCCTGGAAGACGAGCACCATCACCCCGAAGCCGGCGGCGACCGACAGGAGGTTGAGCACGATCGCCTTGAGCGGCACGACGATCGAGCGGAACGTCGCCATGAGGACGAGGAAGCCCATGCCGAGGACGAGCGCGAACACGAGCGGCCCGCGCTCCTCGGTCTGGCTGCGCAGGTCGACGTCGGCGGCGGTCGGCCCGGTGACCGCGGTCCGGACGCCGTCGACGGCGCCGAGCGTCCGCGGCAGCACGTCCTCGCGCAGCACCGCGAGCGCGCGCTCGGACTCGGCGTCGACGCCGTTGCCGGCGAGCGGCACCTCGATCCGCGCGACGCGGTGGTCGCCGCTGACGTCGAAGCCGAGCGGCTTGCCGATGCCGGGCGCGCCCTGCGAGGCCCAGCCCAGCTCCTCCACCGCGCGGCGCACCTCGGGCGCGGTGACGTCGGGCGCCTGGATGACCACGACGGCCGGGCGGCTGCCGCCGGGGAACGCCTGCTGGGCGTGCTCGAACGCGGTCACCGCCGGGGTGTCCTGCGGCAGCGAGCCCATCCCGGCCTCGGAGAGGTGCAGGCCGGTCGCGGGCGCGGCGAGCGCGACGAGGACGCCGGCGGCGGCGATCGCGGCGACGAGCGGGCGGCGCAGGACGACCTTCATGATCGCGCCCCACAGGCGGCTCTCGCCGCCGGCGGAGGCGCGGCGGCGAAGCGGGAGCCGCCCGCGCTCGACCCGGTCGCCGAGCTTGGACAGCAGCGCGGGGAGGACGGTGACCGAGCCGACCATCGCGATCGCGACGACGACGATGATCCCGATCGCGTACGACGTGTACCAGCGGCTGCCGGCGACGAACATGCCGGCCACCGACGCCATGACCGTGAAGCCGGACACGAGGACGGCGCGGCCGGAGGTCGCGGCGGCGGCCTGCAGCGCTGCCTTCTCGGACCGGCCGGCGGCGCGCTCCTCACGTTCGCGGCGCAGGTAGAAGAGCGCGTAGTCGACGCCGACCGCGAGGCCGATGAGAAGGATCACGGAGGCCGAGCTCTCCTCGACCGCGACGAGCTTGCTCGGGATGGCGACGAGGCCGAGCGCGGCCGCCACGGCGGTGAGGCCGAGGAGCAGCGGCACGCCGGCCGCGACGAGCGCGCCGAACGCGAAGAACAGGACCGCGAAGGTGATCGGGATCGAGAACATCTCGGCCCGCCGGAAGTCCTCCTCGAGCGTCTCGTCGAAGGCGGCGGCCATGCTGCCGTCGCCGGTCTGCTCGAGCGTCACGCCGGGGTGGGCGCGGGCGGCGTCCTCCACGGCGCGCCGCACGGGCACGACCGCCTCGGCGGCGTCGTCGTACTCGCTCGCGAGCTGGAGGCCGATGAGCGCCGAGCGGCGGTCGTCCGAGACGAGCGTGTCGCGGACCTCGCTGACGGTCGGCACGCGGTCCAGCCGCGTGCGCAGGTCCTTGATCGCGCCGCGGGCGGGCTCGTCGGAGACGGTCCCGCCGGCGGGGGCGGTGACGAGGACCGCCTCGCTGACCGCGTCGGTCAGGCCGGCGTCGTGGAGGACCCGGTCGGCGCGGCCCGACTCGCCGGCGCCGAGCTCGTGGACCTTCAGGGTGTCGGTGCCGATCGCCCCGCCGATCGCGATCGCGCAGATCACGAAGGCCAGCCATCCGAGGATCGCCTTGCGACGGTGCTGGGCGCTCCACCGGCCGGCACGAGCGGCGAGGTTCGGACGCTGGGGCGTGGACATGGGGCGATGGTGCGCGCTGCGCGCCCCCGGCGCATCGGGAGGTTCCCCGTGATCTCCGGCCGGGGTGCCGGGGGGTCCGCCCCGATCGCCCCCGGGGACGGGCCGGATGCGATTCGAGCCTTCAGTTCCGGGGGTAGGTGGCGATCACCGACAGGAGAACCACACACGAACCGAGAAAGGGACCCGAATGCGAGTCCTCTGTGCGAAGTGTCTGCGGCTCTGGGCTGCAGACCGCGTCTCGGACCGGGCCAGCTGCCCGCATTGCGGCGGCTGCCTGCGCCACCACTAGACGCCACGCGACCGAAGCCCCGCCCAAGCGGGGCTCGCGCACTTAAAGGTGACTGACCCCTTTAGGTCAAGGTGACTGACACCTCCGTGGGTGCGTGGGAGACTCGGTGCCGTGTTCGCGCACGTGGCGCTCCGGGTGGCCGACGTCGTCGAGACGGCCGCGTTCTACGAGCTCGTGCTCGGCGCCATCGGGGTCGAGCGGGCGCAGTGCGAGCTGCGGCTCGGCGCGACGACCGCGCAGCGCCGGCGGACGCGCAACGTCCACATCGGCTTCGCGGCGCCGTCCCGCGCGCACGTCGACCGGTTCTGGCGCACGGGGGTCGAGGCGGGCCACCGCGACGACGGGCCGCCCGGCGAGCGCGCCTACACCGGCACGTACTACGGCGCGTTCCTGCTCGATCCCGACGGCAACAGCACCGAGGCCGTCCACCGCGACGGCCTGCGCACCGACGGCGTCGTCGACCACGTCTGGCTGCGGGTCCGCGACGTCGCCGCCGCGCGCGCGTTCTACCTCGGCCTCGCCGGGGACGTGGACCTGCGGCTCGGCACCGACACGCCCGAGCGCGTGAGCTTCGTCCGCTCAGGGCCCGGCGGCGGGACGTTCTCGCTCGTCGCCGGCGACGAGCCCACCGAGTGCCTGGAGCTCGGCCTGCTGTCGCCGAGCGGGCGCGCCGCGACGCTGCACGACCCCGACGGCAACGTCGTCGAGCTCGTCCCGCGCGGCTGAGCGCGCCCGGCGGTCAGCGGCGCCGGTCGGGCGCCTCGGACAGCGGCTCGGCGATCGCGTCGCCGAACGACTCGCCGAACCGCGGGGCGTCCGCGCGGGAGCGCAGCGCGCGCAGGATCTGGTAGGTCGCGATCGCCGCGACCGTGCCGAGCGCGATCCCGGCGAACTGGTAGTCGCCCCACGTGAGCGTGTAGTCGCCGGCCCCGACGATGAGCGCGACCGCCGCCGTCGCGAGGTTCACCGGGTCGCGGAAGTCGACGTTCGCCTCGATCCAGATCCGCGCGCCGAGGACGGCGATCATCCCGAACAGGACCGTGACCGCCCCGCCGAGCACGCCGACCGGGATCGCGCCGATCATCGCCCCGAATTTCGGCAGCAGGCCGAGCGCGATCGCCAGGACCCCCGCGATGACGTAGGCGAGCGTCGAGTAGACCCGCGTGAGCCCCATGACGCCGATGTTCTCGGCGTACGTCGTCGTGCCGGACCCGCCGAACGTGCCGGCGAGCGCGGTCGCGGCGCCGTCGCCCATGAGCGAGCGGCCGATGAGCGGGTCGAGGTTGCGCTCGGTCATCGTGCCGACCGCCTTGACGTGCCCGGCGTTCTCGGCGATGAGCACGAGCAGGACGCCGGGGACGACCAGCAGGATCGCCCGCCCGTCGAAGGCCGGGGTCGTGAACTCCGGCCAGCCGACCCACGCCGCCGACTCGACCGCGCTCCAGTCGACCTTGCCGAGGACCGCCGCGAACGCGTAGCCGACGCCGACGCCGAGGAAGACCGACAGCTGCGAGCCGAGCCCGCGCAGCGCGACGGTGAACACGAGGATCGCGACGAGCGTGAACAGCGCGATCCCGGCCTGCTCGCTGAACTGGTCCTTGGCGACCGGCGCGAGGTTCAGGCCGATGAGCGCGACGATCGCGCCGGTGACCGTCGGCGGCAGGAGGAACTCGATGACCCGGTAGCCGAAGCGGTCGATGAGCAGGCCGACGAGGAACAGGGCGACCCCGGCGCACAGGATCCCGCCGAGGGCGGCGGGGATCCCGCCCTCCTCCTTGGCGGCGATCACCGGGGCGATGAACGCGAACGACGAGCCGGTGTACGACGGCACGCGGTTGGCGGTGACGAGGCAGAAGATGAGCGTCCCGACGCCGCTGAACAGCAGCGTCGTCGCCACCGGGAAGCCGGTCAGCACCGGCACGAGCGCGGTCGCCCCGAACATCGCGAGGATGTGCTGGGCACCCAGCCCGAGCATCCGCGGCATCCGCAGCCGCTCCTCGGGCAGCACCACGCGCCCCCGCCGCACGTGCCGCCCGTCGTCGTGCAGCCGCCAGATCCGGTCGATCGTCGCCCTCACGCGGGCAGATCATGCCGGTGGGGCCCGACGCCTTCGTCAGTCGGCGGCGAACGCGGTCCAGCCGGGCGGCAGCTCGACGTCGTCGTAGCCGCGCAGCGTGTGCGCCGAGAAGCCCGCCCTGCGCAGGCGCTCAAGGACGTCCGCGGGCTCGTGCAGGCGCAGGCGGTGCGTCTCGTCCGAGCGCCGCCACCGCCCGTCCTCCTCGCGGGTGAACGTCGCGATCTCCCGGACGAGCACGCCTGCCTGCTCGCGGGCGCGGTAGCCGACGGCCCAGCCGTCGCCCTCGGTCCAGCCGCTCGACCCGTCCGGCCCGGCGCGGCCGGGTCCGGCGAGGTCGAAGAGCAGCAGGCCGCCGGGGAAGAGCGCCCGCCGCACCCGGGCGAACACCGCGTCGAGCGTCGCCGCGTCCGCCGCGCGCTCGTCGAACGTGTAGCCGAGCACCTCGCCGATCGCGACGACCGCGTCGAGGCGGCCGGGCAGGTCGGCGTCGGCGAACGAGCCGACGCGGAAGTCGCCGCCGGGGACGCGCCGGCGGGCGAGCTCGATCATCGCCGGGGAGCGGTCGATGCCGACGACCTCGTGGCCCGCGGCCGCGAGCAGCGCCAGGGTCGTGCCGTCGCCGCAGCCGAGGTCGAGGACCCGCGAGCGCTCGGGGAGCCGCGCGAGCAGCTCGCGCGCGGCGGCCTCGGCGAGCGCCGTGAAGCCCGCCGCGTGCACCCGTGCCAGGTCGGCCGCGTATCCGCCGCTCATACGGCGCGACACCGTACCCGCCGGCGCGCGCCGGGTCAGCCGAGCGCGACCGCCCGCCGCGGGACCGGCGCGGATTGCACGATCGACGTCGTCGTCTGGCCGAGCACCGCGAAGTGGTCGATGACCTCCTCGAGGTGCTCGGCGTCGCGCACGTGCGCGGTCATGACGAAGCAGTCGTCGCCGGTCACGCGCCGGCACTCGACGACCTCCGGCGTCCGGCGCGCCACGTCGGCGACGTTCTCGATCTGCCCGGGGGAGGGGCGGCTGCGGATGACGACGGTCAGGCCGAGCCCGAGCGCGCGCGGGTCGGCCTCGGCGCGGTAGGCGGTGATGACGCCCTCGCGCTCGAGCCGGCCGACCCGCTCGGCGACCGCCGGCGGCGAGAGCCCGACGCGGCGCCCCAGCTCGGCGAACGTCAGCCGCGCGTCCTCCTGCAGCTCGGCGAGCACGGCAAGGTCGGTCGCGTCGAGGGCGCGCGTGATCGACGCCATGGACCCAGTCTCGCAGAGCGCCGCCTTCGATCCGAAGGCGATCGGGCCGGTCTGCCGTCGATCGGCCCTTCGCCGGACGCGCCGGCGCCGCCACCCTCGACAGGCGTGAGCACGTTCTCCCTCACCCGCCCCGCCGCGGCCGCCGTCCCGCCCCACGCGTACTTCGTCGGCTCCGCGCTCTTCCACTACCTCGGCCCCGCCTTCGCGGTCCTCCTCTTCGCGCGCGTCGACGTGCTCGGCGTCGCGTGGCTGCGCATCGCGGTGGCGGCTGCGCTCCTCGCCGCGTGGCGGCGCCCGTGGACGGCGCTCGGCGGCCCGGCGCGCGGCCTCGTGCTGCGGTGGGGCGTGGTCCTGGCGGCGATGAACGCCTGCTTCTACCTGGCGATCGACCGCCTGCCGCTCGGCACGGTCGCCGCGATCGAGTTCCTGCCGGTCGTCGCGCTCGCCGCCCTCGGCGCCCGCAGGGCGCGCAACGCGGCGGCGCTCGCGCTCGCCGCGCCCGGCGTCTACCTGCTGTGCGGCATCCGCCTCGAGGGCGAGCCGCTCGGCGTCGCGCTCGCGTTCGCGAACGCCGGGCTGTTCGCGCTCTACATCGTGCTCGCGCACCGCGCGTCGCGGGAGGCCGCGCTGCAGGGCATCGACGGGCTGGCGGCGGCGATGCTCGTGGCGCTCGTCGCGATCACCCCGGTCGCCGGCCCCGGGGTCGTGCCGGCGCTCGGCGACCCGGTCGCGCTGCTGGCCGGCGCCGGCGTGGGCGTCAGCTCGTCGGTCATCCCGTACGTCTGCGACCAGCTCGCGATGCGGCGGCTGCCGCGGGCGACGTACGCGCTGCTCGTCTCGCTCCTGCCCGCCACCGCGACGGTCGTCGGCGTCGTCGTGCTCGCCCAGGTGCCGTCGGTCCGCGAGGCGGCCGGGGTCGCGCTCGTCGTCGCGGGGGTGGCGCTGCACCGCGCGCCGCCCGAGGGCGGATAGGGGACATCCCCCTGGCTGCGGGCCGGGGCGGCACCTCTGCGCGCCGAGCCGGTTGAAGGGATCAGAGACCCGGAGCACCCCCTCGAGACCAGGAGCCAGCCCGATGACCGCCAAGACCATCCTCACCACCGGCCTCGCGATCGGCGCGCTCGCCGCGGCCGGCGCGGCCGGCGCCGCCGACCGGCCGATCGTGTCCGAGCAGCGCTGGGTCGCCGGCGCCGCGCCGGTCACGATCCCGGGCACCGGCGTCCAGAAGGGCGAGTGGATGGGCTCGAAGGCCCGCCTCGTCTACCGGGACGTCACGCTCGAGCCGGGGCAGAAGGCCCGCGTCACCCTCCGCGCGACCGGCGACCGCCGGATCCGCGGGGCCGCGATCACCGGCGGCGACAAGGTCGGCGCGCGCGTCACCCCCGCCAAGTACGTCGGCCGCAGGCACGTGACGATCTCGCTCGTGCGCAGCAAGGCCGCCGACGAGGGCGAGAACGTCGTCCGCGTCAGCGCCCTGACCAGGTAGGAGCCCCGTCCGCGCCGCCCCGGCCCACCGTTGGCCGGGGCGGCGTGCTGCGCGCCCCCACGCGCTCCTGACCGGCGGCGCCCGCGGGGGTACCGTCAGTCCATGGCCACGCAGGAAGCCTCTTCGGCGCAGCACGTCTCCGAGCTGCGCCAGCGCTACGTCTCGGGCGCCGTCGCCACGCCGCCGATCGTCGCGGCGCGCGCCGAGGGCGCCCGCATCGTCGACGCCGACGGCACGACGTTCATCGACTTCGCCGGCGGCCTCGGCTGCCTGAACTTCGGGCACAACCCGCCGGAGGTCGTCGCGGCGATCCATGAGCAGGCCGACCGGTACCTGCACCAGTGCTTCATGGTCGCCATGTACGAGCCGTACGTGGAGGTGTGCCGCAGGCTCTCCGAGCTGTCGCCGTGCCGCGGCGAGGGCGACCACAAGTCGCTGCTCGTCAACTCCGGCGCCGAGGCGGTGGAGAACGCGGTGAAGGTCGCCCGCGCCTACACCGGGCGCCGCGGCGTGATCACGTTCGACCGCTCGTTCCACGGCCGTACGAACCTCACGATGGCGATGACGAGCAAGGTCAAGCCGTACAAGCACGGCTTCGGCCCGTTCGCGCCCGAGGTCTACCGCGCGCCCGCGCCGTACCCGTACCGCGGCATCACGACCGACGACGCGCTCGAGGGCCTCGAGCACCTGTTCCGCAACGACGTCGCACCCGAGGACGTCGCCTGCATCGTGCTCGAGCCGGTCCAGGGCGAGGGCGGGTTCATCCCGATGACCGAGGACTTCCCGCGCCGGCTGCAGGAGATCTGCGACCGCCACGGGATCCTCTACGTCGACGACGAGATCCAGGCCGGCATGGGCCGCACCGGCCCGGTGTGGGCGATCGAGCACTACGGCATCGAGCCCGACATCCTCGTCAGCGGCAAGTCGCTCGGCGGCGGCCTGCCGCTCGCCGCGATCACCGCGCGCGCCGAGATCATGGACGCCCCGGACCCCGGCGGCCTCGGCGGCACGTTCGGCGGCAACCCGCTGTCGTGCGCGGCCGCGATCCCGGTGCTCGACATGGTCGCCACCCCCGAGTTCCGCGAGCGCACCGAGCGCCTCGGGCGCGAGCTGCGCGACGGCCTCGAGCAGCTTGCCCGGCGCCACGACTTCGTCGGCGAGGTCCGCGGCCTCGGCGCGATGCTCGCGATGGAGCTCGACACGCGCGAGCGCGCGGCCGCGACGACGGCCGGCGCACGCGAGCGCGGCCTGATCCTGCTGTCGTGCGGCTACGACGGCAACGTCGTGCGGATCCTCGTGCCGCACGTCATCGACGACGCGGACCTCGAGCGAGGGCTGCGCATCCTCGACGCGGCGCTCGCCGCGGCGTAGCGCCCCGTCACAGCGCCGCCGGCGCCGGTCGCGCGGCAGCGACCGGCGCCAGCTCCACCGGGATCCCGTTGAGGACCGCGGTGCCCGACAGCGGCTCGAGCACCTCGCCGTCGGTGAGCACGTTCGAGTTCGCCCCGGCGTGCTCGCGCGCGACCGACATCCGCACGCCGGGCGCGTCGTGGCCCCAGCCGTGCGGGATCGACACGACACCCGGCATGACGTCCTCGGTGATCTCGGCGGGCAGCTCGATCGTCCCGACCCGCGACGTGACCCGGACGGGCTCGCCGTCGGCGATCCCCAGGCGCGCGGCGTCGTCGGGGTGCACGTGCGCGGTGCACTGCGGCGGCCCGCTGACGAGCTTGGGCACGTTGTGCATCCACGAGTTGTTCGAGCGCAGGTGGCGCCGGCCGATCAGCAGCATCGCGCCGCCGTCGTCCTCGGCGAGCGCCTCCCGCAGGCGCTCGACGTCGGCGACGAGCGGGGCGGGCACCAGCTCGACCTTCCCCGACGGGGTCTTCAGCGCCTGCGGCAGGCGCGGCTCGAGCGGCCCGAGGTCGAGCCCGTGGGGCGCGGCCTCGAGGTCGGCGAGCGTCAGCCCGTAGGCGCCGGCGCGGAGCATGATGTCCAGCAGCCGCTCGGGCCCGCGCCGCCCGGGGTCGGGCTCGACGCCCTCGCGCCGGGCGAGGTCGGCGGCGACCATGTCGTCGAGCGCCGCGACGTCCGCGTCCGGGCCGGCGCCGCCGGCGATCGCCGCGAGGCGCAGCAGCGTCTCCCACTCCTGCGGCATCTCGGTCTCCAGCACCGCCGGGCTGTAGTTGGCGACGTTGCGGACCGCGAACCCGTACAGCGCGACGTCGTAGTGCGACTTCTCCAGCGGCGAGGGCGCCGGCAGGATCACGTCGGCGTGACGCGTCGTCTCGTTGACGTAGATGTCGACGCTGACCATGAGCTCGAGCTGCGCGAGCGCCGCGTCCAGCCGTGCCGAGTCCGGCGTCGAGACGACCGGGTTGCCGGCGATCGTCAGGAGCGCGCGGACCTGCCCGTCGCCCGGCGTCTCGATCTCCTCGGCCAGGCAGGCGACCGGCAGCTCGCCGAACACCTCGGGCGCGCCGCGCACGCGGCTCGTCCAGCGCCCGAACGCCCGCCCGCGCCCGGAGCCCGTCCCGCGCTTGGCGGTCGCCGACAGCGGGAACATCGCCCCGCCGGGCCGGTCGAGGTTGCCGGTGATCGCGTTGAGGACGTCGACGAGCCAGCTCGCGGTCGTCCCGAACCGCTGGGTCGTGGTCCCGATCCGCCCGTAGACGGCGGCGCGCTCGGCGCTCGCCAGCTCGATCGCCATCCGCCGGATCGTGCCGGCGTCGATGCCGGTGGCGGCCGCGACCGCCTCGGGCGGGAAGCCGCGCGCGAGCTCGGCGACCTCGCCGGCGCCGGCGACGTGCTCGGCGACGGTGTCGAGCCCCTCGGCGAAGATCACGTGCACGAGCGCCATGAGCAGCAGCGCGTCGGTGCCCGGCCGGATCGGCACGTGCTCGTCGGCGAGCCGGGCGGTGCGCGTCCGGCGCGGATCGACCACGACGACCTTGCCGCCGCGGGCCTGGATCGCCCGCAGGCGCCCGCGGACGTCCGGCGCGGTCATGAGCGAGCCGTTCGACGCGAGCGGGTTGGCGCCGAGGACGAGCAGGTGCTGCGTGCGGTCGAGGTCGGGCACCGGCACGACGAGGCCGCTGCCGAACATGTGCGCGGCCGCCACCGACTTGGGGAACTGGTCGACGGTGCTGGCGCTGAAGACGTTCTTCGTGCCGAGCGTGCGCAGCAGCACCGGCCCGTAGAGGAGGTTCGCGAGGCTGTGCGCGCTCGGGTTGCCGTAGTAGGCGGCCACCGCGTCCGGGCCGTGCGCCGCTCGCAGCGCGGGGAGCCGCTCGGCGACGAGCGCGAACGCCTCGTCCCACGACGCCTCGCGGAGCTCGCCGCCCGGGCCCTTGACGAGCGGTGTCCGCAGCCGGTCGGGGTCGTGGTGGATCGCGCCGAGCCCGACGCCCTTCGGGCACAGAAAGCCCCGGGAGAACACGTCGGCCGAGTCGCCGCGGATCTGGACGACCTCGTCGCCGTCCACCGTCACCTCCAGCCCGCACGTCGCCTCGCACAGTGGGCAGGTCCGGTACGCGGTACGCATGTGACGGACGGTACGCGACCGCGCGCGGGCACGCGAGGCCCGGCCGCACCACGATGGTCGCCCGGTGGCCGAGCGGGCATAGTTGATCGCGCACGTGCGACCGATCTACGTCACCGGACACCGCAACCCGGACACCGACTCCATCGCCTCGGCCATCGGATACGCCGAGCTGCGCGGCCGCCTGGACCGCGAGAACACCTACCAGCCCGTCCGGCTCGGCGACTGCAACGCACAGACGCGCTGGGTGCTCGAGCGCGCCGGCGTGCCCGAGCCCCGGTACCTGCCGCACATCTACCTGCGCGTCCGCGACGTCATGGACGAGCAGTTCGAGCGGGCCGACGTCGACCGCCCGGTCCGCGAGGTCGGCCTGCTCATGACGCAGGAGGGCCTGGACCTGCTGCCGATCGTCGACCGTGAGGGCCGCCTGGCCGGCGTGGTCACCGAGCGCGTGCTCGCGCGCCGCTACATCCGCGAGTCGCGCGAGGCGTCGAGCCTCGTCGACGCGCCCACGACGATCAGCGCGATCTGCGACGGCCTGCAGGGCGAGATCCTCTGCGGCGAGGACCACGAGGTCGCGGGCCGGGTCTGGGTGTTCGCGATGGACTCGAGCTGGGCCGACTCGGGCGTGGGGGAGGGCGACGTCGTCATCGTCGGCAACCGCGAGGACGCCCAGCGCCGCGTCATCGGCGAGGGCATCGCGCTGCTCGTGCTGAGCAACGGCGTCGAGCCCTCCGACGAGATCGTCGCGCTCGCCCGCGAGAAGGGCTGCGCGGTCGTCCGCTCGCCGCTGGACTCGTACGTCGCCGGGCGCATGATCACGCTGTCGTCGCCGTGCCGCGCGCTCATGGACCCCGAGCCGCTCACCGCCCATCCGGACGACCTGCTCGCCGACGTCGCCGACGAGATCAAGGACGTCCACTACGGCGCGGCGATCGCGACCGACCACGACCGACCGGTCGGCCTCATCACGCGCGGCCACCTCGTCCGGCCCGCGCCGCGCCGGGTGCTGCTCGTCGACCACGCCGAGCAGGCGCAGAGCGTGCCCGGCATCGAGGAGGCCGAGATCGTCGAGATCCTCGACCACCACCACATCGGCTCGATCGAGACCCGCGTGCCCGTGCGCGCGACGTTCGACCCGGTCGGCTCGACCGCCACGCTCGTCGTCGAGCGCTTCCGGCAGAACGGGATGGAGCCCAGTCGCGAGGCGGCGACCGTGCTGCTCGGCGCCGTCCTCTCCGACACCGTGATCCTCAACTCGCCGACGACGACCGACCGCGACCGCGCGGTCGTCGAGTACCTCGAGGCGCGCCTGGACCTCGACGCCCAGGAGTTCGGGCGCGAGATGTTCGAGGCGGGCTCGGACGTGTCGGAGGCGAGTGCCGACGAGATCGTCACCCGGGACGCCAAGGAGTACGAGGTGTCGGACGGGACGATCGCGATCGCCCAGATCGAGACCGTCGGCCAGGCGCTCGACGGGCGCGAGGACGAGCTCAAGGAGGCGCTGCGGCGCGCCCGCGACCGCAACGGCCACGAGCTCTACGCGCTCATGGTCACCGACATCCTCGAGAAGAGCACGCGCCTGTTCGTCGCCGGCGACATCGCCGCCGCGGCGAAGGCGTTCGGGCGCGAGGCCCAGGACGGCGTCGTCGACCTGCCGGACGTCATGAGCCGCAAGAAGCAGGTCGCGCCGGTGCTGCTGTCGGTGCTGTAGCGGCTCAGCCGGTCGGCGCGGCGGCGCGCTGCTCGCGCGAGCGCGTCGCCGGGATCGCCACCGGCGCGGGCAGGATGCCGTGCGCGCGCGCCTCGCGCTCGAGCTCCTCGCGGTGCTCGGGGGCGGCGATCGCGATGAGCCGGCGCGCGCGCTCGGCGATCGGCACGCCGCGCAGCTCGGCGATCCCGTGCTCGGTGACGACGTTGTCGACGGTGTTCTTCAGCGTCGTGACGACCGATCCGGGCGTGAGCTGGGCGCGGATGCGGCTGCGGCCCGAGCGCGTCGTCGAGTGCAACACGATGAACGCCTGGCCGTCCTCGCTGTACATCGCGCCGCGGGCGAAGTCGGCCTGCCCGCCGCTCGACGACCAGTAGCGCCCCGCGACGGTCTCCGAGGCGCACTGGCCGTACAGGTCGACCTCGGTCGTCGCGTTGATCGAGACGAAGCGCGGCTCGCCCGCGATGATCCGCGGGTCGTTGACCTCGTCGACCGGCAGCATCTCGACCGCGTGGTTGTCGTGCAGCCAGTCGTAGAGCCGCTGGGAGCCGAGCGCGAACGTCGTCACGACCTTGTTCGGCCGCAGGCGCTTGTAGACGCCGGTGACGACGCCGGCCTCGACGAGCTCCATGACGCCGTCGGCGAGCAGCTCGGTGTGGACGCCGAGGTCGCGGTGGTCCTTGAGTTCCGACAGCACCGCGTTCGGGATGCCGCCGATCCCGACCTGGAGCGTCGCGCGGTCGGGGATCCGGTCGACGATCCGGGCGGCGATCGCCTTGTCGCGCTCGTCGGGGACGATCGGCGCCACCTCGACGAGCGGGTAGTCGACCTCGGTCCACCCCTCGATCTGGGACATGTGGATCTGGTTGAGGCCTGCCGTGCGCGGCATCTGCCGGTTGACCTCGAGGAACCACCGGGCGCGGCCGATGAACCGCGACACGTACTCGGCGCTGACGCCGAGGCTGAAGTGGCCGTGCGCGTCCGGCGGGCTGGCGGCCGCGAGCACGACCGGCTCCGTCGTGACCCGCCGCAGCAGCGCCGGCATCTCGGAGAAGTTGTTCGGGACCAGCTCGCAGCGGCCCGCCCAGTACGCCTCGCGTGTGGCGGGCGAGAGGAAGTAGCTGACGTGCCGCATCCGGTCCCCGAAGGCGCCGTGGATGTACGGGCGCTCGTGGAGAGCGTGCATCTGGTGCAGGCGGACGCCCTCGAGCCGCTCGTTGTGCGCCTCGAGCGTGTCGAGGAGCGTCACCGGCTCCCCGTTGGCCATCGGCAGGATGACGTCCGCGCCGGGCGGGATGTGCTCGAGCACCGCTTCGGGGGGTGACGGGTCCAGGTTCATGCCCTCTCCAGCAGCCCTCGCTCGAGGACCAGGTCGATTCCCAGGGTCTTGTAGCCGACGGTGTCGAACACGACGGTCACCTGCCCTTCTTCTACCTGACCGACCGTCCCGGCACCCCATTCGTCGTGGCGGACGCGGTCGCCGACCGCGAACGGCCCGCGGCCGGCGTCCTGCGCGATCTGCCCTCCGCGCTCCTCGCAGACGTCGCAGCGCCCGCACGGCGGCTCGTAGCGCTCGCCGAAGTAGCCGAGGATGAACGCGCGCCGGCAGCCGTCGGTCTCGGCGTAGGCGCGCATCATCTCCACCCGCGAGCGGTCGAACGCCTGCCGGTGCTCCTCGGCCTCGCCGGCCTCCTCGACCGCCTCGACGAGGTCGGCGTCGCGGACCGCGGCGATCGAGCCGTCGTCGAGCACCTCGGCGAACCCCGCCTCCTCGAGGTGCTGGACGGCGGTGGCGAGCTTCGTGTCGCTGATCGGCAGCGCCTCGGCGAGCTCGGCGGGCCGGACCGGGTCGGGGCGCACGAGCAGCGCCTGCGCGACCTGGCTGAGCTCGTCGTGCCTGACCCGCCCGGACGCGAAGAACCGGCGCAGCCCCAGGTCCTGGGGCCGGTAGAAGAGCACGGCCTCGGCGGGCTCGCCGTCGCGGCCGGCGCGGCCGAGCTCCTGGTAGTAGGAGTCGACCGACTCGGAGACGTCGTGGTGCATCACCCACCGCACGTCCGGCTTGTCGATGCCCATCCCGAACGCGATCGTCGCGACCATCACGTCGATCGCGTCGCCGGTCATGAACCGGTCCTGGCGCTCCTCGCGCGCCTTCGCGCCCAGCCCGCCGTGGTAGTGCTCGGCGCGCACGCCGCGCTCGCGCAGGTCGCGCGCGGTCTCCTCGGCGCCCTTCTTCGTCGCGCAGTAGACGATCCCGGCGCCCTCGGCGCGCTCGACCCGGTCGAGCAGCGCGCGGTGCTTGCGGCGGGCGTCCTCGTGGCGGACGACCTCGAGGCGGATGTTCGGCCGGTCGAATCCCCGGACGATGATCTCGGGGTCGCGCATCCCGAGGACCTCGACGATCTCGTCGCGCACCGGCGGCGCGGCGGTCGCGGTCAGCGCGAGCACCGGCGGCCGCCCGAGCGCGTCGATCGCCGGGCCGACGCGCAGGTAGTCGGGGCGGAAGTCGTGGCCCCACTGGCTGACGCAGTGCGCCTCGTCGACGACGAACAGGCTGACCCCGGCGGCGGCGAGCTCGGCGAGCACCTCGTCGTTGGCGAGCTGCTCGGGGGCGAGCAGGACGAACTCGACCTCGTCGGCGGCGATGTCGCCGATGACCTCGCGGCGCCGGCGGTCCGAGAGCGTCGAGTTCAGGACCGTGGCGTCCTCCTCGACGTCCTCCATCTGGTCCTGCTGGAGCGCGATGAGCGGTGAGACGACGACGGTCGGGCCGTCGACGAGGAAGCCGGCGAGCTGGTAGATCGCCGACTTGCCCGAGCCGGTCGACATGACGCAGAGCGTGTCCCGGCCGGCGACCGCCGACCGCACGCCCTCGAGCTGGCCGGGGCGCAGGCGGTCGAAGCCGAGGCGCTCCCGCGCGACCTGCTCGACGACCCGTTCGGGCACCTGCTCGCTCATATCCTCGGACAAGTGCCCAGTGATGCCCTGAAGGAGCAGGCCAGGAACCTGCCGGACGGTCCCGGCGTGTACCTGTTCCGCGACGCGTCGGGCACGGTCATCTACGTCGGCAAGGCCAAGTCGATCCGCAAGCGGGTCGCCGGCCACTTCTCCAACCGGGTCACGCGCGGCGAGGTCCAGATGGTCGAGATGGCGGAGTCGGTCGACTTCGTCCTCGTGTCCTCGGAGGCCGAGGCGCTGCTGGCCGAGCAGAACTTCATCAAGCAGTACCAGCCGCGGTTCAACATCCGGCTGCGCGACGACAAGTCCTACCCGTACATCGCGATCTCGATGGACGAGGAGTTCCCGCGCGTGTACTTCACGCGCGAGCGCCACCGCCGCGACCGGCTGTACTTCGGCCCGTACTCGAGCGCGAAGCGGACCCGGTCGACGCTCGACACGCTCGGCAAGATCTTCATGTACCGCTCGTGCCAGGGGCCGATCCCCGGGCGGCGGTCGGGCTCGCCGTGCCTGGACTACTACATCCACCGCTGCGGGGCGCCGTGCATCGGCAACGTCTCGCAGGAGGAGTACCGGCGCTCGATCGACGGCGTCATCGCGTTCCTGCAGGGCCGCTACAAGGAGATCGAGACCGAGCTCGAGCAGCGGATGAAGGACGCCGCCGCGGTCCACGAGTACGAGCAGGCGGCGGTCGAGCGCAACCGGCTGCAGGCGGTCCGGTCGCTGCTGGAGAAGCAGCGGGTGGCGAACGCGTCGGTCGGCTCGGTCGACGTGGTCGCGGTCTCCTCGTCGGGCACCGACGCGAACGCGCAGGTCTTCCAGGTCCGCGACGGGGTGCTGTCGGACCGCCAGTCGTTCTACCTCGCCAACGAGGGCCGGATGTCGGAGGCCGACGTGCTGCAGGAGTTCCTCCTCCAGTACTACGGCGAGGCGCCGTCGATCCCGCCGCAGATCATCGTCGGCCACGACGTCGACCCGGCGGTCGCCGAGCTGCTGGCCGAGCGCCGCGGGGGCCGGCGCGTCGAGGTGCGCCGCGCCGAGCGCGGCGACAAGCGCCGGATCTACGACCTGGCGCTGCGCAACGCGCAGCTCGCGCTCGAGACCGAGCGGCTGAAGGTCGAGCGCTCGCGCCAGCAGCGGGTCGAGGCGCTCGACGGGCTGCAGGCGGCGCTCGGCCTGGACCAGCTCCCGCTGCGGATCGAGTGCTTCGACATCTCGAACCTCATGGGCACGCACACGGTCGCGTCGATGGTCGTGTTCGAGGGCGGCGCGCCGAAGAAGTCCGACTACCGGCGCTTCAACATCCGCTCGGTGGTCGAGGGCGAGCCCGACGACTTCGCCTCGATGGAGGAGGTGCTCTCGCGGCGGCTGGCCCAGTGGGAGCGCCAGCAGGACCTCTCGCCGCACGACCCCAAGCGCAACGAGTCGTTCGCGACGCTGCCGAACCTCATCGTCATCGACGGCGGCCCGGGGCAGCTCTCGGCGGGGCTGCGCGCGCTGCAGGGCTTCCGCGAGAAGGGCGTCGCCGTCATCTCGCTCGCCAAGCGGATCGAGGAGGTCTTCCTGCCCGGCCGGCGCGAGCCGATCGTGCTGCCGCACGACACGCCGGCGCTGCAGCTCCTGCAGCGCGTGCGCGACGAGGCGCACCGGTTCGCGATCACCCACCACCGCACGCGGCGCGACAAGGCGATGACCGAGTCGATCCTCGACGACCTGCCGGGGATCGGCCCCACGCGTAAGCGCGCGCTGCTCAAGCACTTCGGGTCGCCCGACGCGGTGCTGGAGGCCTCGCGCGAGGAGCTCGAGGCGGTCCCGGGCGTGCCGGCGAAGACCGCGCGCGAGCTGCACGCGCACCTGCGGACGAAGCGCTGACGCCCGGGCCCGGCGCACTCAGTCCGTCGGACCCGCCATAGTGAAGGCATGGCCGCCACGGAGCGGACCGAAGCCTCCGCCGCCTCTCCCACGCCGTCCCTCGAGGACCTCGTCGTCATCACGGGCTTCTCGGGCGCCGGCAAGTCGACCGCCATGAACGTCTTCGAGGACGCGGGGTACTTCTGCGTCGACAACCTGCCGCCCGAGATGATCCGCGGGCTGCTGGACCTGTTCCGCCACCCGGGGCAGAAGATCCGGCGCGCGGCGGTCGTGTGCGACGTGCGCGGCGGGGAGTTCTTCGACTCGCTCGTCGAGGTGCTCGACGAGCTGCCGCGGTCGGGGCTGACCCACCGCCTGCTGTTCCTCGACGCCGACGACGGGACGCTCATGACGCGCTACCAGGAGACGCGGCGGCGCCATCCGCTCGCGCCCGAGGGCAGCGTGATGAGCGGCATCGCGGCCGAGCGCGCCGCGCTCGCGCCGCTGCGCGAGCGGGCCGACCTCGTCATCGACACGACCGGGCTGGCGGCCGCGTCGCTGCGGCGCCGGATCGTCAACGACATGCTCCCGAAGGCGACGGGGCGGCGCCTGGCGGTGACGTTCTCGTCGTTCGGCTTCAAGCACGGCCCGGTCCGCGACGCCGACCTGGCGTTCGACGTGCGCTTCCTGCCGAACCCGCACTACGTCGACGACCTGCGCCCGCTCACCGGCCGCGACCCGCGCGTCGTCGAGTACATCGCGCGCGACGGCAAGCTCGACGAGTTCTACGAGCGCCTGCACGCGCTGCTCGACTTCCTCCTGCCGCAGTACGTCGCCGAGGGCAAGGCGCACCTGACGGTCGCGATCGGCTGCACCGGCGGCCGGCACCGGTCGGTGGCGATCGCCGAGCACCTCGCCGAGCGGTACCGCGGCCGCGAGGGCCTGATCGTCGAGGTCATCCACCGCGACACGCACCTGTCGCCGAACGAGGCGTACCGCTCCACGTGAGAGGCCCGGCCGGATGCTGATCGACCACGTCGGGTTCGAGGTGGCGGACCTCGCCCGGTCGGCCGCGTTCTACGACCCGGTGTTCTTCGCGCTCGGCGTCCGGCGCGCGTTCGCCTCGGACCGCGCGATCGCCTACGGCGACAACCGCCCGGTGTTCTGGATCGTCGCCCGCGGCAGCGCGCCGGCGCCCGGCTACGGCCACGTCGCCCTGCGGGCCACCGGCCGGGCCGCGGTCGACGCCGCGTACGCGGCGGGGCTCGCGAACGGCGGCGCCGGCGACGGCCCGCCGGGGCCGCGGCCGCAGTACGGGCCGCGGTACTACGCGGCCTACCTGCGCGACCCGGACGGGCTGCGGGTCGAGATGGTCGCGGGGTCGCGCTGAGGGGGCGCCGGCGCCTGCGGCGGGTGGTCCGGGTCCTGGCCGGTGCTGCCGGCCTGGCTCGCTCCGCGCGGGCGTCGGTGGTGGCCGGGTGTGGTGTGGCCTGAACGGTCGCTGGCCAGGCAGGGTGGGTGCGTGTCCGGCGTGGCGGGCTGCCGTCTTCCGGTCGGGTGCACGTCTCGGGCGCTCGTGACCGCGTCCGTCTGACGACCTGGACGGAACGCGCGCCGGAGCGGCCGTTTCGTCCGCCTCGCTACGCGACGGGCGCGCCGGCCGGTCTCGCGGGCAGCGAGCCGGATGAAACGCGCACCGGGCCGGCCGTTCCGTCCGCGTCGGTTGCCGCGGGGTGGGCCGGGACGAGGCCGGGCCGTGCGGGCCGGAGCGCGGACGCGCGGGGCCGAGGCGCGGGCGAGGACGACGGCGAGCGCGGAGCGAACCCGCTCCCTCGTCCCGTGACCAGCGGCCGTTCAGACCACGAAACAGCCCGCCACCACCAGACCGCGCTGAGCGAGCCAGACCGCCCGGACCGGACCCGGGCACGGACCACCCGCCCCGGGCGGCGACCCCCGCCCGGCGATCCCGCGCGGCGAGCGAGCGGATATCGTCCGCCGCCCCGACTTCTCATGGCGACCCAGGAGGACTGACACCCATGCCCGTACGCGTAGGGATCAACGGCTTCGGGAGGATCGGCCGCAACCTGTTCCGCGCTGCGAAGGCGGCGGGCGCCGACATCGACTTCGTCGCCGTCAACGACCTCACGGACAACACGACGCTCGGGCACCTGCTCAAGTACGACTCGATCCTGGGCCCGTACCCGGGGACGGTCGAGGTGACCGACGACGGTCTCGTCGTCGACGGGGACGAGCTGAAGGTGCTCGCCGAGACCGACCCCGGCAAGCTGCCGTGGAGCGACCTGGGCGTCGACGTCGTCATCGAGTCGACCGGGCGCTTCACCGACCGCGAGAACGCCCAGAAGCACATCGACAGCGGCGGCGCGAAGAAGGTCATCATCTCGGCGCCCGCCAAGGGCGAGGACATCACGGTCTGCCTCGGCGTCAACTTCGACCAGTACGACCCCGAGCAGCACCACGTCATCTCGAACGCCTCCTGCACGACGAACTGCCTGGCGCCGTTCGCGAAGGTCGCCAACGACACCGTCGGCATCAAGCACGGCCTGATGACGACGATCCACGCCTACACCGCCGACCAGCGGCTGCAGGACCTCCCGCACAAGGACCTGCGGCGCGCCCGCGCGGCGGCGCTGAACCTCATCCCCACCTCGACCGGCGCGGCGAAGGCGGTCGGGCTCGTGCTGCCCGAGCTGCAGGGCAAGCTCCACGGCTTCGCGGTGCGCGCCCCCGTCCCGACCGGCTCGGTCGTCGACCTCACGTTCGAGGCCAACCGCGAGACGACCGTCGAGGAGCTCAACGAGGCGTTCAGGAACGCCGCGCAGCAGGACCACCTGAAGGGCATCCTCGAGTACACCGAGGACCCGATCGTGTCGACCGACATCATCACGAACCCGCACTCGTCGATCGTCGACGGGCTGCTGACGTCGGTCATCGACGGGACGCTCGTCAAGGTCGTCTCCTGGTACGACAACGAGTGGGGCTACTCGAACCGCATCGTCGAGGTGGCCCAGAAGGTCCTGCCGTCGTGAGGACGCTTGAGGACCTCGGCGACCTCGCCGGCAAGCGCGTCCTCGTCCGCGTCGACTTCAACGTCCCGGTCCGCGACGGGACGATCACCGACGACACCCGCATCCGCGCGGCGCTTCCCACGCTGAAGGCGCTGCGCGGGCGCGGCGCCCGGCTCGTGCTGCTCGCGCACCTGGGCCGGCCGAAGGACCGTGAGCCGGAGTTCTCGCTGAAGCCCGTCGCCGAGCGGACGAGCGAGCTGCTCGGCGTCCCCGTCCAGCTCGCTCCCGACCCCGGGAACGTGCCGGACGGCGACGTCGTGATGCTCGAGAACGTGCGCTACTTCCCCGGCGAGACGAAGGACGACGAGGGCCTGGCGGCGCAGTACGCCAAGCTCGGCGACGTCTTCGTCAACGACGCGTTCGGCGCGGCGCACCGCGCGCACGCCTCGACCCACGGTGTCGCGCGCCTGCTGCCGAGCGCCGCCGGCCTGCTCCTCCAGCGCGAGGTCGAGACGCTCGAGGGCATCCTCACCGACCCGAAGCGGCCGCTGGTGGCGATCGTCGGCGGCGCGAAGGTCACCGACAAGATCGGCGTGCTCGACGCCTTCCTCGCGCGCGCGGACACCATCCTCATCGGCGGCGCGATGTGCTTCCCGTTCTTCGCCGCCCAGGGGCACTCGGTCGGCGACTCGCTCTGCGAGCAGGAGGGCATCGAGCCCGCCAAGCGGGTCATCGCCGAGGGCGGCGACAAGGTGCTGCTCCCGCAGGACCTCGTCCTCGGGCGCGCGTTCGACGCCGGCACCGACACCCAGACGATCGTCGGCGTCGAGGTGCCCGACGGGTGGATGGGGCTCGACATCGGCCCGCGCACGGCCGAGCGCTACAGCGAGGTCATCGCCCGCGCCGGCACCGTGTTCTGGAACGGACCGATGGGCGCGTTCGAGCTCGAGCCGTTCGCCGCCGGGACCCGCGCGGTCGCCGAGGCCGTCGCCAACGCGCCCGGCGTCACCGTCGTCGGCGGCGGCGACAGCGCCGCGGCGCTGACCCAGTTCGGGCTCGCCGACCGCGTCACCCACCTGTCGACGGGTGGCGGAGCATTCCTGGAGCTGTTGGAGGGCAAGCCCCTCCCGGGCGTGGAGGCCCTTCGATGAGCAGGACACCGCTGATCGCGGGCAACTGGAAGATGCACAAGACGGCCGCCGAGACGGAGGCCTTCCTCGCCGAGATCGACGGCGCGAGCTTCCCCGGCGTCGACCTCGCGGTGTGCGTGCCGTTCACCGCCCTGTGGGCGGCGCGGCGCGCGGCGCGCAACGTCGCGGTGTTCGCGCAGAACATGCACTTCGAGCAGAGCGGCGCGTTCACCGGCGAGGTGTCGGCGCCGATGCTCACCGAGATCGGCATCCACGGCGTCGTGCTCGGCCACTCCGAGCGGCGCGAGATGTTCGGCGAGACCGACAAGGCGCTCCAGCGCAAGGTCCCCGCCGCGCTCGAGGCCGGGCTCACGCCGATCCTCTGCGTCGGCGAGACCGAGGAGGAGCGCGAGCGCGGCGACACCGAGCGCAAGCTGCGCCACCAGGTCCAGGAGGGCCTGCACGACGTGGCGCCCGAGCGCCTGCACGAGGTCGTCATCGCCTACGAGCCGATCTGGGCGATCGGCACCGGGCAGGTCGCGACGCCCGAGCAGGCGCAGGAGGCGTGCTCGTTCGTGCGCGCGCTGGTGAGCGACCGGTCCAAGGAGGCCGGCGAGCGCGTCCGGGTCCTGTACGGTGGCTCGATGAAGCCCGGCAACGCCGGTGAGCTGCTCGCGCTGCCCGACGTCGACGGCGGCCTCGTCGGCGGCGCGTCGCTCGACCCGGCCGACCTCGCGGCGATCGCGAACGCCGCGCCGACCGGATGAGCTTCCCGCAGGTCGCGCTCATCATCCTCGACGGGTGGGGCCTGGCACCACCCGGGCCCGGCAACGCGATCAGCCAGGCCGACACGCCGGTGTTCGACCGCCTGTGGGAGACGTACCCGCACACGCAGCTCACCGCGTGCGGGCGCGCGGTCGGCCTGCCCGAGGGCCAGATGGGCAACTCGGAGGTCGGCCACCTGAACCTCGGCGCCGGCGCGATCGTCAAGCAGGACCTGACCCGGATCGACGAGGTGCTCGTCGAGCGCGGCGAGTCCAACGAGGTCCTCGACGCGGCGATGGCCGGCACCGAGCGCCTGCACCTCGTCGGGCTCGTCTCCGACGGCGGCGTGCACTCGAGCCTCGAGCACCTCGAGGCGCTCGTCCGGCTCGCCCGCGAGCGCGGCGTCCCCGACGTCGTCATCCACGCGTTCACCGACGGGCGCGACACCTCGCCGACCGCCGGCGCCGGCTACCTGGCCCGCGTCGACGCGTGGGAGGGCTGCCGCGTCGGGACCGTCATCGGCCGGTACTACGGCATGGACCGCGACAACCGGGCCGAGCGCACGAAGGCCGCCCGCGACCTGCTCGTCGAGGGGATCGCCGAGCACCACGCGAGCACCGGCGAGGAGGCGGTCCGGCAGGCCTACGAGCGCGGCGAGACCGACGAGTTCATCACCGCCACCACGGTCGGCGAGGAGGCCCGGATCAGGCGCGGCGACAGCGTCCTGACGTTCAACTTCCGGCCCGACCGCATGCGCCAGATCGTCACGGCGCTCGCGCAGGACGTCGACCGGATCACGACGCTCACCGAGTACGAGGAGGGGTGGCCGTACCCGGTCGCCTTCCCGCCCGCACGGCCCGCGACGACGCTCGCGAAGGTCATCGCCGACCGCGGCGAGCCGCAGCTCCACGTCGCCGAGACCGAGAAGTACCCGCACGTGACGTACTTCTTCAACGGCGGAGAGGAGGAGCCGTACCCGGGCGAGCGCCGCGAGCTGCTGCCCTCGCCGCGTGACGTGCCGACCTACGACCACAAGCCGGAGATGAGCGCGCGCGCCGCGGCCGACGCGTTCATCGCCGCCTGGCGCGAGGACCGGCCGCGCTTCGGGATCATCAACTTCGCCAACCCCGACATGGTCGGGCACACCGGCTCGATCCCGGCCGCGATCAGGGCGGTCGAGGCGGTCGACCGGTGCCTGGGCGACGTGCTCGAGGCGGTGCACGAGAGCGGCGGCGTGGCGGTCGTCACCGCCGACCACGGCAACGCCGACGAGATGCTCGAGCCCGACGGCTCCCCCGACACGGCGCACTCGCTCAACCCGGTGCCGTTCATCGTCACCTCCTCCCAGGTCGAGCTGGAGGGCGAGGGCATCCTCGCCGACGTCGCGCCGACCGTGCTCGACCTGCTCGGGATCGAGCAGCCGCCGGAGATGACCGGCAGGTCGCTGCTCGCGGCCCGCTAGCGTCTCTCCGCGACCCATGTTCGACGTCACGCTCGCGGCCGCGTCGGCCGAGGAGATCAGGCGCGCGTGCGGTGAGGACCCCGGGTGGTTCTGCCGGCGCGTGCTCGACTGGACCGGGGACGAGGCGGCGGCGGAGATCGCGGACTTCGCGATCGGCAAGCCGCTGACGATCCTCGGGATCCTCCTCGTCGCCGTGGTCCTCAACCGCCTGGCGCGGCGGGGCATGAAGCGCTCGCTGCGCACGCTGCAGTCCGGGGCGCTCCAGGAGCGCCTGGGCACGCTGCAGCGGGCGACGCCGAAGGCGCTGCTCGAGACGAACGAGTACAGCCTGCGGGCCGAGCAGCGGCTCGAGGCGCTGGCGAGCGTCATGCGCTCGATCGTCAGCGTCGTCATCTTCGTCGTCGCGGCGTTCATGATCCTCGGCACGCTCGGGGTGAACCTCGGGCCGCTGCTGGCCGGCGCCGGGATCCTCGGCGTGGCGCTCGGCTTCGGGTCGCAGACGCTCGTCCGCGACTTCCTGTCGGGCATGTTCATCCTCATCGAGGACCAGTTCGGCGTCGGCGACGTCGTCGAGCTCGACGGCCAGACGTCCGGCACCGTCGAGGCGGTCTCGCTGCGCACGACGCGCCTGCGCGCCGTCGACGGGACCGTCTGGCACGTGCCGAACGGCGAGATCCGGCGGGTCGGGAACATGTCCCAGCACTGGTCGCGGGCGCTCATCGACGTGGAGGTCGCCTACGACACCGACCTCGACCGGGCCCAGCAGGTCATCGCCGAGGTCGCGCGGGACGTCGCGGCCGGCGACCCGAACGTGCTCGAGGAGCCCGAGGTGTGGGGCGTCGAGGACCTCGCGGGCAGCGGCGTGGTGATCCGCCTGGTGGTCAAGACGCGCCCGTCCGAGCAGTGGCGGGTCAGCCGCGTGCTGCGCCAGCGCTTGAAGGAGGCGTTCGACCGCGAGGGGATCGCGATCCCGTCCTCGTAGGCCGCGCCGCCTCGCCGCGGGGCCGGGGGGTCAGGCGAGCGCGCGCGGGTTCGTCAGCGGCTCGAGGTGCGCCTCGAGCTCGGCGCGCCGGTGCTCGTACTGGGGCGGCAGCCGCAGCTCCTCGCCCAGGCGGTCCTCCGGCTCGTCGATCGCGAAGCCGATGTCGCGCGTGGCGAGCTCGAAGAGCACCCCGGCGGGCGGGCGGAAGTAGACCGAGTGGAAGTACTGGCGGTCGATGACCGGCGTCGGCCGGGCGCCGACCGCGGCGACCTTCTCCCGGAACGCGTTCAGCTCCGCGTCGTCGGCGACGCTCCACGCGATGTGGTGGACGGTCCCGGCCCCGGGGACGCCGGCCTCGTCGGGCGCCTCGTCCCACGTGAGCTGGCCGTGGCGCTCGGCGCCGGCGGCGATCCGGCGGCCGTGCTCGTCGCGCTCCATCCCGAGCGTGTCGAGGAGCGCGTCGGTCGCCGCGACGTCCTCCGGCTCGGCGTAGGCGCGCACGCCGTGCAGGCCGGCGATCGCGTGCTCGGCGGGAATGCCGGGCGCCCGCGCGGTGAGGGGCGCGTCGTCGACGCCGGCGACGACGAGCGCGTGGCGCAGGCCCTCGGGGTCGGCGAAGCGCAGGACGCGCCCGCCGCGCTCGGTCGCGAGGTCGTGGGCGGCGAGATGCTCCTCCCACCAGTCGAGCGCCGCCTGCGAGCCGACCCGCCAGCAGATCGTGTGGACCATCCCGGCCCCGGGGCGGCCGGCGCGGACGCCCGGGAACTCGAAGAACGTCAGCAGCGACCCGGGCGTGCCGCGCTCGTCGCCGTAGTAGAGGTGGTAGACCTCGGGCGCGTCGAAGTTCACGGTCTTCTTGACGAGCCGCAGGCCCAGGACCCGTGCGTAGAAGTCGAGGTTCGCCTGCGCGTCGGCGCAGACCGCGGTCACGTGGTGCAGCCCCTCCAGCCTCATGGGGCGGAGCCTAGTCCGCGTCCGTCGTTGCGCAGACAACCGTCGCGCGCGCCGCCCGCGCGCGCTGCTACCGTCGCCGCAACGCCATGTCTTCCCAGCTCACGCAGAACCGTCCCCTGACCGAGCGCGAGCTCGGTGCATGGCGGGGGTTGCTCCGCACCCACGCGATGCTCGTCAAGCGGCTCGACGCAGAGCTCGAGGCCGAGCACGGCCTGCCGCTCACCTCCTACGAGGTCCTCCTGCATCTCGCCGACGCGCCGGAGCGCAAGATGCGCATGTGCGACGTCGCCGACTCGGTGCTGCTCAGCCGCAGCGGGCTGACGCGGCTGATCGACCGGCTCGAGCGCGACGGGCTCGTCGAGCGCGTCTCGTGCGCCGACGACGCGCGCGGCGCCTACGCCCGCCTCACCGATGTCGGCGAGGCCAAGCTCCGCGAGGCGCGGGGGACGCATCTCGACGGGGTCCGCGAGCACTTCCTGCGCCACTTCTCCGACGCCGAGCTGGAGCTGCTCGCCGACGCCTGGCGGCGCGTCACGGGCGGCGCGAGCGGGGACGGGACCGCCTGCTGAAACGCCTCCAAGACCTCACACGACCGCACTGAGATTTCTATACTGTAAGTGCGGTAGGACACCCAGTCCGCAAAGGAGGTGATTGGATGGCGCTGATCAGGTGGGAGCCTGTCCGCGAGCTCGCCGCCATGCAGCAGGAGATGAACCGGCTGTTCGACACCTTCTTCGACACCGGTAACGGCAGCGGGCCGCGGCGCTGGGTTCCGGCGATGGACCTCGTCGAGCACGACGACGAGTTCATCCTGCGGGCGGATCTGCCCGGCCTGGACGAGAAGGACGTGAAGATCGAGGTCGAGGGCGACGTCCTGACGATCTCCGGTGAGCGCAAGTTCGAGCACGAGACCCGCAAGGAGGGCTTCTTCCGGCTCGAGCGCGGCGCGGGCCAGTTCTCGCGCTCGCTGACGCTGCCCGAGGGCGTGGACGTCGACCAGATCAAGGCGACCTTCGACAAGGGCGTCCTCGAGGTCCGGGTGCCGAAGCCCGAGGAGCGCCGGCCGCGCCGCGTGGAGATCACCGTCGGCGAGGGCCGGCCGGCGATCGAGGGCCGCGCGGCTGAGGCGGCCGCGACGAACTAGCCATAACCACCGACTCTGACTCTCAGGTCGAGGGTCAGGGTCAGCCGCGGGGTCAGACCCCGATCCCACTGCGGGCCGGGGTCGCGGCCCCACACTAAGGTGAGCGGCGTCCGATGGACGCCGCTTTCCATATCCAGGCCCGGGATCCGGGCAGCCGCGCCCGCGCCGGCCTGCTGAGGACCGCGCACGGGGTCGTCCGGACCCCGGCGTTCGTGCCGCTCGCCACCAAGGGGGTCGTGCGCGGCATCTCGGCGGCCGAGGTCGAGGCGCTCGGCTACGACATGGTCCTCGGCAACACCTTCCACCTGTGGCTCGAGCCCGGGCACGACCTCGTCGGCGGCTTCGGCGGCCTGCACGAGTTCATGGGGTGGCCGCGCCCGATCATCACCGACTCGGGCGGCTTCCAGGTCTTCAGCATGGGCTACGGCAACGTGTCGGCCGAGATCAAGAAGACCGGCGCCGGGCCCGGCGGCAACTCGGTGCTCGGGATCACCGAGGAGGGCGTCACGTTCAAGAACCCGCGCAACGGCGCCGCGATCTTCATGGGTCCGGAGACCTCGATGGAGGTGCAGGCGGCGCTCAACAGCGACATCGCGCTCGTCTTCGACGAGTGCACGCCGTACCACGTCGACCGCGACTACACCGCCCGCTCGACCGAGCGCACGCACCGGTGGCTGCGGCGGTGCCTGGACTGGCACGCCGAGCACGGGCCGCCCGAGCAGCTCGTCTACGGGATCGTCCAGGGCGGCGTCTACGAGGACCTGCGCGTCGAGTCGGCCCAGGCGGTCGCGGCGTCGGCGGTCGACGGCATCGCGATCGGCGGCTCGCTCGGCGCCGACAAGGACCAGATGCACGGCGTCGTCGACCTGACGACCGCGGTCCTCCCCGAGGACCGGCCGCGTCACCTGCTCGGCATCGGCGAGGTCGACGACCTCATCCGCGGCGTCGAGCTGGGGATCGACACGTTCGACTGCGTCACGCCGACGCGCCTGGGCCGCCACGGCGGCGTGCTCGTCCCCGACCCGGGCCGGCGCTTCCGCCTGGACCTCACCGCCGCGCGCTTCAAGACGTCGACCGACCCGATCGAGGACGGCTGCCCGTGCGCGGCGTGCGCCGGCGGCCACACGCGCGGGTACCTGCGCTACCTGGCCAAGAACCGCGAGCAGACCGGCCAGCGGCTGCTCACGCTCCACAACCTCACGTACCTGGCGCGGCTCATGCGCGACCTGCGCGAGGCGATCGCCGCCGGGACGCTCGCCGAGACCGCCGCCGCGCTGCGCGCCGGCGAGCCGCCGTCGACCGAGCCGGTCGAGCCGCTCAGCCCGCCGGAGCCTTCGCCGTCGGCTGCTCGGTCGTGAGCTCGGTCGCCTCGGCCTCCGCGAGGCGCAGCGTCTCCTCGAAGCCGCGGTTGCGGCGGATGCCGAGCTCGACGAGCGGCTGGACGACCGACCGCAGCCAGATGATCGGGCCGACCTCGCGCGGCGCGTAGACGAACCGCGCGCGGCGCTCGATGCCGCGCTCGATCGCGTCGATGCCCGCCGACAGCGGCGCCACGCGCCCGAAGCCGGGCATCTGCTCGCGCCCGCGCCGCGCCGACGGCCGGTCGAACCCGCGGCGCACCATGTCGGTGTCCAGGAACGAGAAGTACGCGACGCCGACCTTCGTGCCGGTCGGCGCCAGCTCGGCGCGCAGCGCGTCGCCGAACGCCTCGACGCCCGCCTTGCTGGCGGTGTAGGCGGCCATGAGCGGCGTGTGGACGAGCGCGCTGGCCGATGCGATGAGCAGCAGGTAGCCCTTGCGCGCGACGACGTGGGGCAGCGTCGCGCGGACCGTGCGGAACACGCCGAGCAGGTTCACCTCGATCGTGCGGTCGAACGCCGCCGGGTCGATCGAGGCGACCGAGCCGTTCGGCGCGACCCCCGCGTTGGCGACCACGACGTCGATGCCGCCGAACCGCCCGACGGCGCGCTCGGCCACGTCCTCGAGCGCCGCGAGGTCGGTGACGTCGGCCTCGAACCACGCCGCCCGGTCGCCCAGCTCGGCGGCGCGCCGCTCGAGCTCCTCCGGCTCGAGCCCGCAGAGGACGACGTTCGCGCCGCGGCCGTGCAGGCGCCGCGCGGTCTCCGCGCCGATGCCGCGGGCGGCCCCCGTGACCAGGACCGTCCTGCCGCGCACCTCGTATTTCCGTCGAGACATGGCGGAAAACGCTACAGCGCCATGGCTTCCCGGGGCAGCGGGTACTAGAGTCGCCACTCCGGTGGGGTCGAGCGTCACGGACGGCGCTCGGACACCGGGTCACATCGATGAACGGGGCCACCTCCACTGCACAGCTCATGGGCGGCGTGCGCCGCCTCGCCGCGCTCGCGCACAGCGCCCGCGACGAGGAGACGGTGCTGCGCGCGCTGCGCTACGAGCTGCACTACGTGCTCGGCGCCGACGAGGTGCGCTTCCAGGGCGCGCCGGACCCGACGTGGCCCAGCCTGCCCCTCATCGTCGACGGTCGCCGGCGCGGCTCGCTCGTCGTCGTCACGCACCCGCCGCGCCCGCTGTCCGACGAGGAGTTCGACGTGGCGGCGGCGCTCATCGAGGCCGCCGGCGCGGTCCTCGCGCTCCAGGCGGCGCGGCAGGCGGCGCGCGTCGACTCGCTCACCGGCGCGCTGAACCACGGCGCGATGCTCGCCCGCCTGGAGGAGGAGATCGACCGCGCCCGCCGGTACCGCACCGGGCTGGCCGCGCTCATCATCGACCTCGACGACTTCAAGACGATCAACGACCGCTGGGGGCACGCGACCGGCGACTCGGTCCTGCGCCAGGTCGCGACGCTGCTGCGGACCGAGTTCCGCGCGCACGACCAGGTCGCCCGCTACGGCGGCGACGAGTTCGTCGTGCTGCTGCCGCACGCCGCCGGCCCGCGCGCGGAGGTCGCCGCGCGTCGCGCGCTGCGCCGGCTGCGCGACATCCACCTCGTCACCGAGGAGGGCCGCAGGGCGATCAGCGCCTCGATCGGGCTGGCCGAGTGGTGCGAGCCCGAGACCCCGCACGAGCTGCTCGCCAAGGCCGACCAGGCCCTCCTGGCCGGCAAGCGCGCCGGCAAGGACCAGCTCCGCACGGCGACGACCGACTGGCCGTGGGCGACCGAGGGCGCGGACGACGTGCCCAGCGAGCCCGCCGCCGCCCGCCCCTGACCTCACCGCGGCCCGGCGAGGGCCCGCGGCCGGGCGGGACCGCGGGCTACCGCGTGTTCTCGTCGATGAGCTCCTTCATGTTCTGCACGGTCTCGGCGGTGTTGCCGCCGTCGACCTCCCGCAGCTCCACGCCCCCGCCCGGGGCCACGAACGCGAACCACGCGCCCACCGCGAGCGCGGCCAGCACGAGGAGCAGCAGCGCCAGCCGGGCCAGCCGCCGCGCCCGGCCGGGGTGCCCGGCCGCGGGCTGCGCGTAGCCGCCGGCCGGCGTCGGCGGCCCCGGCACCGGCTGCAGGCGCCGCGCCGAGGTGGGCGGGTCGGGCCGCAGCGCGCGGGTCGCCGTCGTCGGGTCGGCCGCCAGCACCGACGTGCGCGCGGTCGGGTCCTCGGCGAACGTGTGGCCCGCCGCGCCCGCGGCGAGCGCCTCGCGCATCTCCGCGGCCGACGCGAACCGCTCCTTCGGCTCCATCGCCAGCGCCCGGGCCACCGCCTGCGCGACCCCGTGCGGGATCGACGGGTCCAGCTCGTCGAGCATCGGCGGGTGCTCGCGCTGCTGCTTGAGCGCCAGCTCGGTCAGCGACTGCGCCTCGTACGGCAGCCGCCCGGCCAGGAGCTGGTAGGCGACGACCCCGAGCGAGTAGATGTCCGACTGCGGCGTGGCCTCCTCGCCGGCGGCCTGCTCGGGCGACAGGTACGCGGCGGTGCCGAGCACCGAGCCGACCTGCGTGATCCGCGACACCGCGTCGCCCTTCGCCTTGGCGATGCCGAAGTCGGCGAGCTTGACGACGCCGTCCTCGCTGCGCAGCAGGTTCCCCGGCTTGACGTCGCGGTGCACGACGCCGTGCCGGTGCGCGTGGTCCAGGCCGCGGCAGGCCTGGTCGACGATCTGCAGCGCCTCGGCCTGCTCGAGCCGGCCGTGCTCGCGCAGCAGCTCGGCCCCGGACTTGCCGCGGATGTACTCCATGACGATGAAGTGCCGCCCGCTCGGCTCGTCCAGGCCGAAGTCGAAGACCTGCACGATGTTCGGGTGCACGAGCCGGGCCGCCGCCAGCGCCTCGCGCCGGAAGCGCGAGACGAACGCCGGGTCGTCGGCGAGGTGCTCGGCCAGCAGCTTGACCGCGACCTGGCGCTCCAGGCGGCGGTCGAAGGCCAGGTGCACGGTCGACATGCCGCCGAAGCCCAGGCGCTCGCCCAGCTCGTAGCGGCCCGCGATGAGCTCGGAGCGGGTCACGGGTTCTGCGTCCCTCCTCCGAGCGGGGCCTCCTCGCCGCCGGAGTCCGGCGGCGGCTCGGTCTCGGGCGGCGTCGTCTCGGGCGGCGTCGTCTCCGGCGGGGTGGTCTCGGGCGGCGTCGTCTGCGGCGGGGTCGTCTCGGTCGGCGTGGTCTCCGGGGGGACGGTCGGCGGGATCGTCTCGGTCGGGACGGTCTCGGGGACCGTCTCCGGCTCGGTCTCGGTCGTGTCGGTCCCGATCGAGCACTCCTGCGGCGCGCGGGTCTCGAGGATCTCCAGCCCCTCGCGCAGCCGCCGGCGCAGGTCGCGGTCGACCGACCCGGGCAGGTCGGTGATCTCGCGGCGCAGCCCGGCGAGATGGCCCTGCAGCGCCTCACACCGCTGCGACGCCACGTCCTCGCCGACCTGGTCCAGGCGCTCCTTGATCGCGTCGGCGCGCGTGGCGGGGATCAGGCCCTCGCGCTCCTGCCCGCAGGCGACCGCGAAGGCGCACAGGGCGCCGAGCGCGACGGCGAGCAGGAGGACATGCAGCGGCGGGCGCACGGTCATTGACCGTACCCGAGGCGATCGGCCAGCGAATCCGGGAGCCCGGCGGCGCGGATCGCGTCCTGCGCCCCGGCGACGTCGTAGCGCGTGCGCCGCCACTCGGCCTGCTCGGCCTCGGTGTCGAGCAGCAGCCACGCGGCGCGGGGGTCGCCGTCGCGCGGCTGCCCCACCGAGCCCGGGTTGAGCATCCAGTGGCGCTCACGCAGGTCGGCGGTGGAGCCCGGCTCGCGCAGCGCGCCGATCGTCCGGCCGGTCTCGTTCTCGCGCACGAACGCCAGCGCGACGTGCGAATGGCCGATGAACGAGACGCGCCGCTCGGCGGCGTCCAGGCAGAGGTCGGCGAGCTGCTCGGAGAGCACGTACTCCCAGACCGCGTCGCGCGGGCTGGCGTGGTACAGGGCGTAGGCGCCCTCGACGCCGGACGGCCGCAGCGCCTCCAGGTAGGCGAGGTTCTCGGCGCGGATGACCTCGCGCGTCCACCGCGCGCTGACCGCCGCGCCGCGGGAGAACTCCTCGATGCCGATCCCGCCGGTCACCGCGAGGTCGTGGTTGCCGGCCAGGCAGATCGCGAAGCGCTCGCGCGCGAGCTCGACGCACGCGTCAGGGTCGGCGCCGTAGCCGACGAGGTCGCCCAGGCACCACAGCTCGTCGGCGCGCGCCTCGCGGACGTCGTCGAGCACCGCCTCGAGGGCGTGCCGGTTGCCGTGGATGTCGGAGAGGATGGCGACGCGCACGTACTCTGGAGACGACGTGGTGGCCAGACGGCTGCAGATTCCCCTTGCGCTGGCGGCCGCCGCGGTGGTCGCCGAGGCGGCGGTCCTGCTCCTGCGGCCGCGGACCGGGCTGCTCAGCCCTGCCGAGGTGAGCGCGGCATCCTACTTCACGCCCGCCCAGATCGAACGCGCACAGGCGTTCCGCGACGGCCAGACGCTGCTCTACGGCCTGCGCGTCGCGATCGAGCTCGGGGTCCTCGTCGTCGTCGCCCGGCGCCCGCCGCGCCGCCTGCTGCGGGCGCGCCGCCCCGTCCTGACCGGCGCCGCCGCGGGAGCGGCGCTCAGCGTCCTGACCGGGCTCGCGGCGCTCCCGGTCAGCGCGATCTCGCGCGCCCGCGCGATCGACGTCGGGCTCGTCACCCAGTCGTGGGCGGGATGGGCCGGCGACCTCGCGAAGAGCTGGTCGATCGGCGCCGCGCTCGCCGGTGCGGGCGCGGCGGTCGCGGTCGTGCTCCTGCGGCGCTTCCCGCGCCGCTGGTGGATCCCGGCGTCGGGGATCGTCGTGGCGTTCGCGATCGCGATCACGTACGCGAGCCCGGTCGTGCTCGACCCGCTCTTCAACCGCTTCGAGGACGTGCGCGGCCAGACCCGCGCCGACGTGCTCGAGCTGGCGCGCCGGGCCGGCGTCGACGTCGGCTCGGTGCAGGTGATGGACGCCAGCCGCCGGACGACGGCCGCCAACGCGTACGTCGCCGGGCTCGGCCACACCAAGCGCGTCGTGCTGTACGACACGCTGCTCGAGCACTTCACGCGCGACGAGATCCGGCTCGTCGTCGCCCACGAGCTCGCGCACGTCCACCACCGCGACGTGCCCAAGGGCCTGTTGTGGGTGGCGCTCGTCGCGCCGGCCGGCATGTTCGCCGTGGCCGTGATGACGCGCCGCCTGAGCCCCGGGGGCGCCGGCCCGGCGGCGCGGATCCCGGCGCTGGCCGTCGCGCTCGCGGTCGTCGTGCCGCTCGTCACGACGATCTCGAACCAGATGTCGCGCGACGTCGAGGCGCGCGCCGACAGCTGGTCGATCGAGCTGACCGGCGCGCCCGAGGCGTTCATCGGGTTCGAGCGCCGGATCGCGGTGCGCAACATCAGCGATCCCGACCCGCCGGGCTGGCGCGTGGCGCTGCTCGCCACCCACCCGCCGACGGTCGAGCGGATCGGCCTGGCCGTCGCCTACCAGCGCGGCGAGCGCACCGCCGGCCGGTAGCGCGTCAGCGCGTCACGAGGTGGGGGAGGAGCCGCCGCTGCTCGGCGGGCCGCCCTCCGGGAGGTTCCGGATGCCCTCGCGCGTCTGCCACTTGGCGTAGTTGTCCTCCATCGCGTCGATGAGCTCGCGCATGAACCGGGGGCTGAGGTTCACGCGTGACACGACGACGCCGGGGACCTCCTCCTCCTCGACCTCGTGGTCGACGCGCGCGAACGTGATCGTGAACTCGTAGTCCGAATGCGAGACGTTCGCGAAGTTCGCGTAGACGCCGGCCATGATGTCCGGCGAGAAGTGGATGTTGATGTGGCGCCCGCCGGGGGCGTCTGGGTCTCCAGCCATGTGCGGGTAGGGTCGCACATGTGAAGTGCACCGTCCTCGCCGTCGGCCGGCTCCGCCCGCCATACGCCGACGACGTCCAGCACTATCGCTCCCTGCTCATCCGCCACACCCGCCTCGAGCTCGTGGAGGTGCGGGAGGACGACCAGCTCGAGCGCCGCATCCCCGAGCGCTGCTTCCTCGTCGAGCTGCACAGCGAGGGACGGATGTTCGACTCGATCGCGTTCAGCCGCTGGCTGGAGGAGCGGCGGCAGGCCGGGCTCGACCTCGTCTTCGTCATCGGCGGGCCGTACGGGATCGAGCTCGAGCGCGAGCCCGACCTGCGGCTGTCGCTGGGGCCGATGACGCTGCCGCATCAGCTCGCGCGCGTGGTCCTGCTGGAACAGCTCTATCGTGCTCACAAGATCCTTGCGAACGAGCCGTACCACTATTGAGCCCCTCCACCGCAGTTGACCGCCTCCGCGGCGCCGTCGAGGACGCCGCCGCCTCGCTCGCCGCCGACGGCGACGGGCTGCGCTCCAAGCCGACGCTCGAGCGCCCGAAGAAGGCCGAGTTCGGCGACTTCTCGACGAACGCCGCGATGGTCCTCGCGCCGGCGCTGAAGGCCCCGCCGCGCGACATCGCCGGGCGCCTGGCCGAGGAGCTCGCCGCCCGCCTCGGCGCCGAGCTCGACCGGACCGACGTCGCCGGCCCCGGCTTCCTGAACCTCTACCTCGCCGACGCCTGGTACACGGGCGCGCTGCGCGACCTCGTCGCCGCCGGCGACGGGTTCGGGGGCGGCACGGTCGAGACCGCGGAGAAGGTCAACGTCGAGTTCGTCTCCGCCAACCCGACCGGGCCGATGCATGTCGGCCACGCCCGCAACGCCGCGCACGGCGACGCGCTCTCGCGGATCCTCGAGTTCCACGGGCACGACGTGCACCGCGAGTTCTACGTCAACGACGCCGGGTCGCAGATCGCGAAGTTCGGCGAGTCGATCCGCGCCCGCGCGCGCGGCGAAGAGGTCCCGGAGGGCGGCTACCAGGGCGAGTACGTCGTCGAGCTCGCCCGGTCGATCCCCGGCGCGGCCGAGGCCGACGGGCAGGAGCTCGGCCGGAAGGGCGTCGAGGAGATGGTCCGCCGGATGGAGGCGACGCTCGAGCGCTTCCGCGTCAGGTTCGACACGTGGTTCTACGAGTCGACGCTGCACCAGGGCTCGCCGTCGAAGGTCGAGCAGGCGTTCGAGGTGCTGCGCTCGCTCGGGCGGCTGTACGAGGCCGAGGGCGCGCTGTGGGTCAAGACGAGCGACCTGGGCGACGACAAGGACCGTGTCGCGCGGCGCTCGAACGGCGAGCACACGTACTTCGCGTCGGACATCGCCTACCACTGGGACAAGCGCGAGCGCGGCTTCGAGCGGATGATCGACATCTGGGGCGCCGACCACCACGGCTACGTGCAGCGGATGAAGGCGGCGTTCGCGGCGCTCGGCGGCGACCCGGACCGGCTCGAGCTGCTCATCATGCAGTTCGTCCATCTCGTCTCGAAGGGCGAGCGCGCGTCGATGTCCAAGCGCGCGGGCGAGTTCGTGACGCTCGACGACCTCATCGACGAGATCGGCGTCGACGCGGCGCGCTGGTTCTTGCTCAACCGCTCGCACGAGACGACGATCGACCTCGACCTCGACCTCGCGGTCGAGGAGAGCAAGCAGAACCCCGTCTACTACGTCCAGTACGCGCACGCCCGGATCGCGTCGCTGCTGCGCAAGGCGGGCGAGGGGGCCGCGACCGACGTGGTCCCGGACGTGACGCTCGAGCCGGCCGAGCGCGCGCTCGTCCAGAAGCTGCTCGCGTTCCCCGTCGAGGTGGCCGAGGCGTCCGACCGGCGCGCGCCGCACCGGATCACGACGTACGCGCTCGAGCTCGCGCGGGAGTTCACCGGCTTCTACGACAACCACCCGGTGCTGCACTCGGACGTGCCCGACGACGTGCGCGCGTTCCGGCTGGCGCTGTCGGCGGTCACCCAGCGGACCATCGCCCGCGCGCTGGACCTGCTCGGGATCCGGGCGCCCGAGTCGATGTAGTCGCGCTAGAGCGTGTAGAGCGCGTCGAGGCCGAGCCGCTCGAGCAGGCGCTGGGCCTCGACGTTCAGCTCGGTCATCTCGCCGGTGAAGATGAGCACGCCCATGACGATGAGCACCGCGCCCGAGATCGCGACGATCGTCACGTAGCGGTCGCGCAGCCAGCGGAACACGGTCGTCGCGCGGTGGAACGCGACCGCGCTGGCGAGGAACGGGATCGCCAGGCCCGCCGAGTAGACCGCCAGCAGCGCGGCGCCCTGCGAGACCGTGTCCTTCACCGCGGCGGCGTTGAGGATCGCGGTGAGCGTCGGGCCGATGCACGGCGTCCAGCCGATCGCGAACGCGGCGCCGGCGACGAGCGGGCCGCCGCTGCCGGCCTTCGCGAGCAGGGCGTGGGGGCGGAGCTCGCGGTTCAGGCGCGTGACGAACAGCGTCGCGATGAACAGCACCCCCATCGCCACGATGAGCGCGCCGGCGATCTGGTTGAGCAGCTCCCGGTTGTCGCGCAGGGTCGAGCCCAGGCCGGTCGCGACCATGCCGAGCGCGACGAACACCGCGGTGAAGCTCAGGCAGAAGACGATCGCGGGGATGAGGACCCGGCTCGTGCGCCGGTCGCCCTCCTGCAGGTCGACGACCGAGACGCCGCTGACCGCGCTCAGGTAGCCGGGGACGAGCGGCAGGACGCACGGCGAGACGAAGCTCACGAACCCCGCGGCGAACGCGGCGAAGACGGTGGTGTCGACGCCCTCGCCCATCAGCGGTCGAAGCGCCGCAGGTCCTCGTCGAGCCGGCGCAGCTCCTCGTCGGTCACGGCCGGGCCGGCGGGGACGGCGCCGGCGGGCGTGCCGGCCGCTGCGGCGGCGGCGCGGGCGCGCCGGCGCCAGCGCGGCAGGACGAGGAGCGCGACGGCGGCGAGGCCGAGGACGGCGGCGACCGGGACGAGGTAGGCGGCGAGGCCGATGCCGTCGTCCTCGGGCATCGCGAGGACGGCCGAGCCGTACTCGGCGACGAGGCGGTCCTTGATCTGCTCCTTCGTCAGCCCCTGCTCGACGAGGTCGCGGATGAACTCGCGCTGCCGGTAGGCCTGCGGGGACTCGGCGACGTTCAGCGCGACGTTGCACGAGACGCACATGACCTCGTCCTCGATGTCGGGCAGCGACGCCTTCGGCTCGGCGGCCTGCGCGGCGGGGGCGGCCAGCGCGAGCGCGGCGGCGAGGGCGAGGAGGGCGGTGAGCGCGCGGCGGGTCATCCGAGGAGCTTCGGCAGGTGGGCGGCGAGGAAGTCGTCGTCGATCATGCCGCGGCTGATCGCGACGATCCGGCCCTCGCGGTCGATGAGGAAGGTCTCGGGGACGCCGGTGCGGCCGTAGTCGCGGCCGAGCTTGCCGTCGACGTCGCGCAGGCTCGGGAACTCGAGGTCGTGCTGCTCGGCAAACCTCGCCGAGTCCGACGACGAGTCGTCGACGGTGACGCCGAGGACGGTGCCGCCGGCGCGCTCGAGCCGCTCGTGCGCGCGGCGCAGCGCGGGCGCCTCGTCCTTGCACGGATCGCACCAGGAGGCCCAGAAGTTCAGGACGACCGGCTTGCCGCGGTAGTCGGCGAGCGACCCGGTCCCGCCGCCGAGCTTCGGCAGCTCCCGGTCGGGCGCCTTCGGGCTCTCGCCGCGCCGGACGGCGTCGTCGAGCGTCGTCGACTCGCCGGCCGCGACGAGGCCGTAGACGAGGAGCGCGATCAGCGCCGCGGCGGCGACGATCACGAAGGGAAGACCCCGGGAGCGCACGCATCCAGGGTAGTCGCGAGGGTCGTTATCATGCCCATCCCGAACGCGGGATTAGTTCATCGGTAGAACGCCAGCTTCCCAAGCTGGAGAGACGGGTTCGATTCCCGTATCCCGCTCTGACGAAAGCCCCGCCGCGGCGGGGCTTTCGCCTGTCCGGACCACACCGGGGCCCGCCCCCGGCCGGGCGCTCTAGCCGCGGCGGGCCCGGAACGTCCTCAGGTCGCGGCCGAAGCGCTCGGTCGCGGCCGCGCGCCCGACGGCTCCTCCCGCGTCGCTCCCCGGCGCGCAGAGCGCCTGGACCTCGAGGCCGGTGACCGTGATGCCCGAGTCGTTCGCCCACGCGGCGCCGGCGAACGTGCCGTAGGACTGCACGAACCCGGTGCGGGCGATCGAGGCGTAGAAGCCGGTGCCGATCACGACCGTGCCCGCCGGGCAGTTCGCCCGCGCCCCGACGACCTCGCCGGGGAGCGCGCTCACCGGCGGCGAGGACACGCGCACGACGCTCGTCACGCCCGCGGGGCCGGGCGGTCCCGCGGGGCCGGCCGGGCCGGCGGGGCCGGGAGGTCCGGCCGGCCCGGCCGGGCCGCGGGCGCCGGTGATGCCCTTGCGCGCGGTGCGCGAGAGGTCCTGCAGGCCGATCGAGCGGTTCTTGATGTCCGCGCCCGTGATCGTGCCGTCGCGGATCTGCTTGCCGGTGATGAGCCGGGCCGCGGTCGCGGTGCCCGTGCTCGCGAGGAGGACGGCGCAGATCGCGACGATCAGCGCGGGGGAGGGCCGTCTGGGCCGCATGGAGGTCCTTTCCGTCGGTGACTGTCACCGACGGAGGTCGCGACCGGGAGGCCCGATCTGACGGAGACGACCGGCCGGATCGACCCGATCGCGCCATACCGCTCGTACATCGGTCGAGACCGCGGGCGCGGAGTTGAGTTCGCGCGCGCCGCTGATCATCGTCTCGGGTGCCGCTCTCCGTTCTGCAGAGAGGGCGACCGCGGGCGGGGGCGGCACATGCCGCCCCCGCTTCACCTACGGGCCTCGGTGTTCGCCCCGCGGGCGCGGGATCCTCCCGCCGGGCCGGGCCGGGCCGGGCCGGGCCGGGGCGTCAGTCGTCGTCGAGCAGGCGCTCCACCGACGCGACCTTGTCGTCGAGCGTCTGCTCGCGGTCGCGGCGGTCGTCGAGCTTGAGCACGGTGTAGACGCGCTCGATGCCCATGTCGAACGGCACCTCGTGCAGCTCGCGCACGAGCGCGAGGACGTCGTCGGTCGACCCCTCGAGCGAGGTGCCCATCGCGTGCAGGCGGTAGCGGACCCGGTCCTGCGCGCGCAGGCGCTTCTGGATCTCGGCGATGTACCGGCTCGCGCTGAGGTCCGGGCGGCCGAGCGCGATGACGGTCAGGTCGGCGGTCGCCATCAGATGCCGCCCCCCTCGGCGAAGAGGAAGAACCAGATCCCGAACAGGACGAGCGCGACCCCGACGCTCCAGGCCATCACCGTGGCGAGGATCCCGTGCTCGCGCTCGGTGACCCGCTCGCCGCGCATCGACTTCAGCCACACGGTCTGCTCGCGCCGGCGCGGCAGCCGCCCCGTGAGCGCCATGTGCCGGCGGTTCACCCAGCCGAGGAGCCTGCCGACCGCGGCCATCGTCACCACGATGCCGACGAGGACGAGCAGGTAGATGCCGAACGACGGCTGGCTGGACTCGTGGATCCGGGACGCGAGCCAGAGCCAGAAGACCGGCACGCCGATCCACATCACCACGCTCCCCACGGCCATGAGGACGACGAGGAGCGCGGAGCCCGCTCCGCGTCCGATCGCGGTTCCCATGGGCGTGGAGGGTACGCCGCGGACGGCCTGCGCGTGCAGGCCGTCCGCGGCGCCGCCGGCGCTACCAGCTCTGGTCGGCGCCGCAGCGCGGGCAGGTGACGCTGGTGGAGACGCTGGTCGAGAACTGGTGACCGCAGGCGCACCGGTACAGCGCCCGGTCCTGCGGCCCGCCCGCCTCGCGCGTCCTGCGCTCACCACCGCGCGTACGACGCGGCGCGGTGCGCCTGGCGGTCGTGTCGTCGGTGCGTGTGCGGGTGTTCATCTCTGCTTCCACATACGCATGAGGACTGCCGAAGTTCCGGTCGGCGCGCGAGACCGGGCTCATCCGGGTCGGTGCGTCATACTGGACGCCCGATGGACCCTGCCCGCAAGCGCACCGTGCGCCTCGTGGTGGCGCTCACGGCCGCCGTGCTGCTCGTCGGCGCCCTCGCCGTGACGAGCTTCAGCGCCTCATCCGAGGCCCGGACCCCGAAGCAGCTCGCCGACGCCCAGCCCGGCGAGCGCTACCAGCTCACCGGCCGCGTCCAGAAGGGCACCTACGTGCGGCGGGGCGACCTGCACACGTTCCGCATCCAGGAGCGCACGGGCGGCGTCAGCGTCCCGGTCAGCTACCGCGGCAGCGTCCCCGACCCGTTCCGCGAGGGCCGCGAGGTCATCGTCACGGTGACGAAGGACGCGAGCGGGACGTTCGTCGGCGAGCGCGACTCGCTCATCACGAAGTGCCCTTCGAAGTTCACGAAGGACCAGCAGAGCTAGCCTCCCCTGCATGGCGGTCCTTGGGCGCGCCCTCATCTACCTGGCGCTCGCCGTCGCCGTGTACGGGATCGTCGCGGCGCTCGTCGGCGCCCGTCGCGGCCGGGCCGACCTCGTCGAGTCCGCGCGGCGGTCGGTCTACGCCCTCGCCGGCCTGACCGTCGCGGCGTTCGCGATCCTCGAGATCGCGTTCCTGCGCTCGGACTTCTCGTTCTCGGTCGTCGCGTCGCACTCGTCGACGACGACGCCGCCCTTCTACCAGGCGACCGCGGCGTGGTCGTCGCAGGAGGGCTCGCTGCTGCTGTGGCTGCTCATGCTCTCCCTGTGGTCGAGCCTCGTGCTCTTCCTCACGCGCAGGCACCTGCGCGACGTCGTGCCGTACGCGACCGCCGTGCTGCTCGGCTTCGCCGCGTTCTTCGCGGCGCTGCTGGCGTTCTTCGAGTCGCCGTTCGCCCAGGTCGCGGTGGCGCCGCCGGAGGGCGCGGGCCTCAACCCGCTCCTGCGCCACCCGAGCATGATGATCCACCCGCCCATGCTCTACTCGGGCTACACGCTGTTCGCGATCCCGTTCGCGTTCGGCGTGGCGGCGCTGATCCGGCGGCGGGTCGACGCGGACTGGATCGCGGCGACGCGCCGGTTCGCGCTGGCGGCGTGGCTGTTCCTCGGCGCCGGGATCATCCTCGGCGCGCGCTGGTCGTACGCCGAGCTGGGGTGGGGCGGCTACTGGGCCTGGGACCCGGTGGAGAACGCGTCGCTGCTGCCGTGGCTGACCGGCACCGCGTTCATCCACTCGATCATGCTCCAGGAGAAGCGGGGCATGCTGAAGATGTGGAACGCGTCGCTGGTGCTGGCCACCGGCACGCTCTGCATCCTCGGCACGTTCCTCGTCCGCAGCGGGATCCTCGACTCGATCCACGCGTTCGGGGCGTCGACGCTCGGCGTCCCGTTCATCGCGCTCATCGCCGTCATGGTCGCCGGGTCGATCGCGCTCGTCGTGTCGCGGCGCGACGCGCTGCGGTCCGAGCACCGGCTCGACTCGCTGCTCTCGCGCGAGGCGATGTTCGTCGCGAACAACCTCGTGCTCGTCGGCCTGGCGTTCGTCGTCTTCTGGGGGACGTTCTTCCCGCTCATCGCCGAGGCGCTGACCGGGGAGCGCCAGACGCTCGGCCCGCCGTGGTTCGACCGCTACACGGTGCCGCTCGCGCTCGTCCTCGTGCTGCTGAGCGGTATCGGCCCGGTGATCGCCTGGCGGCGGGCGACGTGGCGCAACGCGCGGCGGGCGTTCCTCGTCCCGGTGGCGAGCGGCCTCGTGACCGCCGCGGCGTGCCTGGCGTTCGGGCTGGGCGAGAGCCCGTTCTCGGTCGTGATGTTCGCGCTCGGCGCGTTCGTGATCGGGACGGTCGCCCAGGAGTTCTGGCGCGGCGCGGGCGCGCGGCGCGCGATGGCCGGCGAGGCCCCGCCGCGGGCGGTCGTCACGCTCGTCCGGCGCAACCGGCGCCGCTACGGCGGCTACATCGTCCACCTCGGCGTCGCGCTGCTCTTCATGGGCGTCGCGGCCTCCTCGGCGTTCCAGGACGAGCGCGACGTGCGGATGAGCCCCGGCGACCGCACCCGGATCGGCGACTACACCGTCACGTTCGCGAAGTCGACCGCCGACATCGAGCTGCGCGGCGGCCGGCTGGAGAACATCAAGTTCGGCGCCCGGCTCGTCGTCGAGCGCGACGGCGGCGAGACGTTCACGACGGTCACCGAGCGCCGTTACTTCCCCTCGATGAACCCGGCCCTCGGCCCGATCGGCCGCTTCTTCGAGGGCGAGGCGACGAGCGAGATCGGCCTGCAGGCCGGGCTGCTGCGCGACTTCTGGGCCGCCTACCAGCCCGACCAGGAGAGCATCCGCGCGGTCGTCGACCGGCTCGACGAGCGGATGGAGGGCAAGCCCGCCGACCAGCAGGTGCGCGCGATGGCGAACCTGACGGCGTTCCTGCGCGACCGGCCGCCGCCGGCGACGTTCCGGTTGATCGCCTCGCCGCTCGTCTCGTGGATCTGGATCGGGTCGCTCGTCGTGTTCAGCGGCGGCCTGCTGGCGCTGTGGCCGGCGCCCGACGCGGCCCGCCGCCGCGCGACGGCCCGCGCCGCCGCGCGCGTGGCGCAGGACCTGTCGCGCGCCTGAGCGGTGGACGTGCTCGCTCCGATCCTCGTCATCTGCGCGCTGGCGATCGTCGTCTGGGTGGTCGGCGCCCCGCTCCGCGGCGGGCCGCGGGCGGCCGACGAGGAGGTCGTCGCCGAGCGCGAGCGCCTGGAGGCCGCGCGCGAGGCCAAGTACCGCGAGATCCGCGAGCTCGAGCTCGACCACCGGACCGGCAAGCTCTCCGACGAGGACTTCAGGGCGCTGGACCGCCAGCTCCGCGGCGAGGCGGTCGTGATCCAGCGCGAGCTCGACCGTCTAGACTGACGCGCCGATGGAGACCATTCTCGAGGTCACGCAGGTCCTGCTGTCGGTCGTCGTGATCTTCCTCGTGCTGCTGCATTCGGGGAAGGACGCGGGCCTGTCGGGGGCCTTCGGGGTCGGGACGGGCTCGGGCCCGTTCGGTGGCGGCTCGCTCGTCGAGCGCAACCTGAACATGTGGACGATCTTCTTCGGCGTGCTGTGGGCCGCGAACGTGATCGTCCTGCTCAAGATCGGCTGATCGCCGGGCACCCCGCCAGCGGCGTCGCCTGCCGGACGCCGTCGCGGATCGCGGCGGCGACGACGTGCGGCACGACGGCCGCGAGCACGAACGGGTCGGCCTCCCGGTCGCCCGCCGCCAGCACGTAGGCCGCGTCGCCGTCGACGACGGTGTGCGCGGGGTCGATGGTGCGGCCGATGCCGGTCGACGCGGCGCGCGCGAGCAGCCACGCGTCGGTCTTCGTGAGCCGCGCGTCGGTCATGACGCACACGAGCGTCGTCGCCTCCCGCACCGGCAGCGTCCCGGGCGCGCCGTGCTCGCGGAGCAGGCCGGCGGTCGGCGTGAAGCCGCCGCGGCCGTCGCGGACGCCGGCGAGGATCGTGCCGTCCTCGGCGAGCACGTCGCCGAACGCGTTGACGACGGCGAGCGCGGTGACCCGGCAGCCGCCGACGACGTCGGAGGCCAGGCCGACGCCGCCCTTCGTCCAGTGATCGGGGCCGAGCAGCTTGCCGACCGCGCACCCGGTGCCCGCGCCGACGCTGCCGCGCCCGGGGTCGGTCGTCGCGGCGTCGCAGGCGCGCGCGCCCGCCTCCGCGGTCGGGTGCGCGTCCATGTCGCCGAGCGGCAGGTCGAAGACGACGGCCGCCGGCACGAGCGGGATGACCGGCCCGAGGCCGGTGCGGTAGCCGCGCCCCTGCTCGGCCAGCCAGCGGGTGACGCCGTCCGCCGCCGCGAGCCCGTACGCGCTGCCGCCGGTGAACAGGACCGCCTGGACCTCGCGCGCGCCGGAGGCGGGGGAGAGCAGGTCGGTCTCGCGCGTGCCCGGCCCGCCGCCGCGCACCTCGCCGCCGGCGACCGCGTCGGGGGCGAGGATGACGGTGCAGCCGGTGCCGCCGGCCGCGTCGGTGAAGTGTCCGATCGCGAAGCCGGACGGGAGAGGGACGCTCACGTCGCCTATTCTCGCGCGGATGCAGATCCGGCTCGCCACGGTCGACGACGCGCGCGCGATCGCCGAGGTCCACGTCCGCGCGTGGCAGGTCGCCTACCGGTCGTTCCTGCCGGCCGAGGTGATGGACGCGCTCGACGCCGGCGAGCGCGAGCAGACCTGGCGGGCGTTCCTCTCCGACCCGTCCAACGAGATCCAGACGATGGTCGCCGAGGACGAGACCGGCCGCGTGGTCGGGTTCGTCTCGGTCACCGGCGCGTCGCGCGACCCCGGCGCGCCGGCCGGCGTCGCGGAGATCGCCGCCCTGTACGTCGAGCCGGCCTACTGGCGCCGCGGGATCGGCCGCGGCCTGGTCATGGCGGGGCTCGCGGCGCTGCGCGCGGCGGGCGGGGCGGAGGTGACGCTCTGGGTCTTCGAGCCGAACACGGGCGGCATCGGCTTCTACCGCGCGGCGGGCTTCAAGCCCGACGGCGGCCGGAAGGTCGGCAGGACCGGCGTGCCCGAGATCCGGCTGCGCCGGCTGCTGGGCTCGCACGAGTCCTGAGCGACGGCGGGGCGGCGCGGCGCGCGGCGCGCGCGACCACCGGCGTTCCGCTCACCGCACGTCCAGCGACGCGACCCGCATCGGCGGGCACACGACCGCGCGGTCCTCGGCGACCGGCACGAGCCGCGGCCGCGCCCCGAGGGCCTGCGCGCCGGCGACGACGCCGAGCGCGCTCCCCGAGACGCGGACGCCGCGCAGCGGCGCGCCGAGCTCGCCGTCCTGGATCAGCCGCGCGCCGCAGACGCCCAGCGCCGTGAACGCGCCGCCGGGCGCGGCGGCGAGGCCTTCGAACCGGTGCAGGTAGACGCCGCGCCCGACCGGCGCGGCGAGCTCGGCCGCGTCGGCCGCCCCGCCGCCGACGAGGACGAGGTGCGCGGGCCGCGGGCCGCCGTGCTCGTCCGCGTGCCCGGTCGAGGTCGTCCCGGCGCGGGCGGCCGTGCGGACGTCGTGGACGACGCGGTGGGCGACGCCGTCCTGGATGAGCGGGAGCGGCGCCTTCGGGACGCCCTCGGCGTCGAACGCCCGCCCGAGCTGGCCGGTGAAGCGCGGCGAGTCGCTGAGGTTGATGCACGCGGCCGCGACGCGGGTCCCGAGCCGGCCGGCGAGCGCCTCGCCGCCGCTCAGCAGCGCCGTGCCGAGGAGGTCGAGGACCTGCGCGACGGCCGGCTCGCCGAGCACGACGGGGTACGAACCCGGTGCGAGGTCTGCCGGAGGTCCGGCGGGCAGGAGCCCCGCGGCCTCCCTGACGAGCGCCGCGAGGTCGACGTCCCGCGCCGCCGGCGCGCCCGCCTCGGCGACCGCGGACGCCCCGTCGCGCCCGGCCGTGACCGCCGCGCGGGCGACGGTCGTCGCGTCGCTCGCCCGGATCCCCGCGCTCGAGGCGATCGCGGTCCGGGTCTCGGCGACCTCCCACACGCCCCGCGCCTCGACGCCGAGCGAGCCGGCCGTCGCGACCGCCTCGTCGACGCGCCGCAGCGCGTCGCCCGGGTCGCGCGACGCCGTGCCGAGGTCGAAGCCGTGATGGCCGCGGTACGGCCGGGGCCCGGGCAGCCCCGGGTGCTCGGTCCGGGCGGCGTCGGCCGCGCGTGCTGCCGCGGCGCGCAGCGCGTCGTCGTCGACCGCCGTGGTCGTCGCCTCGCCGGCGGCCGCGTCGCGCAGGACGACGAACCGCACGGTCTGCACGTCGCGCTCGACGAGCCGCGGCGCGTCGCCGAACGCGGCGCGCAGCGCCCGCGTGCGCGTCACCGTCACCTGGCCCTCGCCGCCGACCAGGCCGAGGGCGCGCTCTGCCAGCGAGAGCTCGGCGCTCACCAGGCCGCCTCGTAGATCGCCCGGATCGCCTCGCGGCCGGCGCGCGGCGGCGTGTGGTCGAGCTCCGGCCGGGCCGCCGCCGCATCGGCGCAGGCGTCGAGCGCCTCGTACGCGACGCCCACGTCGCGCAGGCGCGCGGCCCCGGCGCGCTCGGCGAGCCTCCGGGCGAGGTCGATCGCCTCCGCGGACACGTCCGCGCCCCGGTCGCGCAGGGCCGACGCCGTGTGCGGCAGCAGCGCCGCGTTCGCGGGGCCGTGGCCCGCGCCGCCGACCCGCACCGCGGTCTGCGCGAGCACGTGATGGAGGCCGTACCAGGCCGAGTCGATCACCGCGCCCGACAGCAGCGCCGCGAGCGCCAGGTCGTCCCGGGCGTCCGGCGAGGACGGGTCGCCCGCGTACGCGCGCGCAGTGAGCCGGATGGCCTCGCCCGCCTCGAGCCGCGCCACGGGGTTCGAGCGTGTCGTGACCGCGCCCTCGATCGCGTGCGCGAGCGAGTTCGCCGCGCTCGCCGCGAGCTGCCCGGGCGGCTGCGACGCGCTGAGCGCCGGGTCGTTGACGACGATCGCCGGCCGCACGTGCGCGGTGCCGGGCGGCGCGCTCGCCGGCAGCCGGTGCAGCCAGGTCATCTCCGCGGCCGACAGCGTCGTCGGGATCGCGCCCGCGCGGACGCCGCGGACGGCGGCGACCGCCTTCGCGGTGTCGATCACCCGGCCGCCGCCGAGGCCGACGATCAGGCCGGCGTCGGCGGGCACGACGCCGAGCAGCTCCTCGGCGAGCCCGTCGACGAGCCCGGGGCCGACGTCGAAGACCGCGGCGGCGGCGTCGGCGACCCCGGGCGCCGTGCTGCGCCCGCGGCCGGTCGTGAGGAGCACGTAGCCGTCGCCGAGCAGCCGCGGGGCCTCGGCCACGCGCCCGCGCCCGAAGTGGACGACGCGCTCGCCGTCGTGCCAGTCGAAGGCAGTCATGAGCAGGGGAAGCTAGCGCGGCCGGGCCCCGGGGTCTCATGACGCAACCGGCGCTACCATCGGCCGTGTGCTGCACAACACGTACGCCGGCCAGACGTGCTCGGTCGCACGGACGCTCGAGCTCGTCGGCGAGCGGTGGACGCTGCTGATCCTCCGCGACGCGTTCGTCGGCGTGCGGCGCTTCGACGACTTCCAGCGCAGCCTGGGGATCGCGCGGAACGTGCTCAACACCCGCCTGCAGCGCCTGGTGGAGTCCGGGCTGCTCGAGCGGCGCCTGTACCACGAGCGTCCCGCGCGGTACGAGTACCGCCTCACCGAGATGGCGCTGGACCTGTGGCCGGCGATCGTCGCGCTCATGGCGTTCGGCGACAAGTACCTCGCCGGGCCCGAGGGGCCGCCGATGGTGCTCGTGCACCGCGACTGCGGCGGGGAGATGACGCCGGCCCGGATCTGCGCCACGTGCGGCGCCGAGCTGTCGGCCCGCGACGTGCGGATCCTGCCGGGCCCGGGGGCGCCCGAGGAGCTCCGGCAGCGGCTCACCGGCGCCGAGGCGCCCGCCGTCGCCACCGGATGACACCAAGCGTCACGTTCCGTCACCGGTGCCTGTAGGTTTGACGCCGCACCTCTTTGCGGCTTCTCGCGGTTAAGGGGTTGGCGCCCACAGCCGAATACTTGAGAGGATCGGCAGGTCGGTCTGACGAGGTCGACTCCCATGCGGAAGGAAGACGGGCCAGGTGTCTGAGGGAAGCGCAGCGAGGTCAACGCCCATAGCCGAGAAGCGTCCCGCCGGTGAGAGCCGGCGGCGCGGGCTGACGGCGTTGCCGAGCGCGGCCTACCGGCTGCCGCGGACCGCGCCGCTCGCCGATCCGCACGCGCGCCGGCGCCGCCGCACCGCGTTCCACGTCGCCGGCGACATCGTCCTGCTCCTCCTCGCGCTCGGCGCCGCGCTGCTCGGCGGCACGCCCGCCACCGCGGGCAACATCGGCTGGGCGTTCGTCTACGGCGCGCTGGTGCTCGTCCTCGTCGGCCGCGCCGGCGGCTACCGCTTCCGCCTCGAGGTCTCGCCGTTCGAGTACCTGGGCGAGGTGTTCGTCGCCTGCCTGGTCGCGGCGACCGCCGTCATCTCCGCCCGGGTGCTGACCGGCGGCAACGAGACCGACGCCCGCGAGATCGTGCGCCTGTGGGCGTTCGCGACGATGTACCTCGGCGCCGCGCGCGTCGGCCTGTCGATCGCCGCCCGGCGCGAGGACCGGCCGGGCCTGAAGACGCTCATCATCGGCGCCGGCACCGTCGGCCACCTCGTCGCGCGCCGGCTGCACGACCATCCCGAGCTCGGCCTGCGCCCGGTCGGCTTCCTGGACAAGGAGCCGCGCGACGACCCCGACGACCCGCTGCCCGTCCTCGGCGCCAGCTGGGACCTCGAGGACGTCGCCCGCCGCGAGGGCATCGAGCACGTCATCGTCACCTTCTCGACCGCGCCGCACGAGGTCCTGCTCGGGCTCGTGCGCCGCTGCCGCGCGCTCGGGCTCGAGGTGTCGCTCGTCCCGCGCCTGTTCGAGGAGATCTCCAACCGCGTGTCGGTCGAGCACCTCGGCGGCATCGCGCTGCTGCGCGTCGACCAGATCGACCCGCGCGGCTGGCAGTTCGAGGTCAAGTACGCGCTCGACCGGGTCGCCGCGGCGATCATCGTCATCGCGATCTCGCCGGTCCTGCTCACGATCGCGGCGCTCGTCAAGCTCACCTCGCCCGGCCCGGTCTTCTACCGCCAGCGCCGCGTCGGTCTCGACGGCCGCGAGTTCGACATCCTGAAGTTCCGCACGATGCGCGTCGCGCCCGAGGACCAGCAGTGGAACGCGGAGTGGGCCCAGCGCGCGATCGGCGAGGACGTCGACGTGCCGGTCGCCGACCCCGCGAAGGCCTCCGAGGACCGCCGGACGCCGATCGGCCGGTGGCTGCGGCGCTGGTCGCTGGACGAGCTGCCGCAGCTCCTCAACATCCTGCGCGGCGAGATGTCGTTCATCGGCCCGCGGCCCGAGCAGGCGCGCTACGTCCCCGCGTTCGCCCAGCACGTCTACCGCTACGGCGACCGGCACCGCGTCAAGTCCGGGCTCACCGGCTGGGCCCAGATCCACGGCCTGCGCGGCGACACGTCGCTCGCCGACCGGATCGAGTGGGACAACTTCTACGTCGAGAACTGGAGCCCCCTGCTCGACCTGAAGATCCTCGTGCTGACGCTCCCGGCGGTCCTGAGCGGTCGCGCCGCCGAATGACGGCGAGGACAGGCGGCGCGCGCGTCGCCCTGTTCGTCCCGACGCTCGACGGCGGGGGCTCGGAGCTCGTCATGCTCCGCCTGGCGCGCGGCCTGGCCGACCGCGGCCACGACGTGGACCTCGTCCTCGTCCGGGCGGCGGGGGAGCGGACCGGCGACGTCGACCCGCGCGTGCGGATCGTCGACCTGCGCGCCGGCCCGCCGCGCGCCGTGACCAAGACGCTCGCGCTCGCCCGTTACCTGCGCGTGGCCCGCCCGCGGGCGCTCGTGACCGCCGACGACGTCGTCGGGGCCGGCGTGTGGGCCCGTGCGCTGGCGCGCGCGCCGACCGCGGTCCTGCTCGGCGTCCACACCCATCTCGGCCGCCAGATCGGCGCCCGCGGCGGGCTCGGCGCCGGCGTGCGGCGCATGGTGGTCCGGCGCACCTATCCGCGCGCCGCGCGCGTCGTGGCCGTGTCGGACGGGGTGGCGGAGAACGTCGCCGCGACCGTCGGCCTGCCCCGCGAGCGGATCCCGGTCATCCCGAACCCCGCGGTCCCGCCCGATCTCGAGCGGCTGGCGCGCGAGCGCCCCGGCCACCCGTGGCTGGCCCCGGACGGGCCGCCGGTCGTGCTCGGCGCGGGCCGGCTCGCCGACCAGAAGGACTTCCCCACGCTCGTGCGGGCGTTCGCGCACGTCCACGCCGCCCGCCCGGACGCGCGGCTGGTGATCCTCGGCACCGAGCAGGCGTCCGAGCCGGGCCGCCGCGCGGCGCTCGAGCAGCTCGCCGGCGAGCTCGGGCTGAGCGACGTCGTCGACCTGCCCGGCTACGTCCAGAACCCGTACGGGTGGATGGCGCACGCGGCGGTGTTCGCGCTGTCGTCGCGCTACGAGGGCTTCGGGCTCGTGCTCGCCGAGGCGATGGCCACCGGCGTGGCGCTCGTGTCGACCGACTGCCTCAGCGGCCCGCGCGAGATCCTCGACGACGGCCGGCTCGGCGAGCTCGTCCCGGTCGGCGACGCCGAGGCGCTCGGCGCGGCGATCGTCCGCGCGCTCGACGACCCGGGCGACCGCGAAGCGCGGATCGCCGCCGCCCGGCGCTTCACCTACCGGGCGTGCGTCGAGGGCTACGAGGCGATCCTCTCCGAGCTGGAGGGCGGGCGCGCATGACGCGGCTCCTCCTCGTCGCCCAGCCGCCCGACGGCGGCGTGTACCGCCACATCGCGACGGTGGCGCCGCTGCTCGTCGCGCGCGGGTTCGAGGTCACGGTCGCCGGCCCCGCGCCGTACGCGGCGGTCGGGCCGGGCGTCGAGCACGTCGAGATCGACCTCGTGCGCGGCATCTCGCCCCGCGACGACCTCGCCGGGGCGGCCCGGCTGGCCCGTGTCATCCGGTCGGTCCGGCCGGCGCTCATCCACGCCCACTCGTCGAAGGCGGGCGCGCTCGTCCGCGCGCTGCGCCTCCTCGCGCCGCGGGTCCCGGTCGTCTACACCGCGCACGGCTTCGCGTTCGCCGGCCACTTCGAGTCCGAGCGCCAGCGCCGCCTGTACCGCCTCATCGAGGCGGGCCTGTCGCCGCTGACGACCCGCACGCTGTGCGTCTGCGAGTTCGAGCGCGACCTGGCGGCGAGCGTCGGGCGCCGCTCACGTACGCGCGTCGTCCACAACGGCGTCGCGGCCCCCCCGCGGGTCCCGGACCCGCGCGCCGCCGACCTGGCCGGGCGCGGCCCGGTCGTCGGCGCGGTCGCCGGCCTGCGGCCCGGGAAGGGGATCGAGACGCTCATCGCCGCCACGCCCGGGATCCTGCGCGGCGCCCCCGGCGCGCAGATCGTGGTCGGCGGCGGCGGCCCGCTGGCCGAGCCGCTGCGCCGCCAGGCCGAGGAGCTGGGCGTGGCGGACCGCGTGCACCTGATCGGCGAGCTCGACGACGCCGGCGCGCTGCTGTCCGCGACGACCGTCGCCGTCCATCCGTCGTGGCCGAGTCGTTCCCGTACGCGGTCCTCGAGGCGATGGCCGCCGGGCTGCCGACGATCGCGACCGCGGTCGGGGGCGTCGCGGAGGCGATCGACGACGGCGTGACCGGCCTGCTCGTCGGCCCGCGCGACCCGGCCGCGCTGGCGGCGGCGGTCCGGCGGCTGCTGGAGGACCGCGACCTCGCGGCCCGCCTGGGCGCGGCCGCCGCGGCGCGCGCGCAGGAGGAGTTCACGCTCGAGCGGATGGCCGACGGCATCGCCGCGGTCTACGCCGAGCTCGGCGTCACCCCGGAGTGAGGTCCACCGGATGTTCGTGGAAGAGGCATCGTGGCTCGCCCGCACCCTCGCGGATCTGCCGCTGCGGCGTGGGGACGCGGTCCTCGACGTCGGCGCATCGACGGCCGCGTACCGCACGGGGACGCAGCCGCACATCGCCAGGCAGATCGTCGACCCGCTGCGCGAGCGCGGCCTGGTCTACCGGACGCTCGACGCCAAGACCGGGCCCGGCGTCGACGTCGTCGCCGACCTCACCGCGGGCCGCGAGGCCGTGGCCCGCGCGGTGGGGGAGCGCTTCCCGCTCGTCCTGTGCACGAACGTGCTCACGCACGTGACCGACCCCCACGCGGCCGCCGCCGGCCTGCGGGAGCTCGTGGCGCCCGGCGGGTACCTGGTCGTCACGACGCCGCAGTCGTTCCGGCGGACCACGGACCCGCTCGACAACGGCCTGCGCCCGGCGCCGGCCGAGCTCGCGGCGCTCGTCCGCGGCGGCGACCCGGCGCTGCAGGTCGTCAAGTCGGCGTCGCTGCGGATCGACAGCCCGGCCCAGTACCGCAGCGTGCTCGGGCGACCGAGCTGGCAGCGGCTCGCAGGGCGCTGGGTGCCGCTACCGGGGGCCGCCGAGGCGGTTCGGCGCCGGGTACCGGCGTGGCGCTGGCGCGAGTCGTGCGTCGTGCTGCGCCGCGGCTGAGGAGGCGCGCGCCGCGCGATGCCGCACGGGCCGGGTGACGTTGCGCACGAGCCGCACCACGGCCCGGTCGCGCACACGCCGGAACACGCCGCCGACCTTGAGGTAGAACGTCACCGGGCCGTCGAGCGCGTCGGGGCTCTCGCGCTGCAGCGCGAACGGGCGCCAGTGGCCGCGCATGCCGGTCGTGACCGCGCTCGTGTAGCCGGCCCGCCGCGCCGCGGGCGGGCAGCCGGGCGAATACAGGCCCTTGGGGTAGGCGAAGCTGACGACCTCGCGGCCCAGCAGGTCCTCCAGGCGCTCGCGCGACGAGCGCATCTCCGCGTACGCCTCCTCCTCGGTCGCGTCGCCGAGCAGCATGTGCTCGTTCGTGTGCGACCCGATCTCGAACCGCGGGTTCGCCGCGACCGTCAGCAGCTCGTCGCGGTCCATGAGCCGGATGCCCAGGTGGCCGGGCAGCCACGGGTACGGGCGGCCGAGCAGGCCGGGGCAGACGAACACGGTGGCCGGGACGTCGAGCTCGTCGAGCAGGCCCGGGAGGACCTCGACGTTGTCGACGCTGCCGTCGTCGAACGTCAGCGAGCACAGCCCGGCGAGCGACTCGCCGGCGGTCAGCCTGCGTGCGAGCTCGCGCTGGTGCACGAAGCGGTAGCCCAGCCGCTTGAGCCGCCGCACGTGCGCGACGAACTCCTCGGGCGGGACCATGAGGCTCGTCGGGTCGTCGGTGCGCGCGACGCGGGCGAGGCCGTGGTAGGCCAGGATGACGGGCGGCCGGCGGATCATGCGGCCCCCTCGCCGTCGCCGCGGCCGACCAGCCTGAGGAAGGCGCCGACGTCCTCGGGCGCCCACGCCTTCTCGCCGGTCACGAGCGCGGCGACGAACGTCACCGCGCCGGCCGCCCACACCGCGACGCGCGGGCCGGGCACGGTGACCACCGCGGTCGCGGAGGCGGCCGCGGCGACGATCGGGCCGCGGAGCGTGCGCAGGAGGCGGACCGGGCCCACGGTCTCGCGGATCTGGCGCACCGCGAGCACCGCGAACGCGACGCCCGAGGCGAGCGCGGCGATCGCGGCGCCGGTCGCGCCGTGCAGCGGGATGAGCACGAGGTTCAGCACGACGTTCAGGACCGTGATCGCGACGAGGACGCCGGTGAAGCGCGCGGGCCGGTCGCGGGCGGCCATCGTCACCGCCGCCATCGAGTTCAGCCCGTAGAGGACGGTCGTCAGGCCGAGCAGCCGCAGCGGCAGGACCGCGTCGTCGTACGCGGCGCCGTAGAGCACGTCGATGAGCGGGTCGGCGAGGACGACGAACGCCAGCCCGACCGGCAGCAGGACGACCGTCAGCGCCTTGAGCGCGAGCTCGTAGCCGCGCCGCAGCGCCGCGCTGCCGGGCTCCTGCACGGCCAGCCACGGGATCATCGCCGCGTGGAACGCCCACGGGATGAACATCGTCGCCTCGACGAGGCGCATCGCGGCGGCGTAGATCCCGACCTCCGCCGCGCCGGACAGCACGCCGAGCAAGGTCTGGTCGAGCTTCAGCAGCACTGTGAAGATGAGCGTGTTGACCCCGATCGGGAACGCCGCCACGACCAGCGGGCGCCAGCGCGACGGGTCGACGTCCAGGCGCGGGCGCAGGACACGCCGGCGGAGCTGGACTGCGACCGTGGCCAGCCCGATGAGCGAGCCGGCGAGGAACACGGCCGCGGCGGCGAGCAGCCCGCCGCCCAGCAGCAGCACGCCGATCCCGGCCAGCGCGGTGGCGAAGCGCTGCAGGACGAGCGCGACCGCGACGATCTCCTGGCGGCCGAGCGCCTGCAGGATCGAGGTCCAAGAATGCCCGACGTTCTCGATCGCGACGCCGACGCCGACGAGCACGAACGCCACGACGGCCTCGGTCCCGTGGCCGCCGAGCGCGACGATCGCCACGCCGAGCGCCAGCAGCGGCGCGCACGTGGCCGCGCGCAGCGCGACGGTGTCCGACAGGTAGGCGTGCGCGGTCTCGCGGTCGCGCGCGACCTCGCGGGTGACGAGCTCGTCGAAGCCGAAGCCCGACGCGACGACGAGCACCGTCGCGAGCGACAGCGCGAACATGAACTCGCCGAATCCGGTCTCGCCCAGCGCGCGGGCCATGACGACGAAGAACGCGATCGACGCCACCTTCGACGCCGTCTCGCCGATCGTTCGCGCCAGCGCGTTGCGGGCGACCGAGCGCGAGCCTTCCATCGCGTCCCTAGCGCCCGAGCGGGAACAGGCCGACGCGGTCGAACGCGCGGCGGAGGGTGATCTCGAAGCCGTAGCGGTTCCGGTCCCCGTAGAGGATCGGGTAGAGCACCCGCCGGACCGGGCTGAGCGTCGTCGTGCGGCGCGCCTCGGGCAGCCGGGCGAACAGCGCGGGATGCCGGTCGCGCATGGCCCGGTACAGGGCCCGGTGGCGGCGCTTGGAGCGGCTCAGGCGGCGCCCGTCGTGCATCCGCCGGCGGTAGGTGACGACGCCGGGGCCGGCGTGCAGGACGCGCTCGCCGCGCTCTGCCAGCGTCATCCACAAATCCCAGTCCTCGTAGCCGGCGACGGGACGCCATCCGCCCGTCTCGAGCAGCACCGAGCGCCGGAACAGCGCGGTGATCGGGTACTCGTTGACGTACGCGACCCGGAAGGGATCGAGGCCCGCCGGCACCGTACGGTGGTTGCGCTGCGCGCCGAACTCGACGTAGTCCCCGGCGCATGCCGCGGCGCCGGGGTCGGCGTCGAGCAGGTCGGCCATGATCGTGAGCGACGGCGCGACCGCGAGGTCGTCGGCGTCCAGCGGGTAGATGTACTCGGCGGTCGTGGCGCGCACGCCGCGCATCCGTGCGCCGCCGGGGCCGGTGTTCTCGTCGGTGCGCAGCACCTGCAGGTGCGGGCGCCCCTCGGCCTCCAGCGCCGCGAGGTACTCGAGCGTCGCCGGATCGGTCGACCCGTCGTCGGACACGACGATCTCCACGGGCTCGGCGCCGTCGAGCGACGCGATCGTCTCGGGCAGGGTCGCCGCGTCGTCGAAGCACGGGATGACCACCGCGATCCGAGGCGAGGTGCGATCCATGCTCAGGCCTTGCTCCTTGTCCGTGAGGTCGTGCGGGCGCCGCGCCCGGCGTTCGACTTCTTGCTCGACCGGCGCGACGACTTCTTGACGGAGCCTCGAAGCATGCAACGACGGGACGTCCGCTCGCTGACGCGCCTGGAACCGGTGCGCTTGGTCGCCGTGCGGGACTTGCGGCTCCGGCTCGCCGCCCGGGCGCGCTTCTTGCTCTTCCGGCCGCTCGTCTTCTTCAGCTCAACGCGCTTGCACGCGGCGGCGCGCCGTACGGTCCTGGCGCGCAGAGCGCGCGGCGTACCGGCGGAGCGCCTTGCGGGACGGGCGCTGGACGCAGGCGCGGCGGGCGCTGCCGCGACGGGCGCGGACGCCGGAGCGGGCGCGGGCGCGGGTGCGTGACGCCGCGCGGGCGCGGGCGCGCTTGCCGGCTCCGGCGCGGAAGACGCGACGGGAGGCTGCGGCGCCTGCAGGACAGGCGCCGCCCCCGTAGGGCGGGTGAGGACGACGCCCCTCGCAGCGCCAAGTCGGACCTCGGTGACCGGGGTGCCGTCGACGCGGCGATGGCCGCTGCCGACGTCGACGGTGCGCGTCGGCGAGTCCGGCGGGTTGAGCAGGACCGTGCCGCGCTCGAAGTCGCGCCGGATCAGGCCCGCCCACTCGTAGCGGCTGCCCAGCGGCGCGCCGAGCTCGGTGTCGTAGCCGACCCACCAGTCGTCGGGGCGGCTGCCGCGGTCGTTGCCGATCCCGTCGCCGCCGTTCGAGATGAGGAAGTAGCCGGCCAGGCCGTACTCGCGCTCGGCGACGCTGTCGACGTAGCTGTCGAGGACGACGTTCGCGCCGAGCTGGTGGACGCGGTCGATGTAGCGCAGGAGGTTGCGCAGCGACCAGAAGCCGTTGCCGCCGGTCAGGCCGCCGTCGTTGATGCCGCGCTCGACCTCGATGACGTCGGCGGCGCGGATCTGGCGGTCGACGTCGGGGCCGGCGGGCGCGAACCAGACCGAGTTGTGGACGATCTCGATGTGCGGCAGGCGCTTGCGGACCTGCTCCATGAAGTCGGCCATGTACCTGCGCCAGGTCGCCTCGGTCATCTCGCGGCCGGTGCGCGGGTCGACCGGGGCGACGTCGTCGCCGTTGCCGTTGCCGACGGTCAGGCGCATGTTCACGTCGTCGATGAACAGGCCCTTGTAGCCGAGCTGCATCTTCTCGGCGGCGATCGAGATGAAGTGCTCGCGCCACTCGGGGTTGCCGATGTCGGCGGCGTACTGCGGGCACGTGCCGTTCTCGCAGCCGAACGGGATGTAGAGGCGGTTGCCGTTCTTGTCGCGCAGGATCCACTCGGGATGGTCTCGGGCGACCTCCTGGTCACGGTAGATCGCGTACGCGTTCATGTACATCCAGGTCGCGGGGGCCCAGGAGAGCCGCGAGTCGAAGTACGGGCCGTAGGCGCGCATCCGCCAGTACTTCTGGTTCATGAACGCGGCGTGCCGGTCATCCTTCGTGTACTTGTCGAACGAGGACTCCGCGGGCCGCACGAAGTTCACCGAGCCGGGGGAGCCGGCGCTGTCGGCCCCGGCGGGCGCGGGCGCGGCGACGAGCACGAAGACGAGCGCGAGCGTTGCGACCACGGCACGGCAGAGCGCGCGGCCAGGGGTTGACAGCGACAAGGGAACCTCCGGAAAGCAGGCCCGTCAGCGGTGGTGGAGCGGTGTGTGACGGGGCGTCCGCCGGACTGCGGTACGCACGATCCGTATCGACCCCTGACCGGTGCTCACCACTTATGGTCCACCTGCCTGGACGTCTGTAGGAGGTGGCCCTCCGGCCGCCCGCAGCGGCGCCTCTAGGGGCCTGTGCGCCGGCGCCGCCAGCGCCGGACGCGATGCCGGAGGTAGCGGTGCGGCCAGCGCTGCTGGCGCAGCTCGACGAGCTCGCGCCGGGCGCGCGCCTGGAGCCGGTCGGCGACGGGCCCCGGCGGGTTGACCGGCTCGGCGGCGAGCGCCGGCGCGAGGTGCCCGACCATCTCGATCTGGTGGCGGCCGTCGAAGCGCCGGTCGAGCGGCAGCGCGGTCGTGTCGGCCAGGTACGCGCGGCAGTTGGCGATGTGCAGCGCGGGGGTGGCGGCCAGGTCCAGCCCGGTGTTGATCGACCCGATCCAGCCGGCGACCCGCTGCTCGAGCGCGAACCGGTCGCGCCAGTCCATCGCCGGCTCGGGGTGGTCGAACATGCACCGCGCCCAGGCCGCGATCCCGTCGGGGACGGCCGACGGCATCTCCTCGATGATGAGCGCGGCCGTCTCCTCGGGCGTCGGCGGAGGCTCGGTCTGCGGGAACTCCTGATACCAGGCGGCGACCGGCACGTCGAACAGGCTGCCGCCGATGTCGCAGGCGGCGTCGGCGAGCGCGTCGAGCTGCCCGCGGGCGAAGAACTCGCGGTCGTGCTCGACCGAGTGGTGGTCGGTCTGGGCGTCCCACAGCGCCAGGCGCGCGGGGTCGCGCGGCCCCGGCTCGATCAGCCGGTGCTCCATGCCGATGCTGCGCGCCAGCCGCGGTGGGAGCTCGCGGTCGGCCCGGCGCATCCCGCGCCAGGCGTACGTGTAGGCGAAGGCGTCGACGCCGGCCGCGTGCCCGGCCGCCACGACCAGGCGCGAGTCCTTGCCGGCGGTGAGCCCGAGCGCGAGCGGGCCGCGCTCGGCCAGCGCCCGCACGGCGCGCAGCAGGCGCTGCTCGAGGCGCTCGAGCACCGCGTCCGGCTCGCCGGGGACGATCGGCGGCAGCAGCGGCCGGTGCTCGATCACGCCGTCGGGTAGGTGCAGGACCTGGCTCGGCATCAGCCGCTCGATCCCCGGGACGCCCGAGCCGGGCAGCGGGAACCAGTCCATGCCGCCCCCGGGGACCAGGCGGACCGACGGGGGCGGGAGCCGCGGCTCGAGCGTCCGCAGCAGCGCGCTCGTGCTCGACGCCCACACGTGGTCGCCGAGCCGGCGGATGAACACCGACATCGTCGCGCCGGCGTCGGGCACGACGCGGCCGTCGTCGACGAGCACGAAGCGCCCGGCCCATGGGTCCGGGTCCGGCTCGCCGGCGAGCTCCTCGGCCGGTGACGGCCGGCGGGCCTCGGTCTGGACGGCGATGCCGAGCAGCGCCCGGCGGCCCTCGAAGACGACCTCGAGGTCCGGGTCCCAGCTCAGGTGCAGCCCGGGGCGCAGCTCGCGGGTCAGCCAGTCGTCGTGGGCGGCGAGCGGCGCGGGGCCGAGGACCCACTGGCGGCGGTGGAGCCTCACGTGCCCTCCTCGGCGGGCGTGCGGCGGGTCACGAGCCGCACGGTCGCGGCGAAGTCCTCCGGCGCGCGCACGCGCTCCCAGGCGATGAGCACGCCCGCGAACGTGACCGCGCCCACGGCCCCCGCGGGGATCGCGGGGACCGGCAGCAGCACCATCGCCGCCGACATCGCGGCGCCGGCGAGCACCGGCCCGAGGAACGCGTGCTCGAGGTTCACGTGCCCGATCACCCCGGTGACCTGGCGGATCGACAGCGCGGCGAGCACGACGCCCGACGCGAGCGAGGCGACCGCCGCCCCGTCGGCGCCGTGGGGCGGGATGAGGATCGCGTTCAGGACGACGTTGCCGACGAGCACGGCGATGAGCACGCGCGTGAAGTCCTGCGGCCGGTCGCGCGCGACGAGGACGGTCGCCGCGAACGTGTTGAAGCCGTACAGGACCGTCGTGACCCCGAGGAGCTGCAGCGGCAGGATCGCGTCGTCGAAGTCCGGGCCGTAGAGCAGCTCGACGATCGGCTCGGCCAGCGTCACGAACACGACGCCGATCGGCAGCAGGATCGCCGCGAGGACCTTCAGGCCGATCTCGTAGCCGCGCACGAGCCCGAGCGCGCCGGACTCGCGCGACAGCCACGGCAGCATCGCGGCGGTGAACGCCCAGGGGATGAAGTTCGTCGCCTCGATGAGCCGCATCGCCGCCGCGTACAGGCCGACCTCGGCGTTGCCGTCGGGCGACAGCATCGAGATGAGCGTCTGGTCGATCTTCAGGAGCGCGGTGAACAGCACGACGTTCAGGCCGATCGGGATCCCGGCCTTGACGAGGCCGAGCCACTTCGACCGGTCGATCGACACGCGCGGGCGGAACACGAATCGCGGGAGCGCCCATGCAACGCCGAGCTGGCCGACGACCGCGCCGGCCATGAACACCGCGGCCGTCGGGACGAGCCCGCCGCCGGCGAGCAGGACCGCGATCCCCGCCGCCGCCACGAGCGTGCGCTGGACGATGACCGCGACCGACACGATCTCCATCCGCTCGAACGCCTGCAGCACCGCGTACCAGCTGTGGCTGATGTTCTCGATCGCCACGCCGATGCCGACGAGCGTGAACGCGATCACGACCTCGGTCGAGTAGTCGCCGAGCACGACGACCAGCACGCCCACGCCGATGAGCGGCACCGCGGTGAAGCAGCGCAGCGCGACGACGTTGCTGAGCATGCCGTGCGTGCGGTCCTTCTCGCGCGAGACCTCGCGGGCGATGAGGTCGTCCAGGCCGAAGCCCGACGCGAGCACGAGCACCGACGTGAACGAGAGCGCGAACATGAAGTCGCCGAAGCCCTCGTTGCCGAGCTCGCGGGCCATGACGACGTAGAAGCCGAGCGAGGCGAGCTTGGCGATGACCTCGCCGCCGCCGCGGAAGATCGCGTTGCGCGCGACGAGGCGGGACTGGCTCACGCCGCCTCACCCGCCATGATTGCGCGCTCATGCGTCTGCTCATGCTGGGAAGCGTCAACCACCCGCACGTCGAGCACCTCGCGCTCGGGATGGCCGAGCGCGGCTTCGAGGTCGTGGTGGCGGGCGACCGCGTCGACATCCTGCCCGACTCCGTCCTGCCCGCCGCGGGCATCCGCGTCGTCGGCGCGCCGCCCGTGTCGCGGTCGTCCCCGCGCGGCGTCGGCGCCCACGTGCGCTGGGTGCGCCGCCTGCTGCGCGAGGTGCGCCCCGACGTCGTCCACGCGAACTGGATGCCCGGCTTCGCGTTCCATGCCGCGCTCGCCGGGGCGCGGCCGCTCGTCGCGATGGCGTGGGGCTCGGACGTCCTGCGCACGAGCCGCGCGCAGCACCTGGCCGCGAGCTTCGCCGCCCGCCGCGCCGACCTCGTCATGGCCGACTCGCAGGCGCTCGTCGACGCGACCGTGCGCCTCGGCGCGAAGCGGACGATGCTCGTCCAGTGGGGCGTCGACCTCGAGCGCTTCTCGCCGCCCACCGAGCCGCGCGGCGCGATCCGCGCGCGCCTCGGCCTCGGGCCGGGGCCGCTCGTCCTCAGCCCCCGGTCGGTCATGCCGGTCTACAACATCCCGACGATCGTCGAGGCGTTCGGGCTGCTGGCCGCCGACCGCCCGGACCTGCAGCTCTCGGTCAAGCACATGGGGACCGGCGAGCCCGACCTCGGGCCGCTGCCGTACCCCGACCGCGTCCACGTCATCGGCCACGTCCCGCACGAGCAGCTCGCCGACCACTACCGCGCCGCCGACGTCTGCGTCTCGGTCGCCTCGTCGGACAGCTCGCCCCGGTCGGCATGGGAGTCGCTGGCGTGCGGCACGCCGCTCGTCGTCTCCGACCTGCCGTGGGTGCACGAGCTGCTCGAGCACGAGAGGTCCGCGATGGTCGTCCCGATCGAGGCGGAGGCGATCGCCGCCGCGATCGCGCGCGTCCTCGACGAGCCGGAGCTGGCCTCGCGCCTGCAGACCGAGGGCCGGCGGCTGGTCGAGGAGCACCACGACCGGCGCCGCGAGATGGACCGCGTCGCGGACGCGTACCGGGACCTGGTCTGACCGCCGCAAGGCCTCAGCGGCCCAGGGGGAACAGGCCGACGCGGTCGAACGCGCGGCGCAGGGTGACCTCGAACCCGTACCGCTTGCGGTCGCCGTAGAGCAGCGGGTACAGGCGCCGGCGCAGCGGGCTGAGCGTCGTCTGGCGCCGGTACTCCGGCAGCCGCGCGAACAGCTCGGGGTGGGCCTGTCGCATCTCGCGGTACAGCGCCTGGTGGCGCTGCTTGGACCGCCCGAGCCGGCGGTTGTCGTGCATGCGCCGCCGGTAGCTGACGACGCCCGGGCCCGCGTGGACGATGCGCTCGCCGCGCTCGGCCAGCGCCATCCACAGGTCCCAGTCCTCGTAGCCGGCGACCTGGCGCCAGCCGCCCGCCGCGACGACCGCACGGCGCCGGAACAGCGCCGTGATCGGGTACTCGTTGACGTACGCGACGCGGAACGGGTCGAGCTGGTGCGGGACCGTGCGCCGCATCTGCGATGAGCCGAACTCCTCGTAGTCGCCGACGCACGCGGCCGCGCCCGGGTCGGCGTCGAGCTTGTCGGCCATGATCGTCAGCGACGACGGCACCGCGAGGTCGTCGGCGTCGAGCGGGAAGACGTAGTCGGCGGTCGTCGCCGACAGGCCGCGCATGCGGGCCGCGCCGGGCCCGCGGTTGCGGTCGGTGCGCAGCACCTGCAGGCCGGCCCGGCCCTCGGCCTCGAGCGACTCGAGCAGGGCGATCGTCGCCGGGTCGGTCGACGCGTCGTCGGCGATCGCGATCTCCAGGTCCTCGGCGCCCTCCAGCGACGCGAGCGTCTCGCCGAGCGTTGCCGCGTCGTTGAAGCAGGGAACGATGACGGCGATGCGCGGCATGGGCCGGGTCATGCTAGCCGAGCGCCTGGCGCGCCCTCGAGGTGTTCGGCGGGTGTTCCACGGCCCTCCAGGCTCGCCCTGGCCCACCCGACCCAGACGAGCGCCGCGACGACCCACAGGTGCCGCCAGTGCAGGGTGTCGATGACGAACGAGTTGAGCAGGATCCCGGCCCAGATGCCCAGCAGCGACGCCGATCCGATGCCGTAGGTGTCGCGTTGCCTGAGCGCGTTGGCGAGCGCCATGAACAGCGTGCCGCCGAAGACGACGATGGTCACGACGAGGCCGAGCAGGCCCTGCTCGCTGAGCACGCGGACGTACGTGCTGTGCGTCTCGACCGGCGAGTAGAACTGGAACTGGCCGGGACCGACCCCGACCGGGTGCGCCATCGACAGCTCGACGCCCAGCCGCTGGGCGCCGAAGCGCTGCGAGTCATAGCCCTGGAGCTGCGCGCGCTCCTCCAGCAGGGTCAGCCCGCCGGTCGACTGCAGGACGATCGCGGCGGCCAGCGCGACGACGCAGAGCGTGAGGAGCAGCCGGAACGCGGCGCGGCCGCCGCGGCGGCGGAACGCGACGACGCCGAGCATCACGACCACCGCCAGGACGAAGTTCGCCCACGCGGCGCGCGAGTAGGAGAACACGACGCCGACGGTGAGGATCGCGAGGATGACCCCGCCGATGACCGGCCGCGGCTTGAGCAGGCGCGGGTTCAGCCGGTCCTCGAGCAGGATCACCGCGATCGGGATGAGGAACGGCCCGTACACGTTGGGGTCCTCGAACAGCGCGACCGCGCGGGTGCGCCCGTAGGCGGTCATGAACTCCCAGCCGGGCAGCGGCAGGTACAGCGCCGCGGTGCCGATGATCGCCGAGAACACGCCGATGACGAGCCAGCCCCGCACCATCAGGCGCGAGCGGTCGGGACGGTCGAGCCAGCCCGCGAGCCACAGGCCGAGCGCGAAGAGGTAGATCGTGATGAACAGGAAGCGGGCGGCCTCGATCAGGTCGACGGCCTCCAGCAGCGAGAGGAGGTTGACGAGGACCAGGCCGCCGATGCCCGCGACCATGAGGACCGGCACGCGCCCGAGCCGGAAGCGCCCGGTCACGAGCGAGACCGCCATGATCACCGCGAAGATGGCGTCGACCGGGGCGGGCTCGACGATCACGATCCCCATGAGCAGGAAGCCGAGGCCGACCGCGGCGTCGAACCGCCACAGGACGAGCGTCAGCACGCCCACGAGGCCGACGCCGCCGGCCACCGCGAGCGGCAGCGGCGGGTCGAGCGCCTCGGCGATGACGGCGAGGAACGCGCCGAGCGGGACGAGGACGGCCGCGAGCACCGCGGCCTGCAGCACGACAGGCGGGAGCGTGGGGAGGGCCGGGCGAGCCGGGGGAGCGAGCGCGCCCAGCTTCACTAGAGGCGCAGTGCCTCGCCGAGCATCGACGGGGCGGACGACTCGTCGGGCAGGAGCCGCGCGCGAACCTGCTCGAACTCCTCGTTCGCGCGCTCGAAGTCCTCGTGGCGGCCGATGTCCAGCCAGTAGCCGTCCCACCGGTGCCCGCGGACGACCTCGCCGGCCTCGATGAGGCGCAGCACGAGGTCGGGGAAGTCCAGGCGCACGCCGGGCTCGATGTGGTCGAGCACCCGCGGGGACATGCAGTACACGCCGATCGACGCCTCGTAGTGGAGCTTGGGCTTCTCGACGTAGCCGGTCAGGCGCGTCGGGTCGGCCTCGTCCTCGAACTCGAGCACGCCGAGCGAGACCTGCACGTCGCGCTGCTTGGTCGCGATCGTGATCGCGGCGTCCGAGGCGGTGTGCTCGCGCAGCAGCGCGGCGTAGTCGATGTCGGTGAGCACGTCGCCGTTCATGACGAGGAACGGCTCGTCGAGGTCCTCGATGAGCGACAGCGCACCGACGGTGCCGAGCGGCTCGTCCTCGCGGCAGTAGTCGATCGTGACGCCGTAGGGGGAGCCGTCGCGGAAGAACGCCTCGATGAGCTCGGCGAGGTAGCCGGTGGAGATCGTCACCCGCGTGAAGCCCGTGTTGCGCAGCTGGCGCATGACGATGTCGAGGATGGGACGGTCGCCGACCGGCATGAGCGGCTTCGGCAGGACCTGCGTGTAGGGGCGCAGGCGGGTGCCCTTCCCGCCGGCCAGGACGACTGCTCGCATGCCCTTTCTGTCGGCCACGGTGCCTACAGCTTGACGGGTGCGGCGGACCCGTCGGCCAGCGGCAGCGCCAGCGGCGCGGCGGCGGCGATGCGGTCCGGCCCCCACAGCGGCCCGCGGCCGGCGGCCGCGAGCTCGGCGTGCAGCGCCCGGGCGGCGTCGCGGCGGGCGGCGACGAGCTCGTCGAGGCGCTCGAGCAGCGCGAGCGCCAGCGCCGACCGCGGCTCGTCGATGCGGTAGTTGAAGCCGACGTCGACGATGTCGTACGAGTAACTGTGGCCGCGGTGGCGGTCCCAGGTGCTCGCGGTCATCGCGTGCGAGCGCAGCAGGCGGGCGCGGCCGACGAGCTCGGCATCGGTGCCGGCGACCATCCCGGCCTCGCCGACCGGGAGCTGGCGGTCGCGCGCGAACGACAGGCACGTCAGGTGGCCGGCCCGCCCGATCCCGTCGGCGCCGAGCGCGCGGGTCGCGTCCTCGACGAGCGCGATGCCGCGCTCGTCGCACAGCGCGCGCAGCCCGGCGGCGGCCGGGGCGGGGAAGCCGTGCGGGTGGACGACGACGACCGCCTTCGTCGCGGGCGTGAGCGCCGCCTCGGCGTCGTCGCGGGTGAGGACCGGGTCGCCGGCGTCGACCGCCGCGGTCACGACGACCGCGCCGGTGCGGCGGACCGCGGCCGCGGCGTCCTCGCCGCCGGCGGCCGGCACGACCACCTCGTCGCCCGGGCCGGTGCGCAGGGCCAGGAACGCCAGGTGCAGCGCGGCCGTGCCGCTCGACACCGCCGCCGCGTGCTCGACGCCGAGCCGCCCGGCGAGCGCCTCCTCGAGCTTCTGCGTCCGCGGGCCGAGCGTCAGCCAGCCGCCCGCGAAGCAGTCGAGGACCGCCCGGATCTCGTTCTCGCGCAGGGCGGTCATGCGGCCAGCTCGGTCCGGAGCGCGGCGACGACGCGGTCCTGGTCGGCGTGGGACATGTGCGGGAACAGCGGCACGGTCAGCTCGCGGGCCGCCGCGTCCTCGGTGCGCGGCAGCGACAGCTCGCCGAGGCGCTCGACGTACGCGGTGAACCGGTGGACCGGGGGATACAGCAGCGAGGTCTGGACGCCGTGGCGGTCGCGCAGCGCCTCGCGGACCGGGACCTGCCGGGCGGGATCGTCGACGAGGACCGGCATGACGTAGCACGCGGACGTGTCGACGGCAGCGTCGGTGTAGGGGACGCTCACGCCCTCGACGTCCGCCAGCAGCTCGCGGTAGCGGTGGGTGAGCGCGCGGCGCGCCGCCACGTCGGCGTCGATGCGCCGCAGGCGCGAGCGCACCCACGCCGCGCGGACGTCGTCGAGCCGGTGGCCGAGCCGCTCGCGGTGCTCGCGCGCGGCGGCGGCGACCGCGTCGTCGCCGGTCGCCAGCAGGCCGCCCTCGCCGGCCGACAGGACCTTGTTCGAGAAGAACGAGTAGGCCGCCGAGAGCCCGTGCGGCGGGGTGAGCGGCGCGTGCGCCGAGTCCTCGAGGAACGCGAGTCCGTGGGCGTCGCACAGCGTGCGCAGCTCGTCGACCGCCGCCGGGTAGCCGCCGAAGTGCACCGCGCACACCGCCTTCGTCCGCGGCGTGATCCGCGCCTCGACGTCGGCGGGGTCCAGGCCGAGGTCGTGCGGGCCGGCGACGTCGGCGAACACCGGCCGGCCGCCGCACGCGTACACGGAGGCGGCGGTCGCCGCGAACGTGTAGGAGGGGACGATGACCTCGTCGCCCGGCCCGACGCCCGCGGTGAGGTAGGCGAGCTGCAGCGCCGCCGTGCACGACGAGACGAGCACGGCGTGGCGGACGCCGAGGCGCTCGGCGAACTCGCGCTCGAACGCCTCGGCCTCCTCGCCGGCCTCGAGCCGGCCGGAGCGCAGGACGCGCTCGACGGCGGCGAGGTCCTCCGGCTCGACCCGCAGGTCGAAGAGCGGGACGCTAGGCGACGTTCCGGTGGCGGGCATCGAACGGGTCGCCGAACTCGCCGCGGTCGAGCGCCGCGAGCACCTCGTCGATGCCGTCGGGGACCGTGTGCGCGGTCTCGAAGCCGAGGACGTCGCGGATCTTGTCGAACGAGACCTTGTAGTCGCGCGGGTCCTCGGTCCGCTGCACGTACGAGACGCGGCCGCGGTCGACGCGCTCGGTGATGAGCTCGACGAGCATCTTCTTCGTGTAGTTCTCGCCCGACCGGCCGACGTTGAACACCTCGCCGGCGACCTTGTCCTCGGGCGCCTCGAGCACGGTGCGGATCGCGCGCGCCGCGTCGCGGACGTGCACGTACGGGCGCCAGAACTGCTCGCCGAAGACCTCGAGGTCGCGGTCGGCCCACAGGTCGCGCGTGAACTCGTTGACGGTCAGGTCGAAGCGCATCCGCGGCGCGACGCCGTAGACGGTCGCGAACCGCAGGCACGTGGTGAGCATCCGGTCCTGCGGGCGCGCGAGCAGCTCGGTCTCCACCGCCACCTTCTGCTCGGCGTACAGCGAGACCGGCGCGAGCTTGCCCTCCTCGGTGATCGGGACCGTCGGGTCGGCCATCCGCCCGTAGTTCGAGCAGGTCGAGGCGAAGACGAACCGGCGCACGCCGCTGGCCGCCGCGTCGGCGGCGACCGCCCGGGCGCCGTCGACGTTGACCGACTGCGACAGCTCGGGGTCCCGCGCGCACGCGGGGTCGCCGACGATCGCGGCGAGGTGCACGACCTCGTCGGCGCCGTCGATCGCGGTGCGGCGCGCGCCGGGGTCGCGGACGTCGCCGCGGATGATCTCGACGCCCCTGGCCTCCAGCTCGGCGGCCCGGTCGGTCTGCGCGTGGAGGAGGACGTCGAGCACCCGGACGTTGCGTCCGGTCGCGAGCAGCTCGTCGGCGGCGAGCATGCCGATGTAGCCGGCGCCGCCTGTGATCAGCGTGGTGGGAGAGGGCACTCGCGGCGGATCGTCAGACGCCCGCTCGAGCTTGAGCGGGCGCCGTCAGATGCTGTCGATGAGTCCAGTCGCTACGGCTGCGGGCGAGCGATGCGGCGCAGCACGAAGCCACCGGCGAGCAGCAGGAGGCCACCGCCGGCGATGAGCGCGGCGTCGAAGCCGGTGAACGGCAGCGAGCCGCTGTCGGCGACGGGGGCGGCCGGGGTCACGGGCGCCTCCTCCTGCACGGGCTCCTCGTCGCTCGAGGGCGCCTCGGCGCTGGGCCCGCTGTTCACCGAATCGACCTCGCCGAGCACCTGCTGGTCGCTCGCGTACGTGTCGTCCAGCGAGTCGGTGCCCTGCGCGAGGGCTGCCCCGGGCACGCCGAGGGCGAGCAGGAGTGTGAGGAGAGCAGCGATACGCTTCATGTCAGTGGGCGGTCCTTTCCAGGTTCTCCGAGACCGAGAGCGGTACCCGGACGCGACCGAGGCAAGATAGATAGTAGTCGCGCACTCAGCATTGTGTCGATACGTGTGGACGCACGTTCGACTCAGGGGGTTCGCCGGGCCCTCTCGTCCACCTGCTCGAACGTCAGCGGATCGTCGGAGCGTAGTCGCTCGGCAGCCTCCAACACAAGTGGCTCCTTCGGATTCCGGTTTCTCGCGGCGCCGAGCCGGGATGCGGCGGCCTTCCGGTCGCCCTGGGCGGTCGCCAGCAGCGCGAGCTCGAACTGCGGATACCAGTTGCGCGGGTCGCGCCGCACGGCCTCGAGGAACGCCTCGCGGGCGCGGTCCAGGTCGCCGGCGCGGCGGGCGATGACGCCCTCGACAATCGGGGGGCGGACGTCGAGCGGCGCGAGGTCGCGCGCCCGCTCGAGCCGGCGGTAGGCGGCCTGCGGGTCGGCCGTCCAGCTCTGCGAGGCGCGCGCCACGTCGCGGTCGGCGATCCACGCCGGGACGAGCAGCACGGCGGCGACCAAGGCCGCGGCCACCGCGCCCGCGCGCACGATCCGCGACGCGAGGCCCGTGGGCGGCGCGGGGTCGCCCTCGCTGCCGAGCACCATCCCGGCGCCCAGCAGCGCGAACGCCGCGACGGTCAGCACCGGGTACTCCCACAGCCAGTCGACGAGCCCCTGGGTGACCCAGAGGACCGCGGGCAGCGCGGCGGCGGCCGCGGCGGCCCGTGCCGGGCCGCGCGTCCGCAGGATCGGCACGGCCGCGGCGACGAGCACCGCGCCGAACAGCAGCAGCCCGACGAGCCCGGTGTGGGTGAGCAGGCGCAGCGGCAGGCTGTGCGTCCACCGCGCCTCCTCGTAGTCGTTGTCGCGGAGCTCGAGGTACTCGTTGAGGAAGTTGTCCTGGCCGGCGCCGGCGACCGGGTGGTCGCGCCAGACCTCGACGGACACGCGGTACAGGTCGTAGCGGGTGCTGCCGAACGAGGCGAACCGCCCGGCCGTGCCCGGCGCCGCGGTCTCCTGGCCCGAGCGGAACTCGGCCAAGGCGTCGTCGGCCGCGCCGACCGGGTCGCCGTCGGTCGCGACCATGACCGCGCCGAGCGCCGCGACCGCCGCCACCGCCGCGAGCGCGCGCCCGCCGGTGCGCGCCGCCCGCTCGAGCCGCGGCGTCGGGACCGTCCGCACGTCGAGCGCGGTGAGCAGCAGGCCGACGACGATCGCGCCGAGCGTCGAGAGCCCGAGCGCCCGCGCGGCGTCGTCCATCGTCTCGGCCAGCACGGGCGCGGCCTCGCGCTCGGTCAGCCCGGCGGCGAGGTTGTACGGGTCGAGCAGCGTCCCCGCCGCCGGCGCGAGCACGACCGCGACCGCCGCCAGCGCGGCGAGGAGCCGCAGCCGGCCCGGCACGAGGGCGACCGCGACGAGCAGCGTGGCGGCCATCCCGAGCGCCCACCCGCGGCTCTGGATGACGAGCGCCAGGCCGAAGAGGAACGTCGCCGCGCCGAGCAGCGCGGGGCGCAGCGCGGGCGGCGTCTCGCGCCGCGAGGCGAGCACGACCGCGGGCAGCGCGGCCATCGACCACAGCGCCGCGTCGGCGTTGTAGTAGGCGAGCGGGTCGGCGAAGCGGTCCCCGGCGAACGACGGCGTCGGGTCGCCCGTGATCGCGTCGGCGAGCGCGACGCCGCCGAGCACCGTGATGCCGGCGATCCACGCGAGCAGCGCCCAGGTCGCGGTGCGCGTCGTCCACGGCAGCAGGCAGACGAGCGTGAAGGCCAGCAGGTAGACGAGCGTGCGCTCCGAGCCCTGCAGCGCCCGGCCCGGGTCGTTCGCCCACGTGATCGAGAGGAACGACCAGACCGTGTACGCGGCGAACGCGCCGAGCGCGACGAGGACCGCCTTCGACGGCACGCGCGCCGACGCCCCGAGGCCGAGCACGGTGACCGCGAGCAGGCCCGCGATCAGCAGGCCGCCGGGCAGCCAGTCGCGCGGCGCATAGCCGCCGTCGTGCTGGCACCACCAGAGCAGCAGCGCGAGCAGCGGCGCCGCCGGCAGCAGCAGCAGCTCGGGTCGTCTCGCGATCACCTGCGTGCTGCCGCGCGGGCCACGGAGGGCTTGACGAGGACCGCCGCGCGCCTGGGACCGAGCGTCACCGCGGAGCGCCGCCGCCCGTGCATGTCGACCAGCCCGCCGGGCACGGCGAGCCGGCGCACGGGCGCGTCGGGTTCGTTCAGCAGCACCACGCCATCCTCGAAGTCACGGCGGAGCACACCATTCCACTCGTACCGGTCGCCACGCGCGCGGCCGAGCGCGAGGCTCAGCCCCCGCCACCACGAGCCCGGGTTGCTGCCCCGCCGCGTCCCGACGAGATCGCGGCCGGTGGAGACCAGCAGGTAGCCGGCGAGCTCGTACTCGCGCCGCGCGGGCGTCTCGCCCTCGGCGTCGAGGACGACCGCGGTCCCGTCGGCGTGGCGGCGGTCGATCCAGGCGAGCAGCTCGCGGAGGGACCACGGGCCGTCGCCGCCGGTCAGGCCGGGGTCGTTGATCCCGCGCTCGAGGTTGACGACGTCCGCGGCGCGGAGCTGGCGGCGTACCTGCGGGTGGCCGTCGCCCGCCTCGCCGCCGGCGAACCAGAGCGCGTTGTGCACGATCTCCGCGCCGGGCAGCGCGCGGCGGATCTGCACGGCGAAGTCGGCGACGTACCGGCGCCAGTCGTCCTCGGTCATCGGGCGCCCCGTGCGCGGGTCGACCGGCGCCTGCTCGCGGCCGTGGCCGTCGCTCACGCGCAGGTCCATGTTCACGTCGTCGACGTAGATGCCGCGGTAGCCGGCCCGCAGCGCGTCGCGGGCCTCGGAGATCCACCAGCGCCGGAACGCCGGGTTGCCGATGTCGCCGGCGTACTGCGGGCACGTGCCGCGCTCACAGCCGAACGGGATGTAGAGCCTGCGCCCGCGGCCGTCGCGCAGGATCCACTCCGGGCGCCGCCGGGCCGGCCTGCTGCCGCGGTAGATCGCGTAGAGGTCCTGGTAGGCGAGCGCGTCGCGGTACCAGCGCGTGCGCGCGTCGAAGTACGGCGACCAGGCGATCATGCGCGTGTAGCGCTCCCTGATGAACCGGCGCAGGCGCGGGCCCGGCCTGCTCGTGAAGCGGTCGAACGAGCTGTCGGCGAACTTGACGACGCGGACGTCGCCCTCGGCGCCCGGCGCGGGGGCCGGGCTCAGCGCGAGCAGGGCTGCGACGATCGTCGAGAGCACGAGGGCGGGGAGCGGTCGCATGTCCACCGGGATACTCGACAGCCGGCCGCCGTCCTCAAGACCTCGGGGTCAGCGGTCGACGGACCGGTCATGCAGAGCGGCTGCATGAGACCGGCGTCCACGTCACAGGCTACGTTGTGCGAATGAGCGGCCTTGGCGGCAGCATCAGGGACGAGCACGGCCAGGGTGTCGAGGCACGCCGCATCGTCGCGGCGCTGCGGCGCAGCATCTGGATCGTGCTCGGCATCGCCGCGCTGCTCACCGCGATCGTCGTCGCGCTGTCGGTCGCGACGCCCGACCGGTACGAGAGCACCGCGACGATCATCCGTGAGGAGATCGAGTCGCCGCTCGGCGGCACCGACGCCGAGACGGCCCGGCGCGAGCTCGAGACGATCGAGCGCCTGTTCATGACCAGCCGCGTCCTGCAGCGCGCGGCCCGATCGCTGCCCGACGAGGACGAGGCGTCGCTGCGCGCGAACGTCGAGTCGTCGATCGACGAGACCGCGAACATCATCGAGGTCATCGGCAGCGCCGAGCAGCCCGAGCTCGCCGCCCGCCGCGCCAACCGCGTCGCGCAGAGCCTGCTCGCCGAGCGCGCGCGCCTCGAGCGCCGCCGCCTGGAGACCGCGCGCGAGAGCCTGCAGGGCGAGGCCGCGCGGCTCAGCGCGGAGGCCGAGAACAACCCGCAGGCGCGCTCGCAGCTCGACGCGATCCAGCAGCAGCTCAGCTCGCTCGCCGTGCAGGAGGCGGCGGCCGGGTCGGACCTGCAGCTCGCCCAGCCGGCCGAGCCGGCGTCCGAGCGCTCGTCGCCCAAGCCGATGCGCAACGGCGTGCTCGGCCTGTTCGCGGGGCTCTTCCTCGGCGTGCTCGCCGCGCTCGCGCGCGAGCAGCTCGTGCCGCGACCGCGCGACGCGCGCGAGGTCTCGCGGCTCACCGACCTGCCGGTGCTCGTCGAGGTGCCGTACGTCGGCTCGCGCCGCCGGCGCCGCGCGCTGCTGTTCGCGGCCGAGAACGAGGCCTACCAGGCGCTGCGCACCGCGGTCGAGCTCGCGATGCCCGCCGACCAGCAGCGGACGCTGCTCATCACGAGCGCCACGCACGGCGAGGGCAAGACGACCGTGACCGCCCGCCTGGGCACCGCGCTCGCCCAGGCCGGCCACAAGACGCTCCTCATCTCCGCCGACCTGCGCCGCCCGCAGCTCCACGGGCGCTTCGGCCTCGGCCGCGGCGCCGGGTTCGGGGAGATCCTCGCGACGCTCCAGACCGGCCAGGCCGACGAGGCCGAGGAGCTGTTGCGCGACTCGCTGCAGCAGGTGCGCCTGCCGACGCGCCGGCGGCTGCTGGCCCCGCTGGACGTGCTGCTCAGCGGCGAGCCGGGGACCGACGCGACGACGCTGCTCTCGATGAAGTCGATGCGGGCGTTCCTGCGGCTGGTGAGCCGCCTGGACCACCGCTATGTGCTGCTCGACGCGCCGCCGCTGCTCGGCCTCAGCGACACGCAGGTCATGGCCCAGAACGTCGACGAGTTGCTGGTGGTCATGCGGCTCGACCGCATCACGGTCGACCGGACCGTCGACCTGCGCGAGGCGCTGCGCCGCGTCGACGCCAACCCGCTCGGCCTCGTCGTCATCGGCGGCCGGACCGAGACGTCGCCCTACTACCTGCCCGACCGCCAGCTCCCGCGCGAGGAGCGCGCGCTGCGCTGAAGCGCGGGGCGGCGCGGCGGCGCCGGGACCCGCGCCCCGGTCAGATGTCGCGGCGGCGCAGGACCTCGGGCGTCGGCGGCGGCTCGGCGCCCGCCAGCAGCGCGCCCGGAACGTCGTGGGTCAGCCACCGCACGTGCGCGGGGACCTCGCGGCCCGGGCGGACGCCCGGCAGGCCGTCGAGCAGGCCCGGCGCGCGGCGGACCGCGTCGTGCGCATCGCTGGCGACCGAGTGCACGAGCCCGGCCGACAGGAGGTTGAGCGCGGCGCGCTGGACCGCGCCGCCGAAGCGGCCGGCGAACGCGCCCGCGGTCAGCGACGTCAGCGCGCCGGCGTCGACGAGGCGCGCCAGGCGCCGCGGGTCGCGCTGGAAGCCCGGCGACCGCTCGGGGTGGGCGAGCAGGATGCGGCGGCCGGCCTGGAGCTGCTCGAGGACCGCCGCGTCGAACGTCATCGGCACCACCGCGTCGAGCGGGCACTCGAGCAGCAGCCACGGGCTCGAGCCCAGGCACGCGGCCGCGAGCGCGGCCTCGTCGTCGAGCTCGCCCAGGCGCTCGACCGCGACCTCCGCGCCGGCCTCGACGGTCAGCGGGACGCCTTGGCGCTCGAGCGCCTCGCGGACCTCGGCCAGCCGGGGCGGAACGTCCTCCAGGCGCACGCCCCAGCGCTCGTCCAGGTGGGGCGTCGCGACGATCGTCGTCGTGCCCGCGGCGACCGCGGCACGCGCGAGCGCGACGCTCTCGGCGAGCGTGCCCGGCCCGTCGTCCAGGCCGGGGAGGACATGGGCGTGCAGGTCGATCAGCGCGTGTCGAAGAGCTCGTCGACGATGCCGAGGTCGGCGTCCTGGCCGAAGCTGGCCCGGATGTACTCCTTGACCTCCTTGCGCGTGCGGCCCGATAGCATCATGTCGAACGCCACCACGCGGATCGGGTCGGGCTCCTCGTCCGCCGGCCCGTAGCCCGCGCGGGCGACCGCGTCGAAGACCTCCTCGTCGGTCTCCGCGGGCGCCTCCGCGGTGGACCCGCCGTCCACCTCGCCCGTCTCGAGATCGACCCCCAGCGCGTCGCCGAGCTCCTGCCACCGGCGGCGCAGTGCGGCCGCCTGCCCGAGCAGCTCGTCGGCGACGTCCGCGAGCTCGCGCAGCGGCTCGTCCTGGGGCGTGGGGGTGGTCACTGCCGCCGAGCTTAGAACGTGGTCCGGTGGGCTACCCGGCCGCGGCCGGTCGCTCATCGCTCGCCGCCGGCCTCGTCGCGCCCGCGGGCGGGAAGCCGCGCGCGCAGGTCGCGCAGGCGGCGTTCGAGCGCGTCCAGCCCGGCCACGTTCTCACGCGCGCGCTCGGCGACCTGCTCGACCGCGACGCCCCGCCGCGCGGCCTCGCCCGCCTCGGCCTGCTGCGCGGCGAGCGCGCGGCGGAAGCGCTCCATCACGCCCTCCAGCTCCTCGGCCCGCCGGGCGCCGTCGGCCACCGCGCCGGCGACCCGGCGCAGGCGCTGCTGGGCGTCGGCGCGCGCGGCCTCGGCGGCGCGCAGCGCGCTCTGCGACCGGCCGGCCTGCCGCTCGGCGGCCTCGGCGCGCTCGAGCGCGGCGCGCTTGTCCTGTTCGAGCTGGGCGGCCAGCCCGCGCAGGTCGCCGACGAGCTGCTCGAGCCCGTCGAGATCGCCCTGCGCCGCCGACAGGCTCTGCTCGGACACCGCGAGGCGCTGCTCGAGCTCGGCGAGCGACTGCTGCTGGGCGGCGACCTGCGCGGCCGCCTCGTCACGCTCGCGCTCGGCCGCCATGAGCGTCTCGCGCACGCCCCGGATCGCCTCCTCGCGCCGGCTGACCTCCTCGCGCAGCTCGGCCTCGCGGCGCGCGGCCTCCTGCTCGACGGCCTCCTGGCGGTCGCGCAGCTCGGCGAGGCTCTTCATGACGTCCTCGCGCTCGGCGAGCGCGCGCTCGGCCTGCTCGCGCATCTGCTCGAGCTGCGACTCGAGGTCGCGCTGCCCGGCGAGCGCGTTCTCGCGCTCGCGCGCGATCTCCTCGAGGTCGGCGCGCGCCTGGTCGAGCTCGGCCTCCAGGTGGGCGAGCTGCGTCATCGCCTCCTCGTGCCGGCCGGCCGCCTCGCGCGCGGCGCGCCGCGCCTCCTCGAGCTCGCGCTCGAGCTCGTCGCGGACGCTCTCGGCCGCGTCGCGCTCGGCGTGCGCGGCGTCGCGCTCGGCGACCGCCGCGTCGCGCTGGGCCACCGCCTCGCCGAGCCGGGTCTCCAGCTCGTCGGCGCGCGAGCGCTCGCGCTCGACCTCGTGGGTGAGCTGGTCGACGCGCCGCTCCAGGCCGGCCGCGCGCTCGCGCTCGGAGCTCACGCGCCGCTCGACCTCGGCGGCCATCTGGGCGACCTGGTGGCGCGCCTCGCGCTCGACGGTCGCCGCGCGCTCCTCCGCGGCGGCCCGCGTGCGCTCCGCGCCGGCCGCGGCCGCGCGCGCCTGCGAGGCCTCCGAGAGCGCCTCGCGCACCGCCTCCTCCAGCTCGGTGACGCGATCCTCGAACGCCCGCGCGCGCTCGACCGCGCCGTTGCGCTCCTGCTCGGCGGCCGCGGCGCGCTCCTCGGCGTCGCGCAGGCGCTGCCGCGCCTCCTCGGCGGCGCGCGCCGCCTCGAGCCGCTCGGCCTCGCGCTCCTGCATCTCGGCCGTGCGCTGGACGACCTGGGCCTCGGCGCCGGCACGGGCCTCGGCGAGCTCGGCGAGCCGCGCCTCGAGCTCCTGCGCCTCCGCGCGGGCCCGCTCGAGGTCGCCCGAGAGCCGCTCGTGGGCCTGCTCGAGCTCGCCGGCGCGCTCGGCGTGCTCGCGCGAGCGCCGAGCCTCGGCCCCGATCTCCTCGCCCAGGCGCTCGAGCTCGGCGGCGCCGGCGGCCGCGGCCTCCCGGGCCTCGGCCAGCGCCCGCGCGCACTCCTCGCTGCGCGTGCGTGCGGCGGCGAGCTCCTCCTCGCGCGCCGCCGCCTCCGCGCGGGCGGCCTCGAGCGCTGCGAGCGCCGCCGCGCGCTCGCCCTCCTCGGCGTCCTCGCCCAGCTCCTCGACGCGCGCCTCCGCCTCGCGCGCGGCCCGTGCGGCCTCCTCGCTGCGGCCGGCCGCCTCCGCGAGCAGGAGCTCGGCCTCGGCCGCCCGCCGCTCGGCCTCCTCGCGCGCCTGCTCGGCGGCCCGCGCGCGCTCCTCGGCGGCCTGCCGCTCCTCGGTGAGGCCGGCGGCGCGTGTCTCGGCGTCGCGCCGGGCGAGCGCCTCGCGGTCCGCGCTCGCGGCGAGCGCCTCGAGCTCCTCCTCGGCCCGCCGCCGGGCGGCGGTCGCCTCCTGGAGGTCGCGCGTCAGCGCGGTCAGGCGCTCCTCCGCCGCGCGGCGCGCCGCGTCGGCCGCCCGCGCCCGATCGGCCGCCTCGTCGAGCGCGCGCGCCTGGGCCTCGACGGCCGCGCGGGCCACCTCCAGCTCGGCGCGGGCGCGCTCGGCCAGCGCCTCGCTCGCGCGCCGCTCGACCTCGACCGGCACGCGCTGGCGCGCGAGCTCGTCGCGCAGGCGGTCGGCCTCGTGCGGCGAGACCCGGCGCCGCGGGCGGGGCGGCGGGGCCGACAGCTCGCGCACGCGCGGCGCCGGCAGGTCCACGAGCGCGCCGTCGACGCCGAGCGCGAACGCCGTCCGCCGCCCCAGCGCGTCCTCGGCGACCCGGAAGGCCAGCGCGAACGCCCCCGACCGCGGGTCGAACCGGTCCGGCGACGGGATCGCGGGCAGCGTCGTCGAGCCGCGCCCGTCGTCGAGGACGAGCTGCGGCTCCTGCGCCGGCGCCGGGTCGAGCCGCCCGGCGACGCGCAGCAGCGCGACGCCCGGGGCGGCCCGGACACGCTCGAAGTACGCGATGGAGAGCGAGGTCACGTGCCCGCGAGGCTCGGCGCGGATGAGGTGGGGGTCAAGGGAGCGGACAGATGTCGTACGCACGGGATCTTGACTGGTCCCGGCGTCCAGTCCACTGTCATCAGCGATGCCTGCCCGGAAGCTCGCCCTCAGCCTGTGCGCCTGCCTGCTCGCGATCCTGGGGGTCGCGACAGGCGCGAACGCCGCCACCTACCCCAGTGGGTTCGAAGAGCGTCAGCTCATCGGCGGCCTGACGATCCCGACCGGCGTGGCGTGGACGCCCGACGGACGCGCGATCGTCATCGAGAAGTCCGGGCTGGTCAAGCTCGCGCTCCCCGGCGCGTCGACCGCGACCACGGTGCTCGACCTCCGCGCCGAGGTCAACGACAACCACGACCGCGGCCTGCTCGGCGTCGCCGTCGACGCGCAGTTCGCGACGCACCCGTACGTCTACCTGCTCTACACGCACGACGTCGGCATCGTCCCCGACACGAACGGGGCGATGACCGCCCAGCTCATGCGCGTCCGGCTGACGCCCGACAACAGGATGGTCGAGCCGACGGTCATCCTCGGCACCGAGGGGGAGACCGTCTGCCCGGAGACCCCGCGCAACGACCTGGACTGCATCCCGTCCGACTACGACTCGCACACGATCGGCACGGTCCTCTCCGCGCCGGACGGCACGCTGTACGTCGGGTCCGGCGACGGGGCGTCCTACAACTGGGCCGACGTCCGCGCGCTCCGGTCGCTCGACGAGCGGTCGATGGCGGGCAAGATCTTCCACATCGATCGCAACGGCCGCGGCCTGCCCGGCCACGCGTTCTGCCCGTCGAACACGAACCTCGACGACGTCTGCGCGAAGCTCCACGCGCGCGGGTTCCGCAACCCGTTCCGCTTCACGCTGCGGCCCGACGGCCGCGGGCTCGTCGTCGGCGACGTCGGCTGGAACACGTGGGAGGAGATCAACCTCGTCACCGAGGCCGGGCGCTCGTACGGGTGGCCCTGCTACGAGGGCAGCGCCCGCACGCCCGGCTACCGCGACTTCGCCCAGTGCCAGACCGAGTACAACCGCCCGGCCGGCACCCACACCGACCCCGACCACCAGTACTGCCACTGCGGCGGCAGCGCGTCGGCGATCGGCGGGCCGGTCTACCAGGGCGACCAGTACCCGGCCGGGTACCGCGGCTCGATCTTCATCGCCGACTACTCGCAGCGGTGGATCAAGCGGCTCGAGCTCGACGGCGCCGGCCAGATCGCGGCCGTGCGCAACTTCGCCACGAACTGGGGCGGCGTGCAGCTCGCGACCGCGCCGAACGGCGACCTCGCGTTCCCCGACTTCGGCAACTTCTCCAACGGCAGCGGCAGCATCCGCACGATCCGGTACGTCGCCGGCAACCGCGCGCCCGACGCGCACGTCACCGCCGACCGCACGTCCGGCAGCGCGCCGCTCACCGTGAAGTTCGACGCGCGCGGCTCCACCGACGCCGACGGCGACCCGCTGACGTACTCGTGGAACTTCGGCGACGGGACGCCCGGCAGCACGTCCGCCACGCCGACGCACACCTACACCTCGCCCGGGACCTACACGGCGACCGTGACCGTCACCGACGACCGCGGCGCGAGCGACCAGGCGTCGATCGTCATCACCGCCGGCAACGACGCGCCGGTCGCGCAGATCACCGCGCCGGCCGACCGCTCGCTGTACCGCGACGGCGCGGTCGTGCAGCTCAGCGGCACCGGCACCGACGCCCAGGACGGCACGCTGCCCGGCAGCGCGCTGACGTGGCGGATCGTCCTGCACCACGCCGACCACATCCACCCGCTCACCGACCTGACCGGGAACAACCCGACGTTCGTGGCGCGCGACGACCACGACGCGGACTCGTTCTACGAGATCACGCTGACCGTCCGCGACAGCGGCGGGCTGACCGGGTCGCGGACGATCCGCCTCGACCCGGAGACCGTGCCGCTCAGCCTGCAGTCCGAGCCGGCCGGCGCGGTCATGACCTGGGCCGGCCTCGACGTCACGGCGCCGCATCAGGCGCCCGCGGCGATCGGTTTCAGGACCGAGGTGTCGGCCGCGCCGACGCTCGTCTCCGGCGGGAAGACGCTGACGTTCGCGCGCTGGTCGGACGGCGTGACCGACCGCACGCGGCAGCTCACCGTGCCCGACCAGCCGCTCTCGCTCACCGCGGTCTACGAGGAGACCGGGCCGCGGCCGGTCATGGCGTTCTCGTTCGACCAGGGCAGCGGCACGACCGCGGTCGACGAGTCCGGCAACGGCAACAACGGGACGATCAAGGGCGCCTCGTGGACCGAGGGCAGGTTCGGCGGCGCGCTGCGCTTCGACGGCGTCGACGACTGGGTCACGGTCACCGACCGCGCGGCGCTCGACCTCGGGACCTCGTACACGCTGTCGGCGTGGGTCCAGCCGGAGTCGTCGAACCGCTGGCAGACCGTGCTCATGAAGGAGACGGCGGGGACGTTCGGCTACGCGCTCTACGCGACGTCCGACAGCCCGCCGCCGTCCGCGTGGGCCGGCGCCACGTCGACGTACGGCACCGGCGCGCTGCCGCGCTCGTCGTGGTCGCACCTGACCGTCACCGTCGGCGGTGGCGTCCAGCGCCTGTACGTGAACGGCACGCAGGTCGCCTCGGGGCCGGTGAGCGGCGCGGTCGCCACCGACGGCGCGTTCCGCATCGGCGGCAACAGCGTGTGGTCGAACGAGTTCTTCAAGGGCAAGATCGACGAGGTCCGCGTCTACGACCGCACGCTCGGCGCGGACGAGGTCCGCGCCGACCGTGACCGCGGGATCGGCGGTGGCGAGCCCGCGCCCGACCCCGAGCCGCCGAGCGACGCCGTCGCCGCCTGGTCGTTCGACGAGTCGAGCGGCACCGTCGCGCACGACGCGACCTCGAACGGCCACGACGGCACGGTGCGCGGCGCGACCTGGGCGCCCGGCCGGTACGGCAACGGCCTGAAGTTCGACGGCGTCGACGACTGGGTCACGGTCGCCGACCACGACGACCTCGACCTCAGCTCGCCCTACACGCTGTCGGCCTGGGTGCGGCCCGAGTCGCGGGCGCGCTGGCAGACGATCCTGCTCAAGGAGCTGGGGAGCACGCTGTCGTACGCGCTCTACGCGACGTCGTCCTGGGACGCTCCGAGCGCGTGGAACAACAACAACAGCGCGTACGGACCGCGGCCGCTGCCGAGCGACACGTGGAGCCATGTCGCGGTCACGGTCAGCGGCTCGACGCAGCGGCTGTACGTCGACGGCGACCTGGTCGCGACCTCGCCCGCGGAGTTCGCGCTCGAGGGCAGCGGGCCGCTGCGGATCGGCGGCAACTCGATCTGGACCGAGTTCTTCACCGGCACGATCGACGAGGTCCGCGTGTACGCCCGCGCGCTGAGCGCCGACGAGATCGAGGCCGACCGGCGGACGCCGATCGGCGACGCCGAGCCCGAGCCCGGGCCCGACCCCGACCCCGACCCCGAGCCCGGGACGGGTGACGGCCCCGTCGCCGCGTACGCGTTCGACGCGACGAGCGGCACGACCGCGGTCGACGCGAGCGGCAACGGGCACACCGGCACGGTCAGCGGCGCGACCTGGACCACCGGCGGCCGGCACGGCGGGGCGCTGCGCTTCGACGGGGTGAACGACTGGGTGACGGTCGCCGACCACCCCGACCTCGACCTCGGCGGGCGCTGGACGCTGTCGGCGTGGGTGCGGCCGGAGTCCACCGCGCGCTGGTCGACGGTGATCCTCAAGGAGGCCGACCCGACGCTCTCCTACGCGCTGTACGCGCGGTCCGACAGCACGGCGCCGAGCGCGTGGACGAGCTACTCGTGGGCGTACGGCGACGCCGCGCTGCCGAACGCCACGTGGTCGCATCTGACCGCGACGCTCGACGACGGCACGCTGCGGTTCTACGTCAACGGCGTGCTGCGGCAGACGACGACGGCGGCCCAGGCCGGCATCCAGACCGACGAGCCGCTGCGGATCGGCGGCAACGCGGTGTGGGGCGAGTGGTTCACCGGCCTCATCGACGACGTCCGGGTCTACGACCGCGCGCTGAGCACGGCCGAGGTCCAGGCCGACATGGAGACGGCGGTCCCGTCGTCGCCGCCGGCCGGGGCGGCGCGGGCGGGCACGGCGCGCTCTGCCTCGACCGGCGCCCCGCGGGCGCGGGCGGCGGCATCGGCGCCGGTCGCGGCACGCGGCTCGTCGCGCGGGATCGGGCGTCGCGCGAAGCGGTCGATCGCGTACCGCGTGCGCCCGACGAAGACGCGCTCGCGCACCGCGCGCACGTACGCGCGCGCGGTCAAGCGCAACAACCGGATGAGCCGCCGCCAGAAGAAGGCGGCGGTCAAGAAGGCGCTCCGGCGGCTCCTCGCGCGCCGGGCGGCGGAGCGGCGCAGGCGCGGGCTGCCGCCGATCCTGAGCCGGCGCGAGAAGGCGCGGGCCGTGCGGCTCGCCGCGCGCGCGAAGACGAAGAAGGCGGCGTCCAAGAAGGGCGCGCCGAAGAAGGCCGCGCCGAGGAAGACCGCGGCGCGGCGCGGCGCCGCGAAGGCGAAGGCCCGGGGGAGCGCCCCCCGCCGCGGTCGCCGCTAGCCGGGCGCAGAGACACGAACGCCCGCCCCTTCGGGCGAGGGGCGGGCGTTCGCGGCTTCTGATCTCCCTGGGGGGAGGAGGGCTCGGCGCGGCCGCTACGCGGCGTGACCGAGCCGGCGGGCGAACCCGAACGAGCGCGTCGCGGAGCGCTCGGACGTGTCCGCCACGGCTGCGGCGTGCACCTGCAGGAGCCGGACGAGCTCCGCGGTGCGCACGAAGGGATCGGCGACGACCTCGCCGTCGCGCAGCGACATCGCGGCGACCGGCTCGCCGTCCATCTCGGCGATGAGCGTCGGGCCGAACGGGACGCGCTTGCTGTCGAGGGCGGCGAGGCGGGTGAGCACCGGGCCGTCGGCGGCGGTCGCGGCGCGGATGACGATCGTGGGCTGGTCGGTGAGGGTCATGGGGGGCTTTCGGTGCAGGGCGTTCTCGGTCTTCTTCCTCATAGTCGGTCGGAATTGACAAAAGCACAAGTGACAAAGCGTGAGTCCTGCGATAAGCTCAGCTAATGCTTGACGTCAAGCGGCTGCGCGTGCTCCGCGAGGTCGCCGCGGAGGGGTCGTTCTCGGCGGCGGCCGAGTCCCTCGCCTACACCCAGTCGGCGGTGTCGCAGCAGATCGCGGCGCTCGAGCGCGAGGCCCAGACCCGGCTGGTCGAGCGCTCGGCGCGCGGGGTCCGGCTCACCGAGGCCGGCCGCGCGCTCGTGCGGCACGCCGACGTCATCCTCGCCCGCCTGGCCGACGCGGAGGCCGAGCTCGAGGCGATCGCCGGCCTGCGCGGCGGGCGGCTGCGGCTCGTGTCGTTCCCGACCGCGGGGGCGACGATCATGCCGCCGGCCATCGCGCGGTTCCGCGACCGCTACCCCTTCGTCGAGCTGTCGCTCGAGCCCGCCGAGCCGCCGGAGGCGCTCGAGCGCCTGCGCTCCGGCGACTGCGACCTGGCGATGACGATCGAGACGACGTTCCTGTCCGAGGAGGACGACGCCGTCGAGCGCATCCACGTCCTCGACGACCCGATGTACGTCGTGCTGCCCGCCGGGCACGAGCTCGCCGCCAAGCCGCAGATCCGGCTCGAGGAGCTGGCGTCCGAGCCGTGGATCGGCGGCTCGAGCGGCGGCTGCCCGGACACGCTCATCCTCCAGCGCGCCTGCAACCTCGCGGGGTTCGAGCCGAAGATCGCGTTCCACTCCGAGGACTACCTGGCGATCCAGGGGTTCGTGGCCGCCGGGATGGGCGTGTCGCTCATCCCCGACCTCGCGCTGCTGGCGGTCCGCGACGACGTCGTGATCCGCCAGGTCGCCGGCGAGCCGCCGGTCCGGATCGTCAAGGCCGCCGCGATGCGCGAGGCCTACCGCTCGCCGGCGGTCGACGCCATGGTCGAGATCCTCACCGACGTGGGGGCGGAGTTCGCGAGCGAGCGGCGCCGGCTCGCGCTCGCGTCCTGAGTCCGCGGCGGGCGGGGCGCCGCCGCGCGGCGAGCGGGGAGGCGCGGGCTGCGGCCGGGCATGAAAAAAGCCCCGTGGGACGGGGCTCTTCTCTGTGCTTCGCAGTGCGCCGAAGAGGACTCGAACCTCCACGGGGTTATCCCCCACAAGGCCCTCAACCTTGCGCGTCTACCAATTCCGCCACCGGCGCTTGCGGAGCGACATGGTAGCGCGCTTGCTTCCGTCCACAGGGGTCCCTATGGTCTACGAACACATGTTCGGTACGGCCGACGAATCCCCAGCACAGGAGCGCCCCGTGGACCTGACCAAGCGCCAGCAGGAGATCTTCGAGTTCATCAAGAAGTACTCGGCGACGCACGGTTATCCGCCGACCGTGCGCGACATCGGCAAGGCGGTCGGCCTCGCGTCGTCGTCGACGGTCCACGCGCACCTCGCCAACCTGGAGAAGGCGGGGCTGCTGCGGCGCGATCCCTCCAAGCCGCGTGCGCTCGAGCTCCTCGACCGCGCGATCGAAGGCGCCCGTGACGCCGCCGGCTCGGCCGTCAGGTCGGTCGTGGGAAGCGGGCGCCTGCCCGTCGTCGGCCAGGTGGCCGCCGGTACGCCGGTCCTCGCCGAGGAGAACATCGAGGACCACATCGAGGTCCCGCCGCAGGCCGGTGGCGAGTCCGGCCAGTTCGTCCTGCGCGTCAAGGGCGACTCGATGATCGAGGCGGGGATCCTCGACGGCGACTTCGTCGTGGTCCAGAAGACCGAGACCGCCGAGGACGGCGACATCGTCGTCGCGCTCGTCGGCGAGGAGGCCACCGTCAAGACCTTCTACCGCGAGTCCGATCACATCCGCCTGCAGCCCGAGAACGCGTCGATGGAGCCCATCCGCACCCGCGACGTGCAGATCCTCGGGCGCATGGTGGGGCTCCTCCGATCCGTCTGAGGCCCTCATGGCAACGCTCACCGCCGACCGTCCCTTCGTCCAGCACAGCCTCCTCGATCCCCACGAGGAGGACCGCGCCGCGCGGATGCCCCAGCCGCCGGCCACGCCGTCGCCCACGCCTGCCTCGGCCGGGCGCCCGGACGCCGACATCCCCGCGGCGGCCGACCCCGCTCGCGCGGCCGCCGGCCGCGTCCAGACCCTCGACGACCTGGTCGCCGGCACGTGGGACCAGCTCGTGACGTCGCACGCGGCCACCTGCTTCGTCTGCGGCGGCGACGTCGCCCCGCGCTGGTCGGCCGGCCCGCGCCCTGTCGGCGGCCGCTGCACGTCCTGCGGCTCCGAGCTCTCCTGACCTGACCGCGGGTCCGCCGGGGCTGGCGGGCGCGCCTCGCCATGCTCACCGCACGCGTACGACGGGTTCGTCGGTTGCGACGTGTGAAGCGCCTGTTTCGAGATGTGAACGTCTGGTGACAGCCCCTGGCGAAGAAGACGGGCGCCGCCGATGGTGCTTGTGAAAACCACGACGGTGTCAACCAGCACAGGCGGACAACGACGATCCGCCGGAAGGGAAGTCCGCATGTCCTACGTGGACCTGCACCTGCACCTGCTCCCGGGGGTCGACGACGGGCCCGCCGACGAGGAGGCGAGCCTCGATCACGCGCGCCGGCTGGCGCGCGACGGCGTCCGCGAGGCGGTCGTCACCCCGCATGTCGGCCACCCGGCCTTTCCGCTCGACGTCGCGACGATCGCGTCCCGGACCGAGCGGCTCCAGGCGGCGCTCGACGCCGCGCGCATCCCGCTGACGCTCCACCCGGGCGGCGAGCTGCACGCGTCGGCGGCCGCGCGGCTCGGCCACGACGAGCTCGACCTCGTCGCGCAGGGCCCGGCGGGCGCGCGGTGGGTGCTGCTCGAGACGCCGTTCACCGGCGTCGACGGCGCGTTCGCCGCAGCGTGCCGGGCGGTCCGCGAGCAGGGCTTCGCGGTCGTCATCGCCCACCCCGAGCGCGCCGCCGGGCTGCTCGACGGCGGCCTGCGGATGCTCGGCCCGGAGATCGCCGCCGGAGCCGTCCTGCAGGTCAACGTCTGCTCGCTGCTCGGCCGGCACGGCGACGACGTGCGCGAGGCGGCGCTCTGGCTCCTGCGGCGGCGGCTGGCCTACATCCTCGCCTCCGACGGTCACGGCGGCCGCCGCCCGCAGACGCTCGCCGAGGGCTTCTCGCGCGCGCTCGCGGCGGGCCTGCATCCGCACGAGGCGCGACGGCTCACGCAGGTCAACCCGGCGTTTCTCCTGCGCCACGGCGTCCCCGGCGCGCCCGCCGCGCCGCCGCCGGCGATCCGCCCGTGGGCCCCGGCGCACGACGCCCGCGTCGCCGCGACCCGCCGCGCGCGCCGGCGCGTCCCCGGCTGACGACCGCCGGCGAGCCCATCCGAGCCTGCTCTTCGGCCTAGAATGTGCCTGCAAGCCAGGCAGTCGCGGAGGCGTTTGCGCCTTCGAGGAAAGTCCGGACATCACAGGGCAGGGCGGTCGGGAAACCGACCCGGGGAAACCCGCGGGAAAGTGCCACAGAAATGACACCGCCGATGGCCCGCCAGGGCACAGGCAAGGGTGAAATGGTGCGGTAAGAGCGCACCGGCGTCGTGGTGACACGGCGGCCAGGCAAACCCCGCCCGATGCAAGGCCAAGCAGGACCGTTTGCAGGTGGCCCGCCGAGGTCCAGGTCGGCCGCAGAGATGGATGACTGCCCACGACAGAATCCGGCTTATCGGCTTGCTACGGAGACGGCCCCGCCCCGGCGGGGCCGTCTCTATTCGGCCGGGCGCCTGAGGCCGCGACCCGGTCACCGCGACGGGGCTCTGAGGTGGGCGCCACCCGACCTGGCGGGAGCCGGTCCCGGCGCCGCCTAGACTCGGGGTATGGCCCTGCATCGCAGCATCGACGGCCCGGACCCGGTCGGCAGCGGGCCGGTCGCGGCCGACCACGAGCTGCGGCTCGGGCGCACGTCGGTGCTCGCGACCGGCACGCTCGCCTGCCCGGCGTGCGACGCGCCCGTCGCGCCGGCTGGCCCGCTCGGCCCGGCCGACCCGCTCGGCTGCCCGTACTGCCTGCACCACGGGGCGGTGCGCGACTTCCTCTCGCTCGCGTCGCCGTCGCGCCCCGCGCGGGTCACGGTGCGCGTGCGGTTCGCGTTCCCGGCCTGACGGCACGCCTCGGGGGCCGACGACAGCGGCGGGCTGACGGCACCCCTCGGCGGCCCGCGTGCGCCACCGGCGGGTCTATGGCATCCATGGCGCGCGGAGCGACCCGGCTGTGCCAGGGATCTCGCTGTCGCTCGACCGGCCGGATCTTTGGCGCCCATGGGACCGGCCGGATCTTTGGCGCCCATGGTGCGCGGAGCGACCCATCTGTGTCACCCATCGGCCCTGCGCCGCGCGGGCGCAAGGCCGCCCGCCGCGGGACGCCTGACCGATCGCAGCCGCCGGGATCGGCGCGCCGGCGGCAACCGGGAGCGACACCGCCTGCGCGAGGACGGCCTTGACGCGGGCGGCGACCGTGTCGGCCTCGCCGACGACCTGCCCGTGGGCGAAGCGCAGCACCCGGAGCCCCGCGGCGAGGCGCTCGGCGTCGCGGCGCCGGTCCTCGGCGAACGCGGCGCGGCCTCGGTGCTCGCGCCCATCGACCTCCACGACCAGGGCGGCGGCCGGCCACCGGAAGTCGGCCTCGCCGCCCACGACCCGGCGGTTGACCACCGGTCGCGGGATGCCGTGCTCGCGGCAGAGCGAGAGGAATCGTCGCTCGAGCCACGACCGCGTGAGCGTCGGCGGCTCGGCGAGCACGGCCCGTAGGCGCGGCGCCCCCGGCCGGCCGGTGCCGGCGAGCCGGTCGAGCTCTGCGCGATCGACGATACCCCGGTGCTCGGCGAGCTCGAGCGCTCGCTGGGCAGCCTCGAACCCCAGGACCGAACAGAGGTCGAGCAGCGTCCGCTCGACCGTGGTGACCCGCAGCCCGTCCCGCACCGTCCGCTCCCCCGGCCCGAGCAGCTTGCGGTGGGTCCGGACGCCGGCGAGCGACCGCTTGCGTACGCCGTTGAGCGGCACGATCACGTCGATCCGCCCGCTCCCGACCGGCACGAGCTCCCACTCGGCCCCGGCGGCGCGGTGGCTCAGGACCGCATCGTCCCCGCACGCGAGGAGCGCCGCGAACCACCGGCCCCGCGCCCCGAGCGCCGTGTGCCCGACTGCGTACACGCCACGGTGGAGCCGGTGCAGCCACCCGCGAGCAACGCGCCGGCGAACCGCTGCCCGGTCGAGCCCGAGCGCGACGAGCTGCGCGGCGCCGATCACGCCATCCTGCGCAGAGGCGGTGGCGGCGACCGCCCGGTCCAGAGGATCTCTGGCGTCGATGGTGCGCATACCGACCCATAGGCGCCACAGATCCCGCGCTCGCCCCGCCCGCGTGTCACCGGCCGATCTTTGGCACCCATGGCGCGCGGAGCGACCCGCCAGTGCCAAAGATCCGCCGGGGGCGCCCGCGGGGTCGTCCACCGGGGCAGCCCGCCCGACCGCCCGCCCGGGGCCGCTCCGCGGCTCCGCGTCGGCCCGACTAGTTCAGCTTCGCCTGCAGCGCCCGGTGCTCGGCCTGCAGCGTCGTCGCCAGCGCCGGGTCGGCCGGCAGCGCCAGGCGCATCGTCGCCGCGTGGATCGCGGCCGCGAGGTCGCCGCGGCGCTGGAAGGCCCGGACGAGGTTGTTGAGCATCCGCATCGCGATCTCCTGCGCCGTCCAGGGGCGGACGATCGCCGACGGCTCGGCCTCGATGCGCACGCCGCCGTTGAACGGGTCGAGCAGGAGCGCGGGGGTCGCGCCGAAGTGCGCGGCTACGAAGTGGCCGGGCAGGCCGACGCCGGCGAGCGCGACGTCCGCGCGCCGGGCGACCTCGACGTAGAGCACCGAGAGCAGGATCGGCAGGCCGCGGCGGCGCTCGAGCACGAGATCGAGCATGGAGTTGTCGGGATGGTCGTACTCGGTCCCGTCGCCGCGGAACCCGTACGTGCCGCCGAGCAGCGAGGCGATCGCGGTGACCTGCGCGGCCGGCTCGTCCGGGCGGACGGCGGCGAGCTCGGCACCCAGCCGGTCGAGCGTCCCGAGCGCGGCCGCCGCGTCGACCTCGCGGAACTCGGCGGCGAGCGCCAGCGCGAGGTGGTCGAGCGGCGGGTGCGGCCGGGCGGCGAGCTCGGCGAACGGCGGCGGTGGATCCGGCATCGCTTCGATAGTGCCCGGCGATCGCCCGCCTACACGGCCCCGCGGACGAAGCGACGAGGCGGGCGGCTACGCTCCCCCGCCCGCATGATCGCCGTCCGCCCCGCACGCCCGGAGGACGAGGAGCCCCTCTCGGTCATCGACGCCGCGACGTGGACGACGAGCTCGTCGATCGCGCCGCCGCCACCCGAGCCGACGTCGTTCTTCGCCCACGCGCCGCTCGCCGAGGTCCTCGTGGCCGAGCTCGACGGCACGGTCGCCGGGTACGTCCGGCTGGCGCACCCGACGCCGTTCCCGTCCAGCCGCCACGTCCTGCAGATCCGCGGGCTCGGCGTCGATCCGGCGCTCCAGCGGCGCGGGGTGGGGCGGGCGCTGGTCGAGGGCGCGCTCGCCCACGCGCGCGAGCGCGGCATCCGCCGCGTCACGCTGAGGGTCCTCGCGACGAACGACCGCGCCCGCGCGCTCTACGCGTCGTGCGGCTTCGAGGTCGAGGGCGTCCTGCGCGGCGAGTTCCGCCTCGACGGCCGGGACGTGGACGACGTCCTGATGGCGTGCACGTCCGCTTGACCGGGTAGCCCGGACAAGCGAACATGTGTTCGCTTCGATGATCGTCTCCGTGCTCCTTCCCCGCTTCGCCCTCGCCACCGCCGCCGGTGACCGTGAGGGCCTGCTCCGCGAGCCGGCCGCCCTGGCGCCCGAGCCCGGTCGCGAGCAGCTCGTCGGCGAGGTCTCGCCGGCGGCCGAGAGCTTCGGCATCCACCCGGGCATGCGCATGGGCGAGGCGCTCGCGCGCTGCCCGCGCCTCGTGCTCGTCCCGCCCGACCCGGTCGGTGTCGCCGACGCCTGGGAGCAGGTCGTCGGCCGGCTCGAGGCGATCGGCGCCGCCGTCGAGGCGCCCGTGCCCGGCCAGGCCTGCTTCGACGCGCGCGGGCTGCGGCGCCTGCACGGCGGCCACCTCGACGGCGTGCTCGCCGCGACGCGCAGGGCGCTCGGCCGTCCGGCGCGGCTCGGGGCGGCGCCGACGCGGTTCGCTGCGCTCGCCGCGGCGTCGGCCGCCCGCGCGCGGCGCCCGCGGGTCGTGGACGCCGCCGGCGTGCGCGCGTTCCTCGCCGCGCAGCCGGTCGCGCTGCTGCGCTTCCGCGAGGAGACCGCCGCGCTGCCCGAGGCGCTCATGCGCCTGGGCATCGAGACGCTCGGCGACCTCGCCGCGCTGCGGCGCTCGGCGCTCGCCGACCGCTTCGGCGCGGCCGGCGTCGCCGCCCACCGCCTGGCGTGCGGCGAGGACGACCCGCCGCGCCCGCGCACGCCCGCCGAGCGGCTGGAGGAGGGGCTCGAGCTGCCCGAGGCCGGCAACGGCGCCCAGCTCGGGCAGGCGCTCCAGCTCCTCATCGACCGGCTCCTCGCGCGGCCCGAGCGGCGCGGGCGCACGCTGCGCTCCGCGGTCCTGTCGGCGACGCTCGTCGAGGGCGGCACGTGGCGTGAGCGCGTCGTGTTCCGCGAGGCGACCGCGGATCCGGGACGGCTGCGGCTGGCGCTCGGCGGCAAGCTCGACCTGCTGCCCGCGCCGGCCGAGACGCTGCGGCTGGCGGCCGACCGGCTCGGGCCGCCGCACGGCGCGGGCGCGGCGCTGTTCGAGGACGGCGCGGCCGAGCGGCGGGCGCGGCTGCGCGAGGCGGTCCGGCAGGCGCGCGCGGCCGCCGGGCCGGACGCCGCGCTGCGCGTCCTGCAGGTCGATCCCGACTCGCGCGTGCCCGAGCGCCGCGCGGTGCTCACCCCGTTCGAGGCATGAGCCCCGGCGCCGCCGATCCGGGCCGGCCACGACCGGCCGGGGCCGTCCGCGGGCCGCGGCGCGCGCGGCCCGGTACGACCCCCGGCGGGCCGCGGCGCCTGAACGTCCCCGTGCCCGCGCGCGTGCGCGCCGGACCGGGCGGCCGGCCGCTCGCCGTCGACGGCCATGGGGTCGACGTGGTGCGCGAGTCGTGGCTCGTCGAGGACCGCTGGTGGACGGACGCTCCGCTGCGCCGCCGGTACTGGGAGGTGGTGACCACCGACGGCCGGAACCTCGTCCTGTTCCGCGACCTGGACCGGGGGACGTGGTACAGACAGAGGTGATGGACAAGCCGCCGACCGGGCTCGCGCACGTCGCCACCGCCTCCTTCCTCGCCTCGCGGATCACCCCCAGCGGCGGCTTCGCCGTCGCGCTCGCGGGCGGCGTGGCGATCGCCCGCACGGCCGAGCGCTGGGGCGCCCGCGTCGGCTTCGGCGCCAGCCTCGCGGCGATGCTCCAGACCGTCGCGATCATGGGCCCGCTGCGGTTCACGATCCCGCTCACCCAGGCGGTCAGCGCGCCGCTGCTCGGGGCGATGGAGGCCGCGCGCCGCTCGACGCTCGCCCAGTTCGCGGTGACGTTCGCGATCCGGACGATCCAGAACCTGATCGGCCTGATCTTCTACGTGCTGGTCATCGCCGGCATCGACGCGTACTTCGAGAGCTTCAGCCGCATCCTCGGGCTCATCCCGTTCATGCCCGACAGCGACACCGCGGTGACCGTCGGCTCGATCGCGCTGTTCATGGCGTGGGGGATCGGGGCGACGATCATCCAGGTGCTCGTCTACCAGCGCGGCCTGCGCCGCTGGCCGGCCGACCCGCCGGCGCCCGACCCGGCGACCGAGGCCGAGCGCGCCGAGGCGGTCGCCGCCGTCGAGGAGTACGAGCGCCCGGCCGCGCGGCACTTCGACCCGCGCGCGGTCGTGCTCGCGGCGGCGGTCGCGTTCGCGATCCTGCTCACCGGCACGTGGTGGCCGATGCTCGGCGCGGTCGCCCTGTGGCTCGCGGTCGCGTGGGCGCTGTCGCGCGGCAACAGCGCGGTCGTCAGGCCCGGCCTGATCCTCACCGGGGTGATCATGCTCAGCACGCTCATCCCCGGCCTCGTCGGCGGGATCGGCATCGAGCTGACCGCGCGCCGCATGGTGCGCGCCGGGCTGCTCGTCCTCGTCGCGACGTGGATGGGCTACGCGGCGGGGGAGGAGGGGCTGCGCGAGGTGTTCCGCCGCGTCCTGCGGCGCCTGCAGCGGCTACCGTCGCTGCGCGAGGCGGGCACGATCCTCGACGGGCTCGGCTCGACGGCGGGGCTTGCCGCGTCCGGCAGGCGGCTCATCGAGCGCGTCAAGGGCGTCGAGCCCGAGGTCCTGCCGCTCACCGACGCGGTGCTCGACTGGGTCGCCGGCGAGTCCGACCGTCACGCGCCCGGCCGGCCCGCGCTCGCGCCGCACCTGCGCGCCCGCAGCCGCGACGGCGCGCTCGTCGTCTTCGCGGCGGCGTGCGCGCTCGCGCTGCCGATCGTCGCGTGAGGCGGCCGGGCAAGCGGCCCCGCCGCGAGACGCGACGGGGCTGCCCCGGAGGAGGCTCCTAGCCGATCGTCAGCGTCCGCGACCGGCCCTCGACCTGCAGCCGGTACGTGCCCGGTCCCAGCAGCGACGCCGGGAACGACAGGTCGGCGCGGGTGCGTCCCTTGCCGTGGATGCGGACCCGGTCGAACGCGACGAGCCTCCGCGTCCCGTCCGCCCGGCGCGCGAACGCGAGCACGGTGTGCTCGGCGCCCTTGCCGCCGCCGCCGCGCAGCTCGGCGCTCACCGGCACGCGCGCGGTCGGCGCCACGCGCTCGGGCGCCTTCAGGTCACGCACGTCGAACCGGTCGTACGTGAGGCCGTGGCCGAACGCGTACCGCGGGTCGTACGGCGGCGCCTGGTCGTAGGAGATCGGCGCCTGGTCGATCGACTCCGGCCACGACACCGGCAGCCGGCCGCTCGGCGCGGCCTTGCCGAACAGCACGTCGGCGACCGCCGCGCCGCCCTCGGTGCCCGGCAGGAACGCCATGACGCTCGCCTCGGCACGGTCGAGCTGGCGGTTCATGATCAGCGGCCGGCCCGCGACGACCACGACGACGACCGGCGTGCCGGTGTCCTGCAGCGCGTCGACGAGCGCCGCCTGCTCGGGCGCCAGCGCGGCGGTGTCGGTGTCGCCCTCGCCCTCGGCGTACGGCGGCTCGCCGACCGCGACGATCACCACGTCCGAGCGGCGTGCCTCGCGGACCGCCGCCTCACGCGCCGCGGCGACCTGCTCGGGATCGTCCGCCGCGTCGCCCTCGGGCACGCCCGGCGTCCAGCGCACCCGGCCCTTGGCGACCTGCTCGACGCCCTCGCGGATCGTCGTCACGTCGGGGACCTCGCCCGGGACGTTCGCGCCCTGCCAGCCGATCGACCAGCCGCCGAGCTGGTTGACGGCGCTGTCGGAGCTCGGCCCGGTGACGAGCACGCGGCCGGTCTTCGGCGAGAGCGGCAGCGTCCCGTCGTTCTCGAGCAGGACGAGGCTCTTCTGCGCCGCCTCGCGCGCCAGATGCCGGTCCTTCGGGCTCGCGAGCACGCGCTCGGCCTGCCTCGGGTCGACGTAGGGGCGCTCGAACAGCCCGAGCTTGAACTTCAGCCGCAGGATCCGGCCGACCGCCTCGTCGACGCGGGCCTGGCTGATCTTGCCCTCCTGGACGTTGCGGACGACCGCCGACGTGAAGCCCGGCGCGTCGAGCGGCACCATCGCCATGTCCATGCCGGCGTTGACGGCCAGCTCGACCGCCTCCTGGTAGTCGTCGGCGACCTTGTACTTGGTGACGAGGTACTCGACGTCCTGCCAGTCGGAGACCGTCACGCCCTCGAAGCCGAGCTGGTCGCGCAGGACGGTCGTCAGCAGGTGGTGCGACGCGTGGACCGGGACCCCGTTCACCGATCCGCTGTTGATCATCACGGTCTCGGCCCCGGCGTCGATCGCCTTCGCGAACGGCGGCAGGTGGATCTCGCGCATCTCCTCGTCGGAGATCGTCGCGTCGTCGCGGTCGTTGCCGCTGTCGGGCGCCGAGTAGCCGACGAAGTGCTTGGCGGTCGCGGCGACCGCGTCGGGGCGGCTCAGGTCACGGCCCTGCTGGCCACGGATGCTCGCCGCGCCGAGCACGCCGCCCGCGAGCGGGTCCTCGCCGAACGGCTCGTAGTAGCGGCCCCAGCGCAGGTCGCGCGCGGTGTCGACGACCGGCGCGAAGTTCCAGTGGATGCCGGTCGCGCGGACGGTCGCCCCGGTGCGCTCGCCGAGCCGCTCGACCAGGCCGGGGTCGAACGCCGCGCCGAGCCCGATCTGGTGCGGGAACATCGTCGCCCCGAGCACGTTGTTGTGGCCGTGGACGGCGTCGACGCCGTAGATGATCGGGATCTTCAGCCGCTGGTGCTCGAGCGCGTAGCGCTGGACCTCGTTCGTCATCTCGGCCCACGCGCGCGGCGAGTTCGTCTCGGGCGACGCGCCGCCGCCCGAGAGGATCGAGCCGACCTTCGACTCGTCGAGGACGACCTTCATGATCTCCGGGTTCAGCGGGCCGCGATCCCAGTCGTTGTCCGGGTCTCCCTGGAGCTTGGTGACGTTGATCTGCGCCATCTGACCCGCCTTCTCGGCGAGCGTCATGCGGCCGAGCAGGTCCTGCACCCGCCGGTCGATCGGCGCACGCGGATCCAGGTACACGGGCCGGTCGGCGTGCGCGCCGCGCGCGGGCCGCCGGTCGTCGGCGAGTGCCGGGACGACGACGCCTGCAGCGGCGATCGCTCCCGCTGCCGCCAGGGCGACCGCTCCGCGCAGCCGCCGGGATGGGACAAGGCTCATGGGTCTCCTCCCCCTGCCGGATCTGACGAGCCGCGCTGATTCATACACCGAACATCAGCTTGTGGGAAGCCCGGTGTTCGTGTTTGGACCCCGAACGTCGGACGTGCTCTAGTGTCGGCCCATGGCCGGGCCTCAGCCGGGATCGCCGAGCGAGCTGCGGGTCGCCAACCGCGAGCGGCTCGTGCGGCTGCTGCGCGTGGAGGGGCCGATGACGCAGGCGGCGCTGGCGCGGGCGAGCGGGCTGTCGCCCGCGACCGTGTCGAGCATCGTGCGCGAGCTGCGCGAGACCGGTCGCGTCGCCCCGCCGGCGGGCGACGGCGGGCGCGGCGCGCTCGTGTCGCTCGACCCGGGCGCGGGCGTCGCGGTCGGCATCGACTTCGGCCACTCGCACGTCCGGGTGGCGGTCGCCGACCTGGCGCACACCGTGCTCGGCGAGGCGTCCGAGCCGCTCGACGTCGACCGCGCGGCGAGCGCCGGCGTCGCGCTCGCCGGGCGGCTGGTGCGGCGGCTGCTCGGCGAGGCCGGCGTCGAGCCCGCGCGGGTCGTCGGCGTGGGGATGGGCGTGCCCGGGCCGCTCGTCCGCGACGGCGGCGAGGTCGGCGACTCGTCGATCCTGCCCGGCTGGATCGGCAGCCGCCCGCGGGAGCTCATGGAGGCCGAGCTCGGCCTTCCGGTCCGGGTCGAGAACGACGCGAACCTCGGCGCGCTCGCCGAGACCGCGTGGGGCGCGGGCAAGGGCTGCGCGGACCTGCTGTACGTGAAGGTCGCGAGCGGCGTCGGCGCGGGGGTCATGGTCGGCGGGCGGCTGTTCCACGGTGCGCGCGGGACGGCGGGGGAGCTCGGGCACCTGACGATCGACGCCGCCGGGCCGGTGTGCCGCTGCGGCAACCGCGGGTGCGTGGAGGCGTTCGCGGGCGCGGACGCGATCCTCGATCCGCTGCGCCTGCGCCACGGGCCGGACCTGACCCTGCGGGCGGTCGTCGAGCGCGCGCTCGCCGGCGACCAGGGCTGCCGCCGGGTGATCGCCGACGCGGGGCGCGCGCTCGGCGTCGCGATCGCCGGCGCGTGCAACCTGCTCGCGCCGGAGCGGGTGGTCGTGGGGGGCGAGCTCGCGCAGGCGGGCGACGTGCTGCTCGCCCGGGTGCGGTCGGCGTTCCGCGCGGCGGCGCTCGGAGCGGTGCGCGACACCGAGGTGCTCGGCGGGGTCCTGGGGGAGCGGGCCGAGGTGCTCGGAGCGGTGGCGCTCGTGCTGCGCGAGTCCGAGCGGTTCGTCGCCGGGCCGGCGGTGCCGGCCTGACGCGGTCACCCGCTCGTGTGCGGCGGCGGGCGGAGGGTCACGAGCCACGCGGAGAACCGCCGCACAGTCGTGACGAACGCGTGCTGATCCGTGCGTCGCTGCCCGGGAGGGTGCCGGTGTGGCCACCGTCGAGTACACCGCGCTCGCGTTCGTCGTCTCCGCCGCGCTGGCGGTCGCCGGCGGCGCCGTCGGCGCCGGGTCGGAGGCGATCCCGGCCGCGGTCGGGGCCGAGCTGCGCAAGGCGTACTGCCTCGTCGCGGGCGGCGACTGCCTCGGCCGGCACGGGCCGCGCCCGTGCGTGGTCGGCTCGCGCCTGCGCTCGCGCCAGACCACGGTCGCGATCGCGATGGTCCGCCTGCGCGACGGCCGTACCGTCCTGCGCGAGGTGCTGTCCGACGGCCGCGTGCGCGTGACGGTCGCCCAGGGCACCGGGGCGGGCGTGGCGGGCGAGCTGGGGATCGAGCTCGGCATCGGCGGGCGTGACGTGAAGGCCGGCGTGGAGGTCGGCGGCGGTGCGGACGCCGGGTTCGAGCGGACGTTCCTCGCGCCCGACGGGCCGGCGGCCGACCGGCTCATCGCGCGCCTGGACGACGACGACGCGCCCGTGGGCGGCGCGGTCACCGGGATCGTCGGCTTCGTCCGCGGCCGTGGCGCAGCCGCGGGGGAGGCGTCGCGGACCGTGACGTTCGGCGCCCGCGCGCAGGCGGAGGTCGGGCTGCGGGCGCTCGGGCTCGGGCCCCGGGCACGGGCATGGCGCGGCATGGTCACCGGGATCCGGCTCGAGCACGCGAGCGGCGACCGGACGCTGCTCCTGCGCCTGCCGCGCGAAGCGGGCGCGGAGCTGGCGGCGGGCGTCGCGGGGCTCGACGGCGCCGTCACGCTCTCGCGCGAGGCCGAGCTGACGCTCGCGCGCGACGGCACGCCGGCGGAGCTCGTCGTGCGCGTGCGGGGCGAGGCGCGCGGAGAGGCCGAGCTGCCGGGCGTGCACGTCCAGGGCGGCGACCTGCGCGAGGCCGAGGCGCGGCTCGACCTCGCCGACCCCGTCGTCCGCGAGCTCGCCGGGCGGCTGGCGGGCGGCGACCTCGGCGCGATCCGCGCGCTCGCCGGGCGCGTTGCCGCGGGCGCGCGCGTCGACGTGCGCCACTACACGACCAGGCGCGACGGCTCGGAGAAGGGCGCGATGGCCAAGGCGGGCGTCGCGCTGGGCGCCGAGCACGCGACCGCGACCGAGACCGCCCGGCTCGTCTCCGCCCACGGCCGTGAGCCCGGGCGGGGCTGGTCGGAGCGGCTCGACTGCACGATGGCGAGCTGATGCGGCGGTCCGGCCCGCCGTCCACCCGGCATGCGAACATGTGTTCGTGCCCTACGTCGAGCTCCACGCGCACTCGGCCTTCTCGTTCCTCGACGGCGCCTCGCTGCCCGAGGAGCTCGCCGGCGCAGCGGCGCGGCTCGGGTACGAGGCGTTCGCGCTCACGGACCACAACGGGGTCTACGGCTCGATGGAGTTCGCGCAGGCCGCGAAGGCGCTCGGGGTCCGGGCGATCCACGGGGCGGAGGTCGACGTGATCGACCGGCCGTGGCGGCGCCCCGACCACCGCTCGCCGACCGCCGACCTGCGCGGCGATCCCGAGGCGCCCGTGGCGCGGCACGTGACGCTGCTCGTCCGCGACGCGACCGGCTGGGCGAACCTGTGCCGGCTGCTCACCGCCGCGCATGCGCACACGCGCCCGCCGCAGGGCGGGCCGATCGTCGACGCGCCGCGGGTGACGCTCGACCAGCTCGAGCAGCACGCCGAGGGGCTCGTGTGCCTCAGCGGCTGCGCGACGTCGGGCATCCGTGACGAGCCGACGATGCGTCGGCTGCTGGCGGCGTTCGGGCGCGACGCGTTCCGGGTCGAGCTGCAGCGGCCGTTCCAGCGCCACGACCGCGCGCTGAACCGCGGTCTGGCCGCGCTGGCCGACCGGCTCGGCGTCCCGTGCGTGGCGACCGGCAACGTCCACGCGCACACGCGCGAGCGCGCCCGCCTGCAGGACGCGTTCGTCGCGATCCGCGAGCACACGACGCTCGACGCGTCCGAGCCGCTGCGCCGCGGCAACCACGCCCACGTCCTCGCGTCCCCCGAGGCGATGGCCGCCCGGTTCGCCGACCACCCCGACGCGGTGGCCGAGACGGCGCGGCTCGCCGAGACGCTGACGTTCGACCTCACCAGCGACCTCGGCTACCGCTACCCGGGCGCCGAGGACGAGGAGGCCGACCGCAAGCTGGCCGCGATCTGCCACGCCCGGTTCGACGACCGCTACCCGGTCGGCAACCCGCACCGCGACGAGGCGGCCGCGCGCCTGCAGACGGAGCTGAGGCTCATCGCCGACCTCGGGCTGTCGGGGTTCTTCAACCTCCACCACGAGCTGCTCGAGCTCGCGCGCGAGGTCGCCTGCGAGGTGCGCGGGCCGTCGACCGCCCGGCAGGTCCTGCCGCCCGGGCGCGGGCGCGGCTCCAGCGTGTCGTCGATCGTCTGCTACCTCACCGGCCTCTCGCACGTCGACCCGGTGAAGAACGACCTGCTGCTCGGGCGCTTCCTCAACGAGGAGATCACGTCGCTGCCCGACATCGACCTCGACTTCCCGCGCGACGTGCGCGAGGTGCTGCTGCCGCGCGTGCACGAGCGCTACGGGCGCGACCGCTCCGCGCTCGTCGCCGCGTTCCCGACCTACCGGTCGCGGGGCGCGATCCGGGAGATCGGCAAGGCGCTCGGGCTGCCGCCGGGGGAGATCGAGCGCGTCGCGCGCGGGTCGGAGGCCTGGGGCGGCCAGGTCGGCAAGGACATCGACATCGCGCTCGGCGAGGGCAGGCGCCGGAGCGGCCGCTGGGCGTGGCTCGACCGGCTCGCCGCCGAGGCGCAGGGCCTGCCGCGCCACCTCAGCCAGCACTCGGGCGGGATGATCGTCGCCACCCGGCCGCTCGTGGACTGCTGCCCGGTCGTCCCCGCGGCGATGGAGGGGCGGCAGATGGTCCACTGGGACAAGGACTCGTGCTCGGACGCGGGCTTCCTGAAGATCGACCTGCTCGGGCTCGGGATGCTCTCGGCGGTCGAGCGCTGCGTCGACCTCGTCGCCAGGCGCACGGGGGAGACCATCGACCTGTCGCGGATCCCGTACGACGACCCCGAGACGTTCAGGTCGATCCAGGCCGCCGACACCACCGGCGTGTTCCAGATCGAGAGCCGCGCGCAGATGGCGTCGCTGCTGCGCACCCGGCCCGAGACGCTCGAAGAGCTCACGATCCAGGTCGCGATCGTCCGGCCCGGCCCGATCCAGGGCGGCGCGGTCAACCCGTACATCGAGCGGCGCCAGCGACTGCGCGAGGACCCGTCGTACGTCGTCCCCTACGAGCACCCGTCGCTCGAGCCGGTCCTGAAGGAGACGCTCGGCGCGATCATCTTCCAGGACCAGGTGATCGAGGTCGCGATGGCGTTCGCCGGCTTCTCACCCGGCGAGGCGGAGGGGCTGCGACGGGCGATGAGCCGCAAGCGCTCGGAGGCGGCGATCATGGCCCACCACGACCGCTTCGTCGAGGGCGCGCAGCAGACCCACCCGGACGTCACGCCCGAGCTCGCCGAGCGGGTGTGGAACATGGTCGTCGGGTTCTCGGGCTTCGGCTTCCCCAAGGCGCACGGCGCGGCGTTCGGGCTGCTGGCCTATCAGTCGGCATGGCTGCGGGTGCACCGGCCGCTGGAGTTCCTCTGCGCGCTGCTCGACGAACAGCCGATGGGCTTCTATCCCTCCGACGCGCTGATCCACGAGGCCCAGCGCCGCGGGCTGGAGGTGCGCCCGCCCGACATCCGCCACAGCGACGTCGCGTCGACGATCGAGGAGCACGACCCCGACGGTCCCGAGGGACCGCCGCGTCCCGCCGTGCGGGTCGGGCTGGGGTACGTCCTCGGCGTGCGGCGCGAGGAGGTCGAGGCGCTCGTCGCCGCGCGCGAGGAGGGCGGGCCGTTCCGCTCGCTCGAGGACCTCGCCTCGCGGGCGGGCGCCGGGCGGTCGGCGCTCGACAAGCTCGCGTGGTCCGGGGCGTGCGACGGGCTGGCCGGCGACCGGCGGACGGCGCTGTGGCAGCTCGGCGTCACCGCGCCCGGCCGGCGGGTGGACGGGGACGCGACGCAGCTCGCGCTGCCGCTCGGGCTGCCGGCGCCGCCGCGTCTGCGGGCGCTGGGCGAGTGGGACGAGATGATCGCCGACTACGGGACGACCGGGATCAGCGTCCACCGCCACCCGATCGGGCTGCTACGTGAGGCGCTCTCCGGGCAGGGCGCGGTCTCCAGCGCCGACCTGCAGCGGATCGGGCACGGCCGGCCGGTACGGATCGGCGGCCTGGTCGTCGCGCGCCAGCGGCCCGCGACCGCGAACGGGATCACGTTCATGCTGCTCGAGGACGAGCACGGGACCGTGAACCTCGTCGTGCCGCCGGAGGTGTACGAGCGCGACCGGCTCGCGGTGCGCTCCGAGCCCCTGGTCATCTGCGAGGGCAAGGTCGAGAAGTACGCGTCGGGCGGCGGCGCGATCAACGTCGTCGTGCGGCGCGTCGCCGGCCTCGACGAGCCGGGCCGGCTCGTGGCCGAGGTCGCCGAGCTCGCCCGCGCGCGCGAGGGCGCCGCCGGCCTCGCGGAGGGCGAGCGCTTCCCGGAGGAGCGGCCCCGGGTCGCGGCGGCCGGCGGCGGCGGGGACTTCCGCGCGGTCGCGCCGCCGGTCATGTCGTTCACCCAGGGACGCAGCCGGTGACCGGGAACCCGTGGACGGCGACCCGCGCCGCCTGTGGACCGCGACGGCGCCGCCCGTGGCCCGCGACCGGGCCGCCGTGGCCCGCGACCGGTGCCGCTACGGACCGCGACCGGTGCCGCTGCGGACCGCGACCGGTGCCGCTGCGGACCGCACCGCTGCGCCTGTCGACCGCCGTGGGGGCGCCGTCGGCTGACCGTCTCGGGGCACCGTGACGGTCGGGCCGTGTAGATTCGCGGGCCGTGTCGACCTTCCTGTTCGTTCTGCTCTTCATCGTGCTCGGCGTCGGCGTCGTCCTGGTGGCGATGCGCAGCGGCAGCCGCGGGCCGGTCCTCGACCCGAACCGCAAGGGCGCGCGGCGCCTGGTCATGGTGGGCACGGCGCTGACCGTCGTGATCTTCCTGCTGGCGATCCCGATCGCCGTCGCCATCGACAACAGCGACATCGACGAGAAGGCCGGGCCGGTGAAGCTCACCGCCCAGGAGCGGGAGGGCCGCCAGATCTTCAACCGGTCGTGCGTGCAGTGCCACGCGCTCGGCGCGTCGGGTGCCGTGCAGCTCGTGGGGCCGGACCTCGACGAGCTCCGCCCGCCGAAGGAGCTCGTCCTGGACGCGATCGAGAAGGGGCGTGCGGGCGGCCAGGGCCAGATGCCCGCCCAGCTCGTGACCGGGCCCGACGCCGAGGCGGTCGCCGCCTACGTGGCCAAGGTCGCCGGCCGCGACGAGCAGCCGTAGGGCCGCCGGTTCCGTCCGGAGCGCCTAGCAACATCCCGCACGTTGCAGGGATCCATAACTTCGACGTGTTTGCAGGAGTTTCGGGCGGTGCTACATTGCGCCGCGTCAAGCCGCTGAGTTCCGATCATGCCCTGGTCGGAAGCGGGGGACCCACTGTTGGGGCGAATCGAGGCCCTCGTCAGAGGACCGAGTAGCGCTGCTCTTTCTGCGCGAGCCCGTCAGCTAACCCCGTAAGCACAACGAAAGAGGACACCGACCACCGCATGAGCGATCCGGCCGCCCCCTGGTGGGCCGAGGTACAGCACCTCCGGCCGCGCGAGGACGCACCGTCCGACACGCACCCTGCGCCGCGCACGCCGTCGCGCCGCTTCCGGCGGGCCGAGCAGCAGCCCGACGCCGCGATCGCGACGCTCGAGCACGAGGTGGCCGACGTCCTCGCCGGTGTCGACACCGGCTGGGCCGACCGTGGCCGCGACCACGCGCCGTGGGACGAGCCCGCCGGGCGCGAGGACGCCGCCGCCTGGGACGAGCCCGCCGGCCGCGAGGCCGCCGCGGTCTGGGACGAGCCCGCCGGCCGCGGCGACGTCCCGGTCTGGGACGAGGCGGCCGACACGTGGGACGAGCCCGCCGCGGCCTCGCCCGAGACGCCCGTGTGGGACGACTCGCTCGAGGAGGCCATCGCCCGCGCGCCGTCGTGGACCGACGACGAGGCGTGGCTGCTCCCCAAGGGCGCCGACCGGATCGAGAACGGCCGCCGGACGATCGAGATCCGCGGCCAGGTCGGCCGCGTCCACGGCTTCGACCGCACCGCCGACGCCGCCCCCGCCGGGCGTGGGGCGACCGGCGCCCGCCGGCCTGCGCGCCGCCCGTCCGAGCGCTTCGAGCGCCGTCCCGACCGGGTCGCGATGTGGGCGTTCCTGCTCGGCGTGCTCCTCATCCTCGTCGCGATGTTCAGCAAGCCCGGCGACGCCGACGCCGCGGTCCACGCCGCCGCCGGCCAGCCCGCCGCCCAGGTGCTCGTCGTGGGCGACGCGCCCGCGGCTCCCGCCCGCGCCGGCGCCTGACCGCAGCCCGCGCCGCCCGGGGCGCCGACCGTGGACGGGTGTCCGCCTGAAGCGGGCGCTCTCCGGCGTCCACCGCGCCGCCGGCCTCGGCCCACCTCTGCGCGCGCCCGTAAGACCTGTGCGCGAACGTACACTTACGAAAGGTAAGTTCGTTCTCCGAGGCGCACGCGATGGCCACCCACATCAGCCGGTTCCACATCCACGACGAGCTCTCCGCACCCCAGGGCTCGCTGCCGATCCTGCGGGGCGCGCTCGGCGGCGGCGGGCAGCTCCCCAACATCATCGGCGTGCTCGCGGGCGCACCCGCCGCACTGCGGGCCTACGCGCGGATGCGCAGCGAGCTGCGCAGCGGCCGGCTGCGGCGAGCGACCGCCGAGCGGATCGCGCTCGCCGTCGCCGCGCACTTCCACGCCGACGCCAGTCTCGCGCTGCACCGCCGCAGCGCGCGCAACGCCGGCCTCGGCCTCGACGACATCGCGCTCGCGACCGAATGGGACGCCCGCGACCCCCGCGAGGCGGTGCTGCTGCGCTACCTGCGCGCCGCCCTCGTCGACCGCGACGTCCCGCTCCGCCTGCACGAGGAGGTGCTCGAGGCGGGCTGGAGCGAGGAGGAGATGCTCGAGGCGCTCGCGCTCGTCGCGCAGGAGTCGCTCACCGCGCTCGTCGACCTCGCGGGCGACGTGCCGGTGGACGGCTCGACCGAGGAGTCCCGGCGGCTGCGTGCAGCCTGACCGGCCCGATCGTTGCTGTCCGCACTACCACCGCGCGGTCGAGCTCATCGGCCGCCGGTGGACCGGCGCGATCGTCGCGGTGCTGCTCGACGCGCGCGGCCCGCTGCGCTTCAGCGCGATCGCCGACGCGGTCCCCGACATCAGCGACCGGCTGCTGACCGAGCGCCTGAAGGAGCTCGGCGAGGCGGGGATCGTCGTGCGCGGCGACGACGGGTACGCGCTGACCCCCCAGGGCCGCGACCTCGAGCCCGCCGTGCGCGCGCTGCAGGCCTGGGCGCGGCGCTGGATCGCCCCGGTGTAGAGGCGCGGAGGCGCAATCCGGCCACCGGGGCCAAGGCGCCGCCCCGCCGGGATGCATACTGTGCCCGTCTATGCCAGCCGATCGCCCGCGCACCGCCGACGACGTCCGAGCGCTCGTCGAGGAGCGGAACATCCGCTTCATCCGCTTCTGGTTCACGGACATCCTCGGTCAGCTCAAGTCGTTCGGCGTCGGTCGCGAGAAGCTCGACGAGGCCCTCGAGCACGGCGTGTCGTTCGACGGCTCGTCGATCACCGGGTTCAACCCGGTCGAGGAGTCCGACATGGTCGCGATGCCCGACCCCGAGACGTTCGCGGTCCTGCCGTGGCGCCCCGACGAGCAGGGCGTCGCGCGCATGTTCTGCGACATCCGCACGCCCGAGGGCACGCCGTACGAGGGCGACCCGCGCCACGTGCTGCGCCGCGCGCTGCAGCGCATGGAGGCGATGGACTTCGACGGCTTCAAGGTCGGCGTCGAGCCCGAGTACTTCCTGTTCCGCGACCGTCACGGCACCAAGCCGCTCGACGAGGGCGGCTACTTCGACCTGACGACCCTCGACGCCGGCACCGACGTGCGCCGCGAGACCGTGCTCGCGCTCGAGCAGCTCGGCATCCAGGTCGAGACGTCCCACCACGAGGGCGGGCCCAGCCAGCACGAGATCGCGCTCCGCGCCAGCCACGCGCTCAAGGCCGCCGACGACGTCATGACCTACCGGATCACGGTCAAGGAGTACGCGATCCACGAGGGCTGGCACGCGACGTTCATGCCCAAGCCGCTCGAGGGCGAGAACGGCTCGGGCATGCACACCCACCTGCAGCTCACCCGCGGCGGCGTCGACGCGTTCACCGACGAGAACGACGCGTACGGGCTCAGCGCGGTGGGGCGCGGGTTCATCGCCGGCCAGCTCCGCCACGCCCGCGAGCTGTCGGCGATCTTCGCCCAGTGGGTGAACTCGTACAAGCGGCTCGTGCCGGGCTTCGAGGCGCCGGTCTACGTCGCGTGGAGCCGGCGCAACCGCTCGGCGCTCGTCCGCGTGCCGCCGCGCGCGTCGCACATGGAGCTGCGCTGCCCGGACCCGGCGTGCAACCCGTACCTGACGTTCGCGGTGCTCCTGCAGGCGGGGCTCGAGGGCATCGAGAAGGGCTACGAGCTGCCCGAGCCGATGGAGAAGAACCTCTACCACCTGTCGCCCGACGACCGCCGCCGCCTGGGGATCGAGCAGCTCCCGGAGACGCTCGGCGAGGCGGTCGAGATCGCGAGCGAGTCCGAGCTGGTGCTGCGCACGCTCGGCGAGCACATGTTCAACCGCTTCATCGAGATCAAGCGCCAGGAGTGGGAGGACTACCGCGTGCAGGTCACCCGATGGGAGCTGGACCGGTACCTGCCCGTCCTGTAGCCCTCCGCGCGGCGGTCGCCGCGGCCGTCGCCCTGGCGGTCGCGCTCGCGGTGCCCGGCGCGGCGAGCGCCGCCGACCCGGGCCGCTGGCGCCTGGCCAAGGCCTCGCCGGTGCCGCTCGCCTACAACCAGGGCCTGACCGCGACCGCGTCGGGCGCGTTCACCTTCACGAGCAACACCGGCCTGTTCGCGACCACGCGGACGCTGCGCGAGCGGCGCGTGGTCGCGGTCGCGATCCCGCCCGACGTCCAGGCCGCCGAGGGCTACGACCACATCGGCGACCCGACCTACGACCGTGCCGAGGGCGGCCGCCTGCTCCTGCCGCTCGAGTGCTACTCGATCGAGCGCGGCAACCACTGCGGCACCGGCGCGATCGGGGTGGCCGACCCGGCGACCCTGCGCTGGCGCTACTACGTCAAGCTCGACCCGCGCGACATCAAGAAGGCGATGTGGGCCGAGGTCTCGCCCGACGGCCGCTCGCTGTGGACCCAGTCGGGCAGCGTGCTGCTGCGGTACGCGATGCGCGACGTGCGCCGGGCGAACGCGGCGCCGACCGGCAAGCTCCTGCGCCCGGTCCAGCGCCTGCGCGGCGCGCTGCCGCCCGGGCAGATGACCGGCGCCGCGTTCAGCGGCCGGCGGCTGCTCGTCGCCACGCAGCCCGGCCCGATGCAGGTGTGGTCGATCGACCTGCGCACCGGGAAGCGGCGGCTGGAGATCGAGCGGCGCATCCGCGGCGAGTCCGAAGGGCTGGCGGTCACGCGCGCGCTCGGCGGGACGCTGCACTGGCTCGTCGCGCCGTTCGACCCCGAGGGCCGCCCGCCCACCTACGGGCCCGGCCGCGGTGTGCTGTTGACGTTCCGCCGCCGGCGCTGACAGGCTGAGCGGGGTGACCGCTCAGGTGACCCTGCGGATGGGTTTTCGCTCCGCCGCGTGGGCGGGTACACGCGGGGACGTGCCCGGTGAAGGGGAGCTCTTCGCACCGACCCTCGACGAGCACCGGCCGCGCGACTGGGCGACCCGGCTGCCGTGGCGCCTGTCGTCGCAGGTGTACGTCGGCATCCTCGGTGGCCCGCTCGCGGTGGGCGTCATCGCCGTGCTGAACGCCCGGCGGCTCGGGATGGCGCGCGGCGCCCGACGCCTCGTCGCGGCGATCGCGGCGGCGGGGACGATCCTCGCGATCGTGGCCGCGGCGCTCGTCCCCGGCGACGCGCCCCGGCTGCTCATCCAGCTCGGCGGCGCGCTGACGTACGCCGCGCTGCACCGCGTCCAGCGCGCCCCGGACCGCATCCACACCACGTTCTCGCCGCACGACGATCCCGCGCAGGACTACGCGAGCCTGTGGGTCCCGGGGATCGCGGCGGTCGCCGCCGGGCTGGTCGTCCAGCTCGGCCTGGTCGCGCTGGTGGAGGCGCTCGCGTGAGCGGATCGGCCGCGTCCGCCGCCCACGCGCGCGAGCTCGCGCGCCACTACCTCGAGGTGGCCCAGCCCGCCCGCGCGCTCGACGCGCTCGCCCGGGCCGGTGGCGCCGACCCCGACGACCCGGACGTGTGGGCGCTGCGCGGGTGGGCGCTCGTCGACCTCGACCGGCCGGCGGAGGCGGCCCGGGCCGCGCGCGACGCGCTCGAGCGCTGGCCGGAGGACGTCGACTTCCTGCGCCTGCTGGCGGTCGCCGAGAGCCAGCGCGACCACCTCGCCGAGGCCGAGGCGGCGGTCCTCGCCGCGCTGCGCCTCGAGCCCGGCGACCCGCATCTGCTGGGCGCGTACGCGGACGCGCTCATGCGCGGCGGGCAGCTCGCCAAGGCCGAGGCGGTGCTCGGGCTCGCGGCGCGTGCCGAGCCCGACGACGCGCTCGTCCTGCGCCTGCGGCTCAACCTCGCGTGGCTGCGCCGGGACGGCCGCGCCGCCCGCGAGCTGGCCGAGCGGCTGCTCGCCCGCGACGCCGACGACCCGCAGGCGCACGCGATGCTCGGTGCGCTCGACCTCGAGCGCGGCCGGGTCCGGCGCGCCGAGACGCGCCTGGCGACCGCCGTCCGCCACGACCCGTCGGCGAGCAGCGTCGCGGGGGCAGCCCGCGCGGCCGCGCTCCTGCGCCGGCCGGCCTACTGGCCGCTGCTGCCGTTCGAGCGCTTCGGCGTCCTCGCCACCTGGATCGCCGCGGTCGCGCTGATCGGCGGCCTGCGCGTCGCCGGGCTCGCGACCGCGTCGGTCGTCGTCGCGGTCGTCTGGCTCGTCCTGTGCGCCTACACGTGGATCGCCGCTCCGGCGCTCGCGCGGCGGGCGGGGGCGCCGCGATGAACGAGCAGCGGCTGGACGGCCTGCGCGCGGCGGTCGAGCTGTCGCCCGACAACCACGGCCTGCGGCTCGTGCTCGCCGAGGCGCTGCGCGACGCCGGCCACGACGAGGAGGCGCTCGACCACCTCGGCGTGCTGGTCGAGCGGGGCGCGATCCCCGACGACGAGCTCGTCCCGACCGGCGCGCTGGCGTTGCGGCTCGGGCGCCTGCATCTCGCGGCGCGCTGCCTGGAGACCGCGCGGGCGCACGGGGTGATCGACGGCATCGCGCCGCTGCGGCGCGACCTGGAGGAGGCCCTCACCGACGGCACGGTCGGCGGGCGCAGCGTCGAGGCGCCCACGCCGCCGGAGCCCGGCGACCTCGAGGAGTCCCCGGCGGCGCCGGTGCCCGCCGCCGAGCAGGCGGCGTTCGCCGACGTCGGCGGGCTCGACGACGTCAAGGCGACGATCCACCGCACGATCGTCCTGCCGTTCCAGCGGCCCGACCTGTACGAGCGGTACGGGCGCCGCGCCGGGGGCAGCGTGCTCCTCTACGGCCCGCCGGGCTGCGGCAAGACGCTGCTCGCGCGCGCGACCGCCGGCGAGTGCGGCCTGCCGTTCCTCAACCTCCGCATCGAGGACGTCCTCGACCCGTACATCGGGGTCAGCGAGGCGAACCTGCACGCCGCGTTCGAGGCCGCGCGCGCGAGCACGCCGTGCGTGCTGTTCCTCGACGAGCTCGACGCCGTCGCCTACGCGCGGCGCAAGCAGCAGGGGTCGGGCGCCCGCGCCCTCGTCGACCAGCTCCTCCAGGAGCTCGACGCGATCGGGGCCGACAACCGCTGGCTGCTCGTCCTCGCGGCGACAAACGCGCCGTGGGACGTCGACGACGCGCTCAAGCGCCCGGGCCGGTTCGACCGGATGATCTTCGTCCCGCCCCCGGACCGGGCGGCGCGGGAGCGCATCCTCGCGCTGCACCTCGACGGGCCGCCGACGGCGTCCGACGTCGACCTCGCTGCGCTCGCCGCCGCGACCCCGCTGTTCAGCGGCGCCGACCTGCGCCATCTGACCGAGCGCGCCGTCGACCTGGCGATCGAGGAGACGCTGCGCGACGGAGGCGACGTGCCGGTCGCCCGGCGCCACCTGGAGGCGGCGCGCGACGCCCTGGCGCCCACGACGCTCGACTGGCTCGCGACGGCGCGCAACTACGTCGAGTTCGCCAACGCCTCGGGCCGCTACGACGACGTGCGCGCGTACCTGGCCTCGCCGGAGGCCCGCGCCGCGGCGCGCCGGTGAGCGTTCCGTGACCAAACCGCACACCTGTCCAGTGCTCGACACACCACTTGACTGGTTGTCATCTCCTGCCGAATCTCCGGCCATGGACGGGGGGAGCCACGAACACCGCCTCGAGCTGGACGAGGCGCAGATCTGCCGCGACTGCGGCACGGACCTGCCGGCGGGGACGCAGGTGAGCGTCCGGCCCGCGGACGGGTCGGTCGCCTGCCTGGCATGCGCGGCCGTCACCGGCACGATGCCGCCGGTGCCCGACCTGCGGCCGGCGCGGCCGTGGCCGGCGCCGGGCCGGGGCCGGGGCACGCTGCGACGGTCTTTGCGCCTGCGCTGACCGGGGTCGGCGGCGACGCTACGCCACCGGCGCCGGCTCCTCGAGCTGCGGGTCCGGCGGCGGCGGTCCGGGCGCCCGGTCCTCGCGGGCCAGGCGCGACGGCCACCACACCCGGGGCCCGATGTCGAAGACGAGCGCCGGGACGAGGATCGACCGGACGATGAACGTGTCGAGCAGGACGCCGAACGCGATCACGAACCCGATCTCGGTCAGGAACGTGAGCGGCAGCACCGCGAGGACCGCGAACGTGCCCGCAAGGACGATGCCCGCCGACGTGATCACCCCGCCGGTCACCGCCAGGCCGCGCAGCATCCCGTCGCGCGTGCCGTGCACGAGCGTCTCCTCGCGCACGCGCGCCATGAGGAAGATGTTGTAGTCGACCCCCAGCGCGACGAGGAAGATGAACGCGAACAGCGGGATCGACGGGTCGCTGCCCGGGAACCCGAAGATCACGTCGAACACCACCGACCCGACGCCGAGCGCGGCGAGGAACGACATGACGACGGTCGCGATGAGCAGCACCGGCGCCAGCAGCGACCGCAGCAGCCCGATGAGGATGAGGAACACGATCGCCAGCACGATCGGGATGAGCAGCAGCGTGTCGTCGAGCGACGCCTCGCGCAGGTCGTGCTCGATCGCGGTCGGCCCGCCGACGACCGCCCCGGGCTCGGCCTCCCGCACCGCGGCGCGCAGCTCGGGCACGATCTCGAACGCCTCCCGCGAGTAGGGGTCCACCTCGAGGAACGCGGCGAGCTGGACGCCCTGCGGCCCGCTCGCGACCGGCTCGGGGTCGACGGCGGCGACGCCGTCGACGCCGCGCGCGGCCTCCACGACCGCCGCCACGTTCTCGGCGTCGGGCAGGACGATGTCGGTCGGCGCGGCCTGGCCGTCGGGGAACGCCTGCGCGATGAGCTCCTGGCCCTCGATCGACTCGACCGAGTCGCGGAACGAGTTGCTCTGCGTCAGGCCGGTCGAGAAGTTCAGCAGGCCGAGCGCCATGACCACGAGCAGCGCCAGGCCGCCCGCGCCGATGAGGCGCGGGTGCGCGGCGACGCGCTCGCCGACACGGCGCCACAGCCCGTGCGTCTCGTCGACGGCCTCCTCGCGGCGGCGCAGGCGCGCCAGCATGCCGTCCCCGGCGTGGTCGGGCGCGTGCTCGGGGCCGTACGGCACGAACGGCCAGAACGGCCGGCGGCCGACGATCGTCAGCAGCGCGGGCAGGAACGTGAGCATCACGACGAGCGCGATGCCGATGCCCATCGCGCCGATCGGCCCGAGCCCGGACGTGCCGTTGACCTTCGCGAGCATGAGCGCGAGCAGGGCGGCCATGACGGTCAGGCCCGACGCGAAGATCGCCGGGCCGGCCCGCCGCAGCGCGAGCTGCATCGCCTCGTGCTTGTCCTCGTGGCGGTGCAGCTCCTCGCGGTAGCGCGCGACGAGCAGCAGCGCGTAGTCGGTGCCCGCGCCGATGACGAGCACCGACAGGATCGCCGACGACTGCCCGTTGACGGTGACGTCGAGCTCGGTGATCGCGTAGCCGAGGCCGCGGGCGGCGAGCTCGGCCACGATCACCGCGAGGATCGGGAAGAACCAGAAGACCGGGCTGCGGTAGATGAGGATGAGCAGGATCACCACGAGCGTCAGCGCGGCGAGCACGAGCGTCCCGTTGATCCCCTCGAAGACCTTGATCGCGTCGGCGGAGATGCCTGCGGGCCCGGTGACCTTGACCTGCAGGCCGTCGTCGCGGTCCTCGCTGACGAGCTCGCGGTAGCGGTCGACCGGGTCGAGGATCGTCGCGCTGTCGCCGGTGTCGGTGGCGCTGATGACGTTGCCGATCAGCGCGGTCGTGCCGTCCTCGGAGAGCTGGAACGGCGTCGCGGCGTTCGCGTCCTCCGGGTTGCCGAACGGGGTGGTGTTGTCGAACTCGCGGGTGGCGCGGTTGAGCTTCTCGAGGTCGGCGCGGATCGCCGCCTGGTCCTGCTCGGTGAGCCCGCCGTCGCGCCGGTAGACGATCACGGTCGGCGCGGTCTCGGCACCGGCGAGCGCCTCGGTCACGTCGAGCGCCTTCGTCGATTCCGCGTCGCCCGGCAGGAACGAGCGCGACTCGTTTTCCTCGGCGTCGGCGAACTTCCCGGGCAGATCGGTGCCGACGACGCCGGCGAGCACGGCGATCCAGGCGAGGAACACGACCCATTTGCCTCGTCGTGAGGCCGAGAAGGTGAGTACCCGCTGCATTCCCCGACTGTACGGAACGAAGCGGATCGGCTGTTCTCAATCTGCGAAGGTCGGCAGCATCCGAGGCGATCACGTCGCGAGCATCTCGCGCAGCGCGTCCGGCGTCGTGACCGGCTGCCGGCACGCGAACTGCTCGCAGACATAGGCCGTCGGCTGCTCGTCGACCGGCGCGCGGCCCTCGAGCAGCGGCACGGCGCTCTCGCCCTCGCCAGGGCCGCCGGCGAGCACGACCCGCGGCCGCCGCGGCGTGCGGACGACGCGAGCGAGCTCGGTCAGGTCGTCGCCGACGAGCGCCACCTCGCGGACCGGGTTCAGGTGGAAGTCGAGCGCCTGGAGCAGATGGCCGAACGCGGTCGGGTGGCGCGGGGCGAGCTCGTGCAGGAGGAGCAGGTGGCCCTCGGCGGCCTGCTCGTAGCGCTGCTCGCCGGTGAGCGCGGCGAGCCGCAGCAGCCCCAGCGCCGCGCTCGACCCGCCGGACGGGATCGGCGCGTCCTCGAGGTCCTTGCGCCGCGCGACGAGCTGCTCGTGGTCGTCGGAGGTCGTGAAGAACCCGCCGCGCTCGCGGTCGGCGAAGCGGTCGATGACCGTGTCGGCGAGCGCGCGGGCCTCGACGAACCAGCGCTCCTCGAACGTCGCCTCGTAGAGCGCGAGCAGCGCCTCGAGCAGGAACGCGTGGTCCTCCAGGTAGGCGTTGAGCTTCGCCCGGCCGTCGTTGAACGTGCGCAGCAGGCGCCCGTCGGCGTCGCGCATGCGCTCGAGCACGAACGCGGCCGCGCCCCGCGCGACGTCGAGCAGGTCGGCGCGCTCGAGCACCGCGCCGGCGTCGGCGAACGCCGCGATCGCGAGCGCGTTCCACGCCGCCAGGCGCTTGTCGTCGAGCCCCGGCCGCGTGCGGTGCGAGCGCGCCTCGTAGAGCCGGGCGCGGATCCGGTCGCGCTGGTCGGCCGGCGGCTCGGGCCCGCGGCCCTCGAGGACGTTCGCGCCCTCGAAGTTGCCCTGCTCGGTCGCTCCGAGCCACGCGATCGCCGCGTCGGCGTCGTCGCCGAGGACGTCGCGCAGCTCGGCGAGCGTCCACACGTAGAACCTGCCCTCGACGCCCTCGGAGTCGGCGTCGAGCGCGCTGTAGAACCCGCCTTCGGGCGCGCGCATCTCGCGCACCATCCACTCGAGCGTCTCCTCGCACGTGCGGCGCAGGCGCGCGTCGCCGGTGAGCTGGTAGCCGTGCAGGAACGCGCGGGCGAGCAGCGCGTTGTCGTAGAGCATCTTCTCGAAGTGCGGCACGGTCCACGTGCGGTCGACCGCGTAGCGCGCGAAGCCGCCGCCGACCTGGTCGTTGATGCCGCCGGTGCGCATCGCGTGCAGCGTCGTGGTCGACATGTGCGTCTCGCTGCGGCCGATGAGGAACTCGAGCACCGACGCCGGCGGGAACTTCGGCGCGCCGCCCCAGCCGCCCCATTCGGGGTCGAACTGGCGGCTGAGCGTCACCTCGGCGGTGTCGAGCGCGCGCGGGTCCATCGGCGCCCGCGACGGCGACAGCAGCGCGGCGCCCTGCAGGCGCTGGGCCATCCGCTCGCCCTGGGCGCGGATCTCGTCGCGGCGCTCGCGCCAGGCGTCGCTGACGGCGACGAGCACCTGCTGCCAGGACGGCATGCCCTGGCGCGGCTGCGGCGGGAAGTACGTGCCGCCGTAGAACGGCACCCCGTCGGGCGTCAGGAAGACGTTGAGCGGCCACCCGCCGTGGCCGGTCATCGCCTGGACCGCCTCCATGTAGAGCGCGTCGAGGTCGGGGCGCTCCTCGCGGTCGACCTTGACGCAGACGAACCGCGCGTTCATGAGCGCGGCGGTCGCCTCGTCCTCGAACGACTCGCGCTCCATGACGTGGCACCAGTGGCACGACGAGTAGCCGATCGAGACGAGCAGCGGCTTGTCCTCCTCGCGCGCGCGGCGCAGGGCCTCCTCGCCCCACGGCAGCCAGTCGACGGGGTTGTCCTTGTGCTGCAGGAGGTAGGGAGAGGTCTCGTGCTGGAGGGCGTTCACCGGACTCAGACCTCCATCGAGAGTACGGCTCCCGGCCAGTCGCCGACGGCGAACGACCCGGCGCGGTCAAAGCCGAGGCGCTCGTACTGCGCGGGCAGGCGCGGGTCGCCGGCCCAGCAGTCGACGCGCACGCGATCGACGCCCCGCGCGCGGGCGGCGCCGACGGCGTGGTCGATGAGCACCGCGCCGACGCCGCGCCCGCGCCACGCCGAGTGGGTGAGCAGGACGACGACGTAGACCTCGGGCCGGTCGGGCGCCGGCACGTAGTCCGGCGCGTCGCCGAGCACGATCGCGCCCGCGTCGGCGCCGGTGTCGCGGTCGACCGCGAAGGCCAGGCCGCCGCCGGCCGCCCAGGCCTCGACGCGCTCGACGCGGGCGGGGTTCTCGGAGAACGGCCGGTCGCCCCACTGGTCGGTGCGCCCGCGCGCGACCATCCACGCGATCGCGTCGTCGAACAGCGCGAGCAGCCGCGGCGCGTCGGACGCGCCGCCCGGGACGACGTCGAGCATGCCGCTCAGGCTCCGGCGCGCACGAGATCCGGCCACGCGAGCGGCATCCGGTCCGCCGAGCGGGCGACCGACGCCGACGACGCCCGCGGGACGAGGCGGATGCGCCGCCCGCCGAGCCGGCCGGTGATCCGCCCGTCGCGGCGGATCGTCAGCGATCCGCGGGCCGCGCGCCGGCCGCGTACGGTCAGGCGCGCGTTGCCCCGGTCGGGGAACCGCCCGCTCACGGTCACGCCGGGCACGACGACGACGTTGCGCAGCGTCACGCCGCTCTCGGACTCGGTGATCGTGCCGCCGCGCAGGCCGCCGAAGCGCCGGCGCGCGCCCTGGATCCGCTCGCCGAGCGCGTGGACGAGCACGTCCTCCTGCGTCCGCAGGACGGCGGTGACCGTCCGGCCGACCCGGCCGCGGATGCGCGCGGTGGTCGGCAGCGAGCCGAGGCTGAGCGCGGGGCGCGCGGTCGGCCTGACCGCGGGCTGGGCCGCCGGGCACGGGGTGACGCCGGTGCCGTTGAAGAAGCCGGCGATCGCGGCCTTGGCGCAGCCGGACGGGTCGGCGCCGAGCACCGAGTGGCCGACGTTCGGCACGGTGACGACGCGCGCCCCGGGGATGCGCGCTGCGACCGCGCGTGCGTCGGACGCGGGCGTGCGCAGGTCGGCGCTGCCGGCGAGCACGAGCGCCGGGACGGCCGGCAGCGGCGCGGGCTGCGTCGACGGCGCCGGCGTGGCGTTCGGCCAGGCCAGGCAGGTGCCGAGCAGCCCGGTGCTCGCGGCGGTCAGGCGCCCGAACGGCAGGAAGGTGTCGCCCGGCTCGCGCCGCAACGCGGCGACGGCGGCGTCCGCGCGCGCGTCCGCCGGCGCGGCGCGGTCCCACGGGAACGTGACGTCCTCGCACATCGTCGCCAGCCACAGCGCGGTGTTGATCCCGGGGTCGGTGGGGCGCTGCAGGGCCGGGGCGCCGCCGAGCGACGCGTAGCCCAGGCGGACGAGCGGCGTCCCGTCGCCGCGCACGGCGGCGCGGACCGCGCCGGGCAGCAGCGCGCGCCAGGCCGGGTTCAGGTCGCCGGCGACGAGCATCTCGTAGATGAGCTCGGGGCGCAGGCGCACGCTCTGGCGGCGGCCGGCCGGGGTGACGAGCGTTCCGCGGATGCTGCGGTCGCGCCGGACCAGGCGCCGGATGTCGGCGACCGGGCTCGGCGTCACCCCGCGGCAGCGGCGGCCGGAGCACAGCTCCCCGAGCACGGGCCGGACCGAGCGGAAGCTCGACCGCTGCAGCGGGTCGGGGCCGGTCTGCGGCACGACCGAGTCGAGCACGAGGCTCTCGACGCGGTCCGGGTAGCGGGCGGCGTAGTCGAGCGCGACCTTCGTGCCGTAGGAGATGCCATAGAAGGCGAGGCGCTCGTAGCCGGCGGCGACGCGCAGCGCCTCGATGTCGTCGACCGAGTCGAGCGTCCGGTAGAGCCCGCGGCGGGCCCCGAGCTCCCCGGCGCAGCCGCGCACGACCGACGCGGTCGAGGTGTTCGACTGCAGCGCGCTGCACTGCAGCGGGCCCGAGCGGCCGGTCCCGCGCTGGTCGAGGACGAGCAGGTCGCGGCGGTCGAGCCCGGTGGCCAGCGCGGTGGCGAACGACGCCGCGACGGGCGTCGCCGCCTGCCCGGGCCCGCCGGCGAGGGCGACGAGCGCGGTCGACGTCGGCTGCGGGGCGCGCAGCCGCCGGACGAACAGGTCGACCTGGCCGGGGACGGCGCCGGTCCGGTCGAGCGGCTGGGTGAGCGTGCCGCACTCGAACGCGGTGAAGCCCGCGTCGGTGCACGGCGCGAACCGGATCTGCGCCGACGCCGGCGGCGCGCCGGCCGCGAGCGCCACGCAGGCCGCGGCGAGGGCGAGGATGTGGCGGCGCATCGCCCCCACGGTACCCGGCCTCCGCGGGCGCCACGCCACGGCCCGGGGGAGTAGCCTCGGCGCATGCCGACGCCGCGCGAAGCCGTCGTCGCCTCGGGCGCACCCGAGGCCATCGGTCCCTACAGCCACGCCGTCAAGACCGGCGACCTGCTCTTCTGCTCCGGCCAGATCCCGCTCGACGCGTCGGGCGAGCTGGTCGGCGAGACGCCCGCCGAACAGGCCGAGCAGTGCCTGCGCAACCTGCAGGCGATCTGCGAGGCGGCGGGCACGTCGCTCGAGCGCGCCGTGCGCTGCACGGTCTATCTCGCGGACATCGCGAGCTTCGCCGAGGTCAACGAGGTCTACGGCCGCTTCTTCGACGCCGAGCCGCCCGCCCGGGTGGCGTTCGCGGTCGCCGGGCTGCCGAAGGGCGCGCTCGTCGAGATCGACGCGGTGGTGGCCCTCTAGCCGGGTCGGCGCGATGGCGACCCGCGCACCCGCCGGCCCGACGCTCGACGACATCCGCGCCGCGCGCGAGGCGATCGCGGGCGTCGCGCGGCGCACGCCGGTGCTGCCGTCGGCGACGCTGACCGAGCGGCTCGGCGCGCCGGTCGAGCTGAAGGCCGAGAACCTGCAGCGCACCGGCTCGTTCAAGGTCCGCGGCTCGGCGAACAAGGTGCGCCGGCTCGGTGACGGCTGCGCGGCCGGCGTCGTCGCCGCGTCGGCGGGCAACCACGCGATGGCGCTCGCCCACGCGGCGCGCGCGCTCGGGGTGCCGTGCGAGGTGTACATGCCGTCCGAGGCGCCGCTGACGAAGATCGAGGGCGCCGAGGCGCTCGGCGCGCGGGTCGTGCTCGGCGGCGACTCGGTCGACGCGTGCCTGGTCGCCGCGCGCCGGCGCGCCGACGAGGCGGGGATGGCGTTCGTGCACCCGTTCGACGATCCCGACGTCGTCGCCGGGCAGGGCACGCTGGGGCTCGAGCTCGTCGAGGACGTCGAGGAGCTCGGCAAGGTCGTCGTCCCGGTCGGCGGGGGCGGCCTGGCGTCCGGGATCGCGATCGCGGTCAAGTCGCTGCGGCCGGAGGTCGAGGTCGTCGGCGTGCAGGTCGAGAGCTGCGCGCCGTTCCCGGCGTCGCTGCAGGCCGGCGAGCCGGTCGAGGTCGACTCGCGGCTGACGATCGCCGACGGCATCGCGGTCAAGCGGCCCGGGGGCCTGACGCTCGAGCTCATGCGCCGGTGGGTCGACGAGGTCGTCGTCGTGTCCGAGGAGGAGACCGCCGAGGCGATGGTGCTGCTCATGGAGAAGGCCAAGCTCGTCGTCGAGGGCGCCGGCGCGGTGGGCGTCGCCGCGCTCGCCGGCGGCCAGGTCGAGCCGGCCCGGAACGGCTGCACGGTGGCCGTGCTGTCGGGCGGCAACGTCGACGCGGGCCTCCTGCACGAGGTCGCCCGCCGGCACGAGACCGAGGCCGGGCGGCGGGTCGTCGTCCTGACGCGGGTCCCGGACCGCCCGGGCTCGCTGGCGCGGCTGCTGACGCTCGTCGGCAGCACCGGCGCGAACCTCATCGAGGTCCAGCACGTCCGCGAGGGGATCGCGCTGCACGTCCGCGAGACGGCGGTCGAGCTCGTCCTCGAGACCCGCGGGCGCGCGCACGCCGAGGACGTCCTCGCGGAGATCGAGCGGGCCGGCTACCACGCGAGCGTCCTGCGCGGCTGAGCCGCTCAGGGCGCGCCGAGGTGCTCGGCGATGAGCGCGGTGACCTCGTCGGCGCGCTCGACCGCGGCCATGTGGGCGGCGGGGGAGAGCAGCTCCAGGCGCGCCCCGGGGATCGCGCCGGCGATGAGCCGCTGGTGCTCGGGCGGGGTGGCGGGGTCCTCGGCGCCGCCGATGACGAGCGTCGGGGCGGTGATCCGGCCGAGGTCGGCGACGAGGTCCATGTGCTCGATCGCCGCGCAGCAGGCGGCATAGCCGTCGGGCGGCGTGGAGAGGAGCATCGCCCGCAGCTCGGCCACCGTGTCGGGGTGCGCGTCCGCGTACGCGGGCGTCAGCCACCGGCCCAGCACCCCGTCGGCGACCGCCTCCATGCCGCCGGCGCGGACCGCCGCCGCGCGCTCGGCCCACGCCGACGGCGGTCCGAGGCGGGCCGAGGTGCAGCACAGCACGAGCCGGCCGACCCGCTCGGGCGCATGGATGCCGAGCCACATCGCGACCATCCCGCCGAGCGACAGCCCGCCGACGTGCGCGCTCTCGGCGCCGAGCTCGTCGAGCAGGCCGAGCACGTCGCGGCCGAGGTCCTCGAGGCGGTAGGGCCCGTCGGGCACCGGCGAGAGGCCGTGGCCGCGGTGGTCGTAGCGGACGACCGTGAAGCGGTCGCGCAGCGCGGCGGCCTGCGCCTCCCACATCGCGGTCGTCGAGCCGAGCGAGCTCGACAGCACGAGCAGCGGCCCGTCGCCCTCGATGACGTGGTGGACCCTCATGCGGCGCGGGCGGCCAGCGCGCGGTCGACGAGCTCCGGTGCGCTGCCGGTGTAGGCGGTGGGATCGAGCAGGGCCTCGGCGCCGGCGACGTCGAGGTGGCCGGCGAGGAGCGGGTGCGCCGCGAGGGCTTCGGCGAACGGGCGCTCGCGGTCCGCGGCCGCCTCGGCGACCGCCTCGTGCACGGCCGCGCGGTCGAGCGGCGGCGCCAGCGCGGCGGCGACGCGCTCGGCGAGCAGGCGGCCGCCGGTCGCATCCAGGTTGGCGCGCATCCGCACGGCGTCGACCTCGAGGCGCTCGAGCGAGGCGCGCAGCCACGCCGCGGCCGAGCCGACGGTGACGAGCAGGTCGCGCAGCGGCAGCCACTCGGCGTGCCATGCGCCGGCGGCGCGCTCGTGTTCGTGCGCCATCGCGGTCAGCAGTGTCGCAACCAGGCCGGCCGCTCGGCCCGCGCACGCCCGTGCCGAGATCGCTGCGACCGGGTTCTGCTTGTGCGGCATCGCCGACGAGCCGCCGCCCGTCGCCTCCCGGACCTCGCCGACCTCGGTCTGCGCGAGCAGCACGACGTCGCCGGCGGCCTTGGCGACCGCGCCCGCGGCCGCGCCGAGCGCGGAGGCGAGCGCGCCCACGCGCGTGCGGTCGGTGTGCCAGGGGAGGACCGGCTCGGCGAGCCCGAGACGACGCGCGTAGGCGCTCGTGAGCGCCGGGCCGTGCGGGTGCACCGACGCGAGCGTCCCCGCCGCGCCGCCCAACTGCGCCGCCGGCTTGTACGCGCGCAGCGGCGCGGTCGCGGCGTCGAGCGCGCTCATCCAGCCGGCGGCCTTCAGCCCGAACGTCGTGGGCACCGCCTGCTGCAGCAGCGTGCGCCCGGCCATCACGGTGTCGCGGTGCTCGGCCGCGAGCGCGGCCGCCGCGTCGGCGGCGCCGCGCAGGTCGCCGCACAGGACCGGCAGGGCGCGCGCGACGACGAGCATCGCGGCGGTGTCGGCGACGTCCTGGCTCGTCGCGCCGCGGTGGACGATCGCCGCCGCGCCGGGGGACGTGCGCTCCACCTCGGCCCTGAGCGCCGCGACGAGCGGCGGGACCGGGTTGCCGGTGGCCGCCGCGTCCCGGCCGAGCGCCGCCGCGTCGTAGCGCTCGGCGACGCACGCCGCCGCCACCGCCGACGCCTCGTCGGGGGTGGCGAGGCCCACGTCGGCCAGCGCACCGGCCAGCGCGGCCTCGGCATCGAGGAGCGCCTGCAGCCACGCGTCGTCGGCGACGGCCGCGCGCACGCCGCCGCGTTCCAGCACGCCGGCGAAGAGCTCACCCATGCCGCGGCCCTCCCGCGCACGGTCCCGGCAGCGTCGTCGCCGCCCCGATCGGCGTCCGCCGGCTCACGCCTCGCGCTCCTCCCGCTGGGCGGCCTGCAGATCCTGCTCGATGCGTGCCGCGGTCGACAGCAGCGGTGGCAGCAGGTCGCGCCGCATGTCCGGCGTCGTGCGCCGGCTCGCGTGGGTGGAGACGTTGACCGCCGCGATCACCCGGCCCGCCCGGTCGTGGATCGGGGCGGCGATCGAGCGCAGCCCGACCTCGAGCTCCTGGTCGACGAGCGCGTAGCCCTGGCGCCGGACCTTGTCGAGCTCGGCCCGCAGCGCCGCCTCGTCGGTCGTCGACCGCGGCGACAGCGGCCGCGGCTCCAGGCGGGCGAAGTACGCGTCGAGCGCGTCGGGCTCGAGGCCCGCGAGCAGCACGCGGCCCATCGACGTCGCGTAGGCCGGGAAGCGCGTGCCGACGTTGATCGACACGGTCATGATCCGCGAGACCGGGACGCGCGCCACGTACACGACGTCCTGGTCGTCGAGGACCGAGACCGACGACGACTCGCGCACCTGCGCGACGAGGCGCTCGAGGTGGGGCTCGGCGACCTCGGGCAGCGTCAGGCTCGACAGGTACGCGTAGCCCAGCTCCAGGACGCGCGGGCTGAGCGAGAACATCCGCCCGTCGGTGTGGACGTAACCGAGGTCGGCGAGGGTGAGCAAGAAGCGCCGCGCGGCCGCGCGCGTCAGCCCGGTGACGCGCGCCACCTCGCTGAGCGTCAGCTCGGGCCGTTCGGCGCTGAACGCGCGGATGACGCTCAGCCCGCGCTCGAGCGACTGCACGAAGTGCGCCTGGCGCGAGCCGGCGGGGCTCATCCGCCGCGCCCGAGCTCGGAGAGGATGCGCTGCGCGACGGCGAACGCGCGGTTGGCCGCCGGCACGCCGGCGTAGACCGCCGTGTGGAGCAGGACCTCGGCGATCTCGTCGTCGGTGAGCCCGTTGTTCACCGCGGCGCGCACGTGCAGCTCGAACTCCTCCGAGCCGAGCGCGGCGAGCACGGCGAGCGTGACGAGCGACCGCTCCCGCCGGTCCAGGCCCGGGCGGCTCCACACGTCGCCCCACGCGGTCCGGGTGATGAAGTCCTGGAAGTCCGCGGTGAACGCCGTGGTCCGCGCGACCGCCCGGTCGACGTGCGCGTCGCCGAGCACCTCGCGGCGCACGCGCATGCCCTGCGCGCGGCGGTCGTCGTCAGACAGCGAAGAAGACGGTCTCATCGGGCCCCTGGAGACGGATGTCGAACCTATAGCCGTCATCCGTCGGCTGCGCGAGCAGGGTCGAGCGCCGCTCGGCGGGCACGGCGCCCAGCACCGGGTCGGCGGCGTTCGCCTCCTCCTCGTCGGCGAAGTAGATCCGCGTGACCTGGCGGTGGAGCATGCCGCGGGCGAAGACCGAGACGTCGATGTGGGGGGCCTGCATGCGCCCGTCCAGCCACGGCACCGGGCCGGGCTTGACGGTGTACACCGACCAGGTCCCGTCGCCCTCCTCGTAGCCCGACCGGCCGAAGCCCCGGAACCCCTCGAGCTCGGACGGGCCGCCGTGGCCGTGCAGGTCGGCGAACCGGCCGGCCGGGTCGGCCTGCCAGGTCTCGATCAGCGCGTCGGGGACCAGCTCGCCCGCGCCGTCGTAGATCGAGCCGCCGAGCCTGAACGCCCCCGGCGTCCCTTCGGGCACCACGTACTCGCCCTCGGCCCACGGCAGCCCGATCGACAGGAACGGGCCGACGGTCTGCGACGGTGTCGTCGGGAAGATCATCAGTACGCCTCTTCGAACGGGGTCGCGCCCGGCCCGCGCAGGTAGATGTCGAAGGTGTACGCCTGCGCCCAGTTGGGCCGGGTGTCGTGCACGGAGAAGTCCGCGATCAGCCGCTTGCGCGCGTCCTCGTCGCGGATCGAGTTGAAGATCGGGTCGTACGCGAAGAACGGGTCGCCCGGGAAGTACATCTGCGTGACGAGGCGCTGCGCGAACGCGCGGCCGAGCAGCGAGAAGTGGATGTGCGCCGGGCGCCAGGCGTTGTGGTGGTTGCCCCACGGGTAGGGCCCGGGCTTGATCGTCGTGAACGAGTAGCGGCCCTCGTCGTCGGTCAGGCACCGCCCGGCGCCGCTGAAGTTCGGGTCGAGCGGCGCCGGCCAGGAGTCGCGCTTGTGCCGGTACCGGCCGGCGGCGTTGGCCTGCCAGATCTCGACGAGCGTGTTGCGCAGCGGCTTGCCCTCGGTGTCGAGCACGCGCCCGGACACGATGATCCGCTCGCCGATCGGCTCGCCCTCGTGCTGCCGGGTGAGGTCGTTGTCGCCCTCGGCGACCCGGTCGGACCCGAGCGCGGGGCCGGTGATCTCGGTGATCGACTGGGGGAGGTAGACGAGCGGCTCCTTGGGGTGGCGCCGCTGCGTCGACTTGTACGGCGGGAAGTCCGCGGGTGGGTGCGCGCCCTCCGGCTCGCGGACGTAGCTCGTCGGGGTGTCGGTGATCGCGTCCCAGAAGGGCTTGGATGTCATCGATCTGCCTCCAGCACGACCGCAAGTCCCTGGCCGACGCCGATGCACAGCGCGGCCACGCCGATGCCGCCGCCGCGGCGGCGGAGCTCGTGGGCCAGCCCGCCCAGCACCCGGACGCCGGACGCGCCGAGCGGATGGCCGATCGCGATCGCGCCGCCGTTCGGGTTGACCTTCTCCGGGTCGAGGTCCGGCCACGAGCGGATGTCGGCCAGGCACTGCGACGCGAACGCCTCGTTGAGCTCGACGACGTCGACCTCGTCCCACGTCCGGCCGGCGCGGGCGAGCGCCTTGTTCGCCGCCTCGACCGGCGCGATGCCGAAGACGTCGGGGTCGACCGCGTGGGTGCCGCGGCCGGTGATCCGGGCGAGCGGCTCGAGGCCCGCCGCCTCGGCGGCCCGCTCGTCGCCGATGAGCATCGCGGCCGCGCCGTCGTTCAGCGACGACGCGTTGCCCGCGGTGACCGTGCCGTCCTTGCGGAACGCGGGCTTGAGCGCCGCGAGCTTCTCGAGCGTCGTGTCCGGCCGGAGGGTCTCGTCGCGCTCGAGGTCGGTGCCGGGGACCGGGACGACCCAGCCGGCGTAGAAGCCCTCGTCCCAGGCGCGCGCCGCGTTGCGGTGGCTGCGCAGCGCGAACGCGTCCTGGTCCTCGCGGCTGATCCCGTGCAGGCCGGCGAGCTTCTCGGCGCTCTCGCCGAGCGAGATCGTCCACTGCTCGGGCATCTGCGGGTTGACCATCCGCCAGCCGAGCGTCGTCGAGTGCAGCTCGCGGTTGCCGCGGTCGAAGCCGCGCTCGGGCTTGAGGAGCACCCACGGCGCGCGGCTCATCGACTCGACGCCGCCGACGAGGGTCAGCGAGGCGTCGCCGGTCTCGACGGTCCGGCTCGCCTGCATCGCCGCGTCCAGGCTCGAGCCGCACAGCCGGTTGACGGTCGTCCCGGGGATGCTCGTGTCCAGGCCCGCGAGCAGCACGGCCATCCGCGCCACGTTGCGGTTCTCCTCGCCCGCGCCGTTGGCGTTGCCGAAGACGACGTCGCCGATCGCGGTCGGGTCGAGGCCGGGGGCGCGCGCGAGCAGGGCGCTGACGGCGTGCGCGGCGAGGTCGTCGGGACGCACGCCGGCGAGCGCGCCGCCGTAGCGGCCGAAGGGGGTGCGGATCGCGTCGAGGACGTAGGCGGTGTTCATCGGCTGGTCAGTGCGCGCAGGGCGCGCAGCTCCTTCTCGGTCGGGGGTTCGGTCGTGGACAGGTCGTCGGCGACGGCGAGCGGCCATCCGGTCTGCTCGACCGCCTGCTCGGCGTCGACGCCGGGGTGGACGCGGGTGAGCGTCAGCTCCCGCGTGCGGGTGTCGGGCTCGAGCACGCCGAGGTCGGTGATGACCGCGGTCGGGCCGCGGCCGCGGAACCCGAGCCGCTCGCGGACGGGCGGATCGGAGCCGTCGCCGTGGCCCACGGTCGTCACGAAGTCGAGCTGCTCGACGAACGTCCGCCGCGTGTGCGGCGCGATCACGACGACCTCGCCGCAGCCCGACGCGATCTCGGGCGCGCCGCCCGCCCCCGGCAGCCGCGTCCGCGGGCGGTCGTAGTCGCCGATCACCGTCGAGTTGAGGTTGGCGAACCGGTCGACCTGGGCCGCGCCGAGGAACGCCACGTCGATCCGGCCCGGCCCGATCCAGTAGTTGAACATCTCCGGCACCGAGACGACCGCGTCCGCGGTGGCCGCCAGCTCGCCGTCGCCGATCGAGAGGGGGATGCGCCGCGGCTTGGCGCCGATCGTCCCGGACTCGTAGACGAGCACGAGGTCGGGGTTGTGGACCTCGCGCGCGAGGATCGCGGCGGTGCTGGGGCGGCCGACGCCGATGAACACCGAGCGCGCGTCCCGCAGCAGCCGCGCGGCGACGACGGTCTGGATCTCGCCGGTCGTGGCCTCGGTCATGCCGCCGCTCCGGCGGTGTCGAGGACGTGCTCGCGCATCCAGGCGAGGAACGTGTCGCGGTCGCGGGAGATCCGGTCCCATTCGCGGTAGGCGTCGTTGTCGCGGTCGGTGATCCCGTGGGCGTAGGAGGGGTGCGCCCCGCCCGGGGCCTCGGCGACCGCGTCGACGACCCAGCCGGGGATGACGACGCCGCCCGGCCGCGGCTCGAGCTCGTCGACGATCCGCTCGACCGTCACGAGCGAGCGCCGGGCGGCGAGGACGGCCTCCTTCTGGACGCCGGGGATGCCCCAGAGCTGGACGTTGCCGCGCCGGTCGGCCTCCTGCGCGTGGATGATCGCCACGTCGGGCCGCAGCGCGGGGACCGCCGTGAGCCGCTCGCCGGTGAACGGGCAGGTGATCGGCCGCACGGTCGTGCGCGACTCGAGGTCGGTGCCCGCGTACCCGCGCATGACGGCGAACGGCAGGTCCGACGCGCCGGCGGCGTAACGGTTGGCCATGCCGGCGTGGCTGTGCTCCTCGAGCTCGAGCGGCCGCGGCCACCCGTGCTCGACCGCGTCGCGGAAGCGGTGCAGCGAGCCGACACCGGGGTTGCCGCCGTAGGAGAAGACCAGCTTGCGCGCGCACCCCATCCCGATCATCTGGTCGTAGAGGAGGTCGGGGGTCATGCGGATGAGCTCGAGGTCGCGGCGGCCTTGGCGGATGACCTCGTGCCCGGCGGCGAACGGGATCAGGTGGGTGAACCCCTCGAGCGCGACCGCGTCGCCGTCCCGGACGAGACCGGCGACGGCGTCGGGCAGCGGCTTGATCGTGGTGGGTGTGCGCATAGCGAACGCGTGTTCTTCATTCGAACACTACTTCCCGCGGGCGGGCATGGCAAGACCGGGCGCGGCGTCGCGACCGAGCTGCCCGCGACGCCGCGGCCGTGCCTGCGGGCGACGGCGACCGGCATCCCGGCGATGGCCGCGACGACCTGCCGGTCGTGGCCGGCCTGCTCGAGCGGCCGGCCGCGGCTAGAGCGGCGTGACGTAGGCGCCGGTGATCCCGCCGTCGACGAGGAAGTCGGTCGCGGTGATGAACGACGACTCGTCGGAGGCGAGGAACAGGGCGGCGTTGGCGATCTCGCGCGCGCGGGCGAAGCGGCCCATCGGGACGTGCACCATCCGCCGCGCGGCGGCCTCGGGGTCGTGCGCGTAGAGCTCCTGCAGCAGCGGCGTGTCGACCGGCCCCGGGCAGAGCGCGTTCACGCGCACGCCGTTGCGGGCGAACTGGACGCCCAGCTCGCGCGAGAGCGCCAGCACGCCGCCCTTGGACGCCGTGTAGGAGATCTGCGAGGTCGCCGCGCCCATCCGTGCCACGAACGAGGCGGTGTTGACGACCGACCCGCCGCCCCCGTCGAGCAGGTGGGGGATGCCGTGCTTGCAGCACAGGAAGACCGAGCGCAGGTTCACGTCCTGCACGCGCTGCCACGCCTCGAGCGTCGTCTCGAGCACCGACGTGTCGTCGGGCGGCGAGATCCCGGCGTTGTTGAACAGCACGTCGATCCGGCCGAACTCGCGGCGCGTGCGGGCGTAGACCTCGCGCACCGCGTCCTCGTCGGTGACGTCGGCGACGAGCGACAGCTCGACGTCCGGCGACGGGTCGAGGTCGACCCCGACGACGTGCGCGCCCTCGGCGGCGAACAGCGCGGCGCTCTCGCGCCCGATCCCGCTCGCCGTGCCGGTGATGACACAGACCTTGCCCTCGAGTCGTCCCGGCATCGCTACCCCTCCGTCGCGACGAAGATCGTCTTGACCTCGGTGTAGTGGTCGGTCGCGTGCGGCCCGAGCTCCCGCCCGACGCCGGACTGCTTGAAGCCGCCGAACGGCGTGGCGACCCGCACCGAGGTGTTCGAGTTGACCGACAGGTTGCCGCTCTCGATCGCCCGCGCCACGCGCAGCGCCTTCGCGCCGTCGCGCGTCCACACCGAGCCCGACAGCCCGTAGATCGTGTCGTTCGCGAGCCGGATCGCCTCCGCCTCGCCGTCGAACGGCACGACGACCGCGACCGGCCCGAAGATCTCCTCGGTCACCGCGCGGTCCTGCAGGTCGACCGGGCACAGGACGGTCGGCGGGAACCAGTACCCGGGGCCGTCGGGCGCGTCGCCGCGGATCGCGACCGGCGCCCCGTCGGGCACGAAGGAGGCCACCGTCCGCCGCTGGTCCTCGGAGATCAGCGGCCCCATCTGCGTCTCCTCGTCGAGCGGGTCGCCGACCCTCATCGCCTTGACCTCGCGCTCGAGCGCGGCCATGAAGTCGTCGACCGCCGAGCGCTCGACGAGCAGCCGCGAGCGCGCGCAGCAGTCCTGGCCGGCGTTGCCGAACGACGAGGCCGGCACGCCCGCCGCGGCCGCCTCGAGGTCGGCGTCGGCGAACACGACGTTCGCCGACTTGCCGCCCAGCTCGAGCGTCACGCGCTTGATCGTGTCGGCCGCGCCGCGCGCGATCGCGCGCCCGACCGCGGTCGAGCCGGTGAACGCGACCTTCGCGACGTCCGGGTGCTCGACGAGCCGCGTGCCGACCGTCCGGCCCGGGCCGACGACGACGTTCACGACGCCCTCGGGCAGCCCGGCGTCCAGCGCGATCTGCTCGAAGCGCAGCGCGGTCAGCGGCGTCAGCTCGGCGGGCTTGAGCACGAGCGTGTTGCCCGCCGCGAGCGCCGGCGCCATCTTCCACGCGGCGATCGTCAGCGGGAAGTTCCACGGGGTGATGAGCGCGACGACGCCGAGCGGCTCGCGCACCGTGAACGCCTCGCCGCCGGCGACCGGGATCGTGTCGCCGAGCAGCCGCTCCGGCGCGCCCGCGTAGTAGCGGAACGTGTCGACGACCATCCCCATCTCGCCCCGCGCGTCGCTGATCGGCTTGCCGGCGTTGCGGGCCTCGAGCACCGCGAGCTCCTCCACCGACTCCTCCAGCCGGCTCGCCAGGCGGTGCAGGAGCCGTGCGCGGTCGGCGGGCGCCACCGCCCGCCACGGGCCCAGCGCCGCCTTCGCCCGCGCGACCGCGGCGTCGGCCTCCTCGACGCCCGCGCGCGGGATCTCGTCGAGCACCGCCTCGGTGGCGGGCTCGAGCACCTGCAGCGTCGCGCTCACAGCCGTTCGAACCCCCGGTAGCGCTCCCAGTCGGTGACGGTCGTGTTGAACGCCTCGAGCTCGACCTCGACCATGTTCACGTAGTGGTCGACGACCTCGTCGCCGAACGCCTCGCGGGCGACCTTGCTGGCGGCGAACTCGTCGCGTGCCTCCAGCAGCGTCCGCGGCACGCGCGGCTTGTCGGACTCGTAGGCGTTGCCGGTGAACTCCGGCTCGAGCTCGAGACCCTGGTCGACGCCGTGCAGGCCGCCGGCGATGATCGCCGCGAGCGCCAGATACGGGTTGACGTCCGCGCCCGGGATCCGGTTCTCGAACCGCTTGCTCGGACCGTGCCCGACGACGCGCAGCGCGCACGTGCGGTTGTCGTGGCCCCACGCGATCGCGGTCGGCGCGAACGACGCCACCGCGAAGCGCTTGTAGGAGTTGATGTTCGGCGCGAAGAACGGCGTCAGCTCGCGCATGCACGCGATCTGGCCGGCGAGGAAGCTCCTGAACGTCTGCTCGTCGTCGGCGAAGACGGGGTTGCCGTCGTCGTCGCGCAGCGAGAAGTGGATGTGGCACGAGCTGCCCTCGCGCTCGTCGAACTTCGCCATGTAGGTGATCGACACGCCCTCCTGCGCCGCGATCTCCTTCGCGCCGTTCTTGTAGATGACGTGCTTGTCGGCCGCGTGCAGCGCCGGCCCGAAGCGGAAGTTCACCTCGTGCTGGCCGAGGTTGCACTCGCCCTTGGAGTCCTCGACCTGCATGCCGGCGGCGTCCATCGAGTTGCGGATCCGCCGCAGCAGCGGCTCGATCCGCGCGGTCCCTAGCAGCGAGTAGTCGACGTTGTAGAGGTTCGCCGGCGTCAGGTCGCGGTAGCCCTTGCGCCACGCGTCCTCGTACGTATCGCGGAAGACGATGAACTCGAGCTCGGTGCCCGCGTAGGCGTGCCACCCGCGCTCGGCCAGCCGCGCGAGCTGCCGGCGCAGGATCTGCCGCGGGGAGGCGACCACGTCGCGGCCGTCCTCCCACACCACATCGGCCATGAGCATGACCGTCCCCGGCAGCCACGGGATCGGCCGCAGCGTCTCCAGGTCGGGCTTGAGCACGAAGTCGCCGTAGCCGCCCTCCCACGACGACATCCCGTAGCCGGCGACCGTGTTCATGTCCACGTCGACGGCCAGCAGGTAGTTGCAGGCCTCGGCACCGTGCTCGACGACCTCGTCGAGGAAGTGCCGGGCGGTCAGGCGCTTGCCCTGGAGGCGACCCTGCATGTCGGCCATGGCGACGACGACCGTGTCGACGTCGCCCTTGGCCGCGAGGTCCCGCAGCTCTTCGATCGTCACGTCCCCGCGAGCTCCCGCTCGGCCTCCATGACCGCCTCGAACTCCTCCTCGGGCGCGCGCGCCACGAGGTGGTGCCGGCTGTACAGCGCGAAGTACGCCGCCGCGGCGAGGTACACGCCGAGCGTGATGAGCGCCGCGGTCTCGTCGACGAAGAACACCGCGACGACCGCCGCGCACGCGAGCGTGAACCCGATGCCCGACGTCACGACGCCGCCCGGCGTGCGGTACGGGCGCTCGAGGTCGGGCTCGCGGATGCGCAGCACCATGTGCGACAGGTTCATGAGCACGTACGAGACGGTCGCGCCGAACACGGCGATCTGGATCATCCGCGCCCCGTCCTCGGTGATCGCCGCCAGGAAGAAACCGACGACGCCCGGCAGGATCAGCGCGATCGCCGGCACGCGCCGGCCGGTCGTCACCGACAGCGCCCGCGGCAGATACCCCGCGCGCGAGAGCGCGAAGAGCTGGCGCGAGTAGGCGAAGATGATCGAGAAGAAGCTCGCGATCAGGCCGGCGAGGCCGACGTAGTTGACGAACTCGCCGACGAAGCTGCCCTCGCCGAGCGCGGTGTCGGCGGCCAGCGGCAGCGGGTTGTCGGACTCGGAGATGACCGACGAGCCCGCCGCGCCCGGCGCCAGCGTCAGCATGAGCGCCGCGAAGACGAGCAGGATCAGCATCGCCGCGATGATGCCCTTCGGCATGTCCCGCTTCGGGTCGCGGGTCTCCTCGGCGGCGAGCGGGACGCCCTCGACCGCGAGGAAGAACCAGATGCCGTACACGAACGCCGACAGGACGCCCGCGTAGCCGAACGGCAGGAAGTCGCTCGAGCCGGACTTCGACGGGTCGGGGTCGATGTCGGTCAGGGCCGACGCGCTGAACTCGGGGATCATCCCGATCACGAACACGAGGAGCGCGACGACCGCGACCGCCGTGATCGCGAACATGATCTTCAGCGCCTCGCCGACGCCGACGAGGTGGATCCCGACGAAGATCGCGTAGAAGACGAGGTAGACCGGCCAGCCCGCCTCGATCCCGAAGATGTCGAGCGACTCGATGTAGCCGCCGATGAACACGACGATCGCCGCGGGCGCGATCGCGTACTCGATGAGGATCGCCGTGCCGGTCAGGAAGCCGCCCCACGGCCCGAGCGCTCGTCGCGCGAACCCGTAGCCGCCGCCCGCTGTCGGGATCGTCGACGACAGCTCCGCCAGGGCGAAGATCATGCACGTGTACATGAGGCCCATGAGGATCGTCGCGATGAGCAGGCCGCCCCAGCCGCCCTCGGACAGCCCGAAGTTCCACCCGGCGAAGTCGCCGGAGATGACGTAGGCGACGCCGAGCCCCGCGAGGAGGACCCACCCCGCCGCGCCGCTGCGCAGGCGGCGTTTGTCGAGATAGTCCTCGCCCACCTGCTCGTACTGGATGCCGCGATGCTGATGCCGCGGTTCGGCCACGGGTCTCTCCTCCTGTGCCCCGGGAATGGTCTGGTGGAACGCCCTTTACCGCGAAACGCTACGCACAGTGCAAGAGCGCTGTCAACGAACGAACAGCCGCTCTGAGCGGACTGGTTCGGGCGGGCGCCCGCGCTCGGGGCCACGGCGAAACGGCGGGGAAGCCGCCCGATCAGCCGGTACTAGGCTCGATCGCCATGAAGGTCGCGATCGTCGGCGGCGGCGTGACCGGGTCCGCGCTGGCGCTGGCGCTCGCCCGCCGGGGCGTCGAGGTCGTCGTCCTCGAGGCGGCGCAGGCGCCGGGGCTCGGTGCGGCCGTCGGGCCCGCCGCCGTCCTGCACACCGGCTTCGACGTCGATCCCGCGTCGCTCGAGGGGCGCCTTCTCGCGCGCGCGGCCGTGCTGCGCGCGCCGCTGCTCGACGCGCTCGGGCTGCCGGTGCTGCGCTGCGGCGCGCAGATGCCGCACGCCTCCGCCGAGGCGCTGCGCGCGGCACGGGCGAGCGAGGTGCCGCACGCGGTCACCGGCGACGGGACGCTCGAGGTGCCGGGGGAGTGGGTGACCGATCCGGTCGCGCTGACCGCGGCGCTCGCCGCGGCGGCCGAACGCCACGGCGCCGAGATCCGCACCGGCGTGCGCTTCGAGCACCCCGCGCAGGAGCGCGCCGACCTGTACGTCAACTGCGCGGGCCCGGAGGCCGCGCGGGTCGCCCGCGCGTTCGGCGACGACCGCGTCGCGATCGAGCCGCGCCGGGCCGAGTGGGTCGTCCTGGAGGCCGAGGCGCCCGCCGTCCTGCTCTCGCCCGGCGGCGTCGGGCGGGTCGTGCCGACGCTCGACGGGCGCTGCGTGGCCGGGCCGGCGCGGACGGCCGAGGAGGCGCTCGCGGCCGCGGTCGAGCTGCACCCGCCGCTCGGCGCCGCCGCGCCCGGCGCGACGGTCACCGGCGTGCTCGCGCACCCGCTCGGCCGAGGGCCGGTCGTGGGGCGCTCCGAGCACGCGCCCGAGCTCGTCAACGTCGCCGGGCTCGGCCACATCGGCGTCAGCGTCGCGCCCGCGCTGGCCGAGCACGTCGCCGGCCTGATCGCGCCGGGCGCGCCGGAGGCGCCGCTGCCCGACGCCGGGCCGGCCACCTCGTCCGCCGATCGCTGAACGCCGCGCGCGGCGCCGGCCGCACGCGCACCGATGAGTTCCCGCGCGCGGGCCGGTCCTCGGTTCATGCCAGGCACGTCCCGGGACACCCACGTCCGCCGCGCGGTCTCACGCGACGGCACCGCGATCGCCTACGAGGTCGAGGGCGCCGGCCCGCCGCTCGTGCTCGTCGGCGGCATGTTCAGCGTCCGCGGCGCGATCCCCGGCGCGCGGCTCGAGGTCCTGCCCGGGCAGGGCCACGACGTCGAGCCCGAGGCGGTCGTCCCGCCGGTGACCGGGTTCCTGCTCAGGCCGCCGCGTTCGCCGGAAGCAGGCCGGCGATGATGTGCTCGGTCCCGGCGAGGTGCTTGCGCAGGATGCGCACCGCCGCCATCCCGTCGCCCTTGCGCAGGCACGCGACGATCCTGCGGTGCTCGTCGTTGGAGTGGCCGAGCACGAGATCGGGGTGCGCGATCAGCGCGATGAGCTCGGTCATCGCGCCCTGCACCTCGGTCATCTGCGCGATGAGCCTCGGCGTGCCGGTCGCCTCGGCGAGCGCGATGTGGAAGCGCACGTCCGCGCGCCGGTAGGTCTCGAAGTCCGGGCGCGAGTCCATCTGCTCGATGACGTCCTCCATGACCTCGAGCGCCGCCGGGTTCGACCGCTCGGCCGCGAGCAGCGCGGCCCCGCACTCGATCGCCACGCGCTGGTCGAGCACCTCGCGCCAGTCGGGCCGCAGCCGGCCGTCGCCGTCCGACAGCGGCGGCTGCTCGGCCACGAACGTGCCGCCCGCGCGGCCGCGGAGCGAGATGAGATGCCCGGACTGGACGAGCGTCGTCAGCGCCTGGCGCAGCGTCGACCGCGAGATGCCGAGCTGCTCGGCGAGCTCGCGCTCGGGCGGAAGGCGGGCGCCGGGAGCGAGCAGGCCGAGCCGGATCGCGGTCCCCAGCCGGTCGACGGTCTCCTCGAACGTCGTGAGCGGCTGGACCGGCTCGAAGACGGCCTCGAGCGCAGTGGCTCCCTCCATGGACGCGACCCTAGGCCGCGGCGACGGCGCGCGCAAGCTACTCACCGCGCAGCAGCGCGCGGCGGATCTTGCCGCTCGTCGTCTTGGGCAGATCGTCGGCGAACTCGACGATCCGCGGGTACTTGTAGGGCGCCGTCTCGCGCTTGACGTGCTCCTGCAGCTCGCGTGCGAGCGCGTCGGACGGCTCGTGCCCGTCGCGCAGCACGACGACCGCGCGGACCACGCTGCCGCGCTCCTCGTCGGGCGCCGCGACGACCGCCGCCTCGGCGACCGCCGGGTGGGCGACGAGCGCGGACTCGACCTCGAACGGGCCGATGCGGTAGCCGGAGCTGATGATGACGTCGTCGGTGCGCCCCTCGAAGTACAGGAAGCCGTCGTCGTCCCGGCGGACGCGGTCGCCGGTGCGCCACGGGCGGTCGCGCGGGGCGCCGAGGAAGAACGTCGGCACGGTCGCCGGGTCGGCGACGAGCTCGCCGTCGTCGATCCACAGCCTCACGCCGGGCAGCGGGCGGCCCATCGAGCCCGGGCGGACCGGCTCGCCGAGCGGCGCGCCGGTCATCTGGCCGGTCTCGGTCTGGCCGTAGCCGTCGCGGATCTGCAGCCCGGTCGCCGCCTCCCACGCGTAGAGCACCTCCGGGTTGAGCGCCTCGCCGGCGGCGACGAGCCCGCGCAGCGCCGGCACCCGGTCGCGCGCGGGCAGCTCGACCCGCTTGGCGATGACGCGGTACTCGGTCGGCGCCATGCACAAGACGTTCACGCGTTCGCGCGCGAGGATCTCCAGGCGCTCGGCCGGGTCGAAGCGCGCGTCGTGCAGGAGCGCGGCGGCGCCGCGGATCCACGGCGCGATGAAGACGTTCCGCGCGGACTTCGACCAGCCGCTCGCGGCGGTGCACCACACGAGGTCGCCGGGGCGCGCGTCGAGCCAGTGCTCGGCCTGCACGCGCTGGCCGGGCAGGTAGCGCTGGCCGTGCAGGATCGGCTTGGGCTCGCCCGACGTCCCGCTCGTGAACGTGATGAGGCACGGGTCGTCCTCGGCGAGCTCGACCGCGGGCGCGGGGTCGCCCTCGAACAGCCCGGGGTCGCCGGCGACGAGGACCGGCAGGTCCGGGCCGCCGGCGCCGGCCGCCTCGAGCTGGCCGAGGTTGCGCTCGTCGGCGACCACGACGCGCGGGTCGACCGCGTCCAGGCGCAGGCGCAGGTCCTTCGGGCGGAGCTGCTCGGTGCACGGCAGCACGACCGCGCCGATGCGGAAGCACGCGATCATCGTGAGCACCCAGGCGGGGCGGTTGCCGATGAGCGTCAGCACGACGTCGCCGCGGCGCACGCCGCGCCGGGTGAGCGTGCCGGCCAGGCGGGCAGAGCGGTCGGCGATCTCGCCGAACGTCCATTCGCGCCGGGCGCCGTCACGCGCGAGCTCGACCAGCGCGAGGCGCGAGGGCTCCGCGGCGTCGACCACGTCGCGCGCGAAGTTCATCGGGCCGGGAGTCTAGGCCGGGCCGCCTCTGCGGGCGGCTCCCGCGGCGGGCCGGATCGCCTCGGAGAACGGCGCCGCGGCGATATCGTCAGCCCCTCCACCGAGGAAGCGACGCTTGGAGACTGACCCGCAATGGCCGTAGCGACCGCCGCGTTCTACGAGAAGACCGATGAGCAGAAGGCCATCACCGAGATGGTCCGGCAGTTCACCGACGAGCAGATCATCCCGAACGCCGAGAAGTACGACCACGAGGACAGCTTCCCGGACGAGATCGTCGAGCAGCTCAAGGAGCTCGGCCTGTTCGGCATCACGATCCCCGAGGAGTACGGCGGGCTCGGCCTGGACCTGACGACCTACGCGATGGTCGTCGAGGAGCTCTCGCGCGGGTGGATCTCGATCTCCGGCGTCATCAACACCCACTTCATCGGCTCGTACCTGCTGCTGAAGTTCGGCTCGGAGGAGCAGAAGCAGAAGTACCTGCCGCGGATGGCCACCGGCGAGATCCGCGCCGCGTTCTCGCTGTCCGAGCCCGAGCTCGGCTCCGACGTGCAGGCGATCAAGACGTCGGCGACCAAGCAGGACGACGGCACGTACGAGATCAACGGCCAGAAGATGTGGGTCACCAACGGCCTGCGCGCCGGGCTCGTCTTCACGCTCGTCAAGACCGACCCGAACGCCGAGAAGCGCTACAAGGGCATGACCTGCTTCATCTGCGAGAAGGAGCCGGGCGTCCACGAGAACACCGGCAGGTACGCCGGGTTCAACGTCCCGCCGCAGATCAAGAAGATGGGCTACAAGGGCGTCGAGTCGACCGAGCTCGTCTTCGACGGCTACCGCACGCCCGCCGACAGCATCCTCGGCGGCGAGAAGGCCGGCCTGAACAAGGGCTTCGCGCAGATGATGGACGCGCTCGAGGTCGGCCGCGTGAACGTCGCCGCCCGCGGCGTCGGGCTCGCCCAGCGCGCGTTCGAGCTCGCGATCAAGTACGCGCAGGAGCGCAAGACGTTCGGCGTGCCGATCGCCGAGCACCAGGCGATCCAGTTCAAGCTCGCCGACATGGCGACGCAGCTCGAGGCGGCGCGGATGCTCACGCTCAAGGCGGCGCGCATGAAGGACGCCGGCGAGCGCTCGGACCTCGAGGCCGGCATGGCGAAGCTGTTCGCGTCCGAGGCCGGCCGCTTCTGCGCCGAGGAGTCGCTGCGCATCCACGGCGGCTACGGCTACTCGAAGGAGTACGAGATCGAGCGGATCTACCGCGACGCGCCGCTGCTGCTCATCGGCGAGGGCACGTCGGAGATCCAGCGGATGGTCATCGGCAAGAAGCTCCTCCAGCGCTACAAGCTCTGACGCCGGCGGCCCGCGCCGCGCCTGTAGGGTCTTCGCCCATGGCCGACGACGCGAGGACGCTCATCGAGAAGACCGTCGCGCGGTTCCTCGACGAGGTTCCGGCGCTCAAGCCGATGAAGCTCGTGGTCGGGATCGAGCTGCGCGGTCGCGGCGATGTCCAGCACTTCCGCCTCAAGCTCCCCGAGCTCGAGGTGCGCAAGGACGTCGCCGCCGACGCGCAGATCCGCGTCGAGATGCCGCGCGCGTTCTTCAACGAGATGGCGAAGGACGCGCGCCTGGCCGACTGGCGCGAGGCGTTCATGTACGGCCAGGCGAAGGCGACGGGCCCGACGCAGTACCTGCAGCTCATCGAGCGCGTCGTCGAGAAGCAGGACGAGCGCAACCGCGCCCGCCGCGCGCGGCAGCACTGACGGCGCCGATGACGACGCCCCGCGAGGACGGCTTCGCGATGCCCGCGGAGTTCGCCGCGCACGAGCGGACGATCATGGGCTGGCCGGCGCGCCGCGAGCTGTGGGGCGAGACGCTCGAGCAGGCCAAGGCCGACTACGCCGCGGTCGCGAACGCGATCGCCGCGTTCGAGCCGGTCACGATGGTCGTCGCCCCGGGCGCCGAGGCCGAGGCGCGGGCGATGCTCGCCGGGAACGTCGAGCTCGTCGTCGAGCCGATCGACGACTCGTGGCTGCGCGACAACGGCCCGCTCTTCCTGCTGGACGGGCGCGGCGGGCGCGCCGCCGCGGTCTTCGAGTTCAACGCGTGGGGCGAGAAGTTCGAGGGCTACGCGAACGACGCCGCGCTCGCCCGCAAGCTGTGCGCGCGCTGGGGCGTGCCGGTCTACGAGGCCGGGATGGTGCTCGAGGGCGGCTCGGTCCACGTCGACGGCGCCGGGCTCGTCATCACGACCGAGCAGTGCCTGCTGCACCCGAGCCGCAACCCGGCGCTCGACCGCGCGGAGATCGAGCGGCGCGTGCTCGACCACCTCGGCGCGACCGAGATGCTGTGGCTCGGGCGGGGCCTCGTCGAGGACCGCGACACCGACGGCCACGTCGACCTCGTCGCCCAGGTGACCGGGCCGCGCGCCGTCGTGCTCCAGACGGTGGGGGAGGACAACCCGAACGCCGAGCGCTGCGCCGAGAACCTCGCCCGCGCCCGCGCCGCCGGCCTGCGCGTCGCCGAGTTCCCGCACCTGGCGTACGGGGAGGTCGCGGGGGAGCGGGTGGCGATGTCGTACCTGAACCTCTACCTGTGCAACGGCGCGGCGATCGTGCCGACCGCCGGCCCCGCCGACCCCGAGACCGACGCGGCGGCGCTCGCGCGGCTCGGCGAGGTCTTCCCCGGCCGCGAGATCGTCGCGGTGCCGGGCATGGTCCTCGCGTACGGCGGCGGCGGCCCGCACTGCATCACCCAGCAGGTCCCGGCCGTCGTCTAGCGGTCACTAGCATCGATCGCATGGCAGCGCCGCGACTCATCACCAGCATCGGCGAGGTGCCGCGCTCGTACGCCCGCACGCGCGAGCCCGAGCGCCCGCCGCTGCGCATCGGCGCCGTCCAGGAGCGCTGGCACCCGGACCCCGCCGAGCACGAGGAGGCGCTGCTCACCGGGATCCGCATGGCCGCCGAGCAGGGCGCGAAGGTCGTGTGCCTGCAGGAGCTGACGCTCTCCCCGTACTTCGCGACGACGCCCGACGGGCCGCGCAAGCTCGGCATCGAGCCCGAGGAGCTCGATCCCGAGCGTCCCGGCCCGACGCTCGCGTTCGCCGCCCGCGCGGCGCGCGAGACCGGCGCGTACGTCCACGCCTCGCTGTTCGAGCGCGCCGACGCCGACGACCCCGACGGCCGCGGCTTCAACACCGCGATCCTCGTCAGCCCGGAGGGCGAGCTCGTCGCGCGCACCCGCAAGCTCCACATCCCGATCACCGCCGGCTACTACGAGGACCGCTACTTCCGGCCGGGCCCGCCCGAGGACGGCGTCCCGGTCGTCCGGGTCGAGCAGGCGCGGTTCGGCTTCCCGACGTGCTGGGACCAGTGGTTCGGCGAGCTGGCCCGCGCGTACGCGCTCGCCGGGGCGGAGGTGATCGTCTACCCGACGGCGATCGGCTCCGAGCCCGACCACCCGGACTTCGACACCGAGCCGCTGTGGGAGCAGGTCATCATCGGCAACGGCATCCAGAACGGGACGTTCATGGTCGCCGTCAACCGGATCGGGACCGAGCCGCCGCTGACGTTCTACGGCTCGTCGTTCATCTCCGACCCGTACGGGCGCAAGCTCGTGCAGGCGCCGCGTGACGAGCCGGCGGTGCTGGTCGCCGACCTGGACCTCGACCAGCGTCGCGACTGGCTCGAGCTGTTCCCGTTCCTGCGCACGCGCCGCCCGGACGCGTACGCCGCGCTCACCGAGAGCGGGTCCTGAGCGGGCCGGGCGTCAGCTGCCCGGCTTGACGACCATGTCGAGGATGAGGAGCGCGAGGAGCACGGTCTCGATCCGCGACCCGAGCAGCAGCCGGCCGGCGACCGGCCGCATCTCCTCGGTGTAGGCGCCGCCCGACGCCTCGAGCCGCCGGGACAGCTCGCTCGCGGACCGGCCGATGAGCGCCCCGCCGAGCGCGACGACCACGATCCAGCCGCCGAGGGCGATCGACAGCCACGCGTCGCCCATCGACAGGTCGGCGTCGAGCACCATGAGGACGCCGGCGACGAGGATGAGCATCGCCGCCGGGCCGTGCGCCTTGGCGCCCCCACCACGCCGCCAGTCGCATGTACGGCCCGAACGCCGCGGGATCGGCGGCGAGCGCCCGGTAGGCGATCGCCGTGATCGCGACCCCCGACCCGAACCACAGGGCCGCGCCGAGGATGTGGAGCGTGAGGAGCAGCTCGTACCAGGTCATCGCGCGGCCATCCTCTCAGGCGGTCCGGCGGCGCGGTGGAGCGCTCGGCCGCTCCACCGCGACGGGGACGTTCAGCCGCTCCACCAGCCCGGCTGCATCTCGGCGTCCTTGTTCTCGGTGTTCGGCGCGCCGAACGCGAGGATCTCCGCGCCCTCCGAGCCGCTCTCCATCCCGCGCCAGACGCCGGGCGCGACGCGCAGCGCGTCCCACGGGCCCAGCTCGACCACCTCCTCGCCGACCTTGAGGCGGGCCGAGCCGGCGACCACGACGTAGACCTCCTCCTGCTCGGAGTGGGTGTGCCCGAACGGCATCCGTGCGTCCGGCGCGAGCTTGAAGAAGCTCAGCCCGCTGTTGCGCAGCCCGAGCGGGACCCGCGCGAACCGGGACTCGGCGATCTCGCCGAGACCGTGCTTGGGCGCCATGTCCTCGACGTCACGCCGGAGGTTGACGATCGTGTGGCCGTTGTCGCTCATGGGACCCACGGTAGGCGGTGGTCGGACCGACCCGTCTGCTTGCATACCGCGGCTCATGTCCCAGGTCGACAAGCTCCAGGAAGCCGAAGAAGCCGTCGAGCAGATGCGCCAGGAGGCCGCCGAGGCCGAGCGGGCCGCGCGCACCGAGGATCTGCGCCAGCCGCCGCTCGCGCCCACCGCGGGCAGGGCGCACCGGACGATCACGGCGCCGCTGCCGGCCGTGAGGACGATGCGCAACATGCGCTCCGGGCCGCTGCCGGAGATCCACGAGCTCGCGATCTCGATCAAGGAGACCGGGCTGCTCCACCCGCCGCTCGTGCGCGAGACGGGGGAGTCCGACCAGCCGTACGAGCTGCTGGCCGGGCGGCGCCGGTTCGCCGCGATGCAGCTCCTCGACGAGGCCGAGGGTCCGCGCGAGGGCGGCTGGCGCTTCACGGTGGTCGAGGGGATCTCGCGGCGCGAGGCGCTGACCATGCAGTTCGCCGAGAACTTCCACCAGGCCAAGCCCGAGCCGGTCGAGTTCGCGCGCGCCGCGCGCCGCATCATGGCCGAGGACGAGTCGCTCACCGCCGCCGAGGTCTCGCGGCTCGTCGGCGCGCCGATGGCGTGGACGCGCAAGGCGCTGCGGCTGCTCGACCTGCCCGAGGCGATCGTCGAGCGCGTCGAGCGCGGCGACCTGTCGTTCACGTCGGCCGACCTCGTGCGGCGCGGGATCGCGCGCGGCGACGTCAGCGAGGACGAGGCGGTCGATCTCGTCGAGCGGCACGCGGCCGGCGAGCTGTCGGGGGCGCAGCTCAAGCACGGCGTCGGCTACGTCCCGCCGCCGCCCCCGGGCTACGAGGAGCTCTCGCGCGGGCTGGACGAGGCGCGGTGGCGCGCGGCGCGGGATCCCGACGACCGGTCGAGCGATCCCGGCGGCGACGCCGGCTTCGCCGGCGGCGATCCCGGCAGCGTGCTGCCCAGCCCGGCGGCGCGCCCGGACCCGGGCGCTCCGACGCGCCGGTCCGGGCCGTCGGCCGAGGCGCTCGACGCCTACCTGCTCGGCGTGTTCCTCGCCCGTGAGGCGACGCCGCGGCGCCGGGAGATCCTGCGCATCGCCGACGAGGCCGACGCGCACCGCTACGCGCTGTCGCTGCTGCCCGACGAGCGCCTGCCGGCGTTGCGCGCGCTGGCGGCCGAGAAGCTCGCCGAGGACCCGTCCGCGCCCGCGGTGTTGCGCGCGGCGTGACCGTCGCGTACGCTCGCAGGCGGTCTATGACGCGCCTCCAGCACAGCCTCATCGCCATCGCCACGACTGCCTAGTCGGGCGCCCGGGTCGTGACCCGGGGCCCGATCCGCGTTCGTGTTCCGATGTCGATGACCTGGAGTTCACCCACCGATGTGTGCAGTTCCCGCCGGCCTCGGCCGGCGTCCCGGCCTGGACGAGGAGATCCGGGCCCTCGGCGAGCCCGGCCTGACCGCTGCGCGCGTGCTCGCCCAGCATTCCGGCCTGTGGCTCGTCGCCGCCCCGGCGGGCGAGCCGCGGCTCGTGCCTGCCCGCGGCCGCGTCCGCGACGCGCCCGCCGGCCCGCCGGTCACCGGCGACTGGGTCGCGCTCGACGCCGGTGGCGCGATCGCCGCGGTGCTCGAGCGCCGTGGCGTGATCGTCCGCCGTGCCGCGGGCACGACCACCGAGGCGCAGGTGCTCGCGGCGAACGTCGACCTGGCGCTCATCGTCGAGTCGCTGCCCGACCCGAACGCCCGCCGCGCCGAGCGGATCGCGTCGCTCGCGTCGACCGGCGGGGTCGACGCCATGGTCGTGCTCACGAAGGCCGATCTCGCCGCGGGCGAGCGGCCGTCGCACGACGCCGGCGACGCCGGCGACCCCGGCCCGGCCGCCGCCGGGGCGCCCCTCGACCCGGACGTCGCGCGGAAGGCGGAGGGCGCGGCGTGGCGGCTCGCCGAGCGGGTCGGGGCGACCGACGCGGTCGCGGCCGCGTCGCTGCGGCCGGGCGGCGTGGAGGCGCTGCGCTCGCGGCTCGTGCCCGGCCGGACCGCGGTCCTGCTCGGCCCGTCCGGCGCGGGCAAGTCGACGCTCGCCAATGCGCTGCTCGGCTCTGAGCGCCAGGCGACACGGCCGGTGCGCGCGGTCGACGGCCGCGGCCGCCACACGACCGTCACGCGGGAGCTGATCCCGCTGCCCGGCGGCGCGCTGCTCGTCGACACGCCGGGCCTGCGGCTCGTGCGCCTGTGGGACGGGACCGGCTCGGCGTTCGGCGACATCGACGAGCTCGCCGCCCGGTGCCGGTTCGCCGACTGCGCCCACGAGACCGAGCCGGGCTGCGCGGTCCGCGACGCGGTCGACCCCGACCGGCTGGCGGCGTGGCGCAAGCTCGCGCGTGAGCAGGCGTGGGTCGACGACCGCCGCGCCGCAGAGCGCGACCGCGAGCGCCGCGGCCGCTCGTACACCAGGCAGCAGCGCGCCGCGCGGAGGATGAAGGGAGGCCGCTAGGGGCGTGGTTCCGCGTCTCGGGGCGGCCCGGCCGGGACGCGTTGCCTGGGTGGCGGCCTGCGGCGGGTGGTCCGGCCCGGTTCGGTGGCGCGCCGGGCCGGCTCGCTCCGGCCGGCCTGTGGCGCCGGGATGGTGCGTGCTCCGGAACGGCCGCTGGTCACCGAGTGTCAGAGCGGGTGCGTGGTGCGCTCTTCCGGCCGTGGGCGGGCCCCGGGGCGCGGCGGGCGGATCCTTGGCGTCCGTGGTGCGCCCGGCGATCCATACGTGCCAGAGATCCGGGGGCCGGCGCTCCCGCCGGATCTTTGGCGTCCGTGGTGCGCGGGGCGACCCATCTGTGCCAGGGATCCCGCGGGGACGCGCGGGGCGGGTGGCTCGGGGTCGTGGCGGACGGCGCCGGCGAGCACCTCGGCGCGGCAGCCGTGGCAGGCGCCGGCGCGCGGGAGGATCGGGACGGGTCCGCCAACCGCCGCCGAAGGACCGGTGAAGGTTCGGCAAAGGCGCGCGGGCCGCGCGCCCCGTGGCTCACGACGCCAGGAACCGCGCCACGTCCGCACCCTCGTCCCCGGCGGGCGGCGAGGCCACCGACCACGTCCCGGTCACGAGCCCGTCGTCGGTCGCGACCGCGCGCAGCATCCCGCCGCCCGGGTGCACCTCGCGCGCGAGCGCGTCGGGCACCGCGAACGAGCGGTCCTTCCACCCGAGCAGGTACGGGTCGAACGGGCCGAGCAGCCGCGGCGGGACCCGATCGGGCACGGGGGAGGACGCAGGCGGGTCGCCCGCGAGCGCGAGCGCCCGCCGGGCGTCGCCGAGCGGCAGCCCGGACCAGGCGGCGAGGTCGGCGGGCTCGGCGGGGAGGTGGCCGCGGAGGTACCGGCGGCCGAGCTCGGCGAGCGCCGCGTCGCGATCGACCGCTCCGGCGTCCGGGGCGCGCCGGTAGACCCGCTCGCCGCACGCGACGACGACACCCTCGATCGCCGCCCGGGCGAGCAGGTGCGGCGTCGCCTGGCCCTCGGTCGGGATGCCCTCGGCGGCGAGCGCCTCGGCCAGCTCGGCGCGCGTCCGGTCCGCCCCCTCGACGGCGGAGGCGATGACGGCGACGGCCCGCGACGCCTGCTCCTCGCTCACGCCGAGCTGTCCCAGCCGGCGGTCGCTCCCGGTGCGCTGCCGCGGCGCGCACAGCGCGTGCAGCCACGCCCAGTCCTCGGCCCCGACGAGGTGGAGCGTGCCGCGCAGCAGCCACGCGACGACGAGCCGCCCGTCGGCGAGCGCCGCGTCGACCGCCGACGCGCCGAAGCCCGTCCCGCGCGCCCTGAGCGCGAGCTTCGCCGCGCGCAGGTCCTGCGCCTGGACCGCGAGCAGGTGGCGGACGATCTCCTCCGGCTCGCGCCGGTCGCGGGTCGCGAGGAGCTGCGCCGCCGCCCGCGCGCGCCGCACCCCGTCACGCGGATGTCGATCGGCGTGCCCCACGGCGCCTACCCCTCGAGGTCCTCCGCTGACGTCATGTCTGCTCGACCGGGCACCAGTAGGTCGTGCGGCCGCCGACGGTCTCGCGCCGCAGCTCGGCGCCGCAGCGCGGGCAGTGCTGGCCGCGGCCGCGGTCGACGATGAGCTCGCCGGTGTGGACGCCGCCGCGGCGGATCGCCGAGCGCGTCGCGGCGCGGACCGCGCGGCGCAGCTCGTCGAGCTCCTCGATGCCGAGCGAGCCCGCCGGCCGCAGCGGCGACAGCCGCGCCTGCCACAGCGCCTCGTCGGCGAGCAGGTTCCCGACGCCGGCGATGACCGACTGGTCCATGAGCCGCGCCTTCAGCGGCCCGGTCCCGCGTCCGACCCGCTCGCGGAACGCGTCGCGCGAGACCTCGAGCGCGTCCGGGCCCAGGCGCGTCAGGTCGGGGTCGAGCACGGCGCGCCCGAGCCGGCGCTTGTCGCGCAGCACGAGCCGCCCGCCGTCCTCGAACTCGAGCGCGAAGCGGTCCCACATCGGCGGCGCGCCGTCGTACGGCGCGGGGTCGCCCTCCGACGCGTCGTCGACGACGATCCGGCCGGCCATGCCGAGGTGCAGGCCGAGCGCCGGCCCGCCGTCCGTCTCCATCCACATCGACTTGCCGATCCGGTTGGCCTCGACGAGCTCGCGCCCGACGAGCGCGGTCGCGATCTCGCCGGGCGCGTGCGGGCGGCAGACGTAGGTGTCGGTGTCGTCGACGGCGGCGATGCGGCGGCCGAGCGCGCGCTCGGCGATCAGCGCGCGCGCCCGCTCGACCTCGGGGAGCTCGGGCACGCCGTCGAATCTAGTGGTGTCCTACGGAGACGGGGTCCGTGGTCTCCCACAGAGGTGGAAGCCACTCCTCCGCTTTCCGTCCACCGGAGGTTGGCGGGCGCCGCGCCCGAGAGATATCCCAGAGGCGTGAGCGCTCACTCACTCATGTCCATCCGAACCTCCGGAGGCTCCTGATGTCCATCCGCGCGAAGCTGTGGGCCGGCTTCGGCATCGTCCTGGCGCTCGCCGCGCTCGTCGGTGTCGTCGGCATCTCAGGCATCCGCACCGTCGGCGACAGCGCCGACCAGATCGACCTGCGCGGCGTGCAGCCGCTCGCCCACGTCGGCAACGCGCGGACGGCGCTCGCCGACCTGCGAGGCGACACGCGCGACCACATCATCGCGAGCACCGCCGCCGACCGGCAGCAGGCGCGGCAGAAGCTCGACCGCAACGACAAGATCGTCACCGACCAGCTCGAGGAGCTGCGCGAGCACATCGGCGGGGACGACCAGGCCGAGCTCGACACCGCGATCGCGCAGTTCGACAAGTACGTCGACGCGCGCAGGGCGACGATCGACGCCTCGAACGCCGACGACGACGCCCGCGCGTACGCGCTCCTCGCCAGCCAGGCCCTGCCCTCCTACCAGCAGGCCGTGGGCGCGCTGAGCGCGCTCGCCGAGACGATCGAGCAGAAGGCGAACGCCGAGGTCGCCCGGACGGGCGACACCGAGCGGTCGCGCTCGGTGCTCGCGATCGCGCTGCTCGCCGCCGCGATCCTCGCCGGCGCGGCGGTCGCGACCGTCCTCGCGCGGCGGATCGCCCACGACGCCCGCGTCGTGCTCGAGGCCGCCGACGGCATCGCCGCAGGCGATCTCGACCAGGACGTCCACGTGCGCTCGCGCGACGAGATCGGCGCGATGGCGGCCGCGTTCCGCCGGATGGTCGCCTACCTGAACGAGATGGCCGAGGATGCGCGGCGGATCGCCGCCGGCGACCTCGCCGTCGACGTCCGCCCGCAGTCCGAGCGCGACGTGCTCGGCAACGCGATGCGCGACATGCAGCAGAGCCTGACCACGATGGTCGGCGAGGTGAGCCGCACCGCCGAGACGCTGTCGGCCTCCAGCCAGGAGATGGCGAGCAGCTCCGGTGAGGCCGGCCGCGCCGTCGACGAGATCGCCCGGGCCGTCCAGGACATCGCCCACGGCGCCGAGCAGCAGGTCCAGTCGATCGACGTCGTCCAGGCCGCCGCCCAGGAGATGGAGGCCTCGACCCGCGCCGCCTCCGACGTCCTCGCCGAGACCGCCGCCGCTGCAGCCCAGGCGCGCGAGGTGACCCGGCGCGGGGCCGGTGCGGTCAGCCACGCGACCGAGGTCATGGGCGCCGTCCGCGCGACGTCGGAGGAGGTCACCGAGGCCATGGCCGACCTCGCCGCCAAGAGCGAGCAGATCGGCACGATCGTCGTGACGATCACCGGCATCGCCGAGCAGACGAACCTGCTGGCGCTGAACGCCGCGATCGAGGCGGCCCGCGCCGGTGAGCAGGGCCGGGGCTTCGCGGTCGTCGCCGAGGAGGTCCGCAAGCTCGCCGAGGAGAGCCAGCAGGCCGCCGAGTCGATCGCCACGCTGATCGGCGACATCCAGTCCGAGACCGGTCGCGCGGTCGAGATCGTCGAGGACGGCGCGCGCCGCAGCGTCCAGGGCGCGGGGACCGTCGAGGCGGCGCACGAGGCGTTCGACGCGATCGGCCGGTCCGTCGACGACATGACGAACCTGATCGACCACGTCGCCGCCGCCGCCGCACAGGTCGCCGACGCCGCGAGCCGCGTCCAGCAGGACATCGCGGGCATCGCGTCGGTGGCCGAGGAGAGCTCGGCCTCCACCGAGCAGGTCTCCGCCTCCACCCAGGAGACGAGCGCGAGCGCGCAGGAGATCAGCTCGTCGGCCGAGCACCTCGCCGGCCAGGCCGAGCAGCTCACCACGCTCGTCGGCCGCTTCCGGCTGGAGGGCTAGAGCCCGGTCAGAGCTGCGCGAGCACGGCGCGCGCCGCCTCGCCGACGCGGGGCGGCGGCGCGCCGGGGTCGAACCACCCGACCTCCGCGATCTCGACCGGGTCGTAGGACCCGCGGCCGCCCGGCCAGTCGGCGACGAACCACGACAGCGCCTCGTGCTTGAAGTCCCAGTCGCCCTCGACCACCCCGCCGCGGCCGGGGCGCAGCTCGACGTCGATGCCGAGCTCCTCGCGCACCTCGCGCCGGGCGGCGTCGATCGGCTCCTCGCCGCGCTGGATCCACCCGCCCGGCAGCTCCCACCGCCGCCGGTCCCCGTAGGTGTGGCGCACCATCAGCACGCGGCCCGCCTCGTCGCGGACCGCGACCATCGTGCCGCGCACCGCCGGCCGGCGCACGAACGTCCACGCCTGCAGCAGCCGGTAGGCGATCCGGTAGCCCAGGCGCATGAGCGCCGCCGACCGGGGCCGGCGGCGCAGCGCGTGGAGCTGGGTGAGGCGATCGGCGACGCTCACCCGTGCCGACCGCCGGTCACGTCACGAGGAGGCGCCCAGGACCTCGTCCGAGTACAGCTTGTGCACCTTGACCGTCCCGGCCGGGGCGGCGTGGATGCACAGCTCGCACAGGATGCACTCGTCGACGTTGTCGTGGACGATCTCCAGCCGGCCGCCCGCGTTCGCGAAGATGTCGACCGGGCAGGCCTCCTGGAGCTTCTGGGCGAGCTCGGCGTCGCCGACGATCGCGTCGTCGACCTCGATGCCGATGAACGTGGCGTCGTCGCGCATCAGGCGGCGCTCCTCTCAGCGATCTTGCTCTTCATGATGTCCGGGATCGAGGAGATGTCCTCGGCCACCGTGATGCCGGCCTCGGCCAGGCGCGCGATCTTCTCGGACGCGGTGTCCTCCTTGCCCTCGACGATCGTGCCGGCGTGGCCGAAGCTCATGCCCGGCATCTCGTCCATGAACCGGCCGGCCATGAACGCGACGATCGGCAGGCGCGAGTTGTTCTCGGTCACCCACCGCGCGAGCTCGGCCTCCATGCGGCCGCCGGGCTCGGTGTAGATGACGATGCCCTCGGTCTCGGGGTCGGCCTCGAACAGCGGCATGAGCTCGGCGTAGGTCGAGCCGATGATCGCGTCGCCGCCGATCGACACCGCGGTCGAGATCCCCAGGCCGGCGGCGCTGAGCGTCGACGACATCTCGGTGGTCATGCCGCCCGAGCGCGAGATCACGCCGATCGAGCCCTTGCGGTACGACTTGGCCGCGTCCTTCGCGGGGCCGCCGATGCCGCCCATCTTGATGACGTCGGGGACGATCACGCCGAGGCAGTTCGGCCCGATGATCCGCGCCCCGCGCAGCGTGGCGAGCTCGACCATCTGCGCGACGTCGCGGCGCGGGATGCGCTCGGTCACGATGACGATGAGCCTGATGCCGTTCTCGATGGCCTCGAACACCGCGTCCTTGGTGAACGCGGGCGGGACCGTGACGACCGAGCCGTCGATCGGCCCGCCGTGGTGCTCGACGGCCTGCGCGACGGTGTCGAACACCGGCACGCCGTGGACCTCGCGGCCGAGCCGGCCCGGGGTCACGCCGCCGACGATCTTCGCGCCCTCGCCGTAGTCGAGGCACTCGCGCGTCAGGTTCACCGCCTCGCGGCCGGTGATGCCCTGGACGATGAACGTGGTCGAAGCGTCGATGAGGATGCTCATGCCGCGGCCTCCACCGCCAGACGGGCGGCCTCGTGCAGGGACGTGGTGCGGTCGGCGTAGCGGACGCCGTAGCGCTCGAGGATCTTGAAGCCCTCCTCCTCCCACGCGCCGGGGATGCGGAAGATCGAGATCTTCTCGGCGGGATCCATGCCGAGCTCCAGGCAGGCGGCGATCACGCCGCGCGCGACGATGTCGACGCGGGTGTTCGACACGATCGACATCATCACCGCGATCTTGTCGACGCCCGGCTTCTGGAGCACGAGCTTCGCCAGGCCCTTGGCCTTCTTGACCGACGGGTTGCCGCCGATCTCGCAGTAGTTGGCGGGCTTGCCGCCGGCGTTGCGCACGGCGTCGAAGAGCGTGAGCGAGCCGCCGCCGGCGCCGATGACCAGGCCGAGGTTCCCGTCGAACTCGGTGATGTTGCCGGCCACGCCGCGGTGGTCCTGGGCGTCGACCTCCTCGCCGGCGAGCTCGAACGGCGTGGGCTCGCGGGCCTGCCGGGTCTCCTCGTCGCCGACGCCGAGCTCCTTCAGCAGCGCCTTCTGCCGCGGGCGCGCCTCGTTCTCCATGTCCATGTGCGCGTCGAGCGCGACGAACGAGCCGTCGTGCATCTCGGCGAGCGGGTTGATCTCCGCGAGCGTCATGTCGTACTCGACGAAGAGGTTCGCCAGGCGCGTGACGATCGGGACCAGGCGCTGGAGCTGCCTGCCGGTGACGCCGGTGGAGGCGATCGCCTCCTTGGCCTCGAAGCCGGCGAACGGCAGGAGGTTCGAGAAGTGCCGGCGGCCGACCTTGTCGGGCTGCTCCTCGGCGACCTGCTCGATGTCGATGCCGCCGATCGGCGAGAAGATGATCACCGGCTTCTTGCGCGCGCCGTCCCAGACGACGCCGGCGTAGTACTCCTGCTTGACGTCGGCCTTCGGGTCGACGAGCACGCCGCGCGGCTTGTGGCCGTTGATCTCGAGCCGGAGGATGTCCTCCGCGTGCTTGCGGGCCTCCTCGGGCGTGTCGGCGAACTTCACGCCGCCGGCCTTCATCCGCCCGCCCGTGAGGACCTGGGACTTGATGACGACCGGCCCGCCGATCCGTGCGGCGATCTGCTCCGCCTCGGCGGCGTCCTTCGTGAAGCCGTAGTCGGTGACCGGGATCCCGGCGCGCTTGACGATCTCGCGCGCTTCGTATTCGAAGAACCTCATGGAGCGCGGGAGCCTACGCGGGCTGCAGCTCGTACGCCTCGGCCAGCTCGGGGTCCTTCGCCGCGAGCATCTCGGCCAGGTCGACCATGACCTTGCACTGCTTCCAGGTCGCGTCGTCCTGCATCTTCCCGTCGATCATGTGGACGCCGCGGCCGTCGGGGATCGCCTCGATGACCTTCTTGGCGAACTTGACCTCCTCGGGGTCGGGCGAGAAGACCTTCTTGGCGATGCCGATCTGGACCGGGTGCAGCGACCACGCGCCGACGCACCCGAGCAGGAAGGCGGCGCGGAACTGCGTCTCGCATCCGACGACGTCCTTGATGTCGCCGTACGGCCCGTAGAACGGGAGGATCCCGGCGCTCGTGCACGCGTCGACCATGCGCGCGATCGAGTAGTGCCACGGGTCCTGCATGTACGAGGCGCGCGGCGCCTGCGCGTCCTCGCCGGGCGCCGGGTCCTCGATCGTGCGGTAGCCGGGGTGGCCGCCGCCGACGCGCGTGGTCTTCATCCGCCGCGACGCGGCGAGGTCGGCGGGGCCGAAGCTCATGCCCTGCATGCGCGGCGAGGCGGTCGCGATCTCCTCGAGGTTCACGACGCCCAGGCCGGTCTCGAGGATCGCGTGGACGAGGATCGGCTTCTGGAGCTTGTGCTTGGCCTCGAGCTGGGCGAGCAGCCGGTCGACGTAGTGGATGTCCCACGGGCCCTCGACCTTCGGGACCATGATCACGTCGAGCCGGTCGCCGATCTCGGCGACGAGCTGGGTGATGTCGTCCAGGACCCACGGCGACTCGAGCGAGTTGACCCGCGTCCAGAGCTGCGTGTCGCCGAGCTCCATCTCCTTGCCGACCGTGATGAGGCCCTCGCGCGCGGCCTCCTTGCGGTCGACCGGGACGGCGTCCTCGAGGTTGCCGAGCAGGATGTCGACCGTCGGCGCGATGTCCGGCACCTTGGCCACCATCTTCTCGTTCGAGAAGTCGAGGAAGTGGATCATCCGCGAGGGCAGGACGGGGATCTCGCGGAGGGGTTCAGGTGCTTCGATTGCGAGGGGCTTGAAGAAGTCGCGTGGGTTCCGCATGGGCGGCGGACCTTACTCGGCCGCGTTCGCATATTGCGCACTGGCCGCATGTCCTATGTCACGTTCCGCACGAATCGCGTAGCGTCTCGTCGTGACCCGGAGCGCGCTCATCGCAGGAGCGGCGACGTGCCTGCTCACCTGCTGCGGTCCCGCGTACGGCGCCGAGCGCGGCATCGTCCTCGGCCGGCGTGCGTTCGGGCCCGTCGCCTGCGGCGCCCCGGTGGTGAAGACCGTGGCGTTCGCCGACCCCGCGCGGCTGGCGGGCGCCGACCCGGCCGCGTGCCGGATCCTGCTCAACCGGGACTACGCGCGGCAGATGCCCGCCGACATGCGCTGCACGCTGGTGCTGCACGAGTACGGGCACCTGGCCGGGCGCGGGCACTCCGGCGACCCGGACTCGGTGATGTACCGCGAGTACGTGCGCGCCGACCGGCGGTGCGCGGCGCGGTTCAGCGCGGAGAGCCGGCGGGCGCCGAGGAAGCGGCGGCGAGCCCGGGGTACATCGGGAAGCGCGCCGGGCGGAACGTGAGCAGGTCGGCGTCCAGGCGCTCGGCCGTCGCGGCGATGACGTAGTCGCTGACGCCGGTCTCGGGGTGCGAGCGGCCGTAGCGCTCGGCGTGTTGCTCGGCGACCGCGGCGATCTCGTGGTCGACGGCGACCCAGTCGAGCAGGCGCTCGACCGCCTCGATCGCGGCGAGGTCGTTCGGCTCGGCCTCGCGCCGCAGCTCGATCCGGGTCACGACCGACCCGACGATCCGCCGGCCCGAGGCGACCGCGTCGTGCAGGCAGCGCGTGGCCTCCGGCACCGCGTGCAGGTGGTCCCACAGGACGCCGGTGTCGACGACGAACGTCACCGCTCACGCAGGGCGCCCGCCGTCGCGTCGAGCAGCCGCAGCTTCTCGTCGACGGTCAGCTCCGATCCGTAGGCGCGGTCGACCGCACGCCGGATGAGCTCCGCGATCGAAGCGCCGGTACGGTCTGCCTCCTCGCGCAGCCGCGCGTACTGGCGAGCATCGAGCGTGATCTGCATCCGGTGGCCCATGCGACATCACCCTACATCAGGTGATATGAAACCGGGATGACCCAGGAATTCACGACCGACCAGGCGGCGCGCGAGGCGAGCGGCGCCCACGCGTACGGCCGCTACTTCGAGGAGTTCGAAGAGGGAGCGGTCTACAAGCACTGGCCGGCCAAGACGGTGACCGAGGCGGACGACCACCTCTTCTGCCTCATCACCATGAACCACCATCCGCTGCACATCAACGACGTGTACGCCTCGCAGAGCCAGCAGGGGCGCAACGTCGTCGTCGGACCGCTCGTGTACTCGCTCGCCCTCGGCATGAGCGTCTCCGACGTCTCGGGCAAGGCGATCGCCAACCTCGCGACCGAGGAGCTCTCCCACCCGGCGCCCGTCTTCCACGGCGACACGCTCTTCGTCGAGTCCGAGGTGCTCGAGAAGCGCGAGTCGCGCACGAAGCCCGATCGTGGCACCGTCAAGGTCCACACACGCGTGTACAACCAGGACGGGGTGCTCGTCGCGGAGTTCAAGCGCCTCGTGCTCGTTCCCAAGAAGAATCCGGGGAAGACCAGCGACTGACGCCCGAGCGTTCCCGTGCTGAAGACATTCCGGTCCGACCAAACATCTGAGGAGTTGACGATCCAGTGAGCACGACCGCCGTTCCCACGAAGCACCAGAAACTGCTGGCCTGGGTCGATCAGATCGCCGAGCTCACCAAGCCGGTGGATGTGCACTGGTGCGACGGGTCGGCCGAGGAGTACGACGCGCTGTGCCGGCTGATGGTCGAGAACGGCACGTTCCGCAAGCTCTCTGACGCCAAGCGCCCGAACTCCTACCTGGCCTGGTCGGACCCCAGCGACGTCGCCCGCGTCGAGGACCGCACGTTCATCTGCTCGGAGAAGCAGGAGGACGCCGGCCCGACGAACCACTGGCGCGACCCGAAGGAGATGCGGGCCGAGCTCGAGCCGCTGTTCAACGGCTCGATGAAGGGCCGCACGATGTACGTCATCCCGTTCTCGATGGGCCCGCTGGGCTCGGACAAGAGCGTCATCGGCGTGCAGGTCACCGACAGCCCGTACGTCGCGGTGTCGATGCGGATCATGACCCGGATGGGCAAGAAGGCGCTCGACATCCTCGGCGACGACGGCGACTTCGTGCCGTGCGTCCACTCGGTCGGCGCTCCGCTCGAGGAGGGCCAGCAGGACGTCCCGTGGCCGAACAGCCCTGATCTCAAGTACATCGTCCACTACCCCGAGACGCGCGAGATCTGGTCGTACGGTTCTGGCTACGGCGGCAACGCGCTGCTCGGCAAGAAGTGCCTGGCGCTGCGCATCGCGTCGGTCATGGCCCGTGACGAGGGCTGGATGGCCGAGCACATGCTCATCCTCAAGATCACCAGCCCCGAGGGCGAGTCGAAGTACGTCACCGGCGCGTTCCCGAGCGCGTGCGGCAAGACGAACCTCGCGATGCTCATCCCGACGCTGCCGGGCTGGAAGGTCGAGACGATCGGCGACGACATCGCCTGGATGAAGTTCGGCGAGGACGGTCGCCTGTACGCGATCAACCCCGAGGCGGGGTTCTTCGGCGTCGCCCCGGGCACGGGGGAGGAGACGAACCCGAACGCGATCGCGGCGATCAAACGCGACACGATCTTCACGAACTGCGCGCTGACCGACGACGGCGACGTGTGGTGGGAGGGCCTGACGAAGGAACCGCCCGCGCACGCGCTCGACTGGCGCGGCAACGACTGGACGCCGGATTCCGACACCCCGGCCGCCCACCCGAACGCGCGCTTCACCGTCAGCGCGTCGAACCTGCCGACGATGGCGCCCGAGTGGGAGGACCCGGCCGGCGTGCCGATCGACGCGTTCCTGTTCGGCGGCCGCCGCGCGACCGCGGTGCCGCTCGTGCGTGAGGCGTTCGACTGGGAGCACGGCGTGTTCCTCGGCGCGACGATGTCGTCGGAGATGACGGCGGCGGCGTTCGGGACGGTCGGCCAGCTCCGGTTCGACCCGTTCGCGATGCTGCCGTTCTGCGGCTACAACATGGCCGACTACTTCCAGCACTGGCTGGACATCGGCAACAAGGCCGACCGCGACAAGCTGCCGCGGATCTTCTACGTCAACTGGTTCCGCAAGGACGAGGACGGGAAGTTCATCTGGCCGGGCTTCGGCGACAACAGCCGCGTGCTCGAGTGGATCTTCCGCCGCTGCAACGGCGACGCCAAGGTGGAGGAGACGCCGCTCGGCTACGTGCCCGCCGAGGGCGACCTGAACCTCGAGGGCCTCGACATCGCGCCCGAGAAGATGAAGGAGCTCCTGACCGTCGACGAGGACGTCGTCAGGGCGGAGCTGCCGCAGGTCAAGGAGCACCTGGCGAGGTTCGGCGACCGCCTGCCCAAGGAGGTCTCCGAGCATCTCGCCGCGCTCGAGCAGCGCCTGGGCGCCTGACCTGACCCGGTCCGGGCCGCGCCCTGCCGCCCGAGCGTGGCGGGGCGCGGCGCCGGCGGTTCAGTCCTCGGCGTCGCCGCCGCCTGAGCCGCCCTGCCGGTTCGCGCCGGCGCCGGCGTCGTCGTCGTCCGGACGGTCGGGGGCAAGGCTGCGACGGCCGGCGTCGCCGGCCGAGCCCGAGCCCGAGCCGGTCCGCTCGTCACCGTGCTCGTGGCCCCGGCGCCCGCCGCGGGCCGCGTCGACCCGGCGGTCGCGCCCGCGGGTGCGGCCCACCACGTCGTGGCGGCCGTCCTCCCGGTCGTCGTCGCGCCCGCCGCGGCGGCCGCTGCGGCCGCGGCCCCCGTCGTCGCGGCGCGCGCCGCCGCGCCCGCCGCGCCGGCCGCGCTGATCGGCCCCGTCGTCGCCGTCCCGGCCGCCGCCGCGCCCACCCCGGCGACCGTCACCGCGGTGACCGTCACCCCCGTGACTGTCACCGTGGTGCCGGTCACGCCCGTGACTGTCACCGTGGTGCCGGTCACGCCCGTGACTGTCACCGCCGTGGCGCCCGCGACCGCCGTCCCGGTCGCCGCCGCGCGCGCCACGCCGCCGGCGCCGGTCGCCGCGGTCCCCGGCGTCCCGGTCCCCGGCGCCGCGCGAGCGCCGCTCGCCGCCGGGATCCGTGCCCGCGGCTGCCGCGCCGCCGGGGTCCGCGCCCGCGGCTGCCGCGCCGCCCGCGGGACCCTGCGTCCGCGCGGTCACCGGCAGCCCGGTCGCCGCCGCGTCCGGCACGACCCCGTCCGTCCGCGGCCGGTCCGCGCGCGCGTCGGCGCGGGTGGCCGGAGCCGTCCCGGCCGCCGGGCGCTCGCGATCGGTGGCGCGCTCGGCCACCACCGCGCCGCCGGCGAGCGCCCCCGTGGCGGCGACCGTCGCGCCGCCCTTGAGCAGCAGCGACGACACCGCGCCGGCGCCGCCGCCCCCGGCGACGATCTCGCCGATGCGCTCGGCGACCGGCGCGGTCGCGCGGCCGGAGGCGACGGTCGCGGCCCACGTGGCCAGCGGCGCGGGGGTGAGCGCGGTCGCCGCCGCGCGCAGCGCCACGCGCGCCCGGTAGACGAGGCCGCGGACCGCGTCGTCGCTGACGCCCAGCTCGCGCGCGACCTCCTCGTGGCTGCGCCCCTCGACCGCGGTGCGCAGGAGCGCCTCGCGCTGTAGCTCGGGCAGCTCGGCCAGCCCCGCCAGCGTGCGCCGCACCGCGATCCGCCGGTCGAGGTCCTCGTCGGGGGCGTCCGCGCCGCCGAGCGCCTCGGAGAGCTCCTCGTACCGGTAGCCCGACCGCTTGAGGGCGTTGACCGCGCCGTTGTGCACGACGCGGTACAGCCACGAGCGCATGTCGGCGATCGGCGTCCCGCGCGCGAGCGCCTGCCAGGTCGACAGGAACGCCTGCTGGACGACGTCCTCGGCGGTCCCGTCGTCGAGCAGCATCCGCCGGCAGAACGCCTGCAGCGGGCGCCGGTAGCGCTCGACGAGCGCCTCGAACGCGGCCTCGGAGCCCTGCGCGGCGAGCGCGGTCAGGCGCCGGTCGGTCTGGGTGCGCAGGAGGGCCGAGGGCAGTCGTGCAGCCATGGCGCGGGAGCCCGGTCAGGCTCCACGAGGACGACGATACGGGGTCGGGGCGGTGGGACGAGCCATCTACGTCCCCGGACAACGGCCGGGGCGGGACCTCACGCGCAGGCTACGATCGTTGAGGTCTGCAACTGTCTCGGATCACCACCTTGTTCCGGCCGTACCGCCTGCGGCTCGGCGCGGTGCTCGCCCTCATCCTGCTGTCGGCCGGGCTCGGGATGCTCTCGCCGTTCCTGCTGCGCGCGGTCCTCGACCAGGCGATCCCCGAGCGCGACACCGGCCTGCTGACGCTCCTCGTCGGCGGCATGGTCGGCGTGGCGGTGGCGACCGCCGTCCTCGGCGTCGGGCAGACGTGGCTGTCGAACACCGTCGGCCAGCGCGTCATGCACGACCTGCGCGCCGCCGTGTACCGGCACCTGCAGCGGATGTCGCTCGCGTTCTTCACGCGCACGCGCACCGGCGAGGTCCAGTCGCGGATCGCCAACGACATCGGCGGCGTCCAGAACGTCGTCACGAGCACCGCGACCTCGATCGTCTCGAACGTCACCACCGTGCTGGCGACCGTCGCGGCGATGGTGCTGCTCGACTGGCGGCTGGCGGCGTTCAGCCTCGCGCTCCTGCCGTTCTTCGTCTGGCTGACCCGGCGCGTGGGGCAGGAGCGGCGCAGGATCACGTCGCGGCGGCAGGGGCGGATGGCCGACATGAGCGCGCTCGTCGAGGAGTCGCTGAGCGTCAGCGGGATCCTGCTCGGCAAGACGATGGGGCGCGGCCCCGAGCTGGCAGAGCGCTTCGAGCGCGAGTCGGCCGAGCTCGCCGACCTCGAGGTCGCCTCGCGGATGGCGGGCCGGTGGCGGATGGCGACCGTCCAGATGAGCTTCGCGATCATGCCCGCGCTCGTCTACTGGTTCGCCGGCGCGGGCCACGCCGACGTGTCGCTCGGCACCCTGGTCGCGTTCACGACGCTCCAGACGCGGCTGTTCTTCCCGATCCAGTCGCTGCTGTCGGTCGGGATCGACGTGCAGACCTCGCTCGCGCTGTTCGAGCGGATCTTCGAGTACCTCGACCTCGAGATCGACGTGCGCGAGAAGCCCGGCGCGACCGACCTGTCCGGCGTGCGCGGCGAGGTCGCGTTCGAGGGCGTCGCGTTCGCCTACGACCCCGGCGGCGAGCCGATCCTCGACGGCATCGAGCTCGTCGTCCCCGCCGGCACGACGACCGCGATCGTCGGCGAGACCGGGTCGGGCAAGACGACGCTCGCCTACCTCGCCGCGCGGCTGTACGACCCGACCGCCGGGCGCGTGACGATCGACGGGGTCGACGTGCGCGACGTGACGTTCGCGTCGCTGGCCCGGACGGTCGGGCTGGTCTCCCAGGAGACGTACCTCTTCCACGCGTCGGTGCGCGAGAACCTGCGATTCGCCCGGCCGGACGCGACCGACGCCGAGCTCGAGGCCGCCGCGCGCGCCGCCCGGATCCACGACCTCATCGCGTCGCTGCCCGACGGCTACGACACGGTCGTCGGCGAGCGGGGCTACCGCTTCAGCGGCGGCGAGAAGCAGCGGATCGCGATCGCCCGCACGATCCTGCGCAACCCGCCGGTGCTCATCCTCGACGAGGCGACGAGCGCGCTCGACACCGAGACCGAGCGCGCCGTCCAGGCCGCGCTCGACGAGCTCGCCGCCGGGCGCACGACGATCGCGATCGCGCACCGGCTCTCCACGATCCGCGACGCCGACCAGATCGTCGTCCTCGACGGCGGCCGGATCGCCGAGCGCGGCACGCACGAGGAGCTGCTCGCGCGCGGCGGGCGCTACGCGCGGCTCGTCGCCCAGGGCGGCGGCGCGGCCCGGCCCGCCGCCTGCGACTGCCGCCCCGCCGCGCTCACCGGCGCGTGAGCCGCACGCTCCGGGTCAGCGCGACGCGCCGCCCGGACGCGTCGCGCGCCCTGACGCGCAGCGTCGCGCGGCCGGGCGCGATGCGGCGCCGGCGCGCGGTGAGCACCACGCGGCCGCGGCCGGCGCGCAGCGTGGCGCGGCGGCCCGAGGCCAGCAGCCGCCGCCCGCGGCGCAGCGACACGGTGATCTGCCGCAGGCGCGTGCCCGTGCGGAGCACGACGCGGATCCGGCGGCCGATCCGCACCCGCCGGGGCGCGATGAGCCGCGTGCGCAGCGGCGCGGCGAGCCGGCCGGAGGGCGCGGAGGCGGCGGGCGGCGCCGCCTGGCCTGCGGCCGCGGCCGGGCCCGCCGGCGGCGCGGGCGCGGCGGCGAGCGCGTCGGCCGTCCGCCCGATCCAGCCGCGCAGCGCGTCGCCGCCGGCCTCGGCGTAGACGCCGTACTGGGTCGGGAACGCGCATCCGAGCCCGTAGGAGACGACGCCGACCTGCACCCACGCGCCGCCCGCGTCGAGCACCTGCAGCGGCCCGCCCGAGTCGCCCTGGCACGAGTCCTCGCCGCCGACGAGGTTGCCGGCGCAGACGTTCGTCGCCGGGTCGAAGCCGAGCGTCAGCGCGTACGAGACCCGGCAGGCCCCGTCGGAGACGATCGGGACCTCGGCCTCCTTGAGCGCGTCGGGTATCGACGACGCGCCGGCGTGCTCGGTGCCCCACCCGAGGATCACCGCAGGGTCGCCGGGCTCCCAGCGCGACGCGTCGCCGGGCCCCGCGATCCGGATCGGCCGGCCGAGCGCCGACGGGGCGGCGAGCCGCACGAGCGCCACGTCCGACGTGCGCCCGTCGCTGGCGTCGTAGGCGGGGTGCTCGACGATCGCCTCGGCCGCGATCCGCTCGCCGCCGGCGCTGCGGACGTTCGTCCCGAGCAGGAACCGCAGCTCGCCCGCGGGGAGCGTGCCGCCGTCGTCGGCGTCGACGCAGTGCGCCGCGGTCAGGACGACGTCGGGCCGGACCAGGCTCGCGCCGCAGGGGAACCGCCACCCGCCGTCGGCGGGGTCGCGGCGCTCCATCCCGGCCATGTGCGGCCACGCCCGGCCGGTCGTCTCGCCGCCGACGATCGCAGGCGCCGCCGCGGGCAGCGCGAGGACGCCCGCGAGGGCGAGCAGGACGGCGCGCACGGCACGGGGCATCCGCCGGTTGTACCGGGCGGTCCGGCGCGCGCGCCGGTTCGGGTGGGTGGCAGGGCGGCGTGCTCCGCGACGTGGCCGGCCGCCGCGCGCCCCCGCCGCGCCACGACGGACGCGAAGGCCGCGCGTCAGTGCCGCTCGTCGCCCGTCGCCGCCGGCGGGCGCGACTCCTCGGCCAGCGACGTGATCGCCAGGAAGCCGCGGGCGGCCTCCTCGAGGACCTCGGTCGCCTCCTCGAGCGAGCGGGCGTACAGCTCGACGAGCAGGTGGACGACGATCTTGTCGTCCTCGTGCTTGTGGAAGCGCACGTGGGTGAAGAACTCGCGCGTGCCGTAGTCGCCGAACGCCGCGTAGGAGAGCGCGTCGCCGGCGTCCGGGCCCGAGCACGTCTCGACGTCGTCGGCGTCGACCGTCACCGTGACCGAGGCCACCCACGGGGTGCCCGCGACCATGCGCTCCCACCGGTCCTCGATCGGCTGGACGCGGCCGTCGGCGAACCCGAGATGGGGCTGGTCGTGCATGCACTCCAGGCACTGGACGACCGCCTCCTGGACCTCGTCCACGACGTCAGCACGCTCGCCGGTGTCCGGGTCGATCTTGTGGATCCCCTCGTAGTGGACCTGCACCTCGAGGTCCTGCGACCAGCAGCGGTAGCAGCGAAGCCAGGCGGGCGTGGTCTCCGTGGACATGATCTGATTCTAGTTCCGTGACCGATGTGCTCTACGAGGCGGCCGGCCGCGTCGCGACGCTGACGCTGAACCGCCCGGACCGCCTGAACACCATCACGCAGGCGCTCGTCGAAGAGCTGCGCGGCGCGCTCCAGCGCGCATGGGACGACGACGAGATCCGCGTGATCCGCCTGCGCGGCGCCGGGCGCGCGTTCTGCGCCGGCTACGACATCGGGTGGGGCGCGGCGATGATGGAGGAGACCGAGGGCGGGGCGCCGTGGGACCCGATCGCCGACTACCGGATGATGTCCCGGTTCGTCGACGCGTACATGCAGCTGTGGCGCTCGCCCAAGCCGGTCATCGCGCAGATCCACGGCTACTGCGTGGGCGGCGGGACGGACTTCGCGCTGTGCTCCGACCTCATCGTCTGCGCCGAGGACTGCCGGATCGGCTACCCGCCCGCCCGGGTGTGGGGGTCGCCGACGTCGATGATGTGGACCTACCGGCTCGGGCTCGAGCGGTCCAAGCGGCTGCTGCTCACCGGCGACGCGCTCGACGGCCGCAGGGCGGTCGAGTGGGGGCTGGCGAGCGAGTGCCACCCCGAGGACGAGCTCGACGCCGCCGCGCTCGCGCTGGCCGAGCGGGTCGCGCACCTCCCCTCGAACCAGCTCCACATGATGAAGCTGCTCGTCAACAACGTGATCGAGCAGCTCGGGCTGTCGTCGACCCAGCTCGTCGGCACGCTGCTCGACGGCGCCGCCCGCCACACGCCCGAGGGCGTCGCGTTCACGCGCCGGGCGATGGAGGACGTGCGCGGCGCCGTGCGCGACCGCGACGCGCCGTTCGGCGACTACGGGGAGGGGCCGCGGACCGTCTGATCGGAGCGGTGATCGCCGGCGGCCGCGGCGAGCGGCTCGGCGGCGCGAAGGCGACCGCCGTGCTCGGCGGCCGGCCGCTGGCCGCGCTCGCGGTCGAGGCGCTCGCGCCGCTCGTCGACGCGGTCGCCGTGGTCGCCAAGCGGGCCACGCCGCTCCCCGACCTGCCCGGCGTGGCGGTCTGGCACGACGACGAGGACGCCGGGCTGCACCCGCGCCACGGGATCGTCACCGCGCTGCGCCGGGCGCAGGGCGCGGCGGTGCTCGTCCTCGCCGTCGACCTGCCGCTGGCGCGGCCCGCGCTCGAGGCGGTGCTCGCGGCGGGCGCCCCGACCGCCGTCGCGCGCGCCGAGGGGCGGCTGCAGCCGCTGTGCGCCCGCTACGACCCGAGTGCGCTCGCGCCGCTCGCGGCAGCGCCCGAGCGCGAGCCGCTCACCCGCAGCGTCGAGGCGCTCGGCCCGGCCGTCGTCGACGTCCCGGCGGACGCGCTCACGAACGTCAACACGCCGGAGGACCTCGCCCGCGCCGCCCGCGCCGTCGGGCGGCGGGCATAGCCTGTGGAGCACCGATGATCGCGTTCGACGACGACCTCCGGGGGCGGCTGGAGGCGAGCCTCGCCGCGCACGAGCGGCGCGAGCACCCGCTCGAGGGGCGCCGGCACGCGGCGGTCGCGATCGTGCTCGTCGACAGCGACGCCGAGCGCCACGACGGCGATCCGATCGTCGCCGCGGACATCGACATGTCGGTCGTCCCCGGCGAGGTGCGCGACCACCGCGGCCGCCCGCTCGACGGCCGGATGGTCGGGGTGGCGGGCGGCGCGGCATTCCTGCTGTGCCGCCGTGCGGCGCGGATGAGCCGCCACGCCGGCCAGTGGGCGCTGCCCGGCGGGCGCGTCGACGCGGGGGAGACGGCCCTGGACGCGGCGCTGCGCGAGCTCGACGAGGAGCTCGGCCTGCGGCTCGGGCCCGAGAGCGTCGTCGGCTGGCTCGACGACTACCCGACGCGGTCGGGCTACGTCATCACGCCGGTCGTGCTGTGGGGCGGCGCCGACCCCGAGCTGCGGCCGGCGCCCGACGAGGTCCTCGCGGTCTACCGGATCGGCCTGCGCGCGCTGCGCGACGGCGAGCCGCGGTTCGTCGACATCCCCGAGAGCGACCGGCCGGTGCTGCAGGTGCCGCTCGGCAACGACCTCATCCACGCGCCGACCGGCGCGGTCCTCTACCAGCTCCGCCAGGTCGGCCTGCTCGGCCGCGCCGGCGAGCGCGTCGACCACCTCGAGCAGCCCGTCTTCGCCTGGCGCTAGGCGGTCGCCTGCGGCTCGGCTAGCCGCCGATCGCCGACATGGTCCGCGCGGGCTGGACGAACCCCGGCTCGTTCACGCGATGCTTGAGCTCCTTGCGCCACACCGCGTCGCGGATGATCTGCTCGAGGTCGTCGTCGGTCGCGCCCGCGCGCAGCGGCGTGCGCAGGTCGGTCTCGCCGATGCTGAACAGGCAGGTGCGGAGCTTGCCGTCGGCGGTCAGGCGGATGCGGTCGCAGTCGCCGCAGAACGGCTCGGACACCGGGTTGATGAAGCCGATCCGGCCCTTGCCGTCGGCGAAGCGGTAGACGCGGGCGGTGGCGTGCGGCTCGCGCGGCTCGGGCTCGAGCGGGTAGACGGCGTGGATCTGCGCCCGGATCTCCTCGCCGGTGAGCACCTTGTCCATGTCCCAGGCGCGGTCGGCGTCGAGCGGCATGAACTCGATGAACCGCACCTGGTACGGGTGCTCGCGCGCGAACTCCGCGAACGGGATGATCTCCTGCTCGGTGAACCCGCGCAGCCCGACCGCGTTGACCTTGATCGGGTGCGCCTCGGGGAACCGCGCGAGCGTCTGGAGCCCCTCGAGCACCCGGGGGAGCGCGTCGCGGCGGGTCATCTCGAAGAAGCGGTCGCGCTGGAGCGAGTCGATCGAGACGTTGAAGCGCTTGATCCCGGCGCGGACGAGCGCCTCGGCGTCGCGCTCGAGCAGGTAGCCGTTCGTCGTCACCGCGAGGTCGTCGACGAGCGGGGCGAGCATCCCCGCCAGGCGCGGGAAGTCGCGGCGGACGAGCGGCTCGCCGCCGGTCAGCCGGACCGCGCGGACGCCCATCGAGGCCAGCAGCGCGACGATCCGCTCGATCTCCTCGAACGTCAGGACCTCCGAGCGCTCCAGCCACGGCAGGCCCTCGGCGGGCATGCAGTACTGGCAGCGGAAGTTGCAGCGGTCGGTGACCGAGAGGCGCAGGTCGCCGATGACCCGGCCGTGACCGTCACGCAACTGGTCACGCTCCATCGCGATGGAGCGTACCCTGCCCGGCGGTGCGGGTGCGGATCCTCATCGTCGTGCTGACCTGCGGCCTGCTCGCGGCGGGCTGCGGACGCTCGCCCGAGCGCGACGTGCGCCGCGCGCTGGAGGGCTTCGCGGAGGCGACCGCGGCGAAGGACTACCAGCGCCTGTGCGACGACATCTTCTCGGCCGAGCTCGTCGAGCAGGTGCGCAAGACGCTGCCGTGCGAGGTGGCGCTGCAGCGCTCGAGCCTGGGCGACGCGAAGGACCCGAAGCTCGAGATCCGCCGCATCAAGGTCGACGGCGACCGCGCCTCGGCGGTCGTGACGTCGACGGCCGCCAACCAGCCGTCCTCCGAGGACACGGTCGTCCTCGTCCGCCAGGACGGCGAGTGGCGGATCCAGTCGCTGTCGTCGAGCTAGGGAGCCCCGCCCCGCGTCAGATCGCGGCGCGCAGCGTGCCGTCGAAGTCCGTGCGGGAGATCGGGCCGACGCACGGCGACGACGCGCCGGCCTCGCGGTAGCGCGCGATCCCGGCGCGGACCGCGTCGGCGTCGCCGACCGCGGTGAGCGTCTCGAGGAAGCGGTCGGAGATCGCCGCCTGCATCCCGTCCGTGTCGCCGCGCGCGGCCGCCTCGTCGTAGCCGGCGATCTCGTCGCCGAAGCCCGACCGCTCGAGCATCGCGCGGTAGAACGGCAGGCCGAAGTAGGGGATGAGCTCGCGGCGCATCGACGCGTACGCGTCGGCCGGGTCGTCGACGCGCGCCGACGGCACCGCGGCGACGATGTCGAAGTCCGACAGCGAGCGGCCCGACCGCTCCAGGCCCTTGCGCACCTCGGGCACGACGACGTCGCGGATGTAGGGCGGGGTGCACAGCCACAGCACGACGCCGTCGGCGATCTCGCCGGCGAGCTGGAGCATCCGCGGCGACAGCGCGGCGACGAGCAGCGGGATGTCCGGACGCGGTGGCATGCCGAGCCTGAAGCCGGTCTGCCACTTCTTCCCGGCCGGCGGGTCCTCGCCGCGCAGGATCGCCCGCACGATCGACAGGTACTCGCGCATCTCGCTCGCCGGCTTGTCGATCGTCTGGCCGTGCCAGCCCTCGACGATCGGCCGGTGCGAGACGCCCATGCCGAGTACGAGCCGGCCGCCGCTCATCTCGTCGATCGTCGCCGCCGTCTGCGCCATCGTCGCCGGGGTGCGCGTGTAGATCGGCACGACCCCGGTCCCGAGCCGGATCCGCTCCGTGTGCGCCGCGTACCACGTCAGGACCGTCAGCGACTCGCGCGCGTTGATGTGCGTCACGTACGCGGCCTCGTAGCCGAGCTCCTCGGCGAGCCTGACCCGCTGGACCGCCTGCTCGACCGACCGTCCCACCGACACGAAGCATCCGAGACCCATCTCAGCCCTTTCCGTTGCCGCTGCCGTTCCCGCTCGGCCCGCCCGGCCGGTCGATGGCGGCGATCTGCGCGCGCACCGCCGCGTCGACGTCGCCGAACGAGCGCCGGCTGTTGAGGTGGCGGATGACCGCGTAGGCCATCTCGTCGAGGTCCTCGGGCCGCAGCGGGAGCTGCCACTCCTCGGCGAACACGCCGAGCGCCGTCCGCGCCCGCTGCCAGCGCTCGTCGCGCGTCTGCGGCGCCGGGCCGACCGGCGGGCGGAACGCGAGCGCGGGCGGGTAGCCGCCACGGCCGAGCAGGTGCGCGGCCGCCTCGCCGAGCGCCTGCATCGCCACGCCGAGCGGCCCGGGGCCGAACGACACGCGCCGGACCCCGAGCGCGCCCATCGCCTCGAGCGGCGGCGACTTCGGCGTCGCCAGCACGCTCAGCGGCCCGATCGCCTGCGCGAGCGCCTCGATCGTGCGCCCGTCGGTGACGCCCGGGACGAACACGCAGTCCGCGCCGGCGTCGAGGAACGCCCGGCCGCGCTCGACCGCCACGTCGAACGCGTCCTGCACGCCGAGCAGGTACGCGTCGGTGCGCGCGTTGACGACCAACGGCACCCCGGCGTCGCGGCCCGCCTCGATCGCCTCGCGGACGCCGGCGACCGCGTCGTCGAGCTCCTCGAGCCGCGGCGGATCGCCGGCCTCGCCGTGCACGGCGTCCTCGACGTTGCAGCCGACCGCGCCGGCCTCGATCGCGAGCGTCACCGCCTCGCCGACCATCCCGTAGCCCGCCTCGAGGTCGGCGGTCACCGGCAGGTCGGTGGCGTCGGCGATGTGCCCGATCGCGCTGAAGAGCAGGTCGGGCGGCAGCTCCTCGCCGTCGGGGTAGCCGTGCGCGGCGGCGACCGACCAGCTCGCGGTGGCGAGCGCCCGGCAGCCGGGCTGGGCCGCGACGACCCGCGCGCTGACGGCGTCCCAGACGTTGACGAGCACGAGCGGCTCGCGCCCGCCTGCGTGCATCGCGCGCAGCGCCTCGGCGCGCTCGGCCTGCGCGCTCAGCGCTCCCGCACCCCCCGTGCGGCCGCGACGAGCCGGTCGGCCACGTCGGCGCGGCCCTCGCCGCGCACCTCGTCGGCCGCCAGCTCCATCGCGCGCGCGAGCCGGTCGAGCGGGTAGTCGCGCGCCTCCAGCACGCCGGCCAGCCACGCGACCTGGTTGTCGAGCGAGGTGATCTGCTCGAGGTCGAGCACCGCCCACTGCAGCAGGTACCGGGTGTCGTGCCGGCACCACGCGCGCCAGACGCTCGGCTCGTAGCGCTCGTCCTCGTCCGGGTACTCGGCCGCGTACCGCTCGGTGACCCGCTCGGCGATCGCCAGCAGGTCCAGGCCGCCGGCCGACTCGGGCGGCGCGGCACCGGTCGGAGGAGCGACACGCCTCATCGGTGAGCCGCCCACCGTGACAGCAGGACCTCCATCACCCGGGACATTACGCGCCCTGCACGTCAACCGATCGGTGGATGGCAGATCGAGCCGCACGGGCGATGTGCGCGCGGCTGCGGTCCGCCACGCTCGGGGCGTGCCGATCATCACCGTCGAGAACCTCCACAAGCGCTACGGCGACCGGGTCGCGGTCGACGGCGTCTCGTTCACCGTCGAGGAGGGCGAGATCTTCGGGCTCCTCGGCCCCAACGGCGCGGGCAAGACGACGACCGTCGAGACGATCGCCGGGCTGCGCGCCCCCGACGCGGGAAGCGTCTCGGTGCTCGGCCTGGACCCGCGCCGCGACGCGGCCGCCGTGCGCGAGCGGGTCGGCGTCCAGCTCCAGGAGGCCGCGCTGCCCGACAGGCTGCGGGTCGGCGAGGCGCTCGAGCTGTACGCGGGCTTCTACGCGCGCCCGGCCGACGTCCGCGAGCTCGCCGCGACGCTCGGCCTCGACGGGCACCTCGCCGTGCCGTTCGCCGAGCTCTCCGGCGGCCAGCGCCAGCGGCTGTCGATCGCGCTCGCTCTCGTCGGCGACCCGACGGTGGCGATCCTCGACGAGCTGACGACCGGCCTGGACCCGGCGGCGCGGCGCGAGACGTGGGGGCTGGTCGAGCGCATCCGCGACCGCGGCGTCACGGTCCTGCTCGTGACGCACGTCATGGAGGAGGCCGAGCGGCTGGCCGACCGCGTCGGGCTCCTCGACGCCGGCCGGCTCGTCGCGCTCGGCGCGCCGGACGAGGTCGCGGCCTCGGCGAGCGCGGCGACGCGCGTCGCGTTCCGCGTCCCGCCCGGCTTCACCGGCGACGTGCTGGCGGCGCTGCCGGAGGTCGCGACGTACGACCGCGACGGCGACCGCGTGACGGTCACCGGGGGCGACGGCGTCGCGCTCGCGGTCCTGCGCGCGCTCGACGCGCACGGCGTCACGCCGCGCAACCTGCACGTCGAGCAGGGGAGCCTCGAGGACGCCGTCGTCGCCCTGACCACACCGACCATGGGAGCTGCCGCATGACCCGGCTCGTCCGCACCGAGGCCCGCCTGTACCTGCGCGAGCCGACGATCGTCTTCTGGGGGCTCGTGTTCCCCGCCGTCCTGCTCGGCGTGCTCGGCGCGATCCCGTCGTTCCGCGAGCACAGCGCCGACCTCGGCGGCCGGCGCGTCATCGACCTGTACGTGCCGATCACCGCCGCGCTCGTGCTCGCGATGCTCGCGGTCAGCGCGCTGCCGTCGGTCCTCGTCGACTACCGCCGGCGGGGCGTCCTGCGCCGCCTGGCGACCACGCCGGTCGGCCCGGCGCGGCTGCTCGGCGCCCAGCTCGCGGTGAACGCCGCGCTCGTCGTCACCGCGCTGGCGGTCCTGCTCGTGCTCGGCGCGGCGCTGTACGGCGTCGGCCTGCCTGCCAACGCGGCCGGCTACCTGCTGACGCTCGCGCTCGCGCTCGCCGCGCTGCTCGCGTTCGGGCTGCTGCTCGCGTCGCTCGCGCCGACGCCGCGGGCGGCCGGCGCGATCGGCACGATGCTGTTCTTCCCGATGATGTTCTTCGCGGGGCTGTGGGTGCCGCGCGAGGCGATGTCGCCGGCGCTGCAGGACGTGAGCGACCTGACGCCGCTCGGCGCCGCCGTCGCCGGGCTGCAGGCCGCGGCCGAGGGCGACTGGCCGCGGGCGCTGCACGTCGCCGTGCTCGTCGCGTGGGCGGTGGTCTGCGGCGGCCTCGCGACTAGGCTCTTCCGGTGGGAGTGAGCGGGGCCGCCGACACGCACCGACGGCGCGAGGACCTCTTCTTCGAGATCCTGCCGTTCGGCCTGCTGGTCCTGTCGGCTGCGGTCTCGGCGGCGATCCTCTGGGAGGAGCACTCGACGCTCGTCGCGGTCGTCGCGCTCAGCGCCGCGGCGGCCGCGTGGGTGGCGTGGTGGATGCCGCTGCACCCGGCGTGGCGCGAGCGGCCGTGGCCGATGGCGGTCTTCGTCGCCGGCTACCTCGGCCTGCTCGCGGCGCTCGTCAGCCTCGCGCCGTGGTTCGGCTTCGCCGTCTTCGCCGCGTACTTCTACGTCGGGCGGGTCCCGCGCCCGCTGCAGCCGGTCGTCGCCGCCTGCACCGCGCTGCTCGTCGGCACCGCCCAGTCCGGGGGCTGGCCGGGCACCGAGGACGCCGCGTCGGTCGGCATCTGGCTCGCGCTCGTCGTCGTGAACCTCGTCATCAGCGGCGCGCTGCTGTGGTTCGCGACCCGCGAGGAGCAGCGCAAGGCCGAGCGCGAGGCGACGATCGCGGAGCTCGAGCGCCTCAACGCCGAGCTCGAGGCGACGCTGCGGGAGAACGCGGCGCTGCACGCCGAGCTCGTCGAGCGCGCCCGCCGCGCCGGCGTCGAGGCCGAGCGGCAGCGGATGGCGCGCGAGATCCACGACACGCTCGCGCAGAGCCTGACCGGGATCGTCACCCAGCTCGAGGCGGCGTCCGGCGCGGCGGACTGGCGCCGGCACGTCGAGGCGGCCGCGAAGCTCGCGCGCCAGGGCCTGACCGAGGCGCGGCGGTCGGTCCACGCGCTGCGCCCCGAGCCGCTCGAGGACGCCCGCCTGCCCGACGCGATCGCCGACGTCGCGCGGTCGTGGTCGGAGCTGAGCGGCGTGCCCGCGCAGGTCACGACGACCGGCGAGGCGCGCCCGATGCGCCCGGAGATCGAGGTCGCGCTGCTGCGCAGCGCGCAGGAGGCGCTCGCGAACGTCGCCAAGCACGCGCGCGCGTCGCGGGTCGGGCTGACGCTGTCGTACATGGGCGACGTCGTGACGCTCGACGTCCGCGACGACGGCGTCGGCTTCACGCCGGGCGCGACGCGCAACGGGCACGCCCCGGGCGGCGACGGGGGCGGGTACGGGCTGACCGCGATGCGCGAGCGCCTCGCCGCGCTGTCGGGGACGCTCGCCGTCGAGTCCGAGCCCGGCGCCGGCACGGCGCTGTCGGTCACGATGCCGGCGGTGCCCGCGTGATCCGCCTGCTCATCGCCGACGACCACCCCGTCGTCCGCGACGGGCTGGCGGGGATGTTCGCCGCCGCCGAGGACCTCGAGGTCGTCGGCGAGGCGGCCGACGGCGTCGAGGCCGTGCGGCTGGCGCTCGAGCGGGCGCCCGACGTCGTGCTCATGGACCTCCGCATGCCCGGCGGCGACGGGGTCACGGCGATCGGCGCGCTGCGCGAGGCCGGGTTCGCCGGCCACGTGCTCGTGCTGACGACCTACGACACCGACCGCGACGTGCTGCCGGCGATCGAGGCGGGCGCGACCGGCTACCTGCTCAAGGACGCGCCGCGCGCCGAGCTGTTCCGCGCGGTCCGCGCCGCCGCGCGCGGCGAGGCGGTCCTGTCACCGCAGGTCGCGTCGAAGGTGCTCGGCCAGGTCCGCGGCGACGCGGCGCCCGCCGACGGCGGCCTGAGCGAGCGCGAGCTCGAGGTGCTGCGGCTCGTCGCCCGCGGGATGACCAACCGCCGCGCGGCCGAGGAGCTGTTCGTGAGCGAGGCGACCGTGAAGACCCACCTGCTCCACATCTACGCCAAGCTCGGCGTCAGCGACCGCGCCGCGGCCGTTGCCGAGGGCTACGAGCGGGGTCTGCTGACTCCTTCGGGCCGCGGGCGAGGATGAGCCCGACGATCGTGCCCATGTAGGCGATCGCGCCGAACGTCAGCGCGGTGCCGAGGTTCGCGGCGCCGAAGAGCTCGGCGAGCAGGGTGGCGGCGACGAAGGCGCCGAGGCTGATCGCGAGGTCGCGCAGGAGCGGGGTCATCGGGTCAGGGCCTTCTCCTCGAGGCGGCTGGTGAGCGTGGCGACGTCGAGCCCGGGATCCTGCTCGCGCAGGAACCGCAGCGCGGCGCGGCGCCCGCCGAGCGCGCGCACCCCGCGCTCGCCGTGCTCGACGGCGAAGTCGGCCAGGGCGGCGGCGCGGCGCGCCTCGGCGCGGCGCGCGGGGAGGTCGAGCGTCTCCCGGTGCGCGTCGAGCGCGGCGACGAGCTCGTCGATCCCCGACGGCGGCGGCAGGCTCGACACCGCGACGACCTGCTTGTCGCGCTCGCCGAGCGACCGCAGCGCGGCGGCCAGGTCGCGCCGCGCGCGCAGCGCGATGTCGCCGAGGTCGGCCTTTGTGACGACGAGCACGTCGGGGACCTCCATGATCCCCGCCTTGATGAACTGGAGCGTGTCGCCCGAGCCGGGCTGCACGACGACCACGACCGTGTCGACGAGCTCGGCCACGTCGGTCTCCGACTGACCGACGCCGACGGTCTCGATGACGACGACGTCGAACGCGGCGCTCAGCGCCTGCGCCGCCTCGCGCGTCGCGGGCGCCAGCCCGCCGAGCCGGTCGCCGGCCGCGGTCGAGCGGATGAGCACGCCGCGGTCCGACGGGTCGAACTCGATCCGCGCCCGGTCGCCGAGCAGCGAGCCGCCCGAGCGCTTGGACGACGGGTCGACCGCCAGGACCGCGACCGTGCGGCCGTCCTCGCGCCACGCGCGCACGAGCGCCGACAGCAGCGACGACTTGCCCACCCCGGGCGGCCCGGTGATGCCGACGAGGTGCGCGCGCGGCTCGGACCCCAGGACGGCGGGGGAGACCTCGCGCAGCAGGTCGGCGACCTCGTCGCGGCGTGTCGTCGACTCGATGAGGTTCAGCGCCGCCGGCGCGGCGGACAGGTCGCCGTCGCGCAGGCGGCGTCCGAGCTCGGCTCCGGTGGGGGGCACGGACGGCAGGCTACGCGCCCGCCGCGACGCCGTGGCGCTCGCCGACCAGCGCGACGATGTCGCGCATGATCTTCGTCAGGTCGAAGTCCTTCGGCGTGTAGACCGCGGCGACGCCCGCCTCCTTGAGCGGCGCGACGTCGCTCTCGGGGATGATCCCGCCGACCACGACCGGCACGTCCTCCAAGCCGCGCTCGCGCAGCGCGGCGATGACCGACGGGATGAGCTCGCGGTGCGAGCCCGACAGGATCGACAGGCCGACGACGTGGACGCCCTCCTGCTCGGCCGACGCGGCGATCTGCTGCGGCGTGAGCCGGATGCCCTCGTAGACGACGTCCATGCCGGCGTCGCGGGCGCGGACGGCGATCTGCTCGGCGCCGTTCGAGTGGCCGTCCAGGCCGGGCTTGCCGACGAGGATCTTCAGGCGGCGCCCGAGCGCCTCGGAGACGTCCTCGACCTCCTCACGGACCGCGTCGATCTCCTCGCCGGGGACGTCCCGGCCCGCGGCCTCCCCGACGCCGGTGGGCGCGCGGTAGGAGCCGAACACGTCGCGCAGCGCCTGCGCCCACTCGCCGGTCGTCACGCCGGCGCGGGCGGCGGCGATCGTCGCGGGCATGATGTTCTCGTCGGACTCGGCGACGCGGCGCAGCTCGGCCAGCGCCTTCTCGACAGCGGCCTGGTCGCGCTCGGCACGCCAGCGCTCGACCGCCTCGCGCTGCTCGGCCTCGACGCCGGGGTCGACGACGAGGATGCCGCCCTCGGCGTCGGCGGTCAGCGGCGACGGCTCGGTCTCGGTGAACCTGTTCAGGCCGACGACGATCTGCTCGCCCGCCTCGATGCGGCGGATCCGCTCGCGGTGCGAGTCGACGAGCGCGGCCTTCATGTACGGGACCGCCTCGACCGCGCCGCCGTGCTCGGCGACGACCGCCATCTCGGCGCGCGCGCCCTCGAGCATCTCCTCGACCAGGCCGTCCATGACCTTCGAGCCCTCGAAGATGTCCGGGTACTCGAGCAGGTCGGTCTCGTAGGCGAGGATCTGCTGCAGGCGCAGCGACCACTGCTGGTCCCACGGGCGCGGGAGGCCGAGCGCCTCGTTCCAGGCCGGGAGCTGGACGGCGCGGGCGCGCGCGTTGCGGCCGAGCGTCACCGCGAGCGCCTCGAGCGCGATCCGGTAGACGTTGTTCTCGGGCTGCTGCTCGGTCAGGCCGAGCGAGTTGACCTGCACGCCGTAGCGGAAGCGCAGGTGCTTGGGGTCCTTGACGCCGTAGCGCTCGCGGCCGATCTCCTCCCACAGGATCCCCATCGCGCGGAGCTTGGCGTGCTCCTCGACGAACCGGACGCCGGCGTTGACGAAGAACGAGATCCGGCCGAACACCGGGCCCATGAGGTCCTGGTCGACGCGCTCGCGGACCGCGTCGAGCACCGCGATCGCGTTGGACATCGCGTAGGCGATCTCCTGGACCGGGGTCGCGCCCGCCTCCTGCAGGTGGTACGAGCAGATGTTGATCGGGTTCCACTTCGGGATCTCGGTGACCGTGTAGGCCACCATGTCGGCGATCAGCCGCATCGACGGCCCGGGCGGGAACGCGTACGTGCCGCGGGCCAGGAACTCCTTGATGATGTCGTTCTGGGTCGTCCCGGCCAGCGCGGACTGGTCGATGCCCTTCTCCTCCGCCGTGACGATGTAGAGCGCCAGCAGCCACGCCGCCGTCGCGTTGATCGTCATCGACGTGTTCATCTTGTCGAGCGGGATGCCGTCCATGAGCGTGGCCATGTCGCCCCGGTGCGCGACGGGCACGCCGACCTTGCCCACCTCGCCACGGGCGAGCTCGTGGTCGGGGTCGTAGCCGGTCTGCGTCGGCAGGTCGAACGCCACCGACAGGCCGGTCTGGCCCTTCGCGAGGTTCCGGCGGTACAGCTCGTTGGACTTCGCGGCCGTGGAATGGCCGGCGTAGGTCCGCATCATCCAGGGCCGGTCGGCCTGGTCCAGGCGCACGCTCATGCGCCGATTGTATGGACGCCTCGGCGCGTGAGCGTCAGCGCGAGGGCCCTCGCGGCCGAGGCGTTGCCCGCCGCGTCGGCGGCCGTGACGCGCAGCGTGTAGCGCCCGGCGGACGACGCAGGACCGCGTAGAGGCGGGGCACCGTCTACGGTTCCGGCCGTGCCGCGACCACCACTCGCCGAGCGCGTCCGCGACTCCGTCAAGCTCCGGACGCTCGACCTCAAGGACCGCCTCAGCGGCCGGGCCGACAAGCTCGTCCCGCCGCGGCGGCTGGACTTCGTCGGCCACTCGGACTTCGTCGCGACCGGGGACGAGTTCCTCACCCACTTCGTCGAGCTCGGCGGCCTGCAGCCCGGCGACCGCGTGCTCGACGCCGGCTGCGGCATCGGCCGCATGGCCCGCCCGCTCACCACCTACCTGAGCGCCGAGGGCTCCTACGACGGGTTCGACGTCAACCGCGAGGGGATCGGGTGGTGCCGGCGCCGCTACGCCGAGTTTCCCAACTTCCGCTTCCAGGTCGCCGACCTCTACAACCGCCGCTACAACCCGCACGGCGCGTACGCCGCGTCCGAGTACCGCTTCCCGTACGACGACGCGCGCTTCGACTTCGTCATCCTGACCTCCGTGCTGACCCATCTCCTCGAGGCCGAGGCCGATCACTACCTCGCCGAGACCGCCCGCGTGCTCAGGCCCGGCGGGCGCGCGTTCGCGACGTTCTTCCTCCTCGACGACCACGCCCGCGCCGCGATCGCCTCCGGCGACGCCGGCCTGCGGTTCCTGGACCCGCACGAGCACGTCGCGGTCGTCAGCGAGGACGTCCCCGAGGAGGCCGTCGCCTACGACGCCGGCTGGGTCCGCGAGCGCCTGGCCGCGCACGGGCTCGAGCAGCGCACGGTCGCGCCCGGGACGTGGACCGGCCGCGAGGACGGGCGCAGCTTCCAGGACATCGTCGTCGCCGTCCGGGAGGGGGAGGCCGCATGAGGACCATCGACGTCCGTCACCTCGGCCGCGAGCGCGTGATCGCCGCGTTCCTCATCGACGGCTGCCTCGTCGACCCCGGCCCCGAGTCGTCGGTCGGGACGCTGCTCGCGGAGCTCGGCGACGAGCGCCCGGACCGCATCCTGCTCACCCACATCCACCTCGACCACGCGGGCGCGACCGGCGCGCTCGTGCGCCGCTGGCCCGACGTCGAGGTGTGGGTCCACGAGCGCGGCGCGCCGCACGTCCACGACCCGGCCAAGCTCATCGCGAGCGCCACGCGCCTGTACGGCGACGAGATGGACCGCCTGTGGGGCGAGATCGTGCCCGTGCCGCAGGAGAACCTGAAGGTGCTGCGCGGCGGTGAGCGGATCGGCGACTGGCGCGTGGAGTACACGCCCGGGCACGCCTCGCACCACGTCAGCTACCTGCACGAGTCGACCGGCATCGCGTTCACCGGCGACACCGGCGGCGTGCGGATCCCGCCGGACGGCCCGATCCTGGCGCCGACACCGCCCCCGGACATCGATCTCGAGGCGTGGCCGCGCGCGCTCGACACGATCGCCGCCTGGCGCCCGGAGCGCATGGCGATCACCCACTTCGGCGTGTGGGACGACCCGCTCGCGCAGCTCGAGGCGCTGCGCGAGCAGCTCGACCGGCAGGTCGCGCTCGCCCGCGAGGCCGGCAGCGCCGAGGTGTTCCTCGAGCGCTTCCGCGCCGACCTGGCGTCCCGCACCGATCCGGCCACCGCCGAGGCCTACGAGCAGGGCATGCCGCCCGACCACCTGTATCCGGGCTTGGAACGAGCGCTGCGCCGGGTAACCTCGCAGCGGACATGAGCAGCCAGACCATCGAGCTACCGCGCACGGGCGGCCCGGACTCGGGGCTGGGCGGCGCCTGGCGCGTCATCGTCCTCAACGACGACCACAACACGTTCGACCACGTCGCGCACACGCTGGCGCGCTACATCCCCGGCGTCGACGTGCAGGCCGGTTACGCGATCGCCGACCGGATCCACAACACCGGCCGGGCGATCGTCTGGTCCGGGCACCAGGAGCAGGCGGAGCTGTACTGGGAGCAGCTCCGCGACGCGGGCCTGACGATGGCGCCGCTCGAGCGCGACTGACGGTCGCTCGCCCTGCAACCGCCGGTCCGGCGGTTTCCTGCGCTCGTCCGGTGTGTCAGAGTTGCAGGCGTGGACCGCGTCCTGGACCAGGGAGGCCATACGGGCGGTACCGCCGACCGGGAGCGGATGCTGCTGCGCCGCTACCACCAGTTCGGCGACGTCCGGGCCCGTGACGCGCTCGCCGAGGAGATGCTGCCGCTCGCGCGGGCGCTGGCCGGCCGGTACGCCGGCAGGGGGGAGCCGCTCGACGATCTCGTGCAGGTCGCGTGCGTCGGGATCATGAAGGCGATCGAGGGGTTCGACCTCTCGCGCGAGGTGCGCTTCAGCTCCTACGCGACGCCGACCGTGCTGGGCGAGATCAAGCGCCACTTCCGCGACAAGACGTGGGCCGTGCGGGTGCCGCGCGGCACGCAGGAGCTGCAGATCAAGGTCGCCAAGGCGCGCGACGACCTGACGAACGAGCTGGGGCGCAGCCCGACCGTCCAGGAGCTCGCCGAGGCGGTCGACGCGCCGTTCGAGGACGTGCTCAGCACGATCCAGAGCGCCGACGCGCGTCGCGCGCGCTCGTTCGACGAGCCGATCGGCGAGGACGCGACGCTCGCCGACTCGATCGGGATCACCGACCCCGAGCTCGGGCGCGCCGAGATCCGCGTGCTCATCGACGGGGCGCTCGACGTGCTCACCCCGCGCGACCGCGAGATCCTGCGGCTGCGCTTCGAGGAGGACCTCACCCAGACCGAGATCTCGCGCCGGATCGGCGTCTCGCAGATGCAGGTCTCGCGGCTCATCCGGCAGGCGCTCGCGCGGCTGCGGATGAACATCGAGCGCTCCGGGCGCGCCGACGCGGCGGCCTGACCGGAACGTCCGTCGAGCCTCGCGCGCCCGCTCAAGCGCCGGAGCCGATCCGCCGACTCGGGACTGGTGAGCATCCTGCGTGGACGTCCGGGCGGCTGGCCCCTCGTCGCGGTTGTCGCCCTGTCGGCGGTCGTGCTCGTCAACCTCCCGGGGCTGTCGATCGCCTCGCCGGGGGCCGCCCAGTGGGTGTGGGCGCTCGCCGCGACGCTCGCCGGCGTGCGGCTGGCGCTGCGCGCCCGCGCCGGGCTGCCCTGGCTGCTGCTGGCGACCGGCGTGCTCATGTGGAGCGCCGGCGCCCTGTACTACGCCGCGGTCGTCGTCCCCGGCGGCGTCTCGGCCGGCGGGCCGGACCCGTCGGTCGCCGACGCGCTGTGGCTCGGCTCGTACCTGCCGCTCGCGGCGGGCGCGGTCGGGCTCATCGGGCGGGGCCTCGCCGGGCGCGAGACGGAGGCCGCGCTCGACGGGTTCGTCGCCGCGCTCGGCGCCGCCGCGCTCGCGGTCACGTTCCTGCCCGGCGCGTGGACGACCGCGGGCGGGCCGGCGGCGGTCGTCGCGCTCCTGCTGCCGGTCGGCGACGTGCTGCTCATCGGCATCGTCGCGGCGGGGTTCGCGCTGGCCGGCGGCCGCGTGCCGGCGCCGTGGCTGTGGCTCGGCGCGGGCCTGCTCACGCTCGCGGTGACCGACCTCGTCTTCGCGTTCGAGGTCGCCCTCGGGCAGTACGCGATGGGCGGCCTGGACGACGTCGGCTGGCCGCTGGCGCTGTGGCTGCTCGCCGCGTCCGCGCACGTCGACCGCCGGTCGCGCCCGGCGCCGGTCCGGCTGCGCACCGTGCCGGTCGTGCCGCTCGCCGGCGCGGCGCTGGCGATCGGGGTGCTCGCCGCCGACCAGGCGATCGACGCGCCCGTCGTCGCCGAGATGCTGGCGATCGCCGCGCTCATGCTGGCCGTCGCCCGGACCGCGCTCGCCCTGCACGTGAACGCGCGGCTGCACGCGTCGGCCGAGCAGGCGCTGACCGACGAGCTGACCGGGCTGGCCAACCGGCGCCGGCTCATGCGGGACCTCGACCGCCTCGTCGCCGGCCGGAGCGACGCGACGCTCGTGCTCTTCGACCTCGACGGCTTCAAGGCCTACAACGACGCCTACGGGCACCTGGCCGGCGACGCGCTGCTCGCGGCGCTCGGGCGCCGGCTCGCGCGCGCGGTCGGCGCCTGCGGCCGCGCCTACCGGCTCGGCGGCGACGAGTTCTGCGTGCTCGTCACCGCGGCCGACGTCGACCACGAGCTGGTCCTGGACCGCGCGATCGACGCGCTGCGCCAGGACGGCGACGGGTTCTCGATCGGCGCGTCGTACGGGCGCGTCGCGGTGCCGGAGGACGCGACGAGCGCGTCCGAGGCGCTGCAGCTCGCCGACACGCGGATGTACCAGCGCAAGGACGCCGGGCGGGCGTCGACGCGCCGCCAGAGCCGCGACCTGCTGCTGCAGCTCCTGCACGAGCAGCAGCCCGACCTCGAGGAGCACTCCGGCGACGTCGGCGACCTCGTCGCCGCGGTCGGCCGTCGCCTGGGCCTGGACAGCGAGGCGCTCGACCACGCCCGCCACGCCGCCGAGCTGCACGACGTCGGCAAGGTCGCGATCCCCGCGGCCATCCTGCGCAAGCCCGGCCCGCTCGACGACGACGAGTGGGCGCTCATGAAGCGCCACACGATCATCGGCGAGCGGATCCTCAGCGCGGTGCCGGCGCTCGTCCCGGTCGGGCGGATCGTCCGCTCGACGCACGAGCGCTGGGACGGCGGCGGCTACCCCGACGGCCTGCGCGGCGAGGAGATCCCGCTCGCGGCGCGGATCATCGCCGTCTGCGACACCTTCCACGCGATCACCACCGACCGCCCGTACCGCGAGGGCCGCTCGCCCGAGGAGGCGCTCGAGGAGCTGCGCCGCTGCGCCGGCAGCCAGTTCGACCCGGCGGTCGTCGAGGCGTTCGCGGCCGAGCTGGCCGCCGGGGCCGCGACGGGCGAGGGCGCCGGCCGGGAGTCGCAGGGCGCGACCGAGGGGGTCGCGCGCCGCGTCGCGCCCGCCGGCGCGATCGCCCAGAGCGCGGCCGGCGAGCTGGCCGAGCTCGCCAAGCTCCGCGGCCTGCTCCACGCGGCGCGGCTGGCCCGCGGCGGCGCCGACGTCGCCGACGTGCTCGACGCGATCGCCCGCACGATCGCCACCTCGCTCGGCTTCCGGGTCGTGTCGGTCAACCTGTTCCGGCCGGCCGGCGACGAGTTCGTGTGCACCGCCGTCCACGGCGGCGAGGACGTCCGCGCCCGGCTGCTCGGCAAGGTCGAGCCGGCCTCGTCGTGGCGGCCGCTGCTCGACGAGCGCTTCGCCCGCGCCGGCGCGTACTTCGTCCCGGCGGGCGCGCTCGACTACGGCGACGACGACGAGGTCATCTGGCACGTGCCGGACATCGCGCCGACCGACGACCCCGGCGCGTGGCAGGCCGACGACGTGCTCGTCGTGCCGCTCATGAGCACGGGCGGCGACCTGCTCGGGATGGTCAGCGTCGACGAGCCGGTGTGGGGGAGGCGCCCGTCCGACGACGCGATCGAGGTGCTCGTCGCGGTCGCCGAGCACGCGAGCATCGCGGTCCAGAGCGCCCGCGACGCCCGCCGCGACCGGGCCGCGCGCGAGGCCGAGGCGCGGATCGCCGCGCTCGGGCCCGCGCTCGCCGGGTCGCGCGGCGCCGACGTGGCGGAGCTCGTCGCCGGGTGCGTGCGCGAGGCGCTCGCGTTCGGCCACGCGGCGGTCGACGTCGCCGACGGTCCGCGGACCGCGGCCGCGCTCGAGGACCTGCTGGTGGCCGGCGAGGAGCTGCACGGCTGCGTCGTGCTCGGTCCCGAGCCCGCCCGCCGCGCCCGGGCGTGGCGGGGCCTCGCGCCCGGCTCGGCACGCAACGGGCGCGGAACGCGCGCGTGGCGCGACCACCTCGTCGCGGCGCCGGTCCGCGGCGCGGGCGGCGAGCTCCTCGCCGTCGTGTGGGCCGACGACCCGGCCGACCGCCTGCTGCCCGACGCGACCACGCTGCGGGCGCTGCGGGCGATCGCCGCCCAGGCCGTCGTGCCGCTCGCCTGGGGCCGGGGCGCCCCGGCGCCGGCCGCGGATGCCGCGGCGGCGTAGCGACGCCGGGGCCGGCGCGGCGCCGGCCCCGCGCTCAGGTCGTGCTCAGACCGACGTGCCGCCGGTGACCGGGGCGGCCGAGGCCGGCGCGCCGGTCTCGGGGTCGTACGGCAGCGCGCCCTCGGCGGCGATGTCGGCCCACTGGTAGAGGACCGGCACCTGGTAGAAGGAGCTGTGGAGCTCGCGGAAGCGCGAGAACTCCGGGCCGTACCAGTACGCCTCCCAGTCGTCGTGCGACCGGAACGTCGCGACCTGGAGGAACTTGTAGCGGTCGTCGCGGTAGCGGTAGACCGCGTAGCTCGTCGCGCCGTAGCGCAGGGCCAGCGGGGCGATCTCCGCGAGCCCGGCCTCGAGCTTGTCCGCCCGGAAGCCCGTGGCGTACCAGGGGACGTGGACGCTGCCGGCGGCCATCAGGCCCCGACCTCCGCCCGGATCGCCCCCGGGCCGTCCGCGGTCTTGCCCTGACCCTCCGCGGTCGCGCCGACGAGGATCGAGATCTTCCCCAGGTGCTTGTTCTCGTGCATGAGCTGATGTGCCTTTGCGACGTCCTCGAACGGCATGGTCTTCCACAGGACAGGGCGGACCTGGCCGCTCTCGATGAGCTTGTTGGCGAGGTTGCACTCCCACGCGTTGGCGAAGTGCGACCCGATGATCTGCTTCTGGCGCATCCAGAGATAGCGCACGTCGAAGTCGAGGTTGTACCCCGACGTCGCGCCGCAGATGACGACCTTGCCGAACGGCTTGACCGTGTAGACGCTCGTCGGGAACGTGGCCTGGCCGACGTGCTCGAACACCACGTCGGGCGCGTCGCCGAGGATCTCCTTGACGCGCTTGGCGAACTCGCGCGAGACCTTGAAGCGCGCCTTCTCCTCCTCCGGCGACTCGCCGCCCCGGCGCATCATGCCCTTGAACTCGTTGCGGTCGATGTAGCCGGTCGCGCCGAGCCGCTTGACGAGCTCGCCCTTCTCGGCGCTCGACACGACCCCGACCGACTCGGCGCCGGCGGCCTTGACGAGCTGGGTGGCGAACACGCCCAGGCCGCCCGCCGCGCCCCAGATCAGGACCTTCTGGCCGGCCTGGAGCTTGGCCTGGTGCATGAGCATCCGGTAGGCGGTGAAGTACGTCAGCCCGTACGACGCCGCCTCCTCCCAGGTGAGGTTCTGCGGCTTGGGCAGGAGCTGCTGGGCCTGGACCTTCGTGAACTGGGCGAACGAGCCCCACGTCGTCTCGTAGCCCCAGATCTTCTGCGAGGGGGCGGCCATCGGGTCCAGGCCGTGGACCTCGGGGTCCTCGTAGGAGGCCTGGTTGCAGTGGATCGTCACCTCGTCGCCGGGCTTCCAGCGCGTGACGCCCTCGCCGACCTTCCACACGATCCCCGACGCGTCCGAGCCGCCGATGTGGTGGCCGTACTGCGGGTGGTCGCCGTAGCCGAACACCGACACCGGCTTGCCGAGCGCGGCCCACACGTTGTTGAAGTTCACGCCGGCGGCCATGACGCGGACGATCACCTCGAACGCGCCGGGCTCGGGTACCTCGATCTCCTCGACCTGGAAGGCGTCCTTCGGCTCGCCTTCGCGCTCCTGCCGGATCACCCACGCCGCCATGGTCGCGGGCAGCTCGCCGGGCTCGGTGTCGACTTGGGAGACTTGACTGAGATCAACGGCCACGGGTTTCGGTGCTTCCTCTGTTCGCCGGAAACGGTCGGGCAGGGACCTTACCCGGGCGGGCGCGCGTCGAGCGCCGTGCCCCGGTCAGGGCTGGAGGAGCTCGTCCTGAGCGGACGGGCGCGGCTCGCCGACGCGGAGCGTGGCGGCGCGGATCCTGTCGCCGCCGACGCCGATCCGGTAGGTGCCGGTGCGCAGGTCGGCCTTCAGCGATGCGGTGTCGCCGGGGTTGATCGGGCCGCTGGTCTGGCGGATGCCGGGCTCGTCGCCGCCGATCTCGTCGGTCTCGAGCGTGAGCTCCTGCGCGCGCCGGGTCTGGTTGGCCACGATGAGCGTGATCGGGCCGGCGCCGAACGAGCGCGGGGAGACCGATATGCGGTCCTGGCCGATCGACGCGCTCACGACGATCGGAGCGGGCGGGCGCGGCTCGTTGGCGTAGTCGTCCTCGTCACCGGCGCAGCCGGACGCGACCATGGCGACGGCGACCGCGCTCGCGGCCACGAGCCTCGACACGCGCCATGCTCGATGGACCAAGGACTCTCTCTCCATGTCTTCGGGCAGGCGGGCGGGAGACCGCCTCGCCCGCGGCGCGAACCCTACCCGACGGAATCGTCGCCGGGCGCCGCTGCCGCGCCGATCTCGCGCAGGGCTGCCTGGAGCTCGTCCCACGCCTCCTGCTCGGCGCGGTCGTACTCCTCGCCCTCGAGCCCGCGCAGGCGCTCGGCGTACTCGTCCCACGCGCGCCGCTGCTCCTCGGCGATGTTTCTGGCGACGGTCGGCATGCCCGCAGCGTACTCCGCGCGGCGGCGGTCGAGGTGAAGGCCCGGTTGAGCGTGCGTGCAAGCGCTCGTGCGGTCCGTCCTGGCCGGGGCGTAGAACGCACGTTCCCATGGATCTGCTGGACGCGCCGCTGGCCACCGCCGAGTTCCTCGCCGTCGACACCGAGACGAACGGCAAGGGCGGCGACGCGTGCGAGCTGACCGAGATCGGCGCGGTCCTCGTCGGCGGGGGCGAGCTGCACGACCGCTGGGAGTCGCTCGTCGGCGTCCGCGCGCCGCTGTCGCGGGGCATCCAGCGGTTCACCGGGATCACGCAGGCGATGGTCGACGAGGCGCCGGCCGCCGAGCTCGTGCTGCCCGACCTGGCCGAGCTCATCGGCTCGCCGCCGCGCCGCGTGCTCGTCGGCCACAACGTCGCGTTCGACCGGCGCGTGCTGCGGCAGGCGTTCGAGCGCGCAGGCCTCGAGTGGCCCGACCCGCCGGCGATCTGCACGGTCGCGCTCGCGCGCCGGTTCGCGCCGCTCGTCCGCCAGCGCAAGCTCGCCGCGCTCGCCGGGTCGCTGGGCATCGACGTGGAGGTCGAGCACCGCGCGCTCGCCGACGCCGAGACCTGCGCGCGGGTGTTCTGCGCGCTGTTCAAGCGGTTGTGCGCGAACGCGACGACGGTCGGCGACGCGATCGAGGCGCTCAAGCCGACCCGCCGCAGGACGCAGAAGCCCAAGCTCCCGCGGCGCGCCCGGCTGGACCTGCCGGACTTCGGCGACCTGCCCGACACGCCGGGCGTCTACATCTTCCGCAACGCCGAGGGCCAGACGCTCTACGTCGGCAAGTCGGTGCGGCTGCGCTCGCGGGCGCGCGCGCACTTCGCGCCGTCGGCGCCGGCGGGCGACTGGACGGCGCAGGCGGCGATCGTCGACCACCGCCCGACGCAGTCCGAGCTCGGCGCGCTCGTGCTGGAGAACCGGCTCATCAAGGCGCTGCGCCCGCCCGGCAACCGCAAGCTCAAGAAGGTCGACCCGTACGTCTACCTGCGGTGCCGGTTCGACATCCCGTTCCCGATCCTCGAGGTGGCGCCCGAGCCGGCCGGCGGGCACGCCGTGAACATCGGGCCGCTGCGCGGGCGGGCGTCGGCGGCCGAGCTCAAGGAGCAGCTCGACTCGCTGTTCGGCCTGCGCCACTGCCCGCGGTCGCTGCCCAGGCGCTACTCCCCGTCGGTGTACGGGCAGATGGGGCGGTGCCTGTCGCCGTGCCTGGGCGACCTCGACCCGAACCTGTACCGGCGCCGGCTGGACGAGGCGCTCGCGATCTTCACCGGCGACGGGGACGGCGGCGCGGCGCTGCTCGCGCATGTCGACGCGCAGATGCGGCGGGCGGCGGCCGAGCAGAAGTTCGAGCGCGCCGCCTGGCTGCGGCGCCGCCACGGCCGGCTGCGGGTGCTGCTCGAGCGGCTCGGCCCGTTCCTGCGCGCGGCGCACACCCACCCGCGGCTGGTGCTCGCGCCGGGGCCCGAGGGCGCCGACCTGTTCTGGATCGTCGGCGGGCGGATCGTCGACTGGGGCCCGCGCACGACCGCCGAGGACGCGGTCGAGCGCACCCGCGCCGCGCTGCGCGCGCGGGCGGACCCGTACGTGCCCGCCGACGAGGTGGCCGAGCTGCGGATCGTCTCGACGTGGCTGGCCACGAACGAGCCGCCGGCGCTCGACCTCAGCGGGCCGCCCGGCGACGACGAGATCGCCGCGTTCGTGGCCGCGCCGGTTGAAAGGCCCGCCCTGGTCTAGACGAATATCTGACTCGCGTCCGGCGCCTCCGCGCACCACAATCTGTCTGCGCCTGCTCGGCGGCCGGACGGACCCGGCCTGCCGGGCAGGGATCTTCCACCAGACAGCGAGACAGTCACGGATGAGCGAAGGCCAGGGGGTGCCTCCGGCGGACGTCCGGTCGTTCCTTCCGCGGCCGGGAGAGTCCGTCGAGGACTACGCGGCGCGGCTGCGCAAGCTGCACCGCGACCTGACGCTGGTCCTCGAGGCGGTCGAGCGCGGGCTCGCGGCGGCCGCGGGGGAGGAGGCCCCGCGCGTCGAGACCGTGGCCGATGAGCCGCGGTTCACCGTGCCCGAGCCCCGCGCGCACGAGCCGATCGAGGTCGTGCCGGAGCCGCCCGAGCCCGCACCGGCCGCGCCGCGGCCGGGCGGCGCGGCCGTGCGGTCCGCCGTCCCGCGCGTGGAGGTGATGCCGCCGCCGACCGGTGAGGACCGCCGCGCCGACGCCGTCGACGCGCGCCGCGCCGAGCCCGAGCCGCCGCGGCCCGCGGCGCCGTTCCCGGCCCGCCCGTCGGCGGCCGCCGACGGCGCCCGGCGCGAGCCCGAGTGGGTCGAGCGTGAGCCGCCGCGCGAGGCGTTCACACCGCCGACGTTCCCGTCCCCGGCCGCGGGCGCGCCGCAGGGCATCGTCATGACGCGGGCGTTGCTCGCCGCGTTCGCGGTCGCGTGGCTCGTCGTCGTGGCGCTGCTCGTCGCGGTGCTCGCCGGCTAGAAGGGCAGCTCGACGACCTCGGCGGTCACCGCGCCGTCGCCGACCGTGAGCGTCGCGCCCGGCTCGGCCTCGCGCCGCACGATCGCCAGCCCGATCGGCCCCAGCCGCGGGGAGACGACCGCGCTGCCGAGCCGGCCGACGACCTTCTCGCCGAGGCGCAGCTCGGCGCCCGGCTCGGCCGGAGCCGACAGCCGCAGGCCGCGCAGATGCCGGTTCGGCTTGCCCTTGTAGTACAGGCGGGCGACGGTCTCCTGCCCGACGTAGCAGCCCTTCGTGAAGCTCACCGCGCGCTCGTTCAGCCCCGCCTCCTGCGGGATCGTCGAGTCGTCGAGCTCGGCCCCGTAGCGCGGCCGGCCGCGCTCGACGCGCACGACTTCGGCCACGTCCTCGCCCACCGGGACCGCCCCGGCGTCGCGCAGCGCGGCCGCGACCGCCTCGGTGTCCTCCGACAGGCAGAGCACGTCGATGCCGGTGTCGGTGACGACGAGGCGGACCTCGCGGCCGGCGATGGTGCCGGCGCGGTGGGCGTGCTCGGTCTCCGGCAGGTCCTCGGCGCCGGCGACCCGTCGCGCGCACGGCCCGACGAGCGACAGCAGCCCGCGCTGCAGCGTGCGCTTGTGCAGCTCGACGTCGTAGCCGACCTTGAAGCGGCGGATCATGTCGAACAGCGCCTGGAGCGCGACCCGCTCGGTGTCGAGCAGCAGCTCGTCCTCGGTGCGCAGGACGCGCAGGTCGCCGAGCATCTTGCCCTTGTGGGTCAGGAATGCGGCGTAGAGCCCTTCGCCGGGCTCGAGCGCGGCGACGTCGTTCGTCACCTGGCCGTTGAGGAACTCGGCGGCGTCGGCGCCGGTCAGCGCGAGCTTGCCGCGCTCGGACCGGTCGACCAGGCCGCAGCCCTCGGTGACGGCGGTGTACGCGGTGGCGGGCGACTCGGTGGCAGCCACGTCTCCGAGGGTACTGTTGAGGGCGACATGGCCCTCGCCGACGACTTCCAGCAGATCCTCGACTCGCTCCCCGACGACTGGACCGACCTCGAGCTCGACCTCCGGATCCACGACGAGACCCGCTACATCGAGGCGACGACGTACCTGGTGATGATCAACCACCAGCCGTACTCGCACCACGACTGGCACTGGCGCATCCTCGTCGCGCACCGCTTCGGGCACGCCGCCGCCGCGCCGGCCGTGCACGGGACGCTCAAGCTCCTCGACGAGGCGGGCATCACCGGCGAGCTGGCCGTTCGCGGCGTCCGCACCGGCCGCGCCGAGGTGACGCCGATGTGGGGCAGGCCGGAGTCCGTCCGGCAGGAGTTCCGCCGCATCCGCGCGCAGTAGGCGGCGCGGAAGCACGCGCGGGCTTCCGGCGTTTCCGGTAGCTTCGCCCCTGTGCGACGGATCGCCGTCTTCCTCGCAGCCCTGCTGGCGCTCGCGCTGCTTGCCGCGGGCGCGTCGGCGGTCACCAAGCGCGGGACGAGCAAGGCCGACCGCCTGACCGGCACGAACGGCGCCGACCGCCTCCTCGGCGGCGGCGGCAAGGACCGGCTGCGTGGCCTCGGCGGCAACGACTACCTCGACGGCGGCAAGAACGCCGACCGGCTCGACGGCGGTGCCGGCAACGACCGGCTCTTCGGCAACAAGGGCAACGACACCCTGATCGGCGGGCCGGGCCTCAACCGCCTCATCGGCGGCGGCGGCAACGACCGGATCATCGGGGGCCCGGACGCCGACCACGCGTCGGGCGGCACGAACAGCGACCGGATCACCGGCAACGCCGGCGACGACACGCTCGAGGGCGACACCGGCAGCGACACGCTCGACGGCGGGCCCGGCAACGACCGCATGACCGGCGGCGGCAGCGCCGACCGGCTCACCGGCGGCGAGGGCGACGACCTGCTCGCCGGCGGCGGGTTCGCGCCCGACCGGCTCGACGGCGGTCCCGGCGACGACCTGCTCCAGGGCGACTCGGGCGACGACACGCTCATCGACCTGCTCGGCAACAACACGTTCGACGGCGGCACCGGCAACGACACGATCCGCGCCGGCGCGGGGAACGACATCATCGACGGGGGCGACGGCGACGACGACGTCGACGGCGGGGCCGGCGACGACTTCATCGTCGAGGCGCGGTTCGGCGACGACAAGCGCCTGTACGGCGGGCCGGGCGACGACTACATCAACGGCAACCGCGGCGGCGACAAGCTCCTCGACGGCGGGCCCGGCGACGACGTGGTCCTCGGCGCGACCGGCCCGGACCGGCTCGAGGGCGGCGAGGGCAACGACATCCTCGTCGGCGGCTCGGCCCCCGACCACCTCTTCGGCGGCCCCGGCGACGACCGCCTCTACGGCGGCTACGGGCCCGAGCGCACGATCGACTGCGGGCCCGGCTACGACATCGCCTACGTCGACTCGGAGTACGAGCGCAACGGCTCGAACGGCGACACGAAGATCAGCGGCTGCGAGGAGATCATCGTCGGCGACCCGAGCGCGAACGACGACGCGTTCGACGGGCTGAACGGCGCGCCGCACCCGGGCCTGCTGACCGGCGGGCAGAAGGGAGCCGAGACGCTCGTCCAGGTCGCCGAGCGCCAGGAGGCCCGCACCCGCACCGGCGACGCCGACCCGAACCGGCTCGTGGGGACCGACGGCGCCGACAACCTCGCCGGCCAGGGCGGCAACGACCGGATCCTCGGCAACGGCGGGCCCGACGACCTCGACGGCGGCGACGGCGACGACGAGCTGCGCGGCGGGCCGGGCAACGACCGTATCTTCGGCCGCGGCGGCAACGACCGGCTCTACGGCGAGGACGGCGACGACGAGATCACCGGCGACCGCGGCGACGACACGATCTTCGGCGGCCACGGCAACGACCACATCACCGGCGGGTTCGACCGTGACCGCATCGACGCCGGGCCCGGAGACGACATCATCAACGCCAAGGACGGCGTCGCCGAGGTCATCGACTGCGGGCCCGGCCTGGACCGCGTCGCGCGCGACCGCGGCGACCGCGTCCTGAACTGCGAAGTGCTCGAGTAGCGCCGTCCGTCCCCGGACATCCGGAGACGGCCGCGGCGGCGCGGCCGCGCGCCCGGCCGTCCGCGCTCTGACAGGTCCGGTGGCGGGCCGGCCTGGGCGGGTAAGCGTCGCCGCCATGCCGTTCCGCCTCCCCGCCATCCTCCTCGCGCTGCTCACGCTCGTCGCCGTCGCCGCGATCGCCGACGCCCGCACCAAGCGCGGCACGTCGCGCGCCGACACGCTCCACGGCACCGAGAGCCGCGACCGGCTCTACGGGCGGGCGAACCGCGACCGCCTGCACGGCCGCGGCGGGAACGACCTGCTCGACGGCGGCACGAACCGCGACGTCATCGACGGCGGCGAGGGGAACGACACGATCCGCGGCGGCCAGGGGAGCGACACGATCTCCGGCGGGCCGGGCGACGACGACATCGCCTCCCACAGCGGCAACGACCGCGTCGACGGCGGCGACGGCGACGACGACGTGCTCGCCGGGCCGAACGCCGACCTCGTGGCCGGCGGGGCCGGGAACGACACGCTGGAGGGGATGACCGGCTCGGACGCCGTCGACGGCGGGCCCGGCGACGACGGCATCGGCGGCGGAGGCGGCAGCGACCGGCTGGCCGGCGGCCTCGGCGCCGACACGATCCGCGGCGGTGCCGCCCAGGACCGGATCGACGGCGGTCCCGGCGGCGACGCGCTGCGCGGCGACACCGGCGACGACCGGATCGACGGTGGCCTCGACAACGACGTCGCCGACGGCGACAGCGGCAACGACGTCGTGCGCGGCGGCCCGGGCGACGACCGCATCGACGGCGGCGACGGCGACGACGTCGTCGACGGCGGCGAGGGCAACGATTTCGTCGTCGAGGCGCGCTTCGGCGACGACAAGCACCTGACCGGCGGCCCCGGCGACGACTACGTGCACGCCAACCGCGGCCGCGACCGGCGCGTCGAGGGCGGGCCCGGCGACGACGTCGTGCACGGCGGGTCCGGGCCGGACGTCGTCGACGGCGGGCCGGGGAACGACATCGTGCTGGGCGGCACCTCGCCGGACGACCTCTTCGGCGGCGACGGCGACGACGTGCTCTACGGCGGGTCGGCGCCCGACGACTTCGACTGCGGCCCGGGGAACGACGTCGCGGTCGTCGAGAGCGACTACGAGGCGCAGGGGCGCGGGCCGAACCGCATCGTCGGCTGCGAGCGCATCGTGATCGGCGACCCGAGCGCCGGGCGGCTGAACGCGCGCTTCGACGGCCTCCAGGGCGCGCCGCACGCCGGTCTCGCCGCCGGCGGTGCGGAGGGCCTGGAGATCCTCGACCAGATCGCGCAGAAGCAGGCCGCGCCGCGCCGCGTCGGGTTCGACCGCGCCAACCGCTTCACCGGCACCGACGCCGCCGAGATCTTCATCGGCAACAAGGGCGACGACCTCATCCGCGGCGACGGCGGCGACGACGACCTCGACGGCGGCCCGGACGACGACCGGCTGTACGGCGGGGCGGGCGACGACTTCATCTTCGGCCGCACCGGCGACGACCGGCTCTACGGCGAGGACGGCGACGACGAGATCACCGGCGACCGCGGCCGCGACCTGATCTACGGCGGCAACGGCGACGACGTGCTGGCGGGCGGCTTCGGCGCCGACCGGATCGAGGGCGGGCCGGGCAACGACACGATCCGCGTCAACGGCGGCGCGCGCGACATCGTCGACTGCGGCCCGGGCTACGACCGCGTCACCAAGGACCGCCGCGACCGCACGCGCCGCTGCGAGGTGGTCGAGTAGCGCGGGCGCTCAGCCGCCGGCGTCGGCGAAGCGGGGCAGGAACGCCGCCGCGACGTCGGGCTCCTCGTCGACGATCCCGAACCGGGCCGCCCAGCGCGCCCACGCGCGCAGGCGCTCGGTCTCGAGGACGCCGTAGCGGCCGACGCCGGCGGTGAACGCGGGGGAGACCGCGCGGAGCTGCTCGAGCAGCCGGGCCCGGTCCAGCCCGTCGACCTGACTCGTCATCGTCGAGACCGCCGACTCGGGGTCTCGCAGGACCTCCTCGTAGCCGCGCCGCAGCGCCGCGACGAGCCGCTCGACCCGGCCGGGGTCGTCCTGGATCGTCTCGGCGCTCGCGCACAGCACGAGCTCGGGGTAGGCGGGGGCGCCGAACCGCTCGACCCGGAACTCGCGCACGCCCGGCAGGCGGCGCTTGAGCGCCAGCCCCTCGACGTTCCAGAACGCCGTGACCGCGTCGACGCGGCCGCCGGCGAGCGCCGGCACCGCGGTGAACCCGATCGTCGTCCGGCGCACCCTCTCCGGGTCGCCGCCGTCGCCGGCGACGACCGAGTCGAGCACCGCGACGTCGCTCGGCAGCCCGGTCACCCCGGCGCGCCGGCCCTCGAGCGCGCGGGGCCGGGTGATCCGCGGCCGCGTGAACACCGCGGCGAGCGGGCGCTGGACCACCGCCATCACCGCCTTGATGTCCGAGCCCTTCGCGCGGGCGAGCGCCAGGTCGCTGATGTCGAGGATCGCGAAGTCGACCTGGCCGGCCTCCAGCAGCCGCACCGCGTCGGTCGACTCGCCCGGCAGGCGCACGTCCACCTCGACCGCCTCCGCGCCGTCGAAGTCGCGTGCGAGCGCCGTGTAGATGCCCGCGTGCACCGCGTTCGGCGTGAAGTCGAGCATGAGCGACGCCTCGTCGTGATCGGTCGCCGATCCGCCGCAGCCGGCGGCGATCGCGGCGGCGCTCAGGAGGGCGGCGAGGCGGACGAGCGGACGATGGGACACGCGCGAGTACGTTACGAGGAGGCGGTCCGTAGACTCGGCTCGGTGCGGCGCAGGATCACCTTCTCCAGGAACGTCACGCTGTCGCTGTCGCGCACGTGCGTCTCGCACTGCAAGTACTGCGCGTTCCGCACGTCGCTGCCGCATCTGCACGAGCCGGACGAGGTCCTGAAGCTCCTCGACCGGGCGGCGCGGCGCAACGTCAAGGAGCTGCTCGTCCTCACCGGCGACAACCCCGACCACCACCGGGGCGTGCAGGCCAAGCTCGCCGAGCTGGGCTTCGAGGACTTCGTCGCCTATGTCGTCTGGTGCTGCGAGCAGGCGCTCGAGCGGGGCATCCTGCCGCACACGAACCTCGGCGCGCTCTCCCGCGAGGACCTCGCCCGGCTGCGCGAGGTGACCGCGTCGCAGGGGCTCATGGTCGAGTCGGTCCGCGACGACCTCGTCGCGCACCAGGGCTCGCCGACGAAGGTGCCCGAGCTGCGGCTGCAGACGATTCGCGACGCCGGCGCGCTGCGGATCCCGTTCACGTCGGGGATCCTCGTCGGGATCGGGGAGACCGAGGACGACCGGATGGCGGCGCTCGAGGCGCTCGCCGGCGTCCACCGCGAGCACGGCCACCTGCAGGAGGTGATCCTGCAGAACTTCGTCCCGCACCGGAAGTACTACGGCGAGGAGCCCGCGGAGATCGCGACGGCCGTTGCCGAGGAGTACTGGCGCAGCGGGCTGCACACCGGCCCGGACGTGCCGGCGCCGAAGTGGGCGTCGCCGGTGACGCTCGACGACATGGTGCGGCTCGTGCGGGAGGCGCGGCGGATCCTCGGCCCGGACGTCGGCATCCAGATCCCGCCGAACCTGTCGGACTGGTGGCCGGAGCTCGTGCGCGCCGGCGCGACCGACCTCGGCGGCCTGTCGGCGAACGGCGACCACATCTCGCCCGAGCACCCGTTCCCGTCGCCGCACCAGGTGCGCAAGACGCTCGCCGCCGACGGGTTCGCGCTCACCGAGCGGCTGTGCGTCTACCCGCAGTACATCGACCCCGAGTGGCTCGGCCAGGGCGTGCTCGACGTCATCAAGACCCGGTACTGGTCGTTCATCCCGCGGTCGGGGTCCGGCCGGCGGGAGGAGCGGGCGATCCGCCGCGACCTCGTGCCGGGCGCGATCGCCAAGGGCCGCGAGGGCGCCCGGCTGTCGGAGGACGAGCTGACCGCGCTGTTCGCCGAGACGCGCCCCGAGGCGATCGAGGACCTGCGCCAGGCCGCCGACGAGCTGCGCGCCGAGCTGGCCGGCGACGAGGTCACGTTCGTCGTCAACCGCAACATCAACGTCTCGAACGTCTGCGTCGTCGGGTGCGCGTTCTGCGGCTTCGGGCAGGGCAAGCGCTCGCCCGACGCCTACCAGCACGACGAGGCCGAGCTGCGCGCCCGCATCGACGAGGCCGTCGCCTACGGCGCCACCGAGCTGTGCATCCAGTCCGGGATCCACCCCGACTGGACGCTCGACGACTACCTGCGGTACCTGCGGATCGCCAAGGACCACGCGCCGCACCTGCACCTGCACGCGTACAGCCCGATGGAGATCGCGCACATGTGCGACATCTCCGGGCTGCCGCCCGGCGAGGTGTTCGCGCGGCTGAAGGACGCGGGGCTGGGCTCGACGCCGGGGACCGCGGCCGAGGTGCTGCACGACGGGGTGCGCGAGCGGATCAGCCCGAACAAGCTGCCGGTCGCGCGGTGGGTGGAGATCATCGAGGCCTCGCACCGGTCGGGGCTGCGCTCGACCGCGACGGTCATGTTCGGCCACATCGAGGAGCCGTGGGAGCTCGCCGAGCACATGCGCGTCGTCCGCGCGCTCCAGGAGCGCACCGGCGGGTTCACCGAGTTCGTCCCGCTGTCGTTCATCCCGTTCCACACGCTGCTCGGCCGCACGCACGGCGTCGAGGAGATCTCGCGGGAGGAGAACCTCAAGCACACCGCGGTGTTCCGCCTCGCGCTCGGAAAGACCGTCCGGAACCTGCAGGCCTCGTGGGTGAAGATGGGCCTGGAGACCGCGACCGAGGCGCTGCGCTGGGGCGTCAACGACCTCGGCGGCACGCTCATGGAGGAGAACATCAGCCGCCTCGCGGGCTCCTACCACGGCGTCAAGCTCGACCCGCCGGACCTCATCGCCGCCGCGCACCGCGCCGGGCGGCCGGCGGCCGAGCGCACGACGCTCTACGACATCCGCCGCCGGTACCCGGTGGCGGAGCTGGCGGCGTAGCCGCGGTCCTCGCGGTCGTCGCTACGCGCGGACGAGGACGCGTGTCTCGTGCACCGGCATGCGGCCGGTGTACCAGTGCGTGAAGCGCTGGACGAGGCAGTCGCCTCCCAGCCGCTCCACCACCTCGGCGATGCGTTCGTCGAGCGACGCGACGTCCATGTCGATCAGTCGTTCGAGTTCCATGCCCGCATCGTCGACATCCGCGGCGGCGAGCGACAGGGACGGCCGGGCCGATCTGGACCGACGGACGGTCCAGGCGGCGGTCTGCAGGACTTCTTGCGCTACGCGACCGGCGTGGCCGCGCGGTTCTTGTGCGCCCAGTCGACGATCGCCTCGGAGCCGTCGACGACGGTGCCGTCGTCGAGCTCGAGCACCGGCACCCACGACGTGCCGGTGAGCTCGCGGACGCGGCGGCGGCCGGGGGTGGCGTTCAGCGCGTCGGGCAGGACGCCCCAGCCGTAGGTCTTGACGATCTCCGGCTCGTGGCCGGCCTCGCGCAGCGCCTGGTAGGCGTTGCGGCAGGGGTGGCCGCCGGGACGCGGCGTCTTGAACAGCCCGTAGCAGACGTAGAGCCTCATGGCGCGGCGGGACGCTACCTCAGGTGAACAGGTCCTCGTCGCGGCTGCGGACGAGCGCGGCCGCGCCGGGGCCGTCCTCCTCGGTGACGTGGCGCTCGAGCCCGCCGACGACGACCGCCGGCTGGCGCGAGTCCTTCCGGCGCGCGAGGTCGGCGGCGGCCGCGGCCTCGTCGGCGATCGCGATCCACGTCGCGCGCAGCTCGCGGCCGAGGCTGTCGTGGCGTCCGCGCCAGTCCTCGAGCGGGGCGAGGCCGGCGATCCCGATCGCCACGTCGACCTGCCCGTGCCGCCACGCGCGGCCGAACGAGTCGGCGATGACGACCGCGGCGCGCGGGTTGATCTGCGCGCGCAGGCGCCGCGCGGACGCGTCGGGGTCCTCGGGCAGCAGGACGAGCGAGCCGTCGGCGACGTTCGACGCGTCGACGCCGGCGTTCGCGCACACGAAGCCGTGCCGCGTGCGGCAGATGAACACGCCCCGCTCGGCGCGGACGAGCTCGGCGGTCTCGTCGAGGACGACCTGCACGTGCCGCGGGTCCTTGCCGTGCCGGTGGGCGAGGGCCTGCGCCTCGGGCCCGGGCTCGACGTCGTCGAGCCGCACGACTCGCCCTTCGGCCTTCGAGACGACCTTGTGGGCGAGCACGAGCACCTCGCCGTCCTCGACGGCCCCGGCGAGCATCGCCCCGAGATCGTCGCCCGGCCGGACCTCGGGAAGCCCGTCAAGGACGTGCACGCGCACGCCAGGGGCCCGCCCCCGCCCCACCCCGGGGTCAGTCACCTTGAAACTCCCACGAATCTCAAGGTGACTGACCCCGATCGGCGGAACGTGCGGGAAAACCGCCCATGTCAGGCCGCCTCGAGCGCGTTTGCGGCCTTCAGGTCGTCGACGGTGTCGACGTCGAACATGAACGCCTGGCGCTCGTCGACGACGCAGCGGGCTCCTGCGGCGGCCGCGAGCTCCTCGTGGCGCCGGCGGCTGCCGGGGCCGAACGCCGGCGCGATCGCGTCCGGCGGCTCGAGCAGCAGGCCGTTCGTGCCGGTGCCGTGACGGTCGGGCAGGACGACGACGCCCGGGCCGGCGTGGGCGGCCAGCAGCGCGTCGATCGCCTCGGCCGACATGAGCGGGCAGTCGCCCGGCAGCAGCAGCACCCGCCTGGCGCCCAGCGCCATCGCGCGCTCGACACCGAGCGAGGCCGCCCGCGAGTGGCCCAGCAGGCTCGGCTCGTCGACGACCTCGGCGCCGTGGTCCCGGGCGAGCTGCGCCGCCGCGGCGTCGCCCGTCACCACGAGCACCCGGTCGATCGCCGAGGCGGCCAGCGCACGCAGCACGCGCTCGGCCATCCCCCGCATGACATCCGCGCGGTCGGCCCGGTCGAGCCGCTGCTTGGCCTGGGCGAAGCGCTTGATCGGCAGCACCGCGATCGTGTCCGGCATCACGGCGCCAACCCTACGACCGACGACCCGGCGAGCGGTGACATCTCACGTGAGCGCCAGGGCGAACTCGAGCGTCTCGCGCGCCACCCGGGCACGGCCCTCCGCGTCCGCCATGAGCGTGCTCGTCACGAGCGACGGCACCGGCAGCTCGGCGCGCTCGTCGGTGACGAGCCCGTCGACGAGGCCCGCGTAGGTCGCGGCGATCCCCGCCGCGTCCATCGTCTGCCCCGCCCACTCCAGGAACGCCGCCGTCGGGCCCTTGAGCACCTGCCCGTCGACGATCGGGCTGACCGCCACGACCGGCGCCGCGGCCGCCGCGAGCGCCTCGCGCATCCCCGGCACCGCGAGGATCGGCCCGATCGAGATCACCGGGTTCGACGGCCCGATCACGATCGCCCGCGCCGCCGCGATCGCGTCGAGCGCCTCCGGCGGCGGCGCCGCCTCGGCGATCCCGTCGAAGCGCACGTCCTCGACCGGCCCCTCCGCCCGGCGCCGGATCATGAACTCCTGGAACGGCCACCACGTGCCGTCCGCGCGCACCCGGGTACGGACCGGCGTGTCGCTCATCGGCAGCACTGCCGCGCGCACGCCGAAGCTCTCGGCGACCCGCGCCTGCGCCTCGGTCTGCCGCATCCCGGCCGCGAGGTGCCCGGCCCGCCGCAGGCACACCGCCAGGTCGCGGTCGCCGAGGTTGAACCACACGTCCTCGCCGAGCGCGCGCAGCCCGTCCATGACCGCGAACGTGTCGCCGCGCAGCCCCCACCCGCGCTCGTCGATCGCGTCGGCCAGCCAGAACGTCACGAGGTCCGGGTCGGGCGAGACGTGGGCGCGGTAGATGTCGACGTCGTCGCCGGTGTTCGCGATGACGACGAGCTCGTCGCCGACGACGTCGAGCATCCCGCGGGCGAGCTTCGCGCCTCCCGTCCCGCCCGCGAGGACGACGACCGTCACGACTTGGACTCGAGCGGCGGGAAGAGGTCCCCGTCGGGCAGGTTCGTGATGCGGATGCCCGCGTGGGTCTTGTACCTGCCGTTGATCCCGATGAGCATCGCGGTCAGCGGCTCGACGATCCGCGCCTGCTCGAGCGGCCCGGCGTCGACGCACCGCAGCCCGTCGATCCGGTCGATGATCTGCGCGATCCGGCGCTTGTCGGCGCGCCGGCGCCCGCAGACGAGCACGTCCTCGTCGAGCGGCCGCGACAGGTCCGACAGCGTCGCCGCGCTGACCGTGTGCAGCGCGCTGATGACGGTCACGCCGTCGGGCACCATCTCCTGCGCCTGCTCGGCCGCCGAGCCCTGCCACACGCCGATCGTGCGCGTCGCCTTGCCGCTGACCGCCGCCGCGAGCGGGACGGTCGCGTCGACGAGGATCTGGCCCGGCTGCAGCACCGGCTTCAGGTTCGTGAGGTTCTCGGACTGGTTGCGGAACGGCACGCACAGGAAGACCACCTCGTTGGCCTTCGCGGCATCCGCGTTCTGCGCCCCGGAGAACGTGCCGTCCGGCACCTGCTCGCGCGCCTTGTTCGCAGCGTCCTCGGCCCGGCCGGCGTCGCGGGAGCCGATGACCACGGGGACGCCGGCCGCGCCGAGCCGGACCGCCAGCCCGAAGCCGAGGGCGCCCGTGGCGCCGAGGATCGTCACAGCCTCTGACATGGCGGGCGACCCTATAGCCTCCGCCGTCGATGGAGCCCGCAGGCGCCGAGCGAACGCACGAGTTCACCGTCGAAGGCCCGCTGCTGACCGACGTCGGCGGCACGATCCCGGTGAAGGTCCTGTCGACCCCGGGGATGATCGCGATGATGGAGCGCACGGCCGCGATGCTCGCGCTCGAGCACCTTCCCGACGACCAGGCGACCGTCGGGTTCGAGGTGTGCGTCAGGCACGTCGCCGGCGCGACCGAGGGCGCGCGCTGCACCGCGACGGCGCGGTTGCGCGAGGTCGCCGACGGGCGCAAATGGCGGTTCGACGTCGAGGTCCGCGAGGGCGACCGGACGATCGGCGTCGGCACGCACGAGCGGCGGGTCGTCCGGCGGGCGTGATCGCCGACGACGTCCGCGCGCTGGCCGGCATGGTCCGCGACTCGGCCGCGGCGGGCGAGCGCGCGGCCGCGGAGTGGGTGGTGCGGCGGCTCGAGCACGCCGGCGTCGAGGACGTCGCGCTCGAGCCGTACCGCTGGCAGGGCACGTACGCCTGGGCGCACCTGGCGCACGCCGTGTGCGGCCTGTCGCGGCGGCGGTGGGTGCGGCTGCTGGCCGCGCTCTCCTACGAGCTGGAGGTCAGCGGGCGCCTGCAGTGGGTGCCGCGGCTGTTGCCGCGCGGCCACGGGCTGAACGTCGTCGCCCGGCTCCCGGCCGCCGGCCCGGTGCGGCGCACGTTCGTGCTCGTCGCGCACCTCGACGCCCAGCGCAGCGGCCTGATCTGGGATCGCCGGATCATCGAGGCCGGCGCCGGCCGGCGCCTGAAGACCCGTGCCATGACGCCCGCCGCCGCGGCCGGGGCGCTCGCGATCGCCACCGGGTGGCGGCCGCTCGTCGCGCTGCACGTCGCCGGGCTGCTCGACACCGCGCTGCGCCCGACCGTCCCGGGCGCGAACGACAACGCGACCGGGGTCGCCGCGCTGCTGCACCTCGCGCGGCGCCTGGCCGGCGACCCCCTGCCGGGCACCGAGATCCTGCTCGTGTTCCCCGGCGCCGAGGAGTCCGGCATGGGCGGCATGCGCCAGTTCCTCGCAGACCATCCGCTCGACCCGTCGCGCTCGTTCGTGCTCGGCCTCGACACGATCGGCTCGGGCACCCCGATCCTCGCCGCCGCCGAGGGCGCCGTGCTCGCCCACCGGTACGCGGAGCGGGACCTGGCGCTCGTCGAGCAGGGCGCCGAGCGCGCCGGCGCCGAGCGCCCCGCCCGGTGGCGGGTCGGCGGCTGGACCGACCCGATCCTCGCGCGGCTGCGCGGGATCCCGTCCGCGTCGCTGCTCTCGGTCGGCGAGCACGGCATGTACACGCACTACCACCGGATGGACGACCGGCCCGAGTACGTCGACGTCGGCTGCGTGGAGCGGTGCGCGGCGATCGCCGAGGGCACCGCGCGCGTGTTCGCCGAGCGCTGACGCGCCCACCGGCACACCCTGATGCAGAGCACTAGGCGAACCCCCGATGTGGGGCCGCCGTCCGGGTCGCACAGTGGCCGGCATGCGCTCACGATCGTTGCTCGCGGCGGCGGCCGCCGCGCTCGCCTGCTCCACCATGGCCACCCCGACCGCCGGCGCCGCGCCGGCCGGCGCGCTCGACCCGTCGTTCGGCGGCGGGGCACTCACGATGAGGTTCGCCGCCGGCGAGAACGATCGCGTCATCGACCACGTCGTGGCGAAGGACGGCAGCGTCCTCGCGCTGGCCGAGCTCGGGGCGATGCCGGCCGTGCTGCGGCTGACGCCCGCCGGCAGGCTCGATCCGGGCTTCGGCGAGGCCGGCATCGCGAAGCCCGCGCTTGCCATCAACGGGGCGGCGGCGCTCGCGCTCGACGACGAGGGGCGCATCGTCGTCGCCGGGTCGGGGTGGACCGGCAACCAGGCCAACGGCGCCGTCGCGCGGCTGCTCCCCGACGGGACGCCGGACGCCTCGTTCGACGGTGACGGCGTCGTGCAGGTCTCGTTCGGGACGACCCACCAGGCCCGCTTCGCCGCGGTCGCCGTACGCGGGGACCGCATCGTCGCGGCCGGCACCTACGGCTCGGACGTGGCGGTCGCCCGGCTGCACGACGACGGGCGCCTGGACGCCTCGTTCTCCGGCGACGGCAAGCTCGTCGAGAGCGTCGGGGGAGCGGACGGCGTCGCCGAGGTGATCGAGGAGCCCGGAACCTCGCGCATCGTCCTCGTCGGCGACGCCGGGACCGGTACGCCGGCGCGGCTCCGGCCCGCGCTCATGCGGCTGACGGCGGACGGCGAGGTCGACACGAGCTTCGGCGACGGCGGCAAGGTCATCCTCGAGGTGCCGGGCGGGGAGCCGACCGCCTGGCAGCGCGGGTACGCCGGCGCCCTCGACGCGGAGGGGCGGATCCTCGTCGCCGGCATGGACGGGATCCGGCCGGCGCTGCTGCGGTTCACGGCCGGCGGCAACCTCGACGTGTCGTTCGGCGACGGCGGGGCGCGCGCCGTCGGGACGAGCAAGCAGGGCGGCGCGTTCAGCTCGGTCGCGGTCCAGCCCGACGGGGCGATCGTCGCGGGCGGCCGTCAGGTGCTCGGCCGGCCCGGGATCAGCGAGGCGATCGTCATGCGGTTCGACGCGTCGGGCGCGCCGGACCCGGCGTTCGGCACCGCCGGCACGGCGGTCGTCACCCCGGCGACGTCGATCGGCACGAACATCGTGCAGACGCTGAGGATCGGGCCCGACGGGCACCTCACCGTCTCCGGCACGTCGGCCGTCGAGCCCGACAACGACGACGGCTGGCTGTCGGCGACGATGTTCGCGCGCCTCTTCGGCCGCGAGGTCGCCGACGCCGGGGACCGCGACGGCGCGCCGCCCGCGCCGCCGGCCGCGCCGGCCGCGGCCGCGCCGGCCGCGACCGCGCCGGGCGCCGTCCTGCCCGCCGCCGGCATGCCCTCCTCGAGCCGGCCGCGCAGCGGCCCGCCCGCGACCGGCGCGACCGCCCGGCCGAAGGTCGCCGGCCTGCGGACGACGTCGCGCCGGATCAGCGGGGCCGCGTCGGGCCCGGTCCGGCGGGTCGAGGTGGCGGTCGTCCGCCGCAGCGGCAGGCGGTGCCTGGCGCTGCGCTCGACCGCCGGCCGTTTCGCGCGCGCGGCCTGCGGCACGCCGCGCTGGCTGCGGGCGAGCGGCACGAGGCGCTGGTCGCTGACGCTGCGCCGCAAGCTCGCCCGCGGCCGCTACGAGGTGCTCGTGCGCGCGGTCGGGACCGGCGGTCGCGTGGGCGCGACCGTCCGGCGCACGTTCCGCGTGCGCTAGGGGGAGAGCGGCGGGCGGCGCGCGGCGCCGCCCGCCGCGCGGCTCGTCGCCGGCTCGTCGCGCTCATCGTCCCCGCCGCCGCCCGTCGAGGCTTGCCGCCCCGCCGCCCCGCCGCGCCGGCCCTGCCGCGCGCACGCGGCGGGGGCTAGATTGCGGCCATGGCACGAGGGGATCTGCTGTGGGAACCGTCGGCCGACCTCGTCGAGCGCGCGGAGCTGACCCGCTACATGCGCTGGCTCGACCGCGGGTTCGCCGGCTACGACGAGCTGTGGCGCTGGTCGGTCGAGGACCTGGAGGGCTTCTGGGCGTCGATCTGGGAGTACTTCGAGGTCGGCGCGGACTACGAGCGCGTCCTTGCCGAGCGCTCGATGCCGGGCGCGGTGTGGTTCCCGGGCGCGCGGCTGAACTACGCCGAGCGCCTGCTCGACCGCCACGCCGACGACGCGCTCGCGATCATCGCCGCGTCCGAGCTGCGCGAGCGCTCGGAGATGACCCGCGCCGAGCTGCGCGAGCAGGTTGCGCGCTGCCGGGCCGGCCTGCAGCGGCTCGGGGTCGGCCGCGGCGATCGCGTCGTCGCGTACGTCCCGAACATCCCCGAGGCGATCGTCGCGTTCCTGGCGGCCTCGTCGCTCGGCGCGATCTGGTCGAGCTGCTCGCCGGACTTCGGTCCGCGCAGCGTCATCGACCGCTTCGCGCAGATCGAGCCGAAGGTCCTCATCGCCGTCGACGGCTACCGCTACGGCGGCAAGGACTTCGACCGCCGCGCGCTCGTCGACGGCCTTCGCGGCGACCTGCCGACCGTCGAGCACACCGTGCTCGTCCCGTACCTCGGCTCGGGCGCGATCGACGGCACGGTCGCGTGGGACGACCTGCTGTCCGAGCCCGGCGAGCTCGAGTTCGAGCAGGTCCCGTTCGACCATCCGCTGTGGGTGCTCTACAGCTCCGGGACGACCGGCCTGCCGAAGGCGATCGTCCACGGCCACGGCGGCATCCTCGTCGAGCACCTGAAGATCATGCACCTGCATCTCGACGCGCGGCCCGGCGACCGCGTGTTCTGGTTCACGACGACCGGCTGGATGATGTGGAACTTCCTCGTCGGCGTCCTGCTGACCGAGGCGACGATCCTGCTCTACGACGGAAGCCCGGCCGGCGACGTGCTGTGGGACTTCGCGGCCGAGACGCGGATGACGTGCTTCGGCACGAGCGCGGCGTACATCTCGGCGTGCATGAAGCAGGGCGTCGAGCCGCGCGGCGGGGGGCGCGACCTCGACGCGCTGCGGGCGGTCGGCTCGACCGGCTCGCCGCTGGCGCCGGAGGGCTTCCGCTGGATCTACGACCACGTCGGCAAGGACACCTGGCTGTTCTCGACGAGCGGCGGCACCGACGTGTGCACGGCCTTCGTCGGCGGGGTCCCGATCCTGCCGGTCTACGAGGGCGAGCTGCAGGCGCGCGCGCTCGGCGCGAAGGTCGAGGCGTGGGACATGGACGGCAAGCCGCTCGTCGGCGAGGTCGGCGAGCTCGTCATCACCGAGCCGATGCCGTCGATGCCGGTCTTCTTCTGGGGCGACGAGGACGGCTCGCGCTACCGCGAGTCGTACTTCGAGATGTACCCGGGCGTCTGGCGCCACGGCGACTGGATCGAGATCACCGAGCGCGGCACCGCGGTCATCAGCGGCCGGTCGGACTCGACGATCAACCGCGGCGGCGTGCGGATGGGCACCGCCGAGATCTACCGCGCGGTCCTGGCGGTCGACGAGGTCACCGACGCGCTCGTCGTCGACCTGGACGACTACATGCCGCTGTTCGTCGTGCTGCGCGAGGGGGCCGAGCTCGACGACGACCTCGAGAAGCGCATCGTCCGGCGCATCCGCGAGGACTGCTCGCCGCGCCACGTACCGAACGACATCGTGCAGATCCGCGAGGTGCCGCGGACGCTGTCGGGCAAGGTGCTCGAGGTGCCGGTCAAGCGGATCCTCATGGGCGCCGACCCCGACAAGGCGGCGAGCCGCGACTCGCTCGCCAACCCGCAGGCGCTCGAGCCGTTCATCAAGCTCGCCGCCGAGCGCGCGCCCGCGTAGGGGCCGCTCAGCCCGGCCGGCGGGCGACGGCGGCGTCGAGCGCGCGCACGAGCTCGAGACAGCGCCGGACCGTGTCCTCGAGCGCGTCCGCCTCGACCTCGCCGGGCGGCACGTCGCCGTCGCCCAGGCGCCCGACCGCGACCGCCGGCAGGCGCGCGCGGCGGGCGGCGAGCGCGCCGGTCACGCCGCGGCCGGCGTACGGCTCGAAGCCGGCCCGCTCGGCCGCCTCGACGAGCTGCGGGTGCAGCGCCAGCGACAGGCCGGGCCCGTCGCGTCGCCAGACGCGCGGCTCGCCGGCGCCGCACGGCTCGAGGTGGAGGACCGCCACCTGCTCGGGCCGCAGCGCGCGCCGGCGCGCGGCGATGTACCCGCGCATCCCCAGCGCCTGCGCGCCGCCCGCCCCGGCGAGCACGACGTCGACCTCGAGGCGCCGCGGCGGGCGGCGGTCGAGCGCGTCGACGAGCGCGAGCGCGGCCGCGGGTGCGCTCGACGCCCGGTTGGGCGCACGGTCGACCGGCGCGAACGCGAGGTCGGCGAGCAGCGCGGTGGCGCCGAGCACGACGACGGTCGGCACGAGCTGGACGATGCCGAGCCACTGCGCCTCGATCCCGCCGAGCCGCGCGCCCGCGCAGGCCGCCAGCGCGGCGAGCGCGAGCGTCACGAGGCCCAGGCCCGACGGCCAGCGCCCGCCGGTCGCCCGGCGCAGCGCGGCGTCGAGGCCGGCCAGCGGCGCGGCGAACCACGTCCGCGCCCGGGGCGCGTCGTACGCGGCCGTGACGACGAGCCGCACCGGCGCCTCGCCCGGGCCGTCGGCGACGACGTTCTGCGTCGCGCGGCGCGGCCACAGGAGCGAGACCGTCGGCAGCCGCCCGGACAGCTCGCCGAGCGCCGACAGCGCCGCCGCGGCGAGGAGCGCGAGCCCGACCGCGGGCGCGTCGACGCCGACGACGCTCCCGGCGACGCCGGCCAGCGCGTGCACGAGCCAGATCGCCTGCCACTGCGGGCGCACCCACAGCGTCTCGATCCGCGGCCGGCGGCCGAGCGTGCGGAGCTCGCGCGCGAGCAGCCGCGCCGCCCGCCGCTCGGCGTCCGAGCACGCGCGGCGCGGCCCGATCCTCTCCAGCTCGGCGACGATCCTCGTGGCGTCCACGACCACATAGGCTGGCGGCCGTGCATGACGCCACCGACCAGTTCGCCTTCGCCGGCGTCGCCGGCAGCCTCGAGCTGCTGCGCTCCGGCCAGGCGTCCCCGCGCGAGCTCGTCGAGACGTGCCTGCGCAGGATCGAGCGGTTCGACCCGCTCCTCAACGCGTTCCGCAAGGTGTTCGCCGAGCGCGCGCTCGTCGAGGCCGACCAGGCGGCCGCCCGGCTGAAGGGGGGCGACACCCGGCTGCTGCTGGGCCTGCCGGTCGCGATCAAGGACGACGTCGGCGTCGCCGGGGAGCCGCGCACGATCGGCTCGAACGCCTACGGCGACCCGGAGCCTGCCGACTGGGAGATCGTCCGCCGCCTGCGGGCCGCCGGGGCGATCGTCGTCGGCATCACGAACGTGCCGGAGCTGACCGTCTGGCCGTTCACCGAGACCGCCACGAACGGGATCACCCGCAACCCGTGGGACCCGCAGCGGACGCCGGGCGGGTCGAGCGGCGGCTCGGGCGCCGCGGTCGCGGCGGGGCTCGTGCCGGCCGCGACGGCGTCGGACGGCGGCGGCTCGATCCGGATCCCCGCGGCGTGTTGCGGGCTGGTCGGGCTCAAGCCCGAGCACGACCGGATCCCGTGGACGCCGAAGGAGACCGGCTGGCACGGGCTGTCGACCCTGGGGTTCGTGGCGCGGACGACGCTCGACAGCGCGCTGCTCTACGACGCGGTCGTGGGGGAGAGCTGGGCGGAGGCGGTGCGCGAGGACCCGGCGCCGCTGCGCGTGGCGGTGTCGATGAAGGTGCCGCCCGGCCTCGTCGCCAAGCCCTCCGCCGAGGTCGTCGGCGCGGTCCACGCGACCGCCGACCTGCTGCGCTCGCTCGGGCACGAGGTGATCGAGCGCGACCCCGACTACGGCATGGCGGCGCTGCACTGGACGGCGCGCTACCTGCGCGGCATCCACGACGACGCGCGCGCGATGGCGCACCCGGAGCGGCTCGAGCCGCGCACGAAGGGGATGGCGCGCCTCGGGCGGCTCGTCGGCCGGCGCGGCCTGGACTGGGCGATGCGTGCGCTCGAGGACGACCGCGCGCGGATCGAGGCGATCTTCGACGACGTCGACGTCGTGCTCGGCCCCGGCCTCGCCGAGCCGCCCGTCCCGGTCGGGAAGTGGACGGGCCGCGGCGCGCTGTGGACGTTCTCCGGCGTCGCGCGGTTCGTGCCGTTCTACGCGGTCTGGAACCACACCGGCAACCCGGCGATCAGCGTCCCGGCCGGCTTCACCGGCGGCGGGCTGCCGCTGTCGGTGCAGCTCGTCGCCCGGCGCCGTGCGGAGACCACGCTGCTCGCGCTCGCGGGGCAGCTCGAGCGCGCGCGGCCGTGGGCGGACCGGACGCCGGAGCCGGCGGCCGCGTGACGGCGTCGCCTGCCGAGCTCCTCGCGGTTGCCGAGGCTGCGGCGCGCGCCGCCGGCGTGTTGCTGCGCGAGCGGTTCGAGGCCGGCCCGGAGCGGACCGTGCACGCCAAGTCGACGCCGACCGACCTGGCCAGCGAGGCCGACCTCGTCGCCGAGGCGGCGATCCGGGACCTGCTCGCCGACCGGCGGCCCGCCGACGGGCTGCTGGCCGAGGAGGGCGGCGGCGACGAGGTCGTCGAGCCCGGCCGCGTCCGGTGGGTGGTCGACCCGCTCGACGGGACGATCAACTTCCTGTTCGGCATCCCGCAGTGGTGCGTCAGCGTCGCCTGCGAGGACGAGCGCGGCGCGCTCGCCGGCGTGATCTTCGACCCGATGCGCGACGAGCTGTTCGCGGCGACCGCCGACGGGCCGGCGACGCTGAACGGCGCCCCGGTCCGCCCGGCCGCCGAGAAGCCGTTCGCCGAGTCGCTCGTCGCCACCGGCTTCGCCTACGACGCCGAGGTGCGCGAGCATCAGGCGCGCGTGGCGGCCCGGATCATCCCGGCGGCGCGCGACGTGCGGCGGATGGGCAGCGCGGCGCTCGACCTCGCGTGGCTGGCCGCCGGGCGCTACGACCTCTACTACGAGCGCGGCGTGAAGCTCTGGGACGTCGCCGCGGGCACGCTCATCGCGGGCCGGGCCGGGCTCGAGATCCGCCGGCTGCCCGACCGCGAGGGCCTGCCGCCGGGGCTCGCGGCGGGGCGGCCGGGCGTCCTGGACGCCTTGTGGGGGCTCGAGCCGTAGGTGCTCAAGGGGTCGGCGGGCGCGCCGATCCCAGGAGCGTGGAACCCAAGGCGACACCCGACCCCAAGGCCGTCGCAGGGGCGATCCGGGACATCCGCGAGTCCAGCAGCGACGAGCGCGACGAGCTCCTGACCGACCTGCTCTGCCACGTGTACGGCACGCTGGCCAGCCAGAACGGCTGAGACCGAGCGCCCGCGCGCCGAGTTCCCCGGTTCAGCCGGGAGCGCGAGCTGCGGCGCCGGCGCCGCCGAGTCGTCCGCGTCAGGGTGACGTTCCGTCCGCGCTCGGAGCGCGCGACGACGCGCTCGCGCTCCCTCGCGTTCAAGCTGCCCGCGCACACGAAGCGTAGGGCGGGGCGCTGACCGCGCCCCGCCCGCCGGTGGGGCGCCGGCCGCTCAGCCCGCCGTGCGGTGGAAGACCTTCGCGGGCCGGACGACGAACTTGATCCGCTGCTCGCCAGGCTTGCGGAACTGGTACTCGGGGTTGCCCGTGTACTTCTCGCTGAGCGCGTCGATGTGCTCGTCGGCGCCCTCGGTCGTGCCCGCGTCGGCGATGCCGGTGATCCGGACGTACTCGTAGGGGTTGTTCTGGTCGTAGACGACGAGCGTGACGTTCGGGTCGCGCTGGACGTTCGCCGGCCACCTGCGCCCGACGGCGCTGTTGATCGACACGGCGTCGTCGCCTTCGAGCGCGATCCAGATGACCGAGCTGTGGATCGTGCCGTCCGCGTTGTGCGTGGAGATGACGGCGTGGTTGGGCTCGGTGAGGAGCCGCCGCACGCCGGGGTCGGTGAGCTCCGCCATGGGGCGGAGGTCTACCCGACCTCGCCGAGCCCGAGCGCGCGCCGGAGCGCCACGTCGTCGACGCCCTCGACGCGCACGAGCTTGTCGCGCGACGTGTGCCCGCGCACGACGCTCACCGCCGACTTCGGCACGCCGGCCCGCTTCGCGAGGAACGTCTCGAGCGCCGCGTTCGCCTTCCCGTCGACCGGCGGCGACTTGACGCGGATGACGACCTGGTCGCCGCGCATCCCGACGACCTCGTCGCGCTTGGCGCGCGGCTGGAGCCTGACCGCGAGGTCGGCCATCACATCTTCGGCCCGACGAACGCGTCGAGGCGCGCGACCGAGGCGCGCCGCGCGACGCTGATGTTCCGTGCGTTCATCTGCCGCCACTCGATGCCGAGGGCGTCGCAGGCGTCGGTGAAGATGCGGCGGATGTCCTCCGACGCGTTGCTGAACGTGTAGCGCGGATAGGCGTAGCGCTTCCCCCGCACGGTGACACGGTTCATGCTGCGGCAGCCGTCGGAGTGGATCAGCCCGCGGATCAGCGCCCGCGGCTGGTCGTCGGCGATCTCCTGCTGCCATGGGGCGAGACGGATCGGCCGCTCGTGCTTTCGCCCCGGTCCGTCCTGCGGGATGAGGCACGCCCACTGCTTCGAGTAGCTCTGGACGTACACGCATCCCACCGACGAGACGAGCCGCTTGCCGATCACCGCGTTCACCACCGCCATGCACGACCGAACGCACGTTCGCACTCTGCCAGGGGGCGCGGACGGAAGTACCCGGGGTGGGATTCGAACCCACACTGAATCGGGTTTGAGCCGATTGCCTCTGCCGTTGGGCTACCCGGGCAGGTGCCGTAAGGCTAGTCCGTTCAGGCCGGGGCCGCGACCGCCCCGCCGCCCGGCGCGCGGCGGTCCCGCCCGTCGTCGACGCGACGCTCGACCTCGACCTGCCAGTTCTGCCGGAACCCGCTCATCGCGAACGCGATCAGCAGGACCTGCACCGGCACGATCAGGAGCGTGACCAGGCCGAGGACCGACGCGTCGAGCGCCGGGTGCTCGAATCCCTCCTTGTCGCGCGCGAACCACTCGGGCCCGGACACCGCGGCGAAGATGAGGAGGATGATCGCCAGCGCGGCCGAGACGGGCAGCAGGCCCGACCGCCAGCGCGCGATGTAGAACGCGCAGACGAGGTAGAGCAGGATGTAGCCGACCTGCACCGCCTTCGCGCCCTGCAGCTTCTCCCAGCCGCCGACGGTGACGATCGTCATGAGCGCCGCCGAGACCAGCAGCAGGAGCACGACGACGGCCTTCGTCGCCTTGCTGGACGCCTTGTCGCGGTTCGGGTACTCGATGACGAGCTCGTCGCGCTGAGCCATGGTCTGGCGGACCTTACAATCCCGCCACGGCGCGCGCGAAGGTCGCGGGCGCGGGCGGGCGTGGTGGAACTGGTAGACACGCCGGCTTTAGGTGCCGGTGGCGCAAGCCGTGGGGGTTCGAGTCCCTCCGCCCGCATCGACGATGCGGCGATCGCCGACATCCGGTCACGGCACTGGACGGGACCATCCGCCGCAGCCGGCCGGTGGCAGGCTGTCGGGCCAGTCCGCGCCGCTGCTAGTGCGTGTGTGCGGAGGCGGGCTCGATGACCCGCAGAGCGCTGTACGGCGCACTCACGAGGTCATCCAGCAGGTCGCGCTCGGGGAGTCCGCCGGCATCCGCGCGCTGCTCCGTTGCGACCTCGACCAGAGCCGTGTCCGCGTGCTCGGCAACGACGGCGCCGTGGGTGCCCGCGGGCCAGCCTCCGATCGCACGGAGGAAGACGACTGTGTCGAGAAGGTGGGCGCGTCGTGCCATTGGGTGTGTTCTACGGTACCCGCTACCGGGGGGCCTGACGAGATTTCGGAGCCACTCTCAGCGTGACGAGCACCGGGCGTCCATCAACGATCTCCCAAGCCGTCACCACCTGGAGATGCCGTCCGGCTCGCTCACCCAGCCCTTGTATCGGCACCAAGACCTCCCACGTGTAGGTCTCGCGTGCACCTCGTGGCTGTCGCAGGCCGGTGATCGGCGATCGAGGCAGTGCCTCGACGATCGCGTCGCGCAGGTACTCCCAGTCGGCTTGTTCGATGCCAAGGGCTTGCCGGAACACGACTGCCTTGTGCCGCCCGACCGGATGTGTGGGATCGAGGGCGTAGCGCACCAGTTTGTCCGGTTCGATCGAAGGCTCGTCGGCCCCTGGAAGCGGCTGGCCGATCTGCGGTGTTCCCGCGTCGTCCTCGTTCAACGAGCGGAGGCTAACGGCGGGATCAGTCGCAACTGCGCGGCGTCGCGGTCACCCTCACCGGCGGTATCGTCCGCGCCGGCATGGACGGCTGGACGATCATCCGCTTCCTGCACGTGCTGGCGATGGCGTTCTTCGTCGGCGGCCAGCTCGTCCTCGCCGCGGCGGTCGTGCCCGCGGTCAGGCGCGCGGGCGGTGCGGCCGAGGCGGCGATGCGGCCTGTCGCGCGGCGGTTCGGGATCGGCAGCGCGATCGCCCTCGCGGTGCTCATCGCCACCGGCGCCGCGCTCGCGGGTCACTACCACCGCTGGGGGGAGGGCACGCTGCACCTCAAGCTCGGCCTGCTCGGCCTGGTCTTCCTGCTCCTCGTCGGGCACATCGTGATCCCGAAGCGCGCCGCCCTCGCCGCGGCGGTCGGCGGGGTGTCGGTGATCATCGCGCTGCTCGGCGTCGAGCTCGCGCACGGGTGAGCCGGCCGGCTCACCCGCGCTCCTCTGCCGCATCGATGCCGGATCCATCGCGCCGCGCGGCGAGCGCCCCGGAGTTTGCCGCGGCCGGGGCCGGGTAGGGCGCGCGGGGATGCGCATCGGTCTGGTTCTCGGTGCCGGCGGGATCGTCGGCGGGTCCTGGCTCGTCGGCGCGCTCGAGGCCCTCGAGTCCGAGACCGGCTGGAGCGCGTCGGACGCCGAGATCATCTGCGGCACGTCGGCCGGCTCGGTCGTCGGCGCGCTCGCCGCGCAGGGCCTGTCGCCCGCGCTCATGGCGGCGTACGTCGGCGGCGGCAGCCTCGACGAGGTCGAGGAGCTCGCCGAGCAGGGCGAGCACGCCGCCGGGCGCCTCGACGAGACCGCGTACCGGCTCCAGCGCGCGCTGCCGCGGATCGGCCCGGGCTCGTGGCGCCTGGCGCTCTCGACGCTCCTGCGCCCGCAGACGCTCGCGCCGTCCGCCGCGATGAGCGCGTGGCTGCCGCGCGGGTTCATCTCGACGCGGCCGATCAGCGACCTCGTCTGCCGGTTCGTCCCCGGCGACTGGCCGGACCACGCGAACTTCTGGGCGGTCGCCTGCGACTACGCCACCGGCCGGCGGGCGGTGTTCGGCCGCAGCGACGCGCCGCCGGCCCGCGCCTCGGATGCCGTCGCGGCGTCGTGCGCGATCCCGGCCTTCTACCACCCGGTGAAGATCGCCGGGCGCCGCTACGTCGACGGCGGCGTCTGCTCGCTGTCGAACCTCGACCTGCTGCGCGGCGAGCAGCTCGACCTCGTCGTCTGCCTGAACCCGATGTCGTCGCTGGCGTCGGTCACGCCGCGCGGCCCGGGCGACCGGGTCGCGGCGGCGATGCGCGCGCAAGCCGGCCGGCGCCTGGGCGCCGAGGCCAGGAAGCTCCGGGCCGAGGGCACCGACGTGCTCATCGTCCAGCCGACCGCCGACGACCTGCCGCTCATGGGTCCCAACCCGATGGCCCGCGGCCGGCGCCAGGAGATCATCGAGCGCGCGATCCGCACGACCGCGCGCCAGCTCCGTCGCGCGCGCCCCCGCGAGGGCGTCGTCCTGCCGCGGCGCGTCCGCCGCGGTCCGTCGCCGCGCCGCCGCGCCGCGGCCGCGGTGTCGCAGCGCCGCGCGGCCTGACACGGCCCTCGGCGCCCGGCGAGCCGGGCGGGGCGGGAGCGGGGGACCGAGGAATCGAACCTCGAGTTGCGGTTTTGGAGACCGCCGTGTTACCACTACACCAGTCCCCCAGGGACGGTGGCCGATGATAGCCGGGGCGTCGCTTCACTCCTTCCTCCGCGCGCCTCCTCGTCTGCCGCCTCACGCCCCCGGCGCCGCGCCGGCTTGAGTCCGAGCGGCGACAGTGGACGGATGGACGATTGGGTCCGCGAGTCCGAGCACGCTAGAAACCGGAGTGCGGCAAGGAGTGCCGCGCAGGTGAGGCCTCGACCGAGTGAGAGAGGCGACCAGAGGACACTGGCCGGGCGGCCGAGGCCTCACCTCCGCGGCACGCGTCTGCGGGAGCCGAGCGGCGCGGGTTGGAGCGGGGTTACCTGTCTAAGCCGGAATCGTGCTCGAAGTTGGCCAGGTGCACGATTTCCGCACAAGAATCGCCCTCTTTTCTGTGCGCTCGAGCGAAGCGCCCGGTGCGACCGGGGCGCGCGTCGGCGTCGATCCGGAACCGGCCGGCGCGACGGGCGCGCTCGGCGGCGGCCAGGCGGTCGCTGCGGCCGGCCGCGGCGCACACCGCCCACGCGAGGACGAGCACGCCGACCCAGGCCGCGGCGATGGCGACGACCAGCGTCATACGGGATCGGCGGACCGGGACGCGGGCATTCCCTGTGGTCCTCCTCGGTGAAGGGTCGTGCGCGCCGTGTCCTCGACGCGCGAGCGTTGACGTGAGCCGGTCCGCCGCCTCTCCCGGCGGACCGAGTGCTCTCCTTCCCGGTAAATCGTACGCGAGGCGCCCGCTCGATGCGTCGTGGCGACGATCGCGCAGCGGTTTGCCCTGGCGGCCATGAACAGAACGGACACACACGGTTTCCTTCCCGCAAGAAGTGGACACCATGTCGAAGAAGTAGGCCCGCGGGAGAGAGGCGCGGGTGACATGAAGAACGCGCGGCAGGGGACAGCCGCGCCCGAGGTGTCATCCACGTGCCCAGCGCATCGCGCCTTCGCCGATCCTCCATCGCGGCCGTCGCCGCCATGCTCCTCGTGCCCGCCGCCGCCGCGGCGGCCTGCCCGGACGAGGACCTGGTTCCGCGCCGTGAGGCCGACCTGCCCGACTACGAGCGCGCCGTGCTGTGCCTGGTCAACGAGGAGCGCGTCCGCCGCGACCGCTCGCGCCTGTCGGTCGACCGCCGCCTCGCGCGGGCGGGCGAGCGTCACGCGCGGGACATGGTCGAGCGCGGGTACTTCTCGCACGAGTCGCTCGGCGGGCTGCGCCCGGTGGACCGCCTGCGCCGGGTCGGCTACGGCTCGTCCCGGCGCAGCTGGATGCTCGGCGAGGTCCTCGCGTGGGGGACGTCGAGGCGCGCGCGGCCGCGCTCGATCGTCGCGGCCTGGATGGACAGCCCCGGCCATCGCGCCGCGATCCTCGAGCCCGCGTTCGACGAGGCGGGCGCCGGCGCGGCGACCGGCACGCCGCGCCGCGCGCGCGGGGGCGGCGTCACGGTCGCGGTCGAGTTCGGCCGCATCCGCTGATCCGACCGCGCGGGAAGCCCTGAACGGTCCGGATTTCCGGTACGCGCTGCACGGCTGACCCGCACCGGTATAGGGTGATTCGGCAGACGCGCGGCCCTGGGCGCAGTGAGAGGCTTCAGGCCGGGGTGTTCGGGGTCGCGGTCTGCGTCCCTACGCCCCGGCCTTCGCCGCCTCGAGCGACTCGCGCAGCGCCGCCATGAGGTCCGGCACCGGCTCCGGCGTCTCCGGCGCGGCCGGCGCCTTGATCGTCTGGCCCTTGCGCTTGCGCTGGATGATCTTCTCGAGCCGCTCGTTGTGGCGGTCCTCGTAGCGCTCGGGGTCCCAGTCGGCGGCCATGCTCTCGATGAGCTTCACCGCCTGGTCGAGCTCCTTCTTCGACGGCTGGTGCTTCTTCGTCGGCAGGCCGGGCAGCTCGTCGACCGGGCGGATCTCGTCGTGGAAGCGCATCGTCACGAGCGACAGCAGGTCGTCGCGGACGCGCAGGGCGACGAGGTACTCCTTCGTGCGCAGGACGAAGTGGCCGATCGCCGCGCGGTCCGAGCCCTTCATCGCCTCGACGAGCAGCTTGTAGGCGCGCAGCGGCCCCTCGCCCTCGCCGACCGGCACGAGGAAGTACGCGTGGTCGAAGTAGACCGGGTCGATCTGGGCGAGCGGGACGAACTCGCTGATGTCGATCGTGCGGGTCTTCTCCGGCTGGGCGGCGGCGAGCTCCTCGTCGGTGAGCATGACGTAGCCCTCGCCGTCGGACCGCGGGTAGCCGCTGACGACCTCGTCGTACTCGACCGGCTTGTCCTCCTTCTTGCAGACGCGCTGGACGTGCAGGCGGGTGCCGGTCTCCTCGTCGATCTGGTTGAAGTGGATGTCGGTGTCGCGGACCGCCGACATGAGCGCGACCGGGACGTTGACCAGGCCGAAGCTCAGCGACCCTCGCCAGAGGCGGCGCGCCATCAGCTCTTCCCCTTCTTCGTCGCCTTCAGGGAGGCCTCGAGCGCCGCCATGAGGTCGTCGGGCTCCTCGCGCTCCTCGGGCTCGGGCAGCTCGATCTCCTTGCCCTGCTCCTTCTGCTTGACGACCTCGAGCACGCGTTCGCGGTAGGTGTCCTCGTACCGCGTCGGGTCGAAGTCCGCGGCGAGCGTGTCGATGAGCGTGGCGGCCATCTCGATCTCCTTCTTGCCCGGCTTCTTGGACGGCTCGGGGACGTCCATCTCATCGCCGGGCACGATCTGGTCGGCGTAGCGCATGACCTGCATGCGCAGCACGCCGTCGACCGGCCGCACGCTGACGAGCTGCTCGCGCGCCCGCAGGACGACCCGGCCGATCCCGACGCGGCCGGTCATCTCGAGCGCCGCCGCCAGCAGCGCGTACGCCTCCTCGGCGCCCTTCTGCGGCGCCAGGTGGTAGGGCTTGTCGTAGTAGACGGGGTCGATGTCGTCGGCGGGGACGAAGTCCTCGAGCTCGACGGCCTTGCGCGCCGGCTGGTCGGCGGCCTTGATCTCGTCGTTCGTCAAGACGACGTACTCGCCCGGCGCGACCTCGAAGCCCTTCGCGACGCGCTCGCGCGGGACCTCCTTGCCGTCGTCGTCGACGAGCACGTGCGCGATCTCGCTGCCGTCCTCGGCGTGCAGCTCGCGAAAGCGGATGGACTTGTCCTCGAGCGCGCCGAAGACCTTGACGGGGACGGTCACCGCCCCGAAGGCGACGGCTCCGTTCCAGATCGAGCGGGGGATGGGTTCTCTCCTTCTCCGTCGCCGTCCTCGCCGGACACGAAGACGATGACGAGGTCGTGCAGCTTCCAATGATCGTGCATGAGCCGCCGGCGGGCATCCTCGCCGCGCCGTACGAGGTCGCCGCCGCCGGCGGGGACGACGAACGCCTCCCCGGCGTAGACGTGCCCGAGCTCGCGCACGCGCACCCGCGCGTCGGCGACCCAGTCCAGCGCGAGCAGCTCGTCGCGCAGGATCCCGATGATCGGGTCCTCGCGCGCGTCGTCGTACGTGCGCGGCATGCGGTCCATGACGTCGGCCGACGCGGCGCGCAGGTTCCTGACGCCGTCGCGGACGATGTCGATCGAGATGAACGCGCCCGCGACCGCGTCGGCCCACCACAGGCCGAGCCCGATCCCGATCACGCCGAGCGCCGCCGCCCCGGCGGTCATCCAGTCGGCGCGGTTCATCTCCGCGTCGGCGTACAGGACCTTGTCGTGGATCTCCTGCGCCAGCCGGAGCTTCATCCGTCCGAGGATCACCGGCGGGATGCCGGTGTAGGCGAGCGCGGCGAGCATGACCCAGCCCGCCCACGGGTCCCAGCCGCCGATGACGAACACGCCGATCGGCGGGCGCTCGGCCAGGGCGAGCTTCATGAGCGAGTCGAGGAGCACGTAGCCGCCGAGCAGCAGCAGCGCCGCCGCCGCGCACAGGTAGCCGACGGTGACCGCGCGGTGGTAGCCCCACGGGTAGGCGTCGTCGGGCGGGCGCCGGCGGACGCGGTTGGCGACGAGGAACGCGATCGGCGGCAGCAGCGACAGGATGTCCTCGACCCACGCGGCCTTCATCGCCTGCGACGAGCCGAGCGCGACGTACACGAAGGCGATCGCGGTCGCCAGGTACGCGAGCGAGATCCACTCCAGGCGCTTGGCCCTTCGGCAGGCGTCGGCCTGCGCGGGCGGCAGCTCGTGGGCGGGGGTCGCGATCCTCACAGCCGGCCCTCGCGGTCCAGGAGCTCCAGCGCCCGCTCCTTGCGGTCGAGCAGGAAGTGCTCGAGCTCGACCAGGAGCGCGTTCTCGCCGGGCGACGTGAGCATGACGTGCTCCTGGTGCGAGAGCGACCTCTCCCACCGCAGGCCGAGGTCGTCGAGCAGCCAGTCGTCGACGACCGCCGGGCGGCTGCCGATCCCCTCGAGGCTGTCGCGGCGGACGGGGATCGCGCCGGTCTTCTGCTCGAGCAGCGCGGCGCCGGCGGTGCCGTCCTCGACCGCGACGCGCTCGCCGTCCCGCAGCTCGCGGCCCGGCGGCATCCCGACGACGAGGTGGGTCGTCAGGTACGGCTTGGTCATCGCCGCCTCCTTCTTCCACCGCGTGCGGTCGGTGATCCCGCCGACGACGACGTCGAGCTCGCGCCGGTGCAGCGCCTCGACGAGCTCCTCCTCGTTGCCCTGCGTGTAGTCGACCTCGGCGTCCAGGCGCGCGGCGAACTCGCGGACGAGCCCGACCTCGACGCCGGACGGCTCGCTGCTCTTCAGCGAGACCCACGGCTCGTGCTCGGTGACGCCGACGCGCAGCGTCCCGCCGTCCTCGACGTTGTCGAGCGTGCCGCCGACGTCGGCGGGGAACCGGCACCCTGCGACGAGGAGGATCAGGAGCGCGGCGAGGGCGAGCGCTACAGGCCGGGCGGATGCCGAGCCACGTACCCGGACGTGTCGGTCATCGAGTTGATCCACCGTGAGCCGGTCTGCCCTCGGGCCACGGTGTCGAACCTCACGCCCGCGACGACCATGAACACGTGGCCGGGGTTCGAGTAGATCGTGATCCACTTGCCCTTGCCCGGCTTGCCCCAGCGCATGAGCGGGCCGGAGGCGAGCGGGCGGTCGAGCAGGCCGGCGGCGGCGAGCGCGTAGGACACGGAGCCCGAGCAGTCGTAGCCGTTGTCCTTCCACTTGCCGTGGCCGCCGCCCCACTTGTACGGGGAGCGGGCGATCGTGTTGCCGGCCTCGAAGATCGCGCGGACCTCGGGCGGGGCCTCGAGCGGCGGGAGCGCGACGCCGTTGTCGAGCACCTCGGCCTTGACGAGCACGTCGTCGCCGCCCTCGCCGAGCGACGGCAGCTCGGGGATCTCGGCGGGCTCGTCGGTCGAGGTCGCCGGGGCGGTGGGCTCGGGGTCCTCGGCGGGCTCGGCGTCGCCGGTGGCCGTGCCCGCGGTCGCGGCGTCGTCGGCCGGCTCGGCGTCCGCCTCGTCGTCGGCGCGCCTGGGCAGCTCGTTGTCGGGCGCCCAGCGCCAGTGCTCGATCGACGCGCGGACCTTCGGCGCGGACGCGGAGGACGCCTCCTCGCGGCCGACCGCCGCCCAGCCGGCGCCGCCGGCCAGCACGATGCCGATGGCCACGCCGAGGCCGACCGTTCGCCTGCTCACCGCGCCCAAGATAGAGCTCATCGCCCGATTCATCGGCAGGTCCCCCGCGATCTCGTAGCGTTCGCCCGGTGATCGTCGAGTGCGCGGTGTACGAGAACGGCAGCCGCCGGCAGGGGGACCTCGCGCTCCACGACGCCTGCGCGGCGGCGCAGGCGCCCGGCGCCTTCGCGTGGATCGACCTGTACGAGCCGACGCACGACGAGATCGAGCGGCTGCGCCACGAGTTCGGCCTGCATCCGCTGGCGATCGAGGACGCGCTGGAGCTCCACCAGCGGCCGAAGCTCGAGGTCTTCGACCGGATCCTCTTCATCGCGCTGAAGACGGTCGCCTACGACGACGAGACCGAGGCGCTGCGCTTCGGCGAGGTCATGGTGTTCTGCGGCGAGCGGTTCGTCATCACCGTCCGGCACGGCGAGGCGCACGACCTCGAGAGCGTCAAGGCCCGCTTCCGCGACGAGCCCGAGCGCCTGCGCCACGGCGCCGCCGGGATCCTGCACGCGGTGATCGACGAGGTCGTCGACGGGTACTGGCCGGTCGTGTCGGCGCTGCAGGAGGACGTCGACCAGGTGGAGGAGAGCCTGTTCTCGCCCGAGGGCGACCTCGAGTCGACCCGGCGGATCTACAGCCTGGGCCGCGAGGTGATCGAGCTGTCGCGCGCGGTCCAGCCGCTCGTCGACCCGGTCCGGTCGCTCGCCGGGGACGCACCGCAGATCGCGCCGGAGCTGCGCTCGTACTTCCGCGACATCGCCGACCACGTCGAGCGCGTCGACGCCTGGGTGGGCTCGCAGCGCGAGCTGCTGTCGAACCTCCTACAGGCGAACCTCACGCAGGTGTCGATCGTCCAGAACAACGACATGCGCAAGATCTCGGCCTGGGTGGCGATCGCCGCCGTGCCGACCGTCGTCGGCGGGATCTACGGGATGAACTTCGAGCACATGCCCGAGCTGGGGTGGACGTTCGGCTATCCGCTCGCGCTCGCGGTCATCGCCGCCGTCTGCGTCCTGCTGTGGTGGCGGTTCAAGGAGGCGGACTGGCTGTGAGCTCGCGGATCTTCGCCGACGGCCTGCTCGACGGGCAGGTGGCGATCGTCACCGGCGGCGGCACCGGCCTGGGCCGCGCGGCCGCGGCGGAGCTCGTCGCGTGCGGCGCCTCGGTTGTGATCGCGGGCCGGCGCGCGGACGTGCTCGACGCCGCCGCCGCGGACATCGGGCCGGCCTGCGTGCCGGTCGCCGCCGACATCCGCTCGGCCGACGACGCCGCGCGCGTCGTGGCCATGGCGGCCGAGCGCTTCGGCCGGCTCGACCTGCTCGTCAACAACGCCGGGGGCCAGTACTTCGTGCCGGCGGAGGCGATCACCCGGAAGGGCTGGAACGCGGTGTGGCGGCTGAACGTCGGCGGGACGATGACGATGACCCGCGCCGCCGTCCCGGCGCTTTCGCGCGACGGGGGAGGCACCGCCGTCAACGTCACGCTGTCGCCGCACCACGGGCTGGCGGGGATGACGCACTCGAGCGCCGCGCGCGCCGCGGTCGAGTCGCTGACGAGGTCGCTCGCGGCCGAGCTCTCCTCGTCCGGGGTCTGCGTCTGCGCGATCGCCGCCGGCCACTTCGAGACCGACGCGCTGCGCAAGTACCCGGAGGCGGTCCGCTCGAACGCCGCGCGCACCGTCCCGCTGCAGCGGCTGGGCGCCGAGGCCGAGCACGCGTGGCTCGTCGCGCTGCTCGCGTCGCCGGTCGGGAGGGCGTTCAACGGGTCGGTCGTGACGCTCGACGGGGCCCGCGACAACTGGTATGGCGCGTGGCCGCCGGAAAGCCTCGAGGAGGACGGCGAAGTCCCCACCGAAGCCCGCATCCGTCGGTAACCTTCTGGGCGTCTGCGGGCGAAGTGTTGTGGTTGCACGGGAGCCTTCCAAGCTCTTAGGGCGGGTTCGATTCCCGTCGCCCGCTCTGACCGGTGCGGCCCGGTCGATACGATCGGTGCCGCACACCACGGGGAGTGGCGCAGTCTGGTAGCGCACCCGGCTGGGGGCCGGGCGGTCGCAGGTTCAAATCCTGTCTCCCCGACTTCCGTTCGTAGAGAGCACAGCTTGGCACCGAGGCGCACATCCCGATGGCCCCGATGCCTCGCCCACCAGACCAAGCTGTGCATCGGCTATGCAGAAGCGCCCCGACGCCGGGGCGCTTCGTGTTTCGGTGGCAAATAGGTGGTAGCCGGGCGCCACCGAAGGTGGCAAATCAGAGCGACGTGAAGACCGGATCATGCTGCCCAGACCCAACTCGCCCGCCGATGAGGTTCAGGGCGCCGTCGGCGTTCTGGCGGACCTTTTCAGCGGAGCCGGGGCACGACGGCCCCGGTCACCTGGGCGATCGGTCGCGTCGCGTCGGCCGAAGTCCAGAGCTTCAACGGAGCCGGGGCACGACGGCCCCGGTCACCAGCTGCGACCGGACGCCCCGGACCGGCTTGTTTCGGCTTCAACGGAGCCGGGGCACGACGGCCCCGGTCACCCGCGATTTGCAGGTACTCCTCGCCGCCGTACGTATCGAGCGCTTCAACGGAGCCGGGGCACGACGGCCCCGGTCACGGTACCAGTACGCGACCGCCACGCCACACCAGGCGACCGGGCTTCAACGGAGCCGGGGCAAGACGGCCCCGGTCACGCGGACGGTCTAGCGGACGACGTCGCGGCGGATGCGCTCGCTTCAACGGAGCCGGGGCACGACGGCCCCGGTCACCTCGCCGGCCACGTCGTCAGCGATGCCGTGCGGGCCGCTTCAACGGAGCCGGGGCACGACGGCCCCGGTCACATATCGAACACCGCGCCACGCACGCCCTCAGTCACCATGCTTCAACGGAGCCGGGGCACGACGGCCCCGGTCACATGAGCAACGGCGCTCCCGAGCACACGACGTCCACCGTGCTTCAACGGAGCCGGGGCACGACGGCCCCGGTCACGCGTGTTTCGCGCGCACACGGCGAGGAAGGGATCGAGCTGCTTCAACGGAGCCGGGGCACGACGGCCCCGGTCACTAGCCCGTGGCTACAGGTCTACGCGCTCACGCGCGCCGACGCGCTTCAACGGAGCCGGGGCACGACGGCCCCGGTCACCGGGTCGAGGCCGGCGACGTTCACGGTGACTTCGGTGGGGCTTCAACGGAGCCGGGGCACGACGGCCCCGGTCACCCGTCGGCGGCGGTGCCCTGCTTGGTGAGCCCCTTCTCGCTTCAACGGAGCCGGGGCACGACGGCCCCGGTCACTCGAGATCGACCCGGCCGCCTGCCGGTGGGTGCACCGCGCTTCAACGGAGCCGGGGCACGACGGCCCCGGTCACATGAGCAACGGCGCTCCCGAGCACACGACGTCCACCGTGCTTCAACGGAGCCGGGGCACGACGGCCCCGGTCACGCGTGTTTCGCGCGCACACGGCGAGGAAGGGATCGAGCTGCTTCCACGGAGCCGGGGCACGACGGCCCCGGTCACGGCGCCTGAGCCTGCCGGGGTTCCGCCCGTAGACCTGCGGCTTCAACGGAGCCGGGGCACGACGGCCCCGGTCACTAGCCCGCGGCTACAGGTCTACGCGCTCACGCGCGCCGACGCGCTTCAACGGAGCCGGGGCACGACGGCCCCGGTCACCGGGTCGAGGCCGGCGACGTTCACGGTGACTTCGGTGGGGCTTCAACGGAGCCGGGGCACGACGGCCCCGGTCACCCGTCGGCGGCGGTGCCCTGCTTGGTGAGCCCCTTCTCGCTTCAACGGAGCCGGGGCACGACGGCCCCGGTCACATGAGCAACGGCGCTCCCGAGCACACGACGTCCACCGTGCTTCCACGGAGCCGGGGCACGACGGCCCCGGTCACGGCGCCTGAGCCTGCCGGGGTTCCGCCCGTAGACCTGCGGCTTCAACGGAGCCGGGGCACGACGGCCCCGGTCACTAGCCCGCGGCTACAGGTCTACGCGCTCACGCGCGCCGACGCGCTTCAACGGAGCCGGGGCACGACGGCCCCGGTCACTACGCGCTTCAGGAGGCGCTGCCTCCCCGGTTCGAGCCGCTTCAACGGAGCCGGGGCACGACGGCCCCGGTCACGCTCAGCATCGAGGGCGTGGACACGCGGCTGTTCGACGGGCTTCAACGGAGCCGGGGCACGACGGCCCCGGTCACTGACCGGGATGGCCGCCTGGCTTGGTGAGCAGTGGCCGACGCTTCAACGGAGCCGGGGCACGACGGCCCCGGTCACTCGCCGGCTCGAGCGTGACGATTCGCGGCAGTTCGGGGCTTCAACGGAGCCGGGGCACGACGGCCCCGGTCACGACGAGCGCGATCTGCGCGTGTCCCTCGTCGAAGACGCTTCAACGGAGCCGGGGCACGACGGCCCCGGTCACCCGGTACCGGGAGGGCGGCTACTCGCTCGCGTACCTGTCGCTTCAACGGAGCCGGGGCACGACGGCCCCGGTCACCGCGGCGACGTAGCTGTCGCTCTGGCGGTGCTGAACGCTTCAACGGAGCCGGGGCACGACGGCCCCGGTCACCCGACCGGCTCGACTGGCGCACGGTGCCGCTGCGGATGCTTCAACGGAGCCGGGGCACGACGGCCCCGGTCACGCGGCCATTATTGCTGGCCTAGCCGCAATTGGGATGCTTCAACGGAGCCGGGGCACGACGGCCCCGGTCACAGGTCGGCCGCGTGCTGCGCAAGGACGGCACCTGCTGGGTGCTTCAACGGAGCCGGGGCACGACGGCCCCGGTCACATTCTGTTCCTGAACGGGTCCCCAGACCTCCTTCCAGCTTCAACGGAGCCGGGGCACGACGGCCCCGGTCACGCCTGGAAGAGCCGGTCGGCCCACGTCGGGAATTTCCCGCTTCAACGGAGCCGGGGCACGACGGCCCCGGTCACGTCGCGGGTCACACCCTCATGCGTGTGATCGCCGTCGATGCTTCAACGGAGCCGGGGCACGACGGCCCCGGTCACGCGTTTCTTCGTCGGCGTGCGCGAGACAGACGTCCCGTCGCTTCAACGGAGCCGGGGCACGACGGCCCCGGTCACCTCTCCGAGGCGATTGAGCGCTATACCGGATGGCGCGGGGCTTCAACGGAGCCGGGGCACGACGGCCCCGGTCACGCGGCGACACAGATGTCCCGCAGGCGCCGGTCGAGGTCGCTTCAACGGAGCCGGGGCACGACGGCCCCGGTCACAGCTCGCGAAATTTGATGCGGAACTGCAGGGGAAAAGCGCGGGGTTGCGAGGGCTGAGCGCACCGACCTGTTCACCAGGGGCCAATCCGGCTTGGTTGGTGATGACCTTTCCCGCATTTGCAGCGCAAATGCAGGTGCGAGACCTGCTCGGGTTTCGCGACGCACCTCGGCACTCGCTCACCAGATGGCCTCTTCGTCGGTGTTGGCCGGTAGCGGGCCTCGGCCGATGTGGACCACGTGCTCGGCCTGGCGGCTGCCCGCCGGGCCGAGCGCGTAGATGCTGATTCGGTCCTCGTGGTGATGAATCGTCGCGCGGAGCTCCTCTCGGAGCGCGACCAACCCGACAGGTTCCAGGTCGCAGAGGAAGACCGAGTACTGCAAGGCATAGCCGAAGCGTTTCGCGATCTGATGGACCCGTCGCAGCCGCCCGGGCTCACTGATGTCGTATGTCAGGAGGTATCGCGTGCGCGCGGCCATGCCGCTATCGAGTTGTCAAGGGCCGATACTCGGGACTATCCCTGGTCAGGGCCGCGGCTAGCAAGCGGGCCTGGATCTCGAGGGTCCGGCGGTAGGAGGCCTTGTATTTGAAGAGCGGATGGGTGAGCTCTGTGCGCATCCGGCGCTCGTATGCGCGGATCACGCTGCGACGCCCGGCCCGCGTGAGCGACACGCCGCCCGCTCGTGTGACGAAATCGCCGGCGGCCAGCTCGCCGTTGTTGAAGAGCGTCATGACCACCGAGTCACCGACCAGCGGCCGCACCTCTTCGGCCAGGTCCAGCGCGAGCGAAGGGCGGCCGAACCGGGGCTGGTGGTAGAGGCCGACGAACGGATCGAGCCCGGCTGCGAGCAGCGCCACGGTGCAGTCCTTGATCAGCAGCGAGTAGACGAACGACAGCACGGCGTTGACCGGGTCGCGTGGCGGGCGCCGGTTTCGCCCGTCGAACGTCGGACCGGGACCGAGCGGTGTCGCGGGACGCAAGAGCGAGCTGAACTGCTCGAAGTACAACCTTGCGGCCGTGCCTTCGATGCCGAGCAGGGACTCGAGCGCACGAACCTCGCGCGCTCTGGCCACGAGGCCGGCGAGCTGGTCCACGCTCGCGGCGGCATCAGGCCCGCCATGGCGGCGCAGGAGCGTCCGCTGGTTCTTGATCTTGCCGATGACGAACTGCCGGACGATCGACAGGTCGCCGGTCATCGCCGCTCGGTGCTGGCGCATGCGCAGCGTCACGTTGCCCTTCGGCATGCCTTGGGCGACACCGCAGAACCATCCGCCCGCGGTGAACCAGAGCACGGCGATGCCGGCGTCGAAGCAGTCGCGCAGCAGCGCGCTGCCCACGTCGACGTTGCCGAAGACGGCGATGTGCGACACGTCGAGGAGTCGCCGGGAGGCAACCTCCTCGCCCTTCTCCAGCAGGACGACCCGGCCACCGCGTCGGGTGACGCGCGACCCGGGCGTCGTCGCGTAGAGGGGCTGCGCGGGATCGGCGCCGGCGATCAGCCGGCGCGGCTTGTCCGTCCCGCGGACCGACAGCAGGTTGATCTCGTCCGGAAGGCACAGCCCCACGAGCGAGCAGCGTGGGCATTTCGGCGAGTCGATCAGCGGGGCGGGAGGCGTGCTCGCGGCCATGCATTCGCGCATCCCGGCGATCGAGCTCAGCGTCAGCTCGATCAGCTCGTCGTCGATGACGATGTCGTGCCGTGTGCGGGTCCCGGCGAACCAGACCGCCGCGTGCGGTACCTCATAGCCTGCGTCACGCAGCGCGAGCACCTGTGCGCAGAGCTGCACGCGCTCGGGGTCCCACAGCACATGCGGTCCGTCGCGCGGGGACCCCGTCTTGTACTCGATGGGGACGACTGCCGCGCCGTCGGTCTCCAACAGGTCGATCCGGCCGACCAGCCCGTAGCGGCTCGAGCCGATCTCGACCGCCGTGGAGGCGGGGCGATCCACCATGGCCTGGGGATCGGGGGGCACGCCTCGTGCCCGGTCCACGCGGCGGTGCGTCGCCGACCCCTCGGCGGTGTCGGCGTTGCTCGCCCACTGCTGGTCCGACCATTCGAGGTACGCGAGGCGCGGGCAGTAGACGTACTCGTTGAGCATCCGGACCGGGATCAGATCCGGGACGACCTCGCTCATGTCGCCGGCTCGAAACGCCCGAGTCCGAAGTGGGAGTACGCGCCGACCACGATCGGGCCGAGCACCGGTTCGCGGAAGCGGATCAGCGCTCCCACGCTGCGCCGGGCCGAGCGGCGGGACACGCCGGGGCGGGTGACCTTGAACGTCGACCACGATCCGCGGACGAGCTCGATCTCGGCCGGCCGCGGCAGCCCGCGGTACGCCAGCTCGCGTTCGATCTGCTCCACAGGGCCGTCGACGACTCTGCCGCCGCGGACCTTCTGGTGCCGAGGCAGGACGAACGGCGTGACCGAGCGCCAGGTCGTGGACGGCCCCATGAGCCGTGGGATCACGAGCGACCGTGTGTCCCCGAGCGCGACGAGCGCGACGCGGCACGGCTCCGGGACGTCGCGGAAGCGCAGCTCGCGCAGCGACGCGATCGCGCCGAGCTCGTCAGGGCCCAGCCCGCCGGGCGCCCAGATCCAGAGATGGTCCGCTCGTCGCTGTCCACGGTCCGAGCCGACGAGGTAGTGGGCGTGCTGGTGCTGGTCGCGACGCACCGCGCCGTCGGCGGTGTGGCCGCTGAAGACCGGTGACCGGCCGCCGCCGACGAGGACGTCGAACCGCTTCTGGAGCGCGGCACGCAGCACGTGCGCGACCTCGATCGTGTCGACGAGCGCTGGACGAGCGCCGCCCCGCATGCGCAGGTGCGCCAGCGTCGGGCGGTCGTCGGCGGGCCGGGCGACCTCGGGCGACGCGTGCGGCTCGCGAACCACGTACGGAACACGCTGCACGCCATCCGGCGTCAGGCGCTTGGCCCGGCGCAGGTCGGCGATGGACGTGTCGAGCGCGTCGACGTGCTCGGGGGAGACGGTCCAGAGGTCGACGGTGCGCGCTCCGTCCGCCCAGTCGGGTGCCGCGTCGGCGGGCATCGCGTTGGGCTCGCCGGTGAGCGCGTCGACCACCCGTACGGTGCAAACGGACTCCGACCGGCCCAGGTATCCGACCGCGGCCGCGACCCGTTCGAGCGTCTCGCGCTCATCGGCCTGAAGCTCCGTGTCCCAGCACACGCACAGCTCGGACGCCGGATCGATCGCGAGGAAGGCGTCGACCACCAGGCTCGTCTTGTCGCCGGCGGAGGGACTCCACGCCGGCAGCGGGTACCAGTGGCGCGTGTGCGCCGGGTTCGTCGGCGGGAGCACGTACACCGGAGGCGGGGCGGCGGCCAGCCTTCCCAGCACGCGCCGCAGCACCGGGCGAGCCTCGATCAGGTCGGCGTGCGCGTAGCTCGCCGCGAGCAGCGCACGCATGATCCGCCATGGGCTCGGCGGCCATTCGCTCACCGCCTCGTTGACGTGGGTTCCCCACGGCGTCGCGTGCACGCGGCCCAGGTCGAACGTCACGGCAAGGCCGATCACGGCGTCAGCTCTTCGGCGTCCACACCGCGGTGCGCTCACCCGGATGCTCGAACGACACCGCCTTGATCGCCTCCGCGACCGCGGCTTCCAGGTCCTCCGCGGAGGGCAGCGTGAACCCTTCCGGGCGTCGGACGCTCGTGGACACGAGCTCGAGGTCGCAGGCTGTTCGCAGCCGCAGCGGCCTCTCGAGCAGCGAAGCGAGCTCCCAGGTCGCAAGCAATTCGATCAGCCGCGTCTGCGCCTCGCCGAGCCCGTAGCCGCGGATCTGGTGCAGGTCCACCGAGGCGGTGAGCACGATCCTCTCGGCGACGTACTCGGTGCGCCCGAACGGCACGAATCCGTAGCCCTCCTCCGCTCCCGCTCCGTCGCCTGCCTTGAACTGGACGTCGTCGCGCTTGAGCCCGCCGGAGACGAGCGGCGCGACGCCGTGCGCCTCGATCACCGCCGTGGTGGCCCGGCGGATCTTCGGGTTGCCGTGGAACTTCTTGTCGGAGAAGAACACGCCGTGGACCAGGCACAGCGGGTCGAGCTCGAAGACCGCCCGGTAGATCTCCGGCATCGAGAGCGGCGTCTTGGGCCGCAGGCCCAGTCGTGCGACGAGCCAGTCGATGCCGGCAGCGCCCTCGATCGTCGAGTCGCGGACGTACACGGACGCGAGCCGGTGCGGTTCCAGCCGCGACGACGTTAGCAGCGCTCCCTCAGGATCGCGAACCGCGATCCACGGCAGGTCGCGCAGCAGCTCGATCGGCTCGCGGGTGGCGGTGTCGGTGCCGACGTCTTCGAGCCGGTTGGCCATCGACTGCACCGACTCCACCAGGAGCGCCGGCTCGCCGCCCGGGCGGCTGAACTCGGCCGCGCCCAGGTTGGCGAATCCCGTCGGCTGGAAGCCCGATCCGACGATGGGTCGCAGCTCGGCATCGAGCACCAGGCGCGATCCCGGGGCAAGCTCAAGGGGCACTGTCGTCCTCCGTGTCGTCGAAGGTGGTCATGGAGTGGAGCAGTCGGAACACGTCGCCGGCAGCCGGACGCGCCAGGAGCGCGGCGGCGAGTCGCTCGCCGCTCGCCGTGGCGGCCGGTACGACGAGGTCCGAGGCCGCGGCGATCGGCGTGAGTCCGCCGAGGCGCAGGCGCAGATGCACCTCGGCGACCACGTCGCGAACCCGGTTCGCGCGCAGGCGGGCGGGCCAGTCGGCCCGGGGTGTGAGCCTGAGCTCGTGCTCCCGTCTCGGGTCGTGGAAGGCCAGGACCAGGTGGGCGAGCACGGGATCGACGCACTGCACCCCGGCCTGCCCCTTCGGGGCGCGCACGCCTCGCCAGTCCAGGACGACGAGACCACGAAGGAGCGAGGCCATCCGCCGCTCGTCGAGATGCCCGCGAACCAGGCGCTCGAGGTCGCTGAGCCGAGCCGGCAGGCCGAACGGGGGAGTCGGCACTCCGGCGAGCGCCCGTCGCTCGTGGATGCTCGCCAGCTGCGTGACGATCGGCGCCTCGCGGGCGGTGGCATGGTCGTCGACCGCGTACCTGGCATGCGCGCCGACGAGTGGCGCCCGCAGAGCCTGCGCCGGAGCGTCAGGGTCCGCCAGCGACGCGAACGCGATGGCCAGACGGGTCTCGACGTCCGCGCCGTCGCACAGCAGCTCGAGCCAGGGACCAGCCTTCGCTCGGACGGGGGAGATCCCCTCGACCTGCCCCACGGCGCAGGCCACCTCCACGGCGCCGACCGCGGCCAGCAGCCTCGCGGCACGTGCAGCGGTTCCTTCGGAGGCGAGCGCGAACGCTGCCTGCTCGAGCGCTCGGATCGCCGCGCGCTGGCCGGCGGGGAGATCGCCGCCCGCGCGGCGAACCATGCGTCCGAGCCAAGGGTCGAGCGTGGCGAGCGCCTCGACCGCAGGGTTGGGTCGCACCTCGACACGTCCCGCCGGCACCGTCAGGTTCGACTGCCCGGCACGCTCCAGGATCGCGAACCGCTCGAAGCCCGTCAGCCCGCGCGCCACACCGAGCGCACCGGCCGCTCGTGCTGCGTCGAGCGCGGTCACCGCGTCACGACGCCCGAGCTGCACGCGCCCCTCGCGCAGCAGCGCGCGCACCTCGACGAGCGATGCCGGCCGGTCCCACGTCGGCATCCACAACTCGTCGCGGCCCTTCTCGCCGCTGACCGCCGACCCGTAGCCGGCACCGGTCGGTCGCATCGTGAACGGCGCGGCCGCGCCGCGGCCGGCGCCCAGCCTGCGCGTCGCCCCGGCCGCGAAGACCATGCTGCCGGTGACGGCCAGCACGAGATCCCACGGGTTGCCGAGGGCGTCCGACTCCCCGCTGGGCGAGTTCACCGGCGAGGCGTCCCGGGTCAGGTGCGCGAGGCTCATCGCGCGCAGCGGCGCCGGCGTACCCGCCAGTGCCGCGCGCAGGCAGGGCACACGGCCGGGCCATTCGCGAAGCCCGACGACGTACGCGACGCTCTGCGCGTAGTTGTTCGCGATGTCGTAGCGACCGTCGTTGCCGCCCGAACCCAGCACGGGTGGAAACCGCAGCTCCCCTTCGACCATGACGACCGCGGCGTCGAGCCACTCGACAGCGTCGTCGGGCAGCGCGGCACGCAACGCTCGCAGGAGCCGCGGCTTCTCGAGCTTGGGCTCGGGCTTCGCGGTCAGCCCCAGGTCACGCAGCACGCTCCTCGCGATGCGGATGGCGTCGTTGAACCGCGCCAGTCGCGGGTCGCCGGAGGCCTCGATCGCGTCGAGGCCCTCCGTGTTGTCCTTCGGAAAGAAGCCGCTGCCACCATTCCAGGGCGACACGACCGGCGCCGGCTCCCACCGCTCGAGGAAGAAGCGCTCCAGCGAGTCGCGGTCGTGATCGGCGTAGAGCACGAAGCCCTCGCGGCTCCAGGCGCCGCGGGTGTGCGGGTCGTCCTGGCAGCTGAGCACGGACAGCACGCCGAGGCCCTTCAGGTAGCCGAGCAGCGTGCTGCTCCTGATCCCCGGGAGGACCAACGGCTCAGGCACTGGCCCTCCAGTCCGCGATCCGGACGAGCGCCTCCAGGTACGCGAGGCGGAACGGCCCGAGCCGATCGAGCAGGCCGGCCGCGGCGGCCGTCCATCCGCCGCCGAGCTCCATCTCGGAGAGGTCGAGCACGCACGCCGGCACCACGCCGACCGGCGTCCTGACGGCCGGGAGCTCGTCGCCCTCGCAGACACCGAGCGCGAAGCGGGTCGGCTCGCCGAGCGGGTGCTCCTCGCCGGGGGCGGGGCGGATCGACATCCGCACCCGGCCGTGATGTGCGGCGACCAGGTAGCGCACCAGCGGCGGGTGCTCTCGTCCGAGCGCGAGCGCGCTCGCGAGCTCGTGGCGGAAGAACGGGCGGGCGTGCCGGCCGCCCCGGGTCTCGCTCTTGGCCCAGACGCCGGAGGCGGCGCGTTCGCGACGGGCGTCCTCGTCATGGACCGTGCTCAGCAGCATCTCCTGGAAGGCGTGGTGCGCCTTGCCGACGTCGTGCAGGGCAGCCGCGTCGCGGACCGCGGCGGCAAGGTCCGCCGGCAGATCCGCGGCGAGCGCCTCGGCGGCGCGTCGCGTCTCGGCCAGGTGGTCTGTCAGCGTGACCCACGCTCCGACGGCCGAGGCGTGGTCGGAGCCCACGGACTCGGGCGCCTCGTCCGACGCGGGCAGGGGCTCGGCGTGGTCCTTGCGCTTGCCGGTCCAGCCACGCTGCGGGTCGTAGCCGCCATCGCCCGCGGCGAGCAGGACGGTGCTCCCCGCCGGGAGCCGTTGGTCGTCCCGTGCCCGGACCCACTCGCCCTCGACGTGGTCGAACAGCCAGCGCGCGCGCCTGGTGACGGCGTCGCGCGGGATCGAGACGAGCTCGTCGTGATGCGGGGCGGGTTCGTCCGCGATGCGAGGCAGGTCGGGGTCGACGGCTCGGAAGAAGACGAACACGCTGCGCTCGTCGTCCTCGCGGATGAACGGCGCGATGTCGATGTCGGCGCCGGACAGGTCGGGAGCGGTGTCGAAGAGATCGAGCAGGTCGACGCGGCGCAGGACGGCGTCGATGGGGCGGCGTTCGGGGACGTCCAGCTGCTCCAGGCGCACCGGTGACGCGCTTGTCCCGACGAGCTCCCGGAAGGCGTGCGCCGCGGCGTCGAGATCCGCCGGGTCGTAGGGTGCCGCGGCCTTCGGGTCGAGGGAGCCTCGATCGAGCCACACGACGGTCGCCTCGTCGAGCTCGCCTGCGCGATTGCAGCGCCCGAGGCGCTGCACCATCGAGCTGAACGGCGCGATCTCGGTGATCAGGCAGGCGCTCGACATGTCGATGCCCGCCTCGACGACCTGCGTCGCGACGACGATCGTGCCGCTCGGGCCGGGCTCGGCGAGCGCCTCCGCCATCCGCGCTGCTCGCTCCGGCGGCCGGAAACGGGAGTGCACGAGCGCGAGCGCCGGAGCGTCCGCGCCACGCCGCTTCGAGAGCGCCGCGTGGACGTCCTGCGCGGTCTCGACGCGGTTGACCACCACCAACGTGCGCCGCCCGGGGACGTGATGGTCGAGCGCGAGGCTCGCGATGCGCTTGCCCAGCTCGGCCTGCCTGACCCCGCTCAGATCGGCACGTACGACGGTCTTGGTCGCGTTGAGCCGCGTCGCGAGCGCGCCCGCGCGGTCGGCGTCGGTCAACCTGACGACATCGCCGCGCAGGCGGTGATCGACCGTCTCGACGGTCTCGATGTCCACGGTCGCCGACATCCAGAGCGTCTCGCAGGCGAGCGCGGTTCCGAGGGCACGCCGGAGCCCTGCCAGTTGTGCCGAGGTCGTCCTCGCCGGACCCATCAGCTGAACCTCGTCGAACACCCACCGGCAGTCGCTGTTGAGCAGCCCGAACGACACCGGCCACATGAAGCGGCTCTCGCCATAGCCGCGGTTCAGGGCGCGCGAGAGCAGCATGTCGATGGTGCCGACGAGGATCATCCGCTGGTCAGGGGCCCGGCGCCAGTCAGCCGGCTCGACCCCGCCCATCAACACGTGCACGGGAATCCTCTCCGTCTCGCCGAGCCGCGCGAGCGCGTCCCGCACGACGCTCGCCGTCTGCTCGACGAGGGAGCGCATCGGCAGGGCGTAGACGAGACGACGGGGACTTGCGGGGTCCGCGAGCCACGGGATCAGGGCCGCGAACGTCTTGCCGGCGCCCGTTGGCACCTCGATCACCTCGGGCGGCGTCTCCCGGGTGGCGAGCTCGCGCTGGTACTCGTACGGCTCGAAACCGGTGGCGAGACGGAAGAGCTCGATCGGATCGCGCCGCTCAGCCATCACCGCGACACGTGATCGGCTGATCGAGGGATCTCCGTGGCCTGGCGGGCACGGCGGAACACTATTCAGCAAACGCTGAACAGCGCTAGTCCTTCGCCCGATCGGGCTTCCGGGACCGGCGCGTCGGGCCGTGGCCACCCGCGTTCCGGGCCCTGGGTGCTGGCCTCCGGCCGCGCGCCACCGGGCCCGAATCGCGCCCCCGGGCCTCTGCGCATCCCAAGAACCGATCTTGGTCCAGAATCGCGAAAGACGCACAAAAAGATCTGTTGCATCCAATTCGGCAACCTTGATATGGTCGCGCCGAACCGGGTCTTGGCCGGGTCACCAGCCCGACGGAGGGGAGTGGAGGACGTTGGATCGACTGGCGAGATGGACCGTCCTGCTGTTCGCATGCCTTGCGCTGGCGGTCGGGGTGGCCGCGTGCGGCGACGACGACGAAGACGAGGGCGCCGGCGGCGCAGCAGCCACGCAGAGCTCGGACGACGGCGCTTCCGCCCGGGCGGCGGCCGAGGAGGCGATCAAGCCGTACATCGGGCAGCCGAGCGCGTTCCCGGTGACCGAGCCGCTCAAGGAGGTCAAGAAGGGCGCGACGATCGCCTTCATGGACTGCGGCACGCCGATCTGCGGCCTGTTCTGGAACCTGCTCCAGCCGGCGTCGAAGACGATGGGCGTCGAGCTCAAGCGCTACAAGGCGGGCTCGGCGGCCAACACGGTCACCCAAGCGTGGGACAGCGCGGTCTCAGACAAGCCCGACGCGGTGATCGCGGCGGCGATCGACGTCGAGCTGTGGAAGAACCAGCTCAAGCAGCTCCAGGACGCCGGCATCCCGGTCGTCACGACCGGCATCCTCGGCACCGAGCAGTACGGCATCAAGGCGGCCCAGGCGGCCGAGAACGCCTCCTCGCTGCAGGGCAAGCTGATGGCCGCCTACGCCGCCGTGAACCTCCCGGACGCGAAGAAGATCGCGGTCTATGACGTGCCCGAGCTGTCGTTCACCCGCCTGGTGACCGAGGGCTTTGAGGAGGAGATCGGGAAGGTCTGCCCGGACTGCGACGTCCGCGTCGTGCACATCCCCGTCGCGACGATGGGCACGACCGCGCCGCAGCGCGTCGTGAGCGACCTGCAGGCCAACTCCGGCACCCAGCTCGCTGTCTTCGCGATCGACGAGATCCAGGCGGGCCTGCCTGCGGCGCTGCAGTCGGCGGGCATCAAGATCGACACCCTCGGCAACTCGCCCAGCCCGACGCAGCTCCAGTACCTCAAGGAGGGCAAGGAGACCGCGGCGCTCGCCGTCGACCTCCCGGTGCTGGGCTGGACGCTCCTCGACCAGGCGATGCGAGGGATCGTCGGCCAGGAGCTCACCGGGGACGAGGCCGAGGGCCTGACCCCGATGCAGTTCCTGCGCCAGGAGGACATCACGTTCGACCCGAGCAAGGGCTGGACCGGCTACCCCGACTTCGCGGAGCGCTTCGCGAAGCTCTGGGCCGGCGAGGGCGGGTCCTGACCGAGGCATGACACGACGGCCGGGGCGGCAGCGCCCCGGCCGCGGGTCGCACCGATGAGCCGGCTGCTCGAAGTCCGCCACCTGTCGAAGACGTTCCCGGGGCTGCGCGCGCTCGACGACGTGTCGCTGAGCGTCGGCGCCGGCGAGATCGTCGCCCTCGTGGGCCAGAACGGCTCGGGCAAGTCGACGCTCGTGAAGGTCCTCGCCGGGCTGCACGAGCCCGACCCCGGCTCGGAGGTCGCGCTCGGCACCGGCCCCGACGGCAGCGCGGTCCGGCTGCACTTCATCCACCAGGACCTCGGCCTCGTCGACGGCCTGTCGACCATCGAGAACCTCGACCTGGACCGGATGCACGGGCGGCGCTCGCTCCTGCCGGCGCCGCGCCGCGCCGAGCGCCGCCACGCCGAGCAGCTCGTCGCCGACTTCGGCGCGTCGTTCGACGTGACGCGCCCGATCGCCGAGCTCAGCGCGGCCGAGCGGACGATCGTGGCGATCGCCCGCGCGCTCGACGGCTGGGAGCACCCCGGCAACGTGCTCGTCCTCGACGAGCCGACCGCGGCGCTGCACGGCGACGAGGTCCAGAAGCTGTTCGTCGCCGTCCGCGAGGTGGCCGAGCGCGGCGCCGGCGTGATCTTCATCTCGCACCGCCTCGACGAGGTCGTCGAGCTCGCCGACCGCGTCGTCGTGCTCCGCGACGGCAGGCTCATCGCCGACGTGGCGCGCGGCGAGTTCGACCACGACGAGCTCGTCCGCCTCATCGCCGGCGCGATCGACACCGCCGACACCGCGCACGGCCGGCCCGAGGGGCGCGACGCCGTGCTCCGCGCCCGCCGCGTCCGCGGCGCGACGATCCGCGACCTGGACCTCGACCTGCACGCGGGCGAGGTGGTGGGGGTGAGCGGCGTGCTCGGCTCGGGCCGCGAGGAGCTCGCCTCGATCCTCTTCGGCTGCGGCGCCGGCGAGGTCGGGGAGCTGCTCGTCGAGGGCCGGGCGCTGCGCGCGCGGACCCCGCGGCACGCGATCGACGCCGGCATCGCGTACGTCCCCGGCGACCGGCACCGGCAGGGCGCGGTGATGACGATGACCGCGCGCGAGAACATGACGCTGCCGCGGATGCGCGCGCTGCGGCGCGTGCTCGGGCGCCTGGACGGCGGCGCCGAGCGCGCCGAGGCGCAGCGCTGGTTCGAGCGGGTGAAGGTCCACCCGCCCGACCCCGAGCGCACGCTCGCGCTCTTCAGCGGCGGCAACCAGCAGAAGGTCGTGCTCGCCAAGTGGCTGCGCAACGACCCGAAGGTCCTGCTCATGGACGAGCCGACCCAGGGCGTCGACGTCGGCGCCAAGGCCGGGATCTTCGAGCTCGTCGCGGGGGCGGCCGCCGCGGGCGCCGGCGTCCTGATCTCGTCGTCGGACGCCAAGGAGCTCGCGGTGATCTGCGACCGCGTGCTGGTCATGCGCGACGGCGAGGTGGCGGCGGAGATCGGCAAGGCGGACCTGAGCGAGGCGCGCCTGGTGGCGGCGGCGCTCGGCCGCGCACGGACCAACGGGAGTCGAGTGGTGGGCGATGAGGCACGTGGCTGAGACGAACGTGAGCGCGGCGCGCGACGACGCGGCGGCGAGCGCGCCGGCGCCGGCGGCCGCCGCCCCGGCACGCCCGGTCGCGGCCCCGGGCCGCCTGGCGCGCGCCCTGTCGTTCCGCAACATCAGCGCGGTCTACGTCTTCGTCGCGCTGTTCGTGCTGTTCTCGATCTGGGTGCCGGACACGTTCCTGGCCGGCGACACGTGGCGGGCGCTCATCAGCAGCCAGGCGGTGACCGCGATGCTCGCGATCGGGCTCGTCATCGCGCTGTCGGCCGGCGCGTTCGACCTGTCGATCGGCGCGACGCTCGGCTTCGGGCACATCGTCGTCGCGTGGCTGCTCGTCGAGCGCGGGGTGCCGATCGCGCCGGCGATCGCGCTGACGATCGTCGCCGGCGCGGTCGTCGGGCTGCTGAACGGCCTGCTCGTCGTCCGCGCGCGGATCGACTCGTTCATCGCCACGCTCGGCGTCAGCTCGGTCGTGCTCGCGATGATCGCCTGGATCTCCTCCAGCCAGCAGATCCTCGGGCTCTCGAACGCGTTCCAGAAGATCGGGACGACCGAGATCTTCGGGCTGACGCTGCCGGTCTACCTCATGCTCGGCGTCGCGCTCGTCACCTGGTACGTGCTCGAGTGCACGCCGATCGGGCGCCACGTCTACGCCACCGGCGGCAACATCGAGGCCGCCCGCCTGGCCGGCGTGCGGACCTCGGCGGTGGTCGTCGTCGCGCTCGTGTGCTGCGGCGCGATCGCGGCGTTCTCCGGCCTGCTCGTCAGCTCGGCGCTCGGCACCGGCGACCCGACGATCGGCCCCGCGTACCTGCTGCCGGCGTTCTCGGCCGCCTTCCTCGGCTCGACCCAGTTCCGCGGCGGCCGCTTCAACGTCTGGGGGACGGTGCTGGCGGTCTACGTGCTGGCGACCGGCGTCAAGGGCCTGCAGCTCGCGGGCGCCCCGATCTGGATCCCCGACCTGTTCAACGGCGTCGCGCTCCTGCTCGCCGTCGGCCTTGCGAAGTACCAGGGCACCGCGCGCCGCGCCGGTGCCGTGAAGCGCCTGCTGCGCTTCGAGAAAGGAGAGTGATCTGCGGTGTTCGGCCTGATCTCCCAGCTCGCCCACGTCGAGCTCCAGAGCCCGCGGCCCGACGAGACCGTCGCGTTCTTCAAGGACGTGCTCGGGTTCAGCGAGACCGCCCGCGACGGCGAGTCTGTGTACCTGCGCGCGTGGGGCGACGCGTTCCACCACAGCCTCGTGGTCAGCGAGGCCGCGGCGCCCGGGATCGCGCACGTCGGGTGGCGCACCGCGGGGGCCGAGCAGCTCGAGGTCGCGGCTGCGCGCATCGAGCAGGAGGGGCTCGGGATCGGCTGGGTCGACCCCGTGACCGGTCACGGCCGCGCGTACCGCTACCGGACGCCCGGCGGGCACGTGAACGAGATCTTCTGGGAGGTCGAGCGCTACCGCGCGCCCGACGGGCAGCGCTCGGCGCTGCCGATCCGCCCGCAGCGTCAGACCTTCGCCGGCGCCGCGCCGCGCCAGATCGACCACGTGACGATGGCGACGCCGAAGATGAACGAGCACATCGCCTTCCAGCGCGACGTGCTCGGGTCGCGGTTCATGGAGTGCACGGTGATGAGCGCCGACGACGAGGAGCCGTTCTTCGCCGAGGTCTCCAACAACGAGCAGGGCCACGACATCGGCCTCATCACCGACCGCTCGGGGATGAGCGGCCGCCACCACCATGTCGCGTACTGGTTCGACCAGGTCGTCGACGTGCACCGCGCCGCCGACGCGCTCGTCGAGGCGGGCGTGCCGATCGAGTTCGGTCCCGGCAAGCACGGCCACGGCGAGAACACGTTCATGTACTTCCGCGAGCCGGGCGGCTTCCGGATCGAGTTCTTCTCCGGCGGCTACCGCAACTACCAGCCCGACTGGGAGCCGGTCCGCTGGCTCGTCGACACCGGCGGCGTCGAGCTGTACCTCAACCATCCCGCGCCCGACTCGATGCTCGAGGTCTTCCCGCCCGCCGAGGCGCCCGCGGCGACGGTGGTCGAGGACACCGAGAACCCGTGGTCGTACGCGAGCGTGAGCTGAGCGCGCGGCGCCGGGGATGCGATACGGGAAGGGAGAGGCGCGCGACTGGGCGCGCGAGCACCTGCGCGGCGTCGCGGGGTGCGTCGCGCCCACGGTCACGTCGGACTTCAGCGGCCTGAACGAGGCGGCGATCCGCCACGACGTCCGCCGCGAGAAGGAGCTCGGCTTCGCCGGGATCCTGCTCGTCGCCGAGACCGGCACGACGCCCGAGGAGATGCGCGCGTTCGTCGACATCGCGGTCGACGAGGCGGGCGGCGAGCTGCTGACGATCCTGCAGGCGTCCGAGCCGACGCTCGAACGCAACGTCGACCTCGTCCGCTACGGCGAGGCGGCGGGCGTCGACCTCGTCCTCCCGTCGTTCCCGGCCGGCTTCTACCCGGCGACCGAGGACGACGTGTACGCGTACTACACGGCGCTGGCGGGCGCGACGTCGCTGGCGATGTTCGTCTTCGCCATCGGCCTGTGGAACTTCGGGCGCCTGCACCCGAGCGCGTTCTCGCCGCGGCTCATCGGCCGGCTCGTCGACGACTGCCCGAACGTCGTCGCGATCAAGAACGAGATCGGCGCGCCCGGGATCGCCGGGATCTCCGAGGTGTTCGAGCGCTTCGGCGACCGCGTCGTCGTCACCGACCCGTTCGAGATGAACGCGCCCGCGTGGGTGCGCGCCTACGGCATGCAGTTCCTCGGCACCTCGAACTACGAGTACGTCGGCGGCGTCGTCCCGCGCATGTTCGAGCTCCTGCACCGCGACGGCGGCTACGACGAGGCGATGGAGCTGTACTGGCAGGTCCACCCGGCCCGCCAGGCCAACGTGCGCCTCATGGGCGAGGCGACCGCCGGGACGTCGGTCGTGCCGCGCCTGCTGTGGAAGTACCAGGGGTGGATCAACGGCTTCAACGGGGGGCCGATCCGCAGCGCGCTCAGCGGCCGCCTGAACGACGCGCAGATGCGCGCCTTCCGCGCGGCGGTCGCGGCGAGCGGGCTGCCGGTCCCCGACGAGGGCGACGAGGCGTTCTTCGCGGGGCGCAACCCGGCGTGACGATGACGCTCGTCCTCGACAACGCCGACGTCGTCGCCGCAGCCGACATGGCCGCGGTGATCGAGGCGCTCGAGCGCGCGATGGCCGTCGAGGCGCGCGGCGGCGTCGCAACCGTCCCGCGCACCAACCTGCCGGTCGGCGAGCGCGGCTTCTTCCGCGTCATGCCCGCGGTCATCGAGGAGCTCGACGTCATGGGGCTCAAGGCGTTCAACTCCGGCGCGGGCGGCACCGTGCGCTACCTCGTCGCGCTGTGGCGGGTGAGCACGGGGGAGCTCATCGCGCTGCTGGACGCGAGCACGCTCACCGCGATCCGGACCGGCGCGGTCACGGGCGTGGCCCAGCGCGCGCTGGCACCGGGGCACCGGACGGTCGGCGTCATCGGCTCGGGCCTGGAGGCGCGGACGAACCTCGAGGCGATCTGCGCGGTCGCGCCGGTCGAGCGCGTGACGGTCTACAGCCCGCGCGCCGAGCGCCGCGAGCGGTTCGCCGAGGAGATGTCCGGCCGGCTCGGCGTGCCGGTCCAGGCGGTCGCCACGCCGCAGGAGGCCGCCGCGATGCAGACCGTGCTCGCGGCGACGAACACCGGCCCGGGCACCGGCGTCGTCGCGCTCGAGGCGGCCTGGCTCGACGGCGCCGAGCACGTGGCGACGATCGGCTCGACGATGCTCGCGCTGCGCGAGGTCGACGGCGCGACGTTCGGCCGCGCCGCGCTCGTCGTGCTCGACACCCTCCACGCCGCCGCCGAGTCCGGCGACCTGCAGGCGGCGGCCGCCGAGGGCCACTGGGACGAGGCGAAGGTCCGGTCGCTGCCGGACGTCGTCGCCGACCCGCCCGCCGTCCCGGACGGCCTGACCGTCTTCAAGTCGGTCGGCACCGCCCTGCAGGACGTCGTCTCCGCCGCGGCGGCGTACGAGGTCGCGCGCGAGCGGGGCCTCGGGCGGGAGGTCGAGTTCGTCGGCGGAAAGCTCTTCGAAGGGAACCTGCGATGACCACCACACCCCCGTCCGTGGCCCCGGCCCCGGCCGCGCCGCAGTCCACCGACCCGCGCACGGGGCTGCAGTTCTTCGACCTCTCGCACCCGTGGGGGCACGACGCGCCGCTGTGGCCGTACTTCCCCGACGTACGGATCGAGCGCTTCCACTACCACGCCAAGTCGGGCGTGCTGTCGCAGCAGATCACGACGTTCATGCACTGCACGACGCACACCGACGCGCCCGCGCACGTCATCGAGGGGACGCCGTTCATCGACGAGGTGCCGCTTGCGTCGTTCTTCGGGACCGGCGTCGTCGTGTCGATCCCGAAGGGCAAGTGGGAGGTCATCACCCCCGAGGACCTCGAGAGCGCGCGGCCACGGATCCGCGAGGGCGACATCGTCATCGTCAACACCGGGTGGCACCGCCACTACGGCGACTCGCGCCGGTACTTCGTCGAGTCGCCCGGCACCTACGACGAGGCCGGCGCGTGGCTGGTCGAGCGCGGGGTCAAGGGCTTCGGGATCGACTGCCAGGCGCTCGACCACCCGCTCGGCACCGCGATCGGCGTGCAGCCCAACGGGCCGCTCATCGCCGGGATCGCGGAGGAGTACGCCGCGTTCACCGGCGGGCGCGACGTCACCGAGGACTTCCCGCTGTGGGAACCCTGCCACCGGCACCTGCTCGGCAACGGCATCGTCGGGTTCGAGAACGTCGGCGGCCAGATCGACGCGGTCACCGGGCGGCGCGTGACGTTCGCCGCGTTCCCGTGGCGCTGGACGAAGGGCGACGGCTGCATCGTCCGGCTCGTCGCGATCCTCGACCCGTCCGGCGAGTTCCGGATCGAGACCGGCGCCGGCGAGGACTGATGGCGCGCGCGGCGGTCATCGGCGGCGGGCTCATGGGGCACGGGATCGCCCAGGTGCTCGCGCTCGGCGGCCTCGACGTCGTGGTCCACGACCCCGCGCCCGAGACGCTCGCGTCGGTGCCCGGCCGCATCGCGGCGAACCTCGACGCGCTCGGCATCGACGCGACCGTCGAGGTCGGGCTCGAGGCCGACCTCGAGGCGGCGGCCGCCGGCGCCGACTGGGTGTTCGAGGCCGCGCCCGAGGACCTCGCGCTCAAGCAGGAGCTGTTCGCGCGCCTGGACGTCGCCGCGCCGCCGGACGCGGTCCTCGCCACGAACACCTCGGTGATGCGCGTCGGCGACATCGCCGCGCGCGCCGCCCGGCGGGGCAGGATCGTCGGCACGCACTGGTGGAACCCGCCGTTCCTGGTCCCGCTCGTCGAGGTGGTCCAGGGACCCGACACGGAGCCCGCGGCGGTCGACCGCGCGATGACCCTCCTCCATGCGCTCGGCAAGACGCCGGTGCACGTGCGGCGGGACGTCGCGGGCTTCGTCGGCAACCGGCTGCAACACGCGCTGTGGCGCGAGGCGTTCGACCTCGTCGACCAGGGCGTGTGCGACGCCGAGACCGTCGACACGGTCGTGAAGGCCGGCTTCGGTCGCCGGCTGGCGGTGCTCGGCCCGATGGAGAACGCCGACCTCGTCGGCCTGGATCTGACGCTCGCCATCCACGAGTACGTGCTGCCCGAGCTGCGCCCGCCGTCCGCCCCGTCGCCGGGCCTGCGCGCCCGGGTCGGGCGGGGCGAGCTCGGGACGAAGACCGGGACCGGGTTCCTCGCCTGGTCCGAGGAGGAGGCCGCCCGGGTCCGCGAGCGCGTGTTCGCGCACCTGGCCGGCGCAACCGACGACACCGGAGTGACGCCATGAAGCCCGCCGTCCTGACCTGCGCCCTGACCGGGCCGCTCGCCACGAAGGCCGACAACCCGGCGCTGCCGACGAGCCCCGAGGAGATCGCGGCCGCCGCCCGCGACGCCCACGCGGCGGGCGCCGCGGTCGTCCACGTGCACCTGCGCGACGCCGACCAGCGCCCGACCGCCGACCTCGAGATCGCGCGGCGCACGGTGGGGCTCATCGAGGAGTCCTGCCCGGCGCTCGTGCAGCTCTCGACCGGCGTCGGGCTCGGCGTGTCGTTCGAGGACCGCGCGCGGCTCGTCGAGACCCGGCCGGCGATGGCCACGCTCAACGTGTGCTCGATGACGTTCGGCGCGGGCGAGTTCAGCAACCCACCGGACGCGGTGCGGCGGCTGGCGTACCGGATGGGGGAGCTGGGGGTCAAGCCCGAGCTCGAGCTCTACGACACCGGCCATCTCGAGGTGGCGCTCGCGCTGCACGCCGAGGGCCTGCTGCAGGAGCCGCTGCAGTTCTCGCTCGTCATGGGCGTCTCGGGCGGCATGCCGGCCAGGCCGGCCACGCTCGTGTCGCTCATCGAGCGCATGCCGGAGGGCAGCGTGTGGCAGGTCATCGGGATCGCGCGCCACAACCTGCCGATGACCGCGATCGGGCTCGCGATGGGCGGCAACGCGCGCACCGGCATGGAGGACACGCTCATGGTCCGGCGCGGGCAGCCGGCGAGCGGCAACGGCGAGCTGACCGCGCGGCTGGCCGAGGTCGCGCGGGCGCTGGACCGGCCGCCGGCGACGGTCGAGCAGGCGGTCGAGCGTCTCCAGCTCGACCGCGCGTCCGTATCCAATTCCGGCAAAGCCGCCTGATAGCCTCGTTTGTGTCCACTATGGCGCAGGGGAGCGAGACCACCACCCGAGACGGCCAGCACGTCGCGCTGGTCCACGAGCGCCTGCGCAACGCGATCCTGCGCGGCGAGATCGAGGCCGGGGCGACGACGTCGCAGACCGCGCTGGCCGAGCAGTTCGGCGCCGGCCGCACGCCCCTGCGCGAGGCGCTGCGGATGCTCCAGCGCGAAGGCCTCGTCGTGTCCGAGCCGAACCGCCGCGTGCGGATCGCCGACCTGACGAGCGACGACTGCGAGGAGCTGTACATCATGCGGATCGCGCTCGAGTGCGTCGCGATCCGCATCACGGTCCCGCGCCTGACCTCGGACGACTTCGCCGCGCTCGAGGGCTACATGGCCCAGATGGACCACTACATGCGCAGCGGCGACCACCGCGGCATGCGCACGCCGCACCTCGCGTTCCACAACCTCCTCGTCTCAGGCGCCGGCCCGCGCGTCGCCGAGGAGATCGAGCAGCTCTTCGACCATGCCGAGCGCTACCGGCTGCGGTGGGGGACCGAGACCAAGTGGGAGGTCCGCCACGCCGAGCACCGCGCGATCGTCGACGCCGCCGCCGCACGCGACCCGGACCTGGCCGCGCTGCGGCTCGCCGAGCACTACGTGAGCACGGCCGTGCTCGTCTTCCGGAACATCGACCCCGACCACGACCTCGCGCGGCTGCGCATCACGACGCAGACGGTCGCGCCGGGGGCCGAGAAGCAGCTCGAGCGGCGCTGACCAGGCGGGGCACGAGCGCCTCGGCGTTGCCCGCGTCGAGCAGCGCCCGGCGGTCGCCGAACGCGTCGAGCTCGGGCGCGAAGTCCCCGCCGTCGGGCAGCGCCGCGTACGGCCAGTCGCTGCCGAACACGATCCGCTCGAACGGCACGACCGCCGCGGTCGCCTCGACGGCCGACGCGTGGTTGGACAGGCCGGTGTCGTACCAGCAGCGCGCGAGCGACGCGAGCGCCCCGGACGGCGCGGCGGCCGCCTTCTCCGGCTCGCGCGCGGCGAGCGACGCGATCCGGTGGGCCAGGAACGGCGCGGTGCCGCCGAGGTGCGCGAGCTGCAGGCGCAGCCCGGTCGCCCGCTCGAGCGTGCCCGACCAGATGAGGTTCGTCACCGCCCGCGTGGTGTCGAACGGGAACTCGTAGAGCCAGACCGGGTGGTGGGGCAGGGCCTGCGCCGGCACGGGCGCGGCCGGGTGCAGGAAGACGTAGACGCCACGCCGGTCGAGCTCGTCCCACACGGGCGCCAGGCGCTCGTCGCCGGGGTAGATCCCGCCGACGTTCGACAGCAGCGCGACGCCGTCGAGCCCGAGGACGCCGAGCGCGTGGTCGAGCTCGGCGAGTGCCGCGTCGACGTCGGGCAGCGGCAGGACGGCCAGGCTGGCGAACCGGTGCGGCGCCGAGCGGACGAGCGCCGCGGTCGCCTCGTTGACCATCCGCGCGAGCTCGACCGCCAGGCCGGTGTCGCCGAACCAGATCCCGGGCGGGCCGAGCGACATGACCGCGGCGTCGATCGCATAGCGGTCCATGAACGCCTCCGTCAGCTCGCGCGACCACGGCGGCAGCGGCGGCAGGCCGCGCGCCTCCAGGGCCGCCCGGTAGTCGCCGGGCACGAGGTGGACGTGCGTGTCGATCCTCATGGCTCGTCGACGATCGCCACGACGCGGGCGGGCGCGGCGCTGGCGCGCACGATCCGCAGCGGGAAGCACGCGACGGTGAAGCCGGTGGCCGGCAGCCGGCCGAGGTTCACGAGCCGCTCGATCTGCGAGTAGTCCAGGTCGGCCTGGTGGGCCTCCCAGAAGATCCCGGGCTCGTCGCGCTCGAGCGCCTCGGCGGCCTGCAGGCGCAGCGGCCGGTCCCAGCCCCACGCGTCGATGCCCATGACGCGCACGCCCTGCTCGTACATCCAGCGCGTCGCCGCGGCGGTGACGCCGGGGCCGCGGTGGATGTAGTCGTCCTCGCCGTAGTACGCGTCGCGGCCGGTGTGCAGGAGGACGATGTCGCCCGGCGAGAGCGTGTGGCCGATCGTCCCGAGCGCCTGCTGGACGTCGGCGGTGTCGATCGCCTCGCCGTCCGCGCGCCCGGTGAAGTCGAGCACGACGCCGGGCCCGAAGAACCGCTCGAGCGGGAGCTCGTCGATCGTGGCCGCGGGCGCCCCGGCGATGCGCGAGTTGTAGTGGTACGGCGCGTCGACGTGGGTCGAGTTGTGGGTGCCGAGCGTGACGACCTCGCGCGTCCAGCCCTCGCCGTCGCGCAGCAGCCGCGCGGGGACGCCGAACAGCTCCTCGACCTCGGCGGCGCCGGCGGCGTGGTCGAAGTACTCGACGTCGTTGCGCTGGAAGGCCGGCGCGCCCGGCGGGCTGGACTGGATCGGCGCCGAGAGGTCGACGATCAAGGTCAGTGCACGCTCGCGGCCGACCAGGGGTTCGCCGCGGCCTCGTCGGCGTGGGGCGCCGGCTCGGCGGGCGGGAACGCCTCCATCATCGAGTCGGGCATCGCGACGTTGCGGTAGAAGGTGTTCGACCCCTGCGACGGCACCCACTTGCGCGTCCGCCAGTCCGGGACGTAGTTGCGGTAGCCGCCGGTGTTGATCTCCACGCGCACGCCGCCGGGCTCGCGGAAGTACAGGTAGTCCTGCTCGCCCATCCCGTGCCGGCCGGGCCCGAACTCGATCGGCGTGCCGGCGTTGAGCAGGATGTCGGCGGCGCGTAGCAGCTCGTCGCGCGAGTCGACCCACCAGGCGAAGTGGTGCAGGCGCCCGGGCACGTCACTCTGGTCGAGGATGAGCCCGAGGTCGTGCGACTTCTCGTTGTTCGTCGACATCGCGAACACGACGAGCTCGGTGTCCTCGTCGAGCAGCGTGTACTCGGTGAACGTCGAGCCGAGCGTGTCGCGCATCCACTCGGCGTCGCGCACCGGGTCGCGCGTCATGACGGTGACGTGGTCGATCATGCGCGGCGCGATCCCGTGCGGGACGTAGCGCTGCGGGCGGTCGGGGTACGGCGACTCCATCCCGGGCGGTGGGACGTACTCGGCCGACTCCCAGAAGAGCTCGTGGGTCTGCCCGCCCGGCGAGATGAAGCGGTAGGCGCGGCCGTGGCCGACGGTGTCCTCGTACCAGCCCTCGCCGGCGCCCTGGTCCTCGACCCGCCGCACCGCGGTCGCCAGGTCCTCCGGGCTCCAGGTCCGCCAGCCGATGTGGCCGAGACCGGGCCGGGCGGCCTCGGTGAGCTGGAGGCTGTGGTGGTGCCACTCGCCCCAGCCGCGCAGGTACACCGACCGGCCTTCGCGAGTGGTCTCCTCGAGGCCGAGGACCTCCTTGTAGAAGCGCAGTGACTCCTCGGGCTTCGGCGTGAGGATCTCGACGTGCGCGAGGTGCGCGATCAGTCGACGGGACATGCGGGTAACCGTAGACCCGTGCCGTATCCGAAGTCAAGGTCACGATAGTTCTAGCCATTTCGGCGACAGCTCTCTATACTGGATACACTTTGTCTGGCACGCCGATGGACTCCTCCACGCCGTTCGCCCTCGCCACGCTCGAGGACCGCGACGGCCGCGCGTTCGCCGCGATCGTCCGCGACGGACGTGCCGCGCCGCTGGCGCCGCACGTCGGCGACAGGACGCTCCGCGAGCTCGTCGACGACTGGGACGCCGCGTTCCCGGCGCTGCAGGCACTCGCCGACCGGCTCGAGCCCGACGCCTACGGGCTGGACCTCGACGACCTGCGCCCGCTGCCGCCGCTGCTGCCGCCCGGCCAGATCTTCCAGGCCGGCGCGAACTACCGCCAGCACGTGCTCGACCTCATGGCCGGGGCCGAGGAGCGCGGCGACACCTCCGACGGCCAGACCCCCGAGGAGCGCGACGCCGCGCGCGCCGCGCTCGAGCAGCGCCTCGCGCACGGCGACCCGTTCGTCTTCCTCGGCTCCGCGCACGCGATGATCGGCGCGCGCGACGAGATCGTCCTGCCGTCGGACTGCGCGCAGCCCGACTGGGAGCTCGAGCTGGCCGCGATCATCGGCCGCCGCGCCCGGCGCGTGCCGAAGGAGCGCGCGCTCGAGCACGTCGCCGGCTACACGATCTGCAACGACGTCACCCGCCGCGACGCGCTCAACCGGCCGGACGCGCGCGGGATGGGGCTCGACTGGCTGGCGGGCAAGAACTCGCCGACGTTCCTGCCGACCGGGCCGCTCTTCGTCCCCGCCGCCCATGTCGCCGACCCGTGCGACCTGCAGATCGTCCTGAAGGTCAACGGCAGGACGATGCAGGACGAGTCGACAGCCGACATGGTGTTCGACGTCGCCGCGCTCGTCTCGTTCGTCTCGAACGTCGCCGAGATGCGGCCCGGCGACCTGCTGCTCACCGGCTCGCCCGCCGGCAACGGCGCCAGCCTCGGCGTGTTCCTCGCGCCCGGCGACGTCGTCGAGGGCACGGTCACCGGGCTCGGCCACCAGCGCAACGTGTGCGTCGCCGAGTCACCGGCCGCGACCCGGGAGGCGGCGTGAACGCGGCCGAGACCCTGCAGGCAGAGCGCGACGTCGTCCGCCTCATCCGCGACACATGGGCGGCGATCGACCGCAAGGACTGGGCCGCCTACGCCGACGGGTTCTGCGAGGACGGCGAGTTCGAGATCATGGGCGACCGCCGCCGCGGCCGCGAGGCGATCGCCGCCGGGCCGGCGCGCGACCTCGCCGGCTACGACGCTCTGCAGCACTTCGTCATGAACGAGATCGTCGACGTCGACGGCGACCGCGCGTCCGGCCAGTGGTACGCGCTCGCCGTCCACGTCCCCGACGCCGCCGACCCGGGCACGCACGCCGACGTCGGGCTGCGCTACCGCTTCCGCGCGCGCCGCGAGGACGGCGCCTGGCGACTGGAGGAGGCGGTCATCGACGTGATCTGGACCGCGGGCATGAGCTTCGCCATCGCGGAGCACCCCGACGGCCCGTGACGAGGTTCGGCAGCTTCGGCGCGCTCGCGGCCGAGGCGCCGCACGTGGGCATCGACCGGCGCGTCCTCGCGACCGAGAAGGCGACCGTGCAGGAGTACCGCTTCGAGCCGGGCGCGAGCTTCCCGCTGCACCACCACCCGCAGGAGCAGATCACCGTCGTGCTCGACGGCGAGATCGCGTTCAGCGCCGGTGGCGAGCGGCGCACGCTCGGCGCGGGGGAGTGGTCGGTCGTCCCCGGCGGGGTGCCGCACGGCGTCACCGCCGGGCCCGCCGGCGCCCGCTTCCTCGCCGTGCTCGTCCCCCCGCGAAAGGAGCCGACCCCATGACCCTCACTGCCGTCAACCCCGCCGACGGGACCGTCCTGGGCACGTACGAGACGGCCGGCGACGCCGAGGTCGCAGCGGCGATCGACCGCGCGCACCACGCGTTCCTCTCGTGGCGGGAACGGCCGGTCGCGGAGCGCGCCGGCCTGCTGCGCGCGCTCGCCGCGACGCTGCGCTCCCGCCGCGACGAGCTGGCGCGCGAGGCGACGCTCGAGATGGGCAAGATCCTGCGTGAGGCGGAGGGCGAGGTGGAGAAGTCGGCCGTCTTCTGCGAGTACTACGCCGACAACGCAGAGCGGCTCCTGGCGCCCGAGGTGATCGAGGACGGTGGCGCCCTGGAGAACTACGTGCGCTACGAGCCGCTCGGCGTCGTGCTCGCGGTCATGCCCTGGAACTTCCCGTACGTGCAGGTCTTCCGCTTCGCGCCCCCGGCGCTCGCCGCCGGCAACGTCGCGCTGCTCAAGCACGCCTCGAACATCCCCGGCTGCGCCACGCGGATCGAGACCGTGTTCCGCGAGGCCGGCTTCCCCGAGGGCGTCTTCCAGACGCTGCTCGCCGGCTCGGACGCGGTCCCGCGGATCCTCGCGGACGAGCGCGTGCGCGGCGTCGCGCTCACCGGCAGCGAGGCCGCCGGCAGCGACGTCGCGTCGGTCGCCGGGCGCCACCTCAAGCGGTCGGTGCTCGAGCTGGGCGGGTCGGACCCGTTCATCGTGCTCGAGGACGCCGACCTCGACGTGGCCGCGCGCGAGGGCTGCCGCGGGCGGACCATCAACGCCGGCCAGGCCTGCATCGCCAGCAAGCGCTTCATCGTCGTGGACGAGGTCGCCGACGAGTTCGAGCGGCGCCTGGCCGAGGCGGTCGGCGCGCTGCGGGTCGGCGACCCGCTCGACCCGGCCACCGACGTCGGCCCGCTCGCGCGGCCGGACCTCGTCGACGAGCTGCGCGAGCAGGTCGAGCGCTCGGTCGCCGCCGGAGCGACCGTCCTCACCGGCGGCTTCGAGGACGACCGGCCGGGGTGCTTCGTGCGCCCGATGGTGCTCACCGGCGTCACGCCCGGCATGCCGGTCTTCCGCGAGGAGACCTTCGGGCCGGTCGCCGCGGTCGTGCGCGTCGCCGGCGCCGACGAGGCGGTCCGGGTCGCCAACGACACCGACTACGGGCTCGGCGCGTCGGTCTGGACGGGCGACCTCGAGCGCGGCAAGGCGCTCGCCGCGCGGATCGAGGCCGGGATGGTGTTCGTCAACTCGATCGTGTTCTCCGACGCGCGGCTGCCGTTCGGCGGCGTCAAGCGCAGCGGCTACGGCCGCGAGCTGGGCGAGCTGGGCATCCGCGAGTTCGTCGACGTCAAGTCGGTCGCGGTCCACGGCGCCGGCGCGTCCCCGCCTGCGCCCGCCGCCGCGCTGCAGGCCACCGAGTGAGCGGGTGACCGACGGCCGGGACCGCATCCGGACCGGCTCGCGCCGCAGCGTCCTCGTCGCGTTCAGCGGGATCATGCTCGCGACGCTGCTCGCGGCGCTCGACCAGACGATCGTCGCGACCGCGCTGCCGCGGATCGCCAGCGACCTCGGCGCGTTCGAGCGCCTCTCGTGGGTCGTCACCGCGTACCTGCTCGCGTCGACGATCACGATCCCGCTGTACGGCAAGCTCTCGGACCTCTTCGGGCGCCGGCGGCTGTTCCTCGTCGCGATCTGGCTGTTCACGATCGGCTCGGTGCTGTGCGGCGTCGCCGCGACGCTCGACCAGCTCGTCGCCGCCCGCGCGCTGCAGGGGCTCGGGGCGGGCGGGCTGCTGCCGCTCTCGCAGGCGGCGATCGGCGACCTGTTCCCGCCGCGCGACCGGGCGCGCTACCAGGGCCTGATCGGCTCGATGTGGGCGACGGCGGCGCTCATGGGGCCGCTCGTCGGCGGCGTGCTCGCCGACCACGCGACATGGCGGTGGATCTTCCTCGTCAACGTCCCGTTCGCGGCGGCGACGCTCGTGGCCGTCACGCGGACGATGCCGGCGCACGCGCCCGGGCGGCGGCCGCCGATCGACTGGGCGGGCGCCGTGCTGCTGACCGTCGCGACGCTCGGCGTGCTGCTCGCCTGCACGTGGGGCGGCGGGACCTACCCGTGGCTGTCGGCGCCGGTGCTCGCGGCGGCGGGCGCCGCGGTGGCGGCGACGATCGCGCTCGTCGGCGCCGAGCGCCGCGCCGCCGACCCGTTCCTGCCGCTCGGCCTCGTCCGCGCCCGCGTCCCGCGGGTCACGGTCGCCGGGTCGGTGCTCGTCGGCGTGCTCGTCCTCGCGGTCACGATCTACGCGCCGGTCTTCGTGCAGGGCGCGCTCGGCCGCTCGGCGACGACCGCCGGGACGCTGCTCCTGCCGATGACGCTCGGGTGGGTGGTGGCGTCGTTCCTGTCCGGGCAGCTCGTCTCGCGGACCGGCCGCTACCGGATCTTCCCGCTCGCCGGCGGCTGCCTGGCCGTCGCGGGCGCTCTGCTGCTCGCGCGCGCCGGGGCGGGGGCGGGCGCGTCCGCGATCGCGGTGCCGCTGCTGCTGCTCGGCGCGGCGATGGGGATGACCTGGCCGGTGTACATGGTCGCCACGCAGAACGCGGTCGCGCGCAGCGAGCTGGGGGCCGCGAGCGGCGGGCTGCTGTTCGTGCGGACGATCGCCGGCGCCGTCGGGGTCGCGGTGCTCGGCGCGGTGCTCAACGCGCGCCTGGGGGCGGCGATGGGCGACGGCGGGCGGCTGGAGGCGATCGATCCGGAGGCGCTCGCGTCGGCGCTGCAGACGGTGTTCGCGCTGCTCGTGCCGGTCGCGCTGGGCCTGCTCGTCGCCGCGGCCGCGCTCGAGGAGCGGCCGCTCCGTAGTGCATCCGAGGCAGATCGTTTGACCCAAGAATGAGAGTTGGATACAGTCGCGGCGGGTTACCGCAACCACGGGGAGAGAGCGATGAGTGCAGCCGTTCAGCGGGTGCTGATCGTCGGTGGAGGCCTGTCCGGCACCTCCGCCGCTCTTGCGCTGCAGCGCGAGGGGATCGACGTCGAGCTCGTCGAACGCGAGCCGGTCTGGACCGCGATGGGCACCGGGATCACCCTCATGGGCCCGGCGATGCGCGCACTCAAGGAGCTCGGCGTCCTCGAGCAGTGCCTGGCCGAAGGAGCCGGCTGCTCGGAGATGGTCCTCTTCGACGTCCACGGCAACCAGCTCCACAAGCTGCAGATCCACGGCCTGCTCGGCCCCGACTGGCCCGCGGTCGGCGGCATGATGCGCCCGACGCTGCACCGCATCCTCCGGGAGGCCGCCGTCGCCAAGGGCGTCTCGGCGCGCACCGGGACGACCGTCAGCACGCTCGAGCAGCGCCCCGACGGGGTGGAGGTCGAGCTGAGCGACGGCTCGCGCGAGACCTACGACCTCGTCCTCGGCGCGGACGGGCTGCGCTCGCAGATCCGCACGACGGTGTGGGGCGACGAGGCGCCCGGGCCCACGCCGCTCGGTCAGGTCGTCTGGCGGGCGCTGCTCGACCGGCCCGCGTCGGTCACCGGCGAGTTCCAGTTCTACGGGCCGGGGCTGAAGACGGGCTTCACCCCGATCGGGCCGGACAAGATGTACCAGTTCCTCGTCCAGCCCTTCGACACGGACCTCCCCACGGCCGAGGAGCGGCCCGGGGCGATGCGGACGCTGCTCGCGCCGTTCGGCGGCGCCGTCGCGGAGGTCCGCGACAACATCCGCGACCCCGACAAGGTCGACGTTCGCAAGCTCTACTGGCTCATCATGCCGCGGCCCTGGTACCGCGGCAGGGTCCTGCTCATCGGCGACGCCGCGCACGCGACGACCCCGCAGCTCGCGATGGGCGGCGCGATCGCCCTCGAGGACGGGATCGTCCTCGCCGAGCTGCTCGCCGCCGAGCGCGACCTCGAGACCGCGCTCGAGCGGTTCATGGACCGCCGGTTCGAGCGGTGCGAGATGGTCGTCCGCAACTCGGTCCAGCTCTCGGAGTGGGAGAAGGACGCCGCCGCGCACCAGGAGGACGCCGGGCGCCTGCAGGAGGAGAGCTTCATGGCGCTCGCCGCGCCGATCTGAGCTCGCGTGCCGCCGGTCGTCAACGTCCACACACACTTCCAGCCCGAGTCGGTGCTGCCGCTGGTGGCGCCGCACGGGATCGAGATGACCAGGGGCCCGGACGGGTCGAGCTGGTACTTCCGCTCGGGCGACGTCGAGTACCTGCTGCCGACCGGGTCGGAGAAGTTCTGGGGCTCCGGGCTCGGCGAGCAGATCGCGGAGATGGACGCCGCCGGGATCGACGTGCACGTGCTCCAGCCGAGCCCGATGATCTTCGGCTACCACCTGCCGGCCGACGCCGGGGCCGCGTTCTCGCGCGCGTTCAACGACGAGGTCGCGCGCGCGATCGACGAGCACCCCGGCCGCTTCTGGGGCTCGGCACAGCTTCCGATGCAGGACCTCGACCGCGCCGCCGCCGAGCTCACCCGCGCGGTGCGCGAGCTGGGGATGAGGTCGTGCTCGGTCGGCTACGTCCTCGGCGCAGACCGGACGCTCGCCGACCCCGAATGCGACGAGTTCTTGTCGGTGGTCGAGGAGCTCGACGTGCCGGTCCTCCTGCACCCCGTCGCGCTCGGCCAGGACATCGACCTCGCCGCCGGCGGCGCGCAGTGGCTGCGCAAGTACCAGGTCGACTGGGCGTGGGGCTACCTGTTCGCCGAGACCGCGGCGGTCGTCGGGTTCATCTTCGGCGGCGCGCTGGACCGCCACCCGCGGCTGCGGGTCATGGTCCCGCACGGCGGCGGGATGCTCCCGTACCAGGTCGGCCGCCTCGAGCACCACGCGCGCGTGTTCGCGCGCGGCGACCACGCGTTCCCGCGCCCGATCGGCGACTACCTGTCGGCGTTCTGGTTCGACACGGTCGTGCACGACCCGCGCGGGCTGCGGCTCCTCATCGACGTCATGGGCGAGGACAACGTCGTGCTCGGCTCGAACTACCCCGGCTGGGACAACGCGCCGATCTGGGAGACGATCCGCGCGCTGCCCGGGCTGGGCGAGGAGGCGAAGGACAAGATCCTCGGCCTGAACGCGGTCGAGCGGCTGTTCCGCACCACGGTGGAGGTGATCGCGTGATCGAGGCGGCGCTCGTCGACGAGTACATCGAGCGGTACTCGAACTGGGGGCGGTGGGGCGCCGGCGACCAGGCCGGCACCGCGAACCTCATCACCGGTGCGGCGGTCGCGGCGGCCGCGCGCGGCGTCCGGCGCGGGCAGGTCGTCCCGCTCGGCCTGACGTTCGGCGACGGCGGGCCGCAGACCGGCGCGAACGGGCGGTTCAACTGCCTGTGCTACGCGGTCGCGACCGGCGCCGACCACGAGGCCGGACGCCAGCAGTTCAACGGACGGCCGCTGCCGATGCAGATGGGCTACGCCGACGACACCGTCGTGCTGCACCTCCAGTCGGCGACCCACTGGGACAGCCTCTGCCACATCTTCCACCGCGGCCGGATGTACAACGGCTATCCGGCGTCGCAGAGCACGTCGTCGGGCTCGGCGCGCAACGGGCTCGAGCACCTCACCGGCCGCCTGGTCGGGCGCGGGGTGCTGCTCGACATCCCCCGCTCGAAGGGCGTCGACTGGCTCGACGACGGCTACGCGATCACCCCCGAGGACCTCGACGCGGCGGCCGAGCACGGCCGCGTCGAGATCCGCGAGGGCGACATCGTCCTGCTCCGCACCGGCCAGCTCGCGCGCTGCCGCGTGCAGGGGTGGGGGACGTACGCCGGTGGCGACGCGCCCGGCCTGTCGCTGACGACCGTGCCCTGGCTGTACGACCACGGCATCGCCGCCGTCGCGAGCGACACGTGGGGCGTCGAGGTGCGCCCGAACGAGATCGAGGGCGCGTTCCAGCCGCTGCACATCCCCGTGCTCGTCTACATGGGGTTGCCGCTCGGCGAGATGTTCGACCTCGACGCGCTGTCGGCCGCCTGCGCCGAGGACGGCGTGTACGAGATGCTGCTCGCGGCGTCGCCGCTGCCGTTCGTCGGGACCGCGGGCGGTCCGCCGGGGCCTGTCGCGATCCGCTAGGTGGGCCGGGGCCGGTGCGGTCTTGCGGCGCCTCGTGGGCTGCGGCGGGTGGTCCGGGCCCGGTTGCGGTGGTGCCGGCCCGGCTCGCTCCGCTCGTGGCCGGTGGTGCCGGGTCTGGTGTGGTCCGAACGGCCGCTGGCCAGGAGGCCAAGGGCCGGGTTCGCGGTTCGCTCTGCTGCAGGCCGGGCGAGCGGCGGTGCGTCCCCGGCCGATCTTTGGCACTCGTGGCGCGTCTGGCGACCCATGGGTGCCAGAGATCTCGCGGGCGCGCGCCGGCCCGGATCTTTGGCGTTCGTGGTGCGTCTGGCGACCCATGGGTGCCAGAGATCTCGCCGGTGCGCCGGCGGGCCGGTCGTCGATCGCTCGCGCGGGGCGAGCCGGACGGAACGGTGGTCTGGGTGCGCGTTTCGTCCGGTTCGCCGGGCGGGGTCCGGCGAGGGGGAGTGACCTGGATGAGATGGTGGTCTGGGTGCGCGTCTCATCCGGTTCGCCGTGCGACGCCACACGTGACTCCCGCCGGCGAGTGCGGCAGACCGCGGCCGCCTACGCCGCCGCGGGCCGCGGCGCCGGGTCCTCGGAGTGGGGCCCGGCGATCATGACCGGCCGCTCGGCGGCGCGCACCATCCCGGCCGACACGGAACCCAGGATCGCGGCGCTGACCGCCCCGCGCCCGCGGCTGCCGACGACGACGAGCGCCGCGTCGCGGTCGCGGGCCTCGAGGACGAGCTGGTCGACCGGGTCGCCGAGCTCGACGGTCACGGTGACCTCGAGGGCACGTGAGAGCCCCGGCTCGATCGCGGCGTGCAGCTCGGCGGCCAGGCGGGCGTCGGCCTCGACCGGCTCCTCGCCGGGCGCGACGACGTGGAGGAGCACGAGCTCGCGGCCCAGGCGCGCCGCCAACCGGGCCGCGTGGCGCGCGGCGCGCAGGCTGTGCGGGGACCCGTCGTACCCGGCGACCACCGGGCCGTCGTGGTCGAGCCTCGCGCCGGGGCCGACGACGACGACCGGACAGATCGCGCGGTGCACCAGGTCCGCCGCGACGCTGCCGTGCAGGATGCGCTCCAGCGGCGCCCGTGCGGCGGTCCCGGCGACGACGAGGTCGGCGTCGTGCTCGGCGACGAGGTCGACGAGCACGCGGCTCGGGTCGCCCTCGGCGAACAGCTCGCCGTACTCGACGTCGCCGACGAGCCGGCCGGCGCGTGCGAGCATCGCGCGCGCCTCGAGGCGCGCCTCCTCGATCAGGTCCTCGGTCGTCGTGTCGTCCGGGAGGTCGGCGGCCGACGGGACGTGGACCGCCATCGGATCGAAGACGTGCGCCAGCAGCACGCACCCGCCGACCCCCTCGGCGAGCCACCGCGCCGCGGCCAGCACCTCGCCGCCGCCGGGTGTCTCGTCGTAGGCGCACAGGAGCGTCGGGCGGTCGGGCGGCGCGGGCATCGCCCCGCCGCTGCCGCGGCTGTCAGGTTCGTCTACGGGTCGCGGGCGCTCCATCCGGCGGCCTGGACCCTACACCCGGCGGCGGGCCGGTACGCTCGCCCGGTCATGGAGCTTCGACACCTGCCGGCGCTCGGCGCGCTGGTGATCGCCATGGCCGGCTGCGAGGCGTCGGTGAGCATCGGCGACGACAGCGCATCCGGCGACGAGATCGCCGAGAACGTGCGGGCCGAGTACGAGAAGCGCACCGGGGTTGCGCTCGAGAAGATCACCTGCGACGAGGCCGAGGGCGAGAAGGGCGCGCCCATCCGGTGCGAGGCCGTCAACGCCAAGGACGTCGAGCTCGACATCGGCGGCGAGGTGACCGAGGTCGAGGACGGCAAGGTCCGCTTCCGGTGGACCGTCGAGGAGGCGCTCGCGCCCGGCGCGACGTTCGCGGACGCGGCCCGGCGCCGGCTCGAGGAGCAGGCCGGCCAGCGGGCGAAGGGCATGACGTGCCCGGACCGGATCCGGCTCCGTGAGGGCGAGCAGGTGCGCTGCGAGCTCGAGACGCTCGACGACAAGCGCTTCGGCGTGACGCTCACGCTGACCGACGCCTCCGGCGGCTTCGACGCGAAGGTCGATGACGCGCCGACCACATAGGCCGCCGCCGGTACCGTGGCGTGCGCATGGATCCGCACGACGTCCGCCTGCCCGAGGAGCTCGCCGCGCGCCTGGACGCGCGCGCCCGGGCGCTCCTCCCGCTCGGGGGCCTGCTCGAGGACGAACACGTCGCCGCGGCCGGTGAGCGCGAGGCGCTCGCCGAGCTGACCGAGCGGCTGCGCAACACGTATCCGTACCCCGACCCGCACTACGCGGGACAGATGCTCAAGCCGCCCGCCGCGATCGCGTGGGCCGCCTACGCGACCGCGATGCTGCTCAACCCCAACAACCACGCGCTCGACGGCGGCCCAGCGACCGCGGAGATGGAGAAGGAGGCGGTCGCGCAGGTCGCGGCGATGTTCGGGCTGCCGCAGCATCTCGGCCACCTCACCGCGTCGGGGACGATCGCCAACCTCGAGGCGCTCTGGGTCGCGCGCGAGCTGCATCCCGGCAAGGCGATCGTGTCGGGCGCGAACGCGCACTACACGCACGCGCGCGTGTCGGGCGTCCTCGGGGCGCGGCACGAGACCGTGCCCGAGGACGAGCTCGGCCGCCTCGACCTCGACGCGCTCGAGGCGCGGCTGCGCGCCGGCGGCGTCGGCACGGTCGTCGTGACGCCGGGAACCACCGCGCTCGGCGCGGTCGACCGGGTCGCCGAGGTCGCCGACCTGTGCGCCGAGCACGGCGCCCGGCTGCACGTCGACGCGGCGTACGGCGGGTTCTTCCGGCTGCTCGCCGACGGCGGCGAGCCCGGCGTCGAGGCCGGCCCGTTCGAGGCGATCGCCCGCGCCGACTCGGTCGTCGTCGATCCGCACAAGCACGGTCTGCAGCCGTACGGGTGCGGGTGCGTGCTGTTCGCCGACCCCGGCGTCGGGCGCCTGTACGCCCACGACTCGCCGTACACGTACTTCACGTCCGACGCCCTGCACCTGGGGGAGATCAGCCTCGAGTGCTCCCGCGCGGGCGCCGCCGCCGCCGCGCTGTGGACGACGCTGCGCGCGCTGCCGCTCTCCCGCGACGGGCTCGGGCGCCACCTGGCCGCGGCGCGGACCGCGGCGCTCGACGTCGCCGCCGCCCTGCGCGACGACCCCCGCACCGAGCTCGTCGTCGACCCCGAGGTCGACATCGTCTGCACGTTCCCGGCCGGCAGGACGGCATCGCAGGCGAGCGCGGCCTCGGCGCGCGCGTTCGACACCCTCGCCGCCGACGGATGGCATGTGGCCAAGCTGCGGGTCGACACCGCGTGGCTGCGGCGCCGCCACCCCGAGCTCGAGCCCGACGCCGACACCGTGACCGTCCTGCGCTGCTGCCTACTGAAGGCCGAGCACGCGCAGGTCGCGGGCGAGCTGGCCGAGGCGCTCGCGACGCACCTCGCCGGCGCCTGAGCCCGGCGGCTTTCGTCTAGGTTGCGGCGCCATGCTCACCGTCGCCCCCGAGGTCGCAGACGCACTCGACGCCGGCCGCCCGGTCGTCGCGCTCGAGTCGACGCTCATCGCCCACGGGCTGCCGCGCCCCGACAACGTCCGGATCGCCGGCGAGGTCGAGGACGCCGTCCGCGAGGGCGGCGCGGTGCCGGCGACGATCGCGCTCGTCGACGGGCAGGTGCGGGTCGGGCTCGACGCGGCGGCGCTCGAGGCGATCGCGACCGGCGACGACGTCGTCAAGTGCAGCGCGCGGGACCTGCCGATCGCGGCGGCGCGCGGGGCGACCGGCGCGACGACCGTCGCGGCGACCGCGGCGGTCGCGGCCCGCGCCGGGATCGGGCTGTTCGCGACCGGCGGTCTCGGCGGCGTGCACCGCGAGGCGCGCGAGACGTGGGACGAGTCGGCCGACCTCGCCGCGCTCGCGCGCACGCCGATCTGCGTCGTGTGCGCGGGCGTCAAGTCGATCCTCGACGTCCCGGCGACGCTCGAGCGGCTCGAGACGCTCGGCATCGGCGTCGTCGGCTTCGGCACCGACCGCTTTCCCGGCTTCTACCTGACGGACAGCGGCCACCCGCTGCCGTGGCGGGTCGACACGCCCGAGGAGGTGGCGGCGGTGCTCGACGCGCGCGGACGGCTCGGGCTCGACGACGCAGCGCTCGTCGTCGCCAACCCGCTGCCGCCCGACGAGCAGGTCGACCCGGCGCTCCACGAGCGGGTGCTCGCCGAGGCACTCGAGGCCGCCGAGCGCGAAGGCGTCACGGGCCGGGACGTCACGCCGTACCTGCTCGCGCGCTTCCACGCGGAGACGGGCGGGGAGAGCCTGCGGGCCAACGTGCGGCTCGTCCTGCGCAACGCGCGCCTGGCGGCGCAGATCGCGGCGGCGCGCGCGGCATGAGCACCGCGCCGGTGCTCGTCGTCGGCGACCTCATGGTCGACGTGGTGGCCACGGCGACCGAGCCGATCGCGCACGCCTCCGACGCCGGCGCGAAGGTCCGCTGGTCGGGCGGGGGCGCGGCGGGGAACGTCGCGGCGTGGCTGGCGGCCGGCGGCACGCCGGTCGTGCTCGCCACGAGGGTCGGCGACGACCTCGCGGGCCGCGGGGCGGTCGAGGAGCTGCGCGCCGCCGGCGTCGACGTGCGCGCCGCCGTCGACCCCGAGCGCCCCACCGGCACGTGCGTCGTCGTGGTCGGGACCGACGGCGAGCGGACCATGCTGCCCGACCGCGGCGCGAACGACGCGCTCTCGCCCGCCGACCTGCCCGACGACGTCGAGGCCGGTGACCTCTACCTGTCGGGCTACACGCTCCTGCACCCGGGGTCGCGGGCGGCGGGACTGGCGGCGCTCGACCGGGCCCGCGAGGCCGGCATGCGGATCGCGGTCGACCCCGCGTCGGCGGCGCCGCTGCGCGCCTGCCCGCAGTTCGTCACGTGGATGGACGGCGTCGGCGTCCTCCTGCCCAACCGCGACGAGCTGGCGGTGCTGAGCGGCACCGATGACGTCGAGGGCGCCGCCCGCTCGCTCGCCGCGTGGGTGGGGGAGGTCGTCGTCAAGCTCGGCGCGGACGGCGCGCTGTGGACCGACGGCGCGCGCGTCGTCGCGGCGCGCGCGATGCCGGTCGACGTCGTCGACACGACCGGGGCCGGCGACGCGTTCGCCGCCGGGTGGCTCGCGGCGCGCGCGGACGGCGCCGACGTCGACCAGGCGCTGCGGGCGGCGTGCGCGGCCGGGGCGCGCGCGGTCGCCCATGTGGGCGCGCGGCCCGATTGAGCTCCCCGCCGACGTGGGCAGAGCATGGCCGATGGCCATGCAGACGGTGGAGAGCTGGCGCGAGCTCGACGAGGCGATCACCGACCCGAGCTGGGGGCGGCACTCCGAGCACGCCCGGTCGACGCTCGTGTTCCGCGGGCTCGCGCGCTCGGACTACTCGAACGTCTCGTCGCTGGCGCGGCTGAGCGGCGACTACGCGTCGCTCGAGCGTCACCTGCTGCGCAACTTCCGCAAGTACGCCCACCAGCAGGAGCCGGGGCCGACGACCTGGGACTGGCTCGCGCTCGGCCAGCATCACGGGCTGCCGACGCGGATGCTCGACTGGACGTTCTCGCCGTACGTCGCGCTGCACTTCGCGACCGCGTCGTGGCCCGACGACGAGGCGGTGCTGTGGGCGGTCGACTGCGTCAGCGCCCACCGTGGCCTGCCGCCGGTGCTGCGCGGCTCGCTCGCGCGGGAGGGCTCGCTGCTGTTCACGACCGAGCAGCTCGCCGCGCACGCGTCCGACCTGCAGGAGCTCGGATCGCTCGCCGGCGAGGACGAGCCGTTCGTCCTGTTCTTCGAGCCGCCGACGCTCGACGAGCGGATCGCCAACCAGGCCGCGGTGCTGTCGGTGATGTCCGACCCGACCTACCACATGGACACGTGGCTGGACGAGCACCCGGGGGCGTGGCGGGCGTGGCGGATCCCGCGGGAGCTCAAGCGCGAGATCCGCGAGCGCCTGGACCAGGCGCAGATCACCGAACGGGTGCTCATGCCGGGCCTCGACGGGCTCGCTGCGTACCTGCGCCGGTACTACTCGCCGCGGTCCGTCGGCGCCGACCGCAGCGACGGCGGCGGGACGATGGAGGCGGGCGCGCCGCGCGCGCAGCAGGAAGGCTCGATGAGCTAGCGGCGTCGCTGCCGCGCGGGCGTCAGTCGCGCGCGATCTCGAACCAGACGTGGGTCGAGCCGGCGTGGACGCCCCACCGGTCGGCGAGCGTCTCGACGAGGTGCAGGCCCCAGCCGCCCGGCTCGGTGGCCGGCCGCTCGCGCACCTTGGGCTCGAAGCTCGAGCCCTGGTCGATCACCTCGACCCGGACACGGCGCGGGGCGGGCGCCTCGATCTGCAGCGCCAGGCTCCCGTCGGCGCCGTACTTGACGCTGTTCGTGACGAGTTCGGAGACGAGCAGCACGACGTCGGGGCGGATCGACGGGTCGATCGCGTCCCCCAGCTGCTCCACGGCGCGGCGGGCTCTCCGTGGAGCCGTGATGTCGCGCGCGAGGTCGACGTCGAGCCGGGTGCTCGACGGGGGTCTTCGGTGCTGCGTCGCCAAACCTCGATGGGATTTCCCGGGAAACCCGTCTCCTAACCCGGACATCCGCCGGTGCAACCGATCCGTCCGACCCCGAACATATGTTCGTGTCATGCACCCGCCCGATGTCCACGCCGAGGTCCACCGCCTCATCGCCGAAGGGTTCACCGATCCGCAGATCGCGCGCGCGACGGGCCTGGCGCGGACGACGGTCCGGGACCTGCGGGCGCGACCCGCGCCCGCGCTCTGCCCGCGCTGCTGGCGCCGGATCCGGCCGCTCGGCTTCACGGCCGGCCGCTATGCCGAGTTGCTCGGGCTCTACCTCGGCGACGGGCACATCGCCAGCGCCGCCCGCTCGCAGCGGCTCCGTATCTCGCTCGACGCGCGACACGCGGCGATCGTGGGGGACGTCGAGCGTCTCCTGCGCGCGTGCTTCCCGCACAACCAGGTGGGGGCGACGGTGCAGGACGGCGGCGCCACCGTGGTGCCGTGGGTCTACTCCACGCACCTGCGGTGTCTGTTCCCGCAGGCCGGCGCGGGGTTCAAGCACGATCGGCCGATCGTCCTCGAGCCCTGGCAGTCCGCCCTCGTGGACGCGGCGCCGTTCGCGTTCCTACGTGGCTGCATCCACTCCGACGGCTCGTTCTTCATCAACCGCACCGGGGCGTACCGGTACCTGTCGGTCGAGTTCACGAACGTCTCGGACGACATCCGCCGCCTCTTCCTCGGCGCCTGCGAGCGGGCCGGCGTGACCGCACGCGAGAACGGCCGGTCGGTGCGGATCTACCGTCGCGACAGCGTCGAGTCCCTGGCCCTCTTCGTGGGTGCGAAATGGTGAGGGCGCTACCATTCCTGGCCGCTACGCGGATGTGGCGGAATCTGGTAGACGCGCGGTCTTCAGGTGGCCGTGGGCTAATGCCCGTGGAGGTTCGAGTCCTCTCATCCGCACTGCCGGACAGGTCGCTACCATGTCTGGTGAAACACGCCGCTATCGTCTAGGGGACTAGGACGCCGCCCTCTCACGGCGGAAACCCGGGTTCGAATCCCGGTAGCGGTGCTCCTACTCACTGAAGGCCCCGGAGATCCGGGGCTTTCGTCGTTCTCGGGCGCCTACCCGGGCCTCAGCTGGGTCGCGAAGTTCCGGCCGCCCAGGACGATCGTCGCCAGGCCGCGCCCTGCGAGCGCCGCGGCGACCTCGGCCTCGGTGAACGTGAACGCCAGCGCGGTGGTCCTGCCCGCCGCGAGCGTCACGTGCCGGGTCTGCGCCGCGTCGCCGGGCAGCAGCTTCAGCGTGACCTCGTCGTCGCACCCGGTCTTGCCCGCGCACCGCAGCCGGACCGTGATCGTCGCGCCCTGCACGGTGCTGATCGCGCGCTCGTCGGCGGGCTCGAGCCGCCCTCCCTCGGGCAGCGCGTGCGGGCACGTCGCCGCGGGCCGGCGCTTCGAGGACGGCGGCTTCGCGCCCGCCTTCAGCCCAAAGTGCACGACGAGCCGCACGAACCGCGGGCCGGGCATGCCGCGGAGCCTCCCGACGCTGACGCCGACGCCGGCATCGCGGAACCGCGGGTCGAGGATCTGCGAGCACGCGCCGCCCTGCACCATCACGCCGACGAGGTCGTACGCGGAGGAGTCCGGGGCGCCGAGCCCGAGGCCCTCGTTCAGGGCGGCCGCACGGTACCCCGCGCGGGCGATCCGCTTCGGGATGTCCGCGATGCGGCCGTGGGTCATCGTCCCGGCGCGCGCCTGGCCCGTCGCGTGCCGCTGTGCGGAGCGCGCCAGGCGGGCGTCGAGCTTCAGTGCGGGCAGGCCCTGGGCCTGACGGACCTCGCTGATGACGCACAGCACTGCCCGTTTGACGGTCGCGGCATCGGCCGGCGAGGCGTATCGCGCGCCCTGGTCGGGGCAGGGGTCCATCCCGGTGATCGGCGCGCCGGCGTGCGCCGCCGGCGCGGCGACGAGCAGCCCGGCGAGCGCAGCGAGCATGAGTTTCACGCCGGCGACCCTCGCACGGCCGCCCCGCGGAGGTCAACCCGGCGGGGCCGCGCGCACCGCCGGGCGTTTCCCGTGCCCGCCGCGAACCGCGGCGCGCGAGCTCGGCGCCCCGTAGCCTGCGCGCCGCATGCTCCCGGCGAACCTCGAGCGGATCCTCCAGCGGCTCGGCGACGACGACGTCGTGCTCGACGTCGGCGGGTGGGCGGCGCCGCTGAACCGGGCCGACTGGGTGCTCGACGTCATGCCGTACGAGACGCGCGGCGGGCTCGTCGCCGGCGGGTTCGGACCCGGGCCCGAGCGGTTCGACGAGAGCCGCTGGGTCCGGCGGGACATGTGCGACCGCGAGCCGTGGCCGTGGCCGGACGGCTTCTTCGACTTCGCCGTGTGCGTGACGACCCTCGAGGACGTCCGCGACCCGATCGGCGTGTGCCGCGAGCTCAGCCGCGTCGCGAAGGCCGGCTACGTCGAGGTGCCGACGATCTACGCCGAGCTCCTGCACTGGCGGGAGGGCCCGTACCTCGGCCACGAGCACCACCGCTGGCTGTGCGAGATCGAGGACGGCGAGCTCGTCTTCATGCACAAGCCGCACTCGATCCACGCCGACCGCCGCCTGCGGGTGCATCGCCGGTGGACGCGCGAGATGAGGTTGGAAGACCACCTGCAGGGCGTGTTCTGGGAGGGGGAGCTGCGCGCCCGCGAGCGGGTGTGCGTCGGCGGCTTCCCGCGCGACGAGCTCGCGGCGAAGGTGCGTGCCCGCTTCGCGCCGACCAGGACGGAGCTCGCGGCCGAGGCGGTGCGCGAGCGCACCGCGGCCGCGCGGGCCCGGCTGCTCGCCGGCCCGCGGCGGGCGTTCGCGGCGCTCGCCCGACCCCGGCGACGCGCCTGAACGCCTCCGGGCGGCGACGCCGCTTGCGCGGACCCCTAGTCTGCGAAGACGTGGCCAAGAACGTCGTCCGTGTGCTCGATGAGGACCCCGGCCTCGCCGCCTCGCTCGACGAGGCGGAACGGACCGTCGCGGCCCAGCACCTGGTCGCGGCGGAGATGCGCATCCCACGGGGGCCGTGGCGAACGAACCAGCCGCTCGGCAAGAGCCGCGCCGACCTCGGCTACCTGATCCTCGACGGCCTGCTCGTCCGCGAGACCGTCGTCGGCCGGCACACCACCGCCGAGATCCTCGGCGCCGGCGATCTCCTTCGCCCCTGGGACCAGAGCGAGGACGCGCCCGAGGCGCCGATCTCCGCCGCCCACGCCTGGAGGGTCCTGCAGCCGACGCGCGTCGCGCTGCTCGACGCGCGCTTCGCCGCCCTGTGCGGCCGCATGCCGCCGGTGACCGCCGAGCTGCTCAGCCGCACGCTGCGCCGCTCGCAGCTGCTCGGCCTGCTGCTCGCGCTCAGCGCGATGCCGCGCCTGGACGCGCGCCTGCTCGCGCTGCTCTGGCACCTCGCCGACCGGTGGGGGAAGGTCGCGCCCGACGGCGTGCACGTCCCGCTCAGGCTCACCCACGCGACGCTCGCCCAGCTCGTCGGCGCCCAGCGGCCCAGCGTGACGAGCGCGCTGCAGCAGCTCGAGAAGCGCGGGCTGCTCGGCCGCCTGCCCGAGAGCGGCGGCTGGCTGCTCATCGGCGGCCCGCCCGGCGACCCCGAGCAGGCCGTCGCCGACGACGCGACCCCGTTCGCTCAGGCCTGAGCAGGCCGAGCCGCCGCGGGCGTCAGCCCTGCTGCTGGTAGCGGCCCGGCTGCCAGAGCGGCTCCTCGCCGCCGCGGTTCGCGCCGCGGCTGAGGATGAACAGCAGGTCGCTGAGCCGGTTGAGATAGCGGAGGATCTCGGGGTTGGCGCCCTCGACCTCCAGCGCGCGGCGCTCGGCGCGGCGGCACACCGTCCGGCAGACGTGCAGCGCGGCCGCGGCGGGGGACCCGCCCGGCAGCAGGAACGACCGCAGCTTCGGCAGGTCCGCGTTGACCTCGTCGCAGCGCTCCTCCAGCCAGGCGACCTGCTCGGGCAGGACCCGCAGCCGCTCGCGCGCGTCCGGGTCGTCGCTCTCGGGCACCGACAGGTCGGCGCCGACGTCGAACAGGTCGTTCTGGATGCGCCGCAGCCACTCGGCGTACTGCTCGGGCATACCCTCGACGTTCAGGGCCACGCCGATGTGGGCGTTCAGCTCGTCGACGTCGCCGTAGGCCTCGATCCGAGGGTGGGTCTTCGGCACCCGGCTCATGTCGCCGAGGTGGGTCTCGCCGGCGTCGCCGAGACGGGTGTAGATCCGCGTCAGGTTGACCGTCACATCGCTAGGATGGCACGCCGCAAGGGTCGGTGGACAAGGGAAGTCCGGTGAGAATCCGGCGCGGACCCGCCACTGTGACCGGGAAGCACCACCAGCCCCCGCGGGGGGCAGCCACTGGGAGCGACGAGCTCCTGGGAAGGCGTGGCGATGCATTGCCCGGGAGCCAGGAGACCTGACTCCGACCGCCAAGCCGACAACAGCCCTCGCGGAAGAAGGGGTGGCTCTCATGAATCTCTGGTCTCGTCTCCTGCCGGTCGCGACGATCGCGCTGGCCGGTCTGTCGACGTCCGTGGCCGCGGCCGCGCCGGTGACGGTCACGCTGCGCGTCGAGGGACCGGCGAGCACGTTGTTCGAAGGTCCGGTGACGACGGACGTGGCCCCGTGGAAGTTCTCCGACCAGCCCACCGAGTGGGAGTGCGACGGGACCCCGGAGTCCAACACCGGCGGGACGAGCCCCGTCCCCGCGGTGACGCGCGGCGCCGTGCTCGCCACCGCCGCCCGGCAGCACGGGTTCTCGCTCAAGGGCAGCTTCGACCCCGCCTACGGCAGCCCGGTCATCACCGAGGTCGCCGGTCAGGCGGTCGGGTGGGACGACGCGACCCAGCGCTACCTCGTCGAATACCGCAACTGGCGCGCCAGCGACCTCGGCGCCTGCGCCGAGACCGTCGCGCCGGGTGACGAGGTGCTGTTCGGGCACGCCGGCTACGGGTCGGTCGCGCTGCGCCTGACCGGTCCGGGACAGGCGCGCCCGGGCGAGCCGTTCGTGGTGCGCGTCACCGACGGCGACGGCAACGGCGTCGCCGGGGCGTCGGTCGCCGGCGCGAGCACCGACGGCGCCGGGAACGCGCGGGTGACGCTCACGTCGCGGGGCACGCAGGCCGTCAAGGCCGAGAAGGCCGGCGCGGTGCGCTCGAACGCGCTGAGCGTCTGCGTCAGCGACGGCGCGGACGGCTACTGCGGCAACCCGACGCCGACCGGGCAGGTCTTCCAGCCGGCCGAGTCGGGCGCGACGCCGTTCGTTCCCGATCGCACCGCGCCGCGGGCCCGGGTGGCGTCGCTCAAGCGCGGGCAGCGGATCAGCCGGCGGCGGGCGCCGCGCGTCCTGCGCGGCAAGGTCGACGAGGCCGGCGGCGTGCTCATGGTCAAGATCAAGCTGACCCGCACGTACAAGGGCCGCTGCACCGCCTACAGCGCCCGCCGCGAGCGGTGGATCCGCCGGCCGAAGTGCGGCGCGCAGTACGGCTGGTGGTTCCGCGTGGGCGACAAGGCCGAGTGGGAGTACCAGCTCCCGCGCCGCCTGCCGCGCGGCCGCTACGTGCTCGACGTCAACGCGATCGACCGCTCCTACAACCGCGACGACGCCCGGCGGCCGGGTGAGAACCGGGTGGTGTTCCATGTCGTCTAGGGCCGTGCCGGCCGTGCTCGCGGCCGCGGCGACCCTCCTGGCGGCGCTCGCCGTGGCGCCGCCGGGCGCGAGCGCCGCGGGCCCGCGGGTGCAGGCGCTCGTCGTCGGCATGAACGGCTGGACGGTCGGTCCGCGGACGGTCACCGTCGGCCCGACGCGGGTCGGCCGCTGCCGGCTGGGCGCCGGCCTGCCGATCGGGGTGCTGCGCGCGCTCGGCCAGCCGTTCCGCGCGCGCGGCTCGTGCCGGGCGCTCTACGTCTTCCAGGTCCGCTCGGACCGTGAGCGCGGCGCCGGCGGCTGGGTCTACAAGGTCGGCCGCCGGATCCCGTCGAGCAGCGCCAGCGACCCGGCGGGCCGGCTGCGCAGCGGCGCGCGCGTCACCTGGTTCTGGTGCCGCAGGGCGGGTCGCTGCCAGCACACGCTCGTCACGTCGGCCCGCGCCGCCGGCGGCCGCATGCGCGTCACGGTCACCGGCTACGACGACTTCGGCCGCGGCCGCCGCGTCGCCGGCGCGACGGTGATCGTGCGGATGGCCGGCTCCTCGCGCCGGCAGACCTACCGGACCGGCGCCGACGGGACGGTCGTCGTCCCCGTCCGGCGTGGGCGGACGTACCGCGTCGACAGCCGCCGCACGGGCCTCGTCCGGGGCTTCCCGATCGAGGTGCGCAGCCGGTGAGCCGTGCGCTGCGCCGCGCCGCCGTCGTCGCCGTCGCCGCCGCGCTCGCCGGCTGTGGCGCGGGCGCCGGCGACGCCCCGGACGAGGTCAAGCTCACCGTGACCGAGAACTTCGGGGCCGAGACCGTGCTCGACCGCCCGGGCCCGCAGGTCCAGGGCGGCGACACGGTCATGCGGCTGCTGCAGCGCAACGCGAAGGTCGAGACGAAGTACGGCGGCGGGTTCGTCCACGCCATCGACGGGCGCGCCGGCGGACGCGAGAACGGGCGCACGATGGACTGGTTCTTCTTCGTCAACGGCGTCCTGAGCGACCGCGGCGCCGGCGCGGTCGACGTCCACGCCGGGGACCGCATCTGGTGGGACCGCCACGACTGGAGCGTGACGGGGATGACCCCGGCGGTCGTCGGATCGTTCCCCGAGCCGTTCGTCCACGGCTTCGACGGCGAGCGCCGCCCGCTGCGCCTGGAGTGCGACGAGGCGGTCGAGGACGCCTGCGACGTGATCGTCAAGCGGATGGCCGACCTCGGCGTCGTGGCCGGCAAGGCGCGCCCGGGCACCGAGTGGGGCGAGGAGAACGTCCGCATCCTCGTCGGGCGGTGGAGCGTCGTGCGCCGCGACCGCGCGGTCGAGCAGATCGAGCGCGGCCCGCGGGCGAGCGGCGTCTACGCCCGCGTGTCGAAGGACGGGCGCACGATCACCGCGCTCGACCCGACCGGGCGGGCGGCAAGGCGGCTCGGCGCGGGGACGGGGCTCATCGCCGCGACCCGCTGGCGCGAGGACGGCCCGACCTGGGTCGTCACCGGCACCGACGAGGCGGGCGTCCGGGTCGCCGCCGAGCAGGGCATGCAGGAGAGCGTCCTGAACGAGAAGTTCGCGCTCGCGATCTCCGACGGGCTGCCGGTCCCGCTGCCGGTGACGGAGCGCGCGCCGTGAGGTACGAGCGCCGCGCCAGCCCGCTGCACGCCGCGCGCGCGGGCGTCGCCGCGGCGTGGGCGCTGGCGCTCTCGCTCGCCGCGCTGCTGTACCACCACCCGCTCGTCGTCGGGACGGTCGTGGCGGTCATCCTCGCCGCCGGCGCGCTGGCGGGCGTCGGGCGGCGGGTCGCGCGGGTCCTGCCGTTCGCGATCCCGTTCGCGCTGCTCATCGCGCTCGTCAACCCGCTCGCCAGCCGCGAGGGCCTGACCGTGATCTGGCGCTTCGGCGAGCTGCCGGTGCTCGGGCGGCTCGACGTCACGCTCGAGGCGCTCGTGCTCGGGCTGCTGCTCGGCGTGCGCGCGCTCGCGCTCGTGCTCGCCGGGGCCCTGTTCACCGCGACCGTCGACCCCGACGAGCTCCTCCGCGGCCTGCGGCGCGTCTCGTTCCGCTCGGCGCTGACCGCCGCGCTCGCGGTGCGGCTCGTGCCGGTCCTGGTCCGCGACGGGCGCCGGCTCGAGGACGCGCGCCGCTGCCGGGCCGAGCCTCCCGGCCGCCTCGCGGTGGTCCGCGCGGTCGCCGCCGGGGCGCTGGACCGCGCCGCGGACGTCGCGGCGACGCTCGAGGTGCGCGGGTACGCCGCCGGCGGCCGGCACGCGGGCGCGCGCCGGCCGTGGTCGCGCCACGACCTGTCGTTCGCGGCCTCCGCGGCGGCGATCGTCGTGCTCCTCGCGGGCGGGCGGCTGCTCGGCGTCGCCGGCGTCGAGGCCTACCCGCGGACGGCCGTCGAGCTGGGCGCGGCCGAGCTCGTCCTGTGCGGCGCGCTCGCCGCCGCCGCGCTGCTGCCGTTCGCCGACCGCCGGGGGATCGCGCGATGAGCGAGGTGCTGCGCTTCGACCGCGTCACCTACCGGTATCCGGGTCGCCCGGAACCGGCGCTCGACGATGTCTCGTTCACCGTCGGCGCCGGCGAGTTCGTCGTCGTCGCCGGCCTGTCGGCCTCGGGCAAGTCGACGGTCGTCCGCGCCGCGTCGGGGCTCGTGCCGCACTTCCACGGCGGCGAGTTCGGCGGCCGCGTCGTCGTCGCCGGGCTCGACACGCGCGAGCACGGCCCGTCCGACCTGTCGGCCGTCGCCGGGACGCTGCTGCAGGACCCCGAGACGCAGGTCGTGCTCGACACCGTCCGCAGCGAGCTGGCGTTCCCGCTCGAGAACCGCGGGCACGGGCCCGCGGCGGTGGCGCGCGGGGTGGAGGAGGCGGCGCTCGCGCTCGGCATCGCGCCGCTGCTCGACCGCGCGACGCACGAGCTCTCCGGCGGCGAGCTGCAGCGCGTCGCGCTCGCCGCCGCGATCGCCGGCCGCCCGCGGCTCATCCTGCTCGACGAGCCGACCTCCCAGCTCGACCCCGTCGCCGGCGACGAGCTGATCTGGCTGCTACGCCGGCTCAACGAGGAGTGGGGGACGACGATCGTGCTCGTCGAGCACCGGCTCGAGCGCTGCCTGGCCGCCGCCGACCGCGTGCTGGCGTTCGCCGGCGGCCGGCCGGTGTGCGACGCGGCGCCGCGCGAGTTCCTCGCCTGGGCGGCCGAGCACGCGCCGGCGCTGCAGACGCCGGCCGCGCGCCTCATCGAGCGCGCGGGCCTGCGTCCGCCGCCGTCGGGGGTCAAGGAGGCGCGCGCGACGCTCCGCGCGCACGGCCTCGATGCGGCCGCGCCGGCGAGGGTGCCGGCGGCGGACGAGACCGGCCGGGCGGATCCGCGGGGACGGCGCGGCCTGTTGCGCCGGCGCGCCGGGACCGGCGACGTCGCGCTCGCGCTGCGCGGCGTCTGGCACGAGATCGACCGCGGCCCGGCGATCCTGCGCGGCGTCGACCTCGAGGTCGCGCCCGGCGAGCGCGTCGCGCTCATGGGGCGCAACGGCGCCGGCAAGTCGACGCTGCTGCGCCACGCCGGCGGCCTGCTGCGGCCCACGCGCGGGACCGTCGAGACGGCCGGGCGCGTCGCGCTCCTGCTCCAGAACCCCGGCGACTACCTGCTCCACGAGACCGTCGGCGAGGAGGCGCCCGAGGCGGCAAGGACCGCCGCCGGCCTGCGCGTCGACGCCGCCCGCCACCCGCGCGACCTGTCCGGCGGCGAGCGCCAGCGCCTCGCGCTCGCCGTCGTGCTCGGCGACGCCGCCGAGCCGCCCGCCGCGCTCTGCCTCGACGAGCCCACCCGCGGCCTGGACCGCGGCGCCAAGGGCGACCTCGTCGCGCGGCTGCGCACCTTCGCCGCCGCCGGCACGGCCGTGCTCGTCGCCGCGCACGACCCCGAGTTCGCCGCCGCGTTCGCCGACCGCGTCGTGCTCCTCGCCGACGGCCGCGTCATCGCCGACGGCCCGGCCCGCGAGGTGCTCACCGGCGGGTGGTACTTCGCCACCGAGACCGCCCGCATCGTCGAGGGCGCCCTGCTCCCCGAGGAGGGCGCCGACCTGCTGAAGACCCGACTGACCCTGGAGATCCCGCAGCCATGACCTGGCAGATGGCCTCATTCGCCCTGCTCGCCCTGACGCTCGCCGCAGGCCTTGCCTGGTACGAGCGCACCCACCCGAGCTCGAAGGTCCTCGCGCTCGTCGCCACGCTCGCCGCGCTCGCGGCGCTCGGACGGATCGCGTTCGCCCCGCTGCCCTCGGTCAAGCCGACGACCGACATCGTGCTCATCGCCGGATACGTGCTCGGCGGCGCGCCGGGCTTCGCGGTCGGTGCGGTCGCCGCTGTCGCCTCCGGCTTCTTCTTCGGCCACGGCCCCTACACGCCCTGGCAGATGGTCGGGTGGGGCGCCGTCGGCCTGTTCGGCGCCGGGCTGGCCGCCGTCTTCGGCCGCGAGCTCGGGCGCTGGGCGCTCGCGCTGGCCTGCGGCGCCGCCGGCCTGGCGTACGGCCTGTTCATGGACTTCCACCTGTGGGTGACCTACTCGGCCCACTCGCTCGGCGAGCTCGGCGTGATCGCCGGCCGCGGCGTGCCGTTCAACGTCACCCACGCCGTCGCGAACGTCGCGTTCTTCCTCGCGTTCGGGCCGATGCTCGTGCGCGCGCTGCGGCGCTTCCGCGACCGGTTCGACGTCACCTGGCGCCCGGCCCCGGCCCGAGCCGCCGGCGCGGGCCTCGGCGTCGTCCTCGCCGCCGCGGTCGTCGCCGCGTCGGCGCTCGCGCTCGCCGGCGGGACGGGCGGCCCCGCGGTCGCCGAGGCCGCGGCGAGCAAGGACCGCGCGGTGACCCGCGGCGTCGCGTACCTACGCGCCGCGCAGACCCGCGACGGCGGCTACGCCGAGCGCCGCGGCGGCCGGCGCGCCGACGCGATCGCCTCCGGCTGGGCGCCGATCGCGATCGCCGCGTCCGGGCGCGACCCCGGCAGGCGCGCCGCCCGCTACGCGCAGCGCATGGCGTCCCGCGTCACCGACGTCGGCGACATGGAGCGCGCGCTGCTCGCCCTCCACGCGACCCGCCGCCCGACCGGTGCGCTGCTCGCCAAGCTCGACCGCAAGCGCGAGCGCGACGGGTCGTTCGAGGGGCTGACGAACCGCACCGCGTTCGCGCTGCTCGCCTACAAGGCGGCCGGGCGCAAGCCACCGGAGCGGACCGTCCGGTGGCTCCTCGACCAGCAGAACGACGACGGCGGCTGGAGCGTCGGCGGCAAGGACGGGATGAGCGGCGTCGACGACACCGCCACGGTCGTCCAGGGCCTCGTCGCGGCGGGCCGCAAGGACGATCCGGCGATCGAGCGCGCCGTGAGATGGCTCACACGACGGCAGGGGCCCGACGGCGGCTTCCCGCTCACGCCCGGCGCCCCGTCCAACGCGCAGTCGACCGCGTTCGTCATGCAGGCGCTCGTCGCCGCCGGCCACGACGTCGACCGCGTGCGCCGCAACGGAAGCCGCACGCCACGGGCATATCTGCGCAGCCTGCAGGCCTCCGACGGCTCGTTCCGGTACTCGCGCACGAGCCGCCAGACGCCGACCTGGGTCACCGCCCAGGTCGTCGCTGCGCTGACCGAGAAGCCGCTGCCGGTGCGAGGCCCGCGCGCAAAGGCCTCGAATGCGACCGGGCTTCGGGCGTTCACGGCGCTCGTCCTGGGCGCACTGTTGTAGGTTCCGCGCCCTGTGAAGGTCGGAGTCCCTCGAGAGACGGCCCCGAACGAGCGCCGCGTGGCGCTCGTTCCCGAGGTCGTGAAGAGGCTCGCGAGCAGGGATGTCGGCGTGATCGTCGAGTCCGGCGCGGGCCAGGGAGCGCTCATCCCCGATGAGCTGTTCACCGATGCCGGAGCGGAGATCGGCGACCCGTACCAGGCCGACGTGGTGGCGAAGGTCGCCGCCCCGACGCCGGACGAGATCTCGAAGCTGCGCGAGGGCCAGATCCTCGTGGGCTTCCTGGCGCCGCTCACCAACCCGGAGATCGCGAAGGCCCTCGCCGAGCGTGGCGTGACGGCGTTCGCGATGGAGTCGATCCCGCGGATCACGCGGGCCCAGGCGATGGACGCGCTGTCCTCGCAGGCGAACATCGGCGGCTACCGCGCCGCGCTGCTCGCCGCGACGACGCTGCAGCGCTTCTTCCCGATGCTCATGACCGCCGCCGGGACGATCCGCCCGGCGAACGTGCTCGTGCTCGGCGTCGGCGTCGCCGGCCTGCAGGCGATCGCGACCGCGCGCCGGCTCGGCGCGCAGGTCACCGGCTACGACGTGCGGCCCGAGGTCGCCGAGCAGGTCCAGTCGCTCGGCGCCAAGTGGCTGGACGTCGGCGTCGAGGCGGCCGGCGAGGGCGGCTACGCGCGTGAGCTGACCGAGGAGGAGCGTGCCCGGCAGCAGCAGGGGCTGCAGGACGCGATCCCCGGCTTCGACGCGATCATCACGACCGCCAACGTGCCCGGCCGCAAGGCGCCGACGCTCGTCACCGCCACCGCGGTCGAGGCGATGAAGCCCGGCTCGGTGATCATCGACATGGCGGGCGAGTCCGGCGGCAACTGCGAGCTGTCCGAGCCCGGCGAGACCGTCGTCCGCCACGACGTCACGATCGTCGCGCCGCTCAACCTGCCGTCGCAGATGGCCGAGCACGCCTCGCAGCTGTATGCCCGCAACATCCAGGCGCTCGTCGAGCTGTTCGTCGACGAGGAGGGCAGGATCGCGCTCGACTTCGACGACGAGATCATCGCCGGCGCCTGCGTCACCCGGAAGAAGGAGGAGACGCCCGCATGAGCCCCGTGCTCGCCGCCGCTGCCGACAGCGGGTCGCAGGTCCCGCTGGTCATCGAGATCGCGATCGTCGTGCTCGCGGGCTTCCTGGGCTTCCAGCTGATCTCGAAGGTGCCCAACACGCTGCACACGCCGCTGATGTCCGGCACGAACGCGATCCACGGGATCGTCGTGCTCGGCGGCCTGCTCGTGATCGGGCCGGCCGAGGGCTTTCTCAGCGAGCTGATCCTCACGATCGCGATCGCGTTCGGGACGATCAACGTGGTCGGCGGCTTCCTGGTCACCGACCGGATGCTCGAGATGTTCAAGAGGAAGGGCTAGGTGCCGGTGCCTCTCGCGTCGTTCCTCCAGGACATCGACTTCATCAACGCGCTCTACATCGTCGCGTTCAGCCTGTTCGTGCTGGGCGTCATGGGCCTCACCGGCCCGACGACGGCGGTGCGCGGCAACCGCATCGCCGCGGTCGGCATGGCGATCGCCGTCGTCGCGACGCTGCTGCACAAGGCGATCGGCGACTGGCCGCTGATCGTGGTCGGCGTGGTCATCGGCACGATCGTCGGCGTCCCCGCCGCGCGGAACGTGAAGATGACCGCGATGCCGCAGATGGTGGCGCTGTTCAACGGCGTCGGCGGCGGCGCGATCGCGCTGATCGCGTGGGCGGAGTTCCGGACGAACAACGGTGACCTGACCGACCTGGAGTTCGGGATCCCGCTCGTGTTCGCGGCGATCATCGGCTCGATCTCGTTCTGGGGCTCGAACATCGCGTTCGCCAAGCTCCAGGAGCTCATCAGCGGCCGGCCGGTGAAGATCCCCGGCGGCGTGTTCGTCAACCTCGCGCTGCTCGGCATCGCCGTCGGCTGCGGCATCGCGATGCTCGCCGGCGCGGACGCGGAGATCCTGTTCATCGGCCTGCTGCTCGCCGCGGCGGTCGTCGGCAACACGTTCGTGCTGCCGATCGGCGGCGCGGACATGCCGGTCGTCATCTCGACGCTGAACGCGTTCACCGGCCTGTCGGCGGCGGCCGCCGGCATGGCGCTCGACAACATGGCGCTGATCGTCGCCGGCATGATCGTCGGCGCGTCCGGCACGATCCTGACGCAGGAGATGGCCAAGGCCATGAACCGGACGATCGTGTCCGTGCTGCTCGGCGGGTTCGGCGGCGACGCGCCGGCAGCCGAGGGGCCGGCCGGCGCGACCGGCGGGACCGTCCGCTCGACGTCGGCGGCCGACGCGGCGATCCAGATGGCCTACGCGCGCCAGGTCGTCGTCGTGCCCGGCTACGGCATGGCGGTCGCCCAGGCCCAGCACGCCGTGCGCGAGCTGGCCAAGGCGCTCGAGGAGCGCGGGGTGGAGGTCAAGTTCGGCATCCACCCGGTCGCGGGCCGCATGCCCGGGCACATGAACGTGCTGCTGGCCGAGGCCGACGTGCCGTACGACCAGCTCAAGGAGATGGACGAGATCAACGGCGAGTTCAGCCGGACCGACGTGACGCTCGTCATCGGGGCAAACGACGTGACGAACCCCGACGCGCGGAACAAGCCCGACTCGCCGATCTACGGGATGCCGATCCTCAACGTCGACGAGTCGCAGTCGATCATCGTCCTCAAGCGGTCGATGTCGTCCGGCTTCGCCGGGATCGAGAACCCGCTCTTCTACAACCCGAAGACCGCGATGCTCTTCGGGGACGCGAAGGACTCCGTGTCGGAGATCGTCTCCGAGCTCGCCAACATCTGAGCCTGCGGGGCGGCGTGGGCGGCGGGCCGTCTCCGCCCCCGCGCCGCCGCGCTCAGCGGATGACGCGCTCGCAGCCGCTGCCGAGGATCTCGTCGATCCGGTCGGCGTAGACGCGGTCGCGGCCCGGGCCGCAGCGCACGCGGTCCGGCCACCAGTCGACGACGTTGATGCGGTCGTCGCCGGGCCCGCCGACGACGCGGTCGCGGCGCATGCCGCCCCAGATCCGGTCGTCGCCCGGCCCGCCGCGGAGGATGTCGTCGCCGCGGTCGCCGGTCATGTGGTCGTTGCCGCTACCCCCGCGCAGCACGTCGTCGCCCTTGCGGCCGGCCATGATGTCGCCGCCCGGCCCGCCGCTGAGCCGGTCGTTGCCGGTCTGGCCCTCGATGATGTCGCGGCCCGGGCCGCCGAACAGGCGGTCGTTGCCGCTGCCGCCGAGCAGCGTGTCGGCGCCGCGGCCACCCCACACGAAGTCGTGGTTCTGCAGGCTCATGATCTTGTCGTCGCCGCGCGTACCGTGGATGCGGTCGGGCGCGCGCGTGCCGAGCACGAGCTCCTTGCCGTCATGACCTGGGTCGAACGGAGCGCGGTCGGTCTGCACGATCGTCTCGCAGCCGCGGATCGTGCCGCGGGCGAGATCGGCGGCGTCGACGATCGCGGTGTCCCGCCCCGGCCCGCAGTCGATCCGCCGGTCGGCGAGCGCGTCGAGCTCGTCGTCGCCGAGATCGGCGGGCAGGTCGGCAGGGACCTCGTCGCCGGCATGGACGACGTCGTCGCCGCTGCCGCCGGCGAGCTCGTCGGAGCCGTCGCCGCCCTCGATCCGGTCGTTCCCCGGCCCGCCGCGCACGGCGTCGCGACCGGTGCCGCCCGACAGGTGGTCGGCGCCGCGGTTGCCGCGGAGGCTGTCGTTGCCGCTCGCACCGATGAGCCGGTCGTCCCCGGTCCCGCCGCGGAGGACGTCGTTGCCGCTGCTGCCATGGATGACGTCGTCGCCGGCGTCGCCCCAGATGCGGTCCTTGGCGTTCGCTCCGCTGATCCGGTCGTCGCCCGGGCCGCCGCGGGCGCGGTCGTGCCCGAAGGCGAGAGCGATCCGGTCGTCGCCGGAGCCGCCGCGCGCCCGGTCGTTGCCGGGCCCGCCGAGGATGCGGTCGTTCCCCGGGCCGCCGAACAGCCAGTCGTCGCCGGTCCCGCCTGACAGGAGGTCGCGCCCGCGCCCGCCGTACAGGCGGTCGTCGGCCGACTGGCCGTAGAGGCGGTCGTTCCCGGTGCCGCCGCTCAGCCGGTCGCTGTCGGGCCCGCCGGTGATCCGGTCGTTCCCGGCGCCGCCGTAGAGCCGGTCGGCCCGGCGCCCGCCGCGCAGGCCGTCGTCGCCGCCCCGCCCGTGGAGGCGGTCCGGCCCGCTCGTCCCGTAGATGAGATCGCGGCCGTCGGTGCCGCTCTTCCCGCGGACGACCCGGATCTCGGCCGCCTCGGCGACGGCGGCGGCCGCCACCGCGCAGGCGGCGAGCACGGCCACGACGCGCGGTCTCACCGGCCGTGACGCTCCAGCCAGTCGAGGAGCGGGGTGACCCGCCGCCAGACCTCGACGACGCGGTCCTTGGCCTCGGCGGTGTGCAGCCAGGGGCCCGGCTCGGGGTGGGCGATCGCCGCGTGGCGCCGCCGGCGGAGCAGGTCGATCCGCGGGTGGTCTCTGGGAAAGCCGCGCGGAGCGGTCTTCAGGTCGGGCGGCACGTACCGGATGTCGGCACGCTCGAGCTCGTCCTTGATGCGTTCGAGCGCGCGCCCGTGGAGGTCGTGGTCGATCGCGCGGCGGACCTTCGCGAGCTCGTCGCGCTCGAGGTGGTAGCGCCCGCCGCCGAGGCGCAGGCCGGTTGCGCCGATCTCCACGTAGCGGTGGCCCATCGTCCTGCCGTCCTCGGTGGCGAGCGCCGCCTGGGCGGTCTTGTACGGGCTCTTGTCACGGCTGAAGCGCACGTCGCGGTAGGGCCGGAAGACCTTCGCGGCGCCGAACTCGGGGGCGAGCTCGGCGATGAGGAGCTCCATCGGCTCGCGCACGCACTCCTCGTAGACGTCGCGGTGCGCGTCCCAGTACGCCTTGCTGTTGTCGGCGACGAGGCCCTCGTAGAACGCGAGCGCCTCGGGCGGAAAGCCGGTGAACGTGTCCACGGGGGGCGAGCTTCGCACGCCGCGGCCCTAGTGCCCAGCATGGCGCTGAAGATCTCGCTCAACACTCTGGACCATTGTTCGACCATTGTCAGGTTGAATGGAGTCAGCCGGTCTGGGAAGGTGGTCGACCTCGCGGCGAGCGCCGCTCCGCCGCCCCCTCGACGAGCCCCATCAAGGAGCCCTCAGAAGATGTTCACCACCTCCCGCCGGCGGGTCGCTGCCGGCTGCCTCGTGCTGGCCGCGGGCGCGCTCGGCGCGCTGACGCCGGCCGGCGCGTCCGCGGCCGCGGCCGCCGACGGCTCCTACACCCACGTCCTGTGCGGCGATCCCTCGACGGGGCTCGGCGTCGGTGGCAGCTCGCCGCTGCCTGACGGCATCACGACCGGCGGCGAGAACACGTTCAGCATCACGGCCGGCTGCGCCGCGGGCGCGCAGATCCGCGCCACGGACGGTCTCGTGGTCGCCAGCGGGCGTGGCTACTCGACGACCAAGAGCATGTTCCGCGGGTGGCTGCGCTACACGGCACCGGACGGGGTCGAGTTCGGCGGCGCCGAGCTGTATCGCGCGTACCAGGCGACCGTGCCGTGGGGGATGTCCGTCGTCTCGGAGGCGAGCACCTCGCCGACGAGCAGCCCGGCGGCCGCCGCCTGCTGGCACAACCACGGCTGCACGAAGCTCGGCTCGACCGCGACGCCGTTCGGGTCGGCGAACCGGATGACCGTTCCCGCCTGGGCGTCGCGCGGCTTCACCGCCACCGTCCACTGCCACATGAACGAGGGCACGGTGTGCACCGCCCAGGACGCGTTCCTGAGGATCTATGGCGGCCGGGTCACGCTGCGGGACACCGCGCCGCCGGAGCCGGGCGCCGTGACGGGCCCGCTCGCCGACGACCGGCCGCTGGCCGGGCTCGTCGACCTCGGCGTCACGGCGTCGGACGGCGGCGGGGGCGTGTACCGCGTGATCGTTCGCGTCGACGGCGAGGACCGGGCGGTCTACGGCGCAGGCTCGAACGCGGGCCGCTGCGCGGACGTCAACCCCGGCAACGACGACCCGTACGAGTTCGCGTACCGTCGCCCGTGCGCGACGCACACCGCGGGTGAGCACACGTTCGACACGCTGAGCGTCGCCGACGGCGAGCATCGCGTCGTCGTGCAGGTCGAGGACGCCGCGGGTAACCGCGCGACCGCGCTGGACCGGCGCGCGACGATCGACAACTACGCGCCGCCGGTCACGGTGTCGGCCCCGGTCATCCTGGGATCGCCGCGCCGCGGCGGCTCGCTCGCGGTGACGCCGGCGTCGTTCGACGACCACGGGCTTCCCGGCGATCCCGTCGTCACGCGGCGCTGGGAGCGCTGCCGGGCCGACGGCTCGGGCTGCGTGGCGATCCCGGGCGCCTCGGGCATCACGTACACGCTCGGCAACGGCGACGTCAACCGGAGCCTGCGCGTCGTCGAGACGGCGACGAACAGCGAGGGCTCCGCGACGGCGACGAGCGTGCCCACCGCGCGGGTCGTGCGCGAGGACGGGACGCTCCCGCCCGACAACGACGACGTCGACAACGACTGCGACGGCGAGATCGACGAGCCGTCCGAGCCTGCGACGTGCCCGGTTCCGCCTGGTCCGACGCCGGTGCCCGGCCCGACCATCGTCGGCTCGTCCCAGGGCGCCCGTGGGCTCGACGGCAGCGACGGCCGGGACGGCGCGAGCGTGCGCTCGGTCGTCCAGAGCACGGCGCAGGCCAACGGCGAAGGGGCCTCGCCCCGCGCGCGGCTGACCGCGACGTTCACGAAGGGCGGCACGCGCTCGACCGTCGCCTACGGCCGCAACGCCGGCGTGCGCGGCCGGCTGGTCGACGAGTCGGGCCGCCCGATCCGCAACGCGATCGTCGACGTCGTCGAGACGCGCGCGCTCCGCGGCGCCAAGCCGGTCCCCGGCCGCCCGGTCGTCACCGACGGCGACGGCGCGTTCACGTACCGCGCGACCTCGAAGCCGGGCACGCGGACCGTCTCGTTCACCTACCGCTACCAGCGGGCGGGCGCGGTCGTGACGCAGGCGAACCTCGCGCTCACCGTCCGCGCCGCGGTCCGCCTCAGCGTGAAGCTGCGCGGGATCGTCGCGCGCTACAGCGGCCGCGTCGTCGCCGGCTCGATGCCCCGCGGCGGCAAGCTCGTGATCGTCCAGGGCCGCGCGAAGGGCGGCTCGTGGCAGACGTTCGCGTCGCGCCGCGCGAGCAAGAAGAACGGCACGTTCAAGGGCCGCTATCGCCTGAAGATCCGCCGCCCCGGCAAGAAGCTCCAGTTCCGCGTCCGCGTGCTCGGCGAGTCGGGCTGGAACTTCGCGTCGGCGACCTCCAAGACCGTCACCCGGCAGGTGCGCTAGGTGACCGGGCCGAATCCCTCTCTGAGGCCCACCCCGAGCGCCCCCGGCCGCCATGCGCGGCCGGGGGCGCCCCCCGTTCTCCGCCGCGCCCTCGTCGCGGCCGGCCTGGCCATCGCGGCGCTGCTCGCGGTCGGGAGCGCTTCCGCGGAAGCGGACGACCGGGTCGCGACCGCCTGGCAGGAGCAGGCCGGAACCGCCCCGCTGCTCCAGGCGCCCAGGCCGGCGAACCCGGCGACGATCTGCATCATCGACACCGGGGTCACGCCGACCCCGGACCTCGAGATCACGAAGCGCCGCTCCCTGCTGGGCGGAACCCTCGACGACGTCTGGGCCGCCCCGGGGTCACCGGGCCACGGAACGGCCGTCGCCCACTTCGCGGCGGGCAAGGTCAACGGCTGGGGAGGGGCGGGAGCGTTCCCGCACGCGCGCGTGACGTCGGTGCGGATCTTCCCGGAGGGGGGAGGGGCGGCGCATTGGCAGGACTACGTGGATGCGCTGGACCACTGTCAAAAGCTCGACGCTCGCACCAAGGTCATCCTGCTCTCGCTAGGCGGCCAGGAGATTCGGCCTGGGGAGGCTGCAGCGCTTGAGAACCGCATTGGGCGGCTTCGCATGGACGCCGGAATCAACATCGTCGTGGCGGCCGGCAACGGGGGCGCCGCGGTTGACTTCCCGGGCCGCTTCTCGGCGTCCTTCACCGTTGCAGCGGTCGAGAGGTCCGGATCTCTCTGCGAGTTCAGCGCGCGTGGTGAGGGGGTGGATATCGCCGCGCCCGGATGTGATCTTGAGCAGGCTGGGGCTGACGGTTCACTGTGGCGGATGAGTGGGTCGAGCTTCGCCGCGCCGATCGTTGCCGGCGCGCTCGCAGCACTCCGGTCCTACGACCGTCGGCTCGGCCCCGACGAGGCGGAGAAGGTCTTGGTGAGCACCGGTCGGCGGCAGGGTCCGATCCGGGTGCTCGACGCGCGTGCGGCGATGCGGGCCGTCGGTGCGGGAGCGGTGGTGGACGGGTACCAAGCGGCCCCGGCTCCGACGGGAGGAAGCGCCGAACACGTCGCGGTGGTCTCGGTGCCAGGCATCACCGACACTGCGCCGTTGCCAGTCGTGAGCGGGTCGGTGGCCTCGGTTCTAGTCAAGTAGCGAGTTGTGGTGTAGCTCGTGATCGTCGACAGGGGCAGCGGCTCAGGCTGCTGCGGGGAGCTGCTCGACCTCCTTGTTGAAGATGTTCTCTGTCTCGTTGCTCTGATCGTGGGTCGCTGAGAGGACGAGCTTCATCGAGACCTCCGACAGGTAGCGTCGCCCGACGAGCCACTCATCGTTCTGCTCGATGAGCAGTGCGCCGGCAAGGCGGATGAGCGCGGCGTCGTTGGGGAAGATGCCGACGACGTCAGAGCGGCGTCCGATCTCGCGGTTGACGCGCTCGAGCGGATTGGTGGACCGCAGCTTGGACCAGTGCTCGGCCGGGAACGCGTAGAACGCGAGCAGGTCCGGTTCGGCGTCTTCGAGCAGGCGCGCGACCTTCGGCGCCGGCCCGGCGAGCTGGTCTGCGACCTCGGCGAGGCGCTGGTGGGCCTCGTGGCCGTCGGTGGCGGCGAAGATCTGGCGGATCGCGCCGGACACCAGCGGCTGCTGGGCCTTGGCGACGTGGCCGAGCATGTCCCTGAGGAAGTGGACGGTGCAACGCTGCCAGGTCGCGCCGAGGACCTGGCCGATCGCAGCCTTCAGACCGGCGTGGGCGTCGGAGACGACGAGCTGGACGCCGGACAGGCCGCGCGCGACAAGCGATCTGAGGAACTCGCGCCACAGCGCCTCGGTCTCCGCTTCGCCGACGTCCAGGCCGATGATCTCGCGCCGGCCGGTCTCATGCACGCCGTAGGCGATGACCAGGCACTTCTGCCGCACCCCGCCCGGCTCGCGGACGCGCTCGACCTTCGCATCCAGCCACAGGTACGGGTAGCGGGCCTCATGCAGCGGCCGCTCGCGGAACGCCGAGACCTGCTCATCGAGCGCGCGACAGAGCCGGCTGACGGTGTCTTTGCTCATGCCCTGCAGGCCGAGCTGCTCGACCAGCCGATCGACCTTGCGCGTCGAAACGCCGTTGACGTAGGCCTCCTGCACGACCGCGACGAGCGCCTGCTCAGAGCGCTTGCGCGGTTCGATGAACGACGGCATGAACGAGCCGCGGCGCAACTTCGGGATCTGAAGCTCGATCTCCCCGACCCGGGTGTTCCACTGCCGCTGGCGATAGCCGTTGCGCTGGGCCAGCCGGCGGTCCGGCGCGCGCTCGCCATGCTCGGCGCCCAGGTGCGCGGCGACCTCGGCCTCGATGAGCTCGCGCACCATGAACTCAACGCTCTGCCTGAGCACGTCGCCGTGCTCGGACTGCATGATCTCCTCGACCGCCTGGCGGGCAGCCGTCATCCTCTGGCTCTCGGCCATCGTGGTGTCTCCTCTGGGTTCGTCGGGCCGACTTCTGGCAGGAAGCCGACGAATCACACGAGCGCCGCGGTGGCCGCCTCCTTCGACGGGCCCGACGCTCGAGCTACACCACTTCTATCTACTCGACCTCGGTTCTCTCACGGCCTGCGCGGCGTCCTGTCAGCGGACGAATGCACCGACTGGCAACGCCGCGGCTTTCGGTGAGGCGGGCCCGATCACGCTGCTGCGTACTTCGGACCTTAAACCGGCCCAAGAGAGCGCTGCTCGAGCTGCGTGTTGGGCGCCGATACATACGCAGTGCTCGGCGCGAGACTCGAGTGAACCTCTCTCGGCGGCCTCGAATCAGGGCGCGCTTCGTGACTGACATATCGAGCTCGAAGTGGGTTCGCGTGACGTTACGGGCCAAGCACCTCAAGTAGGTGCGCTGAATTGCCGACCTTCAGTTGTACGCCGGACCGGGTGGAGAGCCGCGTCCTGCGCGTACGCCATCCGGCTCACCAATGTCCTGCCTTCGCCGACCCCTTGTTACGTGCATCGCGGCGCTTCTCGCCGCGTTGTATTGCGGGCTGTGGGGCTCGAAGGCAGAGGCCAGCTACGCCGTGCATGCGTGTAATGCGGCGGACTCCGGCACGAACAACTCCTGGTTCGTAGCTCGCACAGCGCCAGCGACTGATCTGGCGGTGTTCTCGGTCTGTCCGACCACTGAGATCGCTGACCCTGACGGTTCGATGGAGCAAGGTCTGGGAGTGGTCGACGCGTTCGCTTCAGCGTTTCCTCCGGCAGATGGTCGTTACGCCGAGTACCGCTTTACAGCACCGCCTGGCACGCGCATCTCCGCGGCGACGGTCGTTCGCGACTTAGGGAACCGATCGTCGTTCTGGCGCAACTACGGTCGCGTCGACAGCGTGGACCAAGCGTCGGAAACCTGCACCCGGGAGTCTCCGGCGCCGTACTGCCGGACCCGGACGGCCAAGACCTATTCCGGGATCAGCGCCAGCTCAGTCGCGTATGGCGTGCGTTGCGACACGCCGGATGGAAGCTGCTCCAATGGCACCTTTCTTCACATGGTCTGGGCTCTCGTCCTCTCGGCCACCGTCACGCTCGACGACCTCGAGCCTCCCGCCGTCTCCACTCCCGCCGCGACCGGGCTCGCCGACGGCGCGTGGCACCGGGGCGCAGGGACGATCACGTTCTCCGCCGGCGACAACACCGGCGTCCGGGTCCGGCGCCTCGTCGAAGGCTCGACGGTCCGGGCGACGGCGACGGCTCCCGGGCCGGCGGATGGCGGGTGTGGGGTGCTCAACGCCGGCGACGCGTACACGTACACGCGGCCGTGCGCGGATGGCCGGGGGCTCGACGGCGTGCGGGCGGTTGCGGTCGCCGATGTCTGCGCGTGGGGCGACGGCGAGCACGCGCTGCGCGCCGTGGCCGAGGACACGGGTGGCGCTCAGACGACCAGCGACGGCGCGGTGACCGTCCGGGTCGACTGCACGCCGCCGTCGGTCTCGGTGGGACCGTCGGTCGTGCGGGACGTTCCCGCGGGGACGCTCGTGGCTCCCGTGGACCTGACGGCGAGCGACGCGCGCGTGGCGGTCGCGAGCACCGAGGTCCAGGTCCAGCAGGGCATGGGGGAGTGGAAGCCGTACGCGGCGCCGATCGCCGCCGTGGCCGGCAGCTCCTACCGGTTCCGCGCCCGCGCGACCGACGCGGTCGGGAACGTCAGCGGGTGGAGCGCTCCGTCGGCGTGGACGCACGGCCGCCTCGTCCACGACCCGGAGCCCGAACCCGAGCCCGGCCCCGTGCCCCTTCCGCCACCGCGCCCGGAGTCAGGGCCGAGACCCGGCGGCGGGCCGACGACGACCGGCGCCGAGCAGGCGCCGCTGCACCAGACGGCGAATCCCGCCGCCGCCCCCGTCGCAACCCTCGAGCGCGCCCCGAAGCGCGCGGCCGCCCCCAAGGTCAGGCTCACCACCCAACGCTTCTCGCGCCGCACCCGCAGGCTCACCGTCCGTGGGACGGTCCGCAACGCCCGCAGCGGCAGGCTCCACCTCCGGATCCGCACGCAGGCACACACTCCCCGCACCCGACGCGCGCCCACCCGCACGCGCACGCGAACGCGCCGGACCAGGACGATCACACGCCGCGTCACCATCAGGAACGGCCGGTTTGCAGCGACGTTCCGCCTGCCGCGCGGGACGCGCCGCGCGCGGGTGGTCGGAATTCGCCCGGAGGCCTTGCGCTAGGCCCCACCGGGTGGCCATCATGGGCGTATGGCCGCGCTACCGCTGCTCGTCAAGGCAGCGATGGGCGCCCTGTTGCTGGCGTCCATCTGGTGGGCGTTCTTCGGACCGCCACCCGATGAGCGAGACATGGGCACGGCCAGGCTCTGGGGGATCACCTCGGGGATCCTCTACCTGACCGGCCTGTACGCGCTCTTCGACGACCGCGGCGTCGGGCCGCTCCTCGTCGCAGCCGGCGTGTTCGCGCTCTGCCTCGCGTTCTGGCACGCCCGCGGCGACGACGGCGGCGGAGGTGGCTGGGACGACGACGACGGCGACGGCCCGATCGACTGGGACCGGTTCGACCGGGCCCGTCGCGAGTGGGAGCGCCCGCTCATCGGCACCTGACGCCGCGCCCACGCCGCCGTCCGACCCCGGCGTTCGTACGATCCACCGGGCATGATCGCCCGTGCCGACGCCCTCGCCGCCCTCGCGCAGGAGCACTTCGACGTCGTCGTGGTCGGCGGCGGCATCACGGGCGCCGGGTGCGCCTTCGACGCCGCCACGCGCGGCTACTCGGTCGCGCTCGTCGAGAAGAGCGACTTCGCGGCCGGGACGAGCAGCCGCTCGTCCAAGCTCGTCCACGGCGGCCTGCGGTACCTGCAGAACTTCGACCTCGGCCTCGTCCGCGAGGCGCTGCTCGAGCGCCAGCTCATGGTCGCGCTCGCCCCGCACCTCGTCCATCCGCTGCCGCTCGTCGTCGCCGCGTTCGACGGCCAGCGCCCGGACCGGATGATGGGGATGGGCCTGAACCTCTACGACGTGATGGCCGTCGAGCGCCGCCGCGGCCGGCGGCCGCTGCGCTTCCGGCGCACCTCCGAGGAGGCCGAGTGGAGCCCGGACCGCCACCGGATCATCGACGCCGACGAGGTCAAGCGGCTCATCCCCGCGCTCGCGGATCGCGACCCGAGCGCCGGCTACCTGTTCTACGACTGCCAGACCGACGACAGCCGGCTCGTGCTGACGGTCCTGGGGGAGGCCGAGCGGTTCGGCACCGTCGTGGCGAACCGCTGCGAGGTGACCGAGCTCGTCGAGGAGCACGGGCGCGCCGCCGGCGTCCGCGTCCGCGACGCCGAGTCCGGTGAGGAGTTCGTCGTCCGCGCCGACAACGTCATCAACGCGACCGGCGTGTGGGCCGACCGCCTGCGGCCCGACGAGCTGCACGACGAGGCCGAGGTCCCGGTCATCCGCCCGAGCCGCGGCACCCACATCACGTTCCGCCACGAGGACGTGCCGCTCGTCGCCGGCGCGATCGTGCCCGCCGGCGGGAACCGGACGATCTTCGCGCTGCCGTGGCTCGGCCGCACGCTCATCGGCACCACCGACAACGACTACGACCCCGACGCGCCGCTCGAGCACGTCCGCCCGTCCGCGGAGGACATCCACTACCTGCTCGAGGCGACGAACGCGTACTTCGGCACCGCGCTCGGCCCGCAGGACATCACCGGTGCGTTCGCGGGCGTGCGGCCGCTCATCTCGACCGGCGACCCGAAGAAGAGCGTCGACATCAGCCGCAAGGCCGAGCTCTACGAGACCTCGAGCGGCATGATCACGATCACCGGCGGCAAGCTCACGACGTGGCGGCGGATGGCGAAGATGGCCGTCGACCGGCTCGTCGAGCGCGAGAACCACGACGCGCCCTGCCGCACGCACGAGATCCCGATCGGCCTGGCGGTCTCGACCGACGAGCTGCCGCGGGTGGAAGGGGTCCCGGAGGAGAGCTACGAGGCGCTCGCCGGCCGCTACGGGCACGCCGCCCACCAGGTCCTGCGCGTCGCGGCCGAGCGCGACGAGCTCGCCCAGCCGATCGTCCCCGGCCTGCCCGACCTGCTCGCCGAGGTCCCGTTCAGCGCCCGGCACGAGCAGGCCCGCACGCTCGCCGACGTGGTCCTGCGGCGGACGCGGCTCGGGCTGCTGGCCGCGCGCGACCTGCTCGACACGGGTGACGGAGCGCCGCTGCGCCGGATGGCCGAGGCGCTCGGCCGCGAACGCGGCTGGGACGCGGCGCGCGTCCAGGCCGAGCTCGATGCCTTCCGCGCCGAGGCCGACGCGGAAGGCATCGTCGTCACCGCGTAACCTGCGCAACCTTCGCCACCGGGTCGTGTTCCGACAGCGATCCGCCCAACGTCCCCGGAGCTGTGTACACCTGCCCATGCGCCGTCTGATCCTCGCCGCCCTGCTCGCCCTGCCGGTCGCGCTGCCCGCAAGCGCCCACGCCGCGTTCTTCCCGGCCGAGGTGATCGACGGGCCGTCGTCGGATCTCGTCGCGGTCGGCGACCTGGACCTCGCGCGTGACGGTCAGGGCGGCGTGGTCTACGTCAAGAACGACGGCGGCGTCCCACACGTCTTCTTCAGCCGCTTCGCCGACGGCGTGTTCGCCGCGCCGACCCGCCTCGACAGCGCGCAGGGCGCCGCGTCGAGCTTCCCGGTCATCGGCGCCGCCGACAACAACCGTCTCGCGGTCGCGTGGGTGAACGACGGCAACCTCTACGCGATGGTCAAGACGCGCGACGCCGAGGGCTTCGCGGCGCCGACGCTCGTCGCCGCCGGCGGCGTCAGCCGCCCGTCGATCGACGTCTCGATCAACGGCGCGACCTACCTGTCGTGGACGCAGAACGGCGACGTGTGGGTCGCCCGCGCCGAGCGCGACAGCACCCAGTTCCGGGTGCTGCCCGCTCCGGTCGACGTCGCGCCGCACATGGGCGCCGGCGACAGCGCGCGCAAGGCGTCGAAGGTCGACGTGGCCGCCGACGGCAGCGCGATCGTCGTGTGGGGCGAGGACGGCACCGACGGCCGCACCCACGTCTACGCGCGCCGCCTGTTCGAGCTGCGCCTGTCGACCGCGCCGCAGGACCTCACGCTCAACGACGTCAACGGCACGCCGGCGACGGGCGCCGACTCGCCCGAGGTCGACATGGAGGACGACTCGAGCTACGCGCAGGTGACGTTCCGGCAGAACACGACGGCCGGGCCGCGGCTCGTCATGCGGCGGCTGGTCGGCTCGACCTTCGACCCGCCGGTCGTGATCGACACCGGGCTGCCCGGGGCGCGGGCGAGCATCGACCTCAACGGCCGCGGCGAAGGCCTGCTCGGCATCGCGGGGACCGGCGGCGAGGTCGTCGGCGAGACGCTCTTCAACAACCGGATCTCCGGCGCGGCGCGCATCAACGAGGTCAACGCGGTCGACGCCCAGCCGTCGGCGGCGATCGGCGAGAACGAGGACGGCGCGGTCGCCTGGTTCCAGGGCACCGCAGAGGCCTCGGTGGTCCGCGCCCGCTACTTCGACGGCGTCGAGTACATCAAGCTCGCCGACGAGGGCGTGCTCTCGCGTCCGGAGTTCGGCAGCGCGTATCCGGCCGGCGGGCTGAAGGCGGCCTCCAGCCGCGCCGGCGACGTCGCCGTCGTGTTCATGCAGGGCGGACCGGGCGACCGCCGGCTCGTCGCCGGGTTCTTCGACAAGCCCCCGACCCGGATCTCCGGCGCGAACACGACGAAGCCGCGCCGCCTCAGGCGCTTTGCTTGGGGCAACTCGCTCAACCTCTTCGGCGGCACGAAGTACACGGTGATCCTGAACGGCCGGCCGATCGGTGAGACGACGCAGAACGAGCTCGTCCCGCTGCCGGGCGCGATCCCCGACGGCACGCACCGCTGGCAGGTGCAGATCACCGACCGGCGCGGGCAGACCGTCCGCTCGCGGACCCGGGTGCTGCGGGTCGACAACACGCCGCCGACCCTGCGGTTCGGGGTCTCCCGGAAGGGCCGCATGGTGACGGTGAGCGCGCGTGCGGCCGACTCGCGCGGGCGCCTGAAGTCCGGGCTGCGGCGGATCCTCGTCGACTGGGGCGACGGCAAGCTCGTCCCGATGAAGCGGCGGCTGAGCAAGCGCTACGGGCGTTCCGGGACGTACCGGATCCGCGTCAAGGCCGTCGACAAGGCCGGCAACGAGACCGTGCAGACGCGCCGCGTGCGCGTGACGAACCGCTGATGCGGCGCACGCTGCGGGCCGGGCCGAGGACGTACGACCTCGGCGCGCGCCCGTGGCTGATGGGCGTCGTGAACGCCAGCCCGGACTCGTTCAGCGACGCCGGGCGCTACGCGAGCCTGGAGGCCCAGGTGGAGCGCGCCCGGGAGCTGCTCGCCGCCGGGGCCGACGTCATCGACGTCGGCGGCGAGTCCGGGATCACCGGCCGCCCGCCGGTCGAGCCGGAGGAGGAGATCCGGCGTGTCGTCCCGCTCATCGAGCGCGTCGCAGGCGAGCTCGGCGCGCTCGTCTCGGTCGACACGTACAAGCCGCCGGTCGCCGAGGCCGCGATCGCCGCCGGCGCGGCGATCGTCAACGACGTCAGCGGCCTGCGCGACCTCGCCCTCGCGGATCTGTGCGCGCGCACCGGCGCGGCGCTCGTCGTCATGCACACGCGCGCGGCGCCGAAGCAGCGGTTGCAGGACGACGATCTGTACGACGATGTCGTCGCGGACGTCGCCGCGTTCCTGCGCGAGCGCGTCGACGCGGCGCTCGCGCGCGGCGTGGGGGCCGACCAGATCCTGCTCGACCCGGGCCCGGACTTCGCCAAGACGCCGGCGCAGACCGTCGCGGTGCTCCGCCGGCTCGACGTGCTGCACGACCTCGGGCACCCGCTGCTGCTCGCGGTCTCGCGCAAGGACTTCATCGGCGCGATCACCGGCCGCTCGCCCGCCAAGCGCGACGCGGGGACGCTCGCCGCGCTCGCGTACGGCGCAGACCACGGCGCGCACGTCTTCCGGGTCCACGACGTCGCGGCCGCTGCGGACTTCCTCGCGGTCCGCGCGGTGCTCCGCGGGGACGCCGAGATCGACCCCGCGCTGCGGCTCGGCGAGGACCTGCGGCACGAGCCGCCGCCGGCCGGCGCGTAGTCCGTCCCCGCACTGCGCTACGGTCCGCGGTGCAGACAGGGGGTCGCCGGCCGCTGCACGACGCGGAGCCGGGCGCCCACCGAACCCCTACCGACCTGGGAGTCACACCATGGCAGTTCTCACTCGCGATGCCCTCGAGGGCAGCCCGCTCGCCGACCTTCACGTGCTTGCCCGCGAGCTCGGCATCGACGGGTTCCGCCGGCTACGCAAGGCCGAGCTCGTCGACGCGATCCTCGCCCACCAGAGCGGCGAGGACGACGGCGTGCCGCCCGAGCCCGAGCCCGAGCAGACCGAGGAGCAGCCCAAGCGCCGCTCGCGCCGCGGGGGTCGCGGCCGGGGGCGCGGGCGCGGCGACGCCGACGCCGAGGCCGAGGCGGGCGCGGAGGGCACGACCGACGAGGACGCCGGCGAGGACGAGGGCGACGAGGAGGAGCGCGAGGAGCGCCGCTCGCGCCGTCGCGGCGGCCGGGGCCGCGGGCGCGACCGCGACCGTGACCGGGATCGCGACCGGGACGAGGCCGAGGAGGAGCAGGAGAAGATCGTCGAGGGGACGGTCGAGCTGCTCGGCAACGGCTCGGGCTTCCTGCGCGTCAACCCGCCCGACCCGTCCGACGAGGACGTCTACATCTCGGCCGCGCAGGTGCGCCGGTGCGAGCTCGTCAGCGGCGACGTCGTGACCGGCCCGGTCCGGCCGCCGCGCCGTTCCGAGCGCTACCCGTCGCTGGTCCGCATCGACACGATCAACGGTCGCAGCGCCGACGAGGTCGCCGAGGGCACCCCGTTCGACGAGCTGGCGGCCGCGTTCCCGTCCGAGCGGTTCGCGCTCGGCTCGGAGGACCCGACGCTGAAGGCGATCGAGTGGCTGACGCCGCTCGGCCGCGGCTCGCGCGCGACGATCGTCGGCGGCGCCCGGGCCGGCAAGACCGAGGCGCTGCGGCGGCTGGCGGTCGCGCTGCGCGACGTCGAGGGGCTCGAGCTCAGCGTCGTGCTCGCCGGGGTCCGCCCGGAGGAGCTCGGCGACTGGAAGGAGGCCGGCTTCGACACGACGGGCGCGACGACGATCGGCTCGTCCGGCGACGCGCAGGCCCAGGCGATCGAGCGGGTCGTCGACACCGCCAAGCGCATCGCCGCCCGCGGCGGCAACGCGGTCGTGCTCGTCGACACGCTCTCCTACGTCGAGCCGCGCGCCGCGCGCCGCCTGCTGGCCGCCGCGCGCAACATCGTCGACGGCGGGTCGCTGACGATCATCGCCACGGCCGACGAGCCGGTCGGCGGCGAGACGACCGTGATCGCGCTCGACAGGGCGCTGACGAGCACCGGCCGCTTCCCGGCGGTCGACCTCGTCGCCAGCGGCACGCTCAGGCCCGAGCTGCTCGTCGGCGACGCCGGGGCGGACGCGATCGCGCAGGCGCGCGCCGCGGCGCTCGGGTAGGCGCGGCGGGCCGTCGGGCCTGCTGCCGCGGCCGGCGGCGGGTGGTCCGGGCCCGTGATCGGTGGTGGCGGCCTGTGCTTCGCTCCCGCCGGCCCGGTGCTGCCGGGCCGTGGCCGGGCCCGAACGGCCGCAGGTCACGGTGTCCGGGAGCGGACTCGCGGTGAGCGCCTCCGGGCCCGGGCGCGCCACGGGCGGATCATCGGCATTCGTGGTGCGCCGGGCGACCCATGAGCGCCAAGGATCCCGCCCGCGCGCCGGCAGCCGGTCTTCGGCGACCGCTCTTCCCGAGCGGCCGGACGAAACGGTCGCCTCAGCGCGCGTTTCATCCAGGTCGCTGGACGGAGCCCGGACCCGGTGAGCGAGCCGGATGAGACGGTTGATCGCGTGCGCGTTCCGTCCGGCTCGCCGCGTGGGCGCCGCCCCCCCCACACGTGACATCCCGCCGGCGAGGACGGCAGGCCGACCACGTCCCGGGCGCGGCACCTCTGTGACCAGCCGCCGTCCGTACCCCGCCGAAGCCCGGCACGACCGGACACGCACGGAGCGAAGCACAGGCCGCCACGGGCGCGGACCACCCGCCGCGGGCCACCTCGGAGGCAGCCCGCCCGAAGCGCAGGCGGCGAACGCCGGACGCGGAGCTAGCGCGCCGGCGCGTACGCGACGCGGCTCCAGCTCGGCTCCGGCGCGAGCTGGATCGCCTCGTCGCCGCGATCCGGCTGCACGTAGGCGAACTGGAGGGTCTCCTCGTCGAACCGGACGGAGAGCTCACCCTCCTTGACGCGCTGGTCGAGCCAGGCCGAGCGGAACACGAGGCGGCGCAGCCAGTGGACGAGCGAGCGGTCCGCGGGACCGACGAGGTCGGGCCAGCAGTCGTTGACATGCTCGCCGAGCGCGGACGCCGGCTCGGAGATCTCGCCGTTCACCGCGAGGTTCACGAGGTCCTCGCGCTCGTGGTCGCCGAGCGGGTGGCGGACGAACCCGAGCTTGCGCGCCGCCTGCTCGCAGCGCTCGGCGAAGTCGCGCTCGTTGAACGTGAACCGGAGCTCGCCGTACTCGAGGACGAAGTCCTCACCGGAGTCGTAGTTGCCGCGTCGTTGTGTGTCCATGCTCTCCTGCCCCATGCCCGGGGCGTCGGCATCTTAGGAGCGGATCCTTCGTCTTTTCGCGGTCTGAAAAGGAACTTGCACGCCGGGGGCGAATCTCTGGCGTTTCGCACCTCGTGTCGTCATGACCGACGACGCCTCCACGATCCTCGTCGTCGAGGACGACGACGCGACACGGACGTTCCTCGCCGACAACCTCCTCGCCGACGGCTACGACGTGCTGGCCGCCGGCTCCGCGGCCGAGGGGCTGCGCCTGCTGGAGTCCAGGTTCCCCGACCTCGCGATCGTCGACGTCGGGCTGCCGGACGGCTCGGGCCTCGATCTGCTCGCCCGCGTCCGCGCGGCCGACGGGGTCGCGTCGCGGGTCGACCCGTTCACGCCGCTGGTCGTGCTGAGCGGCCGCCGGACCGAGCTCGACCGCGTCCGCGGGTTCGAGCGCGGAGCCGACGACTACGTGTCAAAGCCCTTCGCGTACAGCGAGCTGCGGGCGCGGGTCGCCGCGCTCCTGCGCCGCGCCCAGCGCCGACCGGGCATGGGACGACTGCGCGTCGGCGCGCTCGAGGTCGATCCGGCCTCGCGCGAGGTGCGCCTGCGCGGCGAGGCGGTCGTGCTGTCGCAGAAGGAGTTCGCACTGCTGCGCACGCTCGCCGCCGAGCCGACGAAGGTCTTCACGAAGGACGAGCTCCTCCGCAACGTCTGGGGCTTCCGGTCGGCGGGCCAGACGCGGACGCTCGACTCGCACGCCTGTCGGCTGCGGGCCAAGCTGTCGCGGTCGGGCGACCGCTTCGTCGTGAACGTGTGGGGCGTGGGCTACCGCCTCGTCGACGGGCCGGTGCCGGCATGACCGCGCTCGCCGTGCTCCTCGCCTCCGGCGGCTGGGCCGCCGCGGCCATCGTCGTGCTGCAGTGCCGGCGGCGCGGCGAGCTCGTCGCCCGCGCCCGGCACGAGATCGCCGGGCCGCTGCAGGCCGCCGGGCTGGCGCTGCACGCCGCGCGGCGCGAGCGCCCGTCGCCGCGGCTGGCCGCGGTCGACCTCGAGCTGCGCCGGGCCGCGCTCGCGCTCTGCGACCTCGACGCCGCGCGCCGCGGCGGGCGGGCCGAGGACACGGTGCAGTCCGTCGACGTCGGCTGCCTGCTGGCCGAGCAGGCCCTCGCATGGCAGATCGCCGCCCGCGCCCAGGGGCGCACCCTGCGCGTCGCGGCGGCCTCCGGGCTGCTCGTCCGGGCCGACCCTGTTCGCCTCGCCCAGGCCGTCGGCAACCTGCTCGCCAACGCGGTCGAGCACGGCGACGGGACGATCGTCCTGCGCGCGGCCGCCGAGGGGGCGACCGTGCGGATCGAGGTCGGCGACGACGGGCCAGGGCTTTCCGGCACGCTGCGCCGGCCGCGCACCGGGCGCGGCGCGCGGGGGAGGGGGCTCGTCATCGCGGCGGAGATCGCCGCGCGCCAGGGAGGCCGGCTCGCGTTCGCAGGCGGCGCGCACCCGGCGATCGAGCTCCCGGCGGCGTGAACGGGCGCCGCACCGGCCCGGCGCCTCGCGGCAGGCGCGGCGCGCGGGGCAGGCCGGGGGAGCGCGGGTCGTGAGCCCGCGGCGGCGATCGGTGCTGCTGGCCGGGCTCGCGCTCGTGCTGGGAACGCTGGCGGCGTCGGACGTTGCGAGCCGGGAGGCGGCGCTCGAACGTCGCCTCGGCCCGTCCGTGCCGGTCGTCGTCGCGCGTGCCGACCTGCCGGCGGACGAGCCCATCGCCGCAGGCCGCCTGGCGGTGCGGCGCGTCCCGGCCCGCTACGCGCCGCGCGGCTCCTTCGCATCGCCCGCGCAGGTCGCCGGCCGCCGTGCCGGCGCGCCGGTCGCGGCGGGGACCGACCTGACCGCCGCGCTCCTGGCCTCCGACGCCTCCGAGCCGGTCGGCGCGCCGGTACGACGCGGGGAGCGGCTGGCCGAGATCACCGCGACCGGCTCGCCGGAGCTGGTCGTCGCCGGCGCGCGCGTGGACGTGCTGGTGACGCGCGGCCGCGCGACGACGCTCGAGCTGCAGGACGTCGAGGTGCTCGAGGCGGCGCCGGCGCCGCAGGAGGACGGCGGCCCGCCGCGCGTGCAGGCGGCGTTGCGCGTGACGCTCCGCCAGGCGGTGTTCCTCGCCGCCGCGCAGAGCTTCGCGCGCGAGCTGCGCCTGCTGCCGCGCGCCGACGGCGACCGCGCTCGCGTGCCGCGTCTGTCGGACGTGGGTTGATGGTCCACATGTGCTGATTGCGCTCAAGACTCGCCGTCGGCGGTCGACAGCCCCGTGAGACCTCATGTCTGCTCGATCGCTCATCACACTCTCGCTCGCCGCCGCCGTGGTGCTGGCGCCGGCCGCGCCCGCGGACGCCGCGAAGAAGAAGTCGAAGAAGGTCGTCCTGTATCCGACGGTCTCGAAGGTCAGTCCGACGAAGGTGGCGATCGGCGAGGTGATGACGATCACCGGCAAGGGCTTCCTCAAGGGCAAGGGCAAGAACACGGTCGTGTTCCGCCGGTCCGGGAAGCGCTCGGTGTTCGCCAAGGCCGACGGCCTGTCGACCACGCGCCTGCGGCTCCGCGTGCCGGAGAAGCTCGGCACGTTCCTCTCCAGGCAGTCCGGCAAGACGGTCGGGACGCGCTTCCAGATCCGCGTGCTCGCGCGCCGCTTCGGCAAGCGCTACACGGTCCTGAAGAAGTCGCCGACGATCCTGCCGGCCAAGAAGGTCAACGTCGCGACCGGCCCGTCGCCCGTCGTGCTGCCCGCTCCCGCCCCCACCGCCACCGCCGCGGCGGCGCCGCCGTCCGACTGCGACGGCGACGGCCAGATCGACGACGTCGACGCCGACGACGACAACGACCTGCTGCCCGACACGCTCGAGGCGCAGCTCGGCACGAACCGTTGCCTGGCCGACACCGACGGCGACGGCATGGAGGACGGCTGGGAGTACCAGTCGGCGACCGATCTCAACCAGGTTGCCTGTCCCGCCGCCGTCTACCCGACGTACTGCGCGCCCGCGCGGCCGTATCCGGGCAAGGTCCACTACCCGAACCCGCTTGACCCGAAGGACGGGGCGATCGACTTCGACGGGGACTGGCTCGAGGCCGCTCTCGAGTACCAGGCCTGGAAGCGCAAGGGCGCGGCCGACGCCGCCTACCGGACGCTGACGAACATGTGGTACAGCGACGGCTTCCAGGCGAGCCAGGACACGAGCTCGGCCGACGGCTGCCGCGGCATCGCCGCCGCGCACATGCCGGCGCCGTACGGCGGCCTCCCGATCTACGGCCTGGACCGCCACAACTTCCTCGGCCACGGCGTGGGCTGCCTGACCGACGACGAGCGTGACGAGGACGGCGACCTGCTGACCAACCTCGACGAGACGCACGGCGCCATGTCCGGGCCCGGCTACTGGGCGGGCGTCTACAAGGAGATCCCCTACCGGGTGGCCTACAGGGGGACGAACTGGCTCGACCCCGACACCGACGGCGACGGCGTCATCGACGGGCTCGACGACCAGGACGGCGACGACTTCCGGAACATCGAGGAGATCATGCGCGGCGCGCCGGTCGTACTCGACGGAACCGATACGAATGAGGTCGACGGCCTGTGGGTGGACCCGTTCAACCCGTGCCTGCCGGCGATCGAGTCCCAGCGCTGCCCGCGTCAGATCCCCGCCGACGCCAACACGGCGTGGGCGCCGTTCACCGAGCCGCGGCCCCAGACGCGCTGGCCGCTCTACGCCACCGGCTACCCGGACGTGGACAAGGAGATCTGGGGCGTAGAGAGCGGGGGCCTGGAGACCGGACCGGTGGCGCGAGCCGACCAGACCCTCCCCCCGCCGCACCCGCTGCCGCGGTAACCGAAAGATCCAGAGGACACGAGAGGGGGCGCGAGGCCGCAGGCTTCGCGCCCCTTCGCCGTTCTCGGGCCGAGCCGGGGCGAGATCGCCCCGCCTGTGCCCTAGTCGTCGTGTGGACCCGCTCGACGACCTCGCCGCCGCGCTGCGCGACCGGCTCGTCCGCGACGCCGCCGACGGCGACGCGGCCGACCGCATCCGCGAGCTCGTCGCGCGCGAGGCGGGCATCCTCGACGAGGACTCCCGGGCGGAGCTCGAGCGCCGGGTGGCCGAGCGGTCGTTCGGCCTCGGGCCGCTCGAGCCGCTGCTCGCCGACCCGGCCGTCGACGAGGTCATGGTCAGCGGCGCCGGCCGCGTGTGGGTCGAGCGCGAAGGCCGGGTGGAGCCCGCCGGCGTGGCGTTCGCCTCGGAGGTCGCGCTGCGGCACGCGATCGAGCGGATCCTCGCGCCGCTGGGCCGGCGCGTCGACGAGGCCGAGCCGCTGTGCGACGCCCGCCTGCCCGACGGCTCGCGCGTGAACGTCGTCATCCCGCCGCTCGCCCTCGACGGGCCGGCGCTGACGATCCGGCGCTTCCGCCGGCGCGGGCTGTCGCCGGCCGAGCTCGTCGAGCGCGGCTCGTGGACGGCGCCGCTGCACGACCTGCTCGCCGCCGCCGTCGCCGCGCGCCTGAACGTCCTGGTCTGCGGCGGGACCGGCTCGGGCAAGACCACGACGCTCAACGCCCTCTCGGCGTTCATCGGCGCCGCCGAGCGGATCGTGACGATCGAGGACGCCGCCGAGCTGCGCCTGCAGCAGCCGCACGTCGTCCGGCTCGAGGCGCGGCCGGCGTCGCTGGAGGGCCGCGGCGAGGTGACGATCCGCCGCCTCGTGCGCAACGCGCTGCGGATGCGCCCGGACCGGATCGTGGTGGGGGAGGTGCGGGGCGCCGAGGCGCTCGACATGCTCGGCGCGATGTCGACCGGCCACGACGGGTCGCTGTCGACCGTCCACGCGGGCTCGCCGGCCGAGGCGCTGCGGCGCGTGGCGACGCTCGCGCTCATGGCCGGCGTCGGGCTGCCGCACGAGGCGATCGCCGAGCAGATCGCCTCGGCGATCGACCTCGTCGTCCACCAGGCGCGCCGTCCCGACGGGTCGCGCGCGGTGGTCGAGGTGGCCGAGGTGGTCCGCGGCGCCGGCGGCGCGCCGGCCGCGCGCGCGATCTACACGCTGCGGGGCGAGCGGCCACGCCGGCGGCCGGCGCGCCGCGACGACCTGGGCGAGGTGCTCGGATGAGCCGGGCCGCCCCGCCCGGGAGCGGCCGGCCGCGGCCCCGGCCGTGAGCGGCGCCGCCGTGCTCGCCTTCGTCGCCGGCGCCTGCGCGGTCGTCGCGGCGTGGGAGGGGCTCGCCGCGATCGACCGGCGCGCGCCGCTGCGCGCCCTCGAACGGTGGCTCGAGCCGCTGCGCGGCGGGCGCGAGCCGACGAGCGCGGAGCGGCGCCGTCTTGCGCTCGTCGCCACCGGCACGCTCGCCGCGGGCGGCTGGCTGCTCGCCGGCGCCGCGGTCGCGACCGTCCTAGCCGCCGCCGGCCCGCTCGCCGCGCGCCAGGCGCTGCGGCTGCGTGACCACCGCCGCCGGGCCGAGCTCGCGGCCGGCGTCCCCGCCGTCGCGCGGGCGCTCGCCGACGCGATCGCCGGCGGCCACGCCGTCCGCGGCGCGATCGTCGCCGCGGCGCCCCACGTCGACGGGGCGGCCGGCGACGAGCTGCGCCGCGCGGCCGCCGCGCTGCAGGTCGGCGAGCCGACCGCAGGGGTGTTCGAGCAGCTGCGCCGCCGCGCCGGCGACCCCGCCTGGGACGCGCTGACCGCAGCGATCCTCCTGCAGGCCGACGCCGGCGGCGACCTGTCGGCGCTCCTGCGCGGCATCGCCGCCCGCGCCGACCAGGCCCGCCGCGACGCCGTCGAGGCGCGCTCGGCGACCGCGCAGGCGCGCTTCACCGCCTGGCTCGTCGCCGCGCTGCCGGGCGTCGCCGCGGTCCTCGCCGAGCTCGCCGCGCCCGGCTTCCTGGCCGGGATCGCCGCCGAGCCGCTGCCCGCCGCGCTTGCCGGGACGTCGCTCGTCCTGCAGGTCGTGGCGGTGCTCGCCGTGCGCCGGATCGCCATCGGGGTCCGTGCCTAGGCAACCCCCCGATGTGGAGCGCGCGGCATCCCCCCAGGATCCGGTCCGTCTTCAGAAGCGACCCGACGGACCGGAGGTCCAGTTGCACCGCACGATGCTCCTCACCGCGGCCGTGGCGGCCCTGGGTGCGGCCGCGCCCGCCGCCGAGGCCGCGCTGCCCGGCGAGAACGGCCCGATCCTCTACGGCGCGTACCGCGAGGCCGGCGGCCTGTTCATGTCGCTGCCCCTCGGCGGCACGCCGGCCGCGCTCTTCGCGACGGACGACTACGCCGACCACGTCGACGTCTCGCCCGACGGCAAGCGGGTCGTCTACCTCAGCGCGAACAAGATCTGGGTCGCCGACCGCGACGGCGGCGGCGCCCGGCAGATCTCGCCCGGCGACGCGATGGACGGCGAGCCGTCCTGGTCGCCCGACGGGCGCACGATCATCTTCTCGACGATCACCGCCGAGTCCGACGGGCGGTGGGAGCTGTGGACGATGCGCCCCGACGGCACGGACCGCACGCGCCTGGGCGACGGCGTCCGCGGCGAGCAGCCGGTGTACTCGCCGGACGGGAGCCGGATCGCGTTCGTCGAGCAGAGCGAGCCGCGCGCCGCCGGGTACTCGGCGATCTACGTCGCCGACGTCGACGGCGGCGACGCCGAGCTCGTCGCCGCCGGCAGCGCGCCCGACTGGACCCCGGACGGCAGGTCGCTCGTGTACGTCGACGACGATCCCGGCGACTACGACGTGCTGCAGCGCATCGAGGTCGAGGGGGAGAGCGGGCCCGAGGACGTCACCGACCCCGGCGACTGGACCGACTACCGCAACCCGTCGGTCTCGCCGGACGGCACGCGCGTCGTCGCCGAGTACCGCAACCGCGAGCTCGTCCGCGGCGTCGTGGGGCAGTACGGCCTGGCGACGATGCGCATCGACGGCTCCGGCCTCGAGCGGGTCGACGGGACCGGTGACGCGCTCGCGCCGAAGTGGACGCGCCTGGCCGGGCGGACCCGGCCGGCCGGCGGCGAGTCAACCCCGCAGCAGCCGCAGCAGCAGCCGGCCGCGCCGCAGGCGCCGCAGCCGGTCGCCGGCGGCGCCGCGTCGACCAAGGCGCCGCGCACGTGCGGGAGCCGCCGCGTCTTCTGGATCAACGTCCGCGGCAAGCGGCTGCGCCGCGTGAGCGTCGTCGTGAACGGCAAGAAGACCGCGGTCACGCGCGACGGCAGCACGTTCCGCGCCCGCGTCGACCTGCGCAGGCTGCCGAAGGGCCGCTTCACCGTGCGCATCCGCAAGACCCTGAAGGGCGGCAAGGTGCGGACCGAGACGCGCCGCTACCGCACCTGCGTCCCCAAGCGGTAGGGCCGAAGCCCACCGACCCGGCCCGAGGAGCGGCCGGTCAGGAGCACACGCCCGCCGCACCGACCGGCGGGGGGCGAACCGGGCGGGCGCGCGGCCTAGTGGTCGCGTGCCCGTCCTGTCGCCGCACCCGGCGAGCGAGGCGATCCCCCTCGCCGCGCTCGCCGGCGTGCCGGCGGCGGTCGTGCTCGCGGGCGCCGCCGGCTGCGTGGCGGCGTTCGCGATCGCCGGCCTGGCCGACGCGCTCACCGCACGCCGGACGCGCCGCACCCGCCCGGCGACACCGGCCCGGCGCCTGCTGCGCCGCGCGCTGCGCACCGCCGCGGGCGGCTTCGGCGCCCGCGCCCCCGCGCCGCTGAGCCTCCACGCGCGCCTGGACGCCGCCGGGGCGTCCCCGCCGCTGACCACCGCCGACGTCATGGCGGCCAAGCTGGCCCTCGCCGCGACGGGGGCGCTCGCCGCGCTGCCGGCGGCCTCCGCCGCGCCCGGCCGGCTCGGCGTCGCGGTCGTCGCCGCGCTGCCGGTCGCCGGCTTCCTCGCGCCCGACGCCGTCCTGCGCCGCCGCGCGGCCCGGCGGGCGGCGCGGATCGAGCTCGAGCTGCCCGACGTCGCCGACCTCCTGCGCGTCGCGGTCGAGGCGGGCCTCCCGCCGACCCGCGCGCTGGCCGAGGTCGGCCGCCGCCACCCGGGCGTCCTCGCCGCCGAGTTGCGCGCGGCCGCGGCTCGCACCGCGCTCGGCGTCGCGCACGACGAGGCGCTCGACCGGCTCGTCCGGCGCGCCCCGGTGGCGGGCGTGCGGCAGCTCGTCGCCGCGCTGCGCCGCGCGCATCGTCACGGCGCCCCGCTCCACGACGTCCTCGCCGCGATCGCCGCCGACGCCCGCGCCGAGCGGGCCCGCAGGCTGCGCGACCGCGCCGCCCGCGCGGCGCCGAAGATCCAGCTCGTCGTCGCGCTGCTGCTCGTCCCCGCGGTGCTGCTGCTCGTCGCCGCGGGCCTGGCCACCCACCTGACGGGCTGACCGGTAGGCGAGCGCCCGGCCGGCCGCCCGCTCCGCACCAGGCGGGCGGACGCCGGCCGGGCGACGGTCCTACTTGACGCCGACGCTGAGCTTGAAGCGCTGGACGTCGCCGTCGCGCTTGCCGCCCGCGACGACCGTCGTGAGCTGGTCGAGCACGCGCTTGACCTGCTGGGCGTCGGGGTCGCTGCCGATCTGGCCCGCCGACTCGACGAGCTGGCGGATCGGCGCCAGGTCGGCGAACAGCGCGGGCTCGAGGCCGTCGCCGAGCCGGTCGGCGGCCTGCTTGAACGCGTCGCTGTCGCCGAGCGAGCCGCTCGGCCGCAGGGCCGCCTCGAGCGCCCCGTCGGTCACCGCGATCACGAACTTCTCGCCGGCCGCGGCGATGTGGATCGGCAGCGGCATGTCGCCCGCGCGGACGGTCAGCCCGGCGTCGACGCCGTCGGCCGACAGGTCGCGCACCGTCATGTCCGACAGCCCGCGCGCGAGGCGACGCAGCTTCGGGATGAGCGCACGCGACTTCGCCGCGTCGGTCGACTGGATGACGACCGCGCCGCCGATGTCGGCCAGGCCGCTGCCGCGCACGAACACCGCGCCGTCGCCCATCCACGAGAGCAGGTCCTCGCGCAGGTCGATGCCGGTCTGGCGCTGGATCGTGCCGAGCAGCCCGTCGAGGTCGGTGCCGCCGAGCGCGCTGAGCTGGCCGACCTGCTGGAGCGCCTGCTCGAGCTGCTTGCCGATCGCGGCCGTGCCGCCGGCCAGCCAGGCGTCGCCCGGCATCTGCGCGAGCATCGAGCCCGGGCCCGAGCCGCCGGCGCCCTTGACGCCGAGCGCGGCGACGTCGAGCTCGATCGCGTCGTCCTCGGCGTCGAGCGCGAACGCGACGGTGTCGCCGGTCTGCCCGAGCGCCTCGCGCGCCGCCGCGCCCTGCGGCCCCAGCGAGCCGAGCAGGGTGGAGATCCGCACGTAGCCCATGCCGAGCGCGTCGTCGTCGACCTGGTCGCGCGCCTTCTTGAACGCGTCGGCGTCGGCGAGCGACTCGCCCTCGGCCGCGTCGATCGCGCCCTTGACGCCCGCCTCGGAGCCGAAGACCGCGTAGTCCTCGACGATCGCGAACGCGTTGTCGTTCGCGGTATCGACCTTGTACTCGACGTCCTTGTGGGAGCGCTCGGCGACCTGCGGGTCGCGCTCGTCGCCCTCGTCCTTCTCGCTGAGCTCCTTCTCCAGCGCCTCCTGCGCCTTGTCGGCGTCCTCGGTCGTCGCGACGACCGCGCCCTGCGCGTCGTCGCCGCCGTTCTCGAACGACGTGAAGAAGACCGCGACGCGGTCGCCGATCCACGGGGCGATGTCCTCGTCCCACTTGAAGTCGCCGCCGCCCTCGTTGGCGGAGCGCTCGAAGAGCTTCTTGAGCTCTCCGCCGGGGTCGTCGGCCCCGGAGAGCTTCTTGGCGACGGCGTCGAAGTCGTCGTCGCTCTCGAGGGTCGCCTCGAGGTAGACGGGCGCCCCCGCGGGGACGATCGCGGCTGGGTCGGCGTCGGGGTCGCCGCCCGACCCGCCGCACCCGGCGGCGAGGGCGGCGGCGGCAAGCGCCAGGGGGAGGGAGGCTCGGAGTCGGTTCATAAGCGGGTGTGACGCTAACCGACGGGCGCAAGAACCGTTGCGCGCTGTTTCCGTCCGACACAACCCCCCACCACGCCACCCCCAGTGTTCATCGGGGATTTCGGGGCTCTCAGGGGTACGACATGCGGCCAAGGTGGGAGATCGGGTGCATATTGGGTTGCAAGGTGGGGGAAGGTGGGCTACGTTCGCAAACGCGAGCCGGGGTGGAGGGGCTCCTCCCACTCCTCCACCTCGGCTCGTCCGAACTTCCCGGCCCACCCCATGGCCACCTTCCGCGGCACCTTCGACTACACCCTTGACGCCAAGAACCGCCTCACCGTTCCGGCCCGCTTCCGCGCGGCGCTCGCCGAGGGGGTCGTGATGGCCAAGGGGACCGAGCCGTGCGTCGCGCTGTGGACCCCCGAGGCGTACGACGCGTACACCGAGTCGATCCTCAGCACGTACAACCCGCTGAGCGAGGAGGCCGACAAGCTCCAGCGCTTCTTCAGCGCGAACTCGGTCGACACCGAGCTGGACTCGGCCGGCCGCGTGGGCTTCCCGCCGTTCCTGCTCGAGCACGCGGGCCTCAAGAAGGAGGTCGTCGTGACCGGAGCGCGCAACCGCATCGAGGTCTGGGACCGCGCGACCTGGGCCGACTACAACGAGCAGCTCATCGCCGACGTGAAGGACATCCGGAGCCGCCTGAGCCATGCTGGCTGAGATGACCGCCGCCCACGTCCCCGTCCTGGCCGCCGAGCTGGTCGACCTGCTCGACCCGCGCGAGGGCGACATCGCGATCGACTGCACGTTCGGTGCGGGCGGCCACGCGCGCCTGGTCGCCGAACGGCTCGGCCCCGGCGGGACGCTCATCGCGATCGACCGCGATTCGCTCGCCGAGGAGCACTTCGCGGCGTTCGCCGCCGAGGCGCCGTGCCGCACGCGGTTCGTGCGGGCGGGCTTCGCCGAGGGGCTCGAGCAGCTCCGCGACGAGGGCGTCGTCGCCGACCTCGTCTACATGGACCTGGGGATGTCGTCGATGCAGGTCGACACGCTCGAGCGCGGGTTCTCCTACGTCTACGACGCGCCGCTCGACATGCGGATGGACTCCGAGCAGCCCCTCACCGCCGCCGACGTCGTCAACGGGTGGGAGGAGCGCCAGCTCGCCCGCGCGATCAAGGAGCTGGGGGAGGAGCGCTTCGCCCGCCAGATCGCGCGCGCGATCGTCCGCGCCCGCGCCCGGGAGCCGATCACCACCACCCAGCAGCTCGTCGACGTCGTGACCGGCGCAATCCCGGCGCCGTCGCGGTTCGGCGGCGGGCACCCGGCCAAGCGCACGTTCCAGGCGATCCGGATCGTCGTCAACGACGAGCTCGGGCAGCTCGAGCGCGCGCTGCCGCTCGCGTGGTCGCTCCTGCGCCCGGACGGCCGGTTTGCAGGGATTTCGTTCCATTCGCTTGAAGACCGACCCGTGAAGCGCTTCCTCGCCGACCGGGCTCGGGGGTGCACCTGCCCGCCGGGGCTCCCGGTGTGCGTGTGCGGCCACGAGCCCGAGGCCGAGCTGCTCGGTCGCGGCGGGATCGTCCCCACCGCCGACGAGGTCGCCGCCAACCCCCGTACGAAGTCCGCCCGGCTTCGCGGAGCAAGGAAGCTGCCAGTGGAGGACCAGTCGTCGTGAGTGCAGGGCCCGCCGCCGCCCACCGTTCCACCGTCCGCCGCTCGCCCGCGCCCCGCGCGCCCCGGCGCGTGTCCGGTCCGGCCCGCGGGCGCGCCCGCGCCACGTCGCGCGCCGTGCCGGCCGCCGCCGTCGCGCTGCCGCAGCCCCGGCCGCTCGCGCCGCGCCTGCTCGACCTCCTCGCGGGCCTGCCCGACGCGCGCTGGCTGGACCGGCTGCTGCGCGGGCGCGCGTGGATCGCGATCATCGCGATCGCGCTCATCGGCCTCGTGTTCATGCAGGTCTCGATGCTGCGCATGAACGCCGGCATCGGCCAGAAGGTCGAGCGCGCCGAGACGCTCGAACGCCAGAACGCCGACCTGCGCCACGCCGTCTCCCAGCTCTCCAGCGAGGAGCGCATCCAGCGCGCGGCGTCCGCGATGGGCCTGGTCATGCCGCCCGCCGGCGACGTCACCTACCTGCGCTCCCGCGGCGTGCGCACCGACGCGGCGAAGGCCGTCAAGGTCATGCGCGCACCCGACCCTGGCGCCGCGCAGCAGGCGGCCGCGACGGGCGCGGCAGGCGCGGCGGCGCAGACCCCGACCGGCACGACCGTGCCGCCGACGCAGGCCGCCCAGCAGGCCCAGCAGGAGAGCGCCGCCGACGCCGGCACGGTGCCGGGCGCGGCGAGCACCGGCTCCCCGGCCCAGGCCGCGCAGCCGCAGACGCAGGCCCAGGCGCCTGCGCAGGCCCAGCCCCAGACGCAGGCGCAGGCCCAGCCGCAGGCGCAGGCCCAGCCGCAGGCGCAGGCCCAGCCGCAACCGCAGGCACAGGCCCAGGCCGCTCCGCCCACCGCGACCGGAGCGACCGCGGCACCAGGGACGGGTCAGTAGCCGGTGGCGCTGATCCCCCGGCGCATCGGACTGCTCTTCGCCCTCTTCCTCGTCCTGCTGTCGCTCGCGGCGCTGCGGGCGGCCTGGCTGGGGACGGTGGAGGGCGCCACGCTGCGCGACGCCGCCGCGACGCAGCAGGCCAGCGAGATCAAGGTGCCCGCGCGGCGCGGCGCGATCGTCGACCGGCGCGGGATCGAGCTCGCCGTCAGCGAGCCGGCCGACGACGTCTCGGCGACCCCGTACCTCGTCAAGGACGCGCCCGCCGCGGCGCGGAAGATCGCCGCGATCCTCGGCACGCCCGAGGAGGACGTCCTCAAGAAGCTCGTCCGCCGCGACACCGGCTTCGTCTACCTGGCGCGCAACGTCCCCGCGTCGCGCACGCGCGAGCTCAAGAAGCTCAACCTGCCCGGGCTGACGTTCACGCCCACGAACCGGCGCCGGTACCCGCGCGGGTGGCTGGCCTCGCAGGTGCTCGGCGTCGTCGGCACCGACGGCAACGGCCTGTCGGGCCTGGAGTACTCGCAGGACCACCTCCTGCGCGGCAAGGACGGCAAGCGCCGGATCGTGCGCGACGCGCTCGGTGAGCCGATCAGCATCCGCGACCCCGAGCCGGTCGAGCCCGGCTCGAGGATCCGCCTGACGCTCGACGCCGCGATCCAGGACAAGGTCGAGGAGGTGCTGCAGGAGGTCGGCGCCAAGTTCCAGCCGAAGGGCTCGACCGCGGTCGTCATGGACCCGCGCAACGGGGACGTCCTGGCAATGGCCAACTGGCCGCGCGTCGACAACAACGACCGCGCGAGCGCACCCGACTACGCCAACCAGAACCGCGCGGTCGCGTTCAACTACGAGCCCGGCTCGACGTTCAAGGCGTTCACGGTCGCGGCCGCGCTGGAGGACGGGCTCGTCACGCCCGAGACCCGCTTCGACCTGCCCCCGCAGATCCAGGTCGCGGACCGCACGATCGGCGAGTCGCACCCGCGCGGCTACGTGAACCTGTCGGTGAAGGAGATCCTCGCCCAGTCGAGCAACGTCGGCGCGATCAAGATCGGCATGAAGCTCGGCGCCGAGCGCTTCGACCAGTGGGTGCGGCGCTTCGGCTTCGGCGAGAAGACCGGCATCGACCTCCCCGGCGAGGAGGCCGGCCAGCTCCTGTCGGTCGACGAGTACTCGGGCTCCTCGATGGGCAACCTGCCGATCGGCCAGGGCGAGTCGGTCACGCCGATCCAGATGGCGACCGCCTACGCGGCGATCGCCAACGGCGGCATCCTCCGTCCCGCGCGGATCGTCCGCGAGGTCGACGGCGAGACGCGCCCGGTCAACAAGGGCCGGCGCGTCATCTCGCCCGAGACCGCCGCGTCGGTGCGCGAGATGCTCAAGGGCGTGCTGGCGCCCGGCGGCACCGCGGCGGAGGCGACCGTCGCCGGCTACGAGCTGGCCGGCAAGACCGGCACGGCGAACAAGGTCGACGAGCAGACCGGCCTGTACTCCGAGAGCCGGTACATCGCGTCGTTCGTGGGCTTCGCGCCCGCCAAGCGGCCGCGGCTGCTCGTCGCGGTGATGGTCGACGAGCCGAAGGGCGCGATCTACGGCGGCGACGTCGCGGCGCCCGCGTTCCAGAAGATCACGTCGTTCGCGCTCACCTACCTCCGCATCCCGCCGGAGTAGCCTCACGGCCCATCATGCTGCTGGCTGACGTCCTCGGCATCCCGGACGCGCCGCCGGTGGAGATCTCCGACCTGGCCTACGACAACCGCCGGGCCGGACCGGGCACCCTCTTCTTCTGCGTGCCGGGGTTCACCCGCGACGGCCACGACTTCGCGCCGGACGCGATCGCGCGCGGCGCGGTCGCGCTCGTCGTCGAACGGCCGCTCGGCCTCGGCGTGCCCGAGGTGCGCGTGCGGTCGGTGCGCGAGGCGATGGCGCCCGCGGCGGCCCGCCTCGCCGGGGACCCGACCGCGCGGCTGCAGGTCGTCGGGATCACCGGCACGAACGGCAAGACGACGACGTGCTTCATCGTCCGCTCGCTGCTCGAGGCCGCCGGCGTGCAGACCGGCCTGCTCGGCACCGTCACCTCGTACGTCGGCGGGGCCGAGCGGCCCACGATCCACACGACGCCGGAGGCGATCGACCTGCAGCGCACGTTCGCCGAGATGCTGGCCGGCGGCGACAGCGCCTGCGCGATGGAGGTCTCCAGCCACGCGCTCGCCCTGCACCGCGCCGACGCGATCCACTGGGACGTCGCGGTGTTCACGAACCTCACCCAGGACCACCTGGACTTCCACGCGACGATGGAGGACTACTTCGCCGCCAAGCGGCGGCTGTTCGAGGCCTCGCCCCGCGTGCGTGTGGTGAACGCCGACGACGCGTACGGCCGGCGCCTGCTCGCCGACTTCCCCGACGCGATCGCGTACTCGCTGGGCGACGTCTCCGATCTCGACACCGGCCGCGCGGGCTCGTCGTTCACGTTCGACGGGATGCGCCTGCGCACCCCGCTGCCGGGGCCGTTCAACGTGCTCAACTGCCTGGCCGCGATCCACGCCGTGCGCGCGCTCGGGGTCACCGACGACCAGATCGCCCGCGCGCTGCCGCACACCGGCCAGGTTCCCGGGCGCTTCGAGCCGGTCGACGAGGGCCAGGACTTCACGGTGATCGTCGACTACTCCCACACGCCCGACTCGCTGGAGAACGTCCTGCGCGCGGCGCGGTCGATGACCGGCGGCCGGCTCCTCTGCGTCTTCGGCTGCGGCGGCGACCGCGACAAGGGCAAGCGCCCGGTCATGGGGCGGATCGCGTCCGAGCTCGCCGACGTCGCGATCGTCACGAGCGACAACCCGCGCTCGGAGGATCCGGAGGCGATCATCGCCGAGATCGTCGCCGGCATGACCGCGCCCGGCGAGCAGATCCCCGACCGGCGCGAGGCGATCGAGCGGGCGGTCGAGCTCGCCGAGCCCGGCGACGTCGTCGTCATCGCCGGCAAGGGCCACGAGCAGGGCCAGGAGTTCGCGGACGGCGTCAAGGTCCCGTTCGACGACGTGACCGTCGCGCGCGAGTCGCTGCGGGGGCGGAGGGTCGCGCGTGCGTGAGTGGGACGCCGAGCGCGTCGCGGCAGCGGCCGGCGCGCGCGTGGTGCGCGGCGCGGCCGCGGGGCCGGCCCGCGCGGTGATCGACTCGCGCGAGGCGGGGCCCGGCGACCTGTTCGTCGGGCTGCGCGGCGAGCACGTCGACGGCGGCGAGTTCGCCGGGGCGGCGCTCGAGCAGGGCGCGTGGGGCGTCCTCGTCGCGCCCGGGCATGCCGACGCGCTGGCCGCGGGCGCGGGCGCGGGAGGCGACGGCCCGGTCTGCGACGCGGGCGCGGGTGCGATCCTCGCCGCCGACGACCCGCTGGCCGCCCTACAGGCGCTCGCCACCGCATGGCGCCGGCACCTCGGGGCGCAGGTCGTCGCGATCACCGGCTCGGTCGGCAAGACGTCGACGAAGGACCTGACCGCGGCGATGATCGGCCAGACGCGCGCGGTCGTGGCGACGCCGGCGAACAGGAACACCGAGATCGGCCTGCCGCTGACCGTCCTGTCGGCGCCCGAGGGGACCGAGGTGCTCGTGCTGGAGATGGCGATGCGCGGCCCCGGGCAGATCGCCGAGCTCGTCCGCATCGCCGAGCCGGACGTGGCGCTCGTCACGAACATCGCCCCGGTCCACCTCGCGCAGCTCGGCTCGCTCGAGGCGATCGCCGCCGAGAAGGCCGCCGTGATCGCCGGCCTGAAGCCGGGCGGGACCGCGATCGTCCCGCGCGGCGAGCCGCTGCTCGAGCCCCACCTGCGCGACGACGTCGAGGTCGTCACGTTCGGCTCCGGCGACGACCTGGGCGACGTGGAGATCCCGTTCACGTCGGCGCACATGCGGCTGAACGCGGCCGCCGCGCTGGCCGCCGCGCGGGCCGTCGGCGTCGAGCCGCACGGCCCCGTCGAGGTGGCGCTGAGCGCGATGCGCGGGCAGCGGATCGAGCTGCCCGGCGACGTGACGATCATCAACGACTGCTACAACGCCAACCCGATGTCGATGCGGGCCGCACTGGACGACCTCGCCGCGGCCGCTCCCGGCCGGCGCGTCGCGGTGCTCGGGGACATGCTCGAGCTCGGCCCCGACGAGATCCGCTTCCATGAGGAGATCGGCGCCTACGCGCGCGAGCGCGGGGTCGAGCTGCTCGTCACCGTCGGCCCGCGGGCCGCGCACATGGGCGGCGACCACGCGGTCGACACCGCCGCCGACGCGGCCGCGCTCCTGCCGGGCCTGCTGCGGCCCGGGGACACCGTCCTCGTCAAGGGCTCGCGCGGGGTGGGCCTCGAGGTCGTCGCGGACGCCGTGCAGGGCCCCGGGAGAGACCGTGGTTTCGCCCTCCGGTCCTCGCAAGCTCGGACCTCCGGTCGACGTTAGATGGGAGAGATCTTGATCGGCGGCACCGCCGCCCTGCTCATCTGCATCTTCCTGAGCCCGAAGTTCATCGCGTTCCTGCGCGTCCGCGAGTTCGGCCAGAACATCCGCGAGGAGGGGCCCGAGGGCCACCACACGAAGGCGGGCACGCCGACGATGGGCGGGATCATCATCTTCATCGCGATCTCGATCCCGTTCCTGATCCTCGCCGAGTACGACTGGCGCGGCATCGGGGTCTACGGGGCGGCGATGGCATGCGCGCTGCTCGGCTTCGCCGACGACTACACGAAGATCGTGCGGCGCCGGTCGCTCGGCCTGCGGGCGCGGACGAAGCTCGGCGTGACGATCGCGATCTCGATCGGGCTGTGGTGGATCGCCACGCGCCAGGCCGACCTCGCCGAGACGCTCCGCATCCGCCTCGTCGACTACACGATCGACCTGTCGGCGCTCGGCGGGCTGCCGTACCTGCTGCTCATCTACCTCGTCGTCGCGGGGACGACGAGCGCCGTGAACCTCACCGACGGCCTCGACGGCCTGGCCGCCGGGTGCGCGGCGATCGTCGGCCTCGCCTACATCGGGATCACCTACATCACGACCGGCGGCGACGACCTGTCGCTCATGGCCGCGTGCCTGGTCGGGGCGTGCATCGGCTTCTTGTGGTTCAACGCGTTCCCGGCCACGATCTTCATGGGCGACACCGGGTCGCTCGGGCTGGGAGGAGCGATCGCCGGGCTGGCGGTGATGACGAAGACCGAGGTGCTGCTCGTCCTGCTCGGCGGCATCTTCGTCATCGAGGCCCTGAGCGTGATGATCCAGGTCTTCGCGTTCCAGACCTTCCGCAAGCGCGTGTTCCTCATGGCCCCGATCCACCACCACTTCGAGCTCATGTCGTGGTCGGAGACGAAGATCATCCTGCGCTTCTGGATCATCGCCGCGATCTGCAGCGCGATCGGGTTCACGCTGTACCAGCAGTCGATCACATGAGCGTGCGCCCGCCGCTTCCCGGCGGCCCGTACCTCGTCGTGGGCCTGGCGCGGTCGGGTGTCGCCGCACTGCGTGCGCTGCGCCGGCTCGGCGAGACCGCGACCGGCGTCGACGCCCGGAGCCCCGACGTCGCCGGCCTCGACGACGTCCACCTCGGCGCCGACGGGGTCGCGCTCCTCGCCGAGCGCGGGATCGCGACCGTGGTCAAGTCGCCCGGCGTCCCGCAGGAGGCGCCGGTGATCGCCGCCGCCCGCGAGCGCGGGCTCACGGTGATGGGCGAGCTCGAGCTCGCCTGGCGGCTGCTGCCCAACCCGTTCATCGCGGTGACCGGCACGAACGGCAAGACGACGACGGTCGAGCTGCTCGGCGCCATCCACCGCGCCGCCGGCGTCCCGGTCGCGGTCGCCGGCAACGTCGGCACCGCGCTCACCGGCCTCGACGTCCCGGCCGACACGGTGATCGTCGCCGAGGCGTCGTCGTTCCAGCTCGAGGACACGCTGGCGTTCGCGCCCGACGCGGCGGTGCTGCTCAACCTCACCGCCGACCACCTCGACCGCCACGGCACGTTCGAGGCCTACCGCCGGGCCAAGCTGCAGGCGTTCGCGCGCCAGGGCCCCGAGCAGCTCGCGGTCCTGCCCGACGGGTTCAGCGCGCCCGGCCGGGCGCGCCGCGTGCGGTTCGGCGGGCAGCCGACCGCCGACATGCGCCTGCACGACGCCCGGCTCGTCTGGGAGGGCGAGCCGCTCATCGCCACGGAGGACATCCGCCTGCGCGGGCCGCACAACCTCCAGAACGCGATGGCCGCTGCGGCGGTCGCGCTCGCCCGCGGCATCGGCCGGGACGCGGTGCTCGACGCGCTCCGCACGTTCGCGGGCGTCGCGCACCGCCTCGAGGAGGTCGCCACCCACGACGGCGTCCTGTACGTCAACGACTCGAAGGCGACGAACGTCGACTCGACGCTCGTGGCGCTGCGCTCGTTCCCGTCCGGCGTACGGCTCATCCTCGGCGGCCGTGGCAAAGGTCAGGACTTCCGGCCGCTCGCGGGGGAGATCGCCCGCCGCTGCGCCTCCGTGCACCTCATCGGCGAGGACGCCGGCAGGATCGCCGACGCGATCGGCGACGCTCCCCACCACGACGGCGACCTCGAGCGGGCGGTCGCGCACGCCCGCGAGCTCGCCCGGCCCGGCGACGTCGTGCTGCTCTCACCCGCGTGCGCCAGCTTCGATCAGTTCGCCGACTTCGAGGCGCGCGGCGAGGCGTTCCGCAGGATCGTCGGCTGACCCGTCGAAGGGAGCGGGGTGAGCCGCCGCCGCCTTGCCCCTGCGCGAAAGCAGCACAGCTTCCCGCTCGAGCACTCGGTGCTGCTCACCGCCACGCTCTGCCTGCTCGCGGGCGGGGCGGTCATGGTCTACAGCGCGTCGAGCGCCCGCACGCTGCTCGAAGGTCAGGGCGACGGGACCGCCTACCTCGTCAAGTACGTCGGGTACGCCGCGGTCGGGTTCGTCGCCCTGCAGCTCGCGTCGCGGATGAAGCTCGACGCGGTGCGGCGCCTGACGCCGGCGCTGCTGGGCCTGTCGTTCGTCCTGCTCGTGCTCGTCAAGGTCCCCGGCGTCGGGGTCGAGGTGAACGGCGCGACGCGGTGGATCGGCGCGGGGCCGCTGCAGTTCCAGCCGTCGGAGCTCATGAAGCTCGCGCTCGTGCTGTACGCGGTGCACCTGCTCGCCTCCAAGCCGTCGATGGTCCGGACGCTGAAGGGGATCGCCAGCCCGCTGCTGCTCGTCGTCGGCGCCGCGTGCCTGCTCATCGCCTCCCAGCCGGACCTCGGCACGTCGCTCGTCATCGGCTTCACGATGACCGCGCTGCTCGTCGCCGCCGGGATCCCCACGTCGCTGCTCGTGCGGGTCGGCGGGACGGTCGCGCTGCTCGTGACGCTGTTCGCGCTCTCCGAGCCCTACCGGCGCGAGCGGCTCATGACGTTCCTGGACCCGTGGGCGCACGCCGGGGACGCGGGCTTCCAGTCGGTCCAGGGGCAGATCGCGATCGGCTCGGGCGGCCTGTTCGGCCTGGGCATCGGCGAGTCGGTCCAGAAGATCTTCTACCTGCCCGAGGCGCACACCGACTTCATCCTCGCGGTCATCGGCGAGGAGCTCGGCGTCATGGGCATCACGGTGCTGCTCTTCCTCTACGGGCTCATCGCGTTCGCCGGCTTCCGCGCGGCGCGCAAGGCGCGCGGCGCGTACGCGCAGCTCCTCGGCGCGGGGCTGACGTCGCTCATCCTCTGCCAGGCGACGCTGAACGCGTTCACGGTGCTCGGCCTGCTGCCGCTGACCGGCGTGCCGCTGCCGTTCATCTCGTCGGGCTCCTCGTCGCTGCTCGTGCTGCTCACCGCGATGGGCCTGCTGCTCAACGTCGCCAACGGGGGACACAGCGTCGTGCGGTCCGTGCCAGCATCCCGGCGCGATGAAGGTCGTGATCGCAGCCGGCGGGACAGCCGGCCACGTGGTGCCCGCGCTGGCGGTCGCCGACGCGCTGCGGGCTGAGGGCGCCGAGGTCGTCTTCGTCGGCGGCGAGCGGGCCGAGGCCGAGCTCGTCCCCGCGGCGGGCTACGAGCTGCGCCCGATCCGGGTGCGCGGGCTGTCGCGCACGAACCCGGTCGACGCGGCGAAGGCCGCGCTGCTCGCCGCGCGGGCGGTCGGCGCGGCGCGGCGGATCCTGCGCGACGAGCGCGCCGACGTCGTGCTCGGCGGCGGCGGGTACGTCGCGGGCCCGGTCGGCGCCGCGGCCGTGCTGCGCCGGATCCCGCTCGTGCTGACCGAGGCCGACAGCCACCTCGGCGTCGCCAACCGGCTGCTCGCGCGGTTCGCGCGGCGGGTGTGCCTGGCGTTCCCGATCGCCGGCCGCGAGGGGGAGCGGTACCTCGTCACCGGCCGCCCCGTGCCGCCGCCGGCGACCGACGAGGCGGCGGCACGGGCCCGGTTCGGGCTCGCCGAGGGGGAGCGGTGCGTGCTCGTGTTCGGCGGGTCGCTCGGCGCCCGGTCGATCAACGAGGCGGCGATCGAGGCGTTCGCCGGCGCGCCGTACCGGGTGCTCCACGCGTCCGGCCGGCGCGACTACGACGCGCTCGCCGGCCGGGTCCCGGGGCCCGGCTACGACCTGCACCCGTACATCGACCGGTTCGGCGAGGCGCTGCTGGCGTGCACCCTGTGCGTCGCCCGGTCGGGCGGGTCGGTGTTCGAGATCGCCGCCCACGGGCGGCCCGCGATCCTCGTGCCGTACCCGCACGCGACCGCCGACCACCAGACCTCGAACGCGCGGTGGATGGCCGACGCCGGCGCGGCCGTGGTGATCCCCGACGCCGAGCTGACGCCCGAGCGCCTGCGCGCCGAGGTCGACGCGCTCATGGACGACCCCGAACGGCTGGCGCGGATGGCGGCGGCGAGCGCGTCGCTGGCGCGTCCGGACGCGGCCGAGGTCATTGCGCGCGAGGTGCTCGCTGCGGCAGACTCAGCCCGATGATGATCCCGGCCCGGATGTTCGCCGCGCTGTACGACGCGATGCTGGCGGGCAGCGAGGACGCGGGGCTGCGCGACCGGCGGCGCGAGCTGCTGGCCGAGGCGCGCGGGCGGACGCTCGAGGTCGGCGCCGGCACCGGCCACAACGTCGACCTGTACCCCGAGACGGTCACCGAGCTCGTCCTCACCGAGCCCGAGGAGCCGATGGTCCGGCGCCTGCGGGCGAAGGCCGGGACGCGGGCGCGGGTCATCCAGGCGGGGGCCGAGCGGCTGCCGTTCGACGACGGCTCGTTCGACACCGTGGTCTGCACGCTCGTGCTCTGCACCGTGCCCGACCCGCGGGCGGCGCTGGCCGAGATCACCCGGGTGCTCGCGCCCGAGGGGCGGCTGCTGTTCCTCGAGCACGTCCGGTCGGAGGACGTGCGGACCGCGCGCTGGCAGGACCGGCTCATGCCGCTGTGGCGTTTCGCCGGGCGCGGCTGCCATCCCAACCGCGACACGGCCGCGACACTGCGCGAGGCCGGGTTCGGGCTCGACCGGCTCGACGCGGGCGCGCTGCCGAAGGCGCCGCCGATCGTGCGGCCGCTCATCTCGGGGGTGGCACGGCCGCGATGACGCTCGCGCTCTACGACCACCCCAACTCGTCGAACGCGCTGAAGGTCCGCTTCCTGCTCAGCGTGCTCGGCCTCGAGTACGAGCGCCGGCGCGTCGAGCTCGTGCGCCCGCGCGCCGCCGACTACGTCGCGCTGAACCCGATGGGCACCGTGCCGCTGCTCGTCGCCGGCGACTTCCGGCTCGCCGAGAGCCACGCGATCCTCAAGTACCTGTCGGCGCGCGAGGGCCGCGACGACCTGTACCCGTCCGATCTGCGCGAGCGCGCGCGGGTCGACGAGTTCCTCGACCGCTGGCACACCGTGCTGCGGCCGGCGTTCTTCCGCGTCGAGAGCCCGGCGCTCGGCCATCGCCCCGACTCGGGCTTCGACCCGTCGCGTGCCGACCCGGCCGCCGCCGCGCGCGCGGCGGCGGAGATCGCGCCGCAGCTCGAGCTGTGCGACCGCGTCGTCGGCGACGACGGCTTCGCGGTGCTCGGGCGCTTCACGATCGCCGACTGCGCGGTCGCGCCGATCCTCTTCCGCACGACGAAGACGGGCCTGGACCTCTCGCCGTACCCGAACGTCCTCCGGCTGCGTGAGGCGGTGCTGGCGCATCCGGCGTGGCCGGCGGCCGAGCCGGTGATCTAGGCGGGCGCCGGCGCCGGGCCGCGGCGGGTGATCCGGGGCCGTGGCCGGCGGTGGCGGGCCGGCTCGCTCCGTTCGGTGTCGGTGGTGCCGGGTCGCGCCCGGTCCCGAACGGCCGCCGGTCAGGAGGTCGAGGGCCGGGTTCGCGGTGAGCTCTCCCGGGCGCCCACGCGCGCCCGCCGGATCTTTGGCATTCATGGGGCGCCCGGCGACCTATCTGTGCCAGAGATCTCGCACCCGCGCCGCCGGGCCGGCGTTCGATCGCTCCCCACCGGGCGAGCCGGACGAAACGGTCGGCTGAGCGCGCGTTCCGTCCGGTTCGCCGCGCGGTGCGCGCGCACGACGCGCGACCCGGACGGAACGGTCGGCTGGGTGCGCGTTTCATCCGGCTCGCCGAGCGGCACCGCCACCGTGGCCCGCCGGCGACGTCGGCAGACGTGTCACGTCGCGGGCGCTCGCCCACCCACTGCGTGACCAGCGGCCGTTCGGGCCCCGCCGCGACCGGCACCACCGACACCGAACGGAGCGAGCCGGCCCGGCGCCACCGGCCCGGGCGCGGGCGACCCGCCGCGGGCCACCCACCACGCCGGGGGAGTGTCAGGGAACCCAGCGATCCCCGCTCGGCGTGAGCGTCAGCTCGTGCGTCCACCCCCGCCGCCCCTGCCCGGCCAGGTACGAGACGGCCTCGGCGATGAGCGCCTGATCGGCGTACTGGTCGGTCGGCGGCGCCTTGGTCTTCGGCGAGGAGATCGTCGCGTCGACGACGAGCAGCGCGACATGGATGCCCTCCTCGCGCAGCTCCTGCGCGGCGGCGTGGACCATCGCCCGTGTCGCCTGCGCCCCCGCCGACCACAGGCCGCGGCCGGGCATCGCGCGGCGCGCCGAGCCGCCGGTGATCTGGATGATCGTCCCGCCCTCGCCGCGGGCGCGCAGCGCGCGGGCCGACTCGTTGAGGAAGACGAACGCCTGCTCGGCGACCGCGGCCGCCCAGCCGCGGAAGCCGTCGACGTCCGCGTCGGCGACCGGCCCGCCGCCGAACGGGCCCTCGCCCGACGGCCGGGCCGCGCTGACCGCGTTGACGCACAACGACACGGGTCCGAGCCCCTCGGCCGTGGCCTCGAGCACGCGGCGCACGTCGCCCGGGTCGCTCGCGTCGGCCTGGAACGCGAGCGTCCCGCGATCGGAGACGGCGTCGACGGTCTCCTGCGACCTGGCGACGCCTGCGACGCGCCAGCCGTCGCCCTGGAGGTGGTCGATGATGGCGCCGCCGAGGTTGCGGGCGCCGAAGACGACTGCGGTGCCGGACATGCTGGGGCATCGTAGGGTCTTGCGCCGCATGGGAACGTGGAACGGCAGACGGCTGCACTTCGTCGGGATCGCCGGCGCGGGGCTCAGCGCGTACGCGATCGCCGCGCGCGCCCTCGGCGCCGAGGTCACCGGCAGCGACCGGGCCGAGTCTCCGTATCTCGCGCGCGTGCGCGAGGCGGGCATCGAGCCGCGGATCGGCCACGGCGCGTCGAACCTGCCGCCCGGCGACGACGTCGAGGTCGTGCGCTCGACCGCGATCCCCGCCGACAACCCCGAGCTCGTCGCCGCGCGCGAGCGCGGCCTGAAGGTCCTCTCGCGGGCGGAGCTCCTCGGCGAGCTGACGCGCGAGAAGCGGACGATCGCGGTCGCCGGGGCGCACGGCAAGACGACGACGACCTCGATGGTCGCCCACGCGCTGCTGGCCTGCGGCCTCGAGCCCGCGTACCTCATCGGCGGGACGCTCTCGACCACCGGCCGCAACGGGGCGTGGGGGAGCGGCGAGTGGCTCGTGGTCGAGGCCGACGAGTCCGACCGCTCGTTCCTCGCGCTCGACGTCGACGTCGCGGTCGTCACGAACGTCGAGCTCGACCACCACACCGAGTACGGCTCGCACGTGGAGCTCGAGGACGCGTTCCGCGGGTTCCTGGCGCAGGCGCCGGTCGCCGTCCTGCCCGCCGACGACGCGGCGGTCCGGGCGCTGCGCACGGACGGCGAGGTCGTGACGTTCGGCGCATGGGAGGGCCCCGAGCTGGCGGTGCCGGGCGAGCACAACCGCCGCAACGCCGCCGCCGCGCTCGAGGCGTGCGTCCTGGCGGGCGCCGACCGGGCCGCGGCCGCCGAGGCGCTCGCGACGTTCGCCGGCGCCGGGCGCCGGTTCGAGCGGCTCGGCGCGACGCCGTCCGGCGCCACCGTCGTCGACGACTACGCCCACCACCCGACCGAGGTGGCGGCGACGATCGCGGCCGCGCGGTCGCTCGGCCCGCGCCGGATCGTCGCGGTCTTCCAGCCGCACCTGTACTCGCGCACCGCGCACCTCGCCCGCCGGTTCGGCGCCGCCCTCGCCGCCGCCGACATCCCCGTCGTCCTCGACGTGTACCCGGCCCGCGAGCGCGCCGAGGACTTCCCCGGCGTCACCGGCCGGCTCGTCGCCGAGGCGGCGGCCGACGCGGGCAACGGCCGGGTCCACTGGGCGCCGGCGTTCGACGACGCCGAGCGCATCCTCCGCGACGTCCTGCGCGAGGGGGACCTGTGCCTCGTCCTCGGCGCCGGCGACGTCGACGCGCTGGGCCGGCGCCTCGCGCGGACCCCGGGTCAGGGACGGGGTCAGACCCCCGCGACGTAGGGGAGGGGTCAGACCCCGGTCAGGGACCGGGCCGGACGCCCGGGTCGCAGGAAACGCCGCCGCCGCGGCGAAACCCGCGCGAGATGCCCCGCCGTCTCCTGCGCCGGGCGCTGCTCGCCGCCGCCGCAACCCTGCTCGTCCTCGCCGGAGCGTTCGTGTTCCTGCGCGACTCGCCGATGTTCGAGATCCGGGAGGTCACGGTCGTCGGGGTGAGCGGGCCGGACGCCCCGAAGGTCGAGGCCGAGCTGCGGCAGGCCGCCCGGACGATGACCACGCTCAACGTCAGCGCCGACGAGCTGCGCAAGGCCGCGCACCGCTATCCGACGGTCGAGGACGTCGAGATCGACCGCGACCTGCCGCACGGCGTGACGCTCACGGTGCGCGAGAAGCGCGCCGTCGCGATCGTCGAGCGCGGCGGCCGCCGCGTGCCGGTCGCCGCCGACGGGCGCCTCCTCGAGGGCGCCACCCCGCCCGACGACCTGCCGACGCTCGCCCAGGGGAAGGTCGGCGAGGACCGCGTCACCGGCGACCGCGGCCGCCAGCTCGTCGCGGTGGTCTCCGCCGCCCCGGCCGCCCTGCGCCGGCGCACCCAGCGCGCCGAGATCGACGGCGAGCTCGGCCTCGTGCTCAAGCTCGATCGCGGCCCGGACCTGTACTTCGGCACCGCCACCGACCTGCAGGCCAAGTGGCGCGCGGCGGCTCGCGTGCTGGCCGATCCGACCGCGGAAGGCGCCACCTACATCGACGTCCGCGTCCCCGAACGGGCCGCGGCGGGCGGTCTCGCGCCGCTCAGCGATCCCGGCACCGATCAAGAAGTCCCTGCAAACGGCCAACCATCAACCTCAACTGGAGCTTGATCCCATGCGACGGCCGTCGCTCTTGCACACGTCGAGAGTTGGCCGATCTGCAACGCTCGTTGCACGGCTAGACTCCTCGTTGACTTTCTTCGATGCCCGTGCATACCGTGGCTTTCGGGCGGGCACCCCGAGTCAGGGCGCAAACTCTCAACGCTAACTCAAGGGTCGGACGACACTTCATGGAATCCAGCGGCAGCTATCTGGCCGTCATCAAGGTCGTCGGCGTCGGCGGCGGCGGCACCAACGCGGTCAACCGCATGGTCGATGCCGGCCTGCGAGGCGTTGAGTTCATCGCGGCCAACACCGACGCCCAGGCGCTCGCCATGTGCGACGCCGACATCAAGCTCAACATCGGCCACGAGCTCACGAAGGGCCTGGGCGCGGGCGCGAACCCCGACGTCGGGACCGGCGCGGCGCACGAGTCGCGCGACGACATCAAGGAGGCGCTCAAAGGCGCCGACATGGTCTTCGTCACCGCCGGCGAGGGCGGCGGCACCGGCACCGGCGCCGCACCCGTCATCGCCGAGATCGCCAAGGAGGAGATCGGCGCGCTCACCGTCGGCGTCGTCACGAAGCCGTTCGGCTTCGAAGGCACCCAGCGCACCCGTCAGGCCGAGGAGGGCATCGCCCGCCTGCGCGAGGTCGTCGACACGCTCATCGTCATCCCGAACGAGAAGCTGCTCTCGATCGTCGAGCGCCGCACGAGCATCCTCGACGCGTTCCGCATGGCCGACGACGTCCTGCGCCAGGGCGTCCAGGGCATCACCGACCTCATCACGATCCCCGGCCTGATCAACCTCGACTTCGCCGACGTCCGGACGATCATGACCGACGCCGGATCGGCGCTCATGGGCATCGGCGTGGGGCAGGGGGAGAGCCGCGCGGCCGAGGCCGCGAAGGCCGCGATCTCCAGCCCGCTGCTCGAGGAGTCCGTCGAGGGCGCGACCGGCATCCTGCTGAACATCACGGGAGGACACGACCTCGGCCTGTTCGAGGTCAACGAGGCGGCCGAGATCGTCCAGAGCGCCGCCAGCGACGACTCGAACATCATCTTCGGCGCGGTCATCGACGACACGATGGGCGACGACGTCCGCGTGACCGTCATCGCGACCGGCTTCGACCGCGGCCGGCCCGGCGCGTTCGGCGCGCGCCCCGGCCGCGAGACCGAGCAGGTCGGCCCGCGCGACCGCAGCCCGCGCATCAGCGACCGCCAGCGCCAGTCGCTTGAGATCTCCGACGAGGACATCGACATCCCGCCCTTCCTGCGCGACCGGTAGCCGCCGGAGCGGCCTCGCGGCCGGGCTCACGATCCCCAGTTCTGGGGATTGCTGCGCCGACAACGACTCTGGCAAGCTGCAGGCATCGTGCAGAAGCCACGGATGACAACTGACGAGCTGAAGGAGCACCTCCGTCTGCTCAGCGTCGCCTCCCGCGACGACCTCGACGAGCTGCTCACCGACCTGCTCTGCCACGTCTACCGCACCAAGGACGCGCAGAACGGCTGACGCCGCCTCGCGGCCTTCCACCGGCGGCCCGGCCGCCGGATCCCGACGCTGCCCGTTGCTAGCCTCGCGGGGCCGATGGCCGCCCCCGCCGAGACCCTCAAGCGCACGCCGCTGCACGCCCGCCACGTGGCGGCCGGAGCGAAGCTCGTGCCGTTCGCCGGCTGGGAGATGCCGGTCCAGTACGCCGGCATCCGCGAGGAGCATCTCGCGGTCCGCCGCGACGTCGGCGTGTTCGATGTCAGCCACATGGGCGAGATCGAGACGCGGGGGCCGCAGGCGCTGGACCTCCTGCAGCGGCTCCTGTCCAACGACGTCTCGAAGATCGGCGTCGGCGGCGCGCAGTACAGCGTGCTGTGCAAGGAGGACGGCGGGGTGCTCGACGACCTGTTCACCTACCGGCTCGGCGAGGACCGGTACCTGACGGTCACGAACGCCGCCAACCACGACAAGGACCTCGCGTGGTTCCGGCGCCACGCGGCCGGCTTCGACGCCGAGGTCGTCGATGCCGCGCCGCGGTACGCGATGCTCGCCGTCCAGGGCCCGAACGCCCGCGCGCTCGTGGCCGGGCTGACCGGGGACGAGCTGCCCGCGCGCTTCCGCACCGCAGAGATCCAGGTGGCCGGCGTGCCGGCGCTCGCGTGCGGGACCGGCTACACGGGCGAGGACGGGCTCGAGCTGCTCGTCGCGCCCGAGCACGCCGAGACCGTGTGGGACGCGGTCGTGGCCGGCGGCGCCGCGCCGTGCGGCCTGGCCGCCCGCGACACGCTGCGTCTCGAGGTCTGCTTCCACCTGTACGGCAACGACCTGATGGAGAGCCGCGGCCCGATCGAGGCCGGCCTCGGGTGGTGCTGCAAGGAGGACACGGGCTTCATCGGCTCCGACGCCGTCCGCGCGGTGCGCGAGCGCGGCCCGGCCGAGAAGCTCGTGCCGTTCGTGCTCACCGGCCCGGGCATCGCGCGCCAGGGCAACGTGGTCAAGACCGATCCGCCCGGCGAGGTGACGAGCGGCACGCTGTCGCCGTGCCTGGGCGTCGGCATCGGCATGGCCTACGTGCCCGCCTCCCAGGCCGAACCGGGAACGCTCATCCAGATCGACGTCCGTGGCAAGCTGCGCGAAGCGCGCGTCGAGCGCCGCCCGCTCTACCGACCCGACGAGGAGACCGATGGCTGACGGCACGTACCCCGAGGATCTGCTCTACCACCCCGAGCACGACTGGGCCCGGATCGAGGGCGACACCGCGACGCTCGGGATCACGTGGTTCGCCCAGGACGCGCTCGGCGAGGTCGTGTTCTTCGACCCGCCCGAGGTCGGCTCGACCGTCACGAAGGACGAGGCGTACGCGGAGGTCGAGTCGGTCAAGGCGGTCTCGGACGTCATCGCGCCGCTGTCGGGCGAGATCATCGAGGTCAACACCGCGCTCGCCGACGCGCCCGAGACGATCAACTCCGACCCGTACGGCGAGGGCTGGCTCGTGAAGATCCGGCTCTCGGACCCGGCCGAGCAGGACGACCTGCTCGACGCGGGCGCGTACACCGCCCAGCTTTCGTGAGCCGCTACACCTCCGTCACCCCCGACGACCTGCGCGAGATGCTCGCGACGATCGGCGTCGGGTCGATCGACGAGCTGTTCGACGCGGTCGTCCCCGAGGGCGTCCGGCTCGGGCGCGAGATCGACCTGCCGGACGGCATGACCGAGCAGGACGTCTACGACCACCTGCGCGACCTCGCCGCGCTCAACACGTCGACCGAGGACGAGATCACGTTCCTCGGCGCCGGCATGTACGACACGTACGTCCCGGCGCTCATCGACATGCTCGTGACGCGGTCGGAGTTCCTGACGCCGTACACGCCGTACCAGCCCGAGATCTCGCAGGGCGGGCTGCAGGTGATGTTCGAGTACCAGACCGCGATCTCCGAGCTCACCGCGCTGCCGGTCTCCAACGCGTCGGTGTACGAGGGGCCGAGCGCGCTCGCCGCGGCCGGCTACCTCGCCCGGCTGGCCAACCGCAAGGGGCGGTTCGTCATCTCGCGCGCGGTGCACCCGCACAGCCGCGAGACGCTGCGCACGATGGCACGCGGCTACGGGGTCGAGGTCGTCGAGGTGCCGCTGCGCGACGGCGTCACCGATCCCGACGCGTGGGCGGCGGCGATCGACGACGACACGAGCGCGGTCTTCTTCCAGAACCCGAACTTCCTCGGCGCGGTCGAGGACGCCGAGGCGCTGGCCGGCGCGGCGAAGAACTCGCCGGCGGTCGTCGTCGGCGCGTACGACCCGCTGACGCTCGGCATCCTCGTCCCGCCCGGCGAGTGCGGCGTGGACGTGGCGGTCGGCGAGGGCCAGCAGCTCGGCAACCGCCTGGACTTCGGCGGCCCGTCGTTCGGCTTCTTCGCCGCCACCGAGGCGTACCTGCGCCGGATGCCCGGCCGCATCGCCGGCGAGACGCGCGACGTCGACGGGCGCCGCGGGTTCGTGCTCACGCTCCAGACCCGCGAGCAGCACATCCGCCGTGAGAAGGCGACGTCGAACATCTGCACGAGCCAGGCGCTCAACGCGCTCGCGGGCGTCGTGTACCTCACGTGGCTCGGCCGGCAGGGGATCGTCGAGATCGGCGACCTGCTCCTGCAGCGCACTGCGTACGCGCGCGAGAAGCTCGCCGCGGTCGACGGCGTCACGCTCCTGCACGAGCAGCCGGCGATCCGCGAGTTCGCCGTGCGCGTCGACGCGCCGGTGCAGCGTGTCATCGAGTACTGCCAGGACCTCGGCGTCAACCCGGGCTACGCGCTCGGGCGCGACTACGAGGAGTTCTCCGACGGGCTGCTCGTCGCGCTGACCGAGCAGCGCACGCGCGAGCAGATCGACCTCCTCGCCCAGGTGCTGGGCGAGGCGGTCGCGGCCGAGCGCGGCGCGCGGGCGGAGGTGACGGCATGACGGTCGCCACCGAGACGCCGCTGCAGCGCGAGCCGGTCCAGACGATCTTCGAGAAGGGCCGCCCCGGGCGCCACGCGTTCGTGTGCCCGGACCCGGGCGTGCCGGTCCGCCCGCGCGACGAGCTGCTGCCGAAGGCGTTCCAGCGCCGCGAGCCGCCGCGCCTGCCGGAGGTCTCCGAGCCGGAGATCGTCCGCCACTACGTGCGGCTCTCCAAGCGCAACTTCGACCTGGACTCGGGCTTCTACCCGCTCGGCTCGTGCACGATGAAGCACAACCCGCGCCTGCACGAGCGCGTCACCGCGCTGCCCGGCCACGCGCGGCTGCATCCGCTGCAGGACCCGCGCCGCGCCCAGGGGGCGCTCGAGCTCATGTGGAACCTCGAACGCGCGCTGAGCGAGATCGCCGGCCTGCCGCACGTCTCGCTGCAGCCGAGCGCCGGCTCGCACGGCGAGCTGGCCGGCGTGCTGCTCACCCGCGCCTACCACGAGGACCGCGGCGAGACGCGCACGAAGGTGCTCACCCCCGACACCGCGCACGGGACGAACCCGGCGACGGTGACGATGGCGGGCCTGGAGGTCGTGAAGGTCGCGACGAACGAGGACGGCGGCGTCGACCTCGACGACCTGCGCGCGAAGGCCGACACGGACGTCGCGTGCCTCATGCTCACGAACCCGAACACGCTCGGGCTCTTCGACCGCAACATCGAGGAGATCACCGCGATCGTGCACGGGGTCGGCGGCGTCCTGTACTACGACGGCGCGAACCTCAACGCGGTCATGGGACACACGCGCCCGGGCGACATGGGGTTCGACATCGTGCACTTCAACCTGCACAAGACGTTCACCCAGCCGCACGGCGGCGGCGGCCCGGGGTCGGGGCCGATCGCGGTGTCCGACCGCATCGAGCCCTACCTCATGACCCCGCGCGTCGTCCGGCGCGACGGCGACAACGGTTCGGGCGCGCCGGTCTTCGACCTGGACTTCGACAAGCCCAAGTCGATCGGGCGCCTGCGCGGCTTCCACGGCAACTACGGGACGTTCGTGCGCTCGTACGCGTACATCCGCTCGCTCGGCGCGGCGGGCCTGAAGGACGCCTCGGAGGTCGCGGTCCTCAACGCGAACTACCTGCTGGCCAAGCTGCGGGCCGAGGGCGTCGACGACCTGCTCCCGCTCGCGTACGGGAAGCTCTGCGGGCACGAGTTCGTGCTGAGCGGCGCGCCGATGAAGCGCGAGCTCGGGATCAAGACGCTCGACCTGGCCAAGCGGCTGCTCGACCACGGGTTCCACCCGCCGACGGTGTACTTCCCGCTGCTCGTCGACGAGGCGCTGCTCATCGAGCCGACCGAGACCGAGACGAAGGAGACGCTCGACGCGTTCGCCGACGCGATCGTGGAGATCCTGCGCGAGGCGCGCGAGGACCCGGAGATCGCCCGCAACGCGCCGTACACGACGCCGGTGCGCCGCCTGGACGAGGCGGGCGCGGCGAAGCGGCCGGTCATCCGCCAGGAGCTCTGAGCCGACCCGCGCGCGCCGCGCCCCGCGCGGCGCGCCCGCACCGTCAGTCGTCGGGGACCGCGCGGATGAAGCGGTCCGGGTCGCGCGCGATCGCGCCGGAGACGTTCGACTTGGAGGTCAGCAGGCTGAAGCCGGCCTGCAGCCAGTCGTTCACGCCCGCGGTGGCGAGGATCGTGGCGACGATCCTGCCCTCGCGGGGGCGCGCGACCCGCAGCGCGACGAGGCCGAGCGAGCCCCACGTGCCCAGGCAGCGCGTGCAGGTCAGCAGCTCGCCGGCGGCGTAGCGCAGCCGCCGTCCCTTCGGCGTGCGCTCGTCCTCGTGGACGAGCGGCTCGCGCACCCACGAGCCGACCTTCTCCTTCGAGAGCGCCTTGGTGAGCGCGAACGTCGCGAGCCCGAGGACCGGCAGCTCGCGGGTCGGCGGGGCCTCGTCCCGGGTGGCGGCGATGAGGCCCGCGGCCAGAGCGGCCCAGACCGCGTTCAGCGCGGCGTAGTCGACGGGCTCGGTGGGGGTCTCGCTGACGGGCTCCACGGGCAACCGCACTGCCCGTCAGAGGCCCGGTCTACGCGCGGTCAGGCGGCGGCGCGCTCGTCATCCTCCTCCTGCTCGCTCGCGCGCAGGGCGGCCTCGAAGAGGCTGCGGTCGATGTGACCGTGGAAGATCGGGACGCCGGTCTCCGCGCACTTCTTGATGACCTCGAGGCGGTCGAGGCCCAACTCCCGCGCAAGCTCGGTGGGGGTGACGTGCTGGCCCATCGGATCCGTCTCCTTGGTCGGGTTGCCGGGTGTGTCCTGCACTTCAGCAGCGCGCGCGCCCGGCGGCATCCGTGGTCCCTACGGAGAACGCTGCGGCCGGGGCGGGTCCAGGCCCCGGGGGTTGACAGGCGCCCCAATTTGGCGTTAGCGTCGCTTACATGAAATCGGCGGCGCGGGGGACCCGGACGTACCGCATGGCGGCCCGGGCCGAGGCGGTCGCCGCCACGCGCGACCGGATCCTCGACGCCGCGCGCGAGCTGTACCTGCAGGCCGACTTCGGCGACGTCGCGCTCGGGTCCGTCGCCGCGCGCGCCGCGACCACCGTCCAGACGATCCTGCGGCACTTCGGCACGAAGGCGGGGATGATCGACGCGCTGCTCGAGCGCGAGGCCGCGCAGGTGCGCGCCGACCGCCACGCGCTGCCGGCCGGCGACGTCGAGGCGATAGCCGCATACCTGGCCGAGCACTACTTCGCCGACGGCGACACCGTCCTGCGCCTGCTCGCCGCCGAGCACCGCTCACCGGTCGCCGCCGGCGCCGTCGCCGGCGGCCGCCGGATGCACCGCGAGTGGGTCGCCGCGACGTTCGCCTCGTGGCTCGAGCCGCTCGAGCCCTCCGCGCGCAGGCGCCTGTACGAGCAGCTCGTCGCCGCGACCGACGTCTACACGTGGAAGCTCATGTGCCGGGACGGCGGCCTGGACCCCGAGCAGTACCGGCTCGCCGTGGGCGAGCTGCTCACCGCGATCCGAGGAGCGTCCTGATGGCCCGCATCCTGGCCTACACCTCGCCCGCCCGCGGGCACCTGTACCCGCTCGTCCCGATCCTCGACGCGCTCCGCGGCCGTGGTCACGAGGTCGCCGTGCGCACGCTGCCGTCCGAGGTCGACGCGCTCCGCGCCCGCGGCCTGGACGCCGGGCCCATCGCCGACGCCGTCCTGGCGATCGAGCACACCGACTACCTCGCCCGGACCCCGGTCGGCGGGGTCCGCAGCTCGCTGCGCACGTTCTCCGAGCGCGCCGTCCACGAGGTGCCCGACCTGCGCGCGGCGATCGACGACGCGCGGCCGGACCTGCTGCTCGTCGACACGAACACGTGGGGCGCCGCGGCCGTGGCCGAGGGCAGCGGGCTGCCGTGGGGGCAGTGGCTGCCGTTCCTCACCCCGGTCCCGTCGTCGGCGGCGCCGCCGTTCGGTCCCGGCCTGCCGCCCGCGCGCGGCCCGCTCGGGCGCCTGCGCGACCGCGCCGCGCGACCGCTGCTGTTCGGCGGCTACGCCCGCGCGCTGCTGCCGGCGATCAACGCGGTGCGCGCGGGCGCCGGCCTCGCGCCGCTCTCCGACGCGGTCGACGCGCTGCTGCGCGCGCCGCTGACGCTCTACTTCACGGCCGAGCCGTTCGACTACCCGCGCGACGACTGGCCCGCCTCGTACCGGCTCGTCGGGCCGACCGCGTGGGACCCGCCGGCCGAGCCGCCCGCCTGGCTGGACGAGCTGCCCGGCCCGCTGGTGCTCGTCAGCACGTCGAGCGAGTTCCAGGACGACGGCCGCCTCGTCGCCGCGGCGCTGGAGGGCCTGCGCGACGCGCCGGTCTCGGTCGTCGCCACGACGCCGAGCGCCGACCCCGGCGACCTCGCGGTCCCGCCGAACGCGCGCGTGGCGCGCTTCGTCCCGCACGCCCCGCTGCTCGCGCGCGCGGCGTGCGTGGTCTGCCACGGCGGCATGGGCATCACCCAGAAGGCGCTGGCCGCCGGCGTGCCGGTGTGCGTCGTGCCGTTCGGCCGCGACCAGCTCGAGGTCGCGCGGCGCGTCGAGGTCGCGGGCGCCGGGACGCGGCTGCCCGCCCGGCGGCTGAGCCCGCGGCGGCTGCGCGCCGCCGTCGAGCGGGCGATGACGCTTGCCGCGGGGGCGCGCCGGACCGCGCAGGCGTACGGGCGCGCGGGCGGCGCGGCCGCGGCGGCGGACGCGGTCGAGGAGCTCCTCGGCGGCCCGGGCGGTCAGGGCGTGAGCAGCCTGCGCGCGACGCCCTCGATCGTGCGCTCGCCGTAGCCCTGCGACGGGTTGCCGTCGGTGAGGACGGCGATCGCCAGGCGCCGCCCGTCGCGTTCGAGCAGGGCGCCCTGGTGGACGAGCCCGCGCCGCCAGCCGCCCTTGAAGAGCACGCGGAAGCCGAGCCGCTCGGCCGCGCGCGGCACGCCCCAGCGCTGCTCGGGCCGGATCGTGCGCAGGAGCCGGCGCGCATAGGCGCGGTGGCGGCGCGGCACGACCCGGTCGGCGACGAGGAAGAACCGCGCGACGTCGCCCGCGCTGATGCCGGCGTCCGACCACGTCCCGGTCAGCCGCAGGCGTCGCAGCTTCGCCGCCCGCGCCACGTCGCGCAGCCCGGCGTCGCCGCCGACGTGGCGGTAGACGACGTGGGCGGACCTGTTGCTCGACTCGCGGACCATCGGCGTGATGCGGCGGGCGAGCGCGTGCGGCACCGGGCGCGTGCCCGCCCGGCGCAGCGCGGCGACGAGCAGCATCGCCTTCGTCACGCTCGCCGCCGGGTACAGCCGTGCGCCGCCGCGTCCGTGGATGCGCCCGCGCGTGTCGACGACCCCCCACGCCACCGAACCGGTCCGACCCGCGGCCCACTCGGATGCGGTGCGAAGCTGCACCTGATTCGGGATCTTCTGTGTCGGTGCCTGATCCGGCGCCGCCGACGAGCCAGACGGCGCCACGGCGGCGGCGAAGACGGCCACCATGCATGCTCGGAGCACGTTCACGGGTACACGCAGGTTGCCTGCTCACCCATGGACAAGGGGGTCCACACCGCCATGATCGGTGTTCTCATCGCCGTACTCCTGGCCGCGCTCGTCTACGCCCTGTGCGTCGTGCTCGGCCTGCCCGCGATCGTCGGCATCATCGCCGCGGTCCTCGTGCTGCTCGCCGGGATCCCCAGCGGCGGCTACGGGCTCGGTCGCAGGTTCTGACGCCGGGATGACGTCGCCCCGGGGCGCGTCCGCCGGATCGCTGCGGAGCTAACCGCGGCGGCGGCGGAACAGGTCCCGCAGGCGGCGCAAGAGCCGGAGGATGCGGTCGCGCAGAACGCCGAGCAGAAGGCGGAACGCGTTGATCGGCTTCGCCGGGGGACGCTGACCGGCGGGCGCCTGTGGGCGCTCGCCGGCCGGCGGCTCGCCGGCCGGCGCCGCGCCTGCCGCTGCCGCTCCGGCGCCCGCGCCCGCCTCGGCGCCCGGCCCGGGCTGTGCCGGCGCCGGCTCCTCCTTCAGCGAGGAGGCCAGGCACGCGGCGAACTCGCCCATGAGGCGGTTCGAGACGTCCTGGATCATCCCGCCGCGGCTGAACGACGCCAGGCGGCCGGTGATCGTCAGGTCGGTCTCCACGACGACGCGCGTGCCGCCGCCGTCGCGCTCGGTGAGCTGCGAGTGCATGAGCGCCTTCGCGCCGCCCTGGCCGCGTTTGTCGGTCCCCGACGCGCGCATCGTCACCTTGTGCGCCGCCTCGTCGACCTCCTCCATCTTCAGCGTCCCGCGGTAGGCAGCGGTCGCCGGCCCGATCTTCACCGAGAACGTGCCGTGGTAGGTGCCGTCCTCGCCGACCTCGGTGAGCTCCGCGCCGGGCAGGCACGGCGCCACCTGCTGGACGTCGATGAGCGCCGACCACACCTTCTCCAGCGGGGCGTCGACCTCAAAGGACTGCTCGAGCTTCATCGCGGATGGCCTCCAGGTCTTCGGGGGTGTCGAGATCGCGGTCGGACGCCAGGTCGCCGACCTCCACCAGGCGCCAGCGGACGAGGTCGCGCAGGCCGCGGTCGCCGGCGAGCGTCCGCGCCTTTCCGACGAGCTCCGGGCCGAGCACGACCGGGTGCCCGGGGACGCCGTGGTAGGCGGCGCGTGAGCCGGCGGGCTCGGCGGCCAGCCGGGCGATCACGTCCGGGCCGACGAGCGGCTGGTCGCCCAGCAGGACGAGGACCTTGCCCGCGTCGCCGACGGCCCCCAGGCCGCGGCGCAGCGACGCGGACTGGCCCGTGTGCCAGTCGGGGCACAGCACGACGCGGGCGTCGCCGAGGTCGACGGCGGCGCGGATCCGGTCGGCGTCGGCGCCGAGGACGACGACGACCGGGTCGAGCCAGGGCACGCCGCGGACGTTGTCGAGCGTCCACTGCAGGACGGGGCGGCCGTGCAGGTCGGCCAGCAGCTTGGGCTCGGCGCCGAAGCGCGAGCTGCCGCCCGCCGCGAGGATGAGCGCGGCGGGCACCTAGAGCTCCTCCAGGAGCGCGGCGAGCTCCTCCAGCGACCCGAGCGAGTTGCCGGCGAGCAGGTGGTCGGTGTGGGGGAGGGCGGCGCGCATGCCGCGGGTGAGCGGCTCGTACTCGGGGTTCGCGGCGAGCGGGTTGAGCCACACGACGCGATGCGCGGCGCGGCGCAGCCGGGCCATCTCCTCGGCGAGCAACTCGGGGTCGCCGCGGTCCCAGCCGTCGGAGAGGATCACGACGACGCTGCCGCGGCCGATGCGGCGGCCGTGCTCGCGGTTGAGCGTGGCGAGCGCGGCGCCGATCCGGGTGCCACCGGACCAGTCGACGACGCTCGCCGCGGCGCGCTCGAGCGCACGGTCGGGGTCGCGGCCGCGCAGCTCGTTCGTCACCCGCGTCAGCGTGGTGCCGAACGCGAACGCCTCGACGCGGCGGCGCGCGGCGACCGCCGCCTGCACGTACTGGAGCAGGACGCGGGCGTACGGCGCCATCGAGCCGGACACGTCGAGGATGAGCACGAGCGGCCGCGGGCGGTCGGTCGGCGCGCGCCAGTGGCGCTCGAGCGGCTCGCCGGCGTGCCGCAGCGAGGCGCGGACCGTGCGGCGCAGGTCGGGGGCGTGGCCGCGGCGGCGGCGGACCGGCACCGTGCGGCGCGAGCGCCGGCGCGGGCCGCGGCGCGCGAGCAGGGCCAGCACCCGGCGCAGCGCGGCGCGCTCGGCGTCGGTGTACTCCGAGAAGTCCTTGTCGCGCTCGAGCGGGACCGGCGACCAGGCGGCGGGGACGGGGACCGGCTCGTCGAGCCCCCGGCGCCCGCGCTGCGGCTGCTCGCCCGGCACGCCGGTCCGCGGGAGCGCCTTGGACTGCACGGGGTCCGGGCCGTCGACCGGGGTCGCGTACGGGCGGCCGAAGACCTCCTCGAACGCGAGGTCGAACTGCGTGAGGTCCTCGCGCCCGGCGCACATCGCCGCCCGCAGCGCCAGCCGCGCGTCCTCGCGCCGCCACGCGTCGACGGCGGCGAGCGCGCGCGTCGCCCGGACGACCTCGCCGATCCCGACGCGGACGCCGCGCTCGCGCAGCGCGGCCGCGAGCGCGCCGACCTGCCGCGCGACGCCGTCCGCCGCCGCGGCCGCGGGGTCTGACCCCGTCAGGCGGGTGGCCGCTCGATCCGGCACGGGGTCTGACCCCTTCTGGCGCGTCGCCGTCCGGTTCGGGTCGGGGTCTGACCCCTTCTGGCGCTCAGACACCCTCGAGCACCCCGCGACCGCGCACGCGCTCGATGTCCTCGCGGACCTTCAACACCGCCCCGAGCGTGCCCTCGAGGTCGTCGACGGCCATGAGCGCCTTCGCCCACACGATCGTCTCGCCGACCCCCGGCGCCTTGTACAGCTCGGCCTCGCGCAGCCGCGCCACCGCCTCGCAGACGCGCCGCGCGACCTGCTCGGTGACGCCCGGCGCGCGGGCGGCGACGATCTCGCGCTCGCGCTCGGGCGTGGGGTAGTCGATCCAGTGGTACAGGCAGCGCCGCTTCAGCGCGTCGTGCAGCTCGCGCGTCCGGTTCGACGTCAGGACGACGAGCGGCGGCGACGTCGCGCGGACCGTGCCGATCTCCGGGATCGTGACCGCGAAGTCGGCGAGGAACTCGAGCAGGAACGCCTCGAACTCGTCGTCGGCGCGGTCGATCTCGTCGATGAGCAGCACGACCGGCTCGGTCGCCTCGAGCGCCTCGAGCAGCGGCCGGCGCAGCAGGAACCGGCGCGAGAACAGCTCGCCCTCGTCGCGCCCGGCCTCGGCCGCCCGCAGCGCGAGGAGCTGGCGCGCGTAGTCCCAGTCGTACAGCGCGTGGTGCAGGTCGATGCCCTCGTGGCACTGCAGGCGGATGAGCCGCGCGCCGGTCGCCGCCGCCAGCGCCCGCGCCACCTCCGTCTTGCCGACCCCGGCCTCGCCCTCGAGCAGCAGCGGCTGCCCGAGGGTCGAGGCCAGGTAGACGGCGAGCGCCAGCGGGCGGTCGGCGAGGTACGCCTCGCGTGCGAGCGCCTCCTCGACCGCCTCGACGCTGTCGAACGTCACTACGACGAGAGCCCCGCGGCCTCCGTCAGCGCGCGCCGCGTCAGCACCCGCGCGAGATGGCGCTTGTAGTCGGGCGACGCGTTCAGGTCGCCGGGCGGGTCCGTGCCCTCGTCGGCCTTCTCGGCCGCCGCCGCGATCGCCTCGGCCGACGCCGGCTGCCCGCGCAGCGCCGCCTCGACCGCGGACGCCCGCAGCGGCGTGGAGCCCATGTTCGTCAGCCCGACCCGGACGTCGGCGACCTGGCCGCCCTCGACGCGCACGAGCGCGCACGCGGCGACCATCGCCCAGTCCTCGGCCCGGCGGTTGAACTTCTGGTAGCCGAAGCCGTAGCCGTCGAGCGCCGGCACCCGGACCTCGGTGAGCACCTCCTGCTCGCCGACCGCCGTGGTCAGGTAGTCCTGGAACATGTCGGCCGCGGCGATCGTCCGCTGCGCGCCACCCGGGCCGGCGACCGTGAACGACGCCTCGGCCGCCAGCACCACCGCGGGCAGGTCGGACGCCGGGTCGCCGTGCACGAGCGAGCCGCCGATCGTCCCGCGGTTGCGCACCTGCGGGTCGGCGATCGTGCTCGCCGCCCGGGCCAGCAGCCCGAGCTCGGGCGTGTGCTCGACGACCGCGTGCTCGGTCATCGCGCCGATCCGGAACGCGCCGTCCTCGCGCGTGACGCCGTGCAGGCCGGGCACGCGCCGCAGGTCGACGAGCTTCTCCGGCGCCGCGAGACGCAGCTTCATGAGCGGCAGGAGCGAGTGCCCGCCGGCCAGGAGCTTGACGTCACCGCCGCTCGACAGCTCGCTGAAGACCTCGTCGAGCGACGCGGGCGCCGTGTAGTCGAACTCCGCGGGGATCACGCGGCACCTCCCTGCTGGATCGCCGCCCAGACCCGCTCGGGCGTAAGCGGCATGTTGATGAACGAGACGCCCGCCGGGCGGAGCGCGTCGATGACCGCGTTCGTCACCGCCGCCGAGGCCGCGATGGTGCCGGCCTCGCCGACGCCCTTGACGCCGAGCGAGTTCGTCGGCGAGGGCGTCTCGGTGCGGTCGAGCTCGAACGACGGCAGCTCCGCCGCGCTCGGCAGGGCGTAGTCGACGAACGTGCCGGTCACGAGCTGGCCGTCCTCGTCGTAGTGGATCCGCTCGTAGAGCGCCTGGCCGATGCCGTGGACGATCCCGCCGTGCACCTGGCCGGCGATGATCTTCGGGTTGATCGCGCGGCCGCAGTCGTCGACCCCGACGTACCGCACGACCGACACCTTCCCGGTCTCCGCGTCGACGTCGACGACGCACGCGTGCGCGCCGAACGGGAACACGAAGTTCTCGGGGTCGTAGAACGCGGTCGCCTCCAGGCCCGGCTCGAACCCGGGCGGCATGTTGTCGACGATGTACGCGTCGCCGGCGATCTCGGCCAGCGTCATGCCCTTGTCGGGCGAGCCGCGGACGATGAACTTGCCGTCGCGGACCTCGATGTCCTCGGGCGCCGCCTCCAGGCGGTGGGCGACGATCTGCTTGGCCTTGTCGACCACACGGTCGGTGGCGCGGGCGATCGCCTCGCCGCCGACCGCCAGCGACCGCGACCCGTACGTGCCCAGGCCCTGCGGGCCGCGGGCGGTGTCGCCGTGGGTGACCTCGACCTGCTCGGGCGAGATGCCGAAGCGGTCGGCCACGATCTGGGCGAAGCTCGTGTCGAGCCCCTGACCGTGCGGCGACGTGCCGGAGTACACCGTCACCGCGCCGGTCACGTGGACGCGGACCTGCGCGGACTCCCACAGGCCGGCCTGGACGCCGACGCCCTGCGGGCCGGTGATGCGCGAGGGCGCCAGGCCGCAGATCTCGGTGTAGGTCGAGAACCCGATCCCGCGGAGGATGCCCTTCGGGCGCAGCTCCTCGGCCTCGCGGGCGACCTGCGCCGGGTCGATCATCTCCACGAGCCGGTCGAGCGTCCTGTGGTAGTCGCCCGAGTCGTAGGTCATCCCGATCGCGGTCTCGGCGGGGAACCGCTCCTTCGGGATGAAGTTCTTGCGCCGCAGCTCGAGCCGGTCGATGCCGAGCTCGTGCGCGAGCTGGTCGAGCACGACCTCGATCATGTGGGTCGCCTCGGGCCGGCCGGCGCCGCGGATCGCGTCGGTCGGCGTCTTGTTCGTGAAGACGCCGGTGATGTCGGTCCGGACGCTCTTCCACTCGTAGCAGCCGGTCATCACGAACGCGCCGAGCGACGGGATGAGCGGCGTGAGCAGCATCATGTACGCGCCGAGGTCGGCGGTGATCTTCACGTGCAGCCCGGTGAGCGTGCCGTCGCGGTTCGCGCCCATGCGGACGGTGGCGATCTGGTCGCGGCCGTGGTGGCTGGCCATCATGTGCTCGGACCGGGTCTCGGTCCACTTGACCGGCCGGTTGAGCTGCCGGGCGAGGGCCGCCATGAGGATCTCCTCGCCGTAGATCTGCAGCTTGGCGCCGAACCCGCCGCCCACGTCGGGCGCGACGACCCGGATGCGGTCCTCGCCGATGCCGAGGATCAGCGCGAGGAAGAGCTTGAGGAAGTGCGGCACCTGGGTCGAGCTCGTGACCGTGAGCTCGCCGCTGCGGAAGTCGGCCACGACCGAGCGCGGCTCGATCGGCGCGCCGGAGGTGCGGTGGTTGACGATCCGCCGCTCGACGACGACGTCCGACTCGGCGAGCACCTGCTCGACGTCCTCGCCGCCGAGGCTCCACTCGTGGACCTTGTTCGTGCCGAACTGCTCCCACACCAGCGGCGAGCCGTCCTGCAGCGCCGCCTCGGGGTCGGTGACGACCGGCAGCGGGTCGTACTCGACGATCACGTCCTCGGCCGCGTCGACGACCGCGTAGCGGTCCTCGCCGACGACGACCGCGACCGGGTCGCCGACGTGCTTGACCGCGCCCCGGGCCAGCGGCCAGTGGTCGGGCACGTTGACCTCGACGCCCGGCGGCACCCACGCGCACGGCAGCGGCGACTCGAGCTGCAGGTCCTCGCCGGTGACGACGGCGTGCACGCCCGGCCGGCGGCGCGCGGCGTCGGCGTCGATCGAGACGATCTTCGCGTGCGCCTCGGGCGAGCGGATGATCGCCGCGTAGAGCTGGCCGGGGAGGACGTGGTCGTCGGTGTAGTTGCCGCGGCCGGTGATGAGCGGCGGGTCCTCCTTGCGCCGCAGCGCCCGGCCGACCCAGCCGTTGCCGCCCTGAGGGGTCTCGACGGTCGCGCTCATGCCCCCAGACCCTCCTGCGCGAACGCCTCGGCCGCCTCACGGCCCTCCTGCGAGGGCGACGGCTCGGAGATCGAGCCGCGGCCAGACTCGGCGGCGCTCATGATCGCCTTGACGATGTTGTGGTAGCCGGTGCAGCGGCACAGGTTGCCCTCCAGCGCCCGCCGCACGTCCTCCTCGGTGGGGTTCGGGTTGCGCTGCAGCAGGTCCGCTGCGGCCATGATCATGCCCGGGGTGCAGTAGCCGCACTGCAGACCGTGGTGCTCCCAGAACGCCTCCTGCACCGGATGCAGGCTGTCAGGCGTCCCGAGCCCCTCGATCGTGGTGACCTCGGCGCCGTCGGCCTGGACCGCGAGCACCGTGCACGACTTCACCGCCCGTCCGTCGAGGTGGACGGTGCAGGCGCCGCAGTTCGACGTGTCGCAGCCGACATGCGTGCCGGTCAGCCCGAGCTTGTCGCGCAGCGCGTGGACGAGCAGGAGCCGGGGCTCGACGTCCAGCTCGTGCGTCACGCCGTTGACACGGATGCGCACAGGGACCCTTTGGGACATACCTCTCCTCTCCCGGGGGACGGTGGCCCGCACGCTACGCCGAGACCGGCGAGGACTCAAGACCCCTTACTAGCCTCTCCCGCCGATGCGCATCTTCAGCGGGATCCAGCCGACGGGTCGCAAGCACCTGGGCAACTACATCGGGGCGATCATCCAGTACGTGGCCGGCCAGGATCGCGGCGATCCCGCGATCTACTGCATCGTCGACCTGCACGCGATCACGGTGGCCTACGACCCGGCCGACCTGCGCGAGCGGACGCTCGACACGGCCGCGATCCTGCTCGCGGCGGGCCTGGATCCGGCGCGGTGCGTGCTCTTCCGCCAGGGCGACGTGGCCGAGCACACCGAGCTGACCTGGCTGCTGTCGTCGGTGACCGAGCTCGGGCGCCTGCAGCGCATGCACCAGTTCCGCGACAAGTCGGTGGCCCAGCGCGAGCTCGTCAGCGCCGGGCTGCTCATGTACCCGGTGCTCATGGCCGCCGACGTGCTCGCCTACCGCGCGCACGAGGTGCCCGTGGGCGAGGACCAGCGCGAGCACCTCGAGCTCATGCGCGACGTCGCCCAGCGCTTCAACGCCCGCTTCGGCGAGCTGCTCGTCGTGCCCGAGCAGCGCACGCCCGAGGTCGGCGCCCGCGTGCGCGACCTGCAGGAGCCCGAGCGCAAGATGTCGACCACCGGCGGCACCGCCCAGGGGACGGTGTACGTGCTCGACGAGCCCGCGACGATCATGAAGAAGTTCAAGCGCGCGGTCACCGACTCCGAGGACCCGCCGACGATCCGCCGCGCGCCCGAGAAGCCCGGCATCTCGAACCTCATCGAGATCTTGGCGGCCGCGCGCGGCACGACGCCCGAGGCGATCGAGCAGGAGTTCGAGGGCTCGCGCTACGGCGAGTTCAAGGTCGCGGTGGGCGAGGCGGTCGCCGACTGGCTGGCGCCGGTGCGCGAGCGCTACCGGGAGCTGCGCGGCGACGAGGCCGAGCTCGAGCGGATCCTGGCCGGCGGCGCCGAGAAGGCGCGCGCGATGGCGGCCGAGACCCTCGCCGACGTGCGCGAGGCGATGGGCGTCGGGCGTCCGCGCGGGGTCTGAGCCCCCTGCCGCCCCGCGGCCGCGCGGGGGAGGTCAGTCGCTGAGCTTGGCGAACGCGCGGCGGATCGCCAGCGGGGCGATGCCGTGCGCGTGCACGAGCGTGCGCCCGTCGCCGGTGTCGCGCAGGCGGACGGTGATCCGGTCGCCGGGACCGCGCGCGGCGGGCGGGCGCCGGTCGAGCGCGCTGAACACGAGCCGGTCGCCGTGGTCCTCGATGAGCGCGTACCCGGCCTGCTCGAGCGGCGGGACGATGTAGGTGAGCGTCTCCTCGCGGACCTCGTCGAACGGCGTGTCGAGGAGCTTGCGCTCGTTGAACGGCCGCCGGCCCGGGAACCACGGGACGCCGCTGGTCAGGTCGGCGGTCGCGGGCGGCGGCCGGTCGGGCAGGTCGGCCTCGAGCGCGCGCAGCTCGCCGCGGGTGCGGGCGGCCTGGGCGCGCTCGACGCGGCGCTCGAGCTCGGCGGTGTCCAGCCGGCCCTCCAGATGGGCCGCCCGCAGACGCAGGGTGGTCGCCTCGCGCTCGCGGTCGCCGGCCAGGACGTCGTCGCCGTGCATCGCGGGCCATTGTGCCCTCCGGGCTCACCGCTAGCCTCCACGAGACCTCATGACCGTCGCCGATCTCGAGCTCGACCTGGAGGTCTTCTCCGGGCCGTTCGACCTGCTGCTGACGCTCGTCCTGCGCGAGGAGGTCGACCTGCTGGAGGTCGAGCTCGCCGACGTCGTCCTCACCTACCTGGACTTCCTCGAGGCCCGCGGGGAGCTCGACCTGGAGGTCACGACCGAGTTCCTCGTGCTCATCGCTGCGCTGCTCGAGCTCAAGTCGCGGCTCATGCTGCCGCGCGAGGAGTCCGACCTCATCGACGTCGAGCCGCAGGAGGCCGCCGAGGAGCTGCTGGCGCGGATGATCGAGGCGCGCCGCTACCGGGCCGCCGCCGAGCACCTGCGCAGCCGGCTGGACGCCGAGGAGGGCGTCCGGTACCGGGCGGCGCCGCTGCCGGCGTGGCTGCGCGAGACCGAGCTCGAGTCGGCCGAGGCGGTGTGGAAGCCCGATCGCCTGGGCGCCGCGCTCGGCGGCCTGCTCCGCCATCCCGAGAAGGTCGACATCAGCCATCTCGGCCAGGTGCGCGTCAGCGTCACCGAGCGCCTGCGGGTCCTGCGCAACCTGCTTCGGCGCGGGCGCACGACGTTCGACGAGGCGGTCCGCGGCGCCGACCGCGTCACGGTGTGCATCACGCTCTTCGCGCTGCTCGAGATGTACAAGCAGGGCGAGGCGACCTGGGAGCAGCCCGACCCGTTCGGCGAGATCACGATCACGCCGGCCCGGCGGGCCGGTGAGGTGGCGGAGGCGCCGGCGGCATGAGCGAGCTCGCGCGCGTCGTCGAGGCGCTGCTGTTCCTCTCGCCGGACCCGGTGTCGCTCGAGGCGCTCGCCGAGGCGTGCGAGGTGTCGGTCGAGGACGTCGACTGGGCGCTCGGCGAGCTGCGCGAGGCGTACGCCGCCGGCGACCGCGGCCTGATCCTCAAGGAGGTCGCGGGCGGGTGGACGCTCGCCTCCGACCCGGTCGCCGAGGAGGCGGCGCGCAGGCTCCTCGCGAAGCCGCGCACGCCACCGCTCAGCCCCGCGCAGGCCGAGACGCTCGCGATCGTCGCCTACCTGCAGCCGGTCTCGCGGCCGGAGATCGCGCGGATCCGCGGGGTCTCGTCGGACACGGCGACCGCGACGCTCGTCGAGCGCGGCCTCATCGAGGAGTCCGGCCGCTCGCAGTTCGGCGCGGTGCTGTACCGCACGACGCCGCTGTTCCTCAAGCTCTTCGGGCTGCAGTCGCTCGACGCGCTGCCCGACCCGTCCCAGTGGGACCCGACGCCCGAGGAGCAGGGCGCGCTGCGCGACCGCCTGCTGCGCGCCGGCGACGCCCGCGCGGGGGTCACGCCGGTCACCGAGTCCGCCGACCCCGCGCACCCGCACGTGCACCACCGCCCGGAGGATCTCGCGGCGGTCACGGCCGTGCAGGACGGCGACGACGGCGACGACGTCCCGGGCTGACGCCGCCCGCGTCGCGTCCGGTGACGCGACGCTCGTCAGCCCGCGCGCGCCGCGGCGAGCTGGCCGCACGCCGCGTCGATGTCGCGGCCGCGCGTCAGGCGGACCGTGACCGGGACGCCGTGCTCCTCGAGGACCGCGCGGAACGCGGCGATCGCGTCGCGCGAGGAGCCCTCGTAGGGCGTGCCGGTCGGGTTGTAGGGGATGAGGTTGACCTTGAACGCCTTCGTGCCGAGCAGCTCGGCGAGCTGCAGCGCCTGCTCGAAGCGGTCGTTGACGCCGGCGAGCATGACGTACTCGATGAACACGCGCCGGCGCTTGCGCTCGTGCCAGCGCCGGCAGGCGTCGAGCACGTCGCGCATCGCGTAGCGCTCGTTCACCGGCATGATCTGCGACCGAAGCTCCTCGTCGGGCGCGTGGAGGCTGAGGGCGAGGCGGATCGGCTCGGGCTCGTCGATGAGGCGTTCGATGCCGGGCAGCCAGCCGACGGTGGAGATCGTCGTCCGCCGGTGGGTGATGCCAAGGTCGGGCAGCCGGCGCGCGGCGGCGAGCACGTTGTCGAGGTTCATCATCGGCTCGCCCATGCCCATGAACACGCAGTGGTCGACGTCCTCGATGCGGCGGAAGTGCAGTGCCTGGTCGAGGATCTCCGACGCGGTCAGGTTGCGGCCGAACTTCATCGTCCCGGTCGCGCAGAACGTGCACGTCAGCGGGCAGCCGGACTGCGAGGACAGGCACAGCGAGCGGCGCCCGTCGCGATAGCGCATGAGGACCGCCTCGACCGGGCGACCGTCGGCGGTGTGGAAGAGCGTCTTGATCGTCCCGTCGCGCGACTCGGCCTGGTGGACGACGGTGAGCGTCGAGAACGGGACCTCCTCGGCCAGCCGCGCCCGCAGCCTCGCCGGGACGTTCGTCATCTCCTCGTAGCCGGCGGCGCCGCGAGCGGTCCACTCCCACACCTGGCGGGCGCGGAAGGCGGGCTCGCCGGCGGCGGCGAGCGTCTCGTCGAGGAGCGCGAGGTCCACGGTTCTAGGGTAGGCGGCGCATGCGGCTCGCGAAGTACCTCGCCCACGCGGGCGTCGCCTCCCGCCGCGCGGCCGAGGAGATCGTCCGCGCCGGCAGGGTCACGGTCGGCGGCGAGGTCGTCACCGACCCGGCGCGCGACGTCGACGACGGCAGCGGCGTCGCGGTCGACGGCCGCCCGCTCCACGGCCCCGAGCCGCGCGTCGTCTACGCGCTCAACAAGCCGCGCGGTGTCGTGTCGACCGCGAAGGACACCCACGGCCGGCGCACGGTCGTCGACCTCGTGCCGGCGAAGGGCGGGGCGCGCCTGTACCCGGTCGGCCGGCTCGACGCGGACGCGACCGGGCTGCTGCTGCTCACGAACGACGGCGACCTGGCCAACCGCCTCACGCATCCGCGCCACGAGGTGCCGCGCACCTACCGCGTGAAGGTCCGCTCGCGCGGCCCGGTTCCCGAGCGCGCGCTGCGCGCCCTGCGCGAGGGGGTCGAGCTCGACGACGGCCCGACCGCCCCGGCGCGCGTCCGGCAGGTCGAGCCGGGCGTGCTCGAGCTGACGATCCACGAGGGCCGCAAACACCAGGTCAAGCGCATGTGCGAGGCGGTGGGCCACCCGGTCGTGAGCCTCACGCGGGTCCGCTTCGGGCCGCTCGAGCTCGGCGACCTGCGGCCGGGGGCGGCGCGGCGGCTGAGGCCGGCCGAGGTCGCGGCGCTGCGTGCGGCGGGCGGCGGGGCGCGGGGCAAGGGGTAGCGGCCGGCTTCTGGTCGCGCTGCGGTGCGCGGGGCGGGCGTGGGTGCCGGCCGGCGGCGGGCGGCCTGGGCCCGGGCCGGTGGTGCCGGGACGGCTCGCTCCGTTCGTGTCCGGTGGCGCCGGGCCGTGACGTGGTCTGAACGGCCGCTGGTCACGGTGTCCGGGGAGCGGGTTCGCGGTGCGCTCCTCCGGGGCGCCGGCGCGCCACGGGGTGGATCTTTGGCGTTCGTGGTGCGCCGGGCGACCCTTTCGTGCCAGAGATCCCGGCGCCGCCGGTTCCGCCGGATCTTTGGCGTTCGTGGTGCGCCCGGCGACCCATGCGTGCCAGAGATCCCGCCGGGGCGCGGGCGGCCCGGTCGTCGACAGCTCGCGCCGACCGAGCCGGACGAAACGGTCGCCTGGGTGCGCGTTTCGTCCGGTTCGCCGGACGGAGCTCGCCCGCGGCGGACGACCCGGACGAGACGGTCGCCTGGGCGCGCGTTTCGTCCGGTTCGCCGGACGGAGCTCGCCCGCGGCCGACGACCCGGACGAGACGGTCGCCTGGGCGCGCGTTTCGTCCGGTTCGCCGGACGGAGCTCGCCCGCGGCCGACGACCCGGACGAGACGGTCGCCTGGCTGTGCGCGTTTCGTCCGGCTCGCCCGGACGGCGCCACCCGGACGCGACACGAGCGGGCGTGGACGGCAGGCCGTCCACGTCCGGGCCGGTGACACCCCCCTGACCAGCGGCCGTTCGGACCACGCCGGACCCGCCACCACCGGCCACGAACAGAGCGAGCCGCCCCGGCACCACCGGCCCGGACGCGGGCCACCCGCCGCAGGCCACCCACCACGCCGACCGGCCCGCCCTAGACCGGCGGCTGCGCCAAGACGTCGTTGCGCAGCCGCCCGAAGAGCCTCCGGGCCGCCGCGACCTCGGCCTCCGGCGCGCGCCGCTCGGCGAGCGACCGGATCGTGACCGCCCCCGTCGCCTCGACGAACAGATGGCACTCGAGCAGCGTCGCGCCGCCGTGGACGGCCTGGCGCACCAGCCGCGCCGTCGCCGCGCCCGCCTGCTCGTACTCGCCGGCCCGTGCCGCGGCGACGAGCGCCTCGACCCACGCGGCGACCGGCGGGGCGGCCTGTGCCGAGCGCAGCCAGCCGCCGGTCTCGCCCTCGTACAGACGGCGGGCGGCGGCCGTGGTCAGCCGCTCGCCGGCCATGGTCAGCAGCTCGGCGAGCGCGGGCAGCGGCGCGTCGGGCCAGGGGACCGCGCGGACCGGCGCGCGGTCGCGCAGGGTCTCGTGGCGCAGGCGCTCGACGTCCGCCCGGACCAGGCGCCGGTGCCCGCCCGGCGTGCGGACCGAGCGGATCCGGCCCGCGTCGGTCCAGCGCCGGACGGTGCTCGCCGACACCGACAGCGCGCGGCTCGCCTCGCCGAGGGTCATCGTCGCCTCGTCGCTCCACGTCGCGCCCCCGTCCGCCACCGCCGAGCCCGGCGGCGTCACCGGCCCGAACGCGTCGGCGACGGCGTCCGGCAGCCCCGCGCGCAGGACCTGCTCGAGCTCGGCCGGCGGCAGCGGCCGCGCGAACGCGTAGCCCTGGCCGAGCGCGCAGCCCAGCGCCCGCAGGTGCCGGGCGTGGTCGACGGTCTCGACGCCCTCGGCGACGATCGACAGCCGCAGCGCCCCGGCCAGCCCGGCGATCGCCGACACGATGTGGTGGTCGTCACCCGACGGGCCGAGCCCCGCGACGAACGAGCGGTCGACCTTCAGGCCGTCGATCGGCAGCCGCTTCAGATACCCGAGCGACGACCAGCCGGTGCCGAAATCGTCGAGCACGAGCCGCACGCCCGCCTCGCGCAGCGCGTCGAGCGCGCCGCGGGTCGTCGCGGTCTCGTGGAGCAGCATGCTCTCAGTGACCTCGAGGTACAGCCGCCCCGGCGCGATCCCCGTCCGGCGCAGGATGTGCAGCACGTCGCTCGTCAGGTCGGGGTCGGCGAGCTGGCGCGCCGACAGGTTGACCGAGACGTACTTCAGCTCGGTCCCGAGCGTCTCGTCCCACTCGCCGAGCTGCCGGCACGCCTCGGCGACCACCCAGCGGCCGATCGGGACGATGAGCCCCGACTCCTCGGCGACCGGGATGAACTGGTCGGGGCCGACGAGCCCGCGCTCGCCGTGCCGCCAGCGCAGCAGCGCCTCCGCGCCGCGGACGGTGCCGTCGGCGAGCGACACGATCGGCTGGTAGTGCAGCTCGAGCTCGCCGCGGGCCAGCGCGCCGCGCAGGTCGCGCTCGGTGCGCGTCCGGTCGAGCAGGCGGCGGCGCATCTCGTCGCCGAACACCTCGACGCGCCCGCCGCCGAGGTCCTTGGCGCGGTACATCGCCACGTCGGCGTCGCGCAGCACGGCCACCGGGCTCGCCGCGTCCGGGCCGGCGATCCGCACGCCGATGCTCGCGGTGATGACGAGCTCGGTGTCCTCGACCGCGTACGTGCCGGCGAGCGCCTCGAGCACGCCCTGGGCGGCGGCGAGGATCTCGCGCTCGCCCTCGCGCCCCTCGACGAGAACCGCGAACTCGTCCGCGCCGAGCCGGGCGAGCGTGTCCTCCGGGCGCAGCGCGCGGCGCAGGCGCTCGGCGAGCGTCACGAGCAGCGCGTCGCCGGACGGGTGGCCGAGCGCGTCGTTGACGAACTTGAAGCGGTCGACGTCGACGAGCAGGACCGCGACCGGCGCGTGCTCGGACCGCGCGCGGCTGAGGGCGTGGCCGACGCGGTCGAGGAACAGCGTCCGGTTCGGCAGGCCGGTGAGCGGGTCGTGCAGCGCGCCGTGGACGATCTCCTCGTCGGCGCGCCGGCGGGCGAGCGCGATCGCCAGCACGTTCGCGACGCTCTCGGCGAACGCGACGTCGTGCGGGCCGAGCGCGCCCGGGCGCGCCGCCAGCGCGCACAGCCAGGCGCCGACCGCGCCGTCCGACGCGCGCACCGGGGCGATCACCGCGTGCTGCACGCCCGCGTCGGTCCACGCACGCGGCAGCGCCACCGTCGCCGCGTCGACGAGCGCGGCCGGCCCCGCCGCCGTCGTGATCGCGTCGCCCGCCCGCAGCGCGACCGTGCGCGGCCCGGCCGCGTCGCCGCCGCTGCGCGCCCGGACGACCGCCTGCTCGCCGTCGCGGCGCTCGAGCACGACCGCCTCGCCGGCCCCGGTGATCGCGCCGACCGCCTCGGCGGCGTCGGCGAACAGCTCCTCGGGCTCGGCGCCCTCCAGCGCGCGGCGGGTCAGCTCGCCGAGCGCGGCGTGCTCGCGGGCGAGCCGGCGCTCGTCGCTGACGTCACGGATGTGGCCGGTCAGGTACGTCCGCTCCCCGCGCCGGCCCGACACCGACATCTCGGCGGTGAACGCCGTCCCGTCGGCGCGCCGCGAGCGCAGGAGGTAGCGCTCGCTCGCCGCCTCGCCCTCGCCCGACGCCAGGCGGCGCATGCCGGCCAGGAACTCCTCGCGCGACTCGGGCGCGACGAGCAGGCCGGCCGCCGGCGCCCCGATCGCCTCGTCCGCCGGGATGCCGTACATGCGCTCGGCCGCCGGGTTGAACGCGACGATCCGGCCCTCGGCGTCGACCGAGACGACCGCGTCGAGCGCGGCGTCGAGGATGTTCTGCGCGAGCTCCTCGGGCGCGGCCCCGGCCGCCGGGTCGCCCGCGAGCGCCTCGAGGTGGACGATCAGCCGGACCGGGTCGGCGCCGGGCGGGTCGACCGCCGACACCCGCAGCCGCGTCCACCGCGCCTCGCCGCTCGCGTGGAGCATGCGCCTGGTCGCCTCGTAGCTCGACAGCTCGCCCGCGGCCAGCCGGCGCATGCGCTCGAGCCCGAGCTCGTCGTCGTCCGGGTGACCGATCTCGGTGAGGTCGCGGCCGGCGAGGTCGCCGCGCTCGCGGCCGAGCAGGTCGCAGGCCGCGCGGTTGGCGTCAACGATCGTCACCGCGCCGGTCTCCGGCGAGCGCTCGCAGAGCAGCACGCCGACCGGCGCGCGCTCCACCGCGGCACGCAGGTGCTCGGTCGTCAGCCGCTCCGTCCACGTCATCCGTCGTCCTCCGCCTCCCACCGCATGCTCGCCCCTCGGTCCGGGGGAGAGTCTGACGGCAACGCGCGGGCGGCGTGCGCGGCGCGTCTGCTAGGAACTCGCACCCATGCGGCTCTTCGCCCTGCGCGGCGCGACGACCGTCGACGTCAACGACGCCGACGCGATCCTCAGCGCCACCGAACTGCTCCTGCGCGAGATCATGTCGCGCAACGACCTCGTGCCCGAGGACGTCGTGAGCTGCATCTTCACGCTGACCGAGGATCTCGACGCCGAGTTCCCCGCCGTCGCGGCACGCCGGATCGGCTTCGACCGCGTACCGCTCCTGTGTGCGCGCGAGGTGCCGGTGCCCGGCTCACTGCCGAGGGTCATCCGGATCCTCATGCACTACTACGCCGACGAGTCGCACGAGACCCGGCACGTGTACCTCGGCGAGGCGCGCAGGCTGCGCTCGGACCTCGAGGCGGCGCAGTGAGACACGTCTGACGGACGCCCGCCACGCAGACGGGCCGGCGTCTTTCAGCCGGCCGTGAGGGAGAGCGCCGCGGCGCGGACGGCGCCGCGACGCCATCGGGGGACTACTGCCTGCCGATCGTGGCGACCATGACCGCCTTGATCGTGTGCAGGCGGTTCTCCGCCTGGTCGAACACGATGCTCGCGGGCGACTCGAAGACCTCGTGGGTCACCTCGAGCCCGCCGCGGATACCGGTCGCCTCGGCGACCTCGCGCCCGACCGTGGTCTTGTCGTCGTGGAACGCCGGCAGGCAGTGCATGAACTTCACGCGCGGGTTGCCGGTCTTGTCCAGCGCGGCCTGGTCGACGCGGTACGGCTTGAGCAGCTTGCACCGCTCGTTCCAGACCTCCTTGGGCTCACCCATCGAGACCCACACGTCGGTGTGGACGAACTCGGCGCCCGGGAGCGCCTCGTCGGGGTCCTCGGTGATGAGGAGCCGGGCGCCGCTCTCGGCGGCGCGCTCCTCGGCCAGGCGGACCACGTCCTCCGGCGGCTGGACCGCCTTCGGCGAGCAGATCCGCACGTCCGAGCCCATGATCGCGCCCATCACGAGCAGCGAGCGGCCCATGTTGCTGCGCCCGTCGCCCATGTAGCAGTACGCGATCTCGTGGGCGGGCTTGCCGGACGCCTCGGTCATCGTGAGGAAGTCGGCGAGCATCTGGGTCGGGTGCCACTCGTCGGTCAGGCCGTTGTAGACCGGGACGCCCGCGTACTCGGCGAGCTCCTCGACGATCGCCTGGGACGAGCCGCGGTACTCGATCGCGTCGTACATGCGGCCGAGGACGCGGGCCGTATCGGCCGCGGACTCCTTGTGGCCCATCTGCGACCCGGACGGGTCGAGGTAGGTCACGTGGGCGCCCTGGTCGTACGCCGCCGTCTCGAACGCGCAGCGCGTCCGCGTCGACGTCTTCTCGAAGATCAGGGCGATGTCCTTGCCCTCGAGGTTCCGCGGCTCGTTGCCGGCGTACTTCGCCTGCTTCAGCCAGGCCGACAGGCGGAGCAGGTAGTCGAACTCCTCGGCGGTGAAGTCGGCCTCCTTGAGGAAGTGCCGGTTGCGCAGGTTCTCCATGGTCAGTACGCCTCGTCGCGCTCGATGGGGCAGGTCATGCAGTGCGAGCCGCCGCGGCCGCGGCCGAGCTCGAAGCCCTCGATCGTGATGACCTCGATGCCCTCCTTGCGCAGCCGGGTGTTCGTGGCGACGTTGCGCTCGTAGGCGACCACGACGCCGGGCTCCAGGCACACGAGGTTGTTGCCGTCGTCCCACTGCTCGCGGGCCTGCTCGAACACGTCGCCGCCCGTCGGGATGACGTTCATCTTGCCGACGCCGAGGGCCTGCTCGAGCGCCCCGACGACGCCGCAGCTCAGCTCCTCGACGACCGGCAGGAACGGGTCGTCGCCGGGCGTCAGCCGCCAGACCCGCGCGCCCTCGACGACGTCCGGGTACATGGTCAGCGCGTCGCGGTCGACGAGCGTCATCACCGTGTCGAGGTGCATGTACGAGCGCCGGCGCGGCAGCGACACCGCGAGGACCTGGTCGACCTCGTCGGCGGCGAACAGCTCGCGGGCGATGAGCGACACGGCCTGCGGCGCGGTGCGCTCACCCATCCCGATCATCACGGCGCGGTTGCCGATCGGCATGATGTCGCCGCCCTCGACCGTGGCCGGGCCGTAGTCGCGCTCGGCGCCGCCGTACCACATCTTCACGCCGCCGCCGGTGGTGAACATCGGGTGGTGGCGGTAGATGGTCTCCATGATCACCGACTCGGTCCGGCGCGCCCGGTGGGCCATCGGGTTGACCGTCACGCCGCCGTAGATCCACGACGACGGGTCGCGCTGGAACAGGAAGTTCGGCAGCGGCGGCAGCAGCATGTCGACCGGGTCGGCGAGGTCGAACGTCAGGCCGTGGCCGCCGTCGATGTCGTTCTTGGTCAGGCCGCCGATGAGGAACTCGGCGAGCTCGTTCGACGGCACCTCGGCGGCCCACTCACCGAGGGAGCGGGCCAGGTACGGCCCGACGCGCCGCTCGTCGAGGACCTGCCGGGTCAGCCAGGTCCGGCCCTCGGGGAGGTCGAGGACGTCGGCCAGGAGCTGCTCGATGTAGTAGACGTCGACGCCGCGCTCGCGCATGACCTCGACGAACGCGTCGTGCTCGGCCTTGGCCTGCTTGACCCAGATGACGTCGTCGAACAGGAGCTGCTCGGCGTTGTCGGGGGTCAGCCGCATGTGCGCGAGGCCGGGTCGGTGGACGATGACCTGCCGGAGCGTCCCGACCTCGGAGGCGACCCGGAACCTGGGCTTCGTCTCGACGGGGGTGCTGGGCTCTTCGATGGTTGCCATGGTGTTCTCCTTGGGAGGGGGTCTGGGGCGGCGGCGCTCTGCCGAGCGCCGCCGCGCGAGGGGAAGCCGTCGTCAGGCGAGGACCGCCGCGACGGACAGGACGACGCCGCACACGACCGCGACCATGGCGACGAACGGGAGGGCGAAGCGCAGGTACTTGTCGTAGCCGACCTTCGCCAGCGTCAGCCCGCCCATGACCACGGCGGCCGTGGGGGCGATGTAGTTCGTGATGCCGGACGCCGTCTGGTACGCGGTGACGGCGATGTGCCGCGGGATCTCCGCGAAGTCCGCCAGCGGGGCGAGGATCGGCATGATCAGCGCCGCGTGGCCGGACGACGACGGGACCAGGAACGCGATGAGCGTGTTGACGATCATCGCGACCGGGCCGAAGACCGCCGCGCTGGTGCCGGAGACCGCGTCCTCGGTCCAGCTCAGGATCGTGTCCGTGATGTACGAGTTCTTCATCACGACGGTGACCGCGCGCGCGAGCACGATCACGAGGGCGGCGCCGAGGAAGTCGCCGGCGCCGGTCACGATCGCGTCGACCGTGCCCTTCTCGCCGAGCTTGCCGATCAGGCCGATGATCACGGCGAAGACGAGGAACACGACCGAGGCCTCGGCGAAGTAGAAGTCCGAGAACGTCGGCAGCGGCCACTCGGTCCCGAAGATCGTGTCCATGACGTCGTTCCACGGGACGAAGCCGTAGATGAGGATCGCGAACGCGAGGAAGAAGACCGTGAGGATCCACTTCTGCGCGGTCGTCAGGAGCGGGACCTCGTCGACGAGGTCGCGCTTCTGCGCGGCGTCGTCGGCCGAGATGCCGACGATCGACTTGCTCGGGTCCTTGGCGACCTTGCGCGCGTAGCGGACCACGTAGCCGATCGCCAGCGGGCAGAGGACCAGCAGGAGGACGACGCGCACGACGATGCCGTCGCCGACCGCGATGCCGGCGGCGTCGGAGGCGACGCCGGTCGCGAACGGGTTGACGGTCGACGCGACGACGCCGGTGCCGGCCCCGAAGAACACGATCGCGACGGCGACCATGCGGTCATAGCCGAGCGCGAGGACCAAAGGCACCAGCAGCGCGAAGAAGCCGAGGGTCTCCTCCCACATGCCGTAGGTCGTCCCGCCGAGGGCGAAGATCGACATCAGCACGGCGATGAGGATCCCGCCGCTCTTGCGGTACCGGACCGCGAGCCGGCCGATCCCGGTCTGGATCGCCTCGGTCTTCATCGTGACGGTGATGAAGGCGCCGACGGCCAGGACGAACAGGAAGATCTGCGCGGAGCCGTACAGGCTGCCCGACTCCCACGGGCCGACCTTGCCCCGCTCGTTCTCGATGCCGTACAGGCCGTTGGACGGTGCGATCCACAGCTCCTTGAGCTGTGCACCGATCGACTTGTCGACGCAGAGCTCGTCGCCGGTGGCCTCGGAGCACGACGGGATCTCGTGATAGGTGCCCGGCTTCGGGCCGCCGTCCGGGAGCTGGTCGTAGACGCCGGACGGGATGATGAAGGACGCGCCCCAGACGATGAGCAGGAGCGCGGCGAGCACGGTGAAGGCCGTCGGGAAGCGGCGCGCCTTCTTCTCCTTGGGCTCGGTGACATCCGGGGGAACTGAGGAGGGCTCCACCTCGGGGGTGGGCTCGGTCGTGGTGCTCATGCGACTGCCTCCATGGCGTCGTGGTAGGTGAGGTCGGCGCCGTCGCGGCGCACGAGGGTGCCGGCGCGGCCGGCGAGGATCTCCGGGAGCTGTTCGAGCGAGCCGATCGCGGCGGTGCCGCCGGTCGCCTCGACGAAGCGGGCGCACGCCTCGGCCTTCGGCCCCATCGAGCCGGCGGCCAGCTCGAGCGAGCGCAGCCCGGCCGGGGTGGCCTCGGCGATGCGGCGCTCGGCGGGCGTGCCGAAGTCCTGGCGGACGCTGTCGACGTCGGTCGCGAGGACCAGGTGGTCGGCGCCGAGATCAGCGGCCAGCAGGGCGGAGGCGAGGTCCTTGTCGATGACCGCCTCGACGCCACGCTGGCCCCCGTTGCCGTCGTCGACGACCGGGACGCCGCCGCCGCCGGCGCAGACGACGAGGAACCCGGCGTCGACGAGATGCCGGATCGCCGGGAGCTCGACGATGCGCTTCGGGTCGGGCGAGGCGACGACGCGGCGGAAGTGCTCGCCGTCGGGCTTGACGGTCCAGCCGCGCGCGGCGGCGAGGGCCTTCGCCGTCTCCTCGTCGTAGACGGGGCCGATCGGCTTCGACGGGTTCTGGAACGCGGGATCGTCCGCGTCGACCAGCGTGCGCGTGATGATCGCGACGGTGTGCTGGTCGTGGATCGCGTTGTCGAGCTCGACCTCGAGGACGTAGCCGATCTGGCCTTCGCTCTCGGCGTCGAGCACGTCGAGCGGATAGGGCTCTACGTCGGTGTAGTTCTCGCTCAGCAGGGCCAGCAGGCCCACCTGCGGGCCGTTGCCGTGGGTCACGACGAGCCGGTGCTCGCCGGACACCTCGGCCAGCAGGTGGGCCGCGTGACGCGCCGCCTGAGCCTGGTTGTCAGCCGTCAGAGGCTGACCACGTCGCAGCAGGGCGTTCCCGCCAAGTGCCACGACGGTGAGAGGTGCTCGGGACATAGTCCCGTTGTACGTTTGACCCCTGCTTCTCGCCTCGGGGTTTCCCCGCGATCAAATGAGGGATCGGTACGGGATTTCGATCCGGCCGATCTGCCGACCTGGGGCCGTCGTCAGAGCCGCTCGCGCCAGCGGATCGCCGCGACCGCGACGCCGGTCAGCGCGCGGTACAGGCCGTGCCGGTCGCCGCGCGCGTTCGCCCGCGCCGCCTGCTTGACGGCGACGACGAGCGGGCCGGGGCCGATCGGCCCGTCGCCGGAGCGCAGCTCCTCGAGCCGCGCCTCGGCGCGCTCGGCGCGGAGCGTCGCGCGGCGGGCCCGGCGCTCGGCCTCGCGGGCGCGCTCCAGCGCGGCGTCGAGCTCGGCCGCGATGTCACGCGGCTCGGCGGGCATGCGCTGCTCGACCGCGGGGGCGGCCCGTCCCCGCCGGCGCCGGGGCCCGGGACGGTGCGGGACGAGCCCGGCCTCGCGGACGGCGGCGTCGAACGACCCGCCGAACAGGCGCTTGGCGGCGTTGATCGAGGGCCACGGCTCGCCGGTCTCGGGATCGCCGAGCCGGTAGCGCGCGATGCGCCACTCCTGGGCGCGCCAGCGGGCGAGCGACGGGTTCCAGTCAGCCGTACACGGCGGCTCGCCGTACAGCTCGTTCCAGCGCTCGATTCTCTCGATGACGTGGTCGCGGGTGAGGGTCGCCTTGCGCTTCCCGGCCGCGACGGTCGCGGTCGGGGTCAAGTGAGCTCCCTTCCGCGCTAGTGCGTCTTGGCCGGCTTGTGCGTCTCGACGAACGCCGACGGGCCCGTGATGGCGGGCTTCTGCTCGGTCATGGCGTTCGCGAGGCGGGCGGACATCGAGCACGGAACGCTACGCGACGGCGCCGCGCGCGTCCAGCCCACGGGTTCGAACCGCAGGCGGGATGCCAGAATCTCCCGCATGCCCCTCGAGTTCGCCGAGCGGATCCGCCGCATCCCCGCCTACCCGGTCGCCGGGGGCTATGCCCTGCCCGACGACATCGCCCTGCTCGCCTCCAACGAGTCGCCCGACCCGCCGCTGCCCGCCGTCGTGGAGGCGATCACGCGGACGCTCGGAGGACTGAACCGCTACCCGGACCCGTCGAACAGCGGGCTGCGCAACGCGCTGTCCGACCGCTACGGCGTGCCGGCGAACCGGATCGCGATCGGCAACGGGTCGTGCGACATCCTCCTCGCCGCCGGCGAGGCGTTGCTCGAGCCGGGGGCCGAGCTCGTCTACGCGTGGCCGAGCTTCAGCGTCTACCCGCACCTGTCGGCCGCGTCGGGGGCGCGCGCGATCACCGTGCCGCTCAACGACGCCGACGAGCACGACCTGGACGCGATGGCGACCGAGATCACGGCCGCGACGCGGATGGTCATCGTCTGCAACCCGAACAACCCGACGTCGACGGCGCTGCCGCTCGACGCGATCGCCGCGTTCGCCGAGCGCGTCCCGCGCCACGTCGCGTTCATCCTCGACGAGGCCTACTGCGAGTTCAACCTGCTCGAGGACCCCGACGCGTCGATCGACCTGCTCGACCGGTTCCCGAACCTCGTCCTGCTCCGGACGTTCTCGAAGATCTACGCGCTCGCCGGGCTGCGCGTCGGCTTCGCGCTGTGCGGCAGCGAGGAGTTCGTCCAGGCGGTCAACCAGGTCCGCCAGCCGTTCTTCTGCAATGCCGCCGCCCAGGCCGCCGCGATCGAGGCGCTCAAGCACCAGGACGCGGTCGCCGAGCGCGTCGAGCGCGCGGTCGTCGCGCGCGTGACGCTGCAGGAGGGGCTCGAGCGGCTCGGGATCCGCGTCGCCGACTCGCAGGCGAACTTCTGCTGGCTGCATCTGCCCGACGAGGTCGCCGAGCAGGCGGTCGTCGACGGGCTGCGCGAGCGGGGAGTGCTCGTGCGCCAGGGCACCGCGCTCGGGCGCGAGGGCGCGCTGCGCGTGAGCTTCGGGACCCCGCGCGAGAACGAGCGCTTCCTGGCCGCGATGGCCGAGATCCTGGGCTGATCGGCGCGGATGTGGCACACTGCTCGCCAGCCATGAGCGCCCAGCCCGCGATCTCCACCACCTTCGAGGCCTTCGCGGGCTATGCCTACGCCTGGCGATTTCTCTAGGCGTTCGGCCACAACGACGCGCCGGTCCCAGCGCACCAGGGAACCGGCCGGGCCGAGCGCCGCACGATCCGACTCGATGACGAGAGCGGTGCGCACCCCGAACCAGGCGTAGGAACCAGAGAGGACTGAAGTAGCCGTGATGATCGTGATGAAGCCCGAGGCGACGGAGGAGGAGATCCAGCACGTCGTCGAACGGGTCGAGAGCGTCGGCGCCAAGGCGCACCTCAGCCGTGGCGAGGAGGTGACGGTCGTCGGCGCGGTCGGCGACCGCGAGCACATCGCCCGGCTCGGGCTCGAGGCGACCCCGGGCGTCGACCGGGTCGTGCCGATCCTCAAGCCGTACAAGCTCGCGTCGACGCAGATCCGCCACGAGGAGCCCAGCGTCTTCGAGATCGGCGGCCGCCGCGTCGGCGGCGAGCACTTCGCGCTCATCGCCGGGCCGTGCACGGTCGAGTCGCGCGACCAGACGCTCGAGACCGCGCGGATCGTCAAGGCCGGCGGCGGCTCGATGTTCCGCGGCGGCGCCTACAAGCCGCGCACCTCGCCGTACGCGTTCCAGGGCCTCGGCCGCGCGGGCCTGCGGATCCTCGCCGAGGCCAAGGAGGAGACCGGGCTGCCGATCGTGACCGAGCTCATGGACGCCCGCGACCTCGAGGCGGTCGTCGAGGTCGCCGACGTCATCCAGGTCGGCGCGCGGAACATGCAGAACTACGCGCTGCTGACCGAGATCGGCCGGTCGGGCAAGCCCGCGCTCATCAAACGCGGCCTGTCGAGCACGATCGAGGAGCTGCTCATGGCGGCCGAGTACGTGCTCAAGGAGGGCAACGAGAAGGTCCTGCTGTGCGAGCGCGGCATCCGCACGTTCGAGACCGCCTACCGCTTCACGCTCGACCTCACCGCGGTGCCGGTGCTCAAGGAGCTCACGCACCTGCCGGTGATCGTCGATCCCTCGCACGCGCCGGGCCGGCGCTCGCTCGTCGAGCCGCTGTCGCTGGCCGCGGCCGCGGCCGGCGCGGACGGCATCATCGTCGAGATCCACCCGTGCCCGGAGGAGGCGATCTGCGACGCCGCCCAGCAGCTCGACGCGCACGACTTCGAGCGCTACGCGGGCAAGATCGAGCAGGCCGCCGCTGTGGCGGGCAAGTCGATCAGCGTCGCGGCGTAGGCGCTGCCGTTGCGGGTCGCGGTCGTCGGCGTCGGCCTCATCGGAGGGTCGATCGGGCTTGCGGCCCGCGAGCGTCTCGGCGCGACGGTGACCGGGTGGGACCCGGACGCCGGCGCGCTCGAGCAGGCGGTCGGGCGCGGCGCGATCGACGCCGCCGCGCCGTCGCTCGCCGAGGCGGTGCAGGACGCGCAGATCGCGTTCGTCGCCGCGCCGGTCGGCGCGCTGCCGGCGCTCGTGCGCGAGGTGCTCGACGCCGCGCCGCGGGAGTGCATGGTCACCGACGTGGGCTCGACGAAGCGCGCGGTCGTCGTCGACGACGAGCGCTTCTGCGGCGGCCACCCGCTCGCGGGCGCCGAGCACGCCGGGGTCGAGCACGCGCGCGCCGACCTGTTCGAGGGCGCGATCTGGTACCTGACGCCCGGCCCGCGGACGAGCGGGATCCTGTTCGAGCGCCTGCACCGGACGATCGCCGCGCTCGGCGCCCAGCCGGTGGCGATCGACGCCGAGACGCACGACCGGCTGATGGCGACGGTCTCGCACCTGCCGCACGTGATCGCGAACGTCCTCGTCGCGCAGGCGGCCGGCGCGCTGGGCGGCGAGCGCGTCCCGCCGACCGGGCCGTCGTTCCGCGACGCGACGCGCGTCGCGGGCGCCAACAGCGCGATCTGGACCGACATCTACCTCGCCAACCGCGACGCGCTCATCGAGCAGATCGACGCGACGATCGAGCGCCTGCAGGACGTCCGGGCGGCGCTCGCCGCCGCCGACGCGGAGGCCGTCAAGGCCTGGAACGAGGCCGCCGCGGCCGACCGCCGCGCGCTGCTGGAGGCCGGGCTGGAGGGCGGCGCGGTGCACGAGCTGCGCGCCTCGGTGCCGAACCGGCCGGGCGTCATCGCGGAGATCGCGCTCGCTCTCGGGCGCGCCGGTGTCAACATCGTGGACATGGCGCTCAGCCCCTCAGCGGACTTCAGGCAGGGACGCATGTCGCTCTGGATCAGCGGCGACGACCAGGCGTCCCGGGCCGTCGAGCTCATCTCCGACCTCGGATTCCCGGTCGCGCGCGCATGAGCGTCGACGTCCGCTTCGAGCCGGCCGAGCGCCTGCGCGGCCACATCACCGCGCCGCCGGACAAGTCGATCTCCCATCGCGCCGCGCTGCTGGCGGGGATGACCGATGAGCCGGTGCGGATCAGCAACTACCTGCACGCCGAGGACACCCACGCGACGCTGGACGCGGTGCGGGCGCTCGGGGCGCTCGTCGAGGACCGCGGCGACGAGATCGTCGTGCGCGGGGTCGGCCTGCGCGAGGCGCGCGAGGTGTCCGCCCCGATCGACGTCGGCAACGCGGGGACGCTCATGCGCCTCCTGCCGGGATGGCTGGCCGCGCAGGAGGGACGCGCGTGGACGATCGACGGCGACGCATCGATCCGCCGCCGCCCGGTCGACCGGATCGCCGAGCCGCTCACCCGCATGGGCGCCCGGATCGACGCCCGCGACGGGCGCTTCCCGCCGTTCACCGTCCACGGCGCGCGCCTGCGCGCGATCTCCTACGACCTGCCGGTCGCCAGCGCGCAGGTCAAGTCGTGCGTCCTGCTGGCAGGGCTGGTCGCCGAGGGCGCGACGACCGTGCACGAGCCGATCCCGTCGCGCGATCACACCGAGCGGATGCTCGCCGCCGCCGGCGTCGGCGTGCACCGCAACGGCCGGCGGGTGACGGTCTCGAGCGCCGACGAGCTCGAGCTCGACACGATCGCCGTGCCGGGCGACCCGTCCTCGGCGGCCTACGCGGTCGCGGCCGGGGTGCTCGTGCCCGGGTCGCGGCTCGTCGTCCGCAACTGCGCGGCGAACTGGACGCGGACCGGGTTCATGCGGATCGTCCAGCGGATGGGCGGGATCGTGATCGGCGACCTCGAGGAGGAGCCCGGCGACGACGTGCCGCGCACCGAGCCGGTCACCGAGCTCGACGTCACCGCGGGCCCGCTCGTCGGCACGACGGTCGAGCCCGACGAGGTGCCGCTCGCGATCGACGAGCTGCCGCTCGTCGCGCTGCTCGGCTGCTTCGCCGAGGGGGAGACCGTCGTCCGCGGCGCCGAGGAGCTGCGCGTGAAGGAGTCCGACCGGATCGAGGCGGTCGTGACCGGGCTGCGCGGCCTGGGCGCCGAGATCGAGGGCACGCCCGACGGGTTCGTCGTCACCGGCACCGGCGGGCTGCGCGGCGGCCGGATCGAGTCGCTCGGCGACCACCGCCTGGCGATGCTCGGCGCGATCGCCGGCATGGCGTCGACCGAGGGCGTCGAGGTGATCGGGATGGACGCCGCCGCGGTGAGCTACCCGACGTTCGCCGAGGACTTCGCGGCGCTGCGGTAGGGCACCGGCCTGCCGGTGGCCTACCGCGTGCGGGGGCGACGCCAGACCGCCGCCCCCGCCGCGAGATGCGTCAGGACGTCGCCGTCCCGACGGAGGTGGCGGCCGCCGCGGTTGAGGAGGCGGCGGCCGCAGTCTGCTGCGCCTCGGCCGGAGCGGCCTCGGCCGCGGGCGGCTCCGGGGCCGTCTCGGCGGCGGGCTGCTCGGGCGCGGGGGCCGGAGCGGGCTCGGGCGCCGGCTGCTCGGGCGCCGGGGCCGGAGCAGGCTCCGGGGCGGGCGCGGCGGCTGCCTGCGGCGCGGGCGCCGGGGCGGGCTGGGCCGCCGGCGCGGGCGCGGGCTGCGGGGCCGGAGCCGGCGCGGCCTGGACCGCGGGCTGTGGGGCCGGAGCCGGCGCGGCCTGGACCGCGGGCTGCGGCGCAGGGGCGGGCGCGGCCTGCGGCGCCGGCGCGGGGGCGCCTGCGTACGACGTCGTCGCCGGCGCGGCCTGGCGGGTCGCGCTCGCGCTCACCGCCTGCGGCTCGTCGGGCGCCTGCGCGCCGCCGTCGCGGACGTTCACGCGGACCGCGTCGCCGGTGGCGTCGGCCGACCCGGCGTCGCGCTGGGCGGCCATCTTCGCCTTCGCCTGCGGCGACAGCTCGCTCGAGCCCTCCAGGTACGGCTTCGGGTTCGTCGCCTTGCCGTTCTGGCGCACCTCGAAGTGCAGGTGCGGGCCCGTGCAGCGCCCGGTGCACCCGACGGTGCCGATGACCTGGCCCGCCTTGACCTGCCCGCCCTTCTCGGTGGCGATCGACGACAGGTGCGCGTAGCACGAGGTCTTGCCGCCCTCGTGCTCGATGCAGACCATGTTCCCGTAGCCGCCGCTGTCGGCGCCCGCGGTCGTCACGGTGCCGCACGACGCGGCGCGCACCGGCGTGCCGCTCGGCGCGGCGATGTCCTGCCCGGCGTGGGCGTGCGACCCGCGGTCCTCGCCGTACGAGCCGGTGACCGTGCCCTTGACCGGCGTGACCGTCCCGCACTCGCCGCCGAGCGCGGCCGGCGCGGTCTGCGGCTCGGACGCCGGGCGGTCGGCGGTCCGCAGGTCACGGCTGAGGTCGCGCGAGGCCTCCGGCGCCGGGCCGCCCTTGCCGCTCGCTTCGTCCGAGGACGACGTCGACGGCTTGGGGCCGGTCGTCGACGAGGCCTCCGGGGCGGCGTCGCGCAGCACGGCCGGCCGTGCCTTGACCTGCTGCTCCTCTCGCCGCGAGATCTCCTCGCGCACGACGGCAGGGACCTCGGACGCCTTCATGAACACGACCTTGGAGCGGAAGATCGCCGCCCACGTCTCAGCGTCGACGACCCCGGTGACCGCGAGCCCGTGCTGGGCCTGGAAGCGCTTGACCGCACGCTCGGTGATCGGCCCGAAGATCCCGTCGTCGTCGACCGACAGCCGCCGCTGGACCTCGGCGACCTGCGGGCCGGTGCTGCCGAACTTCAGGAGCACCGCGTGGGCGCGGTCCTCGCCGGCGGACCGCTGTGGATCGACCTGCCCGGCCTGGTCGCCGTCGTCCTGCGCCTGGGCGGCGGGCAGGAACGGCACGACCGGGGAGGTGGCGACCGCGCCGGTCAGCGCGACCGTCGTGGCCTTGCGCCGGCGGCGGGCGCGGTGGCTCAGCTCGGCGAGGCGGCGGCTGCGCCGCGCGCGCTCCATCGAACGCCGCCACAGGCGCTCGTCCGCGAGATCCCGCTCACCGGGGACCCCACGGAACACCTCATCGTCCTCGAACGTCGCCCAGCCGGGCGGGCCCGCGAACGGGCGCTCGTCGTCATGGGTCACGACGCAAGTCCTCCAACTCCTCTTCTCGATTCGGCCTACGAGGTGAGCTGACGGGCTCGCACGTCGAGTCGCGCTACGCCGCAAGATCGCGGCGATTCGCCCCAGGCGACCGGGAGACGGCCGCCGAGTGGTTCCCCCGCCCCGGACCGGCAGGGCCGTGTCCGGGCTCGGCACAGTTGCGCCCAGCAGGATGACATAACCGGCCGACGGACACCACCGGGGACTACCCTGCGTGCTCATGCTGGTCGCCATCGACGGCCCTGCGGGCGCGGGCAAGTCCACGGTCGCCCGCGCCGTCGCGCGGGCGCTCGGCTTCACCTACCTCGACACCGGGGCGATGTACCGCGCCGTCGCGCTCGCGCGCCTGCGCGGCCACGGCCTGCCGCACCTGGCCGAGATCGGGTTCACCGAGGACGGCCACGTCACGCTCGAGGGCGAGGACGTCGAAGCGCTCATCCGCACGCCCGAGGTCAGCGAGGAGGCGTCGAAGGTCGCCGCCGACCCGCAGGTCCGGCGTGCGCTCGTCGAGCAGCAGCGCCGCCTCATCGCCCAGTCCGACTGGGTCGCCGAGGGCCGCGACATCGGCACGGTCGTGGCACCCGACGCCGAGGTGAAGATCTTCCTCACCGCCAGCCCCGAGGAGCGCGCCCGCCGGCGCGCCGCCGAGCTCGGCGCCGACTACGACACCGTCCTGCGCGAGCAGACCGTCCGTGACCAGCGCGACATGCAGCGCGCCGACAGCCCGCTGCGGCCCGCCGACGACGCGATCGAGGTGGACACCACCGGCCTGGCGATCGACGAGGTCGTCGAGCGCATCGTGAGCCTGGCGACCGGGGCGCGGCGATGAGGAAGGTCGCCGTCGTCGGCTACCCCAACGTCGGCAAGTCGAGCCTCGTCAACCGCCTGTCGGGCACCCGCGAGGCGGTCGTCCACGAGACGTCCGGCGTCACCCGCGACCGCAACGAGGTCCCGTGCGAGTGGAACGGGCGGCGCTTCGTGCTCATCGACACCGGCGGCGTGGACTTCGCCGACGAGGACCCGCTCGCCGGCTCGATCCGCGAGCAGGCGCAGGCGGCGCTCAACGACGCCGACGTCGCGGTGCTCGTCGTCGACGCCCAGACCGGCGCGCGCCCCGGCGACAACGAGATCGCCGACCTGCTGCGCCGCTGGGACAAGCCGGTGATCGTCGCCGCGAACAAGATCGACAGCGTCCGCGACCTCCTGCTGGCCGCCGAGTTCCACGCGCTCGGCCTCGGCGAGCCGATCGCGGTGTCGGCGACCCAGGGCCTCGGCACCGGGGACCTGCTCGACGCGATCGTCGAGAACCTCCCCGAGGGCGACCTGCCCGAGGACGAGGACCTCGTCCGCCTCGCGGTCATCGGGCGGCCGAACGTCGGCAAGTCGAGCCTCGTCAACCGCATCCTGGGCACCGAGCGCGTCATCGTCTCCGAGGTCGCCGGCACGACCCGGGACGCGATCGACCTGCCGTTCGAGTACGACGGCCGGCGGATGGTCCTCGTCGACACCGCCGGCATGCGGCGCCAGTCGAAGGTCACCGACTCGGTCGAGTACTACACGGTCCTGCGCTCGCAGCGCGCGGCCGAGCGGGCCGACGTCGCGCTCGTCGTCTGCGACGCGAACGACGGCATCACCTCCCAGGACCTGCGGATCGCCGAGCTGGCGATGAAGGCCGGCTGCGCGACCGCGATCGTCCTGAACAAGTGGGACGTGGTCGCCGAGGACCACGAGGCGCAGATCGACCACGAGCGCGCTCGCGTCCGCCAGAAGCTGCGGCTGCGCCCGAAGGTGCTGACGGTCAGCGCGAGGACCGGCCGCAACGTCCAGCGGGTGCTGCAGGAGGCGGTCGCGCTCGCCGACCGGATGCGCACGCGCATCCCGACCTCCGACCTCAACCGCTTCCTGGCCGAGGCGGTCCAGGCGCGCCAGCCGCCGGCCAAGCAGAACCACCGCCTGCGCCTGCTGTACATGACGCAGATCGGTGAGCGCCCGCCGCGCTTCGCGATCTCGGTCAACAGCCGCAATCGCGTGACCCGCGACTACGCCTACTACATCGAGAACCGCCTGCGCGAGCGGTACGGCTTCGGCGGCGTGGCGCTCATCATCGACTTCAACGAGCGCAGGCAGCGGCGCAGCGAGAGGACCGCCGCGTGACGAGCCCCGCCGTCCGCCGCCGCCGGCTCGCGGCGGCGGCGGTCGCGCTGCCGGCCGTCGCCGCCGTCGTCGTGCTGGCGGTGCGCGCGCTCGGGTCCGAGGAGCCGCCGGCGACCGCCGCCGCGAAGCTCGCGCCGAAGAACACGCTCGTCTACGTCCACGTGTCGACCGACACCGAGCGCGACGCGGTCGAGCGCGCGCACGAGCTGCTCGGCCGCTTCGACTCGTACGAGCGGATCACCGACACGATCCTGCAGCGGCTCGTCGGGACCTCCCGGGACGTCAAGGCGGGCGACGTCGAGCCGTGGCTGGGCGACGAGGCGGCGCTCGCGCTCGTCGACGCGGGCCAGGCGACCGCGGGCTCGCTCGTGATCGTCCGCGTCACCGACGCGCGCCGCGCCCGCGACTTCCTGACCAGGAGCCCGCGCCACACCGCGGTCCGCACCTACAAGGGCGACCGCATCGACGAGTTCGGGACCGTGAACGTCGCGTTCAAGGACGGCTGGCTGCTCATCGGCCAGTCGATCACCGTCCAGGGCGCGCTCGAGCGGGCCGACGGCCGCGACCAGTCGCTGGCCGACGACCCGATCTTCCGCCGCGCGATGGAGGGCGCGCCCGAGGGCCGCGCGGCCGACGCGTACATCACGGTCGGCGGGCTGCGCCGCCTCCTCGCGCCCCAGGGCGACCTGCTCGGCGGCCTGGCGACCGCGCTCGACCAGCCGGCGCTGCAGGCCGTCGCGCTGAGCGCCGAGGCGGAGGACGACGAGCGACTGCGGATCACCGCCCACTCGATCCTCGACGCCGCCGCGCAGAAGCGCTCGGGCGGGGTGCCCGAGCCGCTGGACGCCGACCTGCTCGAGGACGTGCCCGAGGACGCGCTCGCCTACTACGGGGTGCGCGGCATCTCGGGCGCGCTGGGCAACCTGCTCGCCGCCGCGGCCGGCGGCGCGGACGCCGGCGGGGCCGGGCCGGTGCTCCAGCGCCTGCGGCGCGAGCTGACGCGGCAGGCCGGCGACGGGCTCGAGCGCGACCTGCTCCGCCTGTTCGACGGCGAGGTCGCGGTCGTGATCACGAAGGCGATCCCGGCGCCGGCGCTGTCGCTCGTCGCGAAGGTCGCCGACGAGGAGCGCACCGCGGGGGTGCTGCGCCGCCTGCAGGCGCCGCTCGTCCGCATGCTGACCCCGGAGGGCGAGCAGGCGCCGCGGTGGCGGACCGACGACCTGGGCGGCGGCGTGCGCGCGCACACGCTCGCGATCCCGAGCGGGGCCGAGCTGAGCTACGCGGTGTTCGACGGTCGCCTCGTGCTCGGCACGGGCCCCACCGCGATCCGGCGCATCAAGGACGCGGACGGCAGCCTGGAAGACTCTGACGCGTTCAAATCGGTCGAAAGGCGCTCGGAGAAGATGACATCGCTAGGCTTCCTCGACTTCAGCCAGCTCCTCGAGCTCGGCGAGCAGACCGGCCTGAACGACAGCCGCGCGTACCTGGCGGCGCGCGAGGATCTCCAGAGGATCCGGGCTCTCGGAGTCAGCTCGTACGGCAGCGAGGGGGAGTCGACCGCGGAGATCCTCCTTTCGATCCCATGACCCAGCTTTCAGACAACGAGTACCTCTTCACCTCTGAGTCCGTGACCGAGGGCCACCCCGACAAGGTCGCCGACCAGATCTCGGACGGCGTGCTCGATGCCGTCCTGCGCGACGATCCCGACGGCCGCGTGGCGTGCGAGACGCTCGTCAACACGGGGCTGGTCGTGGTGTCCGGCGAGATCTCCACGACGACGTACGTCGACATCCAGGAGATCGCCCGCGAGACGATCCGGAAGATCGGCTACGTCGACGCCGACCTCGGCTTCAGCGCCGACTCGTGCGCCGTCATCAACGCGCTCGACAAGCAGTCGCCCGACATCGCCCAGGGCGTCGACAAGGCGTGGGAGACCCGCACCGACCCGTCCGACGACGATGAACTCGACATCGCCGGCGCGGGCGACCAGGGCATGATGTTCGGGTACGCGTCGAACGAGACCGAGGAGCTCATGCCGCTCCCGATCTCGCTGGCGCACAAGCTCGCCAAGCGCCTGGCCGACGTGCGCAAGGCGGAGGTCGTCAACTACCTGCGCCCGGACGGCAAGACCCAGGTGTCGGTCCGCTACCGGGACGGCAAGCCGGTGGAGATCGAGAAGCTGCTCATCTCCACGCAGCACAAGGAGGGCGCCGAGAACCTCATCCCGGACGACCTCTGGGAGCACGTCGTCGAGCCGATCCTCCCGAAGGAGCTCTACGACGAGAAGAAGCTGCGCAAGAACTTCCTCGTCAACCCGACGGGCCGGTTCGTCATCGGCGGCCCGGTCGGTGACGCGGGCCTGACCGGCCGCAAGATCATCGTCGACACCTACGGCGGCATGGCCCGCCACGGCGGCGGCGCGTTCAGCGGCAAGGACCCGTCGAAGGTCGACCGCTCGGCCGCGTACGCCGCGCGCTACGTCGCCAAGAACATCGTCGCGGCCGGCCTGGCCGACCGCTGCGAGGTCCAGGTCGCGTACGCGATCGGCGTCGCGCACCCGGTGTCGGTGATGGTCGAGACGTTCGGGACCGAGCACGTCGGCCGCGCGAAGATCGCCGAGCTCGTGGGCGAGCACTTCGACCTGCGCCCGGGCGCGTTCCGCGAGCAGCTCAAGCTGCACCGCCCGATCTACCAGAAGACCGCCGCCTACGGGCACTTCGGCCGCGAGGACCACGACTTCACGTGGGAGCGGACCGACAAGGCGGCGATCCTGCGCGAGGCCGCCGGCCTCGAGCCGCAGGCCGCGAGCGTCTAGGCGCCGCACGTCCACCTCCACGATCCGGACGCCCCGCTCGGCGACGAGGCCGAGCGGGGCGCCGGGCGTGTCCCGCTGTGCCGCCTGGGCGCGGGGCTGCGTGCCCCCGTGGCCTGCCGAGCGCCGTGGCGTCTCTCCGGCGCCGGTGGTACGGGTCGGGCCGTGCCGAGGGGCCTGCTGGTGAGGTGGTGAGGGAGCGGGGTCGCTCCGCGCTCCTGTGGGCGCCGGCGTGTGAGGCGAGCCGGATGGATCGGTCGGTCAGGCGCGCGTTTCGTCCGGCTCGCCGATCCGGCGGCGGGCGCGCGCGGCGAGGCGGATGAATCGGTCGGCTCAGCGCGCGTTTCGTCCGGGTCGCTGCCGCGCGCCGTCCCCGCCGAGCCCGCTGCGAGAATGGGCGGCCCGTGCCCGCCACCCTCCTCAGCGTCAACGTCGGCCGGCCCCAGACGCGCCCGGGCGGGCGCCGCTGGGTCCGCTCGGCGATCTGGAAGCACCCCGTCGAGGGGCGCGTCGCGGTCCGCGGCGCAAGCGTCGACGGCGACGAGCAGGCCGACCTGCGCGTCCACGGCGGCCCCGACAAGGCGGTCTACGCGTACGCGAGCGAGGACACGGCGTGGTGGGCCGCGCAGCTCGCACGCGACGATCTCGGGCCGGGCGCGTTCGGCGAGAACCTCACGCTCGAGGGCGTCGACGTGTCCGGGGCGGAGGTCGGCGAGCGGTGGGAGATCGGCTCGGCCGTGCTCGAGGTCGTCCAGCCGCGCCTGCCGTGCTTCAAGCTCGGCGTGCGGTTCGAGGACCGGTCGATGCTCAAGCGCTTCGCGGAGGCGTCGCGGCCCGGCGCCTACCTGCGGATCGTGCGGGAGGGCGAGCTCGGCGCTGGCGACGAGGTCCGGATCGCCCACCGGCCCGGCCACGGCGTGACGATGGCGCTCATGAGCGACGCGATCCTGCTCGACCACTCGCTGCTCGGCGAGGTCCGGAAGACGCCCGGCCTCATCGACCAGTGGCACCGCTGGATCGACGAGCGCCTGGCGGCCTGACGCGTTGACCGGCCGGATCGCCAAGGTCGAGCCGCTCACGACGGCGCGGTCGCTCCGCGGCCCGTTCGACTACCTGCGCCCCGACGGCGTGGGGAAGGGCTCGCTGCTCGTCGTGCCGTTCGGGCGCCGCGACGTGACCGGCGTCGTCGTCGGCGTCGCCGACCGGTCCGACGTGCCCGAAGAGAGGCTCGTCCGCCCGCGCCGGGTCCTCGACGAGGACCTCCCGCCCGACCTCGTCGACCTCGCCGAGTGGATCGCGCGCGAGTACTGCTCGACGTTCGCCCGCGCGCTCCAGCTCGTCCTGCCGCCCGCCGGCGCGCGGGCGAAGACCGCGCTGTGGGCCGAGCGGACCGCCAAGCCGCTCGACGGCGAGCGGCTCACCGACCGCCAGCGCGCGCTGCTCGAGTCGCTGCCGCGGTGGGCGGGCGAGGACCGCGAGGCGCTGCGGCGCCTGGAGGCGCGCGGGCTCGTGACGATCGGCCCGCGGGCGCGGCGGCGGGTCGTCGAGCACGTCGCCGTCGGCGCGCGCGGCGGCCGCCCGCGGCTGACGCCCGCGCAGGACGCGGCGCTGCGCGAGATCGTCGCCGCGCTCGGCTCCGACCCGCCGCAGCGGCTGCTGCTGCACGGCGTCACCGGCTCGGGCAAGACCGAGGTCTACCTCTGCGCGGTCGAGGCGACGCTCGAGCGCGGCCGGGGCGCGATCGTGCTCGTGCCCGAGATCGCGCTCACCCCGCAGATCGTCTCGCGCTTCGTCGCGCGCTTCGGCGACACGGTGGCGGTCCTGCACTCCAAGCTCTCCAAGGGCGAGCGCTACGACGAGTGGCAGCGCCTGCGCCGCGGCGAGGCGCGGATCTGCGTCGGGCCGCGCTCGTCGGTGTTCGCGCCGATCGAGGACCTCGGGCTCATCATCGTCGACGAGGAGCACGACCCGTCCTACAAGCACGAGGGCGACCCGCGCTACGACGCGCGCCGCGTCGCCGCCCGGCGCGGCGTGACGCTCGTGTGCGGGTCGGCGACCCCGCGCCCCGAGTCGGCGCACGCCCTGCGCCGGATCCGCCTGCCCGAGCGCGTCGACGGGCGCGCCCTGCCGCCGGTGGAGGTGCTCGACATGCGCGGCGTCTCCAGCGCGCTGCACCCCGAGACCGTCGAGGCGCTGCACGGGTCGGGGAAGGCGATCGTCCTGCTCAACCGGCGCGGGTGGTCGAACTTCCTGACCTGCCGGTCGTGCGGCCGGGTGTGGATGTGCCCGGAGTGCGACGTGTCGCTCGTCCTGCACCGCGCGCAGAACCTGCTCGCCTGCCACCACTGCGGCCACCGCGCCCGCGTGCCCGAGCGCTGCCCGGACTGCCGCTCGATCAGTGTCGCGCGGCACGGGGCGGGGACCGAGCGCCTCGAGCACGAGCTGGCACAGGCCGGCCTGGACGTCTTCCGCCTCGACGCCGACGTCGCGCGCCCGGCCGAGATCCTCGGCGCGTTCGAGCGCTCGGCCGCGGGCGTGCTCGTCGGCACGCAGATGGTCGCCAAGGGCCACGACTTCCCGGACGTGACGCTCGGCGTCGTGCTCGACGCCGACGCGACGCTGCGCTTCCCGGACTTCCGCGCGGAGGAGCGCACGTTCGCGCTCGTCGCCCAGCTCGCCGGCCGCGCCGGCCGCGGCAGCGCCGGCGGCCGGGTGCTGGTCCAGGCGCTCTCGCCCGACGCGCCGTCGATCCGGTTCGCCGCCCGGCACGACGCCGACGGCTTCCTGGCGGGCGAGCTCGAGCGCCGCAAGGTGCTGCGCTACCCGCCGTTCTCGGCGCTCGTGCGGATCGTCTGCTCGGGCGTCGAGCCCGGCGTCGCCCACGCCGCGGCCGCCGCGGTCCGCGACCGGCTCGGGATGGGGCCGCCGGCGCTGCTCGGGCCGGCGCCGCTGTTCCGCCTGCGCGGGCGCGAGCGCAGCGTGCTCATGCTCAAGGCCGACCCGCGCGACCGCGCCCGCGCCGTCGCGGCGGTGGGCGCCGCGGTCGACGCGGTCGCCGCCGACAAGCGCCACAAGGCGGCGGCGTTCAGCGTCGACGTCGACCCGCAGTAGCCGCCGTCTCGCCGAACCCTTCACCGGCGTTCAGCTTCCGTTCAGGCTCGCCCACCAGGATCGCGGGCCGTCATGCAGATCCTCGTCGTCGACGACGAGCCGGCGGTGCGCGACGCGCTCACGCGGACGCTGGCCGTCGAGGGCTTCCGGCCCCGGGAGGCGTGCGGCGGGCGCGAGGCGATCCGCGCCCACACCGCCGATCCGGCCGACGTGATCCTGCTCGACGTGCTCATGCCCGGCCTCGACGGGCTCGCGGTCTGCCGGCGGCTGCGCGAGACCGGCGACCGCACCCCGGTGCTCATGCTCACCGCACGCGACGCGGTCGGCGACCGCGTCGCCGGCCTGGAGGCGGGCGCCGACGACTACCTCGTCAAGCCGTTCGCGACCGAGGAGCTGCTCGCGCGGATCCGGGCGCTGCTGCGGCGCACCGGCTGGGAGGGCGACCGGCGGGTGCTGCGCTTCGCCGACCTGACGCTCGACCCCGACGCCTACGAGGTGCGGCGCGGCGGCCGGCCGATCGAGCTGACGCGCACCGAGTTCCTGCTGCTCGAGCTGCTGCTGCGCCACCCGCGCCAGGTGCTCACCCGCAGCCAGATCTTCGAGCGCGTCTGGGGCTACGACTTCGGGCCGACGTCGAACTCGCTCGAGGTCTACGTCGGCTACCTGCGCCGCAAGACCGAGGCGGCCGGCGAGCCGCGCCTCATCCACACCGTGCGCGGCGTCGGGTACGTCCTGAAGGCCGTGGACCGGTGACGCTCAGCCGCCGGATGATGCTGCTCGTCGGCGCCGCGGTGGCGGTGGCGATCGCGGTCGCCGCGGTCGTGAGCTGGTTCGTCGTCCGCGACCGGCTGCGCGGCCAGGTCGACGCCGGGCTGCGCTCGGCGCTGCCGCAGGTCGAGACGGCGCCCGCCGGCGGTCTCGGGCGGATCCTCGTCCAGCGGCGCCTGGGCCGCCTCGGCGACCTGGACACGCGGCTGTTCGTCGCGCCCGACCCGCTCGGCGGGCCGACCGCGTCGGTGCAGGGCGTGCTCGCCGACGGGCGCGTCGTCGCGAGCGGCGGCGGCGCGCGGCTCCCGGTGACCGACCGGACCGTCGCGGTCGCCGCCGGCGACGCCGAGCCGTACTTCGAGGACGCCGACGTGGGCGGCACCCACGTGCGGATGTACGTGACGCGCGGGCCCGGGGACCTGGCGCTGCAGCTCGCGCGGCCGCTGACGGAGGTCGACGCGACGCTGCGCGGCCTGGCGCTCCTGCTCGGCGGGATCGCCCTCGCCGGCGTGGCCGCGGGCGCCGGGCTCGGCCTGCTCGTCGCCCGTGCGACGCTCGCGCCGGTGCGCCGCCTGACCGGGGCCGCCGAGCACGTCGCCGGCACCCGGGACCTCAGTCGCCGCCTCGACGCCGACCCGGCCGGCGACGAGCTCGACCGGCTGGCCGCGGCGTTCAACCGGATGCTCGCCGCGCTGCAGGCGTCGCGCGAGGCCCAGCGCCAGCTCGTCGCCGACGCGTCGCACGAGCTGCGCACCCCGATCACGAGCATCCGCACGAACATCGAGCTGCTCGGCCGCGCCCGCACGCTCGACCCCGGCGAGCAGGCGCAGGTCATCGCCTCGGCGCGCGAGCAGCTCGAGGAGCTCAGCGTGCTCGTCGGCGACCTCATCGACACCGCCCGCGACGGCCCGGTGCCCGAGGACGAGGTCGAGGACGTCCGCCTGGACCTCGTCACCGACGAGGCGGTCGAGCAGGCGCGCCGGTACGCGCCCGGCCGGCGCTTCGTCGTCGAGGCCGAGCCGGTGCTCGTGCGCGGCTCGCCGGCGCGCCTACACCGCGCGGTCGCCAACCTGCTCGACAACGCGATCAAGTACGGGCCGCCCGGGGCGCCGATCGAGGTGCGCGTCGCGGACGGCGCGGTGAGCGTGCGCGACCACGGGCCCGGCTTCGACCCGGACGACCTGCCGCACGTGTTCGACCGCTTCTACCGCGCCGACAACGCGCGCGGGCTGCCCGGCAGCGGGCTCGGCCTGGCGATCGTGCGCCACGCCGCCGAGGCGCACGGCGGCGTCGCCCGGGCCGAGAACGCGCCCGGCGGCGGCGCCCGCCTGACGTTCTCAGTGAGCTCCTAGCCCGCTCTCAGCGGCCGTTCAGCCGCGGCCGGTGGGCTCGCGGCATGAGACCACTGCTGACGTGCACCGCCGCCGCGCTCGCGGCGCTCGCGCTCGCCGCGTGCGGCGGCTCCGGCCAGGACGACGGCGCCGGACGCGCCGGGACCGACCGCGCCCAGGACGGCGCGCTCGCGTTCGCGCGCTGCATGCGCGAGCACGGCATCGACATGCCCGACCCGCAGGTCGACGGCGGCCGCGTCCGGTTCCGCGCCGGCGGCGGCGACGGCCCGCGCCCCGACGACCCGGAGTTCCGCAAGGCCCAGGAGGCGTGCTCGGAGCACCTGCGCCGCGGCATGAGCGAGCTGCCGCCCGAGCGGCGCGCGGAGCTGCGCGACGCCGGCGTCAGGTACGCGGCCTGCATGCGCGAGCACGGCATCGACATGCCCGACCCCGGGCCGGACGGCGGCTTCCGCATCCACCGCCGGCCCGGCGAGAGCGGTCCCGACCTCGACTCGCCGCGGTTCGAGGCGGCGAACGAGGCGTGCGAGCGCCACCTGGCCGACGTGCGCCGCCGCGCGCCCGGCGGAGGGGAGGAGGAGCGGTGAGCGCCGCCCCGGCCGCCCTGCGCCGCCGTGCGCCTGCCCCGCGGTACGCGGTGCCGCTCGTGGCCGGCGCCGTCGCGCTGGCGGTCGCCGTCGCCGGGATGGCCGCCGGCGGCGGCGACGACGCGCCGTCCGCGCCCGCCGTGCGGACCGGCGTCGCGACCGCCGAGGTCCGCACGCTCGTCGACCGCGAGGACGTGCAGGGCACGCTCGGGTTCGCCGGCGAGCGGACGCTCGGCGCCGCCGCGGCGGGAACCGTGACGCGGATCGCCGCCGAGGGGAGGACCGTCCGCCGCGGCGGCGCGCTCTACGCGCTCGACGGGCGCAGCACCGCGTACGTCATGTACGGCGACACCCCGGCCTGGCGGGCGCTGTCGGCCGGCGTGCCCGACGGCGAGGACGTCCGCCAGCTCGAGCGCAACCTCGTCGCGCTCGGCCACGACCCCGGCCGGGCGATCGAGGTCGACACGACGTTCGACGCGGCGACCGCCGCCGCCGTCCGCCGGTGGGAGCGGGCGCGCGGCGTGGCCGCCGACGGCGTCGTCGAGCACGGCGAGATCGTCTTCACCGACGGCGCCGTCCGGGTCGGCGCGCACCGGGCAGAGCGCGGCGACCGGGTCGCCCCCGGCCGGCCGGTGCTGTCGATCTCCGGCCGCGACCGCGTCGTCACCGCCCGCCTGCCCGCCGCGCGCCAGGAGCTCGTCGGCCGCGGCGACCGGGTGACTGTCACCCTGCCCGGCGGCGAGACGGTGCGCGGGACGGTCGCCGAGGTCGGCACGGTCGCCCGCGCCGGCCGCGAGGGCGCCGAGGCGACCGTCGCCCTGGAGGTGCGGCTGCCGGCGGGCGACGTGCGGCTCGACGGCGCGCCGGTCACGGTGTCGGTCGCCCGCACCGCCGCGCGACGCGCGCTGGCGGTGCCGCTGCACGCGCTGCTGGCGACCGCGGCGGGCGCGTACGCGGTCGAGGTCGTCGAGGGCGAGCGGCGGCGGATCGTGCCGGTCGAGCTCGGCGCGTTCGCCGACGGCTGGGTCGAGGTCGCCGGCGACGGGCTGCGCGACGGCACCCGGGTGGTGGTGCCGCGATGAGCGCCGAGCCGGTCCTGTCGCTGCGCGGCGTCGAGAAGACCTACCGCGGCGGCGTGCGGGCGCTGGCCGGCATCGACCTCGACGTCGCGCCCGGCGAGCAGGTCGCGATCGTCGGGCCGTCGGGCTCGGGCAAGACGACGCTCCTGCACGTGACCGGCACGCTCGACCGCGCCACCGCGGGGACCGTCCGGGTCGCCGGGCACGACGTCGCGGCGCTCGGCGACGACGAGCTGGCCGGCCTGCGCGCACGCGAGATCGGGTTCGTCTTCCAGCAGTTCTTCCTGCTCGACGGGATGACCGCGCTGGAGAACGTCGCCGAGGGGATGCTCTACGCCGGCGTGCCGGCGGCCGAGCGCCTCGCCGCGGCGCGCGAGGCGCTCGAGCGCGTCGGGCTGGGCGACCGCCTGCACCACCGGCCGGGCGAGCTGTCGGGCGGCGAGCGCCAGCGGGTCGCGGTCGCCCGCGCCGTCGTGAACCGCCCGCGGCTCCTGTTCGCCGACGAGCCGACCGGCAACCTCGACACCCGCACCGGCGCCGACGTGCTCGCCCTGCTGCGCTCGCTCGGGACGACGCTGCTCGTCATCACCCACGACCGCGACGTCGCCGCCGCGCTGCCGCGCCGCGTCGCGATGCGCGACGGGCGGGTGGCCGCGTGACGGCGCGGTCGCGGGTGCTCGCCGCCGACCTGCCGCGCCTGGCCGCGGCCGGGCTGCGCACGCGGCGCCTGCGCGCGGTCCTGTCGGGGCTCGGCGTCGCGATCGGGATCGCGAGCATGGTCGCGGTGCTCGGCCTGTCGGCGTCCAGCCGGGCCGATCTGCTCGACCGCCTCGACCGGCTCGGGACGAACCTGCTGCGCGCCGGGCCCGGCGAGACGCTCCTCGGCGACCGGGCGGTGCTGCCCGAGACGGCGGGCGCGTCGGTCGGCCGGCTCGACGGCGTCGAGGCGGTCGCGCAGATCCGCACGGTCGACGCGAGCGTGCGGCGCACCGACCGGATCCCCGCGACCGAGACCGGCGGCATCACGGTCGCCGCCGCCGAGCCCGAGCTCGCGCCGGCGCTGCGCGCGACGATGGCCGCCGGGCGCTTCCTGAACGCGGCGACCGCCCGCCGGCCCGCGGTCGTGCTCGGCGCGGTCGCGGCCGAGCGGCTGGGCATCGCCCGGCCCGGGGTCCAGGTGTTCCTCGGCGACCGCTGGTGGACGGTCACGGGGATCCTCGCGCCGCTCGAGCTCGCGCCCGACCTCGACCGCTCGGCGCTCGTGGGCTTCCCGGCCGCCGAGCGGCTGCTCGGCGCCGAGCGCTCGGCGACGACGATCTACGTGCGCGCCGACCCCGACCGCGTCGAGGACGTCCAGGCGCTCCTGCCGGCCGCCGCGAACCCCGAGAACCCGGGGGAGGTCAGCACCGAGCGCCCGTCCGACGCGCTCGAGGCGCGCGCGGCGGCCGACGACGCGTTCACCGGGCTGCTCCTGGCGCTCGGCGCGGTCGCCCTGCTCGTCGGCGGGATCGGCATCGCCAACACGATGGTCATCGGGGTCATCGAACGCCGCCCGGAGATCGGGCTCCGCCGCGCGCTGGGGGCCACCCGGGCGCACGTGCGCGCCCAGTTCCTCGGCGAGGCGCTCGTGCTCTCCGTCGCGGGCGGCGCGGCGGGCGTCGCGATCGGGGCGGCCGTCACCGTCGCCTACGCCGCCGGCAGCGGCCGGCAGGCGGTCGTCCCGGCCGAGGCCGTCGGCGCCGGCCTGGGCGCCGCGCTCGCGATCGGCGCGGTCGCCGGGCTGTACCCCGCGGCGCGCGCCGCGCGGCTCAGCCCCACCGACGCCCTCAGGACCATCTGACCGACACACCGGGGACCTGTTCAGGGAACCCCCCGATGCGGCCGGGGGTGCCGCGGCCGATGCTGGCCGCATGCACTCCCGGCTCATGAAGCTCCTCCTCGCGGCCCTCGCCTCGGCGGTCGTCGCGCCCGCCGCGGCGCCGGCTTCGATGATCACCTACATCGACGGCAAGAACGTCTGGGTCGCCAGCCCCGACGGCCAGACCAAGCGGCAGATCACCACCGACGGCACGAACGACGCGCCGTACCACGTGCCGTCGGCCGACGACGCCGGCAACGTGCTCGCGGTCGCGGGCGGCCTGACGAACAGCAAGATGCTCGTCCACGTCACCCCGGCCGGCAAGCGCACCGTGAACGTGATCCCGTGGAAGGTCGGGACCCTGCCGAACTTCGGGCCGTACACGATGCGCATGCGCCCCGACGGCAAGCTGCTCGCCTACAAGTACGTGCTCAACCAGGGCGCCTACCAGCCGCTCGTCGAGCGCCTGTCGATCGCGATGGTCAACTCGCCCGCCGTGCCGGGCGCCGGCACCTTCGACCAGGCCGGCTCGTACTGGACGCCGACGTGGATCGACGACAAGCTCGTCGTCGCCCAGGACGGCGTCGCAAAGCTCGAGATGGAGCCGGGCAGGTTCACCCAGTTCCTCGCCGTCGAGGTCGACGGCCTGGAGATCGCCGGCGCCGAGGTCTCGCGCGACAAGAGCCGCTACCTGCTCGACATCGACAACAAGCAGAACGGCCAGAGCGGCCTGGTCCTCTACGCCCACACCGGCGCGTTCCCCGGCGGCGAGGTCACCGGCGGCTGCCAGGTCCCGGCGGCCAGCAGCCCCGAGCAGACCTGGGGCCTGTCGCCCGACGGGCGCCAGGTGGTCTGGCAGGACTCGGGCGGCGTGAAGGTCGGCACGTTCGACCCCGCCCGGCAGCAGAACGGCTGGTGCGTCGGCGAGGTCGTCACGATCTCGGCGACCGGCTCAGAGCCGACGTTCGGCGCCGCGACGCTCACCGGGCCGCAGGAGCCCGCGCCGCCCCCGCCGCCGGTCGTCGAGGAGCCGCCCGCGACCCCGACGCCGCAGGTGAGCGCGCCCGTCACCACGCAGAAGCCGCGGGGCGGCACGACGAAGCCGGCGACGATCGACGGCAAGCCGGTGGCCCGGACCACCGGCGATGCGGAGCTGGCGCTGTCCGTGCCCGCCACCGTCCGCTCGGTGTCGCTGCGCAGCGGCCTGCGCGTCGCGGCGACCGCGCCCGGCGCCGGGAAGATCGCGGTGACGCTCACCGCGGGCGGGCGCAAGCTCGGCAGCGCGACGAAGACGGTCGGCAAGGCGGGCAAGGTGACGCTGAAGCTCAAGCTCACGAAGGCCGGCCGCAAGGCGCTGCGGCGCCTGAAGGGCCGCAAGGCGACGCTGAAGATCGTCTTCACGCCGAAGCGGGGCGGCGACCGGCTGACCTCGACGGCCAGGGTGACGCTGAAGTAGCCGCGGGCGGCGGCGTGCCCGGTCGCGCCTATCATGACCTCGGATGAGCGAGACGCTCGACACCGAGGTCGAGGCGCCCGAGCACGCCCCGCCCGAGCTCGACCCCGAGACCCGAGCGCGGCGCGACGCCGCGCTCGCGCACGTGCGCAAGTACGGCGATCCGATCCTGCGCACGAAGGCGCGCCCCGTCGAGCGCTTCGACGACGCGCTGCGCGCCGAGATCGAGCGGATGGGGCGGCTCATGCACGACTCGCTCGGCATCGGGCTCGCGGCGCCGCAGGTCGGCGTCGCCCACCGGCTGTTCGTCTACCGGGTCGAGCCCGACAGCCCCGTGCAGGCGGTCGTCAACCCGGACATCGAGTGGTCCAGCCGGGAGAAGGAGATCTTCGAGGAGGGCTGCCTGAGCCTGCCGAACGTCCACGTCGACGTCGAGCGCCCGCTGCACGTCCGCGTCCGCGCGCAGGACGCGTTCGGCGAGCCGATCGTCATCGAGGCCAGCGGGCTGGAGGCGCGGGTGATCCAGCACGAGACCGACCACCTCGACGGCGTCCTCATCCTCGACCGGACCTCGCGCGAGCAGCGCAAAGAGGCCATGCGGGCCCTGCGCGAGGCCCTGCAGACCGCCGCGTAGTGCGGACCGTCTACCTCGGCACCTCGGCGTTCGCGGCGGCCGTGCTGCGCCGCCTGGCGGACACGCCGCACCGGCCGGTGCTCGTCGTCACCCGCCCCGACGCGCCGAAGGGCCGCGGCCGCAGGCTCGCGCCGCCGCCGGTCGCCGACACCGCGCGCGAGCTGGAGATCGACGTCATCCAGCCGGCGAACGTCAACGACGAGGCGGTGATCGAGCAGATCGCCGCCGCCGAGCCCGACAAGGTCGTGCTGTGCGCGTTCGGCGCGCTCATCCGCGAGCCGCTGCTCAGCCGGTTCGGCCAGATCCTCAACGTCCACCCGTCGCTGCTGCCGCGCTGGCGCGGCGCCGCGCCCGTCGAGCGCGCGATCATGGCCGGCGACGACGAGACCGGCGTGTCGATCATGGCGCTGACCGCCGGCCTGGACGACGGGCCGGTGTGCGCGGTCTCGCGCGAGCCGATCCGCCCCGACGACACGTACGGGACGCTGAGCGAGCGGCTCGAGCAGGCCGGCGCCGACCTGCTCGCCTACGCGCTCGACACCGAGCCCGAGTTCGAGCCTCAGCCGGAGGAGGGCGTCACGTACGCGGAGAAGATCACGGCCGCCGACCGGACGCTCGACCCGCAGCGGCCGGCGTCCGAGCTCGAGCGGGTCGTGCGCGCGCTGACGCCGCACATCGGCGCGCGGATCGCGCTGCCCGACGGCACGATGCTCGGCGTGCGGTCGGCCGCGGTGCGGATGGACGGGCCCGAGCCGGGCACGTTCTCCACCGAGGGCGGGCGGCTCGTCGTCGGGACGCCCGACGGGGGCCTCGAGCTGCGCGAGGTCCAGCCGCCGGGCAAGCGCGTCATGCCCGCCGAGGACTGGCTGCGCGGGCGGCCGCTGTGAGGCCGGAGGAGATCTCCCGGCCCGACAAGCCGCTCTTCCCGGACGGCACGACGAAGCTCGACCTCGCGCGCTACTACGCGACGGTCGCGGACGTCATGATCCCGCACGTCGCCGGGCGGCCGCTGAACCTCGAGCGCTACCCGGACGGGATCGAGGGCCGGCAGCTCTTCACCCAGCAGGCGCCCAAGCACTTCCCCGGCTGGATCCGGCGCGTGACCGTGCCCAAGCGCGGCGGCACCGTCGACCACGTCGTCGTCGAGCGGCCCGACACGCTCGTCTACCTCGCCGGGCAGGCGTGCATCACGCTCCACATGTGGATGAGCCGCCGCGACCGGCTCGAGCGGCCCGACCGGCTCGTCATCGACCTCGACCCGTCCGTCGACGACTTCGCCTCGGTGCGCCGGGCGGCGATCGAGGCCGGCGACCTGTTCCGTGAGTGCGGGCTCGTGCCGTTCGCGCTCGTCACCGGCTCGCGCGGCATCCACGTCGTCGCGCCGCTGCGCCGCACCTCCGACCACCAGACGGTCGCCGAGGTCGGCCACGCGCTGGCCGCCGAGCTCGAGCGCCGCGACCCCGACCGGCTGACGACGCAGTTCCGGATCGACAAGCGCGGCGACCGCATCTTCATCGACGCCGGGCGGGTGCGCTGGGGCCACACCGCGGTCGCGCCGTACAGCGTGCGCGCGCGGCCCGGCGCGCCGGTCGCGACGCCCCTCCGGTGGTCCGAGCTCGAGCACGAGGACCTGCACCCGCAGGCCTGGACGCTGCACACGCTCCCGGACCGCCTGCAGGAGCTGGGCGGCGACCCGTGGGCGGACATCGCCGAGCACGCCAAGGGCCTCGGGAAGGCCCGCCGCGCTCTCGGCCTCGCCTAGCTACTTCCCCCGGAAATAGTCGGCGGGTCCGTCCGGGCTAACGGCGATGATTCGCCCTGCAAATCGGGTGGTTTGGAGGGTGGATGCTTCGTCTGTCGGGTGGTCAGGTGGAGTCGTTGTTTG